>Ga0209810_1000059_pt1 | contig 329169 bp, 305 predicted proteins | sample Coa_R1_7_FD_187159 | JGI IMG/M metagenome (GOLD analysis project Ga0209810, IMG submission 187159) | Surface soil microbial communities from Centralia Pennsylvania, which are recovering from an underground coalmine fire - Coalmine... | ecosystem: Environmental > Terrestrial > Soil >...
CCTTTCAGACTGAGCGCAGCGTTAGCGTGAAGCTTCATCCGGTGTCCTCCTTGGGACTGAGGTGCTTGGCAGCTCTCAGCCTCCAAGGGGGCCCGGATGGACCAACCTACTCAGGAACTACAGCTAGGGGATCGCACCAAGCGTCAGCCTAGGGGGTCAGCGCGAAGGCGTCAGCCGGCCGCGATCAGCACGACTCCCGTCAGGGCCGCCGCGATCCCGAGCTCCTGAACCCGCCGCACACGCTCGCCCAGCACGAGGCGCGCGAGCACCACCGTGGCCACCGGATAGAGCGAGGACGCCACCGCGACCACGCTCAGGAGCCCGTGTCTGGTGGCAACCGCATACAGGCCGTTGGCGGAGACGTCGAGCACGCCCATCACAACCAGCGGCAGAAATGCCGCCCGGCCGCGAATGCGCGCAGGACGCACGACGGCGGCGGCGGCGGCGAGCGCCGCGACGCTGCAACCGCGCGAGGAGACCAGCGTCCACAGCACATCCGCCCGCGCGCTCGCGCGCAGCCCCACAAAGAAGCTGCCGAAGCCAAGCGCCGCCACCAGAGCAAGCGCGATGCCGGAGCGGCTGCCGCTCGCGCGCACGTCCCCTGGGCCTCGCTCGCGGCTCGCCAGAACGACCCCGAGCAGCGCCGTCGCAATTCCCGCCAGCTGGAGCGACGCCGGCCGGTCGCCGCCGGCGATGCCGACGATCACCGGTACCACCACCCCGGTCGCGGCGATCGGGGCGACGACGCTCATCGTGCCGATCGCGAGGCCCCGGTAGAAGGCCGCGAGACCGACGATCCCGCCGATTCCCCCGGCCGCCGCCGGCCAGAGGTGCGCCAGCGAGGGCGGCCCGGCGCCGCGCACGGCTACGACCACCAGGACTCCCGCCAAGCCGACGGCCTGGCTCGCGAGCACCACCCATAACAACGGTAGGCGGCGGGCCTGGACCCCGCCCAGAAAGTCGGCAACGCCCCAGCACAACGACGAACAGAGGGCGAGGGCTACCGCTAGCAGTCGCTAGCCCCTGGGACCGCGGCCGTAGAGCAGCCTGAACATCCGCCGCAGCATCAAGGTGCGCCTGGCCTTGTAGGGGAACATGAACGGCTCGCGCTTGAGCGCGCGGCGCGTCACCAGCAGCGACTGCAGCTTGGTGTACTTGCGGATCCCGTTCGCGCCGTGGCGCGTCCCCAGACCCGAGGCCTTCCAGCCCCCCATCGGCAGGTTCAGCGCCGTGTAGTTGATCTGCGCGTCGTTGACGCAGACGACGCCAGCCTCGACCCGGCGCGCAAGCTGCTCGCCGCGCGCGACGTCCTTCGTCCACACGCTCGCCTGGAGGCCGTACTGGGTGTCGTTCGCCAGGCGGATCGCCTCCTCGGTGTCGGACACCTTCATGATCGGCAGTGTCGGCCCGAACGTCTCCTCGGTCATGCACTTCATCGTGTGGTCGACGTCGACCAGCACGGTGGGCTCGTAGAAACGGCCCGCTCCCTGCCGCGGATGGCCCCCGACGAGCACCTTCGCCCCCTTCTGCACGGCGTCGCGCACGTGCTCGTCGACGATCTCGATCTGCGGTGGGAACGTGACCGCACCGACGTCGACGGTGCCGACCTGCTGGGGCGGGCCCTGCCGCAGCCGGCGGACGTTGTCGGTCACCCGCGCGACGAACTCGTCGTACACCGGCTCCTCGACGTACACGCGCTCGACCGAGATGCACACCTGTCCCGCGTTGTTCATCGAGTAGAACGCAGCCGCGTTCGCCGCCCGCTCCAGGTCCGCGTCCGCGCAGACGATCATCGGGTCCTTCCCGCCGAGCTCCAGGTAGCACGGGATCAGCTGGTCGGCGGCCGCCTTCATCACGGCCTTGCCGGTCTTGGTCGAGCCGGTGAACATCACGCAGTCGACGTTCGCGATCAGCGCCGCGCCCGTCGACCCGTCGCCGGTCGCAACCTGGAAGACGAGCTCGGGCAGGCCGCACTCGCGCATCATCTCCTCCATCAGCAGCGAGCTGAGCGGCGTCACCTCGCTGGGCTTGAGGATCACGCTGTTGCCGGCCGCCAGCGCTGGGATGCAGTCTCCGAACGAGTTTGCGATCGGGTAATTCCACGGGCCGATCACGCCGACGACGCCGACCGGCGCGTAGCGGATGATCAGCTTCTTGCCTGCCGCGATCGGGTTGTTCCACGACGGGACCCGCTCGTCCGCCAGGTAGCGGGGCGCCTCTCGGGCCCAGAATCCCAGTGCGCTGACCGTGTAGCCGAGATCGGCCAGCTGCGCGTCCTCGTGCGTCTTGCCGCTCTCGGAGACGACCACGTCGATGATCCGCTCGGCGTTGTCGAGCATCCATCGCTGCGCACGCCGCAGCACCCGCGCACGGCCCTCGAAGCCGAGCGCCTCCCAGGCGGGCTGCGCCTCCCGGGCGCGGCCGGCCCTCGCCGCCAGCTCGTCCGCGCCGATCACGGAGATCGTCGTGATCAGCTCTCCCGTGGCCGGATTCTCGACCGGGATCGTGGCGGTCGCGGATCCTCCGTTGGTCTGGGCCGAGGGGCGTTGCTCGACGCTTGACATGGTCCTCTCCTCTTATTCCTGGTCCAGCTCGATCGACTCGATCGTCGGCGGATCGAGCGGTCGGTCGCGTCCGTCGGTGGGCAGCGACTCGATCGCGTCGACGACCTCCATCCCGCCGGTGACGCGGCCGAACACGGTGTGCTTGCCGTCGAGCCACGGCGCGCTATCGGTGGTGACGATGAAGAACTGCGAGCCGTTGGTGTTCGGTCCGGCGTTGGCCATCGCGAGCGCGCCGCGCTCCACCTTGTGCCGGTTGATCTCGTCTTCGAAGGTGTAGCCGGGGCCACCGGTTCCCGTTCCCTGCGGGCAGCCGCCCTGGATCATGAAGTCGGGGATCACGCGGTGGAAGATGACCCCGTCGTAGAACTGCTCGGACGCCAGCTTGCGGAAGTTGGCGACGGTCTTCGGCGCGTCCTCGTCGAACAGCTCGAGCGTGATCGCGCCCTGACTGGTGTGCATCGTGGCTGTGGACATTGAGGTGGAGCCTACCCGCGCGCAGGCTCGAGGCGCAGCTCGTGGCCGCGGACCTCCGAACCGCTGACGAGGTCCACCACCCGCTCGGCCTCGGGCGCCGGCACCTCGACGAATGCGAACCGCTCCAGCACGCGCACGTTGCGCACGGCCTCGCCGTCGAGACCGGTCGCGGTCGTGATGGCGTGGATGATGTCGGAGGGCTCGAGCCCCGCGGCCCGGCCGCCCGAGACGATCAGCTTGCGCGCGGGGCCCTCGCCGTTGACCGACACGTGCGGCTTTGAGTGACGACGCGGTAGCTGCCTCACCGGCGTCGGCGCAACGTGGGCGTGTTCGACCCACGGCGCCAGCTTGACGCCGGCGTGTCGCTCGATCGCTCCGATCTCCCGGCGCTGCCGCGGCTCGTAGAAAGTGATCGCGCGGCCGCTGCGACCTACGCGCGCGGTCCGCCCGATCCGATGCACATACACGTCCGGCGTGGTGGGCACATCGAAGTTGATCACGTGCGAGACGCCCGAGATGTCCAGGCCCCGCGCGGCGACGTCGGTCGCGACGAGCAGCGGCAGGCGGCCCTCCTTGAAGGAGATCATCACCCCGTCGCGGGCGCCCTGGGTCATGTCGCCGTGCAGCGCTTTGACGTTGATCCCGCGATCGCGAAGCGTCCTGAACAGCTGCTCGCATCGGATCTTGGTGCGGACGAACACGAGCGCCTGCTCGGGCTGCTCGGCGCGAAGAACCTCGACCAGGCGGTCGGCCTTCTCGCGCGGGCGCACCTCGAGGCCGAACTGCTCGACGGTCTCGACCGTGAGCGTCGCCGCCTGAACCCTGACCGTCACCGGATCCATCAGATACTGATCGGCGAGCCTGCGGATCTCCGGCGGCATCGTCGCCGAGAACAGCGCGGTCTGGCGGCTCGAGGGCGTCAGCGCGAGGATCCGCTCGACGTCCTCGAGGAAACCGAGGTCGAGCATCTCATCAGCCTCGTCGAGGACCACGAACCGGCAGGCATGGAGCAGCAGCGAGTGCCGAGAGATCAGATCGCGGACCCGCCCCACCGTCCCGACCACGATGTGACCGCCGGCCCGCAGCTGGGCCTGCTGAGAGCGGATCGGCGCGCCTCCGAAGACCGCCACCACGTCGACGCCCTTTCTCATCCCGTAGGCCCGCAATGCCTGCGTGACCTGAATGCACAGCTCGCGCGTGGGCGTCAGTACCAGGCCCTGCACCTCCTGGTCGGAGGGATCGACGTACTGGAGCATCGGGAGGCCGAACGCGGCGGTCTTCCCAGAGCCGGTCTGCGCCTGGCCGATCACGTCGCGCCCCTCCAGCAGCGGCGGGATCGCCTGCTCCTGGATCGGGCTGGGGGCTTCGTAGCCGACGTCGTGAACGGCGTCGAGCAGCTCGCGGGCAAGACCGAGGTCAGCAAACGAAGACATGGCTACCGACCACGATAGACGGCGGCCGCAGGCGGGTCTGGCTAACCTCAGCCAGGTGAGCGCCGCATCGGATCGGATCGACGCCTACGTCTGGCGGATCAGCGCGGTCGTCATCGTCGGCTCGATCATGTCGATCCTCGATACGACGATCGTCAACGTCGCGCTGGCAACGCTCAGCCGCGAGCTGCACGCGACGATCGCCCAGATCCAGTGGGTCGTGACCGGCTACATGCTGTCGCTGGCGGCCGTGATCCCGGTCACCGGCTGGGCGGCGCGCCGCTTCGGCGCAAAGCAGGTCTACCTTGTCTCGGTCGTGCTGTTCACCGCGGGCTCCGCGCTGTGCGGGCTCGCGGGTACGGCCACCGAGTTGATTATGTTCCGCGTGCTCCAGGGCATCGGCGGCGGCATGATCCTGCCGGTCGGGCAGCTGATGATGGCGGAGGCGGCCGGGCCCCAGCGGATGGGCCGGGTGATGAGCATCGTTGCCGTGCCCGCGATGCTGGCGCCGATCCTCGGCCCGACGATCGGCGGCGTGATCCTCGACAACGCCAGCTGGCGCTGGATCTTCTACGTCAACGTCCCGATCGGGGTGATCGCGGTGGTGGCGGCGCTGCGGATCCTGCCGCGGGTCGCCCCCGCGCCGACCGACCGACTCGACGTCCGCGGGCTCGCGTTGATGGCGACGGGCCTGCCGCTGCTCACCTACGGCCTGGCCGAGATCGCCAGCAAGGGCAGCTTCAACGCGACGAAGGTCTTGCTGCCGTGCCTGGGCGGCCTCCTGCTGATCGTGCTGTTCGCTGTTCACGCGGTGCGCGTGCCGCGGCCGCTGCTGAACCTCCGCCTCTACCGGCGGCCGACCTTCGCCTCGGCGTCGATCGCGATGTTCTGTCTCGGCGCGGCCCTGTTCGGCGGCATGATCCTGCTGCCGCTCTACTGGCAGGGGGTCCGTCACGAGAACGTCTTCGACACCGGGCTGCTGACCGCGCCGCAGGGTCTCGGCGCCGCGCTCGTGATGCCGCTCGCCGGGAAGCTCACCGACCGCTTCGGAGGCGGCCCGCTGACGCTGTTCGGCGTGATCGTCACGTCGCTCGCGACGATTCCCTTCGGCCTGGTCGGCGCGCATACCTCGATCGCGTGGCTGGCCGTCGCGATGTTCCTGCGGGGAACCGGCATCGGCTTCGCGTTTATGCCGGCGATGTCGGCGGCGTTCGCTTCGCTCCAGCGCTCCGAGCTCTCCGATGCCACCCCCCAGATGAACGTGCTGCAACGGGTCGGCGGGTCGATCGGTACCGCGGTGCTGGCCGTCGTGCTGCAGCGAGCGCTGATCGGGCAGCACACGCTGAGCGGGATGGCCTCCGCGTACGGCACCGCGTTCTGGGCCTCGCTCGCGCTGACCGCGGTCGCGATCGGCCCGTGCATCGTGCTGATGGTCGCCGAGCGCCGCGCCCGCGCAGCACGCTTGGAGCGCGCGGCTTCGGAGGCGGCGGCCGAAGCGGTCGCGGCCTGAGCGCTCAGCAGCCGGCTACACGCAGCTGCTCGCGCTCTTCGGCGTCATCGGCGGCCTTTGACGAGAGCGATCCAAGCCCCTCTGGGGTGAAACTTCGGCCTAGAGATAGTTACATCCCACGCCCTCCTCGAGATCGCGACCGGAACGCGATCGCCGGCACTCACGCCGCGACCAGCGCCGGCCCGTCGACCTTCTCCCGCACCTCCTCGGCCAGCTTCTCGAGCAGGAGGTCGACGCAGTGCTTCGGGCCCATCGCGATCAGCCGGTCGATCAGCCGCAGCACGCTGGCGTGGGTCTCGTCGGACCAGTAGCCGCGGCGACGCCAGGACCAGCGTCCCTCGCGGAACAGCGACCCCACGACGTACTCGGCGATGTGATCCGGCCCGTCGTCGATGCGGGGCACGCTCGGGGAAGGACGCAGCGTGCGCGCCAGCCAACGCCGTGTCTCATAGCGCGGGCGGGCCCAGCCGATCGCCGTTTCGGCGCGACGCTCCTGGAGCGTTCGGTCGAGCCGGGTGTTAACGGAGTCGGACGCGAACCTGTACAGGTCGCTGCGGCGGCGGCTGTCAATCTCGTCGTTGTAGGCCCGCAACACGGCGGCGATCGCGGCGCACACCGCCTTCGGCCGATCGCTGAAGCGCTCTCCGGCCAGCATCGAGGCAAGCTCCATCACGCACACAACGCCGCCGTCCGGGCTCTTGTGCCGACCCGGTCCAAGGCGCACGGTCTGGTGGGTGTGAGCGGTGCCTGGCGCTGATCCCATCCTCACGCTTGTCGGCGCGAAACACCAGCTTCATGAGCCCTTAATAATCAGTTTGGACGTTCACGACCGGCTGATCGCGCCGTCCAGGTGGGGCGTCCCGTTGCGCGCGTCGCGCACGCCGAAGCGGACGCCACCGTCCGGCTCGGAGCGTTCGGCGAACGAAACCGTTCCCGGCAGGAAGATCGGCTTTCGGAACGCGGCCTCGACCGTGAACGCGTCGGGCAGCCGGGCCTCGAGCGCCGCGAGGCAGCGAGCCTTGGTCCACATCCCGTGCGCGATCGCGGCGCGGAACCCGAACAGGCGCGCACTGAGTGGATGCATGTGGATCGGGTTGAGATCACCTGACACCGAGCCGTAGCGGCGCCCGAGGTCGCCCGGCAGCTTCCACGTGGCGGTCGCCGGCAGCTCCTCAGCGGACGGCACGTCGGGCGCGGAACCGGCCGGCTCGGAGTCACCAGACCCGGAGCCGCCGCGCCGGAGATTCGTGGAGACCTCTTCCCACACGACCTCCCCGTCCTCTGAGACCGACGTCAACAGCGAGAACTGGCGGCCGCGCGGATGCGGCTCGACCGGGGTCGCCGATACCTGCAGCGACAGCCTGTCGCCGAGCCGCAGCGGCCGGTGCTGGGTGATCCGGTTGTAGATGTGAACAAGCCCGATCGCTGGGAACGGGAAGCTCGGGTCGGTCATCAGCGACAGCTGCAGCGCAAAGGCGAGGATGTGCGGGAACGTCGCCGGCAGCTCGTCGCTCAGCGAAAAGCCGCACACCCGCTCGTAGGCCAGCAGGCGGTCGCGATCGATCTCGACCTCGCGCAGCGACAGCGTCAGGTCGGGTACCTCGCGACCCCCTCCGCCCAGGAACGGCAGCCGCGAGGCGCCGGGGATCAGCGCCGCGCCCGCGCGCGCGAACATCGGCAGCTTGCCGGGAGGGTTCTCGAGCTCACGGACCGCCATCGCTCACGCTCCGATCATGCTCTGACCGCAGACCCTCACGACCTGGCCGGTCACCCCGGAGGACGCGGGATTCGCGAACCACGCGATCGTCTCGGCGACGTCGATCGGCAGCCCGCCCTGCGACATGCTGTTCATCCGGCGCCCCGCCTCGCGCTGCGGAATCGGCATCGCGGCGGTCATCTGCGTCTCGATGAAACCCGGGGCGACCGCGTTGACGGTCACGCCCTGCTTGGCCAGCACCGGCGCCCAGGTCTGGACGATGCCGATCACGCCGGCCTTGGACGTGCCGTAGTTCGTCTGGCCGGCGTTGCCGGCGATCCCGCTGATCGAGGACACGCACACGATCCGGCCGTTTTCGCGTACCGCCTTGCGCTCGAACAGCGCGCGGTCGATCCGCTGGGGCGCGATCAGGTTGATCGCGATGACCGTGTCCCACAGGTCCTGCGTCATTCGCCCGAGCGTCTTGTCGCGGGTCACACCCGCGTTGTGGACGACGACATCGACGCCACCGTGAGCGTCGAGCAGGTGCGACGCGATCCTCGCGGGTGCATCGTCATCGGTGATGTCGACGGTTAGCGATGAGCCACCGATGCGACCGGTTACGGCGTCGAGATCGTCGGCCTGGGCCGGCACGTCGAGCCCGACCACGTGCGCGCCGTCGCGAGCAAGCACCTCGGCGATCGATTCACCGATCCCGCGGGAGGCCCCAGTCACGAGTGCGACCTTGCCCGACAGCGGGCGCTCCCAGTCGCCCACCTCGGCAAGCGTCTTCGCCGCTCCGATCCGCACCACCTGTCCGGACACGTATGCCGACTTCGGCGAGAGGAAGAAGCGCAGCGTCGACTCGATCAGCGCCTCGGCATTCGGCGCCACGTACAGCAGCTGCGCCGAGGCGCCGCGCCGCACCTCCTTGCCGATCGACCGGACGAGGCCTTCGAGCGCACGCTGAGCCACCGCCTCATCCGGCGAGGAACAGTTTTCGGGCGGCGTGCCCAGCACGATCACGCGCCCCGACTGGCGAACGCGCCGGATCGTGGGGTGAAAGAACGCCCACGCGTCGCGCAGCTGAGCGCTTGAACTGATCGCGCTGGCGTCGAACACGAGCGCCTTGAACGTCTGCTCCGCAGGCGCGGCTTCGGCGTTGAACACCTTCGCCTCGATGTCGGCCGCGGCCACCGCGCTGCGCAGCTCCTCATCGAGCGCCGTGTGCACCTCGGCACCGAGGGCCGCGAGCACCTTCGCGATCGCGCCGGCCAGGCGCATTCCGGTGGCCGCGCCCAGCAGCACCGGTCCGTCGATTACCGGCTGTCCACGCTCGTGGCGTTCAAGCGGGGTGGGCGTCGGCAAGAAGCCGATCTGCTTGGAGACGATCCTGCCGATCGGTGTGTTCACCAGCTGCTGATAACGGTCTGCCATCTCTATGCAGCCTCCATGATCGCGGTGACACCGAGTCCGCCCGCGGCGCAGATCGAGATTACGCCGCGGCCCGAGCCCCTGGCGCTGAGCATCTTCGCCAGGTTCGCGACGATCCGGCCGCCCGTCGCGCCGAACGGGTGACCCGCCGCCAGCGAACCGCCGTGCACGTTCAGCTTGTCGCGGTCGATCGAGCCGAGCGGCTGCTCGAGCCCAAGCCGCTCGCGGCAGTAGACCGGATCCTCCCACGCCTTCAATGTGCAAAGCACCTGCGCCGCGAACGCCTCGTGGACCTCGTAGAAGTCGAAGTCCTGAAGCGTGAGGTCGTTGCGGCCGAGGAGGCGCGGCATCGCGTAAGTCGGCGCCATCAGCAGCCCCTCGCGGGCGTGGACGTGGTCGACGCCCGCGGTCTGTGCATCGACGAAGTACGCCTGCACCGGGATGTTGTGGGCCGCCGCCCATTCCTCGCTCGCCAGCAGCACCGCGGAGGCGCCATCCGACAGCGGCGTGGAGTTGCCGGCGGTCATCGTGCCGTCCTCGCCGCCGAACACCGGCCGCAGCTTGGAGAGCTTCTCGGCGGTCGAGTCCGGCCGCAGGTTCTGGTCGCGCTCGAGCCCCAGGAACGGGATCACCAGATCGTCCTCGAAACCGGTCCCGTACGCGTCGGCCAGACGCTGATGGCTGCGCGCGGCGAGCTCGTCCTGCTCCTCGCGCGTGATCCCCCACTCGCGCGCCATGATCGCCGTGTGCTCGCCCATCGATAGGCCGGTGCGCGGCTCGGCATTGCGGGGAATCTCAGGGACGATGTGCTGGGGGCGGATCTTCGCCAGCGCCTTCAGCCGGTCGGCGTTGCTCTTGGCGCGGTTGACCTCGAGCAGGATCTCGCGCAGGTCGTCGTTGAGGGCGAGGGGAGCGTCGGAGGTGGTGTCCACTCCGCACGCGACCGCCGACTCGATCTGCCCGAGCGCGATCTTGTTGGCCACGAGGATCGCGGCCTCCAGCCCGGTCCCGCAGGCCTGCTGCACGTCGTATGCGGGCGTGTGCGGGTCGAGCTTGCTGCCGAGCACACACTCGCGCGTCAGGTTGAAGTCGCGACTGTGCTTCAGCACGGCGCCGCCGGCCACCTCGCCGAGAGTCTCCCCCTCCAGCCTGAATTTCTCGACCAGCGCCTCGAGCGTCGCGGTCAGCATGTCCTGGTTTGAGGCCCTGGCGTACGGGCCGTCCTGCCGTGCGAAGGGGATTCTGATGCCGCCGAGCACTGCCACGCGGCGGGCGTTTGCGTTCATTCGGGTGCTCCTGGAAGCGTCTTAATTGTTTACAGCGGTGTAGCTTAGTCCGGGGTGTCTGCCGCGGTCGGGACCCCGGCGGAGCCGGTGTCGCTCGCGGCCGCTCCGGTGGCGGTCGTGAACGCGCCGCCGCCGGTTGCCCGGCGGACCAGCGCCGGCGCGAGGATGCGAGTCGCCGCCGCGAGCCAGTACGGCCGCGGCACGTAGCGCTCGGCCCTACCGCCGGGACCGGCGTCCATGATTGCTTGCGCTACCCGCTCGGGCCGCGAAACGATCCACCGCGTCGCCAGCCGGGACCGGAGCTCGGTCGCGGGAAAGCCCTCGGTGACGACAAAACCGGGGAGCACGAGCCCTACGTGAATCCCGTGCGGGCGCTCCTCCTGATGCAGGGCATCGCTCCACCCGGCGAGTGCGAACTTGCTCGCCGAGTAGGCACCGGAGTTCGGACGCGCCACGCGGCCCGCGGTACTCGCGACGTTGACGATCGACACCCGCGCTCGCGCGCCGTCGCTGCCGGCCTCATTCGCCGTCCTTCGCAGCAGCGGCAGCAGCGCCTCGGTCAGCCTCACCGGCGCCTCGAAGTTGAGCTTCATGTGGCGCTCAATGTTTGCCCAGCCGGTCTCGGCGAAGCGCCCGCGCCAAGCAGCACCCGCGTTGTTCACCAGCATGTGCAGCTCGCCGTGCTCGCGCTCCACGTGCTCGAGCACCTGCGCCGGCGCATCCGGCGCGGTCACATCGACCGCGATCACGCTCGCCCCGCCCAGCTCATCGGCGAGCGCGCGCAAGCGCTGCTCGCGGCGCGCCACGAGGATCAGCCGTGCGCCCGGCTCGCGCGCGATTCGGCGAGCCGTGGCCTCCCCGATTCCGGCCGACGCGCCCGTCACGAGCGCCACGAAAGTCATCGCGCGACCCCTAGGCGTCTGACTTCAGCGCGAAGTACAACCCGAGGATCGGGTCCGGCCGCCGCGGGACGTTCACGAGCATCTTGCCCAGGTTCGCGCCTGGCACGAGCTGCACGAGCTCGTCGCGGATCTGGCGGATCACCAGCCGGGGATTCGTGGCGACCTCGGCGTAGTCGATCACGAGCACGTCGACCGACGGATCCAACCGGCCCGCCTCCACGTAGGTCTTGAAGTCAAATGCCGTGCGGCCGAGCGGCGAGTCACGGGTCGAGTACAGCGGCCACAGGAGCTTCGCCGGCCAGCGGGCGCTTGGCCTCAGCGTGTTCTCGCCGCGGTTCTCCTCGGGATAGAACTTCTTGCCGAGCCATGGCATCCAGGCATTGGTCGCAGACCCGATCACCCTGTCCGCGACCGGATGCATCGCCCATGTCACGAGGATCCCCTCGGTCTGGCCGCTGATCCCGGTCGCCGGCTCGCCACTCAGGAACAGCTCCTGGAGCTCGGCGAGCGCACCATCGCGGTCGCTGGCGGCGCGGCGGCTGAGCTCGACCAGCCAGCTCCACGCCTGATCGCGCGCCGCGAGCGGCTGGCTCTGGGCCTCCTCGCGCAGCTTCGCCACCCGCTGCGCCACCGGACCGCTGCGGAGCGCGGCCGTGGCCTCGGGTGTCTGTGCCGGACTGGTGGTCGCCTCAGCCATGTGCTCGTCTCCTCCTCGCGCTTTGGTGGCGGCCGATCCTATCCCCGATCGGTGGCCAGCCGCCAACTTTTGCGGCGCAAATCGGTTAATACCTGTCACGGCGTGGGAAGGCGACCGATGCGGCTGAAGACGGCGCTGATCGCGCTGGCGAGCGCGGCGGCCGTCGCGGCGTGCCTGCTGGCCGCCCAGCGCGTTCCAGACGCGCGCGCCACTCCGGGGTTCAGCCGCCAGCAGAACCGCGAACGGCCCCCGGACCTGGCCGTGGCGCCGCCGACTCAGCTCGGCGTTGTTTCCGGGGCTGGGCCGGGTGAGTACGCCCTGACGTTTGACGACGTGGTCGAGAACCTCGCCTCGACCTACGCCGGAGAGCTGTTCGTGGTCGGCCGGCGCTCGAGTCCATCAGGCCAGCTGATGAGCGCGGACCAGTACGTGGACGCGGTCGATCCGGCATCCGGAAACGTGACCTCACAGCAAGTCATCGCGGGCGTCGGCACGATGCGCTATCACCGCAGCTGGCATCTGCGGCGGTTCGTCGCGTTCGCGCTGCAGCCCGTCTCGGGCGGCGGCGCCTCGAGCACGTTCGGCGTCGAGTTCGGCGCCTGTCTCGCCAGCCGCTACCAGGTCGACGATCCGGGCCTGCGCTCCGCCGACCACCGGGCCCGCGGCGACCGGGCGAGTTCCGCCTCAGGCCAGCTCATCACGCGGGCAGACGTGACGCCGCTGTGCGGAGCTCGAAAGCCGGGGCTTAAAAAGGTTGTCGAAGCGATCGACGCCGGTAACGGCGACCCGCTCGGACAGCTGAGCCTCGACATCACGCACGTACCCGACGGCCGTTACCTACTGCTGGCACGGGTCAACCCCGAGCGGTCACTGGTCGAGAGCAACTACCGAGACGACGCGGCGTCCGTGCTGCTCTCGATCACGCGCGCGGCTGCCGGCGACAGGCCCACGGTGCGTGTCCTGAAGAGCTGCCCGTTCACCAGCAGCTGTACGCAGCCCACTCCTTCAAGTGGCTGCCCCACGGTCAACGGACTGGGGGCAATGACGCCCGGGACTCCGGTCGCGCGCGGGCTGCGCGTGATCGCGCTCGAGCTGGGCTCTTCCGACTGTTCCACCCCAGTCATCTCGGCACGCTCCGCAGACGGGACCCTCTGGGTCAGGAACTTCGACAACCTGCTGTGGAAGTCGACAGACGGGCTGCGAACGCTCCAGCCGGTGTACCGGGCCAGCGGCTACTCCGAAACGGACAATGTCATCCCGCTGGCGTCGGGGACGATCCTGCTGGTGGTTCAGGACTCCGGTGGTCAGGAGCACATCCTGCGGTCGACTGATTCCTCCGGAACGGCGTTTTCCTCGACACCCGTGCTCAACCTGCCACCCGGATCCTCGCTGCACGACAGCGAGTCTTGGGCTCAGATCGGCAATGAGATATTCATCGGGCAGTACGGCGCTGGTCCGCCCGTCGATCTGTGGCGCTCGACCGATGACGGCCGGAGCTTCCAGGTCGTTTGGCAGGGCACCGACGTCGGTGAAATACATGCTGTGATGGCCGATCCGTACGTTCCAGGCCGTCTATGGATCACGCTTGACGGCGACGAGGTCGGCAACGTCGGCGCGAGCCGTGTCGGCTACTCGGATGACGGTGGCAGCACCTTCACGTGGATCCCACGCGGCCATTATCCGCAGAACAGGGTCCTGACGCTGATGTTCGACTCGGACGCCGTGTACTTCGGCTGCGACTGTCCCGACCGTCCCGGGGCGCTGTACCGCTACGACCGACGCTCCGGCCGGGTCACGACCTTGATGAGCAACCTGAACGGTCCGTTCTACGACTCCGTCGGCTTCAACGGTCAGCTGGCCCAGTTCAGCGCCGTCGAGCCCAAGGGCTACGTCGGGGACCAGTACATCCACATCCTCACCAACGGTGATGGCACCTCCTGGAGCCTCACCCGCACCCCATGGATCCGGGATGGGTCGCGCCCCGCGTCCTACGCGATGCCACTCGGCAGCACCTTCCCCGACAGGCATGGCCGCTTCTGGATGTCCTACTACGACCTGAGCAACAGCGATGGAGGCGTCAGCGACATCGAGTTCCAGTTCGACCCGAGCGCCTCCGTGGATGGCGTGCGCTCGTCGTTTGGGTTCTCGCCCGATCCGATCGTCACCGGGCAGCCGGTCCTGTTCGACGGCTCCGCCTCGAGCTCACCGGCGTCCGCGCTCGACTACATGTGGCGCTTCGGCGACGGCAGTACCGCCAGCGGCCGGACCGCGAGCCATGTCTACGGCTCGGGTGGCCCGTTCACCGCGAGCCTGGAAGTCCAGGACGCAGACCGAGACGCGGCGCTCAGCACCCGCACTGTGGCTGCCAGCGCGAGCCGCCCGACCGCCACCACCGGGGCGGCGTCGGCCCGGATGACCTCCGCCACGCTCTACGCCAGCGCGCAGCCCGGCGGATCGATCGCGAACGTGTACTTCCAGTACGGCCCCGACAGCTCCTACGGCTGGGTCAGCGGCGCCACGCAACTGCCCGCCGGCCAGCAACCCCAGCCGTTCACCGCGGCGATCTCGGGACTGAAGCCGGACAGGGTTTACCACTTCCGTGCGGTCGCGAGCAACGGATCGGGCACCAGCTACGGCATCGACCGCACGTTCGTCACGCCGTGAGCGCCCGCCTGACGCGCAGCGCCAACTCGAGCTCGAACCGTCCCTCGGGCGCGTCGAGCGCGTTCCCCAGCAGCTCACGCAGCCTTCGGGTCCGGTAGCGGACCGTCTGCGGATGGACGTGCAGCGCCGCCGCGACCGCGGGGGTCTGCCGCTGGTGGGCGAGCCACGCCGCCAGCGTCTCGAGTAGCCGCTCGCGCTCGCCGGCGGCCAGGGCATCGAGTGTCCGCAGCTGCTGGTCTGCAAGCGCGCTCGCCACCTCCGCGTTCCACAGCAGCGCGAGCGTCGCGAGGTGGTTCTCGGCGCGCGTCGGCCGCTCCGACGGCAGCGCTCCGCAGCCGACCAGCTCGAGCACCCTGCGCGCCCATTGCAGCGAGCGCGCCAGCTGTCGCGGCGCGACCGCGGGCCCGAGCGCGGCCGGAATCGAGCCGACCGCACGCCTCAGCTCAGCCGCCCGGCCGGGCCCCGATGGGTCGGGCACCACGAGCCACGCGCCCGACGCGTCGGATCCGACCAACACGTCGATGCCGAGCCGGCGCACGACCGCCCCCGCGCTGTCGCTCCCCAGCACGAGCACCGCCGCCGACCGGGGGACCGGCCAGCGCGCCAGCGCAGCGGCCCGGTCGATCGCCTCGGGGTCGGGCTGCTCGGGATCGAGCAGCAGCGACGCCAGCCGCCGTCGTCGCCGCTCGCGCTCGCCCGCCGCGTCCGACTGCATCCGCAGGTAGCCCTCCACGACGTCCGAGCCGAGCTCGTCGGTGTAGACGAAGATCGCCTCGGCCAGTGAGATCACGGTCGGCGCCGGAACCCCGGCCGCGGCGGCGAGCTCGGCCGCGCCACGCCATGCCGCGCGCGTCCCCGTCCGCCACGCCGCACGCAACGCCTCGAGCGAACGGCCCGCTTGGAACTCGGCCTCTCCGAGCGCCCGCCACACATCCGCGGTCTCGGTGGCGGGCTTCTCGCCCTGCTCGACCGCGTCGAGGAACGCCTTGATCGCCTGCTCGACGCCGATCCTGATCCCGACGCCCTCCGGAGCCTCCAGAACCTCCGCGTACACGCGGTTCTCGGCCCGGACCGCCTCGATGATCCCCTCCACCAGCGGCCCGATCATCGCCCTGACCGCAGCCACGGTCTCGGGCGGGACGCGCTCCGCGGACCACGGCTCGGGCGCCATTGTCACATCTTGACAAACGACGCTCGAAAAGACGTTGCCTGGGCGCGTGGAACGGGGCCGCGATTGAGGCGTACGCTAACCCGCATGAGCAACACCCGCCGGCGGAGCATCACCAAGACGCACGAGCGGATCGCGCAACTCGGCTGGGAGCCGGCCTACCACCAGCCTGCGGTCCGCTACCCGACGCGCTACCGCTTCCCGCACAAGGCCAAGGACCCGATGAAGCACATCATGCGGGAGTACCTGCCGATGGAGCTCGAGAAGGACGAGCGCGTGTACGGCGGCCACGACGCCGCGGTCCGCGCCGACATGGCCGGCAAGGCGCAGGAGCGCTGGCTAGAGATCCTCAAGCCGTTCATCGTGATCACGAACTTCGCCGAGGTCGGCGCCGGCCGCTGCATGTCGATGCTGATGAGCGCGGTCCCCAACAACGAGCTGCGAAACGGCTATCACGTGCAGTTCGTCGACGAGATCCGGCACATCGGCATGCAGATGTCGCTGGCGCGCTGGTACGCCAAGAACGTCCCCGACCCGGCCGGATGGCATCTCGGGCCGAAGGCGTTCTCGGGCTCGGTGCTCACCAATCCGGGGCTGAACATGCTCTCCCACTTCATCGTCGGCGATCCGATCCAGTGCGCGTTCACGCTCCAGGTGGTGGCCGAGACGGCGTTCACCAACGTGGTGTTCGTGGCGACGCCCGACGTCGCAGCTCGAAACGGCGACTTCACGCTCCCCACCACCTACCTCAGCGTGCAGTCAGACGAGGCGCGCCACATCTCGAACGGCTACGCGACGCTGCTCACCGTCCTGCAGGACGACCACAACGCGCCGCTGATCGAGCGCGACCTCCAGCAGGCCTTCTGGATCAACCACGCGTTCATCGATGTGTTCTCGGCGGTCGTGATGGAGTACTTCTCCCGCGACCGCAGCGATCCCGAGTCCTACCTCGACAAGTGGGACCGCTGGGTGCGCGACGACTGGCACCGCGCGTACGTGATGAAGCTCGGCAAGCTCGGGCTACAGATCCCGACCGACGTGTTCGACCGCGCGCGCGAGCGACTGCTGGCCGGCGTCCACCACCGGCACGCGGTGCTCGCGTTTGCCGGCTGGCCGCTCAGCTTCTGGCGCTTCGACCCGCTCGACGAGCGCGACTTCGAGTGGTTCGAGTCCCACTATCCCGGGTGGTACGCGCAGTTCGGCGCCTTCTGGGAGGCGTTCCGTACGAGTACCGATCCGGCGTCCGGGTTCCTACCGCTTGACTTCATCAATCTCGCGCCGCCGTTCTGCTGGACCTGCCAGGGCCTGTGCGTCGCGGCCGAGGACCGCCGCCACCGGATCGTCCCGGACCCGGGTGGCACTCCCCGTACCCGCTTCTACTGCTCGCGCGAGTGCGAATGGCTCGACGAGTCCAATCCGGGACGCTACACCGGCGATCGCAACTACCTCGACCGCTACCACGGCTGGGAGGCCTCCGAGGTGATCCGCGATCTGGGGTTCGTGCGCGCCGATGGCCACACGTTGATCGGACAGCCGCACCTCGGCGCAGACCGCCGCTGGACCCTGTCGGACATCCGCAAGCGGGCGCTGACGTTGGTGAGTCCGAACATCCGGGTCGCAACCGAGCTCGGGCTGCCGTCCGGTGACTGGAGCGGCGTGCCCACAATCCCCGACCCCGTTCCGCTCGGCGTCGCCGGGACGGATCTGGCGACCGGGGCCGTGCTTCGATGAAGGTCCACTTCGAGCCGATCGGCGAGGAGATCTCCTGCGAACCCGGCGAGACCGTGCTCGACGCGGCCTTCCGCCACGGCTACAACCTCGTGTACGGCTGTCGCGAGGGTCAGTGCTCGGCCTGCAAATGCTTCCTGCTCGAGGGCGAAGCCGAGCTTAGGCCGTATTCGAGCTTTGCGCTGTCCGACACCGAGCGGGCGAACGGCTACTCGCTGATGTGCCGCGCGATGCCCGAGCAGGAGCTCGTCGTCGAGCTCCTGCACTACGACCCGGAGAGCTACCGGCTCGAGCACCCGATCCGCGACGGCGTCGCAATCGTCGAGGCACTCGAGCCGCTGACATCGGACATCGTGCGGCTGCTGCTGCGCGTGACCGAGCCCCCGGATTTCGACTTCACCCCCGGACAGTACGTCGACCTGCACGTGCCCGGCGCCGAGGACGGGGCGCGCCGCTCGTTCTCGATCGCGAACCTCCCCGGCGAGGGCGCGATCGAGCTGATGATCAAGCGCTATCCGGGCGGCCGGCTGTCGGGAATGCTCGACGGACAGATCGCGGCCGGCGACCGGCTCACGTTCACCGGCCCCTACGGCTCGCTTCACGTGCACCGCTCGGAGCGCCCGATCCTGATGATCGCCGGCGGCTCGGGCATGGCCCCGATCCTCGGCCTGCTGCGCCAGCTGTCCGCCGAGCGCTGCGAGCGGCCGGTGCGATTTTTCTACGGGGCGCGAACCGAGCGGGATCTGTTCGCGCTCGAAGAGATCGCGCGCCTCGGCGAGCGGCTCGCAGATTTCGAGTTCCACCCGATCACCGAGGGCTTCGTGCACGAGGCGGTCGACCAGTTCCTGGCCGGGGACGGGCTGGCCGGGCCGGATGTGTACATGTGCGGGCCGCCGCCGATGATCGAGGCCGCCGAGGAGATGCTGACGGCCGTGCACAAGCTCGACGAGCAGCGCATCTACGTGGACAAGTTCACAACCTCGGCCGACGCGGCACCCGCGACGCCCGAGACCCCGGTCAAACGCCTCGGCCCTGACTGGAATGAGACTGAGTCTGAATCCCACGAACAGCGCAGTGAGCGCGAGTTCGCCTGGTTCACACCCGCCAAGCGCCGCGCGACGCTCTACGAGGACGTGACGATCGACAGCCAGCCGTCGATTCACCGCCACCTGCGCCGCGGGTGGCCGCTGAGCTTCGAGGACGGCCGCGGCACCTGGGACGATCGCTCGACCGCGCTGCGGTCAAGCGATTGGTACGGGTTCCGGGACCCCGGCGAGCAGTGGGAGCGGCCCTTCTACCAGGCCAGCACCGCGATCGAGCACCAGATCCAGGGCGCGGTGCGCTCCGCCACCGAGGAGGGGTTGCTCGAGGATTTCGCCCCCGAGTGGGTCGAGTTCCTGCGCGCCCATCTCCAGATCCCGGCGTACGTCGAACACGGGCTGTGGTTCGCGCTGGCGACGATCGCGCGCGACTGCCTGTCGGACTCGGTCGCCACGTGCGTGTGCCTCCAGGCCGCGATGAAACAGCGCTCTGCTCAGGCGATCGTGCTGTACGCGATGGACCTCGAGGAGCATCACGGGCCGTTCCCGATCGCAGCCGCACGCGACGCATTCCTGCACGAGCAGCCCTGGCAGCCGACGCGCCGCTACCTGGAGCGGCTCGCAGCGACGGCCGACTGGGGCGAGGTGATCGTCGCCGCCAACCTGTGCTTCGAACCGGTGGTGGGAACCCTGCTGCGGCGCGAGCTCGGCATCCGCGCGGCCGCGGCGCACGGCGACACCGTCACCCCGGTACTGGCTCGCGCGGAGACGCAGGAGTGGGAGTGGACGCGCGTGTGGACGGCGGCGCTGATCAGGTTCCTGATCGACGATCAGCGCCACGGCGCGCACAACCGCGAGACGATCTCCGATTGGGTGCAAGACTGGCTCGCGCAGGCGCTCGATGCGGCGAGGGCGCTTGCGCCGCTGGCCCCGCAGCAGATCGACCCCGGCGTCGTGCGCGAGTACGCCGGCAAGCTGCTCGCGGACGCCGGCCTCGGAGAGCTCGCCGGCCACGCCGCCCGGGCGCCGAGCCCGGCCGCGCCGATCAGGCGCGTTCGGCGGGCGCCTCCCTCCGCCGCGCGCGCCCGTCCCAGCGTGGGCGAGGACGGCGAGGACGGCGGCTACGACTACGTCGGGATCGTGATGGCCAAGAGTGCCGAGGGTGACGCGGTCGCAGCGATCCTCGGCGAGCGCGATGGAATCGAGGTGATCGAGCAGCCTTCTTTCTGGGAGATCCGCGCCCGGAGCCGGCTGGCGATCCCATACGCCGAGGTATCCGAACAGCTCGGCTACGAGATCGACGCGTACTCGATCCAGCACGAGATGTCGACCCACTACGGGCGGATGGTCGCGACCGACGAGGCGCTGATGCTGTTCTCGGACCCGACGGAGGCGATGGAGCACCTGATGTCATGATCTGGTTCGACCGCTCCAGCGCCCGCGACCTGAGCGCCACGCTCGAGCTTCGCGTTCGCCTGGGGCGCCGGCGCCGCGGTCTGCCGTTCGCGCTGCGGATCGATCGTGGCCGGCTCCGGGTGCGGCCGGGCGCGGCCACCGAGCCTTCGGTCACCGTGGCGGCCGATGTCCGCGACCTGATCCGGCTGGGATTCGGCACCGCCCGCTGGCCAGAGCTCCTGTCGAGCGGGCGGCTGGAGTTCTCCGGCGATCCGTTCGTGGCACTGCGCTTCCCGTCGCTGTTTAGGCTTCGCGCGTGATGTCCTGGCTGCGCGACCGCATCGCGTCGATCGCCGCTTCCCGCCCGGGCAGCTGGTTCTACCTGAACCTCGCCAATCCGATCGACCGCCGGCTGCTGCCCGCCACCGGCGGCCGGATCAGCGTCTCGCTCGGGCAGCCGGTGCTGTGCCTGGAGGTACGCGGCGCGAAGAGCGGAAAGGTCCGGCGCACGCCGCTGCTCTACACGGACGTCGACGGCGAGCTCGTCGTGATCGCGTCCGCGACCGGCCGCCCGAAGCACCCCGCCTGGTACCACAACCTGGTGGCGAACCCGCGGGTGAAGGTGTATGCGCCCGGCGGCCGCTCCGGCCAATACGAGGCGCGCACCGCCGGTGGCGAAGAACGCGAGCGGCTGTGGCAAGCGGCCCGCCGCTACTACAGGGGCTTCGACGTCTACGAACAGCGCACCACCGGGGTCCGCGAGATCCCCGTGGTCGCGCTAAGCCGCGTGGACTAACTCGCGATCCTCGCTCGGCGCCGCGGCCGCGGCGCCCGTCAGCGCCCCGCCCGGACAGTCCTCGCAGCGCACACGCCGCCGCGGGTTCTGAATCCCGATCAGCCCGACCACGCCGCCCAGCACCGCGAGCCCTGAGGCGACCCCCATTCCGATCCGGAACGCATGCACCGACGCGTCGAGAAGGGCGCCGTGCACGACCGCCCGCTCGGCCGCGGGCACGCCGGGGGCGCTCGTCACAAGCGGCCGGTTGCGCGCGCGAGCCACGGCCGCGAGGGCCTGCCGCGAGAGCCCTCGCCGGGCGACGTCCTGATCGAGCCGCGTCTGGAAGCTGCCGGCGACGACAGCTCCGAGCGCCGCGATCGCGAGCAGCCCGGCGACCCGCGCGACCGCGTTGTTGACGCCGCTTGCAACGCCGGAGTGCCCGGGCTCGACGGACCCGAGCACGGTCGCGGTCAGCGGCGCGACGGTCGCCGACATCCCGAGCCCGAACACGAGCACGCCTGGGAGGATCGAGGTGGCGTACACGGCGCCGGCGCCCGTGCGGACCAGCAGCAGCAGCCCGATGCCGGCGACGATCGGCCCGCCGCCCATGAACAAGTGCGGTCCGACCCGGTCGGCGAGCACCCCGAAGCGCCGCGAGAGCAGGAAGATCAGGATCGTTATCGGCAGCAGCGACAGGCCCGCCTCGACCGGGGTGTAGCCGCCGACCTGCTGGATGAACAGGACGAGGAAGAACGTGGCCACGCCGAGGCCGCCGTAGAGCGCCAGCGTCGTGAGATTGCCGACCGCGAAGTTGCGCACGGCGAACAGGTGCAGGGGCATCATCGGCTGCCGACTGCGCCGCTCCCACACGACGAACGCCACCAGGATCGCAACACCTCCGATCAGCGGCGTCAGGACCCGGCCATCGCCCCATCCGTACCGCGGCTGCTCGATCAGCGCGAACACCGGGCCTCCCAATCCGAGCGCGCACAGCAGCCCCCCGACCCAGTCCACATGACCCGGTGTCCGGTGGTCGGCCGGCAACCTCCGGAGCAGCGCGAGCACGAAGATCACAAGCGGCACGTTGATCGCAAAGATCCACCGCCACGAAGCGAGCTGGACCAACGCGCCGCCGCCGAGCGGGCCGGCGACGGTGGCGACGCCGGTCCATGCCGTCCAGGTGCCGATCGCGCCCGCCCGGTCGCGCTCAGCGAACACGTCCATGATCAGCGCGAGGGTGCTCGGCACGAGCATCGCGCCGCCGAGCCCCTGCACGGCGCGGGCGCCGATCAAGAACCCGCTGCTCGGCGCGATCGCGCACAGCAGCGAGCAGATTCCGAATCCGACCAGCCCTGCTGAGAACACGCGCCTGCGTCCAAACAGGTCACCGAGCGAGCCGCCGACCAGCAGCAATGACGAGAGCGTCAGCAGGTACGCCTCGACCACCCACTGCTGGTCGGCGAGCCCGCCGTGCAGGCTCGCCCGGATCGCGGGCAGTGCGACGTTCACGACCGTGCCGTCGAGGAACACGATCGCGGATCCGAGAATGCTGGCGAGCAACGCGATCCGCTTGGTCCCGGTCCCGGCCCGCATCAGCCGGTGCCCTGCGCGAACAGCGCGTTCGGCTCGTAGCCCGCGAAGCTGACGCTGCTCGCGAACGGGAGGTGGGTCTTGACGATCACGCAGTAGGTACGGCCGTCATCGCTCGGCACGCAGGCACGGTAGATGCTGCCGGGCTGGATCGCGTACGTGTCGACACGCGCCAGGTTGCGGCGGAACGGGGCGGGCGCGCGGTCGCCGATCCACGCCTGAGCGCGAACGGTGGCATCGTCCATCGCGCGCTGGTCGGCCTGGATCGCCGGCCTGTGGGCGACCCCCGCGATCACCAGTGCCAGGGCGATCGCGAGCACGATCCAGGTCCCGGCGTAATTGCGCGCGACGACCGCCGGCAGGTCCCCGCGCACCCGCCTGATTGCGGCTCCCAGCGGCCGGGAGAGCAGCACGACTCCCACCAGGTTCAGCACGGCGCCGAGCAGCGCCGCCGCGACCACCGACTGGCTCTCGCCCGTGGGGGGAAGCGCGTGACCGACGGCCGCGTCAAACGCCGTGAACAGCGCGAATGCCGGCCACAGCCACGCCCCGCGTCGCCGCCACCTGATGCGGGCCAGGAGAGCGCCGTCCATCTTCCGAAGACTAGTCCCGGAGCGCCTGCTGGCCCATTCGTCGAGGGCCGTGCGGTGGCTTTCCCAAGCGCGCCTGCCCGGCCGATCGGTGGAGTAAGCTCGCCCTACCCGATCGAGGGCCTTACCGGAGATCCCGGAAGGCCCGGAAACGCGGGCCGGAGGGAGATCCCGTCCGGTCCACTCAAGGAAAGGGAAGCGCGATACATGGCGACCCACATTGCTGAGCCGGCCGCCGGCGTAACCGCCGAGGCGGCCCAGCATCTGACAATCGAGGACCGGGTCTGGCTTTTGCGCGCGATGCTCCTGATGCGCGGCATCGAGGAGCGCGCGATGACGCTCTACCGCCAGGGCAAGGTCCCTGGCTCGTTCTACGACGGCTACGGGCAGGAGGCCGTGTCAGCCGGCGCGGCCTTTGCGATGGCACCGGAGGACCGGCTGTGCATCCTCCACCGCGACCTGGCGGCGCACATCATTCGCGGCGTCCCGCCGGCGCGGATCCTGTCGCAGTACCTGGGACGGGAAGCGGGCGTGACCCGCGGGCGTGACGGAAACGTCCATTTCGGGGACCGCCGGGTCGGGTGCGTCGGGATGGTTTCGATGCTGCCCGACATGATGCTGGTCGCGACCGGTATGGCGATGGCGTTCAAGCTGCGCGGCGAGCGACGCTGCGCGATGACCTGGTTTGGCGACGGGTCCACGTCGCGCGGCGATTTCCACGAGGCGATGAACTGGGCGGGCGTGCAGAAGCTGCCGGTCGTGTTCGTGCTGGAGAACAACCAGTACGCATACTCGACGCCGCTCGACAAGCAGTTCGCGGTCGACCCGGTGGAGCGGGCCGCGGCCTACGGTTTCGTCGGCGTGACCGTCGATGGCAACGACGTCGAGGCGATGTTCGAGGCCGCGCGGGCGGCGCGCGAGCGGGCGCTGGCTGGAGACGGCCCGACGCTGATCGAAGCGGTCACGATGCGCATGCACGGCCATGCCGCGCACGACGACATGAAGTACGTGCCCAAGGAGCAGGTCGAGGAGTGGCGCAAGCGCGACCCGATCGATCGCCAGGACACCCGGCTGCGCGAGCTCGGGGTCGACACCGACGCGCTCCGTGCGGAGGTACAAGCCGAGATCGACGCCGCGACCGAGGAAGCCCTGGCGGGCCCGATGCCCGATCCCGCCGACGCCACGCGCGGTGTGTTCTGCGAAGGCGAGGCGGAGCCGCTCAGAGACGGCGTACCGCGGTGGAGCGCGTTTCTGGCAGGAGGCGAACGGTGACCCTCACCTACCTTCAAGCGATTTCGGCGGCTCTGCGCGACGAGCTGCGGGCGGACGAACGGGTGCTGCTGATGGGCGAGGACATCGGCGTGTTCGGCGGCGCCTTCAAGGTCACCGACGGTTTTGTCGAGGAGTTCGGGCACGACCGCGTGATGGACACGCCGCTGGCGGAGTCCGGAATCATCGGGACCGCGATCGGCGCCGCCGTGGTCGGCATGCGGCCGGTGTGCGAGATGCAGTTCGCGGACTTCATCTCCTGTGGCTTCGACCAACTCGTCAACGTCGCCGGCAAGATGCACTACCGCCAGGGCCTGGCGGTGCCGATCACGGTGCGCCTGCCCTCGGGAGGCGGCTTCTCCGGCGGCCCGTTCCACTCCCAGAACCCGGAGGCGTGGTTTATGCACGCGCCGGGGATCAAGGTCGTGGCACCGTCCACCGCCCAGGACGCGAAGGGGCTTCTGCACACAGCGATCCACGACCCCAACCCGGTGTGCTACATGGAGCACAAGCACCTGTACCGCCGGATCAAGGGCGAGGTGCCCGAGGGGATCTTCGAGACGCCGTTCACGGCGCGGATCGCGCGGCCCGGAACCGATCTCGTGGTGATCACCTACGGCGCGATGGTCCACACCGCGCTCGAGGCAACCGAGGATCTCGATGGCGCCTCGGTCGAGGTGCTGGACCTGCGCTCGCTGGTGCCGCTCGACGAGGCGGCGATCCTCGACTCGGTCGCGCGCTGCTCGAAGGTCGTGATCGTCGACGAGGCCAACGCCACCTGCGCGGCCGGCGCCCAGGTGGCGGCGCTGATCGCCGAGAGGGGCTTCGAGGATCTCGATGGACCGGTCGTTCGGGTCAGCACGCCCGACGTGCCGATCCCGTTCTCGCCACCGCTCGAGCAGGCGGTCCTTCCATCGGTAGAGCGCGTGAGGGAGGCGTGCCGTGAGCTCCTCGCGTACTAGCGCCGGCGCGACGACGGTCGACGTGACGATGCCGCAGATGGGCGTCTCGGTCGCCGAGGGAACCGTGGTCGCGTGGCGGGCCGAGGTTGGCGAGCGCATCAACGCCGACGAGACGATCTGCGAGATCTCGACCGACAAGATCGACACCGAGGTGCCCGCGCCGGTGTCGGGCACCGTCGCCGAGATCCTCGTGCCGGTCGAGACGGCCGTCGAGGTTGGGACAGTGCTGGCACGAATCGCGGTGGATGGCGGGGTGGCGGCGACGCCCGCGCCCGACGCGCCCGCGCCCGACGCGCCCGCTGCGCCCGAGCCCTCGGTGTCCGCCGGCAACGGCGCCACGGTTCGACAGAGTGCGCCCTCCGACCGTCGGCGCTACTCGCCGGTCGTCCAGCGGATCGCCGCCGAGCATGACATCGACCTGGGCCAGGTCACCGGGACCGGCCGGGGGGGCCGGGTGCGAAAGCAGGACGTGCTGGCGTTCCTCGAGAGCGGGCAGGCTGGGGCGGTCGCGCCGCTCGAGGAGCCGCCGCTTCACATCGAGAGCCCGTACCGGCCCGAGCCGGTCGCGCCGGCGCCCGCCTCGCGCGCGGGGCACGAGCTGGGCCAGCTCTCACGGATGCGCCGCCAGATCGGCGAGCACATGAAACGCTCGCTCGAGACCGCGGCCACCTGCACGACCTGGATCGACGTCGACATGAGCAGGGTCGAGGCCGCGCGCGCCCGGTTGCGGGTCACCGCGCTCGCCTTCGTCGCGCGCGCCGCGATCGACGCGCTGCGAGAGCATCCGGCGCTGAACGCCTCGCTCGAGGGTGAGCGCTACACGCGCCATGACGACGTCAACCTCGGGATCGCGGTCTCGCTCGGCGAGGACGGGCTGATCGTGCCGGTGATCCACAAGGCGCACGAGCTCTCCGCGGAGGGACTCGCCGTTCGGATCCGGGACCTCGCGCAGCGCGCCAGGACCCGCCAGTTGACGGCCGACGAGGTCCGTGGCGGCACCTTCACGATCACCAACCCGGGCCAGTACGGCTCGATCATGGCGACGCCGATCATCAACCAGCCACAGGTCGCGATCCTCGACCTCGAGGCGATCGTCAAACGGCCGGTGGTGATCACCGACGCCGACGGCAACGACTCGATCGCGATCCGGCCGGTCACGATCCTCGGGTTGAGCTGGGATCATCGAGCGCTCGACGGCGCCCAGTCCGCGCAATTCCTGGGGACGATGAAGCGGCTGCTCGAGAGCCTTCCCCTCAGGTGAGCCGCGCGCCTCGGGACAACCGGCCCGAGCTGTGGGTCTGTCACCTGGGCACAGTCGAGTATCGCTCGGCGCTGCGTCTCCAGGAGGCGATGCGCGACGCCCGCACTCGCGACGCGGTGCCCGACGTGCTGTTGACGCTCGAGCACTGGCCGGTGTACACGCGCGGGCGGCGCTCGGGCCCGGGGGAGCTGCCGATGGGCGAGAAGTGGTATCGGCTACAGGGGATCGACGTCGTCGAGACCGATCGCGGCGGCAAGGTCACCTATCACGGTCCCGGTCAGCTGGTCGGCTATCCGATCGTCCGCGTCGAGGATGTGGTCGCGTACGTGCGGACGCTCGAGCAAGCACTCGTCGCGGCGCTTGCCGAGGAGGGGATCGAGGCGCGGGCGCGGCCAGAGGACGGGCCGGACTTCACCGGGGTGTGGGTCGGTGAGCGCAAGATCGCGTCGATCGGGGTGCACGTCGCGAGGGGCGTCACCACCCATGGCTTCGCGGTCAACGTCGAGAACGACCTGCAACCGTTCGAGTGGATCGTGCCGTGCGGGCTGGAGGGAGTCCGGATGACCTCGCTGATTCGCGAGACCGGCCGGCTGGCCGGGCAGATGACGTGCTTTCGCCGGCGCGCGGCGTGGCAGCTGGCCGAGGCTCTCGGACGCCGACAGCGACTCGTGAGTCTCGCGCAGCTTGAGCGAATGGCGGGCTCGGATGCGCTCGCCACCGCCCGCTAGCCTTCATGGCGTGAGCGCTACACGATCCCGATCACATCCTGGTGGGATCGACGACGTTCTGAAGCTGCTCGGTCCCGACGTCCTGCCCCACCGCGCTCGGAAGCCACCCTGGTTCAAGGTTCCCGCGCCCGGCGGCACCCGCTACCGGGAGCTCCAGCGGCTGATCGAGTCCGAGAACCTCCACACGGTCTGCCAGGAGGCGGCGTGCCCGAACATAGGCGAGTGCTGGCAGCGGGGGACCGCGACGTTCATGATCCTCGGTGACACGTGCACGCGCCGCTGCGGGTTCTGCAACGTCAAGACCGGCAAGCCCACCTGGAACGATCCGCTCGAGCCGGCGCGAGTCGCCCGTAGCGTCGCGCGGATGGGCCTCCGGCACGCGGTGATCACAAGCGTCGACCGCGACGATCTGCCCGACTACGGCGCCTCGGCATTCGTCGGTGTCATCCGCCAGATCCGCCGCCAGGCGCCGCGCTGCAAGGTGGAGGTGCTGACGCCCGATTTCCGCGGCGAGGAGATGCCGCTGGCGCGCGTGATCGCCGAGCGACCGGACGTCTTCAACCACAACGTCGAGGTCGTCCCGCGGCTGTATCCGCTCGCGCGGCGCGGCTCGAAGTTCGAGCGCTCCTGCCGCGTGCTGCGCAACGCCAAGGAGCTCGGCGGCGACGGTCTCGTGACGAAGTCCGGACTGATGGTCGGGCTCGGCGAGTCGTTCGAGGAAATGGTCGACGCGCTCGGCACGCTGCGCGACCATCACGTCGAGGTACTCACGATCGGGCAGTACCTGCGACCGACCGCGGAGCACCTTCCGATCGTTCGCTACTGGCATCCGGACGAGTTCGAGGAGCTCGCGCGGGTGGCCTACGGCCTGGGGTTCAAGCACGTCGCGGCGGGACCGCTGGTCCGCTCGAGCTACCACGCGGACCAGCACGTCGCGCAGACGCAGCCGGGCACTGGACCGCTGGCACAGGCGGCGGCCGGATGAGCTCACACGCGGTCCTTGCGGCGGCGGGCGGCGGCTCGGCCGGGTTCGGCGGCGGCGGTGAGGGCGGCGGCGGCCGCGGCGCCGGTCTCTACATCCTGATCCAGATCCTGATCCGGATCGCGATCCTCGGGCATGGCCTCGGCGCGGTCATCCTGTTCGCGCTGATCTTGATGGTGGTGCTCGTGCGGCGTGGAGTCCCGAGCGCACACCGCTTCTGGCAGGCCCGTCGGGACGCCGGACCGGCGCGGCGCCGACAGGCCGACCAGCGTCAGCGCCGGGTCGAGCTCGCAGCCGCGGAAGCCGCGGAGGACGACCCGATCTTCGCGCCCGAGCATGTCCGCGCGCGCGCCGCGCTTCTATTCAAGATGATCCAGGCGGCGTGGGACGCAGGCGACCGCCGCCGGCTCGCCGCGCTGGTCGCGCCGCGGCTCCTGGCGGAGTGGGAGCGCCGGCTCGACGACTTCGCCGGACGCGGCTGGCGCAACCACGTCCAGGTGATCGGCGAGCCGACGATCGAGTACGTGGGGCTCGAGAATCGCGGCGGTCACGAACAGGATCGCGTGACCGTGCGGGTCGAGGCAAAGATGCGCGACTACGTGGTGGACGCCGCAGGGCACCACCTCAAGCGAGAGGGCCGGCTCGGTGAAATCGTCCACGTCCGCGAGTACTGGACGCTGGGACGGCGCGGCGAGGACTGGGTGCTGTTCTCGATCGAGCAGGGCGCCGAGGGCTCGCACGCGCTGAAGGACCGGATCGTCGCGACCGCGTGGTCAGACGATCAGCGGTTGCGTGACGAGGCGCTGGTTGAGCAGGCGAATGCGGACGCAGTCCCTGCCACGGTCGCGGTCGCGGAGGTCGCCGACCTCGATTTCGACGGCGATGCCCGCGCCGCCGCGCTCGATCTCAGCCTCGCCGATGGCCGCTTCGCGCCAGACGTGCTGGAGGTCGCCGCACGGCGCGCGGTTGCGGCTTGGACGGATGCGATCGACGGCAACGACGCGCCGCTGCGCGCGATCGCACGACCGCAGGCTGCCGCCGAGCTGCTGCAGCCAGGTGATCCGGGCGGACACACGCGGCTCGTCGTCCGGGGCCTGCAGGTGCGCCAGATCAGGATCGTGGCGCTCGACGCGGCAGCACACCCGCCGACGATGTCGATCGAGGTGCAGCTGCACGGGATCCACTACCTCGAGAACCGCGCAACGACGGCCGTCGTCGCCGGCAGCAAGTCCGTGCCGTCGACCTTTACGGAGCGCTGGACGCTTGCGCTGGACGGGGATCCCGCACAGCCCTGGCGGATCGCCGCCGTCAGCGGGACCTTCGCACACGCGTAGCCGCGGCGGCGGGCACAGTCGGTTCAGGCGGGCTCTAATCTCCGCCGCGCTTGATCCCGATCAAGGACAACATCCCAACGGATCGGTTCCCGTTCGTGACGCTGGCGCTTATCGTCGCGAACTTCATCGCGTATTTCCTCGCGATCCGGCACGGCGGTTCGATCGTGAGCGGCCCGGACGTCCAGGAGGTACTGAAGTACGGCGCGATCCCGAAGGCGCTGTTGCACCCGGGCGTTCATTGCGCGGAGGTCGCACAGCAGACGCCGTTCGGTCAGGGCACGGCCAGCGTCGTATGCAACACCCCGCTGCTCAACGCCAACGGCATTCCCGCGGAGAACACGGCCCCGACCTGGGCGACGGTCTTCACCGCGATGTTCATGCATGCCTCGATCCTGCACATCGGCGGGAACATGCTGTTCCTGTGGATCTTCGGCAACAACGTCGAGGACGCGATGGGACCGATCAAGTTCATCTTCTTCTACCTACTCGGCGGGATCGCGGCGTTGGCGCTGCAGGTCGCGATCGGTCCCAACTCGACCGCGCCGACGCTCGGCGCCTCGGGAGCGATCGCAGCTGTCCTCGGCGGCTACATCGTCCTGTACCCACGCGCGCGGGTCCTGTCGCTGGTCATCATCATCCTGTTCTTCACGGTGATCGAGCTGCCGGCGTGGGTGATGCTCGGCATCTGGTTTGCCGAGCAGGCGGTGTTCGGCGCCGCCAACCTGACCAACCCGACCGGCGGCGGTGGGGGCGTTGCGTACTTTGCGCACGTCGGCGGCTTCGCTTTCGGGCTGCTCACGATCCGGCTGCTCGCGACGAAGCGCAAGCAGGTGCCGCCGCGCCTACCCGTCTACTGACCGGGTGCGCGTCGTCGTCCTCACGGTCGCGCTGCTGTTCATCGCGATGCTTGGTGCATTGACTGTCGTTGACTTCGTGCGCAACGGCGTCACGCCGCTGGGGGTGGTCGCCATCCTCGTGCTGGTGCTGTTTATGATCGGGATCGTCGGGGCATTGCGAGAACCGCCGAACGAGTGACCGAGTCGCTGGTGCTTCACGAAGGGCAGGCCCGCAGGGCGAGACGGGCTGCCTGGGCGAGACGCGCGCGCCGGCGGCGCCTGGTTCGGGTCTGGGTCCTTGCGGTCCTTGCGTCTTTGGCCAGCATCCTGGCGTTCATGGCCGCCCGTGCCGCAGGCCCGGTGACGATCGCAAGCAGCAAGGTCCCCAGATCGCTCGGCCGAGCCGCGGCTTCGGAGCCGCGCCCCACGTACGGCTCGAGGTTAGCCCCACCGTCGCAGCGCGTGAAAGTGCACCTCAAGCTCGGGCTGCGCAGCGGCTTGCTGTTCAACGTCGACACCGGCGAGGTGATGTGGGAGCGGCGCCCGACCGAGGTCCTGCCGATCGCCAGCCTGACGAAGATGATGACCGCGCTCGTGGTGGTGGCCCACGGGCGTCCGGGGGATGGGGTGCTGATCACGCGCGACGCGATCCACTACTCGGGCTCCGGGGTGGGGCTGTTGCCACTGGGCAAGCGGGTGTCGCTGCTATCGCTGCTCTACGGGTTGATGCTGCCGTCGGGCAACGACGCGGCGATCGCCTTGGCGGAGCACATCGCCCGCACCCAGAATCGGTTCATCTCGATGATGAATCGCGCAGCCCGGCAGATGCGCCTCACCTGCACGCACTTCACGTCGCCCTCAGGGATCATCGACGCCGGCAACCACTCGTGCGCGAGCGATCTTGCGATCCTGGCCCGCGCCGTCCTCCGGCAGCCGCTGCTCGCGCGGATCGTCGCCTCCTCGAGCGCGATCCTCCCGTTCCCGATCAAGGGCGGCAAGCTCTACCTCTACAACAACAACCCACTGCTGCGCCTCGGCTATCCGGGCACCGACGGGGTCAAGACCGGGTTCACCGACGCCGCCGGACCATGCCTCGTCGCGACCGTCCGGCGCGGGCACCGGTGGTTCGGCGTCGTGCTCCTGCACTCCGCCGATCCAGCGGACCAGGCGCAGACGCTGCTGAACGCGGCGTTCGCGCGCGTGCGGGGCTGAGCGCCCCCTAGGCGCGAATCGCGCGTGTGTCGGACGCTCGCTCGGCTACGTCGCCGAGCAGCTCCGCGAGCTGGGCGGAGATCCGGCTCCACGAGAAACGCTCGAGCACCGCCTCGCGAGCTGCGCGTCCACGCTGCGCGCGCTGCGCCGGTGAGTCGATCACCTCCACGAGCGCGCCCGCCAGCGCCTCGTCGTCGTCGGGGGCCGCCAGCCAGCCGGTGGTCCCCTCGTCGATGATCATCGTCGGGCCAAGCGTGCGGGTGGCCACGGCCGGTACGGCGCAGGCCATGCCCTCGATCAGCAACTGCCCGAACTGCTCGCGCTCCGATGCCATCACCACCGCGTCGCCGGCGCCGAAGAAGTCCGGCAGCGCCTCGTGCGAGTGCCAGCCCGCGAGGTACACGTGCTCGGCGCCAAGCCGCTCGATGATCGCCGCCGGATGCTCCCCCTCCCACTCGCCCGGGTGTCCGCCGACCAGCACAAGCCCGGCCGGGGTGTCCGCGCGCGCCTGCGCCTGCACGAACGCGCCGATCAGGCGGTCGAGTCGCTTGACCGCGGTGAACCGGCCCACGTACAGCAGCACGACGCCGCCTGCGAGCCGCTGCGCTTCCGCCTCTGAATACCGGACGCTGCCCGCCGGCTGCCCGGGAAGCGCGCCGCGCGGTTCCTCGACCAGTACCCGCCGCCAGAACACGTGGCGATCGATCGCGCGGGGGCTGAACAGCTCGACGTCGACGCCGTTGGCGAACGGGAGCACGCGGCCGCGCGGGAGCTCGAGCAGCGACAGTGCTCGCTCAACCCCGGCGGGCGCCACCAGCAGGCGCTGGCAGCGGTCCGCCCACGCTCGCATCCGCTGCGCCCACCGCTCGGCGTAGGGCCAGCCACTCGGCGCCTCCGAGACAATCCGCTCGAGCATCAACAGCTCGGTGCCGTGCAGCTGACCGACGATCGGGATGTGCGGCGCGACCCGTGCCGCCGCCTCGTTCAACGGCGTCAGATGGTGAAGGTGCAGCACGTCCGCATCGTCGATGCCCGCGCCTTCGAACTCGCGTGACCACGCGCGCACCTGGCGCTCGTAGTCGAGGTCGTCGAGCGCCGCGAACACCTTGTCGGGCGCGTCCGGCCGCTCCTCGAAGGAGGGATGCATCGGCGCGGCGCCAGGCGGTCCCTCGTAGCGCATCGGGTCCGCGCTCGCGAGCGCTGCGTCGAAGCTCACCGCATGCACATCGCCGTAGAACTCGCGCGCGTCGCCATGCGAGTCCAGATCGGTGCGCGTTCCGGCAAGCAGCGTCACCTCGCAGCCGTGTTTGCGCAGCCCCTGTGCGAGCGCGCGCGCGACGTGCGCAGAGCCGCCGCGCGGGAAGAACATGATTGCGGACAGGACGCGGAGGGCCATTTGTGAAAGCTTCCCGATTATTGCCCGCCTGGCACGGGCGTGGGGCCGTCTGCGCGATCCGCGTCCGGGCTGCGGGTGCGTCAGGGACGAGGTTGCGGGTGCGTCAGGGACGCCGTCAGACGCTCATGCCGCTGCTCGCCGCCGCCGCGGGTCGAACACGATCGCGGTGACGATCGCGCGGCCCTCCAGCAGATCGACACCGTGCTCTTCGCGCGGGCGATTTCGCAGCCGGCCCTCATGCACGAGCGACGCGGAGCCGCCGCCGTCGAGGTTGATGGCGTCGGTCGCGCCGAGCTCCAGCATCAGGTCCGCCAGCTCGCCGAGCGTCATGCCGGCATCGCGGCCCGTCCGCCCGTCGCAGGCGACGGCGAACACTCTCCCCGCAGCTACGCCGAGCGCGGCGCGCGGATAGCGGCCGACGGTGATGTCGGAGTCGAACTGGTGCGCGCCGGCGGAGAAGCCCTCCGGGTCGATGCCGTCACGAATCGCCCGCCTGCCGCCGCCCACGAGCGTCGGGCCGGCTTGCAACACGTCGCCGCTGGCGTTGAGCAGTTCGCCGGCCGCCCAGATCCGTATCCCGCCATCGAGCAGGTGCACGCAGCTGCGAAGTCCGTCCCACGGCGCGTCGAAGGGCACCGCGGCCTGCCGCTCACCGTCGATTCGAAGCAGCCCCAGCGGTGCGTACTGCGGCCGCACGAAGAAACCCCCGACGACGGCATGGCGAACGCCCTGCTCTCTGCACCAACGGATCAGCGGGACCGGGCGCTCGAACGCGACCAGCCGCGGCATGAACGCGCGCAGCTCATAGCTGGCGACGTGCACCGTCGTGCGCCGGCCGTCGCCAAGCGTCAGCCGGCGCCTCTCAAAGCGGGCGCCGCGCCGCGGCAGGATGGCCGGAGCGAGCCGGCGGTGCAGTGGGAGCGCGTTTGGGCTCATCGGGGACCAGCGGATGGCCGTCCGTGAACAGTCCGCTGTCACCGACAAATACACCAACCCGGGCGGACGGTTGCTGAGGGGCTGTGAAGCGCCGGGGTTCGTCGCGAGGGTTTTGACGCGGTTTTGGCGCGGCGCCCGCACGCGGGTTTTGGCGGGTCGGCGCCCCGGGCGGGTTTTTTGACGCGGCGCCGCGCGGGTTTGGCGGGGTCCAACTCCCGGTCGGCGCCCCGCGCGGGTTTGGCGAGGTCCAACTCCCGGTCGGCGCCCCGCGCGCGCAGGCCTGTGGGATGAAACTATGTCCTGGCCGAAGTTTGACCCCAGACCCCCGCCCAGACCCCCGCCCAGGGCCCCGCCCCGCCCCCGCGAAACACCGCCCGCCCAGGCGCCCCTCCCCGCCCCTGCGAAACACCGCCGCCCAGGCGCCACGCCCCGCCACGGCGAAACACCGCCGCCCAGGCGCCACGGCCCGCCCCCGCGCCCCGCGCCCCCCCGCCCCTAGCTCGAAGTCAGCGCGGGCACGGCGCGCGATCCGAGCAGGCGCGAGCGCGCGACGGCCGCGACCAGCGCCTTCACGCCGCAGGCCGCGAGCAGGATCACGAACGGGTCCATCGCTGCGCGATGGCGCGGCGTTCCGGCGACGATCGGAGCCGTCGTGATCCACAGCAGCAGCGGCACCGCCCACAGCGAGCGGGGCATTCGCCGCGCGCTGAGCGTGAACGCGCCGACGATCGCCAGTACGGCCACGATCCAGAAGTTCACGACGCCGACGTCGTCGACCCCGGCGGTCGCAAACGTGTCGGCATACGCCGTCATCCGCGACACCCGTCGCCCCTGGAGCTCGAGCAGCCGCATGGTGTTCCAGAACGTCGCCTCCACCGGGTACAGCGGATGCTTTCCGATATAGCGGAACACGGCGGAGGTCAGCTGCGAATCCCGCTGGGCCTCGGTCAGCTTCTTGTTGGACTTGATCGAGTGGTAGTTGGGGTAGCCCCCGATCTGCCACATGAACCGCTTCTTGGCGGCGGTGTCGTTGTAAGTACCGCCAAGTGTCGTGCCAAGCTCGGTTGTCACCGGGATGAACGCGTGCTGGGCGTTGGCGTTGCGGATCGTCCACGGCGAGATCGTCAGGCACATCACCAACACGAGCACGAGCGGCGCGGCCAGCGCACGCCACGACCACCGCGGCCGTACCGTCCACACCACCAGCGCCAGCGCGATGCCGACGACGAGCCCGTTGCCCCGGGTGAGCGCCGCGAACCCGCTGAACACCCCGGCGGCCACGATCCACCACCAGCGGCGCCGAGCCACCCGTGCCCGCAGCGCGCAATTCGTCGCGATAAGCACCAGCAGCACGAACAGGCTCTCGCTCATCAAGGAGTCGCCGACCAGCACCAGCGGCAAGTACAGGGCCGCGATGAACAGGGCGATCAGCGCCGCAGCCCGCCCCGCGACCTGCCACGCCATCAGCCCGATCAACCCGACGCCGATCGTCGAGAACACCGCCTCGACCAGCCGAGCGTCGGTCCAGCTCGGGTTGACCTGATGAGGGATACCGACCAGCAGGTAGATGCCGGCCAGGAAGATGGGATAGCCCGGTGGCCGGTACGCGCTCGTCCCGTAGCCCCACCCGTGCCCCTTCGCCAGCGTCTTGGCGAGGTAGTCGTAGCTTCGCGCGTCGACTCGGGCGACGAAGTTCTGCGTGTGCAGCACGTACAGCACCCGCAGCGCGAGCCCGAGCAGGAGCAGCAATCCGACCGCCCACCAGAAGCGATCGCCGGTGAGCCGCGCGAGCGCCCCCTGGCGCACCGAGCTCGGACGCACGCCGTCGACCGGCCGCGGCTGATCCTGTCCCGGGTGCAGCATCAGCCGCTGCATGCTAGGGGTTCTCGCGGCCGCGAGTCCCTAACCCCGCGGGTTGGCGTTGCGCGCGAGGCTGACCGCGAACGACAGGTAGAACTGGTAGGGCGAGTTCGGCCCGTAGCCAAGACAGTCGCCGCTTTCGTAACCGGGCACACCGGACCACACGAAAGCGTCGATCTGCGGATCTGGCGTGTTGACGCTGGGGCGGAAGCCCAGGCCCTCGCCGGTTGGCGTGCAGCCGGGGTGGTAGGAGGAGGAGTGATAGCGGGGCTTCGGCCCCCATCCGTTCGCGTTGGTGTTGACGATGAAGTGCTTGCCGCCCAGCAGCCGCGAGATCGCGAGGCCATAACTAACCTCGTTAGAGGTCCAGTCGAAGTGCGAGGCGCCGAGCTGGAAGCCTTGGGCCTCGGCGACGTCTGCGTTGCGAAGCCGCGCAGCCATCACGCTCGGCTTGGTACCCCAGTTCGAGGCACCGGCGTCGATGTACACGATCGCGTTCGGGTTGTTTTGATGCAGCAGGTGCACCTCGTAGCCGATCTCCTGGTAGCGCCGTGCCTGGGCCCAGCGGGGCAGGCAGTAGATCACCGCCAGCCGGTCGGTCTCGATCGCGATCTCGACATGGTGATCACCCACGCCACGCGAGAACGCGGCGACCCAACTCTCGATCGACGACAGCGAATCCTTCGGATACTGCGGACGCCACGGGCAGCTCTGGCCCTCGATCCGGGACAGGTTGAGGAACGGGATCGAGCCCGGTTGCTCCCGCTCTGCCCGGCTCAGATACGAGCTGACGTCCGATTCCGGGTCGCTGACGAACGAAGCGAACGTCTTACCCATCGGGTTGTCGGCATACGCTCGCAGCGGCGCGGCCTGGCTCGGATGCTGGTGCAGCGCCACCCACCAGGACCCACGCGTCTTGTCCACGTACCACGCGTAGCCGGCAAGTGGATTGCTGGCCATCCGCGCTCCGGAGTAGTAGCCGCGCGCAGGCACGGCCAGCACGAGCGTGCACGCCAAGCACGCGAGCACTAGGGCGCACGCACGGAATTCGCCTTTACTTGTCATGCGCGGCAGCACACCTGCGCGCGCGGCAAAGTTGGGCATTCCCCTGCTTTCGGTCGCCGAGCCAACCGAGCGGCGGGTAGGTTAGCGAGTCAGCCCGACGGATTCGCCGGTAGCTCGCAGTGGCGGCTGAAAAGGGCGCTACTTGCGAACAAAAACCGGCTCGGCGCTGTGGCTGCGGCCGATCAGCACGGACGCTGCGCTTGCGCCCGCACACAGCACGAGCCCCAGCGGCGTTGGCACCGCCAGTCCGAGAAATCGCTGCAACGGGGGGAATGTGAGCGAGGCCGCGACGAACGCGAACGAGGCACCGACGGCGGCCATCACCTCCCGGCTGAGACGACCCTCCGCGCTGCCCAGCTCGAGGGTCTGCGCGAGCTGCGAGCTGATCGCGCTGGTGAACGCCACCGCGCTTGCTCGCTCGGGCGTAGAGGTCCGCGCGGCCAGCGCGTAGGCCCCGAAGCTCGGCAGCCCGGTGGCGAGGCCGCGGCGTATCACCTCACGGCGCAGCGGCGCGTCCAGCGCCGCGGTGCCCTCGCGCGCCAGCGCTGCTAGATCACGATGCTCGGGCTCCTGTACGGCGACCGCGATCGCCGGCAGTACGTCGGTCACCAGGTTGATCGCCAGGATCTGCCGGGTGTTCAGTGGCGAGCCCCGTCCCGTCAGCGCGGCGGCCACCATCAACGTGAGCTCGCCGAGGTTGCCCCCGAGCAACAGCCCGAGGGCCCTGCGGATGTTGTGCCAGAAGCCGCGGCCCTCGACCAGCGTCTCCACCAGTGTCGAGAAGTCGTCATCCGCCAGCACCACGTCGGCTGCCTGCCGTGCGACGTCGGTTCCGCGGAGGCCCATCGCCACGCCGACGTCCGCGAGCCGCAGCGCGGGCGCGTCGTTGACCCCGTCGCCCGTCATCGCGACGACGTGGCCGCGCCGCTGCAGCGCCTCCACGATCCGCAGCTTGTCGAGCGGGGTCACGCGCGCGATCACACGCGCTGTCTCGAGCCGCCGGTCAAGCTCGTCGTCGCCGAGCGCCTTCAGCTGCTCGCCCGTGAGGATCTCTCCGTTCATCGACAGGCCCGCTTCCCGCGCGATTGCGCCGGCGGTCGCTGGATGGTCGCCGGTCAGCATCACCACGCGGACCCCAGCCGCCTCGCAGCGCGAGACCGCAGCGGCGACGCCCTCGCGTAGCGGATCACTGATTCCCACGTAGCCGATCGCGAGCAGCCCCTCCGGGTCCTCCACCGAGGCGTCGGCGGGCCCCTCGGCCACCATCAGGACCCGCAGCCCCTGGCCGGACAGCTCGTCGGCGCGCCGCAGTAGCGCCTCGCGCCCAGCCGCGTCGAGCCCGCGCTCGCTCCCGTCGAGTCGCACCCGATCGCAGCGACGTGCCAGGGTCTCGGGCGCGCCCTTCACGAACACGGTGGCGCCCATCCTCGTGGCGTGAAATCCCCGCGAAGGCTCGAACGGCTCCTCCTCGCGATCCGACTCGCGCATCGCGCTCAGACCCGCGCGCTCGGCCGCCCGCACCACCGCCACGTCGGTCGGATGCGAGCGCAGCGCGGGAGCATCGGGATGCGGGCTCGCGACGGCGGCGACCTCGAGCACCCGACGCAACGGCCCTGTGAGCGCATCGGGTGCCGCGGTGAGCTCCCCCGCGTCGGCGACGCAGGTGAGCTCGAGCCGGCCGTGGGTCAGGGTCCCGGTCTTGTCCGCGCAGGCCACGTCGACGCGACCGAGCGCCTCGACTGCCGCCAGCCGCTGCACGAGCGCCTGGCGCCCCGCCAGCCGCCGCGCGACCGCCGCCTGCGCGACCCCAGCCAACAGCGGCAGGCCCTCGGGAACGGCCGCCAGCGCGATGCTGGCCCCGACCGCCAGCTGCGGAACCAGTGGCTGTCCCCACAGGACGCCTGAGACCGTTACCAGCAGCCCGCCGCCGACGATCACCGGAAGGCCCTGCCGGAACATCTGGCTGAGCCGCCGTCCGAGCGGGCTCTCGCTCGTCTCGTGAAGCGCGATCGCGGCGGCGGTTGCACCCATCCGGGTCTGCGACCCGACCGCCACGACGACCGCCCGGGCGGTTCCGACCGTCACGTCGCTGCCTTCCAGCACGACCCGGCTTGCTGCCACACCACCGCTGGCGGCCTTCTCGACCGGCACCGATTCGCCGGTCAGCGGCGACTCATCGACCTCGAGCCCCTCCGCCCCGAGCAGCCGAGCGTCGGCGGGCACGCGGTCCCCGGCCGCCAGCATGATCACGTCTCCGCGGACGAGCTCCTCGACGGGGAGCCGCCTGACCTGCCCGTCGCGCAGCACGTTGGCGGTCCGTGCGCTCATCCGCTCAAGCGCATCCGCCGCCCGTCCCGCCTCGCGCTCCTGCCAGGTACCGACCGCAGTGTTCACGGCGATCACCGCCGCGATCATCGCCACATCGCCGACGGCGCCGAGCAGCAGCGAGAGTGCCGCGCCGCCGGCGAGGATCCCGGTCAGCGGCGAGCGCAGCTGATCGAGCGCGGCCGCGACCAGCGGGTCGGTTCGCTCGTGTGAGTCGTCCGGGCGACGTCGCTTGCGAGCCTGCTTGTCCGTCAGGCCACCCGGGGTGGCGTCGAGCTCTTCGAGCACCTCGCCGATCGAGAGGCGGCCGTAGCGTTCGGGTTGCGGGTCCGACAAGCGCTCGGTGACCGACCGCGGCCGGGCGCCGCCCTGCAGGCGGCTGTAGCCGGCGCCGATCGCCACCAGCGCCGCCACGTACGTGGCGTACGACCCACGCTCGAAGCGGGGGTTACCGCCAATTCCCCACGCCGCGCCGGCGCAGTTGGAAGCGATCGAAGCGAGCACCGAGTCGAGCACCGCGCGGTCTCGGCGGGTGCCGGTATCGATGATCGCCGCAACGCCGGCGAGGTCCGGGGCCAGCAGGTCGGCCCGTGCCGCAAATCGCCCACCACGACCCGAGCTGACACCGATCGCGAGGTCGCACTCCGCGAACTCAGCAGCCGCGTGGGCGCTATCACTCAACGCCCACACGATCGCCCCGTCGGCCTGCAACCGGCGAATGTGATCGAGCGCGTCGCCGCCGATCATCTCGATGCCGGTCCGCTCGGCCAGCTCGCGCGCCGATCCCGAGCAGCGGTCGGCGAGCAGCAGCGGCACGTCCGCGCGCCGGCAGGCCTCGATCAGCTGCTCGATTCCGGGCGCCGGCCGCAACCGCAGCTCCAGCCGACCCACCATCGACCCCGGGCCCGGTCGGCGCAACTCGAGCACAGCGGCGCGATCGCGCCCGGCGCGCGAGCGCAGCAGCCAGCGCTCGCCATCCACCTCGGCGGTCGCGGTCTCGCCGTCGAAGGTGCCGTCGACGGCCTCCGCGGATTGCGTCGAGCGAAACACGTCGCCCCACGGAGATCCGGCGGCATCGGAGATCCCGGCGGCGAGCCGCAGCACCTCGTCGTCGCTTCGGCGCTCGTCCAGGCTCCTCGCCTCCGCAACCTCGAGTCCGTCGATGATCGCACGGGCAGCCTCGACGATCAGCGCATCGGGACGGCAGATCGGCCGTTTCTCTCGCGAGCCGACGACCGTGATGCCGTGGCGCAGAACTCGCGCGGCGGCGCCGTTGTCGGCGCTCTCGGCGCCGATCATAGCCGCGCGCGGGTTCACGAGCAGCAGCGCGGTGAGCGCGCGGCCGAGCGAGCGCCAGCGCAATCCCGTGAACGCCGCGAACGCCAGCGAGACCGACGGCACCGTCCGCAGGTAACGGTCATACATGGTGGGGGTTGGGGGGGTCGCTCGCGGGTGGGGAACGAACCCCCGCTCGACCTCGAGCTCCACTGTCACAGGCCCCCCGGCCAGTCGCGTGCCGGCGTCGATCGCGGTGCCGGGAGCGACCCCGATCACCTCCCCCTCACGCGAGATGCCGGTGCCAAAGCCGCTCGATACGCGGCCGCTCAGGGGCACCCGCTCGCCGGCCTCGAGCTCGATCTGCGCTCCCGGGTGCGCGGGCTCGGCGTCGCCGACGCGTTGTTCGTAGGCGCGCCAACCGTTGCGCCTACCGCGGGCGGCGCTCATCAGCCGCAGCGCACCGGCGCCCGTGACCGCGAGCCCGAGCGGGTTGCCCGCGAACGTGAGGCTGACGATCGCGATGCTCGAGATCGCCACCTGCGCTCCGTTTCGGCCAAGCAGGCGCTCGAGCTGCTGCTCGATCGGCGGCAGCCCCTCGACAATCCCGACAGCGCCGGCGACCTGCGCAGCGCGCGTGCCGCTTACCGGGGCCCCCGGCCGCCCCAGCGCGCGGCGTCCGGCCAGCAGGCCGAGTCCGAGCGCCGAGCCGATCGCACGCGCGCTGCTCTGAATCACCGGCACCGGGTCGAGCGGATGCGAGGGTGCGTCCTCGCCCGGAAGTTCGGGCAGGTCGAGCTTCGTCAACTGCGAGACGATCGCTTCGATGTCGATCTGCCGCTCGGAGAACTCCACCAGCACGCGCCCGGTCAGCTGGCTGGCGGTGACGCGCGAGACGCCTTTTAGCTTCGACAGACGCTCAACCGCCTGATGTGCCACTCGCGGATCGCAGTCCAGTCCCGGGACCGCGATCCGCGCTCGGCGGCCGAAGCGACCCACCTCGCGGATCACGTGGCGGGGGGCACGGACGGCGCCGCCGGCGGCCCTACGGACGACATGCGGCCGCGTCTCGGGCTGCTCGGCCGCAGCCGCGCGCGGCACGGCGCGGCGGGCGCGGGGCCGGCGCGGCCGCCCGCGCAGCGCTCGCATGATCTGGCCCTCATCGGCGGCGTCCTCGTCGAACCGGACCAGGACATTGCGCGTGAGCGCGCTCACCCTGACCTCGCTGACGCCGGGCAGCGCGGCAACCAGTTGCTCGAGGGCTACCGGCTCGGTGCCTGACCAGTCGGGCAGGTGCACGCGCAACCGTCCCGGCAGCGAGTGCACGACTCGCACGGCCGCGCTCCGCTCAGCGGAGGTGGTTCTCACTCGCCGCGGCTCGCGGGGTCTTGCTCACGTTCGCCGCTGGCCTCTCGCGCGCCGCGCATCGCGCCACGCGCGGCCGCCGCAGCGACATCACCGGCTCTCAGCACTCCCGCCAGCCCGTAGACCGCCCCCCGGCGAAACAAGTCCCTCGCCTTCGGCCCGTCCGGAGCGGGCTCCGCCGCGATCACCGCTTCTGTGTCGATGTCCGGTTGCTGATCGTCTGCCACGCCGATCCCTCCTGGCAGCAACGGGTACCCCTGGCGCAAGCCGCCTAATCGAGCTGGTTCGGGGCTCTTCGGCGCGGGTAATGCTGACTGCAGCCTCCCGTCGTAAAAGACCCAACTCGCAGCGCTGACGTCGTAGGATCGGATGACCCGTTGACTGGACCTAGGAGGATAAATGGCGATCGATGACCTTGTCGACAACGAAGTCGGACTGGCGGTGCTTGCAACCGCCACCGTGCTCTCGCCGCGCACCCGCAAGATCGTGCGCCGCGGCGCGGCTTACGGGATCGCCGGCGCGCTGAGGGTCGGTGACGCGGTTGTGGGCGTCGGCCAGGGTGCCGTGCGCACCGTGCGCGGCGGCGGCTCGACCGGCCGCTCGAACTCGCGGCGGGCCGCCAACACCGGCTCGGCCAGCTCCTCGCGCAGCTCGGCCAGCTCCTCGCGCAGCACGGGCAGCTCTTCGCGCAGCTCTGGCAGCTCCTCGCGCCGGAGCTCGAGCAGCCGTTCGCGCGGCTCGTCGGCGCGCCGCTCCTCGCGAGGCTCAGGCTCTTCGAGCGCCCGTTCAGGTTCTTCCGCCGGCAGCGGTACGAGCAATGGCTGAGAGCTCCTCACAGAGCAACGGACGGCGAGACCGCCAGGCGGATGCGGATCGCGTCGAACAAAAGCTCGAGGACCTTGGCGGACGGGTCGGACGGTTCCTGGCATCGGCCGCTGCTCGCGCGCGCGAGGAGGCGGAGGACATCTGGGCCGAGGCACAGAGCATCCGTCGCGGCCAGCGCAAGTAACCGCTCCTGCTCGCGAGCGACGCCGCCGCCGCCGCCGGGCCTCAGCCTCAGACTGCTTCCAGCACGACCGCCAGTCCCTGCCCGACGCCGATGCACAGCGCCGCGATGCCGTAGCCGCCGCCGCGGCGCTTCAGCTCGTGCGCGAGGCCGCCAAGCACACGCACGCCAGACGCACCGAGCGGATGACCGAGCGCAATCGCGCCGCCGTTTGGGTTTACGAGCTCGGGGTCGAGGCCCTTCCACTCTCCGATGTCGGCCACGCACTGCGACGCGAACGCCTCGTTGAGCTCGACGACCGCCACCTGCTCCCAGGTGATTCCGGCACGCGCGAGCGCGCTGTTGACAGCTTCCACCGGAGCGATTCCGAACACGTCCGGATCGACGGCATGGACGCCTCGCGAGACGATTCGCGCAAGCGGCTCGAGGCCTGCCGCCTCCGCTGCCGACTCATCCCCGATCAGCGCGGCGCCCGCACCGTCGTTCAGCGGCGAGGAGTTTCCGGCGGTCACCGTCCCGCCCTCGACGAACGCTGGCCGCAGCTTGGCGAGCTTCTCCAGCGTGGTGTCGGGTCGGATGTTCTCGTCGCGCTCGAGCTCGGTCCCGGGGACGGGCACGACCCAGTTCTCGTAGAAGCCGCTCTCCCACGCGGCGGCCGCCCGCTCGTGGCTGCGCAGCGCGAAGCGATCCTGGGCCTCGCGCGAGACGCCATAGAGCCCGGCCAGTTTCTCCGCACTCTCGCCGAGCGAGATCGTCCACCGCTCGGGCATGCGCGGGTTGACCATGCGCCATCCGAGCGTGCTCGAGTACAGCTGCTCGTGCTGGCGGGGGAACGCGCGGTCCGGCTTGAGCGCGATCCAGGGTGCCCGGCTCATCGACTCGACGCCGCCGACCAGCACCAGCGAAGCGTCGCCGCACTCGATCGCGCGGCTGGCCTGTGCCGCCGCCTCGAGACTCGAGGCGCACAGGCGGTTGATCGTCGCGCCCGGGACGCTCGTCGGCAGCCCGTTCAAGAGCCACGCCATCCGCGCGACGTTGCGGTTGTCCTCGCCCGCCTGGTTGGCATCGCCGAACAGCACGTCATCGACCCGCGCCGGGTCGAGCTCTGGCGCACGATCGAGCAGCGCGCGAACGACATGTGCGCCCAGGTCGTCGGGCCGCACTCCGGACAACCCCCCGCCATAGCGGCCGAACGGTGTGCGGATCGAGTCGAGTACGTAGGGGGTGCCCATCCGCAGCAAGGATCGCAAATGAGCGTCTAACGTCTTGTCCCGAGCGATGTCTGCGGTCGGATCCAACAACTCCGCGCGTGCCGGCGGGCCGCACAACCTCGCTCGCCTGGCGGAGGAGGCGTTCGAACGCAGGGGCGACTACACGTCGCTGCTGTTCGAGGGCCGCTGGCACCGCTCCGCCGAGCTGTTCGAGAGGGCGCAGCGGCTTGCGGGCGGCCTGGCCGAATTCGGCGTCGCGGCCGGCGACCGCGTGGTGGTCACGATGGCCAACTCGCCCGAGGTGGGGATCGTCTACAACGCGCTGTGGCGGCTGGGCGCGGTCGTCACGCCGGCCACGTTCCTGCTGTCGCCGGCCGAGCTCAGACACGTGATTGCCGACGCCGAGGCGCGTCTGGTGCTGACCACCAGCGAGCTGCGGCCGAAGGTCGATGAGGCGGTCGCGGCGCTCGAGCAGGTGCGCGTGATCGAGATGCCCGCCGGCGAGCTCGAGCAGGCCCAGCCGCTGCCGATCGCGCGGCGCGCCGATCACGAGCTGGCGGCGCTCCTCTACACCGGCGGCACCACCGGCCGCGCCAAGGGAGTGATGCTCTCGCACTCGAACCTCTATTTCGCTGGCAGGGCTGCGCACGAGGCGGCATATGTAGAGGGCATCAACCGCTCGCTCGCCACGCTCCCGCTGTCGCATTCCTACGGATTGCTGACGACGATTGCTGCGCTTCACTCGCCCGAGCGCGGCATCGCGGTGCTGTTGCGGTGGTTTGACCCGACAGCGTTCCTCGAGCTGATCGCAGAGCATCGGCTCCAGGTGAGCGCCGTCGTCCCGTCGATGCTCCAGATCCTGCTCTCGCAGCCGCTCGAGGAGTATGACCTCTCCTCGTTGCGCTACCTGACCTCGGGCGGCGCGCCGCTGGCGCCGGAGGTCGAAGCCGAGTTTCGCCGCCGCGTCCCGACGGTCTCGATCCGGCAGGGCTACGGACTGACCGAGACCGCCGCGCTGGTGGCGACCAATCCGCCCGGCAGAGAGAGGCCGGGCTCGGTCGGGCTTCCCGTGCGCGGTACCAGCGTGCGGATCGAGGACCCCGACGGGCACGAGCTGCCGCCCCGCGAGGTCGGCGAGATCTGCTGCTCCTCGCCGGGCGTGATGCAGGGCTACTGGCGCTCACCCGATGCGACGGCGGAAGCGATCCGGGACGGGTGGCTGCACACCGGGGACCTCGGCTACCTCGACGAGGATGGCTATCTGTTCATCGTCGACCGTAAGAAGGATCTGATCATCCGCGGAGGCTTCAACGTGTATCCACGTGATGTCGAGGACGCGCTGCTGCAACATCCCGCGATCGAGGTCGCGGGGGTCGTCGGGCGCCCCGACCAAGCGCGCGGCGAGGAGGTCGTCGCATTCGTGTCGCTGCGGGCCGGCGCGCAGGTGAGCACCGGACAGCTGATCGACTGGGCGCGGCAGCAGATCGGCGGCTACAAGTATCCCCGCGAGCTGCACATCGTCGAATCGGTGCCGCTGACTCCCGTTGGCAAGGTCGACCGCAAGGCATTGCGAGCGCTGCTCAGCTCGGACCCGGCGCTCACGGCAGAGGGTCTGCAACCGTGAGGACGGCCGCGCTTGCGGCCGGCAGCGCCATCACGTAGCTCCCCGTCGCCGAGCTCACCGACGTGTGCGGTAGCGTCACACCGGTGCGCGCGGAGGCACTCGGCGCGCGGAGCTGCTCGACGATCGCGGGCCCGTGCGCAGGCAGTCGGAGCGTTGCGACCAGGCGCCGCGAGCTGCTCTTGTTGATGACCACGACCCGGAGCCGGTGATCGGGCGCGAGCGTCGCCCACACCTTGATCGGCGCGTGATCGCCCGAGACGCCAAGCAGCTCGGCACCCGGGGGCGTCGCCTGTGCGAACGCGAGCAGGCCGTAGTACTCCGGGGCCACGCTCGCCTGCCAGTGCCCATCCACCCGGCTGAAGTGAAACAGCTCGTAACCGGCGCCCGGAAACGTATGGATATTGACGCCGTCGACGCCGGCGCGCACCATCTCGAACAGCGTGTCGAGCACCCACAGCGCTGAGGCGAAGGTCTGGCTGACGGCTCGGTCCGAGCCGCACGAGACCGTGTTCAGCTCGTCGATGCGCAGAAACAGTCCATGCGCCCGCGCGATCTGCACAAACGGCTTGAACGTCTGCGCCAGGCCCGTCGATGCGCTCGCCGCCAGCAGGTGCCCGATCGTCGGATAGCGCGGCGAGGAACGCGATACGAAGCACAGCTGTAGGGGATAGCGGTGCAGCGTCACCAGCCCGACGCGCGGCTCGGCGCTGAGAAACTGGCTGAGGCGGCTCATCCAGCCGGGCCCTGTGACGGTCGGGCCGGCGACCGGAATCGGCCAGAGCGCCGCAGCAAACCTCGTGAAATCGCCGAGGAAGGCGCTGAAGTCGTAGCTGGCCGGACGTCCGTTGACCTTGCGACCCTGCGGCGTGCGGTACCACGGGAAGGAGCCGTACAGCTCGGGTTCGTTTCCGAGCTCGAGCGTTTGGACCCGGTCGCGCCCGAGCCCGGCCACCAGCGCCAAAGCCTCGGCCCGCGCCACGGCGGTGCTGTCCGCCTCGAGGTTGACCCCGAGCACCAGCCTGGCGTCCAGAGCCTGCGCCACTGCTCGGGCAACGGCGATCCAGCGGGGGGTCAACGTGTAGGTGACGCCAGGTGGCCGCGCCGCCCCGGCGATCGGCCACCAGGTCCAGTCGGCGCTGTCCCCGCCGATTCGCAGCACCGGCGACTGGCCGGGGGCCAGCGCCCGCACCAGCCGCACGAACAGCGGATTGATCGCGGCCGGATCGCTGCCGGCGTAGTCCTCGACCGCCGCGTATTCGAGCGACAGCCCGAGGAAGCCGCCCGGTACCGGCCGGACGGCCGCGAGCGGCCGCGGCGACACGGTCACATCGGCGCGCTGGACCTGCGGCGTATCCGATCCGGAGCTGATCGAGCCGAGCAACAGCACGGCGATCGCGACGATCGCGAGCACCGCCAGGTCGGTGCCAAAGAAACGACTCTGTCGCCAACGATCCACTCAGACCCGGAGTTTCAGAGGGGTTGTCGGCTACGTCCTTGCTTCTGGCGAGGGACGCCTCCCGGCAGGCTCCTCTTCTGGCAATCGTAGCTGGTGCCCGCGAATCCTCCCGCGTTTCCGTAAGTAATGGGCGCCCGCGACGTTTGGGTTCTCGACGGACCAACAGAGACAGGGAGCGATTCTTGATGCATCACTACAGACGTCTCGGGGTGGCACTTGCTGCTGCGGCACTCGGGACTGTGACGTTCGCCGGTTCGGCGCTCGCGCAGTCCTGCCCGAACACGACCACGACGAAAGTCTCCGCGAGCCCCTCCTACTCATATACGCGGGGCTGCATTCGCAGCTTCGACGGCACGCCGATCGTCTACAACCTCTTCCAGCCGCTGAACCCACGACCCCATTCGCTCTACACGATCCTCTCGGGCCCTGGGTGGGGTGGCGCGGGCTCCACGACGCCTGACGAGAACCTGATCAAGAACCGCTACGCCGAGCTCACATGGGATCCGCGCGGCTTCGGCGAATCGGGGGGCGTGGCGGAGGTCGATTCCCCGGCCTCTGAAGGCCGGGATGTGTCCGCACTGATCGAGCAGGTTCTGACCGGGCGGCGGGAGATCGCGGTCGACACCGGTGGCCGCGACGGACAACCGCGGTACACCAACGACTCTCCGCACCACAACACCTATGGCCAGCCGGTCGTCGGAATGACGAGCTTCAGCTACGGCGGCGGTATCCAGTGGTCGACGGCGGCGTTCGACGCTCGTGTCAAGGCGATGAACCCCGGCGGCTCGTGGAACGACCTCGACTACTCGTTGGATCCCGGCGGCGTTATCAAGCTCGGCTGGGGTGAGCTGCTGTTCGCGGCCGGTTTGGGCGAGGGCGCTGCGTCACACCTCCAGGGCGATGCGCAGGGCGCGCCATCCGGCGGCACCGGGGGCAACCAGACCGGTGGCTATGACCCACAGATCCACGAGGCGGAGGCGGAGGGCATCGCTCAGGGCTACTGGTCCCAGAGCACGCTGGCCTGGTTCCACCAGCGCTCCTACGCCGAGTATGGGGCGGGACCGGCGGGACATACGCCGGACATCCCAATCCTCGCGTGGCAGGGTACGGTCGACACGCTGTTCAACCTGACAGACGCGTGGAACAGCCTCGCGGAGACGCGTGCCCATCACGCCAACATCCCGCTGAAGATGATCGGCTTCTGCGGCGGGCATGTCAGCTGCCCCACAGGTGCGTCGCCCACCGGCGCCAACTACAGCGACACCGCCTCGAAGTCGAGTCCGGTCGCGCCTGGCGAGTCCGCCGGGACCTACACCGAGAACACAATGATCGCGTGGTTCAACCACTACCTGCGCGGACAGAACGAAAGCGCCCCTGGCCTCGGCGCCGACGGCTTCCCGCGAGGGGCGAACGTCGTCTACCAGGCCGAGAACGGCAATTTCTATCCGCTTTCGACCTTCCCGACGCCGACCGCTCCAGGGCCCGCCAAGTACGTATCGGCGCCGCTCCGCGGGACGCTTGTCTCGCACGGGCTACCCAGCGGAGCGAGCGTCCTCGGCGCGACGACGGCTGAGGCCGACGGAGCAACCAACGCGAATGATCCCGGGCAGGTGACGGTTCCGGTCCTCACCGCCGGCAAACACACCGTTCCGATCGTCGGCATCGGACGCGTCACCGCAACGGTGACGGTCGACGGCACTGCCACCAACCTGTTCTTCCGTCTGATCGACAAGAACACCGGTGGCGTGGTGGACCTGCAGACCTCGCCGCTTCGTCTCGACAACCTCGACCTGGTCGACAACGGCACCAGTCCGAACCTGCCTCCACGGCCGCAGAAGATCTCCGTGGATCTTGCGGGCGTCTCCTACGACCTGCCCGCCGGCGACACGCTGGAACTCCAGGTATCGACCTCGACGGACTCGTTCGTCCCCAACCGCGGGTCCGCGGTCGTCACGATCAGCGCCGGGAAGGTCTCGGTCCCGACACTCGGGTGAGCCGCGCGTCGGGCGCGGCCTACACGGCCGCGCCCGACGACGGCACTACGATTGAGCCGCGTGACTGGCTTGTTGGTGTGCGCGGCGTTGCCGCGGCTGAGGCTCGGTCTCGCCCTTGCCGTCGTCGCCTTCTCGCTGACGTCGATCTTGGCGGCGAGGGCTCGGGCGGACCAGACGCCGCGCATCTACTGGGCCGATTCGCGCTTGAACGTGATCGGCGAGGCGAACCTGAACGGCAGCCACGTCAAGCAGAGCTTCATCCGGGCCTACGGTCCGTATGGCGTGGCGGTCAGCGACTCCCACATCTACTGGGCCAATATGGAGACGAACACGATCGGCGAGGCGAACCTCAACGGCGGCGACGTCAGGCAGAAGTTCATCAAGGGTGCAAACCAGCCGGCTGGAGTGGCGGTCGACGGCTCACACATCTACTGGGCCAATCTCGGATCGAACACGATCGGTGAGGCCAACCTCAATGGCACCGCCGTCAGGCAGCACCTCGTCAGCGCGGACGATCCGTACGGCATCGCCGTCGACGGGAAGCAAATCTATTGGGCCGACCTCGCCTCGAATGAGATCGGAGAGGCCACGGTCGACGGCAAGCATGTGAGGCAACGCTTCATCACCGGCGCCAGCGCGCCCGTAGGGGTGGCGGTCGACGGCTCGCACATTTACTGGGGCAACCTCGGGTCGGACACGATCGGAGAGGCCGCCCTGGACGGAAAGCGTGTCAGGCTGAGATTCATCACCGGGGCGCACGAACCAACCTGGACGGCACTCGACGCCTCTCACATCTACTGGGCGAACTCGCACGCGATCGGGCGGGCGAAGCTGACCGGCGCCGGCGTCAAACAGCGCTTCATCGCGACCGACGAGCCATTCGGCCTAGGGGTCAGCCGCGAGGCAATCGATCGCCGGTAAGGACAGCCGCGGATCCCCGGCTGGCGATCACATGCACCCAGCCGGGAAGGTCACCGCCGCGCAAAGCGTCTTTGAGTCAGCGGGCCCGGAAACCGCAAAGACGCACGACAGGAGTGTCAACCATGCTCTCGTTCAACAAGTTCCTCATTCCGACGGCGGTGGGAGCCTCGCTCGTTCTCGCGGCGTGCGGCTCGAGCTCGAGCTCGAGCTCGAGCTACCGGGCCGCCGGCGGTTCTCCCCCGAGTCAGCCGACGTCGAGCGCGCTCACGATCGGCACCGCGAGCGGGACGCTCGGCACATACCTGACCGGCGCGTCGGGCCGCGCGCTGTACATCTGGGTGGCGGACGGCAACGACAAGTCGAGCTGCTCGGGCGCCTGCGCCAAGGCGTGGCCACCGCTGACGGCCTCGTCGGCGCCAAAGGTAGCCGGCGGCGCGAGCGCCGCGGACCTCAGCCTCATCTCGCGCGCGGACGGAAGCAAGCAGGTCGCCTACAAAGGGCGGCCCCTCTATTACTACGCCGGTGACACCGGCGCCGGCATGACCAACGGCCAGGGCAGCAACCAGTTCGGCGCCAAGTGGTGGCTGATCAGCCCGTCCGGCGGGCAGGTCAGCGGGTCCTCCGGCGCCGGCTCGTCCGGCGGCGCTGCCGGCGGCTCCTCGGGCGGCTCCTCGGGCAGCTCGTCTGGCGGCGGCTGGGGCTGATCCGCTAGACGACCGTGTCAGTGCAGATGACGGGTGCTCGCCTTCAGGCGGGTACCCGTCTACTCACCGGCGGCACGCTCAGGCGCGGTGTCCGGCGTCGGGTCGGCCTGCCGCGGCCGATCCCGCGTTTGGCGTTCTACGCGGTGGCGTTCGCATCCTTCGGCGGCCCGCTCGCACTCGCCGCGCAGGGCGCGCCGAGCCTGCTCGCCGACGCCGGCGACTCCGCCGGATTGGCAACCGCGGTGTCGATCGCGATGTTCGCCGTCCCGCTATCGATCTGGCTTCGCTACGCGAACCGCATACACAGCGCGGGCGGGCTGTCCGCGTTCGTCGAGGCCGCAGCAGGCCGCCGCCTCGCGCTGGCGCAAGCCGGCGTCTGGACGCTCAGCTACGTCCTATACCTCGTCTACACGAGCGTGCAGATCGTCTACGACCTACTGCCGACGGTCGTTCCCGGTGAACACCGCTACCAGACGCTCCTGGCCCTCCTGATACCGACCGCCGTCGCAGGACTGATGCTCGCGGGGCGACCGGCGGTCCTGATCGTCATCGGTCTCATCGCGGCTAGCCAGCTGGCGTTGGTCGGCGTCCTCGACGGGGTGACACTCGCGCACATCCCGACGCCGGTGTCGACGTTCGGGACCGCCGCTCCGCCCGCGGCATTCGCCAAAGCGAGCGCCCAGAGCTCGCTGCTGTATGTCTGCGGGAGCCTCCCGCTGTTCTTGGGCGGCGAGCTACCCCGCCCCAGTCGAACCGTGCGGCGCGGGCTGACCGGTGCCTTCCTTCTGACCGGGCTGATGGTCGTGCTCGCGGTCGCCCCGCTGGCCTCGGCGCCCGGGCTGCTGCGCACCGCGATCCCGGGCGTGACCGTCACCCAGGAATTCTCGGGCCAAGCGCTCGCCGAAGCGATCGGGATCGGGGTGGCGGCCAGCACCGCCGGGCTGATTCTGCTCGAGTACCTGGCGCTCACCCGGCTCTTGCACGCGATCGGCGCTTGGCCAACCCGCAACATCGCGCTCGCGCTGGCATTCGTGATGATCGCCGCGGCGCCGTTCACGCTGATCGACCCCGCAGGGTTCTACAGCACGCTGCTCAAGCCATCGCTCGTGGCGCTGTGGATCAGCCAGCTGATCGTGTTCGCCGTCTATCCCAGCTTTGCTGCCCGCCAGCGAGAGCGAGTGCTGCCCGCCATCGCGCTCAGCCTCGTGGCCGGCGGACTCGCGATCTACGGCCTGGTGACGGCGCTACAACAAGCGAGTCGTTGATCCTTTTGTCGGTCGGCCGTTACTGCCAAAGCACCCCTTCTGCGCGCCCGCTGTTTACACCCCCGCCTGTCCGGGGAGTCACGACGGATCAAATCCGCCCGGAGGGAGAGCCATGGCCACGGCAAGCCGAACCAATAAGCAGCAGACTGGGCTGAAGGATCTGCCGAGACAGATCGGACAGACGGTCGAGGCCAGCATGACAAAGCCGCCCAGCAGAACTGAGACCGCACTGGACGTGGCGCTGATCGGAGCCACACTGCTCGAAGTGGTGAACCCACCGATTGCGCTCGCGGGAATCGCGCTCAACAGAATCGCGCACGTACTCAGGTAGCGCGGCGTTCGCAGGCACCATCGGCGCGCGAGCGCCCGGTGCCAGCGAGCGACGCCCGCTGGAAGATTTCGACGAATTTGATCCTCCGGCGATACGATGCACCGAGAGGACTGCGAAGGATGCATCTCGGTCAGCCTGAGGGAAGTTCGATCAGGCGGGTGGCGACGCGAGCCGCTCCCGGGCTGATCGCCTTCCAGGTCGCCTGGCTGGCGGGGACCGTGGGGACCGCCCTCGCGCTCCAGGCTGGATGCAAGCAAGCCGGCCACACGGTGACCTGCACCTATGCCACACAGGGGAGCTCTCCGACTTTCATCGTGCCCGCTGGAGTGGTGGGCCTGCAAGAGTTGGCCGTCGGCGGGAGCGGGGGCGGGGGCGGCAACGGGCCTTGTGGTGATGTGTGTGGAGGCCGGGGCGCCCGGGTCAGCGGCCTAATCCGCGTTTCGAGTGGGGAGAGCCTTGATATCGAGGTTGCGTCCAACGCCAACGGCGGGACCGGCGGATCGCCCGGTGGGGGCAGCTCCCCGGCGGGGTGCGGGGGCGCGGTCGGCTGGGGCGGGGGCGGCTACAGCATCGTCTACAACCTGAAGGTCGTTCATTTCATCCCGGTCGTCACCACCTACGTGCTCGCCGGTGGTGGCGGGGGCGACGGGTGCGGCGGCGTTGGCAAGGGAACCAACCTGGACCCTGAAACGCAGGGAGGGGACGCCGGACAGCCCGGGGGACAGGGCACGGGCCCCGACGGACCAGGCGGCCAGCCCGGGACCCCTACGGCTGGCGGCAAAGGGGGCACCGCGGGAATGGGCGCAACCAGCGGCGGGCCGGGCGCGCGCGGGCAGGGTGGAAACGGCGGGGCCGGCGAAACGGCGGGCACCGATGACCAAGGAGGGAATGGCGGGGGCGGGGGCGGGGGCTACTGGGGCGGCGGCGGCGGTGCCGGTGGGCAGGCCGGCGGCGCTCCGTTCTATTTCGCAGGCTCCGGCGGGGGGGGCGGCGGCGGCTCGAGCATCGTGCCCTCCGGCGGGACGATGACGATCGACATCACCCAGAAGCCGGAGGTCCAGCTCGCCTACGGGTTGATCTCGTTCACGTCCGCAGCGCCGACCGCAGCGACCGCACACGAGCGCTACGCGTACATGTACAAGGCGACCGGCGACTCAGGGATCACCTACAAGGTCACGGCGGGAAAGCTGCCGCGCGGCCTGAAGTTGACCGCAGGCGGGCGCCTGTCGGGGACGCCCCGCGCTGCCGGGACCTACACCTACACCGTGACCGCGACCGGCGCCACGGCGACCCGCAGCCGTAAGAACACGATCCACGTCAAGCCCGCCCCGAAGTTCGTCCTGGGCAAGGTGGCGGGCGTGCCGGGTGGTGTCCGCTTTTCAATCACCTGTCACGCGAGCGGGGGGACCATCTGCGATGGCTTCGCCGAACTGACCGTTCCGGGGCAAAAGCCTCACGCGAAGCCGATCGTCGTCGGTCAGACGAAGTTCAAGGTGGCTGCCGGAAAGACGCAAAAGATCCTGGTGAAGCTGAACGCAAAAGGTCGCCAGCTGCTCAAGAGCTCGGGCCGGCTGCACACGACGTTGGTGGTCAGTCTGCTCAACACCAGCCCGCCAGCCGTGCTGCGAACCAGCGTGACCGTCACCTAGGAACTGGGCGCGCGGCGCGCCACGATCGTGAAGAAGTCCCGGTTCCAGGGGGTCAGGAATTGACCGGGGATCCCCTGCTGGCCAAGCACGATCGGCACCGGCGCGAGCGGGCCGTGCCCGCCTCGATGACCGTACAGGTAGGCGGCTACCCACTCGGGATTGATGTCCAGCTCGACGGCGCGCACGACGCGCGCGGCGAGCAGCGCATCGGCGAGCGCCGCCACCGTCAGGTGCTCGCCGCCGGCCCACACCAGCCGCCCGTCGGTGGTTATCCCGAGGCCCGCGCGAGCGGGATCGCGCACCCCGCCAAGCGTCGCTCCCCAGCAGCTGCGGCAGCCCACATTCGGCGCGCTGGCGCCGTGGTCGATGAGCAGCGGAAGGTTCTGGCGCACCGACACCACCTGCTTGCCGTAGGTGGGTACCTCTTGATGCCAGGAGCCGATGTCGGTGCTGCCGTCGGCGTAGGTGACGATCGAGCCCAGCCCGTTTCGAAGCGGCACTGCGGTCCGTCCATAGGACTCAAACCCACCGGCACCGGCGGAGAACTTGAATCCCCCGTTGAAGGCGGCGACCAGTTGGCTGCGCTCGGCGCTGGACACCGCTGGCCCAAACCGCCACCCGGCGCTGCCGGCATCGATCGTTCCGGAGTGCAGATGGAGCTCAACGAGGCGCTGGTCGAACGACAGCAGGGATACGGTCGACGGAGCGCGAGCGATCCAGGCCGCAGTCTGGCCGTCCGAGCTGACGGCCGGGATGAAGCCGGGGGTCGGCTGGCTGCCGAGCGCGCCGCTCAGAAGTCGCGGATATGACGGCGGCGCTGGCTTGGGATGCGAAACGTGGACCGGCGCGGCTGAGGTCGTGGTCGGCGCCGGGACGCCGCCCGCGGCCCGTCGGTGGGCTCCACCACCACAACCGCAGAGCGCAAGCAGGGCGAGAGCCCCTGCGCCGACGATGTGGCCGCGCTTGGAGCTCGGTCGGGGTCCGCCGACCCTCAGCGACAAGGGGGCGAGCGTCATTGGCCGCTCCCCGCGGGCGATACGGTCACGGTTCCGGCGACTATCCCGCTCTCGGAATCGATTTGCAGCTGCGCAGTCAGCGTGATCGAGGAGCCGCTTGCGCCGCGCAGCGCGGCCTCGACATTGGTGCCCTGCAGTGCGGTGATCGTCCCGCGATACTGCTCCGGGTTCGATTTGCTGCCGAGCGTCACCCCGCTTGAAGTCATCTGCACGCCGCCGCCCTCGAGCGGCTCACCCCTCAGGCGAATGTGGAGCTCGCTGAGCTGCTGGCCGGTCACCGTCACCGTGATGTGGACGACCGCCAAACCATCCGACTGTCCCTGACGGATGCGCCCGTGCAACTGCGCCGTGAACGAGGGTGCTCCGGTGGCGCTGCCTGTGTGCGGTGGGGACGCTGTGCCAGACACCGACGACGTCGCGAGGAGGTTGCTCGGCGTGCCGGCACGCGTAGCCCAGCCTGCTGCCAGTGGACCGCTGGGAAGCCACACGAGCACAGCGAGCGGCAGCAGCGCGGCCAGCCCCAGCGCGGAGATCCGGATGCCGGCACGGTCGGGCCAACCGGCGCTCGCGCGCGCCACCACCGCCACGATCACGACGATCGCGCAGCCGCCCGTGAGCGCCAGCATCCAGCCGAGCTTGACGTCGCTTCCGGTTCCCAATCCGTGGAGCAATGCAACCGGCCACGACGCGTAGGCAGCCCAGTGCGTCGCCCGCCACGCGCGGTAGCCCAGCCGGCGACGCAGCAGGCTGGTGATCGTGACTGCAATCAGCAGATCGAATGCCGCCGCTCCCAAGCCAACCCACACCGGGCGGTACGCCGAGCCGAAGGGGATGACCACATCGACCAACCTGATTGGCGCGAACCCGTCGAGCAGTGAGGTCACGATGTGGACAGCGATGAACGCGACCGCCAGCAGCGAAACGCTGCGGTGGACCGCATCGAACACAAACCGCGGCACCTGCTCGGTGCGCAGCCTGTGGACGTTTGCCACGCCCAGCGCCACGCTCATCGTCAGCAGCACAAGCGCGACCAGGCCGGTCCCGCGCGTCAGATACCAGTAGGCGGTCGGCCCGGTGGCGCTGGCGAGGATCATCGCGAGATCTCAGGAGCCGCCCGACACCACGCCCGCGCCGCCCGACGAGCCGCCGTCGCCGCCCGATGTGGCGGGGGCAGGCGGCTGCGCCGGCTGGGCGAGCGAGTCAGCGCCCGACGGCTGCTGTTGGGCACCGGACGGCTGCTGTTGGGCACCCGCAACCTGTGCGGGGCTACTCTGGGTGCGCTGGTGGCCGTGAAACGCGTTTGCCGCTGCAACCGAGAGGACGGCGGACAAGCCAACTGCACCGGCGACCAGCCACCTATTGACGCGCGATGCCAGGGCCAGGCCGCGATCGCGCATGCTGCGGGCATCTCTCGCCGTCATTACCGGCCAGGATGCGATCGCGGCTGAACAGTGGCCTAAAGGATCAGTGAAAAAGGACTAACGCGCGGGTGAGACAACGCTCATCCGATAACGGATGGCTAGGCGATGCCGGGCACGACTTGGTGCCCTCCTCCTGGGGGCTCACAGGCGCGATCGTCAGCGATCGGGCAGCTTCAGTCCGAGTTCTGCCAACCGCTCGGGGTCTACGAGGCCATCGATCTGGGTGATCTTTCCGTTGGTGACGGTGAACGCCATCACCGAGAACAGTCGCCCGGGCGGCGCGACCACTGCTCCAGCGGCACCGTTGACAAGCGCCGGAAGCACGAACGGATAAAGCTTCGAGTACGTCGAGGTGTTCGCCGCTACGGCCTCAGCGCCACGGAGTAGGAGCGAGGCCTCCTGGCGGAGCCTGCCGCCGTCGATCCGGAGCTCGACATCGGGATCGAGCACTGCGAGCAGCGCGTCGAAGTCGCCGTCGCGTGAGGCGGCGAAGAACGCATCGACGACCTCCCTCTGCCGAGCAAGATCTTCGTTTGGCTCCGGTGACCCCCGTACGCGCCGCCGCGCACGGCTGGCTAGCTGCTGGGTAGCTACTTCGGAGCGGTCAAGGACGCTCGCGATTTCCGCAAACGACACGCCAAAGACGTCGTGCAGCACAAACGCGAGCCTCTCGGCCGGTGAGAGCGAGTCGAGCACGACCAGCAGGGCCAGGCCGACGGAGTCGGCGAGCAATACCTCCTGCTCGGGATCGACGGAATCTCGCAGAGAGACGACGGGATCAGGCACGTGGAAGTCCGATAGCTCCTCCGGTCGTGCCCTTCGGGCTCGCAGCATGTTCAGGCACACCCGCCCCACCACCGTCGTCAGCCAGGCCTGCAGGTTCTCGACACCTCCGGCGTCCTGCTCGCGAATCCGGAGCCAGGCCTCCTGGAGGGCGTCATCGGCTTCGCTTACCGATCCGAGCATCCGGTAGGCCACCCCACGCAGATGCGCCCGGTGCTGCTCGAAGCGCTCGGTCAACCACTGTCGCTCGTCCATCATCAGCTCACGTTCTGTGCCGCCGCGGCGCTGCCGGTGGCATCGCGCGTCATCACCAGTGGTGGTCGTAACCGACGGTCGTGATCAGGGCACCGCCAGCCAGCACCAGGAAGAAAACCGCCCCACCGACGCCCTTGTCACGGGCCCGGATATGCGTGCTGATCGCACAGACGAAATAGGCCACGAGGCCCATCGCCGCCGCCGTGCCGAGCACCGGCACCGCGAAGCCGATCAACAACCCGATCGCGCCGGATGCCAGTAATGCGCCAAACGGGAGCATCCACTTTCGCGGTACATGAACCCGGTCGGCGACGACCTTGACCGACTCGGCGCCGACGAAGTTCAACGCGGCGGCATACCCATTCGCGATCGCCGCCAGGATCGTGACGACGACATACGTGACGTACATACCTCCTAGACACGCGCCGCGGCGAGAACCTGACAGCTCTTCCCTGCCTTCAGGGGCACGCGGCCGGGCGGACCATAGCTCACTGAGTGGAGCCAACGGGATTCGAACCCGTGACCTCCTGCTTGCAAAGCAGGCGCTCTCCCAACTGAGCTATGGCCCCGGAGAAGGCGAGTCTAACGGCGGCCTTCGGCGACCGGACGCGGCTGTGGCTTTAGCCTTCGAAGTCGAAGTCGCGGGGCGGCCGTTGCTCGAACCACAGTCGGTCGTGGTCGGGCGTGTCCTGGAGGAACTCGGGAGTTTCCTCGAGCATGTCCTCACGCCCCTCCTCCTCACCTGCTTCCGGCGCGCCGTAACGCTCCGGCTCGCGCGCGTCCGCATCGCCTTCGGGCGCGGCGTCCTCCCACAGGCCTCCCTCATCCGCGAGCACGTCCTCCACGTCGTACTCCTCGGTCTCGGCCGCCACGTGCTGCGGCGGCTCCGCGGCTGGATGCGGCGCCGGTGTGGGGGCCGCGGCAGCTGGCGGCGCGGGCGGCTCCTCGATCGGATCTGCCGCGTCGAGCGGGGGCCGTTCGGGCACAGCCGGCTCGGGCGGCACGGGCTCGTGAACCGCCGCCGCGGCACTGTCAGCCGGGGACTCGGCGCCTTCCGGCCCCTCCTGAAACCGCTCGTCCCACTCACCGCCGGGCTCGTGCCCGTAGTCGACTTCACCGTCTGCTTCGTGGTCGTAGGCAACTGGCTCATTTTCCGGCGCCTGCTCCTCCTCCGGCTCCTCGATTCCTCGCCGAACCGGGCCCAGCGCTTCGCGCTCGGCCCGCTCGATCTCAGCCGGGTCAGCGCCTCGCCGGCGCTTGAGGTCCAGGTGCTCGCGGATCGCGTCGTCCAGCAGACCCATGGCCCAAAGCCTACTCGGCCGGGATTGCGTTCGCAGTCTGTCGCTCAGACCTCACGGTCCGATTCTTCCCCGCATGCTTGGCCTCATACAGCGCTGCATCAGCCTGCGCGATCAGGCCGTCCTTGTCGCCGTTGGACGATGCCGCGACGCCGAGGCTGGCAGTGATCCGCAGCGCGCCCTGCTGGTCGAGACGGGGGATGCGCATCGCTTCGATCGCGGTGCGAACGCGCTCGGCGATCGCGTAGGAACCCTCGAGATCGGTATGCGGCAGGATCAGAGCCATCTCCTCGCCTCCGTAGCGCGCCGCCGTGTCGGCATCGCGAGAGGTCTCTCGCAGGATGCGTGCGACCTGCTTCAGCACCACGTCGCCCTGCTGATGTCCATAGCTGTCATTGATCGACTTGAAGTTGTCGATGTCGAGCATGATCAGGCCCACCTGATGGTGGTAGCGACGCACCTGCTCGATCTCGGCCGTCAGCCGATCCTGGAACCGGCCATGGTTGGCGAGGCCGGTGAGCTCGTCGGTCACGGCCTGGCGGCGGACCTGGAAATGCAGTTCGACGTTTTCGAGCGCGAGCGTCGCCTGGGAGGCCAGTGACTGAAGCAACTCGCGATCTGGATCGCTGAACGGGCGGCTACGGCGGATCACAGTGATCAACCCGTGGGTGCGGCCGCCCTCATCGATCGAGCCGAGAGCGACCGAAATGACGCTGACCCCGTCTGATTGAGCCTCTCCCAATGCCGCGCCCGTGAGCGCCGCCCGCTCCGCCCCGTAAACCTGCTGCTCGACCCCATCGAACGAGCCGACCCTGACCGTCTCGGCCAGCGGCTGTTGCGAACCCGCACGCGCCGTGAGACGTCCGGCGTCTGCCTCAACGGCGTCTAAGGCGGTCCGCAGCGCGAGTTCGAGTAACGCGTGGCGGTCGAGATTCGATGCGAACGCCTGCCCGATGCGACGGATCAACTCGCGCAGCCTCGCGCGCTCTTGCGAAAGCTCATCGAGGCGGTGCGCCAGCTGACTGGACATGCTGTTGAACTCGGCCCCGAGCGCGGCGAACTCGTCGCGACCTTCGATCGGCACCGGCGAGGAGAAGTCCCCGCTGCCGAGCCTTTTGGCGGCTTCCAGGAAGCGGCTGAGTTGTCCCTGCAGCTGCCGCGATGCCTCGACCGAGAAGAAGAACGCAAGGAGCAGAAACCCGGCAATGAATACCGCAGCGACCACGCGACTGCCGCTGACCGAGGATCCAGTTGCCGACAGGTCCGACAGGATCGTGACCTCGACCGGCGCTCGGCCGAACCCGGCGAATTGCTGGGTGACAGCCCGGTACTTCACGCCCCCGATCGAGACATTCCCCTGCAGTGCGGCAGAACTCCCGGGCGCCGCCGGGATCGTGCTGTTGAGTAACTGGGATCCCTGGCGCACGATCACCGCGACACCAGGTCCGGCGAGTTGCCGGGCGAATTGGGGTGCGGTGATCGCCGAGACTGTGATGTCGAGCAGCACCTGGCCTCCCCGGCCGCTGACGGTGGCCACGCCGGGCGCGATCGCATTCCGGTCGCCGACATCGACGATCAGTCGCTTGGGCGTGCTGATCGAGATTCGTGCGAGACCCCCCTGGGATGCGATCGCCGAGAGCCGCCCGCGCAGGTTGGGCCCGTTCAGCACCGCCGCGTTAGCCGCGATGGTCCGCGCGTCCGCCCTTGCGGTCGCAGCTTCGCTGTCGTACGTGCTCGCGGCGGCCACGGCGATCCCACTCGCGCGCGCGTCCGCTTTCCCCTGCTCGATCCCGCCAAGAAGCCGAAACACCAGAAACGCGATCGCGGCCATCGGCACGATCACGATCAGAACGAAGAAGCTCGTGAGTCGCTTGCGGAAGCTCATCTGTGTCCCTGCCCTTTGGTGAGCGTATCGGTCAAATGCAGGCTTTTCGCGAGGGGCAGAGACTGGGACGCCGCTTGCGCCACGGTCATCTCGGCGCGCTCACGGCATCCCGAGCGCGCCGGAGCAGGCGCGGGCGCGAAGCTACACTGTCCCGACCCGGACGGCACAGCCGTCGCGCGGGGCTATAGCTCAGTTGGGAGAGCGCCTGGATCGCACCCAGGAGGTCGCCGGTTCGAGTCCGGCTAGCTCCACTTCAGGAGACTTCCCGCCACGTCAGCGCTTTGCAGCAACCGACTTGCGGGGCACCTAGGTGCGACCGACCAGCAGGCTCGGTGCCCGCGCGGAGCAGGACGCGCGGTCGTTCAGCGAGATGCGCGTGCGATCAGGAAGGCGCCGCAGCTGTTGGCTGCGTTGATCGGAAGCGTTCCGCTCAAACTCGCCTCAGGAATCGCAGACCGAACGCGGCGAACACGAGCACTATCCCGACGTTGACCATCAGGCGCTCCCAGAATTGATGACGGAAGAACAAGATGTCGACCCCGACCACGACGGCAATCAGCGCGAGCACGTACACCACGGTGGCTGCCTGCCTTCCCATCGTTCCACCCTACTCCTTGCCGATCACCTCGCGGCCATCGATGCCGCCACCACGAGCGCGATCGCAGACGCGCACGGCGGCGGTATCTGCGCTCCGGGAGGAGCTTGACGCGAACGCGAACTGCTTGGCCGGTGCGAGTGGCCGCTTGAAGACGCGCATGTTCTACCCACCCCTAGGCGCCTAATGAGGATCTTGCCGAGGCGTGGGCGGCCGCTCGACTACGCCGGCGAGGAGAAGGTCGCGGTTTTGCCCGGGTCGTCGCGGGATCGTTCGCCGCGGCGCGGCCGGCGGACCAGCTCACCCCCGCAGTTGGGGCATATGCCCTCGAGACTGTTCGTGCAGCTCACGCAGAACGTGCACTCATAGCTGCAGATAAACGCGTCGGCCTCGCCCGGCAGCGGCTGAGCACACCGCTCGCACGAGGAGCGCATCTCAAGCACGCGTTTAGGCTAGCGACTGCTCTGGCTCGGCGTTACTGATCGCGCTGCCGCTCCTGCGCGATGCGCGGGAGCGGCATGGCTCAGCGGTTGTGATTGACGACCTCGACGTTGTGCCCGTCGGGGTCCAGGACGAAGGCGCCGTAGTAGCCCGAGTGGTAGACGGCGCGCTCGCCGGGGCCGCCGTGGTCCTCGTAGCCGGCGGCGAGCGCTGCGGCGTGGAACGCCTGCACCGTCGCGTCGTCGTGCGCCGGGAACGCGAGGTGGACGTGCTCCGTGAGCGGCCGCTCGTCGTCGACAAGTGAAAAGCTGAAGTTCTCGCCGACCACCTGCACGCGCCCCGGCCTGTCCACGCCGATCCTCAGCCCGGCGTGCGGGGCGATCGTCCTGTAGAAGCGCTTGGACGCGGCGGGATCGCGGACGCGGATCCACAGGTGGTCGATGCAGCCGTCGGGCACGGGGTCATCGCGCTCGGTGTGAACCGCCTCCGCGCTGTTGCCGTCTGGGTCCAGGAGGAACCCGCCGTAGTAGTCCGGGCCGTAGATCGTGCGCGGGCCGGGCGCGCCGTCGTCGCGGTAGCCCGCGTCGATCCCCGCCTGCCAGAACGCGTCCACAGCCTCTCGGGACGGCGCGCGGAAGCCGACGTGCAGGCCGCGGGTCACGGGGTGCTCGCTGTCCGTCGCCCCGATGTCCCAGTCCTCCCACTCGACGAGCTCGGTGTCCGCATGACTTGGCTCGGCGTCCAGCGCGGAGAGGACGGTGCGGTAGAAGCGCTCGGACGCGGCGAGGTCCGCGACGGCGATCGCGACGTGATCGAACACCCCGCCGAGGCTACCGTTGCGGGCATGCTCGATCGAGCGCCCGTAGGTACGCGGCCGGCGCCACGTCGAACCGCATCACGGCCGCGTCACGGCGGGCCCGGGGCGATTACGCTTTGAGGCGATGGATGAAGCGCGCGCACGTGAGCTGCTTGCCCGCGAACGCGCGCGCATCGAGGAGGCCCTGGCCGCGCTTGGAGGTCCGCTAGAGGCATCAGATCGGCGGGAACCGGGAGACGAGGACTCGGAGGACCTCTACCAGGACGAGTACGACGCGGGTCGCCGCTCGGATCTCAAGAGAGACCTCCAGGCCGTGGAGCGGGCCGAGCAAAGGCTCACAGCCGGAACCTTCGGGCTCTCGGTCGAGAGCGGGGAACCGATTCCGGATGCCCGCCTCGAAGCGCTCCCCACAGCTGAGCGCACCGTCGAGGAGGAGGAGCGGCACCGGCGCTGACGCCGACCCCTCATTGCGGATCCGGCTTGGTCCCCAGCTGCTGAGTTGGTTCAGTCGGGGTGGGGGCGTCCGCCGAAGTGACGTGCGTCGGGACCGGGGCGGCGGCCGAAGCAGCACCCGATGGCACCGCGACATCGAGCAGCTCCGCCATCGCGCGCTGCACTCCCGCCGTCAAGACGTCGATGTCGTTGGCGCTGTCGTAGTCGCCCGTTACGCCGAAGTACAGGCCGCCGTTGTACGAGAAGATCGCGATCGAGATCCGCACGTTGCCGATGACCGGCACGAACGGGAACGACTCGAGCAGGCGCCGCCCAAGCGTCTGAAGTGGTTGCTGCGGCCCCGGTACGTTCGTGACGCCCGTCTGCACGCCGAGCGATGGCGAGCGAGCGGCGAGCCGCCCAGCGAGTGCGAGCAGCAGTGCCGGAGCGAATCCCGAGAGCGACGTCAGCACATCGCCGGCGACCGCCTGCTTTGACTGCTTGAGCCCATCCATCTGGACGCGCACTGCCTCCAGGCGCGCGACCGGATCCACGATCCCAACCGGCAGCTTCGCGAACATCGCGGAGACTCGATTGTTATAGGCACCGCGCTCGCCGGCGCGGCGGACGGAAACGGGCACGAGTGCCCGGATCGAGCGGCCCTCCACGCGCTCATGGCGCGCCAGGAGCAGTTCTCGCAGGCCGCCGGAGACGATCGTCAACACAACGTCGTTGACGGTGCCGCCGAGTGCCGAGCGGATGGACTTCACATCGCTCAGGTGTACGTAGGCGGTACTCCACGTCCGGTGAGGACCGACCGGTCCGGTCAGCGAAGATGAATCAAGCGGGCGTAGCAATCCAACGGCGGACGTCATTCCGCGGGCTACATCGCGCGCTTGGGCGAGCGTCTCGCGCGGGCGACGGGCGACAGCGCGGACGAGCCTCAGCTGTTCGGAGGGGGTTGAAGCCCGTCGCGCGAGCGTCCTCAGAACGAGCTCGACGCCTCGCGGTTCGGGGCTCGGCTGCCACGGCTGCTCCGGCCTCGGCGGGGGGGCGTCGTCGAACATGACCGTCATCAGGTCCGTGGCCGAAACCCCGTCGACCATGCAATGGTGGACCTTTGAGAGCAGGGCCCAGCGGTTCTCGCTGAGCCCCTCGAGCATCCAGATCTCCCACAGGGGTTTCTTGCGATCAAGGTGCTGGGCGAAGATACGGGCCGCGGTCCGCCGCAGAGTCTCCATACTGCCCGGTGCAGGCAACGCGCTGTGGCGCAGGTGGTAGCCCAGGTTGAAGTACGGGTCGTCGACCCAGACGGGCCTGCCGAGCCCGAGCGGGACGAAGCGGACCTTCTGCCGGTAGCGCGGGACCGCGTCGAGCTTCGCGGCCACCATCTCCTCGAGCCGTTCAAACGGCGGCGCCGGGCCCTCAAAGATGCTGACACCGCCGATGTGCATCGGGTTGTTCGGACCCTCGATGTGTAGGAACGACGCATCCATCGGGCTCATCCACTCCATCGCTACTCCTCCTCCAGCAACTCGGCGAGCAACCGATAGACCGCACGGTTGACAGACATCCCACTGTGACTCGAGTCGACCTCGACCTGCTGGGCGTACGGATCGAGGCAAGCCTCCCAAGCAACGATCCCGTCGCTGCGCGAGTAGATCGACAGGGCTCTGACATCTGGCGGCAGCGGCCTGAGCAGGTCCTCCCTGAACCGGGCGCAGCAGGGACCGTCGGCGCAGCGGCTCGAGAAGAGGCCCGGCAACCCCAGGTCTCCGAGCCGGGCAATAGAGCGCACCGCGCCGAGCACCGCCGACCCAACGCTAAGGGGATCGAGCACTGGCGAGCCGAGCATCACGAGCGTGCTTAGCGCATCGGGACTGCGAACTGCAAGCACCCGGGCGAGCTCACCGCCACGGCTCTGCCCGATCACAACCACACGGCGGCCGGCCCGCTCGGCCAGCCATCGGAGCCGGACATCCAGTGCGCACACGGCGCGCTCGCCGCAGTCGATGTTCAGCCTGATACCCGCGGCCGCCGCCTGGGATCCGCGTCTCCGGAGCCACCCCCGCATCGCCGTCAGCGAACCGTCACCCGCCAGGAACCCCGGCACGAGCAGGACCGGCGGCGCATTCGGATCGCGCCGTGGTCGCAGGAACTCCGGATCCGACAACAGGCGGGTCAGCTCAATGCCATACCTCAGCTCGCCGCGCAGCGGCACATCCACGGCTGCTCCATGGACGGCAGGCGATTGCACCGGCCCAGCCTACGGGACCGAATGTGGGTACGCACAGCGCGAAGGCAGTGGCGCAAAACGAGCGGCGCCTTCGGAGCGGTGCTAGGCTCGTCGTCACGAGTCCGTTGGGACTCGAAACGTGTTCAGCGCTCGCAGGTCATCGCTCTTTCGCTCTCCTGGTACGCGGCACATGACCGAAGGAGGACAGCAATGGCCAACGGAACCGTAAAGTGGTTCAGCAACGACAAGGGTTACGGGTTCATCACGCCCGACGAAGCAGGTAAGGACCTGTTCGTTCATCACACCGCGGTGGTCGGCGACGGCTTCAAGTCACTTGCGGAGGGCGCACGTGTGTCCTACGAGGCGCAGGCTGGACCGAAGGGCCCGCAGGCCGTCAACGTCCAGCAACTCTAAGTTCGAGCCGTCAACCGCCGCCGCGGGTCGCTGACCGCTGGCGGGCGAGTGGAACCCGGATGGTCGGCCTCACGTTCCTGGTCGCGTCGATCGGGCTCACGGACTCGATCAACCCGTCCACGGTGGTCCCTGCCCTGTGGCTGGCCAGCACGCCCAAGGCCCGTGGGTTCGGGAGCTACGCGCTCGGGGTCCTCTGTGTCTACCTGGCCGGCGGGCTTGTGCTCGTGTTCGGCCCCGGGCCGGCTCTGATCTCCGAGCTGCACCATCTCGGCGGCACTGTGGAGCATGCTCTCGAAGCGGCGGTCGGAGCGCTGGCGTTGTGTGTGGCGTGGACGCTCTGGCGATTGCGTCACAGGGACAGAAGGCTGGCGCGGGAGCGGCGCACTTACTCGCGCACCGCAGCGTTCGCGCTCGGCGCAGGGATCATGACCGTCGAGCTGCCCACCGCGTTCATGTACTTCGGCGCGATATCCGCGATCCTCGCCGCGAAGGTGGCCGCGCCGACCGAGGTCTCACTTCTGCTCATCTACAACTTCCTGTTTGCGGCGCCGCTGCTCGCCTTGCTGCTACTCCGGCGTGTGGCCGGGGCGCGTGCGGAGCACTGGATCTTGCTTGCCGAGCGCACCGTGCGCCGCACGAGCGAGATCGTGCTGGCGGGCGTGGTGGGTGTTGCCGGAGCCGTTCTGTTGAGTATCGGGCTGAGCGGCCTAGCCGGTTGACCGAAACGGGATGATCGCGGTCAGCAACACGCGCGCCACCGCACGCGGAACATCCCTGCCGAGTCCAGCCTAGGTTCTACCAGCTAGCGTCCTTGGTATGGAGTTCAGCCGCGAGCTACGCAGTGACGTCCTCGCGGGGGACATCACGCTCTCGGTCCGGCTGTGGAAGGGGCCCCGGGTCAGGCAGGGCGGCCGCTACCGGGTTGGCTTCGGCGAGATCGAGGTCGATGCAATCGAGCTTGTCCCGTTCGCGGCAATCACCAGCGCGGACGTCCGACGAGCCGGCGAGCCCGATCGCGAGACGCTGCGGCGACGCGCCGCGCACGCCGGGCCGATCGACGAGGACACCCTCGTTTATCGAATCGAGTTCCACGCGGTGAACGTCACTAACTGAGCGACCGCGATGCGCGTCGGGCTCGTTAGCTACCCAGTGCTCCCCTGATCCGCTCCGCCATCGCGGCCAGCTCATCGTCGTCCGCGGGCCGAGCGCGACGAAAGTCGAGGTCGTGCAGCCCGTCGATCGGCACCAGGTGGACATGGGCATGAGGTACCTCCAGGCCGATCACCGCCATCCCGACCCGTGTTGCCTGGGTGACCTGTTTGATCGCCTGAGCAACCGGTCGGGCGAACGGCAGCAGTCCCGCTAGCAGGGGCTCAGGGAGATCGAACGGATCCGGAATCTCGGCCTTCGGGATGACGAGGGTGTGTCCCTCGCGGATGGGGCGGACGTCGAGGAAGGCCAGGAACTCCTCGTCCTCACGCAAGATGTGGGCCGGTATCTCCCGCTCGATGATGCGCGTGAATATCGACGGCATCGTCAGGAACCGTAGCCGGTCTCCAGCGCAGACGCCGGGAACCCGACACGAGTTCTTCCGCGTCAGACCGGCGCTGTTTGCGTCGTGCCGCGCTTACCTTCTGAATCGGTCTCCGATTCGCTGTGCCACTGTCTCTGGCGGGAGGTCGATCGCGCCCTCCCAGTGGAGGCGCTCGAGGAACGTCGAGTCTGAGCGATAGAACGGCTTGAGGTTCGATCGGCAGGCGATCCGGAGGTTCAGCGGATAGCCCGTCGTGCCCGGCGGCGCGCCGTAGATCGCGAGATTGAAGCTTTCGTAGCCCATCTCGGCGTACGCGCCGAGAGCGAGACTGAGCCCGTGCCCGAGCTCCTCGATCAGGTCGTCGTCGAGCTCTAGAGTCGAGGCGACGGCTGGAATGAACGCGCGTAGTTCGGCCGGGGCGATCGGCGCAAAGCTCGCCAGCCAGTCCACCTGCCCGGTGTTGCCTAGGTGGCGCTCCCCGCCTTGGCGCTCAGCCTGGAGGTAGGCGTCGAACCGCGCGGCTGGAACCTCAGCGAGTAGATGCTGAAAAGTGGTCGGCTGCGGGTCGACGATCCCCTGCAGGTGGGGATGAAACAACGAGCTGCCGGAGGGCAGCATGTGGTTGGCATTGATCGACGTCCAAACTGACTCTTGGTCTGCGGCCATCACCGCCTTCGCGAACGCTACCTGCGTCGCCAGGTTGTCCGCCATCAGGCGGGGCGTGATCTCCTCGAGCGGCAGATAGTGGAGGTCGGATGAATAAACCGACACTGAGCTATGCGAGGAGTAGGCGTGGAGGTTCGGGAACAGCACCGCTTCGCCCTGCAAGATGCGACCCCTCGGATGGATCGAGCTGGGCAACCTCGGCGTGAGCTGGTTGATCCGATCCCCGCAGAACGGACAAGACGGCTGCGTTTCCTGGGCGAATGCTTCGAGGTCGAAGTCGTTGGCTGGCATCAGCCCGCGCTCGGGCACGATCCGGGAGGTGTGGCCCGTTAGCGGGTCGAACCGAACCTCAACGGGGGTGGAGACCAGCTCCTCGGTGCCCGGGTCGACCATCTCTGCCGTGAGAAGTTCGCGTCTTAGTTCCATGGTCCAGCCTGCGGCTAGCTCCTCCTGGCCGAACGCGCTCGGGAGCGCAGCAGTGAGTTGACGTCGGCGGTCGGGCCGAGGTGCGCCAGCTTGTCTGGGTTGACGATCGAGTCGATGCGCTGGATCTGACCGCGGGCGGTTTCGAGCACCCACACTCCGATCAGCTGGTCGCGACCGTCGAGCAGCAGCGCCCCGGGACCGCCGTTCACCTCGCTCGGGCGCAGCTGAGCTCCGGGGATCTGGGCGCCGAGCCTGATCCAGTTCAGCAGCGTGCGCGCCACCCGGTTACGGCCCTTGAGTGACCGTGCCAGCGCGGGCACCTTGCCACCGCCGTCGCCCGTGAGCACGACATCGTGGGCAAGCAGCGCCTCGAGCCCGGCCAGATCGCCTTCCTGCGCCGCGGCAAAGAACCGGCTAACGAGTTCCTGCCGCTGCTCGCGCGACGACTGAAATCGCGGTCGTCGTTGCTCGACGTGCTGGCGGGCGCGGGCGGCGAGCTGGCGGACGTTGTCCTGGCTCTTGCCGATGATCTGCGCGATCTGGGCGTAGTCGTAGTCGAACACGTCGTGCAGCAGCAGGGCGGCGCGCTGCTCGGGCGACAGGCTCTCCAGCAGCACCAGCATCGCCAGCGATAGCGAGTCGGCCATCTCGACATGCCGCGCCGGGTCATCCGAGCCGTCGGTCAGGATAGGCTCGGGCAGCCACTCCCCGACGTACTGCTCGCGGCGAGCGCGGGCCGAGCGCAGCTCGTTGATCGCCAGCCTCGTTGTTACCGTCGCCACGAACGCGCGCGGAGACTCGATCTTCTGGCCGTCCTCGAGTGCGCGATGCAGCCGAAGCAGCGCCTCCTGCACGACGTCCTCGGCCTCCGAGACACTGCCCAGCATCCGGTAGGCGATCGCGAACGCGCCCGGTCTGAGCTCCTCGAGCAGTTGCTCGCGAGACGTCATGACGGGGATCCTCCTCCGACTGCCAGCTCGTACAGAGCAGACATGCTCACCGAGCCACCGCCTCGCGTCGCGGAGCGCTAGCCGCGCGCACGACTTCGGCGAAACCCTGCCGCCAGCTGGGATGGGATGGCTGCCAGCCGAGTTCGCGTTTGGCCTTGGCGTTCGAAGCGCCGCGGATCTCGGTCATCATGACCGCGATGGCCTGACCGGCAAGGAGGCGCCCGAGGAACCGCGGCACCCGCAACGGCGTCTTGGCACCCAGCATCTGCGCCAGCACCGGCAGCCACTCCGCAACCGGGGCGGGGTCATCGTCCACCACGTTGTAGACGCCACGGCGACCGTGCTCGATCGCCGCTACTGTCGCCTCTGCGGCATCTGCGATGTGGATGAACGACCACACTCCTGATCCTTTGCCGATGATGGGGAACTTGCGCTTGCGGACAAGGTCTAGCTCCTCGCCGCCTGGTGCAAGGCCTGTGCCAGGGCCGTAGAACCCCCCGTAGCGAAGCACGATTCCTTCGGTCCAATCGGCACCGAGCACGGCCTCCTCGACATGGCGGATCGCGCGCAGCGACTCGCGCATATCCGATACAGGCGATGTATCAAGCGGATCCTCCTCGGTCTTCACCGGGCCGCCGCGCCGCTCATACGGCCACGCCGCGTAGCTCTGCGCCACGAAGCGCTTCACCCCGACCGCACGGCCGGCCGAGAGCAGATGGTCGGTGCCGGCGGTACGCAGCCGGTTTGTCAGCGCAAACCCGTGATCGAAATGGCGCAGATCGATTGCCTGAAGCGCCGTCAACTCGTGCACGATCACATCCGGGTTGGCGCGACCGACGGCCTCGGCAACCTGTTCGGGATCAAGCGCGTCCGCCACCGCCGCCGCCGCGCCGAGCTCCTCCAGCAGCGCGCGATTGGATTCTCTGCGGGTCATCCCCACCACCTGGTGACCCGCGCCCACCAGCCTCGGCACCAGCTGCTTGCCGATCGCCCCGGTCGCTCCTGCCACAAACACTCGCATCACCGACTCCTTCTGGTAGCGGGATTTCATCTACATCCCAAAGACAAGACACCGGCCGCAGCCGTGACACCCCACGAGTGGACCCCGCCTTCTTGGGCTACCGTGAGCCCATGCCAATCATCGGGCTTGACCATGTGCAGGTCGCCGCGCCGGTCGGAAGCGAGAGCGACGCCCGCCGCTTCTACGGAGGGCTGCTAGGCCTCCAAGAACTGGAAAAGCCCGAGGCTCTTCGCGCCCGTGGCGGTGCCTGGTTTGCCTGCGGCGACCAACAGCTCCACGTCGGGGTGACAAACGACTTCTTACCCTCGATCAAGGCGCACCCAGCCCTGCGCGTCCATCAAGCAGATCTCGACCTCATCGCCGAACGGCGGAGGGTCTCCTCACAGCGGCGGCACCCAGTGCCCGCCGATCCACATCCCCTCCTCGCCCGTTCGGTGTTCGGTCACCGGGCGCTCGTGCGCTCCGTACACGCGCAGGTCGGTGATCTCCCCGTTTCTCGCGCGCACCACAAACACCCTGGGTAGCGCTCGTAGCTCCAGGTAGTCCGGAAGCTCGTAATCGGCCTCCACCTCGGCGATCCACACATCGTCGAGATGCCACGAGCTCGTGATCCGGTGGCTGGTGGATCGCAGCGAGCCCAGGAACGCGGTCACGATCGCACGCACCGAGTCGAGTCCCTCGCCGCGGCGGCCGTCCACCACCAGCAACCGGATGTCCGGGGCCGCGAGTGCCATCACGGCGTTGACGTCGCGCGAGTCGATCGCAGCCAGCAGCCGGTCGATCGGAGAATCGCTCACCGGCGCGGGGGCGGCTCAGGACCGCGCCGCGGAGAAGCCCACCAGTCGGCCTCGATCTTCGTCGTAGAGCTTCAGCCGCAGCGCGCGGATGCCGTCCCAAAAGCTCAACGTCGGCGCGTCGTGAAAGAACGCGTTCTCGTCGTGCGCGCGCTGGAGGTTGTAGTTGGGGATGCGCGGGTTCAGATGGTGGACGTGGTGCAGCCCGATGTTGCCGGTGAAGAACTGCAGGATCCGAGGCAGCCTCAGGTATGAGCTGCCCTGCAGCGCCGAGGCGGCGAAGTTCCAGTCACCGTTTCGCTGCCAGTACACGCCCTCGAACTGGTGCTGAACGTAGAACAACCACACGCCCGCCGCGCCGGCGAGCATCGCGTCCGGCATCTGGATGAGCAGGACAGGCAGCCAACCGAACAGCACGCCCAAGACGCCGATCATCGCCACCAGGGCAGCGTCGGTGGCCACGATCTTGGCCCAGAATCGCCGCCGCGCCCAACCCGGCAGAAGCCGCGGCTCCAGGAACAATGCCCATAGCGGTCCGAGGACAAGCAGAACGAATGGGTTGCGCATCAGCCGGTAGCCCAAACGGCCCAGCGGTGAGAGCTCACGGTACTCGGCCACGGTCAGCGTGTCGACGTCGCCCATGCCGCGGTTGTCGAGATCGCCCGCGGTGGCGTGGTGGACGGCATGCTCGTGGCGCCAGCTATGAAACGGCTGGTAGACGAGCAGGGCGCACGCGATGCCAACGCACTTGTTGGCCGTCCGATCGGCGAAGAAAGAGCCGTGTGCACAGTCGTGAAAGACGATGAACGTGCGCAGCAAGAACCCCGCGGCGGGGATCGCGAGCACCAGCACCAGCACGGTCGAGATGTGAACCAGCACGTACATCGCCGCGGTGAGCGCGAGGTACGGGAGGACCGAAGTGGCGAGATCCAGGAAGCCACGGCTGAGGCGTGGCTGGGCGTACGGAGCCAGGCACTCCCGCAAGACCGCAGGCGCAGGTCCTCCGTTCTCTCTCAAGACCCTGGACGCCAAACTCCGCCGTAGCCTACTGACCCTGGGGATCCGGTGCGCTCACCCCGTTCTTCTCGAACACCAGCCGGTAGTGGTCCATCAGCTCTCGCTCGAAGCACGCGCTGTTGGAACTGACGCCCGAGGTGTAGGCAAATCTGAACTCGGGGCTGGTCAGCCATTTCGGCAGCAGGCGGAGCTTCAGCATCGCGAGTCTTGGATTCCACGCCTCGGTGCGCTTATCCCATTGGCGGATCGTCTCGATGTAGTCGAGGCGTCCGCTCTCGCTTGACACCAGCCGGAAATGTGGGCTGGCGCAGCGGATCACCTGCTCCTTGCCGAACGGCAGAAACGATCCCGGAAACGCAGTGCTCATCATCGCCAGATACCACGCGTCGGACTCGCGCGGAGCGTTGCGGTCGATCTCGTCGACGGGGATCATGTTCCGACCGAAGACCATCGTCTGCAGGTAGAAGCGACCTTTGTCCGGCAGCATCCCGGCGACGTTCGCGAACAGCCGCCGGTAGATGTCATCCTGGCGTCCCTGCTCGTAGTCCTCGGGTGAGCAGAAGTGCTCGAAGGCGCCGAGGCTGACCACCGCGTCGAACGGCCCGAATGACTCACGGGTCACCTCTCGGGCGTCCTGAAGGTGGACATCGAGGCCGTGGCGACGGCAAGATTTCAGCTGCGCCTCCGACAGGGTCACCCCCACCCCAATCGCGCCCCTGCCGCGGAAGTAGTTGAGCAGGCCGCCCCAGCCGCAGCCCAGATCGAGCACGCGCCGGCCCGGCTCGAGCCGGATCTGCTCGGCCACGTACTCGTGCTTTCGCCGCTGGGCCTGCTCGAGCGTCAGCGAGAAGTCCCCGTCGTACTTGGCCCCGCTGAAGTCCGCGAGCTCGCCGAGACTCAGCCGCACCACGCGGTCGGTCAACGAGTAGCTGAAGTCGATGTCTTTGCGGTCAGCCATGCGGGTTTCGGCGTGCGGCATCGTAATCACTACGGCGGCGCCGGTCAGCCGACGGGAGAGAGACGCGATTTGAGGGGCCCGACAGGAGAGAGACGCGATTTGAGGAGAGCGCGCACGGGTACGGCGACGGCATGGCACAGAAGCTCAACGTCGCAGACCTACGAATCTCCTCACCATCCTTCGATGGCCATGGCCGAATCCCGGAGCGGCACACGGGCGACGGCGAGGACGTCGCGCCCGCGCTCGAGTGGTCGGGGGTCCCGGAGGGCACACGATCGTTCGCGATCGTCGTTCACGACCCGGACGCGCCGCTCGTCGACGGCTTCACCCACTGGGTCGCGTACGGGATCCCCGGCGACGCGACCGGCGTGCCCGAGGGCGGCGGGGACGCCGTTGCGGGCACGAACTCGCTCGGCAACGCCGGCTACAACGGCCCCGCGCCGCCGCCCGGCCATGGACCGCACCACTACTACTTCTGGGTGTACGCGCTTGACACCGAGCCCGACCTCCAGCCCGGACTCGACCGTCGCGCGCTGCTCGAGCAGATCGAGGATCACGTGATCGAGCAGGCACGGGTGATTGGGACCTACGAACATTGACCATGGCCGAACGCGAACCCAGAGGACACGAAGCTCCCGAGGATCGCGAGGAGGAGCCCGGCGCGGAGGGCGGCTCGCAGAGCCCAGCCGCCGTGGACCGCGCCGGGTCCTACGAAGGCGCGCTCGTCAGGTAGGTGGCGCTCATGTCCTCGTCAGGGTGCTCGTCGGCGCCCTGCTCGAGCCGCTCACGGATCGTCCTAACCAGCGGAAGATCAAGGCCGTGCGCCGCGGCCGCGTCCTCGACCAGCGAAGCGTCCTTGGCCGCCAGCAGCAGCCTGAACGACGGCTCGAAGTCGCGATTGATGATCGCTTTGCCCTTCATCTGGAGGTAGGGGAGGTCGAGCGAGCCGCCGGCGACCGCGTCGAGCACGAGCTGCGGATCGAGGCCCAGCCCCTCGGCGAGCGCCATCGTCTCCGCCGCGCCTTCGACGATCGCGAGGATCCAGCTGTTGGTCGCGAGCTTCAGCCGCGTGCCGACCCCGGCCTCGCCGATCCACATCGTCCGCTGCCCGATCGCGTCGAAGACTGACGCGAGCCGATCCTGAAGCTCGCCGGGCCCAGAGGCCATGATCACGAGCTTGCCCTCCTCCGCGGGCTGCTTGGTCCCAAGGACCGGGGCGTCGACAAACGTCACCTCGCGCTCGCGGGCGAACTCCTTGCACCGATCGGTCGCGCGCTCGCCGATCGTGCTCATCTGCAGCCACACCACGCCGGCCGGTGAGCGATCCTCTAGCGCAGCGGCGATCGACTCGAGCACCGCGTCGCCGTCGGACAGCATCGTGATGATCACCTCGGCGTCGCTGGCCGCCTCCGCCGGCGTATCGACGACCCGTGCGCCGTCGTCGGCAAGCGGCTCCGCCTTTTCGCGCGAGCGATTCCACGCCCGCACGCCGAAGCCGGCCCGCGCCAGGTTGCGCGCGATCGGGAAGCCCATCGTCCCGCCCGCGCCGAGTACCGCGATCGTGTCTCTTTCAGGCATCACTCGCACAGCTACCCGCCGGAGCCCCGTGGCTAGCGGCCGGCTTCTGCGAGCGCTTCGACCAGCCGCCGCCGCGCGGTCGCGAGCGTCTGGGCGCGCCGCTCGAGCTGCACCCAGGGGTCGCCGCCGCGCGCGAGACGCTGCGGGATCGACCGGATCGTCCAGCGATCCGCACGCGTCGCCCGCTCGGACAGCTCGTCGAAGTGAAGCGGCGTCGCGACGGGCGCGCCGCGGCGGGCGCGGACTGCGTACGGCGCCACCGCAGATTGGCCATACGCATTGCGCATCACGTCGATCAGGATTCGGCCCTCGCGCTTTGCCTTGCGCTGCTCGGTCGTGAACACGCGCGGCTCCCGCCGGGTCGCAAGTTGAGCGACGTCCCGGGCAAACGCGCGCACCGTGTCGAAGTCCGCTCGGCGCTTGAGCGGCACCGTCAGGTGATAGCCGCGAGAGCCCGTCGTCATCACCCACGCATCGAGCTCGAGCTCACGGAGTACCGAGGCCATCACCCGCGCCGCCCTACGGATCTCGGCCGCCCCGCTGCTTGAGGGATCCAGGTCGAAAATCAGCCTGTCGGGCCGCTCGAGGCGGTCGGCTCGGCTGAGCCAGGCGTGCAGCGTGATGCACGCCTGTCCGGCGAGGTAGACAAGCGTTGGGGCATCTGCCGCGACCACGTGCTCGACGGTGCCGCCCCGCTTGCGAACGGTCGCCCGCTTGATCCAGCGCGGAAAGTACGGTCCGGCGCGCTGCTGCATGATCCGCTCGCCATCGATGCCGTCGGGATAGCGTTCGAGGTTCAGCGGTCGCGCTTTGACATGAGGGAGCATCGCGTCCGCCACCTGCTCGTAGTAGCGGGCCAGCTCCGCCTTGGTGATGCCGCACGGAAACAGCGCCTTGTCCGGCCTTGAGATCTTGACGTGCCGGCGCCCCGCCTCGATCGCAACACTCATCGAGTCGGCTCCTCGCGCATAACCTCGCGGGCGGGCTTGTCGTCCCTGAGACCCTGGTAGCGCGGATGCCGCAGCTTGCCGTCGCGGGTCCACTCGCTGAACGCGACCTGAGCGACCAGTTCGGGCTCCGCCCAGTGCGCAGCGCGCGGCACGTCAGTCGCGTCGAACGGGGACGAGCTGCGCTCGCGCCGCGCGAGCTCGTTCCCGAGCAGCTCGAGCGTCTGATCATCGAAGCCCGTTCCGACCTTCCCGGCGTAGCGGAGCTTTCCGTCCTCCCAGTAGCCCACCAGCAACGCTCCCAGCCGCTTACGCGCTCCCTTCGGGGCGGTCCAGCCTCCGATCACGAGCTCCTGCGCGTGGGAGCATTTGAGCTTCAGCCAGTCGCGCGAGCGGGCTGCCACGTAACGGCTGTCGACCCGCTTGGCGATCACGCCTTCCCAGCCGCGTCCGCACGCCTGCCGGAATGCCTCCTCGCCCGCGCCGACGCGGTGGGTCGTGAACCGCAGCGGCCCGTCGAACTCGAGCGCGCCGCGGAGTTTGGCCTTGCGCTCGCGCAGTGGCAGTCCGCGCACGTCGCGACCGTCCAGCTCGAGCAGGTCGAACACGTAGTAGTACACGGCCACGCCGCTACGGCGAGCGCGCCCGGGATCGTGAATCTGCATGCGCCGCTGGAGCTGCTCAAAGCTTGTCTGCCGTCCCTTGAACGCGACCACCTCTCCGTCGAGAAGCACATCTGGGCCGGCCACCTCGAGCGCCTCGACAAGCTCGGGATACGTGCCGTTCAGATTCTTCCCGCTGCGAGAGATCAGGCTCACGCGGCCGCGCTCGCGCAGCGCGCCGCAGCGCTCGCCGTCGAGCTTTCGCTCGAACAGCCATGCACGGTCGGAGAACGGGCGGTCGGTCAGGACCGCCTTCATCGGCTGGTAGCGGCTCACGGCGGCCAGCGACGCTGGCCGCGGTTACTTGCGGCGGTCAACTGCGCGTTGTAGCTGCGCCTTGTTCATGCGCGAGCGCCCTTCGATTCCGAGCTTGCGGGCCTCGTTGTAGAGCTGGTCGCGGGTCCGGCCTTTCGTGCGGTTGGTCCCGGAACGGAGACCGCCGCGGCGCGAGGACGAGATGTCCTGCGTGGATGTGCGCGAGCGCTCGCGCGACTCTCCTGATCGCGCCCGTTCCTTGTTGACCGTCCGGGCGGCGATCTCCTCCGCGCGGGCCTCGCTCGTGCCTCGCTCCTTCTGGCTCTGCTTGATGTGCTCGTACTGGCGAGCGCGCTTGGTGCCCTTTTTAACTCCACGCGGGGGCATCGTTGAACCTCCTCGTCGAAAGCCTTGCACCCGCGCTCTACCCCTTCGCATGCGCAGCCAAAACGCGGCAAAACGCCTGCAAACGGCTCAGCCCGCGACGCCAAGCGCGGCGCGCAGCGCGTCGAGGTCGCCCGCCCCGAACACGAGCCGGTTGCGCGTCGCCACGTACACGAGCTCGATGTTGATGCCAGCCTCGGCGATCTTGCGGGTGAGATCGGCTAGCACGCCCGGGCGGTCGTCGACGTCGACCACCACGACCTCGCGCTCACGGGTCACCGCAAGATGCGAGATCGCCAGCGAGTGCCTGGCAGCCTCGGCGTGTGGCACCAGGATGTGGATCTCGGCGCGCTCGCCGGTGCCTACGCACGTGGCCGCGGCAATGTTTACGCCGGCATCGCTGATCGCGGTTGCGACCTGCGCCAGTGAGCCCGGGGTGTTCTCGACATCGATGACAAGGTCGAATGCCATGGCGCGTGCGCGCAGCCTACTCGCACACCGGCGCACTAGCCTGTCAACCGCCGCTGCGATGTCGACCGTCTTTCGCTACGACTTCAACTCACCCTACGCGTACCTCGCGGCCGAGCGCATCGACGGCGTGCTGCCCGACGCACGCTGGGAGCCGATCGCGTTCGCATTCCTGCTGAGGGCCCAGCAGCGGGTTCCGTGGTCCTTCACGGAGCAGAAGGCCGCGCGCATCCGGGAGATCGAGCAGCGCGCCGCCGCCCGCGGACTGCCCCCGATCCGCTGGCGAGCCGACTGGCCGGCGCAGTGCTACTCGCTTGATCCGCTGCGTGCGGCGTGGGTGGCCGCCGATCGTGGACTCCTGCACGAGTTCTCGATGGCCGCGTTTCGCAGACTGTTCGTCGACGGCGATGGACTGGGCGGCAGCGTCACGCTCCAGGTCGCCGAGAGCGTGGGGCTCGACCCGGCGCAGGTCGAGCGGGAGCTCGCCACTGCGGGCAAGCAGCGCCTGACCGAGGCCACGGACCGCGCGATCGCGGACGGCGTCCCCGGCGTCCCGACCGTGACCGTCAACGGCGAGCATTTCTGGGGCGATGACCGCCTGGAGGAGGCAGGCCAGGCGGCGCACGCTTGACGTCGACACCCCGGCCGGCCGCCGAGGGCGCGGGCGTACCATTCAGGCATGACTGCGCTCGGCGTGTCGCTGCTTGTGATCGGAGCGGTGGTGGTGCTGGTCGAGGCGCACTACCCGTCGTTCGGGATGCTTGGGGGGCCGGGGGTGGCAATGCTCGTCGCGGGCTCCGTGCTCGCGGTCGCGGGCCTTGGCGGCGGGATCGTGCTCGCGGTGATCAGCGCGCTGCTGCTGGGGTTGATCGGGGGCGCCACCGTCTGGCTCTCGGTACGCAAGGGGATGGCTGCGAGGCGGCGGCGAATCCGCAGCGGCCGCGAGGGGATGATCGGCCACATTGGCGTCGTACGCAGCTGGGCGGACAGCCGCGGAAGCGTGCTCGTCGACGGCGCGCTATGGCGCGCTCGGCTCGATCCGCTCGACGAGGACGGCGCCCAGTTGAACGAAGGTGATCCGGTGGTCGTCGAGCGGATGAGCGGGTTGACGCTGGCGGTGCGACCGGCCGAGGACTGGGAGCTCGCCACATGATCGCCGCCGTGATCGTCGTCCTCGCGGTGTTGCTCGTGCTGGCTGTCACGGCGCTCGGTGCGTCGATCCGCGTTCTGCGCGAGTACGAGCGCGGGGTCGTGTTCCGGCTGGGTCGGGTGATGGAACCGCGCGGGCCCGGACTCGTGCTGCTGATGCCGACAATCGACCGGATGGTGCGCGTCAGCCTGCGCACGGTCACGCTCTCGATTCCGCCGCAGGAGGTGATCACCCGCGACAACATCCCGGCGCGGGTCACCGCGGTCGCCTATTACCGGGTGGTCGATCCAAGCCACGCGGTGATCGAGGTCGAGAACTTTCACAGCGCTACCCTCCAGATCGCCCAGACGACACTGCGCTCGGTGCTCGGCGGCGCCGACCTCGACACGCTGCTGGCCGAACGCGAGCGGCTGAACGACGCGCTCCAGCACGTGATCGACGCGCAGACAGAGCCGTGGGGAATCAAGGTCACCGCGGTCGAGATCAAGGACGTCGAGATCCCCGACCGGATGCAGCACGCAATCGCCCGGCAGGCGGAGGCCGAGCGCGAGCGGCGCGCCAAGATCATCAACGCGGAGGGCGAGTACCAGGCCGCGGCAAAGCTCGCGCAGGCGGCCGACGTGATCGGCAAGAACCCGACCACCCTCCAGCTGCGCTATCTACAGACGCTGCGCGAGATCGGGGCCAACCAGAACTCCACGGTCGTGTTCCCGATGCCGATCGATCTGGTCAACCCGGTGCTGGAGGCGGCGCGCCGCGCTTCCGAGCCGCCCGACGGCGCGACTCGCGCAGGCGGCGGGGAGGAGCCGCCCGCGCAGCTGCCCGAGGGCAAGCACTGAAGCTGCTCGCGTTCAGCGACCTGCATCGTGACCGCCGGCAGGCCAAGCGCCTGGTCGAGCTCTCGCGCGATGCCGACGTGGTGGTCGGCGCCGGCGACTTCGCATCGATGCATCTGGGGCTGGACCGCACGATCGACGTGCTCAGCGGGATCGAGGCCCCCACCGTGCTCGTGCCCGGCAACGCGGAGAGCGACGCGGCGCTGTGGCGGGCGTGCGCGGGATGGTCGAGCGCAACCGTGCTGCACGGTTCCGGCACCGAGGTCCGCGGTGTGCGCTTCTATGGGCTAGGCGGAGGCGTCCCCCCCACGCCGTTCCCGTGGAGCTTTGACGTCGAGGAGGACGAGGCGGCCGCGCAGCTCGCTGACTGCCCGGCGGGTGCGGTGCTCGTCGTGCACTCTCCCCCGAGGGGCCACGTCGACCGGGCTTTCGGCCGCCATCTGGGCAGCGAGGCGATCCTGACCACGATTGAGCGCACGCGACCGGCGCTCACCGTCTGCGGCCACATCCACCAGGCGTGGGGGCAGGAGGCGACGGTGGCCGGCACACGCGTCGTGAACCTCGGTCCGGAGGGACGCTTCCTGGAGGTGTGAATCGCCTCCGGGCGGGGCGATCGCGAGCGCCTCTCCGCAAGCCCATCCACCAGGCTGGCAGGAAGCCCGCAAACCTTCGTTTTGCAGGATTTATTGCAAGGGGAGGGGTGCGGCCTGCAAGCGCGACGCTCGTGTTAGGGTGCCTGCCGCCCCGCCCCCCCCGGGCGCTCGATTACGACGCCGGCGGTCGCCTTCGTCGCGCCGTCGCGGCGCGTTCGTGCGTGCTCGTCGGGCCTAACCGTATGCCATTGATCGCTCGACTCCTCCGTCGCTGGCGCGCCCTCGGCGCGAGCTCGCTGGTAGCCGCCGCGATGCTCGGCAGCGGGCTGACGGCGCGCAGTGCGGGGGACCTTCAGGGCGAGATCGCCGCGGGAAAGGCGACCGCGATGACACTGCGATCGGAGATCGCGGCCGCCGCCGCGCGGATCCGCACGACCACCAACGGGCTTCAGCAGGCGCGCGCGCAGCTGAGCTCGCTGCAAGCCGAGCTGGCCACGCGGGAGACACAGCTGCGGGCCGTGCAGAACCAGCTGATCGCGGCACGTGACCGGCTCGCGGATCTGGAGAACCGGCTGCGCGTGGCGGCCGGCGCGCTGGCCGCCAACCTCCGCACGAGCTACGAGGACGGCCAGCCCGACCTGATGACCGTGGTGCTGGAGTCGCGCGGCTTCAGCGACCTGCTCGACCGGGTCGACTTCCTGCAGCGGATCGGTCGCCAGGACGCGGCTGTGATCGGCGCCACGCGCGTCGCGCGGCAGGCGGTGGCTCGCCAGGCGACCCTCCTCTCGGGCCTCGAGGTTCGCGATCGGGCGCTTGCGCATGACGTGCTGGGGCGGCGAAACCAGGTCGCGGCGCTCGAGGCCGCGCTGCTCGGCCGGCAGATCTCGGAGCTCGGGACCAGAACGCGGCAAACCGCGGAGCTCGGCCGCCTGAACGGCAAGCTCCAGTCGCTCGAAGCTCAGGCGGCGGCCCAGGCCCGCGCCGCGGCGGCCACCGGCAATGCCGCGGTCGGGGGGATCGCCGTCAACACGAACGGCATGGTGCAAGCGCCCCCGGGCGCGCCGGCGGCGGTGGCCGAGGTGATCGCGGCCGGCAACGCGATCGCCACGCTCCCCTATATCTACGGCGGCGGTCACGCCTCCTTCCACGCCGATGGGTACGACTGCTCTGGCTCTGTCAGCTACGCGCTGGCAGCGGCCGGGCTGGTCAGCTCGCCCATGGTGTCAGGCGATTTCGAGAGCTGGGGAGATCCCGGCCCAGGCCGCTGGATCACCGTCTATGCCAACGCCGACCACGTGTGGATGGAGGTCGCGGGCTGGCGGTTCGACACCGTCGCGCTCGCCGAGACCGGCACTCGCTGGTCGCGCACGGGGGGCGAGTTCGCCGGCTTCGTGGTTCGCCACCCGCCGGGGTTGTAGGAGATCAGTGGCGGATATAGCCCGGGCCGGTCGGCTCGCGCGCCGGGTACGGCTGGCCACCGCCGACCGCGGAGTAGTTCACCGTGAATGCGGTGCCGTTGCGCTGAAGCGAGCCGGGCGTCGCCGCTCCCGCGCGCGCTCCCTGGCCTGCCGGGATCAGGCGGATGCGGGTCCAGCGCCACGCCGAGCCGGTGATCGTGCCGACCTGCCCGGTGGTCGACGTCGCCTGCGCGAACCCGAACGTGACCGTGCGGAAGTCCGCCAGCGGAAGGATGTGGCACGAATAGGCGTTCGTGCACTCCGACGGCGCCTCCTCGATCCAGTCGGCCGAGGTGATGTCGACCGTGCCGGCATGCAGGGTCTTGGTGAACGAGCCGTTCCTCGTCAGGTCATCGAGCGAGACGAAGATCCTCTTGCCGACAACGCTGACGCTCGCCCGCAGCGCGTCGCCGGGGTTGACGCGGAGCCCGATCGTCTGTGAAGGCGCCGGAACCACCTCGTACCAGGCGCTTGAGTAGGCCTGACCCGAGGGACCGCAGTCCAGCTCGGTCCCGATCTGCTCGAGCGCGTTCGACGCCGGGTTGTAGCCGCCCAGCCCGATCCAGGTGGAGGAGTAGGTCCACTTGCCGCGCTGACAGGTTGGCCGGGGCTGGGTCCACGCCCCGACCACGCGCGTGAATCGCACTCCCGACCGATGGACCGCGTAGCCGGCCCAGTTGGAGCTGTCGGTGCTGTCCGCAGCAGCGCTCGACACCGCGATCAACGCAGACACCACCGCAGCCGCGAATGCAGGCAAGAAACTGACACGCACCACACGCTGTGTCGGCCCCAGAGATGGAAACTTGAGCACCTGCGAGCCCCTCTCGGCCTTCGCGAGTTGGCCGAACCGCTGCTTGCCACCGGATCATAGCCGTCGCATCGTGCCGCGCGGGCAAGCGCATAAAGTAGGAAGCCCCCACACAGGAGACCGAGCTTGAACGTGAACAGCTTCGACGCCAAGGCGACGCTCACGGTCGGGGAGCGCCGCTACGAGATCTTCCGCCTCGACGCGCTTGGAGCCGACTACGACGTCGCGCGGCTGCCGTTCTCCCTGAAGATCCTGCTCGAGAACCTGCTGCGCAACGAGGACGGTGAGGCGATCCGCGCGCAGGACATCGAGGCGCTCGCGACCTGGAACGCCACCGAGGAGCCGAGCAGGGAGATCGCGTTCACACCCGCACGCGTGATCATGCAGGACTTCACCGGCGTGCCCGCGGTCGTCGACCTCGCCGCGATGCGCGACGCGATTCACGAGATGGGCGGCGACCCCGCCAGGATCAATCCGCTCGTGCCGGCCGAGCTGGTGATCGACCACTCGGTGCAGGTCGACGTGTTCGGCTCGCGGTTGGCGTTCCAGCGCAACGCGGAGCTCGAGTTCGAGCGCAACCGTGAGCGCTACGCGTTCCTGCGCTGGGGTCAGAGAGCGTTCGAAAACTTCAAGGTCGTGCCGCCGGACACGGGGATCGTTCACCAGGTGAACCTCGAGTACCTCGCCCGTGTTGTGTTCGTCGACGATCAGGCCGGTCAGGCGTATCCCGACACGCTCGTCGGCACCGACTCGCACACGACGATGATCAACGGCCTGGGCGTGCTCGGGTGGGGTGTCGGTGGGATCGAGGCCGAGGCCGCGATGCTCGGGCAGCCGATGTCGATGCTGATCCCGCAGGTGCTTGGCTTCAAGCTGACGGGGGAGCTCCAGGAGGGAGCGACCGCCACCGACCTCGTGCTGACGGTCACCGAGCTGCTGCGCCAGCGCGGAGTCGTCGGGACGTTCGTGGAGTTCTATGGGGCCGGGCTCGCGAACCTTCCGCTCGCCGACCGCGCGACGATCGGCAACATGTCGCCCGAGTTCGGTTCCACCTGCGCGATCTTCCCGATCGACGCCGAGACGCTGCGCTACCTGGAGTTCTCCGGCCGTCCCGAGGAGCTGATCGAGCTCGTCGAGGCGTACGCGAAAGAGCAGGGGCTCTGGCACGACGAACACTCCGAGGAGCCGACCTTCTCGGACACGCTCGAGCTCGACCTGGCGACCGTCGTGCCCAGCATCGCCGGGCCGAAGCGGCCGCAGGATCGCGTATCGCTGACCGAGTCAAAGCCGGCCTTCAGGCTCGCGCTCGAGGGCTACCTGCCCGACGAGGACCTCGAAGACGAGGCGGTCGCCGAGAGCTTCCCCGCCAGTGATCCGGTGTCAACACACGTCCCCAACGGGCGGGGCCACGAGCCCTCCGGCGGCACCGGTGGTGCCCAGGTCGCCGAGCGCCGGCGCACGCGCGCGCTGGTCACGCTCGCGGACGGGACCGAGACCGAGCTCGACCACGGGCACGTCGTCATCGCCGCGATCACCAGCTGCACGAACACGTCGAATCCGTCGGTGATGCTGGGCGCCGGAATCCTCGCGCGCAACGCGGTCCAGCGAGGCCTCAAGGTCAAGCCGTGGGTCAAGACCTCGCTCGCGCCGGGGTCGAAGGTCGTGACCGAGTACCTCGACCGCGCCGGGCTGACCGAGTATCTCGAGGCGCTCGGCTTTCATCTCGTCGGCTACGGCTGCACGACGTGCATCGGCAACAGCGGACCGCTGCCGCAGGAGATCTCGGATGTGGTCGGAGCCGAGGACCTGGCGGTCGTCTCGGTGCTGTCGGGCAACCGTAATTTCGAGGGCCGCATCAACCCCGACGTCAAGATGAACTACCTCGCATCGCCGCCGCTGTGCGTCGCGTACGCGATCGCGGGGACGATGGACATCGACCTCTACGACCAGCCGCTGGGCGAGGACGGTCACGGACAGCCGGTCTACCTGAAGGACATCTGGCCGGGCGAGGCGGAGGTCCATCGGACGATCGAGCAGGCGGTCCAGTCGGACATGTTCCGCAAGAGCTACGGCGAGGTGTTCGACGGCGACGAGCGCTGGAACTCGCTCGAGGTACCGACCGGGGAGCGGTTCGCATGGGACCCTGATTCGACATATGTCCGCCGGCCACCGTTCTTCGAGCATCTGCCCCGTGAGCCCGAGCCGATCGGCGACATCGAGGGCGCGCGCGTGCTTGCGATCCTCGGCGACAGCGTCACCACCGACCACATCTCGCCCGCGGGCTCGATCAAGCGCGACGGTCCCGCCGGCCAGTACCTGATCGAGCACGGGGTGCAGCCGCGGGACTTCAACTCCTACGGCTCGCGCCGTGGCAACCACGAGGTGATGATGCGCGGCACGTTCGCGAACATCAGGCTGCACAACCTGCTCGCGCCCGGAACCGAGGGAGGCGTCACGCTGCACCTGCCGGACGATCAGCAGATGCCGATCTACGACGCGGCGATGCGCTACGTGGGCGACGGCGTGCCGCTGATCGTGCTCGCCGGCAAGGAGTACGGGTCGGGTTCGAGCCGCGACTGGGCGGCGAAGGGAACCAGCCTGCTCGGCGTTCGCGCGGTGATCGCGCAGAGCTTCGAGCGCATCCACCGCTCGAACCTCGTCGGGATGGGAGTGCTGCCGCTCCAGTTTGAGGATGGCGAGTCGGTTTCGTCGCTGGGGCTGACCGGACGCGAGACCTTCTCGGTCGCCGGCCTGGCCGGCGTGAGCGAAGTACCGCGGAAGCTGACGGTCACCGCCGACGATCGGCAGTTCGAGGTGATCGCACGCATCGACACGCCGAAGGAGCAGCGCTACTTCCAGCATGGCGGCATCCTGCCGTTCGTTTTGCGCCAGCTGCTGGCGAGCTGACCCCCGGCGCGAGGACAACCGGGGCGACCCGGATGTTGCGAGCCAACCATCGCTTTTGCGTGCATCGCCTTCGCGGGTATGCAGCTGGCGTGCTGACAATGCTCAACAACCTCGCGCAGTGGCTGATCTGGCAGCTCGACGAGTTCGACCGCGTCCTCGACCACCCACCCGCGCGGATCACGGTCGTCTCCGGAAGCCGTAGCCTTCCGGAGCCGTGGCCGTCCCGGAACTCCTCGACAGCATCCTGAACGCGCCCGGGCCCTCCGGGCACGAGCGCGATGCGGCACGCGCCTGGCGCGAGGCCTGCGAGCGCTTCGCGCAGGAAGTCGGCGCCGACCACCTCGGCTCATCGTTCGCCCGCGTCAAGGGAAGCCACCGGTCGCCGTCGCTGGCGATCGTCGGGCACATCGACGAAATCGGCCTGCATGTCTCGCACATCGACGATGAGGGTTACCTGCGGTTCGGCGAAGTTGGTGGCTGGGACCCACTCGTCCTGGTCGGACAGCGGGTCCGCGTGCAGACCCGCGACGGCGGCGTCGTCGGCGTGATCGCGCGCAAGCCGATCCACCTGCTCAAGGACGATGACCGCAAGAAGGTCCCGGAACTCAAGGACCTGCACATCGACATCGGCGCCAAGGACGCGGAGGAGGCGCGCGGGCGTGTGAGGATCGGCGATGTCGCCGTGATCGACGCGGCTCCGGTCGAGCTGCCGAACGACCGGCTCGTGGCCCGTGCACTCGACAACCGCGTTGGCTGTTACGTGGCGGCCGAAGCCGCGCGGCTCGTGGCGTCCGAAGGTGGCGCGGCGGGAGACGTGATCGCGCTCGCGGTGGTTCAGGAGGAGACGACCTTTGCCGGTGCGCGCACCAGCGCGTTCGCGCTCGAGCCGGATCTCGCAGTCGTGGTCGACCTCACGTTCGCGACCGACCAGCCTGGGGTCGAGCTCGGCCAGATCACCAAGCACACGCTCGGCTCGGGGCCGGTGATCGCGCGCGGCACCACGCTTCACCCGCTCGTGTTCGAGCTGCTGCACGAGGCGGCGGAGGAGGCGGGTATCGAGTTCACCGTGGAGTCGCTCGGACGCGGAACCGGAACCGATGCCGATGCGATCCACCTGAGCCGCGCGGGCATCCCCACCGGCCTCGTGTCGGTGCCCTGCCGCTACATGCACTCGCCCGTGGAGATGGTCTCGCTCCAGGACGTCGACGCGGCCGCGAGACTGATCGCCGCATTCGCCAAGCGGCTGAAGCCCGGCATGTCATTCGCGCGCTAGCGCGCGGGGCACAGGGCATGCGAGACCCCGGCGGCGCGACTCTGCTCCTGTTCGACATCGACGGCACGCTGCTGTCGGGCGCGACCGCCGCCCATCGCGACGCGCTCCACCTGGCGATCCGGCAGATCCACGGGGTCGACGCTCAGGTGGCTCGCCGCCTGGCTCCCGCCGGGCGCACCGACGCCGAGATCGCACGCGCGATCCTGATCGACCGCGGGGTGTCGGCCGAGCGGATCGACGAGCGGGCCGCCGCCGTCCGGGATGCCTGCTGTGCCGCCTACGCGCGGCTGTGTCCCAAGGACCTTAAGCACACCGTGCTGCCGGGCGTCCGCGAGCTGCTCGACTGGCTCGCCAGCCACCGCGGCACAAAGCTCGGCTTGGTTACCGGTAACTACGAATGCGTAGCCAGGCTGAAGCTCGCCCGCGCTGGCATCGGCCGCTACTTCCCGCCCGGGCAGGGTGCGTACGGGTCAGACGCCGAGGACCGGGCTGCGCTTCCGGCGATCGCACGCCGGCGCGCCGGGCGCGATGGCGTCGCGCACCCGCGCGAGCGGACGATCGTGATCGGCGACACGCCCCGCGACATCGCCTGCGCCCGCGCCGACAGCGACCGCTGCATCGCCGTCGCGACCGGACCGTTCGCCGCCGGCGAGCTCGTCGCGGCCGACGTGGTCGTGAGCGACGCGACCGAGCTGCGCGCGCCGCTCGAGCGCCTGCTCAGTCCTTCGGAGTCGGGAACTGTGTGCGCATCACCAGATCCCACAGCTGGTCCGGCATCAGGCGCCGCTGGGTGATCATCAGCCGGGCGCTCGGCGTCACCGGATAGCGTGACTTCGGGCGCCCCGAGCCCAGCGCGCGCGCGATCGTCCTCGCCACGACCTCCGGTCCGCCTCCGAGCTTCACCATCGGACCCTTGTACGCCTCGGTGGTGAGCTTGGCGACGGCCTTGTTGAAGCGCGCATACGGGCCATCGGCGTCGGGCACGACGGTCGCGGTCGCGGCATCGCCGAAGCCCGTGACGATCAGCCCTGGCTCGATTAGGATCACGTCCACTCCAAAGCCCCGCACCTCGAACCGCAGCGCGTCGCTCAGCGCCTCGACCGCGTATTTCGTCGCGTGGTACACGCCTCCGCCGGGGAACGTCAGCCGGCCGCCCATCGAACCGATGTTCACGATCCTGCCCCAGTGCTGCCGGCGCATTCCGGGAAGCACCAGCTGGCACATCCGTACCAGCCCGAACACGTTGGTCTCGAACTGGCGGCGGATCTGATCGAGCGGCACCGTCTCGACCGCGCCCGACTGGCTGTATCCGGCATTGTTGATGAGCACGCCCACGGCACCTTCGGCCTCGGTCACCACCTCGACGGCGGCGCTCATCGACCGCTCGTCGGTGACGTCGAGTGCCAGCGTCTCGCAGCCGGCCGATTTCAGATCTTCGATCGACTCCGGGCGACGTGCGGTCGCGTAGACCTTCCAGCCCTCTTTCGCGAGCAGCTCCGCGGTCGCGTGCCCGATGCCCGACGAGCAACCCGTGATCAGAACCGCCTTCGACGCCATCGAGGCGGAGCCTAACGCGCTCAGTGCTTGAGCGTGAAGCTGAGCTTCGCCGGCGTCGGGTCGGCGATTCCGCGGGAGTCGATCGCCTCGACCTCGAAGGTGTGGTGGCTTGCAGCCTTCAGCCCGGCGTAGGCCTTCGGTGAGCTGCAGGCTGTGAACGCGGCGGTGTCCAACCGGCACTTGAAGTGCAGGCGCCCCACGCCGCCAGTGCCGCGGAACGAGAACTGCGCGGTGTGCTTGCCGACCACGTGACCGGTGAGCACCGTGTTCGGCGGCGGCACCCGCGTCACCGTGTAGCTGACCGTTTTGGTCGTGCTGAATCCGGAGAAGTCGGTGGCGGTCACCGTGAAGCTGTGAGGGCCGGGGGCGGAGGTGGAGATCGGGCTGCCACTCGCGACCGTACCGGTACAGCTGGCGATGAACTTCCTCATGCCGCCCTCGGTGCATTTGTATGCGGCCTTGACCAGCTGGCCCTGCTTGTACTTGGCGCCGCTTGAAGGGACCGCGATCGTGATCACCGGGGTCGAGGACTCGAACGCCCCGATGTCGCACGCCTTCCCCTGCGGCCGCGGCATCCCGCGCTGATCGGTCGTCGGGCAGCTGCTGCCACTGGTTGCGGGCCCCGCGTCGATCGCGGCGCTCCCGGGCTGCAGAGCCAGGGTGGGCGTCGTGCCGCCGTTGGCGGCCAGGCTCGAAGCGAGCCTGGGTTCGCCATGCACGAAGGTCGAGGGGCAGGAGGAGTCCGTGGCCGGGAAGCTGAGGTTGCTGCCGGCGTCGGTGACCGTCCCACCGCAGTTCGCCGGAACGTTCTGGGCCAGCAGCGAGTCGGCGAGTGACACGACCGCGCTGCCGTTCTGCACGATCGCGCGGGCGCCGTTCTGCGCGTCGGTCACCGCCTCGACCGTGGCGGTGGTCGTGCCGGTGAAGAACGCCACCGCCGAAGAGGCGCCACCCGTATCGCCATTGCCGGTGAGCGTGTCGTTGACGAGCGAGGAGCCGGAAGTGCCGTTCAGCCAGATCGCCGCGCCGTCGCCGGGGGTGCCGTTGGTCATGCCGCTGCCGCCGGTGCCGACCGTGTTGCCGGTGAAGGTGGAGTCCGTCAGCGTGAGCACCCCCCTGGCCGAGATCGCCCCGCCGGCGCCGCCGTTCCCGGCGGTCGAAGCCGCATCGTTGCCGCCGGCACCGGTCGCGTTTGAGTCGAACGTGCTCGCGCTGACGCTGGCGCCCTGGCTCGCGCTGATCGCGCCGCCGGCTCCACCCGAGGCGGAGGTGGCCCCGCTGCCCCCGGTCGTCGTCCCTGCGTCGCCGGTGCTGTTGCCCGCGAACGTGCTCTGCGCCACCGCAAGCGTTCCGAGTGCATCGACCGCCCCGCCGGCGCCGGATGGTCCTCCAAACGTCGCGTTGAAGCCGGGCGCGGTCGAATCGGCGGTGAACGTGTCGCCCGTGAGGGTGAGAGCTCCGTTTGCGTAAATCGCACCGCCGGCGCCACTCGACTTGGGCACAAGGGAACCGAGGCCGCTGAAGGAGCTGGCGCCCGTCGCGTTGCCGGTCAACGATGACGAGAGCACGGTCGTCGTGCCCGACGTGCTGATCGCGCCGCCAGATCCGCCGCTGGAGGAGACGATCCCGCCGCTCCCCGTACCTGCGGAGTCGTCCACAAACGTGCTCCGGCTGATCGACAGCCCGGCGCTCGCGCTGATCGCGCCTCCGCTTCCCGCCGATGTCCCTGTCGACCCGCCCGCAGCATCGTTCGAAAAGCTCGCGCCGGTCACGCTGAGCTGCGCAGTCGTGTATATGGCACCGCCGCTTCCGCCGTTCCCACCCCCGGCCGCAGGGAAGCCGCCGGCACTTCCGCCGTTTCCGCCGGCGCCCGCCGTGTCGTCTGGGAAGGACACTCCCTGTTGCAACGTGATGGGAGCGCTCGAGGAGACCGCGCCGCCGTTGCCTCCAGCGCCCCCGGGCGCGTTGCTGTGGGACGAGCTGTTTCCGCCGCCGGCGCCTCCCCGGCCCGCGACGCTGTCTTCGATCACGTCATCGCCGAGCGTCAGCGTGCCCGCGTTGAGGATCGCCCCGCCGTCGGCGCCCGGGCCGCCCTGGCTCGGTGCCGAGGAGCCGGCTGCTCCCGCTGGTGCCGTGCCGTTCGTGAGCGTGACGCCGGTGATCGTGACGGTGGTGCCGCTCGCGATGTTGAAGATCCGGTCGATGTGATTGGCATCGATCGTGGTCTTGCCCAGCCCGGCACCCTCGAGCGTGACGCTCTGGGTGATGTTGAGGTCACCGGTTGAGTTATCGTCGATCCCGGTCGAGGGGATGGAGAGCGTGTAGGTCCCGGCGGGAACCACGATCGTCGTGCCCGCAGCGCTGCCCGCAGGGCAGGCCCCGAATGCGGTGTCGGCGTCCGCCGCCTGCACGGCATCGCGCAGTGAACAGTCGGTGTCCGTCTGGCTGTAGGTGTCGGCGCTGTTCTTGGTGACCGTGATCGTGCTCGCCGCCTGCGCGGGCGCGCCGAACAGTGCACACGTCACCAGGACCGCGAGACCACACCCACCACGCTTCAACCAGGTTGCCCCACCCTCCATGCGTCCCCGAAGCTTATCGCGTCAAAGGCCGGGCTTTCGGCTTTCGGCGTCGCTACTGCTCCAGAATCGCCACGACCCGTGCCGGGGCCGCGCTGCCCCGCACCAGCCTCAGCGGAAAGCACGCCACCGTGAACCCGGTCGGCGGCAGCTGGTCGAGGTTCGCCAGCCGCTCGATCTGCGAGTACGCCAGATCCGCCTGATGGGCCGCCCAGAACACCCCGGGCCTGCCGGTCCGAACCGCCTCCTGGGCCTGCATGTGCAGCGGCCGGTCCCAGCCCCACGCGTCGATGCCCATCACCCGGACCCCGCGGTCATATAGCCACCGCGTCGCCTCGGCGCTTACGCCCGGCCCGCGCGCCATGTAGTCGGGCTCGCCATAGAAGGCGTCGCGGCCGCTGCGTATCAGCACGATGTCACGCTCACGCAGCTCGTGACCGGCAGCTCGCAGCGCGGACTCTAGATCCGGCGACTCGATCGTCTCGCCGTCCTCGCGCTCGTGGAAGTCGAGCACGACGCCCGGGCGGAAGAACCAGTCGAGCGGCAGCTGATCGATCGTCTGCGCGGGCTCGCCGGCGATCGTCGAGTTGTAGTGGTAGGGGGCGTCGATATGCGTGGAGTTGTGCGTGCCCAGGCGCGTGAACGCCTCCACCGCCCACCCCTCGCCATCCCGGAGCAGTTCCCGTCCCACCCCGAACATCGCCTGGATCTGCGCCGCTCCGGCGAGGTGGTCGGAGTATTCGATTTCGGTGCGCAGCAGGTCGGGCAGGTCATCTGGGCTCGGCTGGATCGGCACCGAGAGGTCGACGAGCCTCATCCGCGGACCAGCTTCTTGTACGTGATCCGCTTCGGCCGGTCCGCCTCCGCGCCCAGCTGCTCGCGACGGAAGCTCTCATACGCCTCGAAGTTCCCCTCGAACCACCGCACACCCGAGTCTCCTTCGAACGCCAGCACATGCGTGGCGATCCGGTCGAGGAACCAGCGGTCGTGCGAGACGACGACGGCACAGCCCGCGAATGCCAGCAACGCTTCCTCGAGCGCCCGCAGCGTGTCCACGTCGAGGTCATTGGTCGGTTCATCGAGCAGCAGCACGTTCCCGCCGCTGCGCAGCAGCTTTGCCAGGTGCAGCCGGTTGCGCTCGCCGCCCGACAGTCCCCCGACCTTCTTCTGCTGGTCGGTCCCTTTGAAGTTGAAGCCGGCCACGTACGCGCGGCTGTTCACGGTCCTCTCCCCGAGCGCGATCTTCTCCTCGCCGCCGGAGACCTCCTCCCATACGGTCCTCCCCGGATCGAGCGCCTCGCGCGACTGATCCACGTACGCCAGCTGCACGGTCTCGCCGACCCGCAACGTCCCGGCGTCCGGCTTCTCCTCGCCGGTGATCAACCGCAGCAGGGTCGTCTTGCCCGCCCCGTTGGGGCCGATCACGCCGACGATCCCGCCGCGCGGCAGCTGGAAGGAGAGGTCGTCGATCAGCACGCGATCGCCGTAGGCCTTGCGCAGCCCCTCCGCCTCGACCACCACCTCGCCCAGGCGCGACCCGGCCGGGATGTGAATCTGGACCTGGTCGAGCTTCACGTTTCGCTCCTGCGCGACCAGCGCCTCGTAGGCGTTCAACCGCGCCTTGGGCTTGTTCCGCCGCGCGCTCGCGCTGAGGCGCACCCACTCGAGCTCGCGCTCGATGGTGCGCCGCCGCGCGGTCTCCTGGCGAGCTTCATGCTCCAGGCGAAGCCGCTTCTGTTCGAGCCACCCCGAGTAGTTGCCCTGGTACGGGATCCCGCGCCCGCGGTCGAGCTCGAGGATCCAGCTCGCCACATTGTCCAGGAAATAGCGATCGTGCGTGACCGCCACGACCGTGCCCGGATACTCCTGTAGGTGGCGCTCGAGCCACGCCACCGATTCGGCGTCGAGATGGTTGGTCGGCTCGTCGAGCAGCAGCAGGTCGGGCCTGCGCAGCAGCAACCGGCACAGCGCCACCCGCCGGCGCTCGCCGCCGGACAGAGTCGAGACATCGGCATCCGGAGGCGGGCAGCGAAGCGCGTCCATGGCGATCTCGAGCGTCGTCTCCAGGTTCCAGCCGTCGACCGCGTCGATCCGCTCCTGCACGCGAGCGAACTCGTCCGCCGACTCCTCGGAGTAGTTCATCGACAGCTCGTTGAAGCGGTCGAGCAGCGCCCGCACCTCGGCGACCCCCTCCTCGACATTCCCCCGCACGTTCTTGGTGGCGTCAAGCGTTGGCTCCTGCTCGAGCAGTCCGACAGTCGCGCCCGGCGCGAGCTGGGCGTGGCCGTCGAACTCGGTGTCGGCGCCGGCCATCACCCGCAGCAACGTCGACTTGCCCGCGCCGTTGTAGCCAAGGACCCCGATCTTCGCCCCCGGCAGGAACGACAGCGAGATATCGCTCAGCACCTCGCGGTCGGGCGGGAACCGGCGCGAGAGCTTGTAGGTCGTGAAGATGTACTGCGCGCTCATCGTGAGCCTCGCAGGATAGGAGCAGTGCGACGATCCACGCGTGCGTGTCCTCGCGGCCATCCTCGCGCTGATCGCGGTTGTGCTGATGATCGTCGCGATCGCCGGAATGGTCACCGGCCGTCCCACCGACCGGGCAGGATGGGCGGTCCGGGCGCTGGCGCTGCTCTGCTTCGCCGCGGCGGTCGTGCTGAACGCCGCGGCGCACTGACCGGCACCGGGTCTTAGTTCTCCGGCTGCCAGCCGCTTACCACCCATTGCCCCGGCGCGAGCTGCGTCACCGTCGCGATCGCCAGATGCCACGCCGGTGCCAGCCCCTGGTAGGCGGTGGTGTTGGTGGCGGTCGTCAGCTCTCTGGTGACGACGACGTACTCGTCGTGGCGTCCGAACAGCGGTGCCACCGCCTCGACGCTGCCGCTGTTCGCGATGCCACCGCGCTGGAGCTCGTAGTCCTGAGCCGTTTCGGCCGCAGCCAGCTGCATCGCCGAGCGCGCTTGACCGATGCTGTGGTCGGCGAGCGCGCGCATCTGCGCCGAGACCGTGTCGGCGGTCCAGTTGATGTAGCTGTTCGTGAACTGCTCGATCGCCGCAGTCGCCGCCGCCGCCGCACCCGACGCGGTCTCTCGGGGTGGCGGCGGGGACGGATATTCGTGCGTGGCCTGCGCGATCGAGATGCTCGAGCTGGTGGAGGTGACGTCACCCGGCTGCGTGCTCACCGACAGGCAGCCGGCGACCGCGAGTGCCAGCATGGCGACGCCCAGCGACGCGACCAGCGCGCGAAGCGATCGCACTCGCCGGGCCGTCATCACAGCCCCACCGGATGCCGCGCGACAAAGCCCGCCGAGCTTCGGACCAGCGGATGCCAGCCGATCCCGGAGCTGCCGTCGCCGGGTCCTGCTGCGTTGTGGGTGTCCCAGCGCAGCCCCGCGACGTACATGAACACGTGGTCCGCATTGGCGTAGAGCGTCACCCAGCGGCCGGGGCCGGGCGCGCCGAAGGACTCGAGCGTCCCCGAGGGGGCGTCGTAATCGACCGGCAGCAACCCGCCGCCGTACAGCAGATGTTCGACGCTGCTCGAGCAGTCATAGGCGGGCGCGATCTCGTCGAGCGGCAGCCCATGGCCGCCGCCATACAGGTACGGCTTGCCGACGATCTGGTTGCCCGCGGCGATGATCCCCTTGACCGCGAGCGGCGCATCCTGCGGCGCGGCGGCATCGCCGTTGGGTAGCAGAACCGCCCGCGCGCCACCGGTCGTGGGCACGCCGGCCAGCGATCCGGGCGCGCAAGCAGCCGGGTTCTGCGTCGCGCCGGATAGCAAGGTCGAGGAGCCGAGGCCCTGGCCGAGCAGGTTGGCAGCGCCACTGTCGGGCACGCGCTCGATCCGTACCGGCCCGGACCACATGCCGTTCTCGTAGGGGATGCCGAGACCCACGGCGAACTGCCACCACAGATCGATCACCCGCGGCAGCCCGTCGATCGGGCCGCCGCCGAACCCGAAGTCGCGTTTGTACGCGATCCCCGACCGGTTTGCCCACGTGATCCTCAGCGGCGTCATGTAGGGCAACCCCCCCATCGCTGTCGCGGTCGCGAACGTGTAGCCGCCAAGCTCGGCGTAGCTGTCGGGATGCGCGGTCAGGCTGATGCCCGACGCACCGACCGTCCCACTGCTCGGGTCACCCGGGCCGCCGTACTCGGTAGCGCCCACTAGCTGACCCGTTCCCGGCGGCCCGAGCGCGATCCCCGAAACCGGGGCGCCGCAGTTGCCCGAGCCACTGAAGATGCTGATCAGCAGCGCCAGCACGGCCGCTCCGACGCCGGCTGCGGTCACGCCGCCGAGCAGCGCGCAGGTCGCGATCACGCCGCTTCTCGAGGCGCGCCTGCGTCCGCTCATCGCATGCACCTGGTCGGGAGCGTGGTCACGCGGTCCAAAATAAGCCCGCCCGAGCCAACTGAGACCAGATGAGATCATTTTGTTACAGCCTTGGCACCACCACGACGCGCCCCGCCACCACCCGGCAACGTCTCCCGGAATCCTTGGCGCCACCGCTAACGTAGGGGGTTATGCCGCGGATCCTCGATGTCGAACAGGCGATGCTCCTGCTGGAGCTCGAGGCTCCCTTCGATCAACGTTCCGTCCAGCTGGCGCGGCGACGGATGGCGAAGCGGTGGCATCCGGACATCGCTCCGCCAGGCGCCCGCCACGAGCATCAGCGCCACCTCCAGGCGATCAACGAAGCCGCGGACCAACTCGAGCAGCTTGCGGAGGGTTCGCGCGGCGGGCGCGTCAGCCGCAATGCCGTCAAGGTCTCCGCCGCAGCCACCCGCCGTGCCCGCGAGGAGGCGGGACGGCGCGCCTACGAGCAGGAGCAACGCGCGCGGGCCGCTGCCGAGGACCGCGCCAGGCACGATCCGTTCGGCTCCCGCGTGCCCGACCACTCGGTCGTCCACCGCTACGCACGCTGCCTCTCCTATCCGGAGTGGGGTGTTGGCACGGTCAGCGGCATCTACTTCTCGGGCGAGGGCGACGACATCCAACAATGGGCCCGCGTCATGTTCGCGCCGGGGGTGCGCACGGTTCCGGCCGGTTCGCTTCAGTTCGTCGACTTCTCCAAGCCGGATCCGGCGGCCGACCGGGTGCAGCGATTCATGACCGCAGCGCAGCACGCCCTCGCCGAGGGGGACGCGGGGCTGGCCGCCCAACGACTCGTATACGCCCGCGACGCCGACCCGGCGAACCCGGCCGTGCTGCGGCTGCTGACCGCAGCGTTCTGGCAGTCGGGCAACCTTTCGGCCGCTGCTCGTGCGGTGCGCGACTGGGCGCGGGTCGACGTCGACAGGCCGACACCCGAGCGGTTCGCGTCCCGCATCTACGAGGACATGGGGGCGCTGGACCTCGCGGCCGATGCCGCCGCCCGCGCGGCCGCGCGCGCCCCAACCGATGGCTCGGCGTGGGCGCGGCTAGGCCGGCTGCGACTGCGGCTGATGGACCCCGCGGCAGCGGTCTCCGCACTCGAGCAGGCCCGACTGGTCGAACCGACCGCCGAGGGTCTGCTCGACCTCGCGCTTGCCTACCACCTTGGCGGCGACGTTGGCGGCGAAGTGTCAGCCGCGCAAGCGGCGACGCGACTCGACCCCGACTCGCAGGAGGCGTGGTCCTGCTACGCGCATGCGCTGGCCCGCACCGACCGGACGAACGAGTGCATCGCGGCATGCCGGCGGGCGCTTGACCTCGGCGCCCATCCCGAGGTCGAGGATCTGCTCGAGCGGGTGCGCGCGACGGCGCCCCGGGAGCTGGCCGACCGAAGCGAAGCGGCGTAGCCGCCGGTCAGCTCGCGAGCGATCCCTCGCGCCCGCAGACCGGGCACGACTCGCGCGGGGCGAGTATCCGCCCGCCGCACTCCGGGCAGTCCTCCACCTGCTCGAGCACGCCGAGTAGCTCGCCCACGCGACACACCAGCAGCCGCTCCTCTTCGACCTCCACCCAGACCCCAGCCGATGCCGGAAACACCACGTGGTCGCCAGGCTTGACCGGCATCTGCACGCCGACGTGATCCCACCAGTCCAGCCCGGGCCCGACCGACAGGACGATGCCGTGCTGCGGCGGTGGCTCCTCGGTACCCGGCGGGATCACCAGCCCCGATCTGCGCACACGGTCCGGATCGAGCTCCTTGATCACGACCCGGTCGAATAGCGGCTTCAGTTGATTGCGCATGCTTTCGTGATCTTAGGGCGCACCCATTCAGTGCATTCACCCCCGAGGGCGATGGGCACCGGGCGCGACAACATCTCGGGGCTCCCCGCGGCCGCCGGCCTCGCGCGCTGACCCCCGGAGAGGACGGCCGCGGCACACCGTCCGCGATCGCTCGTACGGTGCTGGTCCATGCGCCTGATCGTGGCTCGCTGCTCGGTGGTCTACTCCGGCCGCCTGTCCACGACGCTTCCAGAAGCCGTCCGGCTGCTGATGATCAAGTCAGACGGGACCTTCATGGTGTGGAGCGATGGCGGCGGCGCGAGCGTGAAGCCGCTGAACTGGATGACGCCGCCGACGGTGGTCGAGGAAACGGCCGATCGGATGGTGGTGCGCAAGCGCGCCGGCGGTAGCGAGGACCGGCTCGAGGTCTCGATCGCGCAGGTCCTCTCGGACGTGACGCATGAGATGAGCTCGCCGCACGACGACCCGGGCCTCGCGAAGGATGGGGTCGAAGCCCACCTCCAGGCGCTGCTGGCCGAGCAGCCGCATTGGTGTGGGGAGGGCTTCAGGCTGGTCCGACGCGAGTGGCCGACCGACATCGGGCCGGTCGACCTGATGTGCCGTGACCGAGAGGAGCGATGGGTCGCGGTCGAGATCAAGCGGGTCGCAGGAATCGATGCGGTCGAGCAGCTGTGCCGCTATTTGGAGCGGATCAGGCTGGATCCGGCGCTCGCCTCATGTCGCGGCGTGCTGGCAGCGCAGACGATCAGGCCCCAGGCGCGCGTGCTGGCCCGGTCACGCGGGATCGACTGTGTGGAGGTCGACCTGGCGGTCCTGCGGGGCGAGCACCAGCCGGAGCTGAGATTGTTCGCGGCATGAACGACGAGCAAGCAGTCCTAACCGAACGCCACGACCGGGTCCTCGTGATCACGATCAACCGTCCCGACCAGCGCAATGCCGTAAACGCCGCGGTCGCGGCTGGGATCGCAGCCGCGCTCGACGAGCTCGACGACGACCCCCAGACGTCGATCGGGATCCTCACCGGGGCCGGCAAGGGCTTCTGCGCCGGCATGGACCTCAAGGCGTTCGTCGCGGGGGAGTCGCCATACGCCGGCGATCGGGGGTTCGCCGGAATCACGCAGCGTGCGTCCGCCAAGCCGCTGATCGCCGCGATCGAAGGGTTCGCGGTCGCGGGCGGCCTCGAGGTCGCGCTCGCGTGTGACCTGATCGTCGCCGCTCGTGGCGCGCGTCTGGGCATTCCCGAGGTCAAGCGGTCGTTGGTGGCGGCGGGCGGAGCGCTGCTGCGGCTTCCGCGGGCGCTGCCGCGCAACGTCGCGATGGAGCTCGCGTTGACCGGCGACCCGATCGACGCCGAGCGCGGCTACGAGCTCGGGCTCGTTAACCGGCTCGCCGAGCCGCAGCGGGCACTCCAGACCGCGCTCGAGCTGGCCGGCGCGATCGCCGCCAACGGGCCGCTGGCGCTGGCGGTGACCAAGCGGGTCCTCGTGGAGTCGGTCGACTGGCCGGACTCGGAGTTCTTCGCCAAGCAGGGCGAGATCGTGCGGCCGGTGATGGAGTCCGAGGACGCGCGCGAAGGATCGATTGCGTTTGCCGAGAAGCGCGAGCCGGTCTGGAAGGGCCGCTGAGCTAGCCGAGCTCGTCTCCCCACAACGTCGCGACCACCGACCGGGTGCCGCCGCGGTCGCGGTGCTCGCAGAGGTAGATCCCCTGCCAGGTGCCGAGCGCGAGCCGCCCTCCGGCGATCGGCAGCGTCAGCGAGGGGCCGAGCAACGCGGCCTTGATGTGCGCGGGCATATCGTCGCTCCCCTCCAGCACGTGCGTCCAATACGGCGCCCCCTCGGGCACGGCCTTGTCGAACCATGTCTCGAAGTCGCGCCGCACATCCGGGGAGGCGTTCTCGTTGAGAGCCAGCGACGCCGACGTGTGCGTGATCAGCAGATGCAGCAGTCCGACCCGCACGCCAGACAGCTCGGGCAGCGCCTGCACGATCTCGCGCGTGACCAGGTGAAAGCCGCGCGCGACAGGGCCGAGCTCGACCTCACGCTGGACCCACATCAGCCCGGAAGCCTGGCCACCCGCATGTCGACGCGCTCGCCGCGGACCGGCACGCCCTCCGCCTCCAGCAGCCGCCGCTGCCGCGGTCCCTTCGCCAGCGATCCGTCGGCTCGCACGATCCGGTGCCACGGCACGGTCGGGTCCTCGCTCGAAGCGAGCACCGCACCGGCGACCCGCGGCGCACCCGGGGAGACGTCGCCGTAGGAACGGACGAATCCGACGGGGACGGCCCTGATGCGCTCCAAAATCTGGGCGGCGCGCTGCGGCATGAAGGCCCCAGCATAGGCATGACGAATTCCCGGGAGAGCGTCGGGAAGGAGCCTCACCCGGACCCAACGGGCCGCGATCTTGATAGTGTGCCGCGCGCCTAATCCTCTGCCGATCGGGCAGGGGAGCGGGGGACCCAGGTCTCTCGGGGCGAATCGCGGCCTGATGGCCGCGTAGCGCGCGAGCGCGAGCCCGACAGCTAACTCCGTAGGCCAAGGACCGATGAGCTTCCGACGGCGAACCACGATCTGCGCCCTCGCGCTTCTGGCAGCGACCGCGGCCGTTCCGCTCACGTCGAATGCCGATCCCAGCCTCAACCAGCTGAATTCGCAGCTGAGCCAGAACCAGGCTCAGCAGCAGAGCCTGAGCGCACGGATCGGCAGCCTGAGCAATTTGATCGCGTCGCTCGACGGTCAGATCTCGCTCGTCACCTCACGCGAGGATGCGCTGCGTGTCGACCTCGACCGCGACCGCACGGAGCTCGCGGCCGCCCAGGCTGCGCTGCAGCGCGAGCAGCGTCTGCTGGCTCACCTGCGCGCGCAGCTGGCATTCGCGCGAGTGTTGCTGGCGCGCCAGCTGGTCTCGAGCTACGAGGCCGACCGGCCCGACCTCGTGTCGGTCGTGCTCGAGGCCCACGGCTTCAAGGACCTGCTCGACCAGCTCAACTACCTCCACGACGCCGAGCAGCAGCAGCAGGCGATCATCCAGGTCACGAAGATCGCCAAGGCGCGGGCCGATGCCGCCACTCGGCGGCTGGCGGGACTGGAGCAGACCGACCGGCAGATCACCGCTGCGACCGCGGTGCGCGTGCGGGCGCTGGCGGGCATGAACGGGCTCCTTCACTCCAAGCAGGGGGCGCTCCAGCAGGCAAAGATCGCGCAGCAGGACGCCCTCGCTGCGACCAAGCAGCGCGGGACCAACCTCCAGGCGCAGATCTCGCGCATCCAGGCCCAGCAGGCCGCCGCCGCGCAGGCTGCCGCGGCCGCGGCGGCGAGCTCGGGCAGCGGCGGCAGCTCGGGCACCGGCGGCAGCTCGAGTGGCCCGGCGCCGGCCGGGCCCGCGCTCGGGCCATCCGGCGGCTGGGCGATCCCGTACGCGATCGTGCTCTGCGAGTCCGGCGGCCAGGACCTGCCTCCCAACGGCGCGGGCGCGTCCGGCTACTACCAGATCATCCCGAGCACCTGGAAGGAATACGGCGGCACCGGACCCGCCGCGTGGTTGGCCCCGAAGTCCGAGCAGGATGCCGTCGCGGCACGCATCTGGGATGGCGGCAGGGGCGCGTCGGCCTGGGTCTGCTCGGGCATCGTCGGGATCCACTGAGCGCGCGGGCGCGACCCCAGCGGATCGCGCCCCGCATCCCTCGTTCGCTTCAGCGACTCACGGCCTGTACGCCCACAGCCGGCCCCTCCAATCGCCCACGAACAGCGTCTTGTTATCGATCGAAGGAGTCGCGAAGATCGTCGAGCCGGTTCCGGCCGACCACAGCTGCGAGCCGTCGCTCAACCGGTAGGCCCTGACGACGCCGTTGCGACCGGAGCCGATGTAGACGACGCCGCCGGCGATCATCGGTGAGCTGCCCGCCCACGGCGGATCGAAGTACGACGCCTGCCACGCGAAGTCGAAGCGGCAGCCACGGTCCAGGTGGAACGCAATCAGTCCGGGGCTCCACGCCGCGCCGGGCGGAGCGGTGGGGGTCGTCAGCACCATCATCCGTGAGCCCGGGTCATACGCGACCATCCCGTACAACGGGATCTGGTTGCCGGTCGTGTTCGCGATGTGGATCGCCTGCTTTGGACCGGCCTTGATGTCGTAGCGGTTGTAGACCCACAGCCACCCGACCTTGTCCATTGCCACCAACTTCGGCCGGCACCCGCGCGCGTTGATCAGAGTCGGAGCGGTCCCGTAATCCCGGTCGCTGATCGGGTAGGGCGGGCGCAGGGGGTTGTTGCGAGCTATGAACTTGAGCAGCGGGCCGAGCTCGACCACACGATCTGAGTTCCCTGCATCCTCGCGCGAGAGCGGGAGGGCGTTGCCGGTGGCGATGTACACGTTGTTCGTGGCGGCGTCGATCGATTCGCCACCCCACCCCCAAACGCCTCCGCCAAACACGTGCTTGGCGTGGTCGATCGTCACCCACCGCGCGATGTGGTGTGGGTGCGCCACGTCGATCGCCCGCACGCCGCCGAAGTAGTAGCCGCGATCGCACAGCGACGCGACCGGCACGTACAAACGACCGTCGTTGAGCGCCAGGCCGCCCCAGTCGAAGTCGCTTGACGGAAATGCCCGCACCGGCCAGCCGTGGACCGTCTTGCCCGTTAGCAGGTTCAGCGCCCACGCTTTGCCGTTGGCGTCGACCGCGTAGAGGCGCAGCGCCTTCTTATCGATCACCATCGTCTCGGTTACGCCGAAGTAGCCATCGGGGCTTGCCTGGCAGGACGGGCTGATCGAGTGGTGGCCGAGGCGGCGGCTCCACAGCACGCGCCCGCTGCCGACGTTGATCGCGGCGACCTTCCCGTGACCGGTCCCGACCAGCACGAGGTTGCGATGGTGCCGCCCGACTCCGTTGACCACCAGCGGTTGGCCGTCGATCGCGCCGCCGAGGTATCTCACCCACGCGGTATGAAGTCCGCCGACATTCGAGGGCGACAGCGCGACGTGTCCCGGCGCGGCTCCCAGCCTCGCGTTTCCAAAGCCATATGTCGTCAGATCGACGGCGCCTGCGTTCCCAGCGGTCAGCAGGCCGACGGTCAGGCCGGCACCGGCACCCACCGCCCGCAGCCAATGCGTACTCTTAGTCCTCACGGCGCTTTAGTTCTCCTCTCTGGATCTCGCCCCTAGCGCAGGGAACCCGGCCGATTCACAGAACAAAGCGCGCGAGTCTAGGGCCCGACGCCGCTGACCGTCGGCCCGATCCGAGAACTCCGATCTATGACCACCGAGACACTCAGCGCAAAGGCCCCGCGTTCGGCTATTTTTCGGGCGGTGACGGGTCTGATCACGCGCGAGCGCAATAGCGCGCCGGGGACCCGTGGGACCCCTGCCGCCCCCGGCTCTTCAAGCAACGGCCATACTCGGATTACCCGCAGCGGGCGGCGCATCGCGCTGGGGATCGCAGCGATCGCCTGCTTTGCGATCGCCACCGGGTTCATCGAGCAGGCGCAGATCGGCTGGAATGAGCAGTCGCACCTGGCTCAGGTCCGCGCGTTTGACCGCGGGACGCCGATCATCGACCGCTATCAGAAGAAGACTGGCGACAAGGCCTACTACCACGGCCATTACTACGGCGACAAGGCGCCGGGCCTGGCATTCCTGGCGCTGCCCTTCTACCACGTCGCCCGCACCACGCATCTGGTGAAGATCTGGGACGTGCCGATGGCCCACCTGGTGGTGGTGTTCGTGTGCGTGATCCCGGCAACGATCCTGTTGTTGCTCGCGTTCGGGTGGGTCGAGCGAAGTGAGCCGGGCCGCGGCGCAGCCGCGGCCCTCACCCTCGGGTTCGCGACGCTGATCCTGCCATTCGCGACCGTGCTGTTCTCGCACGTGCTGTCCGCGACGCTGGGCTTTGCCGCCTTCTATCTGCTGTGGCGCCAGCGAGAACGCGGCGGCGGCCTCACGTGGATCGTGGCCGCCGGCTTCCTGGCCGGCTATGCGGTCAGTACTGAGTACCCGCTGGCGCTGCTCGCCGCCCTGCTCGCGGTGTACGTGGCCTGGCGCCGCCACCCGGTCAAGCCGCTGCTCGGCTACGGGGCGGGCTTCGTCGTCGGCCTGATCCCGCTGTTGCTCTATGACTGGTGGGCATTCGGCTCGCCCTTCCACTTGTCATATCAGTACGTGGCGGCGAACTCCAGCGGCGTGCTCGGGTTCGGCGCCCCCAGCCTCCGCAGCGCCGTCAAGCTGCTTGTCAGCGATCGCGGACTGCTTGTGGTCACGCCGGTGGTCGCCGCCGGGATCGCCGGGATCGTGATCCTGTACCGCGAGGGGCGCCGTCTCGATGCGGCGATCTCGGGGATCGTGGCCGCCGCCTACTTCGCCTACAACACCTGCTACTACCTGCCGTTCGGCGGCGGCGTGCCCGGACCGCGCTTCATGATCACGATGCTCCCGTTCCTGGCGATGCCGTTGGCCGCGGCATACCGCCGTGCGCCGCTCACGACGCTCGCGCTGGCCGGGCTCTCCGCCGCGATCATGTCGGTCGCGACCCTCACCGGACCGATCCTCTCGACGTTCATCTCGACCCACAACTGGTGGCGGCGCCTCGAACTTCAGCACTTCCGCACTCCCTACGACACGGTCTGGATCTTCGCCGTGTTCGCGCCGCTTGCGGCGCTCGCCGCGTGGCGGGCCTCGCCCCGGCTACTGCGCTTCAGCCGGATCGACGTGGAGCTGGCCGCGCTCGCAATCGCCAGCTGGCTTGTGCTGGCCCACGCAGGCCCGGCGCTGTTGCACGCCGACCTCGCGAGCGGGCACATCTGGGGCCTTCTGGCGTTGGTCGCGCTGGGCGTGGCGCTGGTCGCGACCGTGACCTACCTTGCCACGGGCCACCAAGCCGCCTGGCTGGCCGCACTGCCGCTGCTGGCTCTCGCCCTCAGACGCCTTGACCACTCGGGCGTCGCGTTCGCCCTGATCGCAGGCTCGATCGCGGCGCTGGCGCTGATCGCGTCACCGCGCGGACTGGTTGCTCGCGTGCGGGCCGGCCGAGCGTAGCCGGACCGGACCGCCTACGCCGTCCGCCAGTCCGAACTGATCACCGGCCGGCGGTGCCGGTTGACGGCCGTCAGACGGTCGATGTGGTCGAGCGCCTGACCCGAGCCAATCGCCACGCACGTCAGCGGTGAGTCCGCCCTGAACACCGGCATCCCGGTCTCAGCCGCAACCAGCTCCGGAAAGCCACGCACCAGCGTCCCACCGCCGGCCAGCAGGATGCCGTCGCGCGCGATGTCCGAGGCGAGCTCGGGCGGCGTCTCCTCGAGCGTGTCGCGGATCGCCTGCAGGATTTCCCGCAGCGGCGCCGCCATCGCCGCACGCACCTCCTCGCTGCGCAGCTCGATCGCAGTCGGCAGGCCCGTGATCAGGTGACGGCCGCGAACCTCGTAGGTCTCCTCCGGGTGCAGCGGCATCGCCGAGCCGATCGCGATCTTGATCGTCTCGGCCATGCGCGACCCGATCGCAAGCTGGTGCGCGTTCCGCAGATGGTGCGTGATCGCCTCGTCCATCTCGTAGCCGCCGACGCGGATCGAGCGGAACACCACGATCCCGCCGAGCGAGATCACCGCCATCTCGCTGGTGCCGCCGCCGACGTCGACAACCATCCGCCCCACCGGCTCCTCGATCGCCATGCCCGCTCCGATCGCCGCCGCGATCGGCTCCTCGATCAGGTGCACACGTCGCGCCCCGGCCGCCAGTGACGCCTCCTCGACCGCCCGCTTCTCCACCTCGGTCACGCCCGACGGCGCGCACACGATCAGTCGCGGATGGGCCAGACGCCGGTCAAGCACCTTGCGGATGAAGTAGCGCAGCATCTCCTCGGTGACCTCAAAGTCCGCAATCACCCCATGGCGCAGCGGCCGAGTGGCCGCGATTGTCGCCGGCGTACGGCCGATCATCCGCTCCGCGTCCGCGCCGACCGCATGCACCTCGCCCGTGCCGACGTCCGTGGCCACCACCGACGGCTCGGACACCACGATCCCCCGACCGCCGACGTACACGAGCGTATTCGCGGTCCCCAAATCGATCGCCATGTCATGCACGCCGAAGCTCGGCGTCAGGTGCAGGCGCGAATTGTCTCTGCGCGAACCGTCTCTACGAAAACGCGGGATGCGGCAAAGACTGCCAGAAGCGGGGTGGCCACGCGGTGCCACGGCGGGCGTGGGCGCGCGCGTGCACGAACGCGCGTCGCGCGCACGCCCCTCGAGCGGGCACGCCCCTTGGGGAGTTTCTATGTCTATACCGAAGTTTGATCCCACAGGGCCCGCCCCGGCCCGCCAAACCGCGCTCCCCAAAACCCCAAACCCCCGAAACCCCCTACCGCTCGCCCGGCGGCTTGCGCGGAAACTGCGATACCGGCTCGTCGGGCACAAGCGCCGTCGTCACGATCCGGTTCTGCTCGACAGCGTGCGCGGCCGGGTAGCCCTCGCCCGCCGCCGCGCGCTCGGGCCGGCCGATGTAGCCGAAGTCGAGGTGCTCGGGGAGGATCTGGCGCAGCCGGGCGGACATGTGGGCGCGTGCGCCCATGTTCCGCGGCTCCTCCTGAACCCACACGACATCGCGGAGCCGCGGATAGCAAGCGACCAGCTCGAGGATCTCGGCCTGCGGGAACGGGTACAGCAGCTCGACACGCCCAACCGCGATCTCCCGACGCTCGGCCCGCGTCTCGTGTCCGACCAGGTCGTAGTAGATCTTGCCGCTGCACAGCAGCAGCCGGGTCACCGCGGCGGGATCGATGCCCGGCTCCGCCAGCACCGGCTGGAAGCGCCCCTCCGCCAGGTCCTCGATCCGCGAGGTCGCCTGCGGCAGCCGCAGGAGCGACTTCGGCGTCATGATCACGAGTGGCCGCTGCTTCGCGATCCGCGCCTGGCGCCGCAGCAGATGGAAGTACTGGGCGGGCGTCGTGCAGTTCGCGACCCGGATGTTCCCCTCCGCAGCCAGCTGCAGGAACCGCTCCAGACGCGCGGACGAGTGCTCCGGCCCCGAACCCTCGTAGCCGTGCGGCAGCAGCAGCGTCAGCCGCGAGGTCTGACCCCACTTCGCCAGCCCCGACACGATGAACTGGTCGATGATCACCTGGGCTGAGTTGACGAAGTCGCCGAACTGGGCCTCCCACAGCACGAGCGTCTCGGGCCCCTCCTGCGAGTAGCCGTACTCGAAGCCCAGGCATGCCATCTCCGACAGCGGGCTGTTGTGCAGCTCCATCGGCGCAAGCGCCCCCGGCAGATGCTGCATCGCGCAATGCTCCTGGCCCGTCTTCGGATCGTGCAGCACCAGATGGCGCTGCGAGAACGTGCCGCGCTCGGTGTCCTGGCCGGTAAGCCGGATCGGGATGCCCTCGGTCAAAAGCGACGCGAACGCCAGCGCCTCCGCGTGCGCCCACATGATCCCGCCCGCGGGCCCCAGGGCATCCCGGCGCTGCTCGAGCTGCTTGACGAGCTTCGGGTGGATCGTGAATCCGTCGGGGACCGACAGCAACTCCTCGTTCAGCACCCGCAGCCGGTCCGCCGATACCGCCGTCTTGACCTCGGGCGAGGGCGTGCGGTCGAGCTGGTATTCCCCGGTGGCGTGCTCGACCTCCCGCGCCGCCGCGATCCGCTCCTTGAGCTTCTGGTGCTCCTCGCTCAGCACCGCCCACACCTGGTCGGTCATCTCGGTCGATTCCTGCTCGCTCACGACCCCCTGCTCGATCAGCTGACGCGCGAACAGCTCGCGCACCGGCGGGTGCTTCTTGATCACCTGGTACATCTCGGGCTGCGTGTATGCGGGCTCGTCGGCCTCGTTGTGGCCGAAGCGCCGGTACCCGATCAGGTCGATCAGCACGTCGTGCCCGAACTCCTGGCGGAACGCGAACGCCAGCCGCACCGCCGCGATACACGCCGCCACGTCGTCGCTGTTGACGTGGATGATCGGGACGTCATAGCCCTTCGCCAGATCCGACGCCCACGTGGTGGAACGGGCATCGTCGGGGTCGGTCGTGAACCCGACCTGGTTGTTCTGGATGATGTGGATCGTGCCCCCGACGGTGTAGCCGTCGAGCGCCTGCAGGTTGAACGTCTCCGCGACCACCCCCTGCCCCGGAAACGCCGCGTCGCCGTGCACGATCATCGGGATCGCCGCGTTGGTGTCCTGGTGGGCGTGCGGCCCCTGGCGCGTCGTCTGCGCCGCCCGTGTCGCGCCCGCGGCCACGGGCGCCACGTACTCCAGGTGCGACGGGTTCGACTCCAGCCGGACGATGATCGACTCGCCGCTCGCCAGCTGATAGGAGCCCTGCGCACCGTGGTGGTACTTGACGTCACCGGTGCCGCCCTGCGGGATCGTCGTGATCGGTTCGAGTGTCGACTGACCCTCGAACTCCGCGAAGATCGTGTCGTACGGCCGCCCCAGGTTGTGCGCCAGCACGTTCAGCCGTCCCCGGTGCGCCATCCCGATTACCACTTCCCGCGTCCCGCGCCGCGCCGACAGCTGGATGACCTCGTCGAGCATCGGCACGGTCATGTCGAGGCCCTCGACCGAGAACTGCTTCTGCCCCAGGTAGGCCTTGTGCATGTAGCGCTCCAGCGCGTCGACCTCGGTCAGCCGCTTCAGCAGCGCCTTCTGCTCTTCGCTCGACAGCGGCTGGCGGAACGTCCCGGACTCGATTGCCTCGCGCAGCCACAGCCGCTGCCGGTGCGACGCGATGTGCTCGATCTCGTACGCGATCGGCCCGCAGTAGGTCTCGCGCAGGTGCGGCAGCGCTTCGGCCAGGGTCTCGCCGGGAACGTACATCCGCAGGATCCGCGCCGGGATCTTCGCCATCAGCTCCGGCGTCAGGCCCAGCGGCTCGGGGTCGAGCGCCGGGTCGCCCTCCGGCTCGCGGCCCAGCGGGTCGAGCTTCGCCGCCAGGTGGCCGTGCGTCCGGTGGGCCTTCAGCAGCGAAGTCGCGGCCTGCACCGCCTGCAGCAGCTCCTCCTCGGTCATGGCCGGTGCAGCCGCCGGCGCGGGTGCGGGGGCCGGAGCAGGAGCGGGCGCCGTTGCCGGCTCGAGTGGGCGCAGCGACACGCCAAGATCGCCGAACACGCGCTCGTAGAAGCTGTCCTCACCCTGGAGCAGTGCCTCGATCCGCTGCAGGAACCGCCCCGACTCCGCGCCCTGGATGATCCGGTGGTCGTAGGTCGAGGTCATCGTCATGACCTTCTCGGCGCCGGGAACGCCCATGGTGCCGACCGGGTACCCGATCGCGCCGGTCGCGATGATCGTTCCCTGCCCGACCATCAGCCGCGGAACGCTCGCGATCGTCCCGATGCCGCCGGGGTTGGTGAGAGAGACATTCGCGCCGACGAGATCGTCGGCGCTCAAGGTCGCGGTCCGCGCCTTCTCGACCAGCGCGTTGTACGCCTCCAGGAACTCATCGAACTTGAGCCGCCCGGCGTCGCGGATGACGGGCACCATCAGGGTCCGCGAGCCGTCCTTCTTCTCGACGTCGACCGCCAGCCCAAGGTTGACGGCGCCATCGTCGATCCGCGCCGGCTTGCCGTCGGCATCGGCGAAGTGATGGGCCATCACCGGCATCTCCTCGGTCGCGACCCGCGCGATCGCGTACGCGATCAGGTGCGTGAACGACACCCGCTGGCCCGCGTCCTTGAGCTGCTTGCGGCGCGCGTCCAGCACGCTCACCGTCATCGTCCGGAATGACGTCGCGGTCGGGATCGAGCGGCTCTCGTCCATATAGCGGGCGAGTGCCGCAGCCCCACCGCGGAGCTGCTCCGCGCTCGACGAACGCGGTTGTCCAGCTGGCGCGGGGACCGCGCCAGCCACGGTGCTCGCGCTTCCATTCCCGCCGGCCACTGCGAGCACGTCGGCCTTGGTGATCCGGCCCCCGCGGGCGCTGCCCCGGACGCTCGACAGGTCGATGCCCTGCTCGGCGGCTACACGTCGCGCGACCGGCGACGCGGTGGCCCCGTCACCGTCGCTCGCGTCCGACGGCGCCGCGTCTCGAGCCGGTGCAACGTTCTGCGCTGCGTCCTCGGGAGCGCGGGAGACCGCGCCACCCTCCATCCTCCCGATCACCTGCCCGACCGTCACCGTCTCCCCGTCCTGCGCCAGGATCTCGGTGATCGTGCCGCTCGCGGGCGCGGGCAGCTCCATGTCGACCTTGTCGGTCGAGATCTCGACGACGGTGTCACCCTCCCTGACCGTGTCGCCGACCTTCACGGCCCACTCCAGAATCGTGCCCTCGGTGACCGACTCGCCGCCGGTCGGGGTGACGATGTCCACAGCCTGGCCGCGGCTCTGATCGGTCGCGGCCGCCTGCTCGGCCTCGGTCGCCGCACCCGCGAGGGCCTCCTCGGGCGTCGCCGGCGGCGACTCGGCGGACACCGGCGTTGCGACGTCGCCGTTGGTCGAGATCTCGGCGAGCAAGGCGCCGACCGCGACCGTGTCGCCCTCGGCCGCGTGGATCTTCAGCAGCGTGCCGGAGGCGGGCGAGGGCACCTCGGCGTCGACCTTGTCGGTCGAGATCTCGACGAGCGTCTCGTCGGCCTCGACCGTGTCCCCCTCATGCTTGTGCCACTCGAGCACCGTGCCCTCGGCGACGGAATCGCCCATCGCCGGCATCACCACCTCAACCGTGCTCGCGCCGACTGCCATCTGTTTGGAGCTTAACGCGTGCCAGCGTGGGTCGAGAGACCTGGACGGCGATCCACATACAGGAAACCAACCGACCCTGCGAACGGTCCCAGCCCGCCGAGCACCGCGACCGTGACCGCCAGCCAGAACGGGATGATCCGGGCGCGCGCCGCGAGGATGCAGACGATCGACATCCCGATCCACAGCAGCCCGTGGCTCATCCCCAGGATGAACGTCTCAGGCTCGGGGTTGCCGAGCGCGAACGCGCAGATCAGCAGCGCCAGATACACGCCGGAATGCGTGAACGACACCACCTCCAGGCGCCGGAAAGTGACCCAGCTCACTGCGCGGAGAGCATCGCGCCCATCCGGCGCAACGGCTCGTCGGCCTCGGCCGGCCAGTGCCGCACGTCGGCGGGCCACCACGCGAATTCGTCATGCTCGTGATCGGGCGTGACCTCCGCGCCGTCTGGGAGCCAGGCCTGGCCGACCATCAGCACCACCTCGCTTGGAAGCAGCACCAGCGCCTCGATCGTGAGCTGCCTCGCCTCGACCGACCACTCCTCGCGCAGCTCGCGGCCGAGCGTCTCGGCCGGGTTCTCGTCGACCTCGACCGAACCGCCCGCGCCCAGCGCCCAGCGACCGGCCCAGGAGGCGAGCCACTGCGCCCGCCGTCCGGCCAGCCACGAGCCGTCGGCGGCACGCACGACACACAGCACCGACAGGCTCTGAGCGGCGCTGTGCGGAATCAACCGCAGGGCCCACCGCGCCGGCTGCAGCTCGAGCGACAGCCGATCCACGTCGGCCTCGTAGCTCGCGAGCCGAGCCGCCAGCCCATCGTGGCTCGGCGAGCCGCGCTGGCGCAGCGCGTCGAGCGCGACGTCGGCGGCCTCGACAGCTTCCTCCTCGGGCTCGAACTGATCGGCGCGCCAGGTCACCTCCACCTGGTCGGGAGCCCACGGTCCGCGGGCGAGCAGAGCCGGCGCGATCGCCACGTGACACACGGTATCGGGCGCCAGCGACCCATTAGGCTGGCGCTCCGATGAGCAGGCGACGCAGCCACTGGGGCTGGGGCTACGAGGACGAGCAGCCCTCAGAGCAGCAGCTGCGCGACGCGGCCGCGTTCCTCTCCCAAAGGCTCGGGTTCGGATCCACGGAGGTCGAGCTGCCCGCGCCGCTTCCCGCGCTCCCCGCGCCGCGCCTGCAGCCGCCCGCAAAGCTCGCCGGCGTCTGCTCGATCGACACCTACGAGCGCGCCCTCCACTCCCATGGGCGCTCCTACCGCGACGTCGTCCGCGGTTTTCGCGGCCGCTTCGAGCATCCGCCGGACGTGGTCGCAAGACCGCGCGACGAGCACGAGCTCACGGCCGCTCTGGAGTGGGCGCTGTCAGCGGGCGCCGCGGTGATTCCGTATGGCGGCGGCACGAGCGTCGTGGGCGGCGTCGAGCCGATCGTCCCAGACCGCTTCAACGGCGCAGTCACGATCGACCTCCAGGCGCTCGACCGCGTGCTGGAGGTCGACCCGGTGTCGCTGTCCGCGCGCATCCAGGCGGGCGCCGCCGGCCCGGCGCTCGAGCAGCAGCTGGCGGAGCACGGGCTGACCCTCAGGCACTTCCCGCAGTCGTTCGAGCTCTCGACGCTCGGCGGCTGGATCGCGACCCGCGCCGGCGGTCACTTCGCCACGCTCTACACCCACATTGACGACCTCGTGGAGTCGGTGCGCGCGCTGACGCCTAGCGGCGTCTGGCAGTCGCGCCGTCTGCCGGGCTCGGGCGCCGGGATCTCCCCGGACCGGATGCTGATCGGCTCCGAGGGGGTGCTCGGGCTGATCACCGAGGCGTGGGTGCGGGTGCGGCCGCGGCCGACGCACCGGGCGGGCGTCGGCGTCAGGTTCCCGGATTTCGCGTCCGGTGCCGCGGCCGTCCGGGAGATCTCGCAGGCTGGCCTCTACCCGTCCAACTGCCGGCTGATCGATGCGCGGGAAGCGCTCGTCACCGGGGCCGGCGATGGCTCGGCGCCGCTGCTCGTGCTGGGCTTCGAGTCAGCGGCGCACGACGTCGAGCCCTGGATGACGCTGGCGCTCGCCTACTGCAGCGACCACGGCGGCGTGTGGGAGCGGCGTGGCTCGGGATCGGACTCGGTCACCAGCTGGCGCGAGGCGTTCCTGCGCGCGCCCTACCTACGCGACACGTTCGTCGCGATGGGGGTTCTCTCCGAGACATTCGAGACCGCGATCACGTGGGATCGCTTCGAGGCTTTTCACGAGGCCGTGATCTCGCGAGCAACGGATGCGATCCGCGAGCTCACGGGCGGTGCCGGCGCCGTCACGTGCCGCTTCACGCACGTCTATCCGGACGGCCCCGCGCCGTACTACACGGTGCTCGCGCCTGCGCGCCGCGGCGAGGAGCTCGAGCAGTGGGACGCGATCAAGCGGGCCGCCTCCGACGCGGTGATCGATGGCGGCGGCACGATCACGCACCACCACGCGGTCGGGCGCGAGCACCGCCCCTGGTATGACCGTCAGCGGCCGGAAGCGTTCGCGCAGGCGCTGCGTGGCGCGAAGGCGGCCGTCGATCCGGCCGGTGCCCTCAATCCGGGCGTCCTGATCGACCCGTAGAGGGCGTCAGAAGACGCGCTCGTACACCCGATAGCGCTTGACGATGCGGCCCCCCATCGCCTCGAGCCCGCGATTCATCGAGTGGTTGGTCTCGAGGATCCAGCAGGCCTCTCCCTGCGCAGGTCCGTGGCGTTCGGCGACTTCGAAGTGCTCCAGATACAGGAGCGCAGCCACGCCGGTGTGCTGGTACTCGGGCAGCACGCCGAGGAACCCGACCCGCACCCGGTCGATCAGCCGGTTGCGCCGCAGGTAGTACCACCAGCCGAACGGCAGCAGCCGGCCGCGCATCCGCTTCAGGGCCTGGTTGATGTCGGGGATCGAGATCGCCATCCCGACGGTCTTCCCTCGCTGCTCTGCGGTCATGAACCACTCGCGGCTGTAGACGAGCTGGAGCGTGCGGGCGTACTCGTCGAGGTCTTCCTCGCTGTAGGGCACGAAGCCCCAGTTGCGCGACCACGCCGCGTTGTAGATCTTCGCGAACTCGTCCATCTCGCGGCGCAGGTGGCGCCGGGACATCTTGCGGATCGTGATCCCGTGCTTGGTGCGTGCCCGCTCCGCGACCTCGGGAAGGATCGGCATCATCCGCGAGTAGCGGTCTGAGAAGTGCAGATGCCAGCTGTACAGGTCCATCGCTTTCTGCAGTCCGGCCGCCTCGCAACGCTCCTGGTAGTACGGCGGGTGCCAGGGTTGCCGGATCAGCGGCTCGAGCTCGAAGCCCTCGATCAGCACCCCGCTCTCGTCGTTCATCTGGAAGTCCATCGGCCCCACCATCCGCTCGCAGCCACGCTGCCGTAGCCACTCGGCCGCGGTGCCGAGCAGCGCATCCAGCAGCTCCTGATCGTCTTCGAACTCCAGAAAGCCGAACATTCCCCAGTCGGTCTTGTGGAAGTCGTTGAAGGCGCGATCGATCTGCGCGGTGATCCGGCCGACGACCCGTCCATCCCTGCGCGCCAGGAAGTATTCGGCCTCGCCGTGGGTGAAGTACGGGTTCAGCTTGCGGATCAGGAACAGGTAGCGCTCCACCTTGAGCGGCGGAACCCAGGGGGTTCCGGCGTGCAACCGGTACGGCAGCGCGATGAACGCGCGCAGGTCCCTGAAGTCCCGGACTGGTGTGATCTGGACTGGCATCCCGGCCGCAACCGTAGCGACTACGCTCTCCGAAGCGATGGCAAGCGGTGATCCCTACCAGACGCTGGGTGTCCCGCAGACTGCCTCCGACGAGGAGCTGCGCCGCGCGTATCGACGCCAGGTCAAGATGCACCATCCCGACCACAACGGCGGCTCCGCGGAGTCGGCGCGGCGCTTCGAGGCGGTCCAGGAGGCGTACGCGCGAATCCTCGCGCAGCGGCGCACTGGAACATTGCCCCCGCGCCGCAGTCCGGAGCCCGGCGTCGACGCGCGGATAGCCGACATGGAGCGCGAGCTGCGCGACGCCCGCGAAGCGCGCGAGCGTGCCCGCAGCGCGGCCCGTGAGGCGGCGGCGGGCCCCGACATGCGGCGCGCAACCGACGAGCAGCTCGGCTACGTGACGACCGAGGACAGCTTCTCGAAGATCATCGCCGATGCGCTCGACGACATTGCAGCGCGGCTCAAGCGCCCGCGGTGAGCGTCCCGCCCGAGATCTTCGGCGAGGACTACTTCTACTTCTATGACGAGGTGTTCGCGGCGGAGCGCAGCGACGTGGACGCCGGCGTGGTGATCGCGCTGCTAGCGCTCGAGCCCGGCATGCGCGTCCTCGACGTGCCGTGTGGAGAAGGTCGGATCGCCGGCCGCCTGGCGCGGCACGGTTGCGAAGTGGTCGGCGTCGACGCCAGCGCGGCGATGCTCGCGCGCGGCCGCGAGCAATACCCGGAGGTGCGCTTCAAGCAGGGAGACATCCGGGCGCTCGCATCCGAGGGCGAGTTCGATGCGATCGTCAACTGGTTCACCTCGTTCGGGTACTTCGATCCCGACACCAACGACGCGATTCTCGCCAGCTTCGCGCGGGCGCTACGGCCGGCGGGAAAGCTGCTCCTCGAGTACCACAACCCATGGCGGCTGATGCGCCTCATGGAGCTGGCCGGCGGCAGCTCGGCGTACGTCGTCGAGCGCGGTGCGGACCTGATGGTCGACCGGATCAGCTACGACACCGCCCGGGCGCGTTCGATCACCGACCGCTTCACGGTGCGCGACGGGCGTGTGACCAAGCTCCGGTTCACCCTCGAGCAGGTCCCCGCACCGCAGCTGGTGCGGCGCCTGCAGCGCGCCGGCTTCGGCGAGGTGGCGCTTTACGGTCGCGGCGGTGGCGAGTTCGAGCCCGAGGGGCCGCGGCTGATCGCGGTGGCGCGGTCCGGCGACGCCGCGCCGCCGCCGTCGGTCTCGTTGCGCGCGCTCGATACCGACAACGTCCGGCGGGTGTGCGACCTGCGCCTCGCTCCCGGGCAGGAGCGCTACGTCGCTCCGAGCTCCTACACCGTCGCCGAGGCCGTACTGCACCGGGGCGGCTGGCTGCGGGCGATCTGCGCGGACGCGCAGGTCGTCGGCGTGCTCGCGCTGATCAGCGATCCCGCGCGGCCGCACCCGTTCCTGGTCCGGTTCATGATCGGCGCGCAATACCAGGGTCGTGGCTACGGACGGGCGGCGCTCGCGCTGGTGGCCGAACACGCCCGCACGACGCTTGACGCGACGACGCTCGAGACCAGCTGCGTCCCGGGCACCGCCGGCCCGACGGGCTTCTACCTGGCCGCCGGGTTCGTGGCGACGGGTGAGGTCTGGCACGGCGAAGACGTGCTGGCGCTGGACCTCGCACGCCGCGCGGGCGCCTCCGTCTGACACGCTTGCCGCGTGGCAGACGTGGCGGTGCTGGGTCCGGGCGGCGTCGGCGGCTTCATCGCCGCTGCGCTCGACCGCGCTGGAGTCGAGGTGACGGTGATCGCACGTGAGCGGACCGCGGAGCGGATCGCGCGTGAGGGAATCCGCGTGCGCAGCGTCCGGCTCGGTGAATTCGTGGCACGCCCGTCGGCGCAGCCGGTGCTGACCGCGACCGTCCCGGTGCTGATCGTCGCCACCAAGGCAACCGGCCTGGACACGGCGCTGGAGCGGATCGAGCAGCCGCCCGAGCTGACCGTGCCGCTGCTCAACGGTCTCGATCACATTGCGGGGCTGCGCGAGCGCTACGGGCACGAGCGAGTCGCCGCCGGCGCCATCCGGATCGAGTCGGACCGGCCCGAGCCGGGGCTGATCGTGCAAACAAGCCCGTTCCTGCGCGTCGATCTGGCCGCCGATGACCCGCAGCTGCGGCCGGCGCTGGAGCGGCTGGCGCAGATGCTGCGCGCCGCCGATGTTCCCGCCGAGATCGGCCCCAGCGAGGCCCAGATCCTGTGGTCGAAGCTCGTCCGGCTGAATGCGCTCGCCTGCACCACGAGCGCGATCGATCGCACGGTCGGCTTCATCCGCTCGGACCCGGAGTGGCGGGCGACGCTGACCGCGTGCATCGTGGAAGCCGCACGCGTGGCAAATGCGGACGGCGCCCGCATCGACCCGGCGAAGCCGCTCGCGGAGCTCGACGACGCCCACGCCGCGCTCGGCTCCTCGATGCAGCGCGACATCGCCGCCGGTCGCGAACCCGAGCTCGACGCGATCCCGGGGTCGGTCCTGCGCGCCGCGCGCCGTCACGGGCTGGAGTGCCCCACGATCGCGCGCCTCACCGCTGCGGTCGCGGAGCGGGCGGGGATCGCTACACCGGCGGTGTGACGCGCGGCACGGCGACCTCGTGCGGCGAGACCGCCTCGACGACCTCCTGCTCCTCCTCGACCGCGCCCGCATCGTGCTGGCCGTCGCACAGCACCCTGAACGCACCGGTCTGGCCGCCGTCGGCTTGAAGCACGATCCCGGGGAGGATCTCCTCGCCCTCCTCGAGGCCCAGCCGTTCGATGTCGAAGTGGGCCATGCCGATGCCCCACGAGTGGTGATCGGGGTTCTCGCGATCGTGCGCCGCAATCCCCTGCGCGAAGCGCTCGAGCAGCTTGCCGATCTTGGTCGCGTCCGCCATGGCTTCCCTAACGCTACCCCGGTGCTAGCTCAGCGGTGCGGCACGTACTCGAATGCCCCAATATCGCATTTACCGCCCGCCGGCTGAGGCCGGCGCACGCCACGCTGATCGGTTGCCGGGCAGCCGGCTCCGACGGCCGGGATCCGGTCGATCGCGGCGCTGCCGCGCCGCAGAGCCATCGTCTGGGTCGGCCCTCCGTTGCCCTGAAGCAGGCCGAGCCTGGGGTTGCCTCTCAGGAAGCTCGCCGGGCAACCTGTGCCGTCGAAGGTGAGGTTGTGGCCACCGTCGCTGATCGGGCCCGAACAGTTTCCGTACGGGTTTGAGGCGACCAGGCTGTTTTGCAGCGTCGTCACGTAGACCTCGCTGTAGACCCCGCCGCCGACGCCCGGTGTGCCGTTGAAGCCCGGGGCTCCCGTCGTGTTGCTCGCGCCCCCCGGCCCTCCGCGCCCGCCGGCACCGGTCCAGTTCCCCGCGAGCGTGACGTTCAGCATCCTCGCCGCCCCGCCGGTCACACTCACCCCGCCGCCATTGCCGCCGTTGGCGCCGTAGCCGCCATCGCCGCCGGCGCTGACGCCGTCGTAGTTGTCACCGCCGGCACCGCCGGAGCCGCCGGCGCCTGCCCAGTTCCCCGCGATCGTGCTGTTCGTCAACGACAGAGCCCCACGCGTTGACGAGATTCCTCCGCCCAGGCTCCCCGCGGTGCCGTCGCCGCCCGAAGCCGAGCCGCTGCCAAAGGAGGTTCCAGCATCGCCGCCGTCACCCCCGTCGCCGGCGAAGTTGTTGGTGATCGTGCTGGCCGTGATGCGGACCGTGCCGCCCTCGTTCGCGATGCCGCCGCCGGCGCCCGCGGACCCACCGTCCCCGCCTGCGCCTCCGTTGCCCTTCGGCACCCCGCTGGCCGAACCACCGCCGGTGCCGCCGTCACCGCCGGCGCCTCCGTTGCCCGCCTGGTTGTCGGCAACCGTCGCACCGACCAGCTTCAGGGTGCCTGTGTTGAAGATCCCGCCACCGGCGCCGCCGGCGCCGCCGCCGCCGCCAGGGCCCGCGATGACGCCGTATTCGGGCAGATCGCCGCCTTTCCCGCCCCGGCCGCCGTCGCCGGCGCGGTTGTGCGTGACGGCGGCGTCGACCAGCGTCAGCGACCCCGAATTCAGGATGCCGCCGCCGGCGCTCCCAGCCTTTCCGTCTGTCCCCGGGACGCAAACGTCTGGGCCGCCGCAGGCGGCGGGCGTGGTCCCCGGCATCCCGTTGGGCGCCCGGCCACCGCTCACAGTCAGGCCCGTGAGCGTCACGTTCGCGCCTGAACCAATCACCAGTGCTCGGTCGTGCAGTCCAGTCGCGTCGACCGTGGTCACCGACTGGCCTGCCCCGGCGATCTTCACCGTCCGCTTCGTGCTCACGAGGCGCAGCGCGCCCCCGCCGTAACGCATCGTCAGCGTGTAATCGCGTGGGCCCAGCCGGATCGTCTCGTGCGCGGTGAACGAATTTCCGCAATCGCCGTCGCCCGGCGGCGCGTTCACCGCCTGGATCGCCTCACGCAGCGAACACAGACCGTCGCCGGAGAGCACTTCATCCGACGTGGTGGTGACCGTGATCGTCGCCGCGCTCGCCGACGATGCAAACGCAAGCAACGCCACCGCCACCGCGATGACGGCTGCCCTCAGGACGCGGTTCTGATCAGCCACCCCGCTCGATTATCTCAACTCGGTAGCCATCGGGGTCCCTGACGAAACAGAGCCGGCTGCCGCCGTCGCGAACCGTGTACGGCGGCCGCTCGGGCTCGATCCCCTGCGCACCGAGTCGCTCGAGCGTCTGGTCCAGATCGGGCGTGGTGATCGCGATGTGCCCGTAGCCGGTACCGACCTCATACGGCTCGTCGCGGCCGAGGTTGTAGGTGAGCTCGAGCCGCGGTTCGGGGCCGTCGTCCGGCAGGCCCATGAATACGTTGATCGCCTCGTCGCGGATCGGGATTCTGCCCTTCTCCTGAAACCCGAGCGCCTCGTAGAAGGCGACCGAGCGATCGAGGTCGAGGATCCGGTAACACGTGTGGATAAGACTCAAGATCCACAGGATAGGCTCCGAGGAGTGATCATCGAGCGCTCGATGCACGAGCAGTGGCTGTCGAACAGCTATCTCGTGGCCGATGAGCTGGGCGCCCATGCGCTGATGATCGACGCGGGCGGTCCGGTGCAGCCGCTGCTCGACGTGCTCGACCGGATGCGCTTCCAGCTGACCCACGTGTTGCTCACCCACCACCATCACGACCACGTCGCCGAGCTCGACCGGGCGCTCGAGCGCCATCCCGGCACCGAGGTCCTGATCCATCAATTGGAGCGTGAGGACGTCGCTCGGGCGACCGGCACGATCGAGCCCGGCAGGCCGATCGAGTGCGGCGCGCTGACGATCGAGCCGATCCATACCCCCGGGCACACCGCGGGGATGGTGTCGCTGCTGGTCAACGGCACGGATGTGTTCACGGGCGACACGCTGTTCAAGCGCTCGGTCGGCGGGGTGCGCGCACCCGGTCACACGACCTACGCGGACCTCAAGAGCTCGATCATGGACAAGCTGCTCAAGCTGCCGCCGGAGACGAGGGTCCATCCCGGGCACACCGACCCGACGACCGTTGCCGACGAGCTCGAGCGCAACCCGTTCGTGCGGATCTGGCGCGGCCTCGACAGCGAGGGCGAGGAACCCTGCACGGTGTTCGGCGAATCCGCGACATTGGTCCTGCTCGCCGAGGACTACGACGGCGGCCACAAGGCGTGGGTCCGCTGGCCCGACGGGTCGGACGACATCGTGCCCGGTTCGCAGGTGACCCGCTCCTGAGAACTGTTCGGGTGGCACGGAATCAGCGCCGACCCGCGGGTACCATTCGTCCGTAGTGGCGAAGGACAAGATCCCCACCTCGCGCGTGGGGCGTACCGCCAGGATCGGGGGCCTTGCAGCAGGACAGGCGATCCGGCAGGCGGGTACCCACGCGGCCAATCTCGCGCGAACCAAAGAGGGTCGCCAGGTGGCGCTCGAGCGCCGCCATATAGAGGCGGCCGAGCAGATCGTCGCGGCGCTCGGAACGATGAAGGGCGCCGCGATGAAGGTCGGCCAGGTGATGTCGTTCCTCGACGTCGGGCTGGTTCCCGAGGAGTACCGCGAGGAGTTTCAGCGAAAGCTCGGGGCGCTGCGCGACGCCGCGCCGACGGTCACCTTCAAGGACATGCGCAAGGTGATCCAGGAGGAGCTCGAGGATCCCCTGGGCGAGATCTTCGACGAGTTCGAGGAGGAGCCGATCGCCGCCGCCTCGATCGGCCAGGTGTACCGCGCCCGCCTGCCCGACGGGCGCCGCGTGGCCGTCAAGGTGCAGTATCCCGGCGTCGCGGCCGCGGTGCGCGCCGACATGCAGAACCTCGGGCTGATTCTCCGCCTGGCCAAGCGAATTGCGCCCGGGATGGACCCCCAGGCGCTTGGCGAGGAGATCCGCAACCGGATCGAGGAGGAGCTCGACTACGAGCTCGAGGCTCAGAACCAGCGCACGCTCGCGCGCATCTTCCGCGGCCATCCGTTCATCGCGATCCCCGAGGTGGTCTCGTCGCTGTCCCGCGAGCGCGTGATGGTCAGCGAGTACGTGCACGGGACGGGCTTCGAGGAGCTCAAGTCGCTGCCCCAGGAGGACCGCGACCGGATCGGCGAGATCCTGTTCCGCTTCTATTTCGGCTGCCTCTATCGCCACCGCCAGTTCTCCGGTGACCCCCACCCGGGCAACTCGATGCTGCTGCCCGACGGACGGATGGCGTTTCTCGACTTTGGCCTGTTCAAGCGGATGCCACCCGGCACCGTCGAGCTCGAGCTCGAGGTCGCCCGCGCGGTCATCGAGGGTGACAAGCAGACGATCATGCGGCTCGGGACCGACACCGGCTTCTTCCCCGAGCCGGAGCGGTTCGACCCCGATCGGGTGCTCGAGCATTTCCGCGCAGCCACCTCCTGGTACACGGTCGACGAGTACATCGAGCTGACGCCCGAGTACGCGACGCAGGTGCTGATCGACATGAGCGACCCCCGCTCGGAGTACTTCGGGCAGCTGCGCCACGAATCGGCGCCGCCCGACCACATCTTCGGACGGCGGATGGAGGTGCTGACGCTGGCGGTGATCGCGCAGCTGCACGCACGCGGCAACTTCCATCGTGTCGCGCGCGAGTGGATCTACGGCGAGGAGCCCGTCACCGAGCTCGGCCGCCAAGAAGCCGACTTCTACGCGCGCGCAGCCGCGTAAGGCACGTCATCTTCCACTGCAACCCACGGCCCCTAGGTGCGTGGACCCCAGCCTACTCCTCCCGCGCACCTGGTGCAAATCGTCACGAACATTGAGAATCCTCTTACCCTTCGTCCGCGACGGCGCCCTGGCTCAGACCCGCTGGATCTGCACGAGGCTTGTCGTCCCCGGCCGCCCGCTGGGCAGTCCCGCCGTGATGCCCACGCGCGCGCCCGGCTTGACCCAACCGAGCTCGACGACCCGCCGCGCCGCGTCCGCGATCAGAGCCTCGGTGACCTCGTGTCGTCGCATCGACGCGGCCTGCACGCCCCACATCAGGCTGCACCGGCGCACGGTCTCCTTGCCCGGCGACAGCGCGTAGATCGGAACGCTCGGACGGTGCGCCGACAGCAGCCGCGCCGAACGTCCCGACAGCGTCGGCACCACGAGCGCCGCCAGGTGCAGATCGCGGGCCGCCGCGCAGGCGCCATAGGCGACGGTATACGCCGGGTCGCGAGCGTCACGCCGCACGCGCTCCTCGTTCCAGAGCCGGTACGGCAGTTCGTGCTCGGTGCGCTCCGCGATCGCCGCCATCATCTCGACCGACTCGACCGGGTATGCGCCGACCGCCGTCTCCTGGGAGAGCATCACCGCGTCGGTGCCGTCGAAGATCGCGTTGGCGACATCGGCCACCTCGGCGCGCGTGGGGCGCGAGGAGGACACCATCGAGTCGAGCATCTGGGTGGCGGTGATCGACGGCCGCGCGAGCCGGCCCGCGACATGCAGCAGGTGCTTCTGGACGAGCGGCACGTCCTCGATCGGCAGCTCGATCCCAAGGTCCCCACGCGCGACCATCACGCAGTCGGCCGCACGGATGATCTCCTCGGCGGCATCCACCGCCTGCGGCTTTTCGATCTTGGCGATCAGCGGCAGCCGGGTGTGCTTGCGAACGCTGGTCACGTCCTCCGCTGTCCGTACGAACGACAGCGCCACGAGGTCGACCCCGATCGACTCGCCGAACCGCAGCATGTCGAGGTCCTCCTCGGGAACGGCGTTCAGCCCACGCGCCGACCCGGGGATGTTGAGCCCCTGGCGCGAGGCGACCGAGCCGCCGACCTCCACCGTCGTCACGATCTCGCCATCGCCTTCGCGCACCGTCTCGGCGCGCAACCGGATCGCGCCGTCGGCGAGGTATACGACGTCACCCGGGTCCACCGCAGCGGCCAGCCCACCCCAGCTGACCGACATCCGCGAGTCGTCGCCGAGCGCGTCCGAGCCGCAAACCAGCACCAGCTTCTCCCCCGGCTTGAGCTCGACGATGTCGTCGCGCAGCGCGCCGATCCGCAACTTCGGTCCTGGCAGATCCTGGAGGATCGCGACCTGCCGCCCCGCGGCCGACGCGGCCGCGCGAACGCGCTCGGCGTTCTCGGCATGAAGCTCTCGGTTGCCGTGCGAGAAGTTCAACCGCGCGACGTCCATGCCCGCCTGCACCATCCGGGCGAGCGTGTCCGGATCGCGCGAGGCCGGCCCGACCGTGGCAACGATCTTCGTGCGCCGCATCGACTGGAAGCTAAACGACAGCCCAGCGGATGTCGTTTAGCATTTGGCTAGGGCGCCTCCAGCTCGGGGAAATGCTCGGCGAGGTGCGACCGCAGCGACTCGCGCACGAATCGCCGCTCGTCCGACGATGCCATCCGGTAGCGGCCCAGCAGCTCTTTCTGGGCTGTGATCTGAAGCCCTGCGATCGTCCACGACACCGCCAGGCGCTCGAACAGCAGCTCGGCGGCACGCTGCCAGGCGTCCTCTCGATCGAGCCCGCCGGCGAGCACCGCCGCGTACTCGCTCCGCGCCTTGGGCGATAGTGAGCCGCGCAGCACCAGCACGCCGCCCTCGTCGTCGCGGTACGCGCTGCTCGGCGCGGCCAGCGTCTCGCGGCCGGCGGCGCGCTCTCGCCGGCGATTGCGGCGACCCACCTACACGGGCGCCGAGGCGGCGCGGCGCAGCTCGGCGGCCACGTCGCCCCGAACCGGGTCGGCGTGGCCTGCCCATGCGGCCGACGGCTCGAGATCCGCAAGCTTGCGCATCGAGGCGCGCGCCTGCTCGACGTCGATGTCGAACGCTGGATGCGGCACCCGCGGCGGCCCCTTGATCGAGGTCTGCGGGTCAAGCGTGTAGAAGCAGTCCGACGCCAGCGCGAGGCGGTCGGATTCGCGATAGAGGCCGATCAGCCCCGGCGCGTGCCCCGGCAGGTCGACCACCTTGAAGCCGCAGATGTCCTGCCCCTCCTCGACCGTGCCGACGATCTTGACGGACCCGCCGTCCCATGCCGGCAGTAGCCGCTTGAGCAGGAAGCGGCCGTGCGGGGCGAGCTTCGAGAAGTCGAAGTAGGAGCGAAACGGCGCCTCGGATTCGGCGGCCTCGCGTTCGGCCTGGTGGCAGTAGACCGGCGCGCCAAGGCCCGGCGCCGCGCCGCGGTGATCGGCGTCGGCGTGTCCAAGCACGACCCGGTTGATTCCGCCGAGCCGCGCAGCCGCGGCCGCGATCGCGTCGGTCATGTCGGAGATCCCGGCGTCGAACACGGTGACGCCGCCGTTGTCCTCGATCAGGTACACGTTCATCGTCTTGATTGGGAACCCCCCGCGTAGCACCCAGACCCCATCTGCGACCTGCTCCTGCTTGACGCCATGCGTTGCCGAGCGGAGCCTTGTGCGCAGGTTCGCGAGGCTCGTCAGCCGCGCCTCCGCCGCCGAACCGGCTGGCGGCAGGAAGCCGAGCTGACGCGCGATTTCGCCGCTGTCGACGTACGCATCGTTGTGCTGGATCAGGTCGTTCGCGACCGTGAGGACGTCACACCCCTCGATCTCGATCTTGGCGCCGTTGGGCTGAAAGCCCTGAAAGCTGCCGGGCCCGGCGAAGGTTGCCCGGGCGCGCCAGCGCACGGCGGTACGGCCCCGCGCGGTCGTCAACTCGAGCATCTCGAAGCGAAAATCCGGAAAGGCCGCGAACAGGGATTCGAAGTAGTGCCGGATCCCGTCCGGGGCGCTCAGCTCCTGCTGGCCGACGAAGCGGTCGACCGCGCCGGGCTCCCAGCAGGCCATGGCGGCGTCGAGGTCGTGCGCGGCCAGCGCGTTGAAGTAGCTCTTGGCGACGTCGGCGGTGGAAGGCATGGGACGGTCGCAGTCTACGCGGCGCCAATATCGTGCGTCTTCATGGCAAGCGCCGCACGCGAGCTCGGGCGTGGCGAGCGGGTCCTGCCGGGCCTGTGGCGGCTGCGGCTGCCGCTGCCGTGGCCCGGCGTTCCGCATTGCAATGCCTGGGCGATCGCGGCCGGGTCCGGTGTCGTGTTGGTCGACACCGGGATGCACCAGCCGGGATCGATGGCCCAGCTCGAGCGAGCGCTCGAGCAGGTCAACCTGAAGGTCGAGCACGTCCGGCTGCTCGTGTCCACCCATGCGCACTCGGATCACTGGGGACAGGCGGCGACGATCCGTGACCGGGCGGGGTGTGAATTTTGGATGCACCCCAATCACGAGCACGGGATGCGCAGCTCCCAGGAGGCGCTCGAGCGCCGGCTCGAGGTCGGGCGCCAGAGCGGCGTCCCGGTGGACGTGCTGCGCCGCTACGCCGAGCAGGCGAAAGGACGCCCCTCGGGCATCGCTCGGATCATCGAGCCCGACCGCCCGCTGGTCCCGGGCGTCCAGATCGACTCCGACCTCGGCGTCTGGGACGTATACGAGACGCCGGGACACGCGCCCTCGCACGTCTGCCTGCACCAACCCGAGCGCCGCCTGCTGATCTCGGGGGACCACCTGCTCGGCCGCATCTCGTTGTTCTACGACTACGGCTGGACCCCGGATCCGGTCGGCGAGTTCCTCGGCTCGCTCGACACGGTCGACGCGCTCGATGCGCGGCTGTGCCTGTCTGGCCACGGCAGGCCGTTCTTCGACGTGCACGGCCACATCGAGGGCAACCGCAGGCTCGTGGGCGAGCGGCTCGACGCGGTGCGCGCCGCGCTCGACGGCGCTCCCCGCACTGCGCTCGAGATCTCTCCGCGCGTGTATGAAGAGCCACTCACGCAGTCGAACGCGGCGTGGCTGCTGTCGGAGACGCTCTCCTATCTGCGGCACCTGGAGCTGGCCGGAGAGGTGACGCACGCCCCCGACGGCGGGGCCGAGCGCTGGGCGCTATCCAAACCTTGACACGCGCGTGTCAAGGTTGCTACATTGCCGCAACCTTGCGCATCGACGAGATCTTGGCCGCGAGCGAGGAGCCAGTCTTCTCGTTTGAGTTCTTCCCGCCGCGCACGCCGGATGGGGAGCGCAATCTGCGCTCGGCGCTGGAGGCGCTCTCAGCGCTTGCGCCAGACTTTGCGTCGGTCACCTACGGCGCGGGCGGCTCCACGCGCGACCGCACGATCGAGGTCACCAAGTGGCTGAAGCAGGAGCTGGGGATCGAGGCGATGGCCCACTTGAGCTGCGTGGGCGCGACGCGCGAGGAGCTGTGCGCGATCCTCGACGGGATCGCAGACGCCGGGATCGAGAACGTGCTGGCGCTGCGTGGCGATCCGCCACGCGGTGAGACCGAGTGGCAGCCACACCCCGGCGGGCTTCGCTTCTCGACCGAGCTGACCGCGCTGATCTGCTCGCGCTATCCGTTCGCGGTCGGGGCGGCATGCTTTCCCGAGGTGCACCCGGAGGCTGCTGACCTCGCCTCCGACCTGCGCTTCCTCAAGGAGAAGGTTGACGCGGGCGCGTCGTTCTTGATCACCCAGCTGTTCTTCGACAACGAGCTCTACTTCCGGTTCGCCGAGGAGGCGCGGGCTTCCGGGGTCACCGTGCCGATCATCCCCGGGATCATGCCGATCACCGACGTGAGCCAGATCAAGACGATCACGGGCATGTGCGGGGCCTCGATTCCGCAGTCGCTGCTCGAGCAGCTCGAGATCCGTGCCGGCGACCCGGACGCCGTGCTCCAGCTGGGCGTCTCCTACGCGACACTGCAGTGCGCCGAGCTGCTGGCCCGCGGCGCACCCGGCATCCACTTCTACACGCTCAACCGCTCGCCCGCCACGCGCGCGATCCTCTCCGCGCTGAAGCTGCTGCGTCCATGGGTGCGGCGCGAGGTCGTGCGGACCGCAGCCGGTTAGGGCGGCACGATCTCGAGCGCGTGGGCAACCATCGGCCGCCCGTCGCGCTCGTAGCGAACGTCGACCTCGTCGTTGCGCTTGTACGTGCCGATTCCCCAAAAGCCGACGAACCAGGCCCAGAAACCGAGCTTCTGCTGCACGAGTTCGCGCTCGAACAGGAGCTCTCCGCCGGACACCTCATAGTCGACGCCCAGCTCCTGGGGCACCCCGTTGACGTAGACCTCGAACGGCGACCGCACGCCGGGCGGCAGCTTCACGCGCCAGCGATTCTCTGTCATAGCTCTTCTGCCAACAGCGACAGGATCGCGCAGTCCTCGCGCCGGCCGCGGTACCGCCTGTAACCGCGCAGCACGCCTTCGTACGAGTAGCCGGCCGCGGCCGCGGCGCGCAGCATCGCTTCATTGTGGGGCTCGGTCGTCAGCTGCACGCGCGCGATGCCGCATTCACGGGCCAGCCATTCGCTTGCCAGCCGCAGCGCACGCGGACCGAGGCCACGCCCACGCACCTGCGGCACGACCCAGATGCCGAGCTCGGCGCGGTGGTGATCCCAGTCGAACTGATGGATGTTGATCTGTCCGCGGCACACATCCAAGCCCGGCTCGAGGATCGTCAGCGTCGCCTGGTTGCCGGCCGCGCGCTCGGGGGGCTCGAGTTCGGCATGCCTCCCCAGCTGCGCACCGCTCGGTGGCCTCTCCTGCCCCAGCCGGATGTGCAGCTCCGGATCGTCTTGGTAGGCGATCAGGATCTCGGGGATATCGCGCTCCGCGGCGTCGCGCAGCACGACGTGACCGTCGCTCAGCGGTCGCTCGAGCGTTGGGATCGCGGGCATGTCGTCCCCTGACCGTACCCTGTCGCGCCATGGAGCCGATCCCCTACAGCGTCCGCCGCTCGGAGCGCGCGCGGCGCGTCCGCGTCACGGTCGACGCCGCCCGCGGGGTCGAGGTCGTGCTGCCACGCCGGGCCTCTGAGCGTGAGGCCGCTGCCGCCATCCGTGAGCTGCGGCCCTGGATCGAGCGGCGAGTGGCTGAGCTGGCGCGCGCGCGGGCAGCGGTCGCCTCGCGCGGTGACACGGTCCCCTACCTGGGCGAGGCCCTGCGGCTCATCGGCTGTCCCGGGCGCACGCGCGTGCACCGGCGCGGCTCAGAGCTGCTGGTCCCGGCGGGCGCTGATCGCAACGCGGCGCTCGAGCGCTGGTATCGCCGCGCGGCATACGACGAGATCGAGCCGCGGCTGGGGCGGGCCTGCGCACAGACCGGCAGCTCGTACACGAAGCTGACGATCCGTGGGCAACGCACGCGGTGGGCCAGCTGCTCGCCGGCGGGCGCCATGAGCTTCAACTGGCGACTGCTGCTGGGGCCCGAGCCGGTGCTCGAGTACGTGGTCTGGCACGAGGTATGTCACCTGGAGGTGATGGACCACTCGCCGCGCTTCTGGGCGCTGCTCGGCAAGTACTGCCCCGACTACCGCACGCAGGTGCGCTGGCTGCGTCGCCACGGCGGCACGCTTGTGCTCTGAGCTGCGCTCATGGATGGTGCGATGAGATCGCCCGCCGCAACGCCGCATACGCGCTCTCCCCGCGCCGCTGCTCGATCAGCGTCCGCCGCACCCGTCCCAGGTATGCCTCGGCGGAGCCGTCGCCACGGATATCGACGCCCGCGCGCACACTGGGCATCAGCCGCTGCGGGCCGGCGAGCTCGATCCTGGCCGCGACCTGCTGGACGGGGTCAAAGCGCTTGATCTTGAAGTCGACGGCGCTGCGCGGAGCCTCGCCGGCGAGGTTCCGCCCGCGAGCCTCGATCGCGTCGAGCGCATCGCCGAGCTCCGCGAACCGATCGTGTTCGACCTTCGAGCCGGACCTGACGGTCAGCTTCCACGCCACCGCGGGATCTTCCCACCGCGGAGGCGGCGCTACGCGGCGAGGTCCACCTCGATCTCGTCAACCTCGCTCACGCGGCGCTCGCGGACATTGCTCACGGCCAGCCGTGACGCGAGCCGGTGCGCCGGAATGTTCTCGGCCAGCATCGTCGCCCGCAGCCGCGTGATCCCGCGGGCGAGCGCGGCCTGCGCCAGCCGCTCGAGCAGCATGCTGCCGAGGCCCTCGCCCTGGAAGCGCTCGCCGACCACGACCGCCAGCTCGGCGGCCGCGGGGTCGTCGGCCAGCCGCACGAACCGCCCGACGGCCACGATCCGCTCGGGATCCTCAGCGGCGGTCGCGACGAGCGCCACGTGGTTGATCGCGTCGACGTCCACCAGGTAGCGGACGTCCGTTGACGAGAGATGGGGCTTGGGAACCAGGAACCGCCGGTACTTGGTCTCCGGCGACAGCCGCTCGTACGCGGCGCGCAGACGCTCGCCGTCATCCGCCCGCAGCGGCCTGATCACGACCTCGACACCGCTTGACAACCGCACGCGCTCCATGCTTCGAGCGTATGCCGGGCGGGCGCGAGTGAGTGTGTCCCCGATCACATCGCCGGGCCGCACTGCGCCCGGCTATGAACCTACGAGCGCTCGCCGATCGGCACGTACTCCAGCCGGTGCTCGCCCGTAAAGATCTGGCGCGGGCGCGCGATCTTCTGCTCGGAGTCGTCGATCATCTCGAGCCACTGCGCGATCCAGCCGCTGGTCCGGCCGATCGCAAACAGCACCGGGAACATCTCGACCGGCATCCCGAGCGCCTCGTAGATCATCCCCGAGTAGAAGTCGACGTTCGGGTACAGCTTGCGCTCGATGAAGTACTCGTCCTCGAGCGCGATCTTCTCGAGCTCGGTCGCGATGTCGAGCAGCGGGTTCTTGCCGGTGACCTCGAACACCTCGTCGGTAGCGGTCTTGATGATCTTCGCGCGCGGGTCGTAGTTCTTGTAGACGCGGTGCCCAAAGCCCATCAGCTTTTCCTTGCCGTCCTTCACGCCCTTGATGAAGTCGGGGATGTTGTCCTTGCTCTTGATCCGCTGGAGCATCCTCAGAACCGCCTCGTTGGCGCCCCCGTGGAGCGGGCCGTACAGCGCGGCGACTCCGGCCGCGACCGCCGAGTAGGGGTCGACCTGCGAGGAGCCGACGCCCCGCACCGCGCTCGTCGAGCAATTCTGCTCGTGGTCGGCATGCAGGATGAACAGCACGTCGAGCGCGTGCTCCAGCCGCGGGTCCGGCTCGTACTTGAGCTCGGTCATCTTGTAGATCATCGAGAGGAAGTTGCCGGGATAGCTGAGGTCGTTGTCCGGATACACGTACGGCTTGCCCTGGTTGTGCCGGAACGAGAACGCCGCCAGCGTCGGCATCTTTGCCAGCAGCCGGATCACCTGGAGGTAGCGGCACTCCTCGTCCTTGATCCTCGCCGCCTCGGGATAGAAGGTCGACAGCGCGCCAACGGACGCCAGCAGCATCCCCATCGGGTGCGCGTCGTAGCGGAACCCCTGCATGAACTCCTTGATGTTCTCGTGCACGAACGTGTGGATCGTGATCTGGTGGGTCCACTCGTCGAGCTCCTGTCGGTTTGGCAGGTGGCCGTGGATCAACAGGTAGGCGACCTCGAGGTAGCTGGACTTCTCCGCCAACTGCTCGATCGGATAGCCGCGGTACTCGAGGATGCCTCGCTCGCCGTCGATGTAGGTGATCGCGGAGCGGCAGGAAGCGGTGTTGAGGTACGCCGGGTCGTAGCTCATCAGCCCGAAATCCTCGTCGTCGACCTTGATGCCGCGCAGCTCGATCGCGCGGATCGTCCCGTCCTCGATCGGGATCTCGTACGTCTTGCCGGTCCGGTTGTCCTTTACGGTGAGGGTGTCGTTGGCGGTGGCCGTGCCGGCGCCGTCCTGATGCTGGGTCTCCGTTGTCATGGCACTCCCTCTCGCGCAGTTGGCGGTGGTCCCTCGCACTCTAATACCCGGCGCACTTCAGCTAAAAGCCTGCGCGCCGACGGGCGGGCTCCGCGCGTCGGTTTCCGGACCAGAACTAGCTTGTCGCGATCGCCATCGCGATCGCGATCACGACGAGCACCAGGCTGATCGCCATCACCGCACGCTGGCCCCGCGCGCTGTACGGGAAGCTCGGCCGCGTCAGCCCCACCCATGCGAGCACGACCGCGCCGGCGGCCAGCACGCCACCGGCGATGTACCAAGGGACCTTCGAGGGCTCGGCTGCAGCAAGCACGACGCTCAACACTTCAAGCCGCAGCCTAGCTGTCAGTGACCGAACGTGCGAGCCCGCGCGCGCACGGTCCGCACGCGGGCCGGCGGCAGCGGCGCGGGATCGCCGTGCGGGCCGCGCCGGGGCCGGCGCGGAAACGGCTTGCGCGGATGGGGCCGGTTGCGCTTGACGCCGCCGTCGTCGTCAGACGGCTGCGACTGCTCGGGCTCCTGCTTGATCGCCCACCACACGATGCAGATCAACCCGATCAGCGGGATCTTCAGCGCCAGCATCAGCCACAGGAATCCCCAGGTCAAGACCCCACGATCCTACCCTGATTTCGCAACGAATGAAACGCCCGCAGCGGCACTGGTTTGTCGACGAACTGAGTGATCCTGCGCAGCTCCGAGACCCGCTCGGAGATCTCCTCGCTGGTCAGCCTGGTGATCCGCTCGACCCCGAACTCCTGGACGTTGAACGACGCGATCACCGTCCCGTAGGCCATCGCGCGCGACAGTAGCTCGTGATCGAGCTCCGAGTCCGGATGGGCCGCGATGTAGCCCATGAACCCGCCGGCGAAGCAGTCGCCGGCGCCGGTCGGATCGATGACGTTCTCCAGCGGGAATGCCGGCAGCCCGAAGAAGCCCTCCTCGGTGAACATCGCCGCCCCGTACTCGCCCTGCTTGGCGATGATCACCCGTGGGCCCCACTCGCGGGCCCGTTGCGCGGCACGGACGAAGCTCGGCTCGGCGGTGAGCTGGCGGAGCTCCGCGTCGTTGAGCATCAGGCAATCGACCTCCGAGATCGCCGCGATCAACGCATCCCGAGCGGTCTCGATCCAGAGGTTCATCGAGTCGAGCGCCACGAACCGAGCAGCCGCGCACTGCGCGCGCACCTGCCGCTGGAGCTCGGGCTGGATGTTTGCCAGGAACACGACGTCTGCCGAGCGCGAGCCCTCGGACAGCTTCGGCTGAAACTCCGCGAACACGTTCAGCTGGGTGTCGAGCGTACGACGGTCGTTGAGGTCCCAGCCGTACTCGCCCCGCCAGAAGAACGTGCGGCCGCCCGCGACGTGCTCGATGTCGTCGATGTTCACCCCGCGTGCCCGCAGCACCGCGTACTCGTCCTCGCCGAAGTCGTCGCCGACGGGCCCAACGACGTGGACCTCGTCGAAGAACGACGCGGCCAGCGCGAAGTGCACTGCGGAGCCGCCCAGCATCCGCTCGCGGCTGCCGAACGGAGTGGTGACCGCGTCGAACGCGATCGAGCCGACGACCGTGACGCTCATGAGTCGGGGTAGGCTAGCGAGGCCGTCGCGGCACGACCGCGGCGATAGGCTGCCTGCCGTGCGCGCGATCCAGATCACCGAGTTCGGCGGCCCCGAGGTGCTGAAGCTCGTCGAGCTGCCGCAGCCGGAACCGGGCGAGGACGAGGTTCTGATCGAGGTCAGCCGCGCCGGCCTGAACTTCGCGGACACCCATCAGCGAACCAACTCCTACCTCGCCAAGGCCGAGCTGCCGCTGGTGCCCGGATCCGAGGTCGTGGGCGTTCGCACGGATACGGGCGAGCGCGTGGTCGCGCTCACTGGCAACGGCGGGTACGCGGAATACGCCACTGCCCCGGAGGCGCTCAGCTTCCCGATTCCCGACGGCGTCGACGACGGCACCGCGCTGGCTTTGCTGCTGCAGGGGTTGACCGCGTGGCACCTTTACAGGACCTGCGCTCACGTCGCGCCCGGCGAGTCGGTGGTGGTCCATGCCGCCGCGGGCGGCGTGGGGACGCTCGCCGTGCAGCTCGGCAAGCAGCTCGGCGCCGGCCGCGTGATCGCGACCGCGTCGAGTGAGGAGAAGCGAGCGCTGGCGCTCGAGCTGGGCGCCGATGCGGCCACCGACGCCTCGCCGGACGGCCTGACCGAGCGGCTGATCGAGTGCAATGGCGGGCACCGGGTCGATGTCGTGTTCGAGATGGCCGGCGGCGAGATATTCCGCCAGTCGCTGGATGCGCTCGCGCCGTTCGGCCGCCTGGTCGCCTACGGAATCGCCTCCGGTGAGCAGAACGAGGTCTCGACCGGTCATCTGATGCGACGCTCACGCGCGGTCATCGGGTTCTGGCTGATGCACTGCCTTGGCCGGCCCGAGATGGTCGACGAGGCGCTCGCCGCGCTGTTCGAGATGGCTTCTCGCGGGCAGCTCAAGGCGATCGTCGGCGCGACGTATCCGTTGAGCGAGGCCGGGCGGGCCCAGAGCGACCTACAATCGCGGCGCACCACCGGGAAGCTGCTGCTCGATCCGAGCGTCTAGCAGAGCCGCCGCGCCACATCCAGGAACTGCGCGCACAGCTCGCGCCCGAGCGCGTTCCACTCCCCGATCGATGCGCGCGTCTGAGCGCGCAGGGCGTCCGGATCGAGCCCCATCCCGACCGCGTCGTCATCGTCGCGATAGTGGTCCAGCCAGCTCTCGAAGTCGCGCAGCGTCGCTTCAGCATGGAACTGGATCCCCCACGCGCGGGCGCCCACGCGGAATGCCTGCAGCCCGGCTTCGCTCCGTGCCAGCGCAGTCCCGCCGGGCGGCAGCCCGAACGAATAGCTGTGCCATTCGAGTGCTTCAAACTCCGGCGCAAGCGGCGCGAGCAGGGGGTCATCGCCGCCCGCGTGGGTCGTCTGCACTCGATACCACCCGACCTCCGGCTGCGGTGCTCGGGCCACCTCCCCGCCGGCTGCTGATGCGAGCAATTCGGCGCCGAGGCAGACGCCGAGCAGCGGCATCCCGCGGTCGATCAGTTCCGCCAGCAGCCGTTTCTCCTCCCCGATCCACGGGTGGTCGGCCTCCTGATCGGGATGCATCGCACCGCCAAGCGTGATCAGCGCGTCGACCGCCAGCGGATCGACCGGCGACGGCTCGCCAGCTGCAATCAGCCACTGCTCGAGCTCGCCCCCGGCCTCCTCGATCGACTGCGCAAAGACACCGGGCCCGGCGTCCGGCTCGTGAACCACCGCGAGCACTCGCATCGGGTCAGAGCGCTGCGGCGCGCTCGACGAATTGACGCCACTGCGCGTGCGCCGACTCGCGCCAGCGGGCATCGCGGCGCGAAGCCACCTGTTCGCCGACCGGAATACGCTCGGCGATCTCGGCCGTGGAGCTCCACAACCCGGCGCCCACGGCCGCCAGCGCCGCTGCGCCCGCTGCGGTCGCGTCGACCGCTCCGCGCTGGACGGCCACGCCGGCGCAGTCGGCCTGAAGCTGAAGCAGCGTCGGGTCGCGGGTCAGGCCGCCGTCGACCCGTAGAACCTCGACCGGCACGCTGGCGCGCACGGCGTCAAGCACGTCGGCGACTCGCCACGCGATCCCTTCAAGGGCCGCGCGTGCGAGGTGTGCGGAACGCGTCCCGGCGGTCAGACCGGCGATCACCGCGCGTGCGTTCGGCTTCCACCAGGGCGCGCCGAGGCCGGCGAGCGACGGCAGCACGGTGACACCGCCGGCATCGTCCACCGTCGCCGCGGCCGCCACGAGCGCCGCAGGATCTGGCGCTAGCCCCATGTCCCTGCTCAGCCACTCGAGCAGCGCCCCGGCGGTGAACACGCCGCCATCGAGCGCCCATTCGACCCTCCCGCCCACGCGCCACGCGATCGTCGGCAGCAACCCGCCGGTCGGCACCGGTCGCTCACTACCGACATGCGCGAGCACGAACACGCCGGTTCCATAGGTCGCCTTCACCAGCCCGGGCAACACGCAGCCCGCGCCGGCGAGCGCCGCCTGCTGATCGACGCACCGCGCGCGCAGCGGCAGCTCGTAGCGCCAGGACTCGTGGCTCAGGGCGCCGAGATCTCCGGCGGTGTCGGCGATCTCGGGCAGCACTTCGCCCGGCACCCCGAACGCGCGCAACAGCTCCGGATCCCAGGCGGGCGCACCCAGCTGCGTGCGCGAAGCTGTCGACGGGTCGGTCGCGAACCCTGCGCCGAGCCGGTCGCACAGGAATGAGTCGACGGTGCCGACCCGAAGCGTTCCAGCAGCCAGCTGCCGCTGAACGTTCGCATCGTGCTCCAACAGCCAGGCGATCTTCCCGGCCGAGAAGTACGGGTCAAGCGGCATGCCGCTGATCCGCACGATCTCCTCCGCGCGGCCGCTTTGCGCGAGCCGCTCGAGGACCTCCTGCGAGCGCTTGTCCTGCCACGTCACGACCGGCGTGAGCGGGTGGCCTGTCTCCGCGTCCCAGGCCAGAACCGACTCCCCCTGGTGATCGAGGCCGCAGGCGTCGATCCGCCCCGGCGCGCGCTCCAGCACCTCGGCCACCGCCTCGACCACCGCCCGCAGCACCTCGTCGGGATCCTGCTCGACCCAGCCCGGCCGCGGGTGCTGTAGCGGTTTCTCGCGTCGCGCCTGCGCCAGCACGCGGAGCTCGCCGTCGTACAGAACCGCCTTCACCGCGGAGGTGCCCTCGTCGATCCCCAGCAGCAGGGTCATACGGGAGCCCGGCGGTCGGCTGCCCGGCGCCACCATGGTCCCCCGCTCGCGGGGGGCGGCGCCGCGACCAGCTCGCGCTCGGGATCGAGCGCGACACCCGCCGCTGCCACCAACTCGAGCACGCGTTCAGCGATTCCCAGCGACGCGGTCAGGCCGGTCGACCGGATCGCGGCGACGTTGACCAGCCGCTCACACGCGCTCGAGGTCGCGATCACGTAGTTGACGCCACGACCGGCCGGCCGCAGCCCGGCATACGCGGCGATCGGCTCCGCGTCGCTGAGCTGCGGGTAAAGCGGACACGCGCTCGACAGGATCTCGGCACGAGACCCGGCACGTACCGACCAGTCGTCCTTGTCCTCGAGGTCAACCGCGGTCGGACCCGCGACCACTTTGCCGTCGAGCGTCGGGAACACCAGCACGCCCTTCGTCCGCTCGCTTGGAACCGGCAGCAGGACGTGATCGAGCCGGTGCCCGGCGGACGGTTCGAAAACGATGAATTCCCCTTTACGAGGATAGATGTCGAACGAATCGTCCCCGGCCATCCGCGCGAGTTCGTCGGCACGCAGGCCGGCGCAGTTGACGACGACCTCGCTGCTCACCGCCTCCCCCTGCTCGAGCTCGACCCGCATCCCGCCACCGGTGCGTTCGAGCGCGATCACCCGCGAGCGCGTTCGGAGCTGCGCACCGTGCAGGACCGCCGCCCCCGCGAGCGCCAGCGTGAACGCGACAGGATCAGTCACCGATTCGCCGGGAACCTCGAGCGCGCCGTCGGGCCGCTGATGAACCGTCACTCCGTTTGTCCGTGCCCGCGCGGCGAGCGCGTTGACGGTCGCCCGCTGCGCGCGATCGAGCGGCCGCATCACCGCCCCGCACGCCAGCAGGGGTATCGACAGCGCCCGGACGATCGCCGGCCGCAGCGACGCCGCCCGCAGGATCAGCTCCGTCTCGAGCTGGCCCGGCGGCGCGTCGAACCCGGTGTGCAGGATCCCCGAGTTCGCACCGCTCGCGCCGAGGCCGGGCTCGGGCTCCGCCTCGAACAACGCGACCTCTGCGCCGCGGCGAGCCAGCGCCAGCGCCACCGCGCATCCCACGACGCCGGCGCCGATCACGGCGACTTCGACGTCGTGCCCCGATTGCGTTGACATCGCGCAGGCGCAAGCGTATCGTCGCGCCACTTAGCTCGGAAGATCGGACCATTGGGGCACAAGCTCGAACCGGGGAGGTTTTGGCGTGGCTGATGAGGCGCTACGAACGTCGGCGACGACGTCGCAGCTGGGCGAGGACGAGCGAGAGCTCGCGCACCTCGGCTACAAGCAGGAGCTCTCGCGGGCGTGGAGCGGATTCACGAACTTCGCGATCTCATTCACGATCATCTCGGTGCTCGCGGGCTGCGTGACCAACTTCTCGTTCGCGTGGAACGCCGGCGGACCGATCGCGATCTCGATCGGTTGGCCCGTCCTGTGCGCGTTCGTCCTGCTCGTCGCGTTCTCGATGGCCGAGCTCACCTCGGCGTTCCCGACCGCGGGCGGCCCCTACTGGTGGTCGGCGAAGCTCGGCAGCCCCGGTTGGAGCTGGATCACCGGCTGGTTCAACATTGTCGGGCTGGTCGGGATCGTTGCGGGCGTTGGTTATGGCGCGGCGTTCTTCCTCCAGGCCGTCCTGAGCCTGTACGGGCTTCACGTGCTCGGGATCAACTTCGCCACCACCAACCCCAAGACGATCCTCCACGAGACCTGGCTGCTGTTCCTGATCATCCTGATCGGCTACACGGTCGTGAACATCTTCGCCGACCGGCTGCTCGCGATCTTCAACAGCATCTCGGTCGGGTGGCACGTGCTCGGGGTGCTGGTGATCATCGGCCTGATCGCGTTCGTGCCGAGCCACCACCAGAGCATCAGCTTCGTGTTCGGGCAGCGCTTCAACAACACCGGCTTCCATGGCGGCGCCACCGGTGGCGGGTTCTTCTGGCTCTACGTCCTGCCACTCGGCTTCATCCTGACGATGTACACGCAGACGGGCTATGACGCCTCCGCGCACACGGCGGAGGAGACCCGCGGCGCGGCCAAGGCGGCCGCCCAGGGTGTGTGGCGCTCCGTGTTCTACTCGGCGATCGCCGGCTGGCTGCTGCTGCTGGCGTTGCTATTCGCCGCTACGCACGTCAGCGCGATCACCTCTGCCGGCGGCGGCGCGATCCCCGTCGTCGAGACCGGCCTGACCACGTGGGCGGCCAAGCTCGTGCTGATCGTCTTTACCGTCGGGCAGCTGTTCTGCGGCGCGGCCGGTCTCACCAGTGCCTCGCGCACGTGGTACGCGTTCTCGCGCGACCGCGGTATGCCCGGCTGGGGCTTGTTCCGAAGGCTGACAACCAAGCGCGTGCCGCTGTACGCCGTGCTGGCGGTCTCGGTCGTGTCGCTGATCATCACGATTCCGGCCTACTTCGGCAACAAGCAGGGCGTCCCGTGGGCCTACTTCGCGATCACCGCGATCTGCACCGTTGGCCTGTACCTGGCGTACATCATCCCGGTGTACCTGCGGCTGCGGATGGGCGACCGCTTCCAGGCGGGCCCCTGGACGCTGGGATCGCGATACAAGTGGGTCAACATCGGGGCGATCGCGTTCGTGGTGCTGGTCGTCTACGCGCTCGACGGTCCGACCTCGGCGACCGGCGCGCCGTGGAACAAGGGGTTCACGTGGACGTCTTTCAACTATTCGCCGCTGGTGCTGGTGGTCGGGCTGATCGTGGGCATCTGGTGGTGGCTGGACGCCAAGAAGCGCTACCACGGCCCGGTGCGCACGATCGACGAGGCTGAATTCGAGGCCGGCGGACCGATGCCCTCGGCACCGGCGGTCGCGGGCGGATCGGAGTAGACGATGGCGAGCGTGACGCGCCCAGGCGGACCGGGCACCGCGACCGGGATGCTGTCGCTCGAGGAGCTGCGTGGCGAGGCCCAGGCCGGCACCGTCGACACCGTCGTGACCGCCTTCACCGATATGCAGGGCCGGCTCGTCGGCAAGCGGATCGACGTCTGGTACTTCCTCGATGAGGTCGCGGACCACGGGATCGAGGGGTGCAACTACCTGCTAGCCCTCGACATGGAGATGGATCCGGTGCCGGGCTATGAGATGGCGAACTGGGAGAAGGGGTATGGCGACTTCGGCATCTCGCCCGACCTGTCGACGCTGAGGCGGATCCCCTGGCTCGATCGCACCGCGCTCGTGCTCTGCGATGTCGTGGGGCACGACGGCTCGCCGGTCGCGGCCTCACCGCGCCAGATCCTGATCGCCCAGTACGAGCGGGCCAGAGAGCTGGGGTACCTGCCGCAGTTCGCCTCCGAGCTCGAGTTCTACCTGTACAGGCAGAGCTACGCGGAGGCGCACGAGCGGGACTACCGCGGTCTCACACCGACCATCCCCTACATCCTCGACTACCACGTCCTCGCCACGACGATGGACGAGAACATGATCGGCCAGATCAGGCGCGGCATGCATGGCGCCGGCATCCCGGTGGAGTTCTCAAAGGGCGAGGCGTGGTACGGCCAGCACGAGCTCAACGTCCGCTACGCCGACGCGATCACCTCCGCCGACCGCCACACGATCTACAAGAACGGCGTCAAGGAGATCGCGTTCTTGAACGGCGTCTCGGCGACGTTCATGGCCAAGCCGTCCGAGAAGGACATCGGCAGCTCGTGCCACATCCACTCGAGCCTGATCGACGTGCGGGGCGGAGCCAGCGTGTTCGTGAACGGTGATTCCAGCAGCGAGACCGACGTGTTCCGTCACTACCTCGGCGGCATGCGGGCGAGGGTCCGCGAGCTTGCGCTGCTGATCGCGCCGACAATCAACTCCTACAAACGCTACGCGACCGAGAGCTGGGCGCCGACCTCGATCTCGTGGGGGCGCGACAACCGGACCTGCGGGTTCCGCGTGGTCGGACACGGCCAATCACGGCGCGTGGAATGCCGGATCCCGGGCGCCGACGTCAACCCGTACCTCGGCTACGCCGCGTTGCTCGCGGCGGGCCTCGACGGGATCGAGCGCGGGACCGAGCCCGGACCAGAGCTGGTCGGTAACGCCTATGAGGCGGGCGAGGCCGAGCCGTTCCCCTCGACGTTGCGCGAGGCGGTCGAGCTGTGGGAACGCAGTGAGTTCGCGCGCGCCGCTTTCGGCGAGCACGTTTGGCGCCACTACCTGAACTACGGAAAGACCGAGCAGCGCCTGTTCGACCAGGTGGTCACCGACTACGAGCGCCGCCGGATGTTCGAGCGCGGATGACCCTCGTCATCGAGCCTGCTACCGAGCAGGCGATGGCCGAGATCCCGCAAGCCGGGATCACGGAGGTAGACGCCGCGGTCGCGCGCGCCCGGGCGGCGTTTCCCGCGTGGCGGGCGCTCGCCCCCGCCGAGCGGGCGGAGCTGCTGCGCGCGGTTGCCGCCCTCCTGGAAGCGCACCACGACGAGCTCGCCACGCTCGAGGCTCGCAACGCCGGCAAGCCGATCGTCGACGCGGGCGGGGAGATGGGGATGGTCGTCGAGACCTTCCGCTACTACGCCGGCGCTCCCGAGCGGCCCTTCGGGGAGACGATCCCGGTCGCCGGCGGACAGGCGTTCACGGTGCGCGAGCCGCTGGGAGTCGTCGGCTTGATCGTGCCGTGGAACTTCCCGCTCGTGATCGCAGCTTGGAAGCTCGCCCCGGCGCTGGCGGCCGGCAACACCGTCGTGCTGAAGCCCGCTGAGCTGACGCCGCTGACGGCGCTGCGCTTCGCTGCGCTGGCGAGCGAGGCAGGCGTGCCAGACGGCGTCATCAACGTCATCACGGGGCCCGGCAGCGTCTGCGGTCAGCGGCTGGTCGAGCATCCGGATGTCGCCAAGATCGCGTTCACCGGGTCGACCTCGGTCGGGCGCGCGATCGCCGCCGGCGCGGCGAACTCGATCAAGCGGGTCACCCTCGAGCTCGGCGGCAAGTCCCCCAACGTGGTGTTCGCCGACTCCGACCTGGAGCTCGCCGCAGCCGCCGCGCCGCTGGCCGTGTTCGGCAACGCGGGCCAGGACTGCTGCGCGCGCTCGCGGATCCTGGTCGAGCGCGGCGCGGTCGGGCGGTTCATGGAGCTGCTCGAGCGAGCGGTCAGCACCTTGCGGGTCGGCGACCCGCTCGATCCCGGCACGCAGATGGGGCCCCTGATCTCCGCGGCCCAGCGCGAGACGGTGGCGTCCTATGCCGGCGACGCCCCCGTCGCGATCCGGGGCAGCGCGCCCGAAGGCCCGGGCTACTGGTTTCCGCCGACCGTCCTGTGTCCGGTCGAGCCCGACGCCCGCGCCGCGCGCGAGGAGATCTTCGGGCCGGTCGCGACGGTGATCCCGTTCGCTGACGAGGCAGAGGCGATCCGCCTCGCCAACGACACGATCTACGGTCTGTCCGCGTCGATCTGGACGCGAGACGGCGCCCGGGCCCTGCGCGTCGCGCGAGCGCTCGACAGCGGCGTAGTGTCGATCAACTCAAACACCTCGGTGCGCGTCGCGACTCCGTTCGGCGGCTTCAAGCAATCCGGCTACGGACGCGAGCTGGGCCCACACGCACTCGAGGCGTACACCGAGGTCAAGTCGATCTACTACGCGACCGCGTGATGCCCCGGCTCCAGGACAAGGTCTGCGTCATCACCGGCGCGGCCGGTGGGATCGGGAGCGCCACGGCGGAGCTGTTCGAGCGCGAGGGCGCCCGCGTCGTTGGCGTCGATGTCCGCGAGCACGACGTCGGAGCGTTGCGCTTGCGGGCCGACCTGACCGACGAGCAGGCCGTGGCCGACCTTTACACACGCGCGCGCGAGGAGCTCGGCCGCATCGACGTCCTGTTCAACAACGCCGGGATCTCCCCCAGCGACGACGGCTCGGTGCTGCACACGGAGCTCCACGCCTGGGAGCGGGTTCAGGCCGCGAATCTCCGCAGCGTGTTCCTGTGCTGCAAGCACGGCATCCCGTATCTGTTCGAACGGGGTGGAGGTTCCGTCATCAACAGCGCCTCGTTTGTCGCGCTGCTCGGCGCTGCCACCTCGCAGATTTCCTACACCGCTTCGAAGGGCGCCGTGCTGGCGCTCTCGCGCGAGCTGGGCGTGGAGTTCGCCAAGCGCGGCGTGCGCGTCAATGCCCTGTGCCCGGGGCCGGTCGACACGCCGCTTCTGCGCGGGCTCTACGCGCAGGACCCTGAGCAGGCCGCGCGCCGGCTGGTCCACGTCCCGATGGGCCGCTTCGCGCGGGCCCAGGAGATCGCGTACGCCGCGCTGTTCCTCGCGAGCGACGAGTCGAGCTACGTCAACGCAACGGCGTTCGTGGTCGACGGCGGGATCAGCGGCGCATATACGACGCCTGAGTGACCCCACGCAACAGCGTTTGCATGCTGGCGCACGAGGCCTGGTTTGCGAGCTCGGCTGAGAACGGCTCAAACGGCGAGCGCTGGAACCTCGGCCGGGTCGGCAGCTTCGGCTCGCGCGATCGGCCACGGCCTGCGCGCCATCGCCGCGCCCACCCCGAGCAACGTCCATGTCACCGGGTCCTCGAGGAAGTCGGCGTACAGCCATGTGTGCAGCACCAGCGCCAGGAATGCAGCAGCGATCGCCGCCCGCGCCGGATCGTTTCGCGCGCCGCGCAGCAGCATCACGACCGCGACGATCACCAGCGCGACATACACGACCTCGCCGATCACGCCCTGCTCGGCAGCGATCGTGACCGGGATCGTGTGAGAAGCGGCGAGTGTGCCCGACGTGCCCGGGTGCCGTCGCCTGTACTCGTTCACGAACGAGCCCGATCCATATCCCCACACCGGCCGCTGCTCGAACATCGTGACGCCACCGCTGATCAGCCCGGCTCGCCCGCTCGAGGCGCCGTTGAGCCCCTGGTTGAGGCCGAACGTCTTCGGCGAGATGGCCAGGGCAGCCGCCCCTGCCAGGACCACGACGCCCGTCCCGATCAGCACCTTGCGCCACGCGCCCCATCGGAGCGCCGCCAGCGTCCCGAGCCCAACCAGCAGGGCGGCGAGGCTCGAGCGCGACAGGGTCAGCACGAGCCCCACCCACAGGATCGCCAGCAGTCCGACCGCCGTCAGCTGATCGCGTTGCCGGCGCGCGTACAGCAGGCCGGCCGCGATCAGAATCATCACCAGTGCCAGGAACCGGCCGAAGATGTCAGGGTCGAAGAACACCGAGTTGACGGTGAAGTACGCATGGAGATCGTTCTGGACCACCAGCTTGGGGTTCAGGATGATCGTCTTGGTCGCGTACTCGACGTAGCCGACAAGCGCGAACAGCACCGCCAGGCCGGCCACGACCGCCAGACACCGGCGCACGCTCTGCCCGTCCCACCTGAAGCTGCGTAGCAGGCAGAACAGCAGCGCGAACGGAACGTAGAAGAACACCATCTGCTGCAGCGCCTTCTCGAAGCCCGAGGAGTAGAGCGACTGCAACGCGTACAGGACGACGTAAGCGGCGAGCAGGCGCTCCAGCCATCCCGGCGAAGTGGCGGCATCGTCGCTGTCGGCGGCGCGGCCGGCGAGCTGCGGTACGGCGTAGGCCAGCGCCCCGCACGCCACCACCACGTACAGCGGCACCAGCAGGTTAGAAGTGGTGCCGCCGGCCTCGACCGGGATCCGGAACGGCAGCGCGACCAGCGCGAGTGGCGCCAGCACCACCGGCCACCGCGCGATCGTCCGTGCCAGCAGCGCGACGATCGCCAGCCCGACGAGCACTGCCCCCGCCGCTGGCAGCGGATGGCGATGCACGACCCCGAGCTGCGGCGAGTTCCAGATGTCGGCGAGCAGCAGGACCGGCGCGAGGACCAGCGCGGCCAGCATCGCGCCCGCGCGCACGCGCGGCTCGCGCGCCAGCAGGACAAGCGCCGCGATCACGGACACGATCACGACGCCCGCCTTCGGCGCAGGTCCCGTCAGGGCGGCCATTACCGTCACCCTCCAGATGATCCTCTACGCTGTGGCCACATGTCCTTCGTAAAGCTCGCGCCGGCGGCGTTGGTCGCGGCGCTGGCGCTGTCGGCGTGCGGGACCTACACGCCGCCGCTCGCTGGAACCAGCGGGAAGCGGCTCGGTCGCGGACGTATCGACAGCCCCCTCACCACCAAGCCCAACCACCTGGCCTGCCTGCGCAAAGCGCATCTGGCCGTGGTCAGGCTGGGGCCCTCGGACGTGCGGATCGGGCCGCCCGCAAGCGGCCCCTCGGTCGTGTTCGAGCCGACCCCGGGTGTCGCGCAGGGAGACGTGATGCAGGGCCTCCGGTGGGCGCAGGGCGCCGAGGTGATCGGCAGCGCGCTGCTGTATCCGAACGGCGGCTCGGACTCGGAGCTGAAGAAGATCGAGGAGTGCCTGGCTCAGGGAGTCAGTGGGTAGCGGTCCGCGGCGGTGGCCCGTGCTAGCGCTCGCGGCTTCGGTCGCAGCGCTGCTGCTGGTGCTGCCGGGCGCCGGCGGCAGTTCGCACAAGGGCGCGCCGACGGGCGGCGCGCCCCCAACTCGCGGCTCGGGAGTCGCCGTGCCCAGCTCGCCGGCGAAGCTGCTCGGACAGCGGATCATGGTCGGCATGTCGGGCACGTATCCCGACTCAGAGCTGCTGCGAAGCGTGCGCGAAGGGCACGTCGGCGCGGTGATCCTGTTCGCGGCCAACATCGTCAACCGACAGCAGGTGGTGGCGCTGACCAGCGCGCTACAGCATGCGGCCCGTCAGGGCGGCAATCCACCGCTGCTGATCGCGGTCGACCAGGAAGGCGGCCAAGTCAAGCGCTTCTCGGACGGCCCGCCCGACAAGTCACCGCCCGAGATGGCCGCTACCGGCGATCCATCGGTCGCGTATCGCGAGGGGCGCGCGACCGGCAGGTTCCTCAAGGCGCGCGGCGTCAACATGGACCTCGCGCCCGTGCTCGATGTGCCGACGTCGTCGAACTCCTTCATCTGGCAGGAGGGACGTGCGTTCTCGTTCGATGCCGGCACTGTCGCCAGGTTCGGTACGCAGTTCGCGCTCGGTGTGCAGTCCGCGCACGTAGCCGCGACCGGCAAGCACTTCCCAGGCGTGGGTTCGGCCACGACCGACACCGATTATCAACGCGAGGAGCTGCATCCGACCAAGGCACAGCAGCGCGCGCCGCTGAAGCCCTACCAATCGCTGATCGGGCGCGGGCTCGACGCGATCATGCTCTCGACCGCGGGGTTCCCCGCCTACGATCGCAGCGGCACAGTGACCGCGCTGTCGCGCACGATCGACCAGGGACTGCTCCGCCACAAGCTCGGCTTTGGTGGAGTCACGATCACCGACGCGCTCGGCTCCCCGACCGGACACGACGAGATCACGGCCGGCGTGATCGCCGCCAGCACCGGCGCCGACATCCTGCTCTACACCGACTCCGCTCCAGGCGAGCTCGGCGCTCTCGAGCGGGCGCTCCGGGACGGAAGGATCAGCCGGGATGCCGCCGCGACTTCGTACAAGCGGATCGTGGCGCTCAAACGGCAGGTGGCGGGCGGCTGAACGCGCCGGCGGGCCATCTCTCTACAATGCGGCGACGACGCCCGCGCTGTGGTGCGCGGGCGCTCGTGCGTGTGCCCTTCGCGCGACTCGAGCCTCTCGAGCGCGGCACCCCCAAACACCCGTGTCCGTTCCGACTGCAGAGCTGACTGCGCCGGCGAGGTCGGCTCCCGGCCGACCACGCGCCGCCGCCTTGCCCGGCCGCCTGACCGCCGGCCGCTTCTATCTGGCGCTGGCCGCGTTCGCGGTCGCGGCCGCGGGCTTCTCGCTGCTGATCCCGTCCACCCCCAGCTATGACCCGTGGGCGTGGTTGGTGTGGGGAAGAGAGATCGTCCACATCAACCTGCAGACGACCGGCGGCCCGTCCTGGAAGCCGCTGCCGGTGATCTTCACGACGCTGTTCGCTCCGCTCGGCAAGGCCGCGCCGGACCTGTGGCTGGTCGTCGCGCGGGCTGGCGCGGTCGCGGCCGCGGTGATGACCTTCAAGCTGGCCTGGCGGGTGACGCGGAATCTGCTGCCGACCGGCGTGGGCCGCGGCTCTCGCTGGGCGCTGGTCGCGCCGGCCCTGGCCGGCGTGATCGCCGCTGGCAGCCTGATCAACTCGCGCGGCTTCATCAGCGACAACGCGCTCGGCTACTCCGAGGGGCTGATGACCGCGCTCGTGCTGATCGCCCTCGACCGCCACCTGAGCGGCGCCCGCCGCCAGGCGTTCGCGGTCGGCTTCGCCGCCGCGCTCGACCGGCCGGAGCTGTGGCTGTTCTGGGGCCCCTACGGGCTCTATCTATGGTGGAAGGATCCCGGCGCGCGCAAGCTCGTCATCGCCCTGTTCGCGCTGATTCCGGTGCTGTGGTTCCTCCCGGAGTTGTGGGGATCGGGCCACCTGTTCCGCGGGGTGAACCGCGCCCAGCATCCGCGCTCGAACAGCCCCGCGTTCGCGAAGTGCCCGTTCTGCACCGAGCTCTCCAAGCACGCCTGGCCGACGGTTCTGATGCGTGTGAAGGTGGTTGCGATCGTGGCCGTGCTCGCGGCTGCGGCCGGTCTGCTGCGCACCGGTCGCCACTTCCACCGTGCGTCGGTCGCCGCCGGAGGGGGCGTAGAGCGCCCGGGGCGAGTCGCGCGCCTGACGCTGGTCGTCGCCGGCGTCATCGGCTTTGGCTGGTGGGCCGGAATCGCGCTCGAGACGCAGGCGGGCTTCTCCGGCAACGACCGGTACCTGGTGCTGGGCGTCGCGCTCGTGTCGATCGCTGGCGGTGTCGGATGGGGACGGCTGGCGCAGAGCGTCGCCAGGCTGCTCACGCTGGTTCGTGAGCGGCGGCTGCCCGCGGGCGCCCCGCGGCTCCTGGGCGCGCCGGGTGTCGCCACAATCGCGGGTTTCGCGGTTTCGGTCGCGCTGTTCCTGGCGGTACCGCCGTGGATCGGCAAGAACGTCATCAACCTGCCCGCGACCCACCGCGCGCTCGTCTACCAGGCGCATCTGCGCGAGGACGCGGCGACCGCGGTCCGCGAGCTCGGTGGGCCGCAGCGGATCCTGAGCTGCGGCGACGTGATGACCGAGGGCTTCCAGGTGCCGATGCTCGCGTGGACGCTCGGCGTCCACACGCTGATCGTGCGCGCTTCGCCGCTGTCGACCTCGCACCCTGGGCCGCCGCCGAACGTGATCTTCCAGACGCGCGCGCAGCGCAACGCCCACCTGCTGCCGGTGGTCAGAGCGTGGGAGCAGGTCCACTACAAGCTGGTAGCACGCGTGCGCACTTTCAGGGTGTTTTCACATTGCACGGGTAAGGTGACGCTCTGATGGCAACCGTCGTTGCGCCGCCCCGTCGGCGGATCCTGCCCGAGGTAGACATCCGCGAACCGGACTGGCTCTCGCGCGTCCCGCGCTGGGTGCCGCCCCTGGTCGCGGTGGTGGTGCTGATCGCGATCTCGGCGTTCTTGCGCACGCGGTATCTCAGCGGGCAGTTCTGGATGGACGAGGCGCTGTCCGTAGGGATCGCCTCGCACCACCTCGGCGCGATTCCGGGCGTCCTGCGCCACGACGGCTCACCGCCGCTGTACTACCTGTTGCTGCACGTCTGGATGCAGGTCTTCGGCAACAGCGAGTCGGCCACGCACGCGCTGTCGGTGGTATGCGGTCTGCTGACGATCCCGGTCGGCATGTGGGGCGCGTGGACGCTGTTCGGCCGGCGCGCCGCCTACATGGCGGCGGTGCTGTTCGCGTTCAACGCGTTCCTGACCGACTACGCGCAGGAGACGCGGATGTACGAGCTGATGGCGCTGCTCGGGCTGTTGGCGACGATCGGCTTCATCCACGGCTTCATCTATGGCCGGCGCAAGTATCTGGTGCTGTTCGCGATCGCCCAGGCGTTGATGCTGTACACGCACGCGTGGGGGATCTTCTTCGGGGCGGGGTCGGTGATCGCGCTGATCCCCGCCTACCGGGTCAGTGAGGACCGCCGCGCGCTGCTGCGGGACGCCGTTCTGACGTACGTCGGGGCGGGTGTGCTGTTCCTGCCCTGGCTCCCGAACTTCATCTACCAGGCGACCCATACCGCCGCGCCCTGGGACTCGGCTCCGCGGTTCGGCGCGCCGGTTCAGCTCTCGCGCAACCTGCTCGGTGGCGACCGCGTCACGGTTGCGCTGCTGATCGCGGCGGTCATCGGGCTAGTCGAGCTGTTCACGCGCACGCGGCGGCGCAGCCGCGACGCCACGCTGCTGTGGGCGCTGATCGTGCTGCCCACAGCGACGCTCGCGCTCGCCTGGCTGGCCTCGCAGGTGACGCCTGCTTGGGTGGCGCGCTACTTCGCGCCGGTGCTCGGCTCGATCTTGCTCCTCGCTGCCTGGGGCTCCGCGCGCGCCCGCATCGTCGGGATCGTGGCGATCGCCGCGTCGGTCGTGTTCCTCTACAACCCGGCGTCCTACACGCCGCAGTACAAGAGCGACGTGCGCGACATCGGCGGTGAGATGGCGCCGCTGCTCCATCCCGGCGACCTGGTCATCTCCGGGCAGCCCGAGCAGGTCCCGCTCACCTGGTACTACCTGCCGTCGGGGCTGCGCTACGCGAATACGATCGGCCCGGTGTCCGATCCCCGTTACATGAACTGGGTCGACGCGCTCAAGCGCCTCGAGCACGCCAATCCCCGTGCGGTGCTCGAGCCGCTGATTGCTAGTCTGAGTCCTGGACAGCAGCTGCTGTTCGTGCGCCCGATGACCGAGGGCGCGCAGAGCTGGAAGGCACCGTGGACAGAGCTGGTCCGCCGCCGATCGGCCCAGTGGGGCGCGCTCCTCGCTGCCGACCCGCGACTGCGGCCGGTGGCCGTGGCGCCGCATAACTACCGTGGAGCTTGCTGCGTGGCCGATAGCGCGTTGCTCTACGTGAGAGTCAGCTGAGCTATCGATGACCGATTCGACCTCGCCTCAAACCGCGTCCGATCCGGACTCCGAGATCACCTCGGAGCACCCGGTGATCGTGCTCGGCGGCGGCCCCGCCGGCCTGACCGCCGGCTACCTACTGGCCAAGCAGGGCAAGCCGGTGATCGTGCTCGAGTCGACCGGCCAGGTCGGCGGCATCGCGCGGACCGAGGTGCGCGACGGCTACCGCTTCGACCTCGGCGGCCACCGCTTCTTCACGAAAGCCCGCGAAGTCGACGACCTCTGGCACGAGATCATGAAGGAGGAGTTCCTTCGGCGGCCGCGCCAATCGCGGATCTACTGGAACGGCAAGTTCCTCGAGTACCCCCTCCAGGGAATGGACGTGATCCGCAAGCTTGGACCGGTCGAGCTGATCCGCGTCGGCCTCTCGTATCTGTGGGCGGCGCTCAAGCCCAAGGGGCGCGAGGAGACCGTCGAGCAGTGGGTCTCAAACCGGTTCGGCAAGCGGCTGTTCAACCTGTTCTTCAAGACCTACACCGAGAAGGTCTGGGGCGTTCCCTGCTCTGAGATCCGCGCGGAGTGGGCCGCGCAGCGGATCAAGGGCCTGTCGTTCTTCAGCGCCGCGAAGGCCGCGTTCTTCGGCAACAAGGGCGACAAGATCAAGTCGCTGATCTCGGAGTTCAACTACCCCCGCTACGGCCCGGGCCAGATGTGGGAGCAGATGACCGAGGACATCCGCGCCCACGGCGGCGAGGTGCGACTCAACGCGCCGGTCACCCGGCTGCGGCTCGACCCTGCGAACCGCGTCGTCGAGGTCGTCGCCGGCGGCGAGACGCTGACGCCTTCGTACGTGATCTCGTCACTGCCGCTGCGCACGACCGTGGGGATCTCAGAGCCCGAGGCGCCCGGCGAGGTCCGCGACGCTGCGCGTGGCCTGCGCTACCGAGACTTCCTGACCGTGGCGCTGGTGATCGGGGGCTCGGACCTATTCCCCGACAACTGGATCTACATCCATGAGCCGGGCGTGCGCGTCGGCCGGATCCAGAACTTCCGCTCGTGGAGCCCCTGGATGGTGCCCAACGACACCGACGCCTCGATCGGCATGGAGTACTTCTGCTTTGAGGGCGACGAGCTCTGGAGCATGTCCGACGAGCGGCTCGTCGAGCTCGCCAAGCGCGAGATCGAGCAACTCGGCCTGGCCAAGGCCGACAAGGTCAAGTTCGGCTTCGCTGTCCGCGTGCACAAGGCCTATCCGATCTACGACGCCGAATACGGAGAGCGCGTCGCCACGATCCGCCGCTGGCTGGACGGCATCTCCAACCTCCAGCAGGTCGGGCGCAACGGCCTGCACCGCTACAACAACTCCGACCACTCGATGCTCACGGCGATGCGTGCGGTCGACAACATCCTGCTCGGCACCCACCACGACATCTGGGCCGTCAACGCCGAGAGCGTCTACCACGAAGAGCACGTCGAGCCCGAGCAGCCCTACCGTGAAGCCCCTCAGACGCCGGCGATGCAGCAACCGCTCGAGGAGCAGCCTCTCGAGCAGCAACCGCTCGCATCGGACGGGCGCGAGGGGACTTCTTCGCAGCCTGGAACCCAGCAGCCCCCCCTGGCCTCGGAGCGCAAGTGAGTTGAGGCGGGGAGCGCGCCGCTGGCTCGCAGCGCTCGCCGGGACGGTTGTGCTCGCGCTGACGGCGTCGGTGGCCCACGCCCAGGGCCCGTTGCCCGGCTCGAGCAATCCGCTCTCGCCCACCCTGCCAGCGCCGCCGGTGACCGTCCCCACCAGCGCCCCCACCCCGACGATCATCAACACGTCGAGCACCTCGTCGAACGACAGCGGTCTCAGCGGCACCGGCGCGATCGCGATCGCGATCGGCGCGATTGTCGTCCTCGCGGCGATCTCGCTCTTCATCTGGCGCGACGCCCGTCGCCGCGCACCCGTCCGCCAGCGCGCCGCCGCCGCCACCGCCGGCGCAACCGGCCGCCCGGGCTCCAAACAACGCGGCAAGCCGCGGAAGCTGAGCCCGGCCGAACGCCGCAGACGCAAGCGCGGGCGCGCGCGATAGGGGTCGGGGCGGGGCGCCCGGGGCTCAGCCTGGCCTGGGTCCGCGCCGGGGCGCGCTCCCCCTCCGCGCCTGCGCGGAAAACTCCTACAAAACCGCCACCTTTGCTGCGGCTTTGTGTCGGGTGGTCGGTTCTCGCCGAGGGGCTGGGGAGTTACTTAGCCAATACCGAAGTTACTTCCCAAGGGGCCTTGTGGAGCGCGGCTGCGCACGGGGGTTTCGCCTCCCGCCCCCGCGCCGGCGTAGCCCCCGCCCCCCGGTCCGCCCTCACTCCGCGTCCGCCCCCGCGCGCCGCATCCGCCGGCGCGCGCGGAGCACCTGGCGCTCGACGGTCCGCTGGGTGTGCCCGGTATAGCTCGCCATTTCGCCGTAGTTGAGGCCCAGCCCGTGAAGCCACAGCAGCATCTGCTGACGCCGTGTAAGGCAGTCGCGCATCGATCCGAGCCGCTCCCGCAGTTCGAACAGCTCGTCGAGCTCCGGGGCCCTGCTCCCGTCCCGGCCATCCTCAAGTAGCTCGTCCAGGGGAGCATCGCGGTACTGACGGAGCGTCAGCCTCCGCGCCTCACGGACCGCTGTCCTCGTCAGCCATGGAAGCGCCTTCTCCTCCCGCACACGCTCGGCGTTGACCACCAGTCGGCCCCAGGCGAACTGACAGGCATCCTCGATCACGGGCTCGCTTGTCTGCACGCCCGAGCGAACACGCTGCGCCAGCGCTGGCGCGAGATCGCGGTACAGGCCCGCGATGTCGTCCAAGCTCGCTTCCATCTCATCCTCCAAATGAATCTAATTTAGACTAGTTTGCTACGTATCACCCTAGCAGGATCAAGCTACACTTGCTAGGCTTGACCGAAGTCAGTTGGCTCAATTAGTGTCAGGAGGTCGAAGTGAGCTTCTCGATCGGGGCTGCGGTCAGCGCACATCCGAGCCTCACCGGACTGCCAGGAAGCAACGTGCTGCAGCAGTTGGTCAATGGCGCCGAGGCCTGGGCCCTGGCGATCGCGCTGCTCGGCGCCTTCATCGGCGCGGCCATCTGGGCCGTCGCCTCACACACTCACAACCACCACTACGCCGCCCGAGGCCGGATGGCGGCCCTGATCTCCGGTGCCTCCGCACTGGTGGTCGGATCTGCACCGGGGCTCGTGAACTTCTTCCAGCACCTCGGAACGACCGCGAAGTGACGTTCCACCGCGTCCGCGTCTTCGCCACGGCCACCGCAACCGTCGCGGCCGTCTCAATTGCCCTGGCCGCCGACCCGGCGCCGGCGTGGGCGGGCTTCAACCCCCTGAAGCCGCTGTGCGGCGTTCTCGGAGACGTCAACGGCCTCGCCGGCAAGGCGTGCGGCCTTGTGCAGCACCCCGGCACCGTGATCAAGGCGGGCGGAAAGCTTCTCAGTGGCAACGTCGGTGGCGCGGTCAGCACGCTGGCCGGTGGGGGCGGGGGCAGTTCCAGCTCTGGCTCGGGCGCCAGCGCGTCAACCGCGCTCGGCTTGGCAGCGATCGGGGTGTGGGTGATCGGAGGCGCGCGCTTTGCTCTGCACGAGACCTCGAAGCTGATCGCTGAGACGACGAGCCCGCAGCTCGGCACGACGTGGTTCTCCTCCGCCTACTGGCGGATTGCCGGGATCGCGGCGGTGCTGACGCTCCCGTTTCTGTTTGCCGCTGCGGTGCAGTCGTTGTTGCGCTCAGACCTGACCCTGCTTGCGCGGGCAGCGCTCGGCTACCTGCCGCTGGCGTTCCTCGCGGTCAGCATCGCCGCGCCAATCGCGATGCTGTTGCTGGCAGCCTCCGATCAGCTGTCGGCGGTCGTCTCGTCAGCCGGAGCGCGCGGCGGCGCGCATTTCCTGGCGTTCACCGGCGCTGCTGTGGGGATCCTCAGCCTTCTCCATCACTCCGCGTTTCTCGCGTTCCTGGTCGGGCTGTTCACCGTGGCGGGGGCGGTCGTGCTGTGGCTCGAGCTGCTTGCGCGCGACGCGGCCGTATACGTGGTCGTCCTGATGATGCCGCTGGCATTCGCAGCGCTCTGCTGGCCCGCGCGCCGCACCTGGGCGATCCGGGCGGTCGAGCTGCTGGTCGCGCTGATCCTCTCGAAGTTCGCGATGGTCGCCGTGCTCGCGCTCGGCGGCGCCGCGCTCGCGCACGTCCCGGGCGGCGACGTCACGTCGATCCTCGCTGGACTCACGCTTCTGATCCTGGGAGCTTTTGCGCCGTGGGCGCTCGTGCGGCTGCTGCCGCTTGCCGAGCTCGCGAGCGGCGCCGCGGCATCGCTGCGCGGCGAGGGCCGCGCGGCGCTGCCCCATCTAGCGACGGCCGACGCCGTGGCAGCGGAAGGGGGCGGCTGGGCCGCCACGCTGGCGGCACGGATGCGGCGCCAGATGGAGGATGCCGGCGACGCGTCGGGCGGCAGCATGAGCGCGGCAGACGCGGCCGCGGCAGAGAACGAACGGATCGCCAACGATGCCGACCGCCTTCCCGACGAGCCGGCCGACGAGACGGCGGCTCAGGTTGGCGCAATCGATCCGGCGGCCGACGGCGCGGCGGACGAGGCGCTCCACGAGCGGATACCGGGGATGGGGCGCATGTGGCAGGTGTCGAACTGGCCGGCGGAAAACGGCGGCAACGCATGGCGCCCGCTCGACCTTGGTCCGTTCGATCCCGACGATCCGCCACGGGTGTGGCCGCCCGATCCCGACACGCCGGATCCTGGTTCGACTGGATCGGCCAGCGGCGGCGCGGCCTCAGCCGGCGGCGCGTCTACGGCGCTGGGCGATGACGCCGATCCCCGCCCGCCCCGCCAGGACGAGCCGCCGCCTCCCAATCAGCCTCCGGACGTGATGCCATGACGGGCGAGCGGCTCACATACCGGTTCGGACCGCTCGAGCGCCGGGGCCTGCTCGGACCCGTACGCGCGGGACAGGCGGGCATGCTTGCGGTTGGCGCCCTGCTGGCGATCTTCGAGCTCGACCAGTCGCCCAGCACCGGGGGCGCCCTGCTCGCAACGCTGACGTTCGGCGGGTTCGTGGCGCTTGCCGTCGCGCCGGTTGGGCCGCGGACCGTCGAGCAATGGACACCGGTCCTCGTCGCGTTCGTGGGCAGGCTGATCGGGGGACGAGCAAGCTTTCGCTCGCCGGCCCCGACGGCCGGAATGCTCGCGCGCGGCCTGAAGGCCGGCCGGAGACTCAAGGCCAGAGGGCCGCGGCCCGCGGCACCCGCGGCTCTTCGCGACGTACGGATCGCGAGCGTCTCCTACCGCGAGCGGCAGGTGGGCGTCCTCAGCGAGCGCAAGGGTCGTCTGCTGACCGCGGTCCTTGCCTGTCGAGTGGTCGCGTTCTCACTGCTGGATGCCGAAGCGCAGGAGCGCAGGTTGGCCCGCTGGGGGCTGGTCCTCTCCGGCGCGGCCAGCACGCCGATCCGGCGGATCCAGTGGATCGAGCGAACCGCGCCCGCGCAGGGCGATGAGCTTGCCCGGTGGGTCCACGACGAACGCGACCCCACGATCCCCCTGCGCGGCACGCCGATGATCGATTCCTATCTCGAGCTGATTGGGGCGACCGCCCGGGTGACGCAGGAGCACGAGATCCTGCTGGCGATCCAGGTCGATGCCCGGCGCGTGCGCGACCGTGGCGAGAACGCGGTTGGGCAGGCGCTGCTCGAACAGACAGAGCGGGTCGCGCAGGGCCTGCGGGCCGCGGAGGTGACGGTGCTCGGCGCGCTGAGTCCCGGGCTGCTCGCGCGCGCGGTTCGTACCGCTTTCGACCCATACGCCCGTGCCGAGCTGGCCGAGCTCGAGACCGCCGATCCGCAGCGCGACGGGCTCGAGGAACACAACGCCTGGCCGCTAGGAGCGCGCGAAGCGTGGGATCACTTCCGAGCCGACGGCGCCGTGCACGCCACGTACTGGATCGGGGGGTGGCCGCGGGTCGACGTTTCGCCGATGTTCATGGACGCCCTGCTCGGCCACTCCGCGGCGGTCCGCACCGTCGCCGTCACTTTTGAATCGATTCCGCCGGAGCGGTCCACGCGAGAGGTCGAGGCCGCGATCACGCGGGACCGCGCGGACCGCGAGCTGCGGCACCGTTTCGGCCAGTCCGAAACCGCGCGTCAGCGCCAGGCCCAGGAAGCGACGATGCGCCGCGAGGCGGAGCTCGCCGCGGGCCACAGCGAGGTGCGGCTGTCCGGTTTTGTGACGGTCACCGGCCGCGACCTGGACGACCTACGGCGTGCGAGCTCGGAGGTGTTGAGTCATGCCGCGCGTGCTCGGCTCGAGCTGCACCGGATGTACGGGCAGCAGGCGGACGCGTTCGCGTTCACCCTGCCCCTCTGTCGAGGCCTCAAATGACCGTCGCTTCCGCCGAGCGCCCGGGGCATCGCTGCACGACCAGGCACGCACAGGCGATCTACCCGTTCATGGCCGCCGGTGGCCTCGGCGGCAAGGGGGTCTTCATTGGACGCGAGTCGGCCGGTGGCGCGTTCTGTTACGACCCGTGGGTCCTCTACGGCGAGGGCCTGCTCGACGACCCGAACGCGATCGTGCTCGGGAAGCTCGGACAGGGAAAGAGCGCGCTCGTCAAGACGCTGCTGTGGCGGATGCTGCTGTTCGGTCGTCGGGCGTTCGTGCTCGACGTCAAGCGCGAGTACGGACCGCTGTGCGAGGCGGTCGGCGTCAGGCCGATCTCGCTGGTTCCCGGGGGCAACGTGCGACTCAACCCGCTCGCCTCGCGCCCGGAGGAGCACGCGCAGCTGGAGCTGCTGCGCGCAGTCACGATCACCGCGCTCGGCGGCCCGCTGACGCAGATCGAGGCCGCGGCGCTGCGCGAGGCGCTGCACGCGATCAGGGTCAGCGGCATCGAGGAGCCGACCCTCCCGGACGTCGCGGCTGTGCTGTTCGATCCGGTGGCGGAGATGGCCGACCGCCTGCGGACGACGCCTGGGCAGCTCGCGGTCGACGCGCGACGTGCTGCGCTCGCAATCCAGGACCTCTGCGAGGGGCCGCTGCGTGGCATGTTCGACGGCCCCACTTCGCCCAGCATTCGCGGCAACCTCGAGGCACGACTGCTGGTGCTCGACCTGCACGCCGTGCGCGACTCGCCGGCCGTCGGGATCCTGATGGCCTGCGCGACCGCATGGATGAGCGCGCTGCTCTCGCAGATGGCGCAGCGCCCCGGTCGAGAGCGCCTGGTCAACGTCGCCGACGAGTCATGGAAGATCATCCAGCACACCGGGCTCGGCGAGTGGTTTCAGGCCAACTTCAAGCTCGCCCGCCAATTCGGCGTGATGAACCTCGTCGTGCTTCACAAGCTCGCCGATCTGCAGGCGGTTGGCGATGCCGGTTCCCGCGCCGCCCGCATCGCCGAGGGCCTGATCGCCGACGCCTCGACGCGGATCGTCTACCACCAGGACGAGAGCCAGATTCCGCTCACGCGGACATTGCTCGGCCTGTCGGAAAGCGAAGCGCAGCTGATCTCGATGCTCTCTGCAGGACAGGCGCTGTGGCGGGTCGGGTCTCGGTCGTTCGTCGTCCAGCACCACCGTTCGCGGCTAGAGACCCGGCTGACGAACACCGACACCGGAATGCGGATCAAAGGCGGAAGGTCGGCGCGCCAGTGAAGTCCGAGGGCATCTCCGATACGGCGATGCTGCTCATCATCGGCGCCGCGGTCGCGATCACCGGTCTGGTGTGGGCGTGGGGCGGCATCGCGGGGCTGCTGTTCGGCGGCGGCTGGCCGCACGTGTCGCCAGGCCAGCTCTTCGAGGTGCTCGTCCACCTGCCATCCGAGCTCGGTGATCCGGCCAGCGCCTGGCCACCCGCCGTGCGGTCACGGCTGCCGGCAGCAGCCGGGTTTTACGCGGCGCTCGGGCCGCTCGTCCTGGCAGTCGTACTGCTGGCCTCGCTACTCGCGCGCGCTGGGATGTCGTTTCTCGACCGCGGCGCCGGCGCTCGGTGGGCGTCGGGGTCCGATCTGCGCGCGCTGCGCAGACGGCGCGGCCGCCGTGCCGCAGGACGGCTCGCGCTCGGCAGACGCGGCGCGAAGGTGCTCTACGCCGAGCGCAGGCACGCATTGATCGCGTTCGGGCCGCCGCAGTCGGGGAAGTCGGCGGGCCTGGCAGTCCCGGCGCTGCTCGAGTGGCAGGGACCCGCGGTCGCCTCGTCGATCAAGACAGATCTGCTGTCTGCGACCGTGGCGCGGCGGCGGCAGCTGGGTCCGGTGTTCGTGTTTGATCCTTTCGGGCTTGCGCCAGTCCGTTCGCACACGTGGTCGCCGCTGGCAGGCGCGCGCACCTGGGACGGCGCGCTCGAGGTCGCCTGGCGGCTGACCGCGGCCGCCGAGATCGACCACGGCACAGTCGAGAGCGGCGACTTCTGGGCCGCGGCCGCCGAGCAGCGGCTCGCACCGCTGCTGTACACGGCAGCCGCAGCCGACGCCAGCATGGAGGCGGTCGTCCGCTGGGTGTACGGACAGGCGAGCCGCGAGCTGCATGAGGCGCTTGCAACGCTCGCGGGGGTCGCCCGCGACGAGCACGAGCTCCACGCGGCCCATGCCGCCTACGACGCCGTCCGCGCGTTCGAGGCCCAGGCGGATCGGACTCGATCCTCGATCGAGGCGACTGCCCAGGCGCTGCTGCGCGCTTACCGGTTCTCGCGCGTCTTGCGCTCGGCACGCACCTCGGAGATCACGGCGGACCGGATCCTGGACGGCGAGGCGACGCTCTACCTGATCGGCGACGCGAGGGCATCGAAGTTGCTGCGACCGATCTTCCTCGCGCTGCTCGCGGAGATCGTCGACCGGGCGTACGAGCGCGCGACGCGCATGGGTGGCCGGCTCGAGGCGCCGCTGCTGCTGTGTCTGGATGAGGCCGGGAACGTGGCGCCACTGCCGAACCTGGGCGAGATCGCCTCGACCGCGCCCTCGCACAACATTCAGCTGCTGACGATCTTTCACGACCTCGCACAGGCACGCAGCCGCTACCGGCAGCAGGCCGAGACCGTGGTCAACAGTCATCGTGCGCGGATGTTGCTGCCCGGGATCGCCGACCTGGAGACGCTGCGTTACTTCTCGGGACTGGTCGGCGAGCAGGAGGTTCCGGACCTGACGCGTACGACGGGCGCCGGTGGGACGACCCGGGCGACCGGGCGGCGTCGCAGGCCGCTGCTCGCGGCCGAGGCGCTGAGGCAGCTTCCCGACGGGCACGCACTGCTCCTCTACGGCCGGCTGCCTGCGGTCCGTGTCCGGTTGCGGCTGTGGTTCTCAGATCGGCGGCTGCGACGGCTGGCGGCCGGCGGGACCGCATCCGCGCCAGGTCCGGCATTGCCGCGGGCCACTCGATCCCAGGCGGCGCCGCAGTGAGCTTGCCGGAGCCGGGCGGCGAACCGCCGGACGGCGGCTGGGAGGAGCCGGAGACCGGACGCTGGCCGCTTCACTGGGGCGGCCTCTACCCGCGCGAGCGCTGGATCTGGTTTGAGCAGCTGTGGGCCGACGTGTGCATGCTGCGCCAGCGCTACCAGCTCACGATCAGTTCCGGATGGTGGGAGCAGCCGGTGCAGGTCGAGGCGCTCGCCGCTCTGGCGGCGTGGGTCGAGCGCTACGACTCGGGCGAGTGGGACGACCCGCCAGGGAAGCTGGCGCTGCTGTACGACCTCCAGCACCTTGCCGCGCTGCTGCGCAGCGGGGTCGACCCGTTCCTGCCGGACCGGGACCGCGTCGCGTTCTGCCGCTACCTGATCGAGCTTGGCGCTGAGCCGCCGAACGGCGATGATCTGATGAAGTGAGCGCGCGCGCGTCCGCCTTCCCGCTCGGCACGGCCATCACCCTGGAGCAGCTGGAACTCGATCCCCACCCCGATCTCGCCCGCCTACGCGCGAACGAACCGGTCTCGTGGGTGCCCGTGCTCGGTGGATGGATCGTCACGAGCTACGAGCTGGCGTCAGGGGCGATGCGGGATTCCGAGGCGTTCACCGTCGCGGACCAGCGCTTCTCCACCGCGCAGGTGATCGGACACAGCATGCTCAGCACCGATGGGGTGGAACATGCCCGCCACCGCGAGCCATTCATCGCGCCGTTCCGGCCGCAAGCGGTGAAGGCCGGCTTTGCAGAGGACGTCGAGCGCGATGCAGGCCGGCTGGTCGATGCGCTCGAGCCCGCTCACGCGGCCGAGCTGCGGGCTGAGTTTGCCGGACCGCTCGCGACCGGCATCATCGCTCGTGCGCTGGGTCTCGCCCACACCGAGGTCGCGGACCTCCGGAGCTGGTACGAAGCAATCGTCGCCGCCGTCACGTCGCTTACCGCGGGCGCCGAGCTGCCGCCCGACGGCACCCGCGCGTTCGGGGCGCTGCGCGAACGGCTGGCCGCGGAGCTCGCCGACACGCGTGCGCAGTCGGTGCTGAAGGCCGCGGCGGCTGCCTCAGACTTGACCCAGGGGCAGCTCATCTCCAACGCCGCGGTGCTGCTGTTCGGGGGGATCGAGACGACCGAGGGGATGATCTGTAACGCGCTCGTGCACCTGCTCGAGCGCCCTGCTGTGTTGGCGCAGGTGCTGGCCCAGCCGGCGCTGCTGGACGCCGGGATCGAGGAATCGCTGCGGCTCGAACCGGCCGCCGCGATCGTCGACCGCTACGCCACCACTGAGGTACACCTCGGCGGCGCCGACATCGCCCGCGGCGACCTGGTCCGTGTCTCGATCGCCGCCGCGAACCGCGACCCCCGGGTCTTCCCGGACCCCGACCGCTTCCGGCTGATGCGACCGCACGTGCGCCGGCACCTGTCCTTCGCGCTGGGGCCGCACGTGTGTCTCGGCGTACACCTGGCGCGGCTCGAAGCGCAGACCGGGATCGCGACGCTGCTGCGCCGGCTCCCCGACATCCGGCTTGATCCTGAGAAGCCGCCGCCGAGCGTGCGGGGCCTGGTGTTCCGCAAGCCCCAGGCACTGGCGGTGGTGTGGAGCTGAACATGCACCCTGCGCGCGAGCGCCCGCGTGCGAGATGATGCGCCCGACCGCGCGAGAACCAGGAGGAGCTCCATGGCGTTGATCCAGCAGTCCACGACGGCCAGAACCCCCAATCGACTCACCGCCGCCGCCGTCCACCATTCGGTGGAGGACGTCGCGATGCCCATGGGCGAGCTTCCCGATCGCGGCGTCGGCGCAGAAGCGGCCTACGCGATGATCTCGAGCGAGCTGTTGCTCGACGGGCAGGCAAGGCTCAACCTCGCCACGTTCGTCACGACGTGGATGCCGTCGATCGCCGCTCGGCTGATGGCCGAGACCGCCGACAAGAACATGATCGACAAGGACGAGTATCCACAGACGGCGGAAATCGAGTCGCGTTGCGTGCGAATCCTCGCCGACCTCTGGAACTCGCCGGATCACGAGCACGCGACCGGTTGCTCAACCACCGGCTCCAGCGAGGCAGCGATGCTGGCGGGCCTCGCGCTCAAGTGGCGGTGGCGTGAGCGGATGCGGGCAGCGGGCAAGCCGACTGACCGACCGAACATGGTGATGGGCGCCAACGTTCAGGTGTGCTGGGAGAAGTTCTGCCGCTACTGGGATGTGGAGCCGCGGCTGGTTCCGATGGAGGGTGAGCGCTTCACCCTCGGTCCGGAGGAAGCGGTGGCGCGCTGCGACGAGAACACGATCGGCGTGGTTGGGATCCTCGGGTCGACGTTCGACGGCAGCTACGAACCGATCAAGGAGATCGCCGCCGCGCTCGACGAGCTCGAGAGCTCGAAGGGGCTGTACGTACCGCTTCACGTCGACGGCGCATCGGGAGGATTCGTCGCGCCCTTCTTGCAGCCCGAGCTGGAGTGGGACTTCCGGATCCCGCGCGTGCAGTCGATCAATGCCTCCGGCCACAAGTACGGGCTCGTGTACCCAGGCGTTGGCTGGGCGATCTGGCGCAACACGGAGGCGCTCCCCAGCGACCTCGTGTTCGATGTCAACTACCTCGGCGGTCACATGCCCACGTTTGCGCTGAACTTCTCGAGACCGGGGAGCGAGGTCGTGGCCCAGTACTTCATGTTCACCAGCCTCGGCCGGGACGGCTTCCGGCGCGTCCTCCAGCAGGCCCAAGACGTGGCGCTCAAGCTCTCGAGCGGGATCGCGGAGCTCGGGCCATACCGGCTGCTGAGCGACGGCAGCGACCTGCCGGTGTTCGCGTTCACGCTCAAGGACGAGGTGACGAACTACAACGTGTTCGACGTCTCCGACCGGCTGCGGCAGAACGGCTGGCTCGTGCCCGCCTACACCTTCCCGGAGAACCGCCAGGACCTGAGCGTGCTGCGGATCGTGATTCGTGCAGGAATGACCGAGGAGATGGCCGACCTGCTGCTCGAACACCTGCGCGAGCACACCGAGTTCCTGGAATCTCTCGACGGCCCGCTGCCGGGCCAGGATCCAGACAAGCGCAAGGCGTTTGCGCACTGAACAGCTGACCGCACGTCCACGCCGGTTCAAGCCCCCGCGGGGCCGTCCCGATACATCGGAGCATGCGGGCTCAGCTCAGATGCGCGGCGATCCTGGCGGCGGCAATGACGCTCGGCGGCGTCGCGACAGCTCAGGCGCGATACATCAACCCGTTCAAGGCGCCCGGCTGGCAACCCGCCCGAACCGACATGGGGGTCGACTGGATTCCGACGCGCAAGCTGCCGGTCCTCGCGATTGGTGACGCGCTGATCCTGGGTTCGATCTCGAGCCACAGCGGCTGGCCCGGCGGCCACATCATCTGGTACCAGTTGAGCGACGGATCGCACGCCGGCGATGTCATCTACGTGGCCGAGCACCTCCGCAACCTGCTCCCCGCCGGACGCAGGGTCCGCGCCGGACAGCAGATCGCGCTGGCGCTACCCGGGTACCCGTGGACCGAGTGGGGATGGGCGGATCCGGACGGCTCGCCACGCGCCTACCCCTGCTACCACGAGGGCGAGCAGACCAACTCTGGCCGGGAGATCGCCCGCTTCATGGAGTCACTCGGCGCAACCGTCTACGACCCGCCGGGACGCGGACCGAGCCAGCCCACCGGGAAGCTCTGCTAGGACCGAACCTCGGGGGCCGTGGCGTACTTCCTCGGCGTCCGTGCCGCAGCCCAGCCGACGCCCCATTGCCGCTAAACGCGATACGGTCCGCGCCACGCGGCCTGAACGCACGGCCGCGGCCCGACGAGGCGGCGCCGCTATGACGACAAGCGAATGGGTCAAGCTGGTCACGATTCCGTTCTTCACCGGGATTGTCGGGTGGCTGATCAACTGGACCGGGCTGATCATGCTGTTCAACCCAGTGCGCTTCCACGGCTTTCGCATCCCTGGGCTGGCGGAGCTCTCAACGTTGCTGCCGCGCAAGATCCAGGAGATCCCGGGGATCATGCAGGGCGGGATTGGCTGGCAGGGAATCGTGCCCGCGCGCGCCGCGAAGATGGGAAGCATCGCGGTCGACAAGGCGATCGCGAAGCTGGGAACGCCGGCCGAGTTCTACGAGCAGCTCGAACCGAGCAAGATCGCCGAGCACATCGTGGAGATGTTCCGGCCCGAGGTGCCATCGATCGTCGACACGACGATGCGCCGAGAGCACCCTGACCTGTGGCAGGACGTCCCCCCGCGTGCCAGGCGTGCCGTGTACGACCGGGTGCAGGACCAGCTGCCGGAGATCGTCCGTGAGGTCACCGATCAGATCGGCACCTACATCGACCTGCTGATCGATCCCAAGCTGATGGTGATCGACCACTTCGACCGCAATCCGGCACTGGTCAACCGCATCTTCAAGGACGTCGGCTCCAGCGAGCTGCGGATGATGGTGAACTTCGGGTTCATCTTCGGTTTCCTGTTCGGAATCCCGGTGGCGGTGGTCGACCACTTCGCGCACGTGTGGTGGTTGCTGCCGATCCTGGGCGTGATCGTCGGCTGGGCGACCAACGCCCTCGGCATGTGGCTGATATTCGAACCCGCCGAAGCGCGCAAGGTGGGCCCGTTCAAGCTGCACGGACTGTTTCTGCGGCGTCAGGACGGGGTCGCGGATGTGTACGCGGGGATCATCGCCCACGACGTGGTGACGCTCGAGAACTTCGGCAACTTTCTGCTCAACGGGCCAAGCGGCGACCGGACCCGGCAGATGCTCGAGGAGGCGATGCGCCCCGCGATCGACCGGGCCGCGGGCCCCGCGCGGGCCGCCGTGCGTGTCGCGGTCGGTGCACGCGAGTACGACAGCATCCGAGGCTCGTTCGCCGAGCAGACCGCGGATCATGCGCTCACCTCGTTCCAGGATCCCGATTTCAGCCGGCGCCAGAGCGAGAAGATCCAGAAGATGTTTGCGGCTCGCACCCGTGAGCTGCCGCCGCGAGACTTCGTCGAGATGCTCAGGTCAGCTTTCAGGGAAGACGAGTGGATGATCTACCTTCATGGAGCAGTGATGGGACTCGCCGGCGGCTTCATCCACCTCGGGATCTTCGGGACATGAGCGCGAACGGCAGCGCAGGCGCGCCGGACGACGACTACCTCTTCCCCGAGACTCCGGAAGAAGAGCGTGGAGCGGTCGCCGCGCTCCCGGGGCTCGCGCGGATCGCCGCGACAGCGTGGTGGCACACCGCGGGGTGGGCGGCTCGCACGTCGGTGCGAGCGTCGCTGCGGCTGGCGGAGGCGGCGGTCTCGCCGCGGGCGGCCTCGGGCCTGGCGCAGGATCTCCGTCGCACGGTCCGCGACGCCGTCCGCGAGCTGATTGAGGTGACCGATCTGGAGGACTATCTGGACGGCACCGGCCCTGCCGCCGAGATGGCCAAGCGTGTCGTCGACGTGGTCGGCTCACCGGCGGACATCGGCGACAGCAATCATCGCGCTGACGGATCCCGGCCATCGCTGCGCGAGGAGGGCGAGGAGCTGATGCGCCGCTCGCGCGACGTTCACTACGAGGAGCCGGCCCATCCGGCGTATGCCCGCATCCTGTGCGAGCTGGCGCCCGACGAGGCGCGGATTCTCCGGCTGCTGCTGCTCGAGGGCCCGCAACCCGCGATCGATGTCCGGACTGGCGGGCCGGTCGGTGTCGTGCGTTCTCGCCTGATCGCACCGGGGCTGACGATGATCGGACCGCGCGCCGGATGCCGCTATCCCGACCGGGTGCCGTCGTATCTCAACAACCTGTTCCGCCTGGGCATGGTCTGGTTCTCGCGCGAGACGCTGTCCGATCCGCTGCGCTACCAGGTGCTGGAGGCGCAACCCGACGTGATCGAGGCGATGCATTCGGTGCGCTATGCGAAGGTTGTCCGTCGCAGCATCCACCTGACCCCGTTCGGCGACGACTTCTGCCGGGTGGCGCTGATGTCGGACGCGACCTCGCTCGACAATCTCCCCGCCCACTCCACGCCGCCCCAGGCCGAGAAGGCAGTACGGCCGCCGGCGGCCGTCAGCGACTAACTAGATCACATCCGCAAGCCGCTCGGCGGCGCGCTCGATCTCGGCCGTCGTCCGAGCCTCGACGATCGCCTGCAGGTCCAGCACGCGCGCGCCGAAGGAGTCGAGCTCGCGCACGCCGACGATCGCGTGGCACGGAACGCCCGCCTGGCGAGCGCGGGTCGCGACCTCGGAGACCGCCTTTCCCGCAAGGCTCTGGGAATCGAGCTTGCCCTCGCCGGTGAGGACCGCGCGCGCGGCGCGCATCCGCGAGTCGAACCCGATTGCGTCGAGCACGAACGGCGCCCCAGCCGCCAGTTCGGCGCCGAACGCCGCCCATAGCCCGCCCGCGAGGCCGCCCGCGGCGCCGCTCATCGGCACGCCGCGCGGATCGCGCGGGAGCCGGCGCGCGAGATCGTGCAGGCGCCGCGTCAGCCGGCGGACGTCGCCCTCGTCGCTCCCCTTCTGAGGGCCGAACACGCGAGCGGCATCCTCGAACGCGGTGCGGACGTCGCACAGGACGACGAGTTGCCCGCGGCCGAGTCCGCCGGCGGCGCGGATCGCCCTGATCGCGCCCGCCCCTCCGTCGGTGGTCGCGCTCCCGCCCACGCCCACATACACGGTCCCGGCGCCGGCCGCGACCGCGGCCACGATCAGCTCGCCGGTGCCGTGCGTGCTCGCGCGGATCGGGTCGCGCTCGCCCGGTGCGACGAGACTCAGGCCGCTCGCAGCTGCCGACTCCACAACGGCCAGCTTGCCGCGGATGCCAAAGCTTGCCTCGACCTGTCGGCCGAGTGGGTCGCTGACAGCTGCCGAACGGAGCTCGAGCGAGAGCGGCTCGAGCAGCACCTCGAGCGTGCCCTCGCCGCCGTCCGCGATCGGGCACAGGTCGACCGTCCGGGCGGCGGCGGTCAGCCCGCGTCCGATCGCCTCCGCCACCTCGGCGGCGCTGAAGGTCCCCTTGAATGCGTCTGGCGCGACGAGGATCGTGGCGGGGACGCCTCTGATCGGCATCCGCGGATCCTGTCAGGACGCGCTGCGCGAGCGGGCGCGTCTACAGGGCCCGCGCGACCGCTCGCCCCGCCACCCGGCCCGAGAACAGGCAGCCGCCGAGGAACGTGCCCTCGAGCGAGCGGTAGCCATGCACGCCACCTCCCCCGAAGCCGGCCACCTCGCCCGCGGCATACAGGCCCTCGACCGGCTCGCCGCTACCCGGCCTCAGCACGCGCGCGCTCAGATCTGTCTCGAGCCCCCCAAGGGTCTTGCGGGTCAGGATCCACAGACGGACTGCGATCAGCGGACCAGCGCCAGGATCGAGCAGCCGGTGGGGCGGGGCCACGCGCGTGAAGCGATCGGCGAGGTAGCGCCGGGCGCCGTGGATCGCCGTGACCTGGAGGTCCTTCGCGAACGGGTTTGCGATCTCGCGGTCGCGAGCCTCGATCTCGCGTCTCAGCGCCGCGGCGTCGATCAGCTCCTCGCCCGCGAGCGCATTCATCCGCCGCACCAGCTGCCCGAGGTCGTGCTCGACGATGAAGTCGCGGCCGTGTCGCTTGAAACCCTCCACCGGCGAAGGCGGTCCGGGCGCCAGCCGCTGCAACAGCATTTTCGGGACGTCGCGCTCGCTGAGGTCCGGGTTCTGCTCGGAACCCGAAAGCGCGAACTCACGCTCGATGATCTTCTCGGTCAGCACGAACCAGGTGTAGTCATAGCCCGTGTTCGCGATGTGCTCAAGCGTTCCGAGGGTGTCGAACCCAGGGAACAGCGGCACCGGGAGGCGCCGACCACGCGCGTCGAACCACAACGGAGACGGCCCCGGGAGGATGCGGATCCCGTGGCGGCTCCAGATCGGGGCCCAGTTCTCGATCCCCTCGGTGTAGTGCCACATTCGATCGCAGTTGATCAGGTTCGCGCCCGCCTGCCGGGCGATCTCGAGCATCCGCCCGTCGACGTGGTCCGGGACGCCCGACAGCATGCGCCGGGGCGGCTTGCCGAGCCGCTCGGGCCAGTTGGCGCGCACGAGCTCGTGATTGGCGCCGATCCCGCCGGAGGCGACGATCACCGCCGGCGCGCGGCAGGAAAACTCATCAACGGGTGTACGACTGCTCGGGGCACCACGCGCGGCGTCGCTCGGCTCGAGCACCTGGCCGGAGACCCCGTTGACGACGCCGTTCGACACGCTCAGCGCGTCGACGCGATGGCGGAAGCGCAATGACACCAGGCCCTGCTGACCCGCCGAACGCACGCGTCGGATGAACGGCTCGAGCAGGCCCGGCCCCGTGCCCCACGTGATGTGAAAGCGCGGCACCGAGTTGCCGTGGCCGGTCGCGAGGTAGCCACCTCGCTCCGCCCAGCCGGGGTTGGGCAGGAAGCGCACGCCCTGCTGGCGCAGCCAGGTCCGCTTCTCGTGCGTCGCGAAATCCACGTATGCCTCTGCCCAGCGGCGCGGCCACCGATCCTCCGGACGGTCGAATGCAGCCGTCCCCAGCCAATCCTGTAGGGCTAGGTCGCGCGAGTCTCGGATTCGCCAGCGACGCTGTTCGGGGCTGTCGACCAGCATCAACCCACCGAACGACCAGTGGGCCTGCCCACCGAGCGAGGCCTCGGGCTCCTGGTCGACCACGATCACGCGCTTGCCCGCATCGGCAAGCTCAGCGGCCGCGACCAGTCCAGCCAGTCCCGCTCCGACGACGATCGCATCTGCCGCGTCCTCCACCGGACGCTAGGTACCCATCTGCTCCAGGCTGCAGTCGACCGGCGCCTTGTCCTCGCGCCAGCGCAGGATCTTCGTCCCATGGCGGATGCGCCCGTCGCTTACGTGATCGAAGGCCACCTCGACGACCAGCTCCGGGCGCAGCTCGATCCACTCCAGTTCCTTCTCGCTCTTCCAGCGGCTCGGGTCCCCGTGCCCGCGCTGGCCGCTCTCATACGGCGTCAGCTTGCTCACGAGCGCACGCTTCTCCGCCGCCCGCAGCCCCGAGGAGTGCCCGACCACGTGCAGCTTCCCCGCGCGGTCATAGAGCCCGAGGATCAGCGACCCGACGGTGCCTTCCTCCTTGCCGGGCCTGTATCCGACGACGACCGCGTCGATCGTACGCACGCGCTTGACCTTCACCATCCCGACCCGCTGTCCCGGGCGGTACGGCGCATCGCAGTCTTTGGCGACGACGCCCTCGCCACGGCCGAGCCATGGCTCGGCCTGCTCCACCTCGCGCGTCAGCGGCGTGAGCGCGAGCTTCCCGCTCAGCAGTTCTTCCAGGCGCGCTCGCCGCTCGGCGAACGGCAACTCGAGCAGCGCCTGATCGTCGCTGGCGAGCAGGTCAAACGCGACGTAGCGGGCGGGCGTGCTCTCGGCCAGCATCTGGATCCGCGACCGTGCCGGATGGATCCGCTGCTGGAGCGCGCCGAAGTCCTGTCCTCCGTCCGCGGAATCGATCACGATCTCGCCGTCGATCACGTACCGGCCGTCCGGGAACGTCACCTCCGGGAAATAGCGCGACAGCGGCTTGCCACCACGAGACTGGATCGTGCACTGCTCCCCGTCGACGAACGCGATTGCCCTAAAGCCGTCGTATTTCGGCTCATAAGACCACTGCTCGCCGACCGGAAGCTCCGGCCTCGAGCGGGCGAGCTGTGGCTCTATGGGGGGCTTCAGAGGCAGCGCCACGACGCGCGATCCTAGCTGCCCGTGGCCGATACGATCCGGACGATGGCTTCCGAACAGGCAACAGTCGCCGAGGAGGAGTACCTGCAGACGCTGTACTGGCTGCTCGAGGCGGGGCTGCCGATGACCGGCGCAAACCTGGCACGCGCGATGCAGCTGTCGGCGCCGACCGTCCACGAGATGCTGGGCCGGCTCGAGCGCGACGGCTACATCGTCCGCGACGCTGGTCGGACGATCGACTTCACGCTGTCCGGCCGCGAGCACGCGGAGCGGATCGTCTCGCGCCACCGGATGATCGAGCGGTTCCTGACCGACGTGGTCGGCGTCCCGTGGGATGACGTGCACGAGGAGGCAGAGCATCTCGAACATGCGATGACCCCTCGCTTCGAGGCATACGTGCGGGCATCGGTAGGTGACGCTCGCACCTGTCCGCACGGCCACCCGATTCGCGTCGGCGAGCGGATCGACGGCGTGCCGCTCGCAGACTGCGCGGTCGGCGCCACGGTGACGATCCTGCGGCTGGAGAACGAGGCCGAGGACCTGCTGCACTACCTGAAGGAGGCTGGGATCGAGCCGGGCATGGAGGGACAAGTCGAGGCCAACGACGGTGAGGTCGTCACCGTCCGCTCGGACGGGCGCAGCGCGACCGTGACGATCAGCGTCGCGGAGACCGTCTCGGTCCTGGCCGACCCCTCGCCGCCCGCCCGGATCGCGTTGCCCGAGCAGCTGGTGCTGGGGCGCGAGCGCTACGGTCGCTGAGCCGCTGGCGCCGGCAGCTGCTTGCGGCTCGTCAACCAGCGTGTGATCTGCGCGTAGATCGCAGGGTGGTTGAGCAGCTCGAAGTGGTTAACGCCGCCGAGGTGCTGGTAATGCCCGATCGGGAAGCGCATCCGTTTGCCGCGTCCTTCGTGGTGCCAGGCGCTGGCCGGCAGCACCAGCAGGTCGCCGATGATCCGAGCGGACCGCGCATCGGCCGATCGCGCGAGCGTTGCGCACACGAAGTAGTGGTTGGCGCTCTGGAGAAACGGGATCTCGCATGCCGCCTTGCGCAGGAACGCATCGCAGTCGATCCCGGCCCAATCATCTTCGACCAGGTAGCCGTATCGCAGGTCTTTGATCCCGGAGCTGCGGAGGTTGAGCGCCTTGGCGATCATGCGAGTCTCGGGAAGCCGCGCAAGCGCGGCGCTGGCGGCGTTGACGGCCTGCTCGAGCGGGGCGCCGCGGTGCGGGGCTCCCAGCGTGAACACGTGGCGGACATTCGAGGCCCACTCGCTGCCGGCGCCGTAATGGCAGGCGCTGCGCGCCACCAGACCGCCCATCGAGTGGCCGATCAGCGCGATCTCCTGCACCTGCGCAGGCCACGCGACCCGTACGAGCTCCATCACCTGTGCCAGCTGCCGGCCGTTGTCGGAGATGTGAAGTCCGGTGTTGTAGCGGATGAACAGCGGCGTATAGCCGAGCTCGGCCTGCAACCGGTAGCCATAGGGGACGTGGCGCGCGGCGCCGAGGCACCACGCCTCGTCGGTCTCGCAGAGGCCATGGAGAAACACGGCGAGCCGCGGCGTTGCATTGGGAAACGCACGGGCCAGCGCGTCGCTTGTCAGCTGGACATCGCGGCCGCCTTGCCTCAGCGTCATCTGGAGCGCCAGCGCGTTGCGGCGTCGCTTGAGCGTGTCGCCGAACGCGCCGTTCAGAGCCCCGATCGCGACCCGTCCGGCCGGTAGCTGTTGCAGCGAGGGTCCGTCGTGCGGCTGGGAGACGCTCAATGCCGCGGCCCCAGCGCGGACGAGAGCGCCGCTGATGTCGCGTGCCACTCGGTATCCGGTGCCGGCGATCCGGTCGTGAACGAATTTGACGGGCACGGCGCCCGGCCCAACCGCGTCGAACGCCCGCCGCGCGATTCCCCCATGCATCTCCTGGATCTGGGCCGCCAGACCCGCGGCCGCCGCGGCGGCGAGATCACCGACTGCCTTGATCTCCTCAGGCAACATCCGCGCTGAGCGCGCCGGACCTAACCTCCTGGTAGGCCTCGGCAAGGCGTACGACGCCCTCTTCGATCTGCTCCACGGTCACGCCCGAATACGCCAGCCGAAGGCTCGACTGGCCGCCCTCGAGCACGAAATCCGAGCCTTTCACGAACTGCAGATCGCGCTGGGCGGCGGCGGCGAACAGCGTGTTCACGTCGGTGCCTTCGGGCAGGTCCACCCACAGGAAGTAACCACCCTCGGGCGCGACGAACCGTGCGTCGGGGAGCTCGCGGGACAGCGCGTCGCACAGGGTCTGGGCCCGCTCGCGCAGCGCCGCCTTAACCGTCTCGATCGAGCGGTCGAGCGCGCCCGAGCGGCAGAACTCGTTGACGATCGCCTGCGAGACCATGCTCGGCGAGATGTAGGTGCTGGTCGCGAGCTTGGCGATCTGCGCGATCAGCTCCGCCTCACCCACCAGGTAGCCGACCCGGATCCCAGGACAGACCGTCTTTGAGAACGAGGAGGCATACACGACCGTACTGCTGTCCATCGATAGCATCGTCGGCAACGGAGAGCCTTCGAATCGCAGCTCCACATAGGGGTCGTCCTCGAAGATCGTGAAGGCGTGCTCGCGCGCGAGCGTGAGAAGCGCCTCCCGCTTCTCCGCCGAGAGCGTGTAGCCGGCCGGGTTCTGGAAGTTCGGGATGATGTGGGCGAGCTTCGGCCGGGCGCCCGTGGCGAGCAGCTGGCGCACCGCCTCGACGTCGATCCCGTCGGGCTCGAGCTCGACCATGCGCACGTCGGCACCACGGTTTCGCAGCGCCAGGAGCGTGCGGTCGTACGTGGGCCGCTCGACGATCACCGAGTCGCCCGCGCGGACGAGCGCATCGAACAGGAATGCGTCCGCCTGCATCGATCCGTTGGTGACGAGCACCTGGGCGGGCTCTACCTGGTGACGCTCGGCGATCCACTTGCGCAGCGGCGGGTACCCGACCGAGGTGCCGTACGCGGCCATACCCCCCGGATCGTGGTCAAATGCCAGCTGCGCGGCCCGCTTGAGCCCGTCGACGTCGACGATGTCCAGTGACGGTGCTCCGCGGGCAAATGAGATCGGCTGGGCCACGGTTTCGGAAGACTACGCCAGCCGCACGTCGAGTATCGCCCGGTCGCCCTCATAGCCGCGGACGCTGACCTCGGCGACGCCCGGCATCCCCGCGAGGCGCTGCTCGAACTCCTTGACGTTGCTTGTGCTGGAGAACGGTCCGACCGAGATCGTCAGCATCGCCGAGGCCTCGAGCAGCCCTGCACACGCCCGCAACAGCTCCCCGATCTGCTCGTGCAGCCGGCTCAGCGCCTGTACCCGGTCGGCAACATCGCCCGCGCGCTGTCCGGGGTCGACGCCGGGCGGCGGCGGTTCGGCCGCGCGCTCGTGACGCGGCGGCGTGCGCCTCAGCAGGTCCGCCAACGGCCCTTCGCGAGCGCTGCGCGGATTCTGATGGCGCGCGGGCTCGTGCTCGGTGTGCGGCGGCAGGTCGGACTCCGCTATGGCTTCAGTCTTGGGGTCCGGTGCCTCCCCAGCACCGAGATCCCGCTGAATCTCCGCCAACCTTGCATCGATCTCCGCGAGGCAGGCGTCGAGCTCGGGATCGTGCTGAGTCCGCTGGAGCGTTTCGATCGCCCGAGGGTACCGGCCGCAGCGGCGTCTCAGGCCGCGGCGCCGAGCAGCGAAACCGCCACCTCGGCCACCTGCGTCGGCGTTCGTCCGACCCGTACTCCCTTGGCCTCGAGCGCCTCCGCTTTCGCGGCTGCCGTCCCCCGGGAGCCCGAGACGATCGCACCGGCGTGTCCCATGGTCTTGCCCGGCGGCGCCGTGAAGCCCGCGATGTATGCGACGACCGGCTTGCTGACATTGGCGGCGATGAACTCCGCCGCCTGCTCCTCCGCATCGCCGCCGATCTCCCCGCACATCACGATCAACTCGGTCTCGGGATCCTCCTCGAACATCGCGATCACGTCGATGAAGTCGGTACCGGGGACGGGGTCGCCGCCGATCCCGACGATCGTGGAGTTGCCAAAGCCGCTCTGCGCCAGCACGTTCCCGATCTGGTAGGTGAGCGTGCCCGATCGCGACACGACCCCGACGTTCCCCTCCCGGAAGAACGACGCGGGGATGATCCCGACGTTGGCCTTGCCCGGAGAGAGGATCCCTGGGCAATTGGGGCCGATCAGCCGCGAGCGTCCGTTCTTCTTGAGGACCTGGAAGGCGCGCAGCTCGTCGTGGGCCGGGATCCCCTCGGTGATCGCGACGATCAGGGGAATCCCGGCGTCCTCGGCCTCGAGGATCGAATCGGCCGCGAACCGGGGTGGAACGAAGATCATCGCGGTGTTGGCGCCGGTCTGCTCGACCGCCTCGTGGAAGGTGTTGAAGACCGGTACGCCCTCGACGTCCTGTCCGCCCTTGCCGGGCGTGACCCCGCCAACAACCTGCGTCCCGTATTGGCGGTTGCGCAGCGAGTGGAACGTGCCCTCGCGGCCGGTGATGCCGCTGACGCACAACTTCGTGTTGCCGTCGACCAGGATGCTCACGCTGCGTCCCTCGCCAGCTCGACGACCTTCTGCGCCGCGCCGTCCATGGTCGACTCGGTGTGGACGTTCGGGAGACTCGCTTCGGCGAGCAGCTGCCGGCCCTCGACGTCGTTGGTCCCGTCCAGCCGCACCACGAACGGCACCTCGGGGTTGATCTGGTGGAAGGCCTCGATCAGTCCACGCGCGACCTCGTCGCAGCGGGTGATGCCACCGAAGATGTTGAACAGCACGGCCTTGACCTTGCGGTTCGAGAGGATCACCTCGACCGCGCTCGTGATCGCCTCTGCCTTGGAGCCACCCCCCGCATCAAGGAAGTTCGCCGGACTGCCGCCGGCCTGAGCGACCACGTCGAGCGTCGACATCACCAGGCCGGCGCCGTTGCCGAGGATCCCGATGTCGCCATCGAGCTTGACATACGTGAGCCCGCGCTCCTTGGCCATCCGCTCCTGCGGATCCTCGGCCGAGATGTCCCGCAGCGCGGCATTGTCCGGGTGGCGGAACAGCGCGTTGTCGTCGAGCGTCACCTTGGCGTCGAGCGCCTTCACCTCGCGCCCGCCGCCGTCGCCCGACGCGGGTGGCGTGACGATCAGCGGGTTGACCTCCACCAGTGTCGCCTCCTCGGCCAGGAACACCTCGTAGAGCTTCGCGAGCATCGCGCCCACCGGGCGGACCACGTCGCCGTCCACCCCGGCTTCGAAGGCAAGCCGGCGTCCGTGAAAATCCTGGAAACCGAGCAGCGGATCGACGTGCAGCCGCGCGATCGCCTCGGGTTCGGTGTCCGCCACCTCCTCGATGTCCATGCCACCCTTGGTCGAGAGCATCACCAGCGGCGCCTTGGCCGAGCGGTCGAACACCACCGACGCGTAGTACTCGGCAGCGATCTCGGACGCGCCCTCGATCCACAGCTCGTGGACGGTGAGCCCGCGGATGTCCATGCCGAGGATCGCGTCGGCTTGCGCACGCGCCTCGTCGCGATCGTTCGCGATCTTGATGCCGCCCGCCTTGCCCCGCCCACCGATCTGCACCTGGGCCTTGATCACGCACGGGTAGCCGATCTCGTCGGCCGCCAGCACCGCCTCCTCGACAGTGCTCGCGGGCCTCCCGCTCGGGACTGGAACTCCATGCCGCGCGAACAGCTGTTTGCCCTGGTACTCCAGCAGATCCATAATCGGTGGCCGCCCGGCACTCTATTGGATCGGCTGTCTCATGGCCCCGCGGGCACCGAGAAGCGGCCGCCGGCTTCGCCGTGGCATCATGCCCGCCCGCATGCCGATCCCAAAGCAAATCTCGTTTGTAACTTTCGACGTGTACGGCACCCTGATCGACTGGGAGAGTGGCGCTTTTGACGCGTTCAGTGCCGAGGCCGACCGCGACGGCTTCACGATCGAGCGCGACGAGCTGATCCCGCTGTTTCACGAGATCCAGCAGCAGATCCAGGCGGGGTCCTATGAGCTCTACGCCGAGGTTTTGCGGCGAACCGCGGTCCAGATCGCAAAACGGCTGGGATGGCCGCTCGAGCCCTCGCGCTCCGGCTTCCTGCCTGACTCGGTCCAGCGCTGGCCGCCGTTCAAGGAGACCAATTCGGTCCTCCAGAAGATCAAGAAGAAGTACTACATCGGGCTGATCTCGAACATCGACGACAAGCTGCTCGGACAGACCCGGCGGCACATCCCGCTTGACTTCGATCTGGTCGTAACCGCGCAGCAGGTCCGCTCGTACAAGCCCGACCCGGCCCACTTCATCGAGTGCGAGCGGCGGATCGGCGGCAAGAAGGGCTGGGTACACGTCGCCGCCAGCTACTACCACGACGTCGAGCCGTGCCTCAAGCGCAAGATCCCGGTGATCTGGGTCAACCGCTCGCGGCAGCAGCTCGAGGCCGGGCAGAAGAAACCGGATGCCGAGGTCCACAACCTGCGCGAAGCCGCGAAGCTGATCGGCGCCGCGTAGCCGTTGCGCGTAGTCGCCGTCGACCGCGACGTAATCGTCTTCGTCAGCCGGGTGTGGCAGACGACCTGCACCGCGGTCCGCGCGGGCGAGGAGGGGTTCGTGATCGACTCGCCGGTCTACCCCGATGAGCTGGATGCGCTACCTGCCGTGCTCCAGCAGGCGGGCTTTCCGGTATCCGGGCTCTTGGTCACGCATGGGGATTGGGATCACCTGCTCGCGCGACAGGCATTCCCGGACGCCTCGCTGGCGTGTGCGCAGAGCACGTCGGCGCGGCTGCGTGCCGAGCCGGGCGACGCCCAGCGACGGCTGCGCTCCTTCGACGCCGAGCACTACGTCGAGCGGTCCGCGCCGCTCTCGCTGGCGCACATTCAGGAGCTGCCGGTCCCCGGCCGCCTCGCGCTCGGCTCGGACCACGAGCTCGAGCTGTATCCGGCCGACGGACACACTGCCGACGGCGTTGCCTACTGGCTTGTGTGGCTCGGCGTGCTGGTCTGCGGGGACTACCTCTCGCCGGTCGAGATCCCGATGATCTCCGCCGGAGGGTCGCTGGAGAGCTACAGGGCCACCCTTCAGCGCCTGCGACCACTGGTCGAGCGGGCGGAGCGCGTCGTGCCGGGTCACGGCACGCCTCAGAGCCGCGATCGGACGCTCGCGGTGCTCGAGGCGGATCTCGGCTACCTCGACTCGCTGGCCGAGAAAGGGCCAGACGCACCGCTGCCGGACGGCCGGCGGAGCGCCGCGCAGCGCCGGATCCACGATGACAACGCGCGGGCGGTTGCGTGAGTCCGAAGGCTACGCGCCGCCGTCGGAGCTGATCACCGCGAGCGTGTCCCCGGTCGCGACCGACGCGCCCACCGCAATCGGCAGCTCCACGATCTTCCCCGCCTTGTGAGCGGTGATCTCGTTCTCCATCTTCATCGCTTCGATCACCGCAACGAGCGCTCCCTCCTCGACCTCCGCCCCCGCCTCGACCGTCACCTTCAGCACGGTTCCCTGGATCGGTGAGGTCAGCGTGTCGCCGCCGGCCGAGCTGCCGCCACCTGCTGCCCGCTCGCTGCGACGCGGTGCGCGGCGGGCGCCAGCGGCCCCCGCACCGGCGGCCGCCGGCACCGCCGCCGGGGCCCCGCCGTTGACGCCACCGCCAAACGGCGGCCCGATCACCTTCACCTCGAAACGCTTGCCGGAGACCTCGACGGTGTACTCGTGCTCGACCGTCGCCGATTCGTCATCCGGCTGGGACTCGGACTCGGCCGGTTTCGGGAACGCGAGCGACTTCAGCCACTGCCGGTCCTCGATCAGGTCGCGACAGGTCTCGGCGTCAGCCCACTGCGGCGTCTGAAGCAGCGCGATGTGGAACGGCAGCAGCGTCTTCAGACCCTCGATCTCGTACTCGCCGAGCGCCCGTACCATCCGGGCCGTCGCGCCCTCTCGGTCGATGTCCCAGACGATCAGCTTCGCGACCATCGGGTCGTACATCGGGCTGATCTCCGATCCGGGGCCGACGCCTGAATCGACCCGCACGCCGGGCCCTGCTGGCTCGCGATAGGACCCGATCGTTCCCGGGGCCGGCGCGAAGTTCTTCGACGCGTCCTCCGCGTTGATGCGGCACTCGATCGCGTGGCCGCGCAGTTCTACGTCGGCTTGGGAGACCGACAGCGGCTGTCCGGCCGCCACAAGGATTCCCTCGCGAACGATGTCGATGCCGGTCACCAGCTCGGTCACCGGATGCTCGACCTGCACACGGGTGTTCATCTCCAGGAAGAAATACTCGGCCTCCTCGGCGCCCTCGTGCGTGACCAGCAGGCCCTCGACGGTCCCCGCCCCCGTATAGGCCACAGCAGCCGCGGCCTCGGTTGCGATCGCCCCGATCCGCTCTCGCAACGCGGCGTCCACGGCGGGCGCCGGCGCCTCCTCGATCAGCTTCTGGTGGCGGCGCTGCACGGAGCAGTCGCGCTCCCCTAGATGGATCACGTTGCCGTGCTTGTCGGCGAGCACCTGGACCTCTACGTGCCGCGGGTCCGGGAGGTAGCGCTCCAGGTACACCGTGGGGTCGGAGAAGAACTTCTCGCCCTCGCGCGCCGCGCCCTCGAAGGCGGCTTGCAACTCGTCCTCGGACAACGCGACTCGGAAGCCCTTGCCGCCGCCACCGCCCGCGGCCTTGACCGCGACCGGGTAGCCGATCGTCTTGGCGATCACCTTCCGAGCCTCCTCGAGGGTCGCGACCGGCTCGGTCGTCCCCGGCACGATCGGAACCCCGGCCTTGGCCATCAGCTCCCGCGCACGCGTCTTTGACCCCATCGCCTCGATCGCACTCGAGGGGGGGCCGATGAACGTGATCCCCCGCTCCTCGAGCGCCGCCGCAAACGCCGCGTTCTCGGCCAGGAACCCGTAACCGGGGTGGACCGCCTCGGCGCCCGAGTGGTCGATCACCTCGAGCAGCTTCTCGATCTTCAGGTAGCTCTCGTTCGCGGGGCCGGGACCGAGCAGATAGGCCTCGTCGGCGCGCCTGACGTGCAGCGCATCGCGATCGAGCTCGGAATAGACCGCGACGGTCGCGATCCCGAGCTCCTCACACGCGCGGATGACTCTGACCGCGATCTCGCCGCGGTTGGCGATCAGGACCTTCGAGAACATCGGGGGCCGGACTTTACCGGCGAGCGATCAGCTCAGCGTCCGGAACGTGTGGTCGGTGCCAGCCGCGATCACGCCGTTGCTTGCGACGAAACGGTAGTGGTATGTGTGGTTGCGCAGCAGCCCATGCAGCCGCGCCTGAACGTGCAGCGCAGCGGTTGCGGCAACCGGACCGAGAACGGGCGTGCGGTGGCCGTAGTGGGTGGTCAGGCCGTAGAGGACCCACCACTCCGCGCGGACGCGATGCGTCCGCAGAACCCCATGCACCGTCCCCGCGGACCGAGTGAGCCCGTCGGCGGCGCCGGTATCGATGCCAGGTGGGGCTGGCTGGAACTCATAAGCGCCGAGGTCGCGGAGAAAGCCGCGGATGCGGGGTTCTCCCGCGAGGTCCGTCCTCGACTCCCACGGCTGGAGCGCCGCGGGGTCGCGGTCGCGTGCCGGGGAGCTCGCGCGCAGTGCGTAGTCGGACCCCGGGATGACGAACAGGGGATTGACGTTGTTGAGGTTGTGGGGCCCTTGGTAGTAAGTGGCACCGGTGCCAAAACAGGGAGACGCCGTCGGGAACTCGAAGTCGCTGTAGTCGATGTTGATGCTGACGGTGTGGCCTGTCCCGACCGAGCAATACGGCTTGCCGAACCCCGGCGAAGCGCCATCGGGGCCACGCATCAGCGAGTCGCGCAGGTTCACGCTCGCGCCCGTGCCACTTGGACCCATGGTCGATGCGACGTAGATCGCCTGCGTCGATCCGTCTCCGATCATCGTCAGCTGGCGCGCCGTCAGCGTCGAGCTCTGCGCGTAGGTGACCGCGCCGATCGCGGACGCCCCGCCACTCACCTGGATCAATGAATCGTCGACCCTGACCGTCGCTGATTCGCTCCACACGCCGGCCGCCGCGGATCCGCTCGAGGTGATGTTGAGGCGGTGCGCGACGACGCTGCTCGACCCTCCGAACCCGGTGGCCCAGAGCGCAAACTCGCCGAGCAGATTGGAGTCGGTGATGGACAGCGTGGCGCCGTTCTGGGTGCTAACCGCGGCTGCGTCTGGACCGGTCTCCGACGAGACCACGGTCGCGTGAGAAACAATGGAGTGCCCGCGGAGAAGCTCGATCCCGGTGTCGCCGGGGACGAACTCGGTGTTGACCCCGATGGAGATTGCGGTGAGCGGGCAGTCGGCTTCGATGCCCGGTGTCTCGGACCCCCCGCCCGGGATGCGGATCGAGAGGTTCTCGACAGTCATGCGAGCGGCGGTGCCGCAATTGATCCCGCCGCCCGGGGCCGACGTGACGATTGAGGTGGCGGCCTGACCGGTGCCATCGAGCAGCAGGGCGCCATGACCGGTGTATATCAGCGCCTCGTTGAAGGTTCCCGAGCCGACGAGCACGGTGCCGGCGCGGCCGTCGGCGGTCACGGCATCGAGCGCGGCCTGAATCGTCGCCTTCCTGTGCGCCGCGTTACACCCGCTGCGGTGAACACAGTAGGTCGCGGCGCTCGCGCTCGCGCTCAGGGAGAGCACGAAAGAGGCACAGGCCAGTGCCCCGAACCGAAGTCGCCCCCGATGCATGTGCAGCGAGTATGACCGGCCGTCGCCGGCCGGTCAACTACGCCGCGCTCAGCACCATTCCCGCAGCAACCGTGTCATTGGAGGCTTCATCGACCAGGATGAAGCTCCCGGTCATCCGGTTGCGGGAATACGGATCGACCATCACCGGCGCGCTCAGCCGCAGCCGCACCCGCCCGATCTCGTTGAGCTCGAGCTGCGCTGCGTCCTCGCCGGCAAGGGAGTTGATGTCGACTCGGTGCTCGAGCTCACCGACGAGCGCGCGCACACTGCGGGTTGTGTGCTTGAGCGTGTAGCGTCCGCCCGGTCGCAGCGGCTGCTCGCCCATCCAGCAGACCATCGCCTGGAGTTCTCGTGAGGTGAGCGGCTGATCGTCGGGCTCGACGATCATGTCGCCGCGCGAGATGTCGAGCTGGTCGGCCAGCCGCAGCGTCACGGACATCGGCGGAAACGCCGCGTCCAGCGGCCCATCGAAGGTGTCGATCCCGGCGATCGTCGTGCGCTGGCCGCCGGGCAACAGCACGACCTCGTTGCCCGGCCGCAGCACGCCGCCGGCGACCTGTCCGGCGTAGCCGCGGTAGTCGTGGTGAGCGTCCGAGAACGGCCGGACCACCCACTGGACCGGGAAACGGACGTCCGACAGGTTGCGGTCGGGAGCGATCACCACGTGCTCGAGGTGGTAGAGCAACGGCGCGGCGCCGTACCACGGCATGTTCGCGGAGCGCTCGACGACGTTGTCCCCGTGCAATGCGGAGATCGGGATGAACGTGATATCGGGGATCTGCAGCCGCGCCGTCCAGTCGGTCAGCTCCTCGAGGATCGCGTAGAAGACCTCCTCGTCGTACTCGACCAGGTCCATCTTGTTGACGCACACGACCAGATGTGGGATCCGCAGCAGCGATGCGATGTACGCGTGACGCCTGGTCTGCTCGCTGACGCCGTTGCGGGCGTCGACCAGCACGATCGAGAGGTCGGCGGTCGACGCTCCGGTGACCATGTTGCGGGTGTACTGCTCGTGGCCGGGGGTGTCGGCGATGATGAACTTGCGCCGGGGAGTCTGGAAGTAGCGGTAGGCGACGTCGATCGTGATCCCCTGTTCGCGCTCGGCGCGCAGGCCGTCGGTCAGCAGCGCCAGGTTCAGGTAGCCGTCGCCGCGCCGCTCGGAGGTCTCCACCACGTGCGCGAGCTGATCCTCCATGATCGCCTTGGAGTCGTGGAGCAGGCGGCCGATCAGTGTTGATTTGCCGTCATCGACCGATCCCGCGGTCGCCAGCCGCAGAAGCTCCGTCGTCCTCGTGCGGACCATGTGGCCGTTTGTAGCAGCGCCCGGCGCCACTAGAAATAGCCCTCGCGCTTGCGATCCTCCATCGCGGCTTCGGTGACGCGGTCATCAGCGCGTGTTTCGCCCCGCTCGGTGATCCGCGTCGCGGCGATCTCCGCCACCACCGACTCGAGTGTGGTCGCTGTCGAGCGGACCGCGCCGGTGCAGGTCATGTCGCCGACGGTCCGGTAGCGCACCGAGGCCTCGAACGGCACCTCCCCGTCGATCAGCTCGACGTACGGGCTGTAGGCGTACAGCATTCCGTCGCGCTCGAACACCTGCCGGTTGTGGGAGAAGTAGATCGATGGCACCTCGAGCTGCTCCTCGCGGATGTACTGCCAGACATCGAGCTCCGTCCAGTTCGCGATCGGGAACACGCGGACGTGCTCGCCCTTGCGGATGCGGCCGTTGTACAGACCCCAGAGCTCGGGCCGCTGGCGTTTTGGATCCCACTGGCCGAAGTCGTCGCGGAACGAGAACACGCGCTCCTTCGCGCGGGCGCGCTCCTCGTCGCGGCGGGCGCCGCCGAATGCTGCATCGAAGCCGTGCTCGGCGATCGCGTCGAGCAACGTGGTCGTCTGCAGCCGGTTACGCGATGCCCGCGGCCCCTTCTCCTCGACGACCCTGCCGTTGTCGATCGACTCCTGGACGCTCGCCACGATCAGACGCTCGCCCAGCCGCTGCACCAGCCGATCCCGGAACTCGATCACCTCGGGAAAGTTGTGGCCGGTGTCCACGTGCATGATCGGGAACGGGAAGCGTCCGGGATGGAACGCCTTCTCCGCGAGGCGCAGCAGCACCAGCGAGTCCTTTCCTCCCGAGAACAGCAGCACGGGCCGCTCGAACTCCGCCGCAACCTCGCGGAAGATGAAGATCGACTCGGCCTCGAGGGCCTTGAGGTGGGAAAGCTCGTAGTAGAAGGGGTTCACCGTCTGGCTCTCAGATCAGGTGGATGCCGCACTCTGTCTTGTCTTGACCGGCCCAGCGGCCGTCACGCCCTTCGCCCGGCGCCGTGCAGGGCGCGCATCCGATTGAAGAGTAGCCACGATCGTGGAGCGGGTGATACGGCAGGCCGTGCGCGGAGATGTAGCGCCACACGTCCTTCTCGGTCCAGTCGGCGAGCGGATTGACCTTCCAGATCCCTCGGCGCTCGTCGCGCTCGAACTTCGGTGCGGCTTCGCGTGTCGGTGTCTGCTCGCGCCGGATGCCCGTGATCCATGCATCCACCCCCGCGAGCGCTCGCCCCAGCGCTTCGACCTTCGCCTCGCTACAGCACCGCTGAAGCGTCCAAGGCTCCTGCGGGCTGCGCGCGTCGATGACCTCCACCCGGATCCCAAAGCGCTCCTCGAACGTCTTCCACGTCTGAAGCGTCTCGGGGAACAGCACCCCGGTGTCGATCATGAACACGTTCGCCGCCGGCTCGATCGAGCTCAGCATATGGACCAGGACCGACTCCTCCTTCTGGAAGGAGCAGGCCAGCTTCAGCCGCGGGTGGAACTGCTCCACGGCGTAGGCGATCACGTCTTGCGCGGACGCGGTCTCGAGTCGATCCGGGCTGATGACGCTCACGAGCCTAGACGGCGCACTCGCCCTCGCCGCGAATCACCTCGAACGGCGCGTTCTTGGTCCAGTCGATGAAGTAGTTCATGTTCTCGAGGCTGAACTCGATCGGCATCGTAAGGTCCTTGACGCGCGCCTCGAACTCCGCCGTGCCGATGCGCTCGACGAACTCGTTGAACTCCTCGCCGTCAGTGCGCTCGGACTCATAGAAGCGTACCCAGCGCTCCACCGCATCCGGAACGCGCTTCGCCGGCAGGCGCGCCTTCAAGCGGTGGCCGTACCGCACATCCCCACCCTCGTAGGCGCCGCCGACGTGCGGAATGTAGGCGGGAATCGCGTGCTCACCGACCTTGATCGAGGCCCCGTAGAAGCCGATGTTCGCGATGTGATGCTGGCCACAGCCGTTCGGGCAGCCGCTCATCTTGATGTGGATCCGGCGCGAGCGCTCGTCGCTGATCGCCATCTGCTCGAGCCGCTCGTGGATCGCCTGGTTGAGCCCCATCGAGCTGGTGATCCCGAGCTTGCAGGAATCGGTGCCCGGGCAACTGACGACGTCGGTGATCTCCTCGGCGCCGGGAGCGTTCAACTCGAGCTCGCCGAGCGCCCGCCACACCTCGTACAGCGACTCGTTACGGACCCACCGCAGGATCAGGTTCTGGTGCACACTGGTGCGGGCGTAGCCGCCGGTGTAGTCACGCATGATCCGCGCGAGCCCGCGGAACTGATCAGGCGTCAGATCACCGCGTAGGACCTTCACTTCGACCGTCGAGAAGCCGTCCTGCCGCTGGGGCTGGACGTTGGTCTGCACGAACCGATCGAACTCGCGGTTGTCGCCATTCGGGCTGGCGTAGCTCGGCCGCAGCGCCGGCGCGTTGGCCTCCTCGTCGTGGACGAACAGGATCGGGTCAAGTGAGAAGTCGCGCTCGGCAACCCACTCGCCCTCGAGTTCCTCCTCCACCATCTCGCGGAACGCGTCGATCCCGATCTTGTCGATCAGCACCTTGATCCGCGCGCGCGCCCGGTTGGGGCGCAGCCAGTCCGTCCGGTCGAAGATCCGCACCACCGCCTCGGCGACCTTCAGGTAGTCGCCGTTGTCGAGCTCCACGAACTCGTACAGCGTCGGGGCCAGGCGCGGCATGATCGAGGTTCCGCCGCCAACCAATACCTCGGCGCCCCGCACGCCACCCCGCACCCGCGGCAGGAACGCGAGGTCGTGGATCTTCGTGATCGCGTTGTCCTCTCCGGTGGCCGCGAACGCGGTCTTGAACTTCCGCGGCATGTTCTGCGTGGTCGGGTGGCGCACGAAGTAGCGCACGTACGCGCCCGCATAGGGGGTGATGTCGAACAGCTCCCCCTCGAGCGTCCCCGCGCGGGGATCGCCGGTCACGTTGCGCATCGTGTTTCCACAGCCCTCGCGGCTCGAGAGGCCGGCGTCGCCGAGGTCTCGAATCAGCTTTGCCGCGTCCGGGAGCGGGACGTGGTGCATCTGGATGTTCTGGCGCGTCGTGATGTGCCCCTTACGCAGCGGCACGTACTTTTCGATGCCGGCCGCGAACGCGTCGAGCTGCTCGGGGTTGACGCCCCCGAGCGGCAGCTTGACCCGGACCATCTGTACGTTGGGCTGGCGCTGGCCGTAGACACCCTGCTTGAGGCGAAACTTGGTGAACTGCTCGCCGTCGAGCTCACCCTTCAGAAACCGGGTCGACTCGGTGTCGAAGTCGTCGAACTCCCTCTGGAGAATCGGGATCACATGGCCGGGAACGCTCTCGATCACCTCGGGGTTCTCGAGTGATCCGGTCCGGCTGGCGTGCGACGTCGGAGTTTCCAGCGATGCGGGCTCCATCGGATTCCTTTGAGTAGCCGTCAGCGAAGGTGCGCTGAATGTACCAAAATAGGATCCGAATACGTCTATTTTGCCCAGGTGCGGGCGAATGCGCGGCGGGGAGCGCCGAACTCAGGGGCCCCTGCCGCTCAGCTCGCGAGGACCGTGAACCCAGCGCTGACGCCGTTGCCGGCGGGCAAGCTCAGGACCACGGTGTAGCTACCGGGTTTCAGGCCCGCACCGGCGAACGAGCGCGCGTTCTTGCCGGCCTTTCCGGTCAGCGTGTGCCGCGCGAGCGTCTTGCCGTTGTGCTTGACAGCCAACTCCACCGGGCTCGCTCGCGAGAGAGTGAAGCTCACCTCGGTGCCGGGGTGCGGGCACTTGAGGGACTTCTTCACGCAGAACCTGGTCTTACTCAGGTGAATCGCGCTGATCCGCGGCGGTGGCAGCCCGATCGTCAGCGCGATCGATTCGGGGCTGCTGTTCAGGCCGTCGCTGTCAACCACGACCAAGCGGGCGGTTTCGCGGCCGGGTTTGGAGTAGCGGTGAGTGACGCTTGCCGAGCTGCCGGTCGCGGTCATTCCGTCGCCGAAGCTCCAGTGGTAGGCCGTGATCGAGTCGCCGTCGGGGTCACGGGAAGACGCGGCGTTGAAGTGCACCGGCTGTCCAGCCACCGGGTGAATCGGCGAGAGCACGAAGCGCGCCGTGGGTGGCGTGTTCGGCTTGACGTTCAGCTGCCGGGTGACGGCTGAGCTCGTGGCGGAGCCGGCGTCGGTGATCGTCAGCGCGACGGTCGGGGTCCCGGCGCTGTGGAAGGAGTGGATGGTGCTCGGCGAGGTCGTCGTCTGCTCGGGGCTTCCGTCACCGAAGTCCCAGGTGTAGCTCTCGATCGAGTCGCCGTCGGACGTGCTCGAGGTGGAGGCGTCGAAAGTCACCTCGCGGCCGGCGATCGGCATCGAATTGCTGACGGCGAAAGCGGCAGTGGGCTTGGGATCAGTGCCCGTCACGGTGATCGTGCCGACCATCCCGAACGCGTAGTGGATTCGGCAGAAATAGTGGTAGACGCCCGGATGGTTGAACGTCTGATCGAAGGTCGCGGACTGATTCTGGACCTGGGAGTCGAACTGGCCGTTGGCCGTGCCCGGCGGAGCGCCGCTGGTGACCGAGTGATCGGAGCCAAACCAGTTCCAATGGATCGTCTCGCCGGGGCTGATCGTGACGTTGGCGGCGTTGAACTGGTCGGCGAACTGACCTTCGGCGTTCTGCCCGACCTGGACGGTCACGGCTGCGCCAAACGCCGAGGCCGGGCTCAGCGCGACCGTCAATCCGGTTAGCAGCAACAGCCGACGCATGCTCTCTCGCCGCTAATGACGCCGCCGGGCGCCGAACCTTCCCAGCGGTGCAGCACACGGCACACCGCCGGGGCGCGTGAATCACTCCCAGGGCACCGGCGCCTGCGGTTCGCGCGCAATTCCTTCGTACAGCGCGGCCTCCTGCCAGGCGTTGCGCTCCGGCGCGGGCGGCGCCGGCCGCGGCGCGGTCTCACGCATAAACCGCTCGAGCGCCGCGACCACTGCCGCGGCCTCCTCCGGCGACGCAGCGGGGGCGACGATCGTCAGCTTCGGGCGGCGGTTCACCGGTGCGCCGGCCTACCCGTGGATGACCGCCGTGTGTGAACGGCGGATCTGCTGGCCAAAACGCGGCACGTACACGATCGTGAGTTTGACCGACACGGTGTGGTGATGCTTTACGGCGCGCTGCTGCTGCGCCGACAACGGGATCCTGAAAGCCGCCGAACCGGCCGCATGCAGCGTGATCCTTTTTCCGCCGACGGTGATCGTCCCGGGCTCGTTCACGGTGACAACCAGGTAATAGCTGGTCCGCACCTTCTTGACCGCGAGCTTGGTGATCTCGCCCGCCGCCACGACGGACACCTGGTGCAGCACCGTCCGCGCATCGCCCCGTGTGTCGACAAGCGTCAGCGTGGCTTTGTAGGTCCCGGTCCGGGTGTAGTGGTGGGAGATAGCGACCGGTGCGCCGACCACAAACGCGGACGCGCCGTCCCCGAAGCTCCAGGTGGAGCTGCTGATGCCCTCGGAAGCAGTGCTCCCGGTGGGCTTGAAGAGGACGCTCGTCCCGATCAGTACCGGCGAACTGGCGGCATATGCGGGCGCGACGCTTGCACCGGGCGGTGCGGCGAGGCAGCCCATCCCCCCGTTGCTCCAAGTGGTCTGCGTGTAGTAGCGATCGCCATTGATCAGCTGGTCGTAGAGGGTTCCGGCGGCGGCGCTGCCACCGAGGGTCGGCAGGTACGCCTGCGGGCTGAACCCGCCTGCCGGATCGGCGCTTGAGCCGTACGTCTGGCAGTTGTCCTCGATCTCGTTGCCACTGATGGGATCGATCCAGGCGGGCGAGTTCCCGACCGGATCGGTGAGCGACTCGTTGTTTTCGTGGCTCAGGTCATCGGCAAGCACGTCCGCGTCGTTGGCGTTGGGGTCTTGTAGCGGCGTCGTGCTGTCGGTCTGGCAGCCCTTCGGGTTCGGATTCAGAGCCGCCGCGGGGTCTGAGGCGTAGATCACCTCCTGGCCGCCATCGAGGAAATCCCCGTGGTACCCGCAGAACGATCCCTTGGAGTTCGTATCGGCGCAGTCCCCGCTGTCTATGCACACGTCGGTGTCGATCGGGGTGATCACGTAATAAACGGGCGCTCCGGCCCCGATCCCTGTGGGGAGATGGCGGGCGGCGATCAGCCGCGTCAGCTCGTTCTGGATCTGGATGTCGGTGACGCACGCCGTGTACCCGGCCGGAGCAGGGCAGTTGCCGCTGTCCCTCGTCGGGTAGGCCTCGGTGTCTTTGATCGCCTGCGCGGCCGCCGAGAACCGCTGACGGGCGTCAGCGAATCCGTTCCCGTCGTAATACTGGCGCGTCACCCCGTAGACGTCTGCGCCGAAACCCGCCGCGGCGACATCGGACAGGTAGCGCTCGAGCAGGCTCTCTGAGGAGCTCGGAATGGCCCCGCCCGGACCCCAAAACACGAGATACGGGTCGCTCGTGTGGAGCACGGGACCGCCCTGGTAAACCATTGCCCCGGTGTCCACCTGCGTCGTCCGAGACCGTCGGTGGACCCGGCGAAAGACGGCTCGGCTGACCCCCTTGCGTAGCTGGACGCCGACGATGTGGCCGTTCGGGAGATGGACCAGCAGCGCGCCTGCACCGGGCGCCAGCACGAGCGCGCCAGCCAGCACGCACGCCACCGCCGCGAGCACTGTGCGAGTCCGTTGCACTCCATCACCCCCGGGTCGCCGCCACTGTCCGGCTCAAGGGTATCGTGCCCCGCCCGATGCCTGAGGTCCCGGTTCTCGGACACGACTCGATCCTGCACGCCGTCTCGCCGCGGGCCGCGATCGAATACGTGCGCGAGGCGCTCGTCAAGTTCGACTCGGGCGAATGGACGATGCCTCCCAAGGTCTACCTGGAAAGCCCACCGGTTGGAGATTTCCGCGCGATGCCGGCGCTCGGCGACGGCCTGGCGCTGTTGAAGTGGGTGACCTCGTTTCCGGCCAACCCCGCGCGCGGGCTGCCGACGGTCACCGGCGTCATCTGCCTGTCGGATGCCGGCACCGGCGAGCCGCTGATGCTGCTCGACGCTCGGGCGGTGACCGCCCTGCGCACCGGCGCGGTGGCGGCCGTTGCGGCCCGGGCGCTGGCCCCCGACGCTGCTCGATCAGTCGGAATCATCGGGTGCGGCCTGCATGGAGCGTGGGTTGGGCGCTGCATGGCGGCGGGCGGCTATGGCCCCGGTGTCTGCCACGATCCGCGTGCCGAGGCTGCGGAGGTGCTCGCGGCCGAGCTTGGCTGGCGCACCGGGTCGCGTCCGGAGGCGCTGGCCAGCGACATCGTGTGCTGCGTGACGCCGGGCTCGGAGGTCGTGGTCGACGCGGGCGACCTCCGTCCCGGGCTTCACCTCAACATGCTGGGCGCGGACGGTCCCCGGAAATCCGAGGCGAGCGTCGGCGCCGTGGCCTCGTGCGCGCTGTTCTGCGACGAGTGGGAGCAGGCCTCGCACGGTGGCGAGCTCACCGCGGCGGTGCAGGCCGGGATCGTCACGCGCGAGCAGGTGACCGAGCTCGGTGCCGTCCTTGCGGGCACCGCCTCCGGCCGGAGGGGACCGGAGGCGGTGACGCTGTTCGACTCAACGGGGCTCGCGATCCAGGATCTGGCGGTCGCGCGGGCGGCGCTGGAGGCCTGGCGGGAGGGGCGGATAGTGGCGCAGAGCGTGCGCCTGTAGCGCTAACCTGGCCCGCAATGCGTCTGCGGGTGGCGCTTGTGGTGTTGGGCGCGCTGCTGTTCGCGTGTACCGCGTCCGCTTCTGCTCATCCTGCCCTGTTCCGGGTCGGAGCCGCCTGGCGCAGCATCAACCCGCCGATCCCGGTGTACGCCGGCGGGTTTTCTCTGAGCCCGCCGATCCGCCGCGTCCACGACCCGCTCGAGGTGCGCGCCTTCTACCTGAGCAACGGCCACACCGCGCTAGCGTTCGTCGTCGTCGACGCGCAGGGTTACTTCGCCGGGTACGACGAGGGCAACGATCTCGGTCAGCTCGCCGATCGGATCGATGCCGCGCGCGCCGGCAGCATCGCCGGCGGGGTCCGGATGACCGAGGGCGACATCATCGAGCAGGCCACGCACACGCACGCAGGCGCCACGCTCGAGGGCATCTGGGGACCGGTCCCCCCGCGATATCTGAAGCTGGTGCACGACCAGGTCGTCGCGGCCGTTGCGGCCGCCGCCCGCACCGCGCGACCGGCGTATCTCCAGTTCGCGGCATTCGGCGATCCGAACATCGCGGGCACCACGATCAATCAGGACAACTACCAGGGGTGGGTGACCGATACGCAGCTGTCGATCCTTCGCGCTGTCAGCCCGGCCAGCGGAGCGACGATCGCCACCTTCGCGAACGTCCCCACGCACGGCGCGCATGTCTGCGGACAATGCCTGCGGATCCTGAGCGCCGACTACTTCGGAGCCGTCCGCGCGTACCTGGATCGCGTGCTCGGCGGCGTCAACGTCGTCGGTCCGGCGCTGATCGGCCGCCAGGAGAGTCCCGTCGAGACCACCGGCTTCGCCAACATGGAGTGGATCGCGCGCGTGATCGGCAACGATCTGCTGGAGGCGCTCGGCCGCGCCCGTTGGATCACCAGCATGAGGCTCGCGGCTGTCGAGTCCACGCTCCGGTATCCGGCCACGAACGTCGCGCTGCTCGGCCTCAACAACGCCTGGGGCCTGTCGGACGCGCAGAAGCAGAAGGAGGCGCAGGTCACCGGGATCTACCCGATCGACCGCGCGAACCGGCCCCCGTTCCGGGTCGGCAGCGTGCTGGGCACATGGCTCACCGCCCTGCGGATCGGCGACCTCGCGTACCTCTCGATGCCGGGTGAGCCGTTCCCGGAGGTGCGCTTCGACATCGTCAAGCAGACCGATGCCAGGACGGTGGTGGCGCTGTCCAAGGGCCAGGACGACTTCGGCTACTTCTATCCGTTCTACGACTATGTGTTCCCCGAGCTCTACAACTCCGACCACGCGATCTTCAACGTCGCGCCACAGCTCGGTGATCAAGTCGTGAGCGCACAGGTGGCAAACCTGCGCGCGCTCGGGTTCGCTGGACGCGCCGCGCTGGAGGGCCCGCTCGCCAACGACTACTTCGCGAAGCTCCAGCCGGGACTTCAGACGATGGCCTCGCCGCCCACCGGCGATGCCGGACCGAGCGGCCGTTTCACGACCACGCTCCAGGCGATCTACATGCCCGCGTCGATCGCGGACGCACCGCTGGCCGGTCCGGTCCACTGGGAGTTCGGGGACTTCACGAACGCCAACACCGGCTATCTGTCCGTCGGCCAGGACTACGGCCAGACCGGCCAGGGCGACCACGGCACGGCTCGCTTCACACACTCCTTCCCGCCCGGCACCTACCACGTCGTCGCGAGCGGCCAGGACACCGATGGCAACAAGGTCTCGTGGACGATCACGGTGAGGGTGTTCCCGCGGCTGCAGGTATCCGTTCGGTGTGTGGGCGGTCGCCCGCGAGCCCGCGTGCACGGCGGCGAGGGGACGGTGCTGCGCGAATCCTGGCGCGGGGACCGGGTGACGGTTCTCGACGCCGCCGGCGGCGTGGCGAGCGCGCGCGCGTCCTGCGGGTAGTCGCCGCTACCCGGCTCGTTTGACGGTCAGCCCGGGAACACCTCCGCCAGCGGCGCAAGACGGCGAGGGTCGATCATCCGCGGGCGATGGGAGGTGACCAGGATCAGCCGGAACGCGTGGACGGTTTGCAGGCGCGTCGGCGAGAAGCCGCGCAGCGCGCCCGCGACGGTGGGCGGGATCCCGGCGGGTCGCAGGTCACGATGCCCGGGGGGCCGCAGCGGCTCGACCACTATCCATGCGTCGCGGATGAGGACAGCATGGTGTGCTGCGGGCTCACCCCAGTAGGTGCCGGCGACGTTGCCGCTGTACTTCGTCACCGCCACCACCGCCGCGTTGCGGTCGATCGCCGCGGCCCGTTGCAGCGCGCCACGCCAGTCGGTCTGCTCATAGCGCCAGTCGGTCGCCACCCACACGGAGCTCAGGGTCGCCAGAACCACGTATCCGGCGAGCGGGACCGCTCGCAGCCGGAGCAGCGCCGGCGCCGCGAGGGCCGCCACCAGTGGCAGTGCCGCGACGACGTTGCGCGAGTAGAAGCGGTCCTCGATGCTCAGTGCACCGAGCATGAGCGGGACGAGGAACGCCGCCGCGAGCAGGGTCAACAGCACGTGCGATCCCCGCCGGCCGCGGACTGCGACCACGGACCCGACTGCGACGGCCGCACACGCAAGTACCAGACCCGCCGCCTCCAACCACGTCCGCGGCACGTTCGGCCCCATCGCGAACTGCCGGACGGTCTGCTCCAGGCGCGTGGAGAGCGGCATCCCCGCGATGAACGCCGACCGCTCGTCCCCCGCCTGGCTCAGGGCCAGTGCCAGCAGCGGCGCGATGCAGATGGCGATCAGCGCCGAGCACCACAGCGCGCCCCGCCGGCTCTGCGGCTGCAGTGCCAACAGCACCAGCGCCTCGCCGGCGACCAGGAAGATCCCGAAGTAGTGCGTCCACACGCACGCAATGCACGCGAGGCCCCATAGGGCCAAGCGCCGCGGCGAGCCGTGCTCCAGGACCGCCGAGAAGCCCCACACCGACAGCACCGCGGTCAGCACCAGCAGGCCGTACGCGCGGGCGTCGGTGGCATACGAGACGAGGATCGGGCTGACCGCGAGGATCGCGGCCGTCGCGAGCGCCGCACGCTGCCCGGCCAGGCGCCTGAACGCCAGATAGGAGACCGGCACCGCAACCGTCAGCGCGACCGCCGGGATCGCGCGCATCGCGGCGGCCGAGCGGCCGCCGCACAACCACGCGATCAGGTAGTAGAGCGGCGGCGTCGACTCGGTCGCCTTCACGTTGTGCCACAGCCCGGCGAGCGTCCGCGCCGCGATCACGTTGCGCGTGTAGATCTCGTCGAACCAGAAGCTCTGGTGGTTCAGGAACGACAGCCGGAGTGCCGCCGCGGCAAGCGTCGAGACCGCGAGCGCGAGCCAGACAACGCGGGGGTCGAGCGGGGCTTCACGCGGGTCGCTGAGCGGCTCGCCGCGACGCGATGACGCGAGCAACGCCACCACTTCCGGCTGATCAGAGCGGGATGTTCCCGTGCTTGCGCTTCGGCCCCGGCTGGCGCTTGGTCTGAAGCGTCTCGAGCGCGGTGATGATTTTCGGGCGGGTCTCGTGCGGCACGATCACGTCGTCTATGTAGCCGCGCTCGGCGGCCGCATACGGGTTGGCGAAGTGCGCCTTGTAGTCGGTGATCAGCTTCTGCCGGCGGGTGTCAGGGGTGGGCGACGACGAGATGTCACGGCGGTAGATGATGTTGACCGCGCCCTCCGGCCCCATGACCGCCACCTCGGCCGTCGGCCACGCGAAGTTGAAGTCCGCCAGCATGTGCTTTGACGCCATGACGTCGTAGGCGCCGCCGTAGGCCTTGCGGGTGATGATCGTGATCTTTGGCACGGTCGCCTCGGTGTAGGCGTACAGCAGCTTGGCGCCGTGGCGGATGATCCCGCCCCACTCCTGGGCGGTTCCGGGCAGGAACCCCGGCACGTCGCAGAACGTGATCAGCGGAATGTTGAACGCGTCGCAGGTGCGCACGAACCGCGCCGCCTTGCACGAGGAGTCGATGTCGAGCACCCCGGCCAGCTGGTTGGGCTGGTTGCCGACGATCCCGACGGCATAGCCGTTCAGCCGCGCGAACCCGCAGATGATGTTGCGGGCGTAGTGCTCGTGCACCTCGTAGAACTCGCCGTCGTCGACGATCAGCCGCACCACGTCGCGCATGTCGTAGGGCTTGTTGGGGTTGTCGGGGACGACGTGGTCGAGTTCGGGCTCCTCCCGCAGTGGGTCGTCTGTCGGCATCACCCGCGGCGGCGTCTGGAGATTGTTCTGCGGCAGGAACGAGAGCAGGTAGCGGGTGTCCTCCAGGCACTGGTCCTCGTTGTCACAGGCGAAGTGGACGACGCCCGACTTGCTGTTGTGCGACATCGCTCCGCCCAGCTCCTCGAACCCGACCTCCTCACCGGTCACCGCCTTGATCACATCGGGGCCGGTGATGAACATGTGCGAGGTCTCCTTCACCATGAAGATGAAGTCGGTCATCGCGGGCGAGTACACGGCGCCGCCCGCGCACGGCCCCATCACCAGGCTGATCTGTGGGATCACGCCGCTGCACATCACGTTGCGCACGAACACGTCGCCGTAGGCGCCGAGCGACACCACCCCCTCCTGGATCCGCGCGCCCCCGGAGTCGTTGATGCCGATCACGGGGCAGCCGATCCTGGCTGCCAGATCCATGATCTTGACCATCTTCTCGCCCATCACCTCGCCGAGCGAGCCGCCGAACACCGTGAAGTCCTGGCTGAACACGCACACGCGCCGGCCGTCGATCGTGCCATGGCCCGTCACGACCGCGTCGCCCCACGGCCGGTTCTTCATCATCTCGAACTCAGAGGTCCGGTGGCGCACGAACGTGTCGAGCTCCTGGAAGGAGCCGGGATCGAGCAGCTTCTCGATCCGCTCGCGGGCGGTGTACTTGCCCTTCTCGTGCTGCTTCTCGACCGCCTGCGCGGAACCCGCATGGATCGCCTCCTCGCGGATCTCCTGCAGCTGGGCGAGCTTCTCTTCGTAGTTCTCAGGGGCCTTGGCGCGCATTGTGGACGCCGAGTCTATGGCGTTCGCCGCGCGCTTGCCCGGGGAGTTAGGCCCGCGAGAACGGCCGGTGGTGAGCCTGGCCGAGGCTGTCGAGGGCCGCCGCCAGCACCTCCGTCATCGGGTCGGGCGTCTGCGGGGGCTGGGCTTCTCCGGCGTCCGGCGTCGCGGCTGCGGCGGCTTCCTCGGACCGGACGTCAGACGTAGGGTCCACCGGCGCCAGCACGACCGTCGACTCCGGCACGGCCCTGAAGAACCTGATCACCCGGCCTACCCAGCGCGGGCGCCGCGCGTCGCCAGACCCCGCCGCCGGTGGCAGCGGCTCGGGCGTGGGGTCCGGTTGGGGCTCGGGCGGCGGGTCGGGCTCCGGCGCAGGCGGGACCTCGCTGAGGAGCGCCACCTCGAGAATCGCGGGCGCAGGCGGCGGCTGCTCAACCGCGGGTGCCGCCTGCAGCGTGACCCTCGTCCCCCATCCCGATGGCTCCAGTCGCACCGTGCCGCTCACCCGCTCGCCCTCCCAGGCCACGGTCGTCTCCGGTTCCAGCCGCGTGATCTTGATCTCCCCGAACTGGTCGAGATGGCGTGCCAGCGATGTCGGCTCGCTCAGCTCGGCCCACAGCTCGGGTTGGGACTTCACCAGCGTCCGGCTCACCTCGTGGATGCTCATGCTCGGTGCTTTCGCCGTGCTCCTCGGCGACTCCTTCCGCAGAGCGGCGGCTTGCAATAGTGCAGTGCGATGAGCACCAAACTTGGCAACAGCGGCCCCGTGACCTCGCGTGTCGGCCTCGGGTGCATGGGGATGTCGGGTATGTACGGCCAGTCTGATCGCGCGGAGAGCATCGCCACGATCCATGCCGCGCTTGATGCCGGGATCAACCTGCTCGACACCGGCGACTTCTATGGGATGGGCCACAACGAGCTGCTGATCGGCGAGGCGCTCCGGACTCGTGAGCGCGAGCAGATCCTGATCAGCGTCAAGTTCGGCGCCCAGCGCGGGCCAGACGGCGCATGGCTCGGCTACGACGCGCGGCCCGCTGCGGTGAAGACCGCCCTCGCCTATTCGCTTCAGCGCCTGAAAACTGACCATGTCGACATCTACCGGCCGGCGCGGCTTGACCAGAATGTCCCGATCGAGGAGACGGTCGGCGCGATCAGCGAGCTGGTGCAGGCTGGATACGTGCGCTACATCGGCCTCTCCGAGGTCGGCGCCGAAACGATTCGCCGGGCGGCCGCGATCCACCCGATCTGCGACCTACAGATCGAGTACTCGTTGATTTCCCGGGGCATCGAGCGCGAGATATTGGCCACCTGCCGCGAGCTCGGGATCGCGATCACGGCCTACGGCGTCCTCTCGCGGGGGCTGATCAGCGGCCACTTCTCGCCGAACCGCCAGCTGGAGCCGACGGACTTCCGCAGCCGCGCGCCGCGCTTTCAGGGAGAGAACCTTGAGCGCAATCTGCGGCTCGTCGAGGCGCTCCGGGCGCTGGCGGCGGAGCACAACGCGTCGGCGGCACAGGTGGCGATCGCCTGGGTGCTCTCCCGGGGCGAGGACATCGTGCCGCTGATCGGAGCGCGTACGCGCGAGCGACTGAGCGAAGCGCTTGGAGCGCTCAAGCTTGAGCTCTCAGCGCAGCAATTGCAGCGGATCGAACAGGCGGTCCCGGCGGAGGCGGTGGCTGGCGATCGCTATCCCGAGATGCAGATGGCGATGCTCGACAGCGAGCGCTAGGCAGGCAGGCGAGGCTCGACGGGCCGCGGGAGCGGGACCGCCGCTCGACGGGCGCTGGGAGGACCGCCGCTCGACGGGCGCTGGGAGGACCGCCGCTCGACGGGCGGGGAGCACCGCCGCTCGACGGGCGCGACGAGGACCGCCGCTCCACGGGCGCGACGAGAACATCACGCACCCCCTGCACTTCTGGGGGGTGGGCCGGTTTATCCCCGCCTAGCGAGGACAGAATCACGCGCCCCCGGAAACGTCGAGGGGTGGGCGAGGTTATCCCCGCCCCCGCCCAGGGCCCCCGCCCCCGACCAGGGCCCCCGCCCAGGGCCCCCGCCGCCGCGCGACGGCCTGCGCCCCCGATCTGAAGCCTGAGTGCGCGACCTGGTCGATCACGACGCCATGGCCGCCGAAGGCCCGATCCAGGCTCCCGGGGACGGCGGTGGTCGCCGCAGGAGGACGGCAAGCGCCGCTGCCGCGACGGTCGCCCGAATGACTGCCCCACTCGGAAAGCCCACGAGCCGCACGGTAACCGCAACCGCGCGGGCGCACAATTTCACTTCGGTCTCGACGGAGTCTCAGAACGTCGGCTGGTACTCGCCGAACACGTCGCGCATGGCGCCGCACACCTCGCCGAGCGAACAGCGGTCCTTGAGCGCCTGGCGCAGGACCGGCAGCAGGTTCTCGCTGCCACGCGCCACCTCGCGGACCGCCTCCAGGCGACGCTCGACCAGCGCATGATCGCGCTCTTCCTTGAACTTGCGAAGCCGCTGCACCTGCTGGCGCTCGGACTCCGGGTCCACGCGCAGGATGTCCGGTACCTCCGGCGTGTCCTCGACGAACTTGTTCACGCCGACGACCAGGTCCTGGCCCGTGCGGTAGCGCTCGTGGTAGCCGAACGCGGATTCCTCGATCTCGTTCTTCATGAAATCGATCGCCTGCACCGAGCCTCCGAGCTGGTCGATCTTCGCGATCAGCTCCCGCGAGCGGGTCTCGATCTCGTCGGTCAGAGCCTCGACGAAGTAGGAGCCGGCGAACGGGTCGACTGTGTCGGGCGCGCCCGATTCGTACGCGATGATCTGCTGCGTGCGCAGCGCGATCTTCGCGGCGCGCTCAGTCGGCAGCGCGAGCGCCTCGTCGAAGCCGTTGGTGTGTAGCGACTGCGTGCCTCCGCACACCGCGGCGAAGCCCTGCAGCGCGACCCGGACGATGTTGTTCTCCGGCTGCTGCGCGGTCAGCGTCACGCCACCGGTCTGGGTGTGGAACCGCAAGCGCCACGAGCGCTCGTCCTGTGCTCCAAAGCGCTCACGCATGATCTGCGCCCACATCCGCCGCGCCGCGCGGAACTTGGCGACCTCCTGAAAGACGTTGTTGTGTCCATTGAAGAAGAACGCCAGTCGGGGCGCGAAATGGTCTATTTCCAGCCCGGCGTCGAGCGCCGCCTGGACGTATGCGATCCCGTTCGAAAGCGTGAACGCCACCTCCTGCACCGCGGAGCAGCCCTTCTCGCGGAAGTGGTAGCCGCTGATCGAGATCGTGTTCCACTTCGGCACGCGGTCCTTGCAGTAGGCGAACAGGTCGGTGGTCAGCCGGATCGCGCCGTCGGGCGGGTAGATGAAGTTCCCGCGCGCGATGTACTCCTTCAGAATGTCGTTCTGGGTGGTCCCGCGCAGCGCCTCGGAGGGCACGCCCTGCTCCTCGCCGACCAGTTCGTAGAGGAGCAGCAGCACGGCGGCGGGCGCATTGATCGTCATCGAGGTCGAGACCTGGTCAAGCGGAATCTCGTCGAACGCCGTCCGCATGTCCTCGATCGTGTCGATCGCCACTCCGGTCCGCCCAACCTCGCCGAGGCACCTCGGGTTGTCGGAGTCCAGACCCAGCTGCGTCGGCAGGTCGAACGCCATGCTCAGCCCGGTCGAGCCGTGCTCGAGCAGATAGCGATAGCGCTCGTTTGACTCCTTGGCGCTGGCGTAGCCGGCGTACTGCCGGTGGGTCCACAGCTGCTTGCGGTACATCTCGCGATGGATACCGCGGGTGTACGGGTACTCGCCGGGTTCGCCGAGCCGCTCATCGAGGTTTTCGGGGAGATCCTCGCCCGTGTAGAGGGGCTTGATCTCGATTCCCGAGTCGGTGAAGCGGCGGGGATCGTCGGGACCGACGATCGGCGCGATCGTGCGGTGCTCATCGGTGGTGGCCATTGCCGTGCAGGTTACCCGCGCACGCTCGCAGCGTCTGCGAACCACACCGAGACTCCGCTGACACTGACACTCGGCTGGTCAGGTCCTACCTTCACCGCACTTCCACCACCGACACCGGGGGCAATCCATGCTCATCGTCGTGCGTAACCCGATGTACCGCCTGATCGCGCTTGCGGTCTCAGTAGCGATCTTCCTGATCCTCTACTTCGCGGTGATCAAGCCGAACAACGACAAGGCCAACAGCACCGTGCAGCAGAGCCTCCAGCAGGTATCGAAGGCGACCCACCAGCGGGGCAGCAACGTGCCCGTCGGCGTCCAGAATCTGATCCAGTGCCTTGCGGCCGCCGGGACGAACACGGCGCAGATCGAGGCCTGCAAGGCGAAGTTCAAGCCGTAGAGCAGCTGCGGCCGGGGCGGGCGGGCGCCCGCAGGCAGCGCGCCCGCCCGCCGGCAGCGCATCTGCCTCGCTACAGCACCTTCGAGAGGAACGTTTTCGTTCGCTCGTGCTTGGGATTGACGAGCACCTCGCTCGGCGCGCCCGACTCGACCACCACGCCGTCGTCCATGAACACGGCGGTGTCCGCCACTTCACGCGCGAACCCCATCTCGTGCGTGACCACGATCATCGTCATGCCGTTCTTTGCGAGCTGGCGCATCGCGTCGAGCACGTCGCCCACGAGCTCGGGGTCGAGCGCCGAGGTCGGCTCGTCGAACAGCATCAGCTTTGGCTGCATCGCCAGCGCGCGAGCGATCGCGACGCGCTGCTGCTGGCCGCCTGAAAGCGCCACCGGATAGGTGTCGAGCTTGTCGCCCAACCCCACCTGGTTCAGGAGCTCGATCCCGCGCCGGCGAGCCTCATCCCGCGACACCTTCATCACGCGCACCGGCGCGAGCATCACGTTCTCGAGCGCGGTCATGTGCGGAAACAGGTTGAAGTTCTGGAACACCATTCCGATTTGCGCCCGGTTGCGGGCGACGTCGCGCTCGTTCAGCTCGTGGAGCTTGCCGCCCGCTTCGCGATAGCCCACCAGCTCGCCATCGACCATCAGACGGCCAGCGTTGATCTTCTCCAGGTGGTTGATGCACCTCAGGAACGTGGATTTGCCCGAGCCGCTCGGACCGAGCATGCACATGACCTCGCCGCGGCGCACCTCGAGGTCAATTCCCTTCAGGACCTCCAGGCGTCCGAAGCTCTTGTGGACGCCCTCTGCTTTGACCATCGTCTCCGCCATCAGTGGCGACCCCAACCGAGCCAGCGCGAGGCGACTCCGGCTGTCCGGCTGAAACCCCGCCCATAGCGGCGCTCGATGAAGTACTGGCCGACGTACAGGACGCTGGTCATCACCAGGTACCAGATGCTGGCCACGATCAGCAGCGGGATCGTCTGGAAGTTGACGTTGTAGATCTGGGTGACCGAGTAGAGAAGCTCCGTGTAGCTGGCGACGTACAGCAGCGAGGTGTTCTTCAGCATCGAGATGGTCTCGTTGCCGGTCGGCGGGATGATCACGCGCATCGCCTGTGGCAACACGATCAGGCGCATGGTCTGAAGCCGGCTCATTCCGAGTGACTGCGCCGCGTGGGTCTGGCCCTCGTCGACCGAGATGATCCCGGCCCGAACGATCTCGGACATGTACGCCCCCTCGTTCAGACCGAGCGACAGGAGCGCGGCGACCAGCGGCGTGATCAGCGAGTTCGCCGGCTCGTGGACGAACGACGGGCCGAACGGGATCCCGAGCGAGATCGTCGGGAACAGGGTCGCGACGTTGTACCAGAACAGCACCTGCACGAGCAGGGGAGTGCCACGGAAGAACCAGATGTACAACCACGCCGCCCCTGAGACGATCGGGTTCGGCGAGAGCCGCATCACCGCCGCGAGCACGCCGAGCACGATCCCGATCAGCATGCACAGAACCGTGAGATAGATCGTGGTCCAGGCGCCGTGGAGGATCCGGGAGTCGAACAGGTAATGGCCGACGACGTGCCACTCGAACCCCTTGGCGGTCACGATCGACCTGATCGCCGCGGCCGCAAACACCAGCACGATCGCAGCCGCGATCCATCGCCCCGGACGGCGGACCGGGACGGCCTTGATCTCCTCAGGTCGCCCCGTCTGCTCTTCGCTCAGCTCGGAGGTAGCCACCTCTGAGCCGTAGTTTGACGCCTACGAGGTCGCGCCGTTGATCTTTGCTTGGGAGGCCGGGAGCGCACCGCTCTGGATCCCCCACTTCGACAGGATCGAGGCGTAGGTGCCGTTGCTCATCAGCACCTTCAGCGCTGCGAGCACCGCCTTCGCAAATCCCGAGTAGCTCGGGCTGCGCGGGATCGCGAGCCCGTACGGCGCAACCCCGTAGGACTGCCCCGTGATCTTGAAGGCGCCATTTGACTGCTTGACCTGGTAGGCGGCCACGGGCGAGTCGGCCATCGACAGCTGCGCGCGACCGCTCGAGAGCGCGAGGTTGGCGGCGCTCTGCGTCGGGAACACGAGCACGGTCACCGCGGGCTTGCCCGCCGACTTGCACTTGGAGCTCTGACCCTTGGCATCGGCCTCCTCGGTCGTGCCGCTCTCGACCGAGACGGTCTTGCCGCAGAGATCGGCGAGCCCTGAAACCGCGGTTCCGCCCGAGGCCTTGGTGAAGAACGAGGTCCCTGCGAGGAAGTAGTCGACGAAGTCGACGACCTTCTCGCGCGCCTTGGTGTCGGTGAACGACGAGGCCCCGATGTCGTACTTGCCCGATTCCAGCCCGGGGATGATCGTGTCGAAGGTGGCGTTGACGACGTTGACCTTCAGCCCCATGACGGCCGCGAGCGCCTTGGTCAGGTCTGCGTCCATTCCGACCACCGTGTGTCCATCCGGCCCGATGAACTCGTTCGGCGCGTAGCTCGCATCCGCGGCAACGGTGATCGTGCCCTTCGACTTCAGCGCCGCGGGAACGAGCGCCTCGACGGTCGGATTGCCCGCGGTCGAACTCGTGCCGGAGGAACTCGACGAGGAGCTCGACGAGCTCGAGGAGCTGCTGCTCCCACACCCGACGATCGCGGCTACACACATGACCGACAGCGAGGCGGCGAACCAGTTGCGCATTTGTCTCCTTCCCGTCGACATCCCCAAACTCCCCGGCAGCATATGCAACGCGAGCGTCGGTGACGATCAGGATTAACCGCCCGCAAACAGAACGCGTAGCCTTCGATCGGTGCACGTACGCGTGCGGTTGTTTGCGGCGCTTCGCGAGCGCGCCGGCGCCGAGGAGGTGGAGCTGGAGCTCCCCGACGGCGCGCGCGTCGGGGACGCTCTGGCCCGGCTCGACGAGCTCACCCGCGGGGTTCCGGTCGTGATGGCCGTCAACCAGGAGTACGCGGATCGCAGCGACACGCTTCAGCCAGGCGACGAGCTGGCGCTGATCCCGCCCGTGTCGGGCGGCTCGGTCGAGGCGATCCACGCCCGCATCACCGACCAGCCGCTGGACGCGAGCGCATTGCTCGAGCGAGTGCGCGACCCCCGCGCCGGAGCCGTCGTCCTGTTCGAGGGCGTCACCCGCGAGGTCTCGGAGCTCGGCTACGAGGCATACGCGCAGATGGCCGAACGGCTGATCGCGGAGATCGTTACGTCCGCGGTCGAGCGCCATCGGTTGTGCGCCGCGGCCGCCGAGCATCGCGTCGGGGCCGTGCCGCTGTCCGAGCCATCGGTGCTGGTCGCGGTCTCGGCTGCGCACCGACAGGAGGCGTTCGCCGGCGCGAGGCAGATCATTGACGAGATCAAGGCGCGCGCGCCGATCTGGAAGAAGGAGGAGGGGGAGTGGATAGCCGGAGCGACTCCTCAGCCGCCGAACTGAGATCGCTCCCGGCCGTCCACGACCTGGCGGCGCAGCTGGATGCGCCGCACGTCCTCGCGGTCGCAGCAGCCCGTCGCGCGATCGACGAGCGCCGCGCCGCGTTGCTCGAAGGCGACCCCGTCGAGGGCGACCTCGTTCAGCGGGGACGCGAGCTGCTGCTGGAGCTCGACCGCCCGCCGCTGCGCCGCATCCTGAACGCAACCGGGGTGATCCTGCACACCAACCTCGGCCGTGCGCCGCTCGCAGCCGCCGCCCTTCACGCGCTGAGCGAGACGTCGACGGGGTATTCGAATCTCGAGCTCGACCTTCACAGCGGCAGGCGCGGGAGCCGCCACGCGCACGTGGAGCAGCTGCTCGTCGAGCTGACCGGCGCCGAGGCTGCGATCGCCGTCAACAACGGGGCGGCCGCGGTGCTGCTGGCGGTGGCCGCGCTCGCCGGCCCGGGCCGCTCGGTGGTCGTCTCGCGCGGGCAGCTGGTCGAGATCGGCGGCGGCTTCCGGATCCCGGAGGTGATCGCGCAGTCGGGCGCAAGGCTGATCGAGGTCGGCACCACCAACCGCACCCGACTCGCGGACTACGAGCGTGCGCTGAAGTCGGCCGACCCCCCGGCCGCGGCGATCCTGCGCGTGCACCAGTCGAACTTCCGGGCGCTCGGCTTCGTCGAGGAGGTGCCGGTCGACGATCTCTGCCGCCTCGGTGTGCCAGTGATCGACGACGTCGGCTCGGGCGCACTGGCTGACTCAAATGCGGTGCCCGCGCTGGCGGACGAGCCGACGGTCAGGCGCTCGATCGCCGCCGGCGCAGCGCTCGTCTGCTGCTCTGCGGACAAGCTGCTCGGCGGGCCGCAGGCCGGTTTGCTGGTCGGCGGCCGCGAGGCGGTCGCGGAGGTACGCAGCCACCCCCTGGCGCGGGCGATGCGGATTGACAAGCTGTCGCTGGCGGCGCTCGCGGCGACACTGGTTCTCTACCGAGACCCGGAGCGAGCGCGCCGCGAGATCCCCGTGCTCGCCATGCTCAACTGCGGCGAAAGCCTGTTGTCGGAGCGAGCTGAGGCGCTTCGTCAGGCGATCGGGCCGCAGGCTCGGCTGGTCCGCTCCGTGGCGCGGGCCGGTGGCGGCGCGCTGCCGCTGCTGGAGCTCGAAGGCCCGGCCGTCGCGGTCGACGGCGAGCTTGATCCCGCTGCGCTTGCAGCGGCGCTTCGCCACGGCGACCCGCCGGTGATCGCCCGGATCGAGGACGGGCGCGTGCTGCTTGACCCCCGGACCCTGGCCGACGATGAGATTGCGCTTGTGGGCGAGGTGGTCCGCCGGGCGCTGTCGGGATGAACCCGCTGACACTCGGCACCGCCGGCCACATCGACCACGGCAAGACTGCGCTGGTGCGCGCGCTGACAGGCGTTGACACCGACCGCCTGCCGCAGGAGCAATCGCGTGGCATCTCGATCGAGCTCGGCTACGCCTCGCTCACGCTTCCCTCCGGCCGGCGACTGTCGGTCATCGACGTCCCCGGGCATGAGCGCTTCGTGCGCACGATGGTCGCGGGCGCGTCCGGCATCGACCTCTTCCTGATGACGGTCGCGGCCGACGACGGCGTGATGCCGCAGACGCGCGAGCATGCGGCCGTGCTGCGGGCGCTGGGAGTAGAGCGGGGGGTCGTGGCGATCACGAAGTCAGACCTCCAGGATCCGGCCGGCGCAGCCGCCGAGACCGCGGAACTGCTGCCGGGGATCGAGGCTGTTCCTGTGTCGGTACGCAGCGGCTCTGGCCTCGAGCGCCTTCGTGCAGCACTCGACCGGACTGCGGCTCACCTGCCGAGCCGGGCGGACGTCGCCGGCGTTGCGCGGCTTCACATCGATCGCGCGTTCACGATCCGCGGCGCTGGCACCGTCGTCACCGGCACGCTGTGGTCAGGCCGGATCGCGGCGGGGGATCGGATGGAGCTGCTGCCTGCAGAGTTGCGGGCACGCGTGCGGGCGGTCCAGGTTCACGATCAGCCGGTGACAGAGGCGCTTGCGGGGCAGCGGGTCGCGGTCAACCTCACCGGTGTTGCCCTGTCGAACATCTCGCGTGGCGACGTGCTCGTGCCGGCCGGCGCCGAACTGCGTCCGACCTACCTGATCGACGCGCAGCTGCGCTTCGACGAGGCCGAGCCCGAGCATGGGCAGCGGGTCCAGGTCCATCACGGCACCCGTGAGAGCGCGGCGCGGATGGCCTGGCTGGGAGGAGACTTCTGGCAGCTGCGGCTCGAGCAGCCGCTGATGCCGATGGCGGGCGATCGGCTGGTGGTCCGTCAGATCGCGCCGCCCGACACGCTCGGCGGCGGCGCCGTGCTCGACCCTCACCCTCGCAAGCATGGGCCTTCGCGCGAGAACCTGCTGGCGCTCGAGCGCCTGGCGCGGCGGGAGCCGGCCGGGCCTCAACCGCCCGCGCGAGCGCAGCCGCTCGCGTCAGAGCGGCCGCCACGCGCAACGCCGCCGCCGCTCACACAGAGGCAGCTGGCGCTCGCGGAGCAGCTGCGCTCGGCCTGGTTTGAACCTCCTTCAGACGCGGAGCTCGACCGAGATGACCTCGCCGCGCTGCGCACGGCGGGCCGGGCGGTCCGCGTCTCAAGGACGATCCACTATCACCCCGACGCGCTCGCCGAGGCCCGCCGCCGCGTGATCGCGACCGCCGAGCGCAACGGCGGCGCGATCACGCTGGCACAGCTACGCGACGAGCTCGGAACTTCGCGCAAGTTCGCTCAGGCGCTGCTGGAGCACTTCGACTCCGAGCGGCTCACGATCCGTCGCGAGAACGTCCACGTCCTACGCAGGGATCACGGATAGAACTGCGTGACGTAGAAGCTCTGGTGACCGACCGTTTCTGCATTGCAGCGGGCGGTCACGGTGTAGGTCTTCGGGTTAGGCACGTTGGTGTCGATCGTCACGACCGTCGAGAACTTCGAGTGCTTCTGCACCTTCGTGTAGATGGCCGGATAGCCCTTGTACTTGTGCTTGGCCGTGTACTGGAACATCTTCGAGTAGATCGTCACGGTCGATCCCTGCTTGCAGTCGTCCTGCGCCACGCCGTAGACCTTCACCTGGTTGCCGGCGCTCTGCTGGTTGGGGTCCTGCCCCTGCTGGCAGCAGGGCGTCGCCCGGACCTTCACCCAGTGGCTCGAAGCCTGCGCCGCCGGCACGATCACGCCGAACGCGGCCAGCGTCACGATCAGTCTCTTCATCCTGCCTCCTTCTCGTTTTCGCGGTTCCCTGACTCTGTCAAAGAGCCCCTCCGGCCGCGGGCGGGGCAGTCGGATCGATCCGTTCGGCTCCGCCTGAGTGCTCGCGAGCTACATAGTCCTCGATGAAAGCGGGTGAGTCAACCGACCGCTGCACGACGGCCAGCAGGCCGGACATCGTCGACACCTCCTCAACCTGCTCCTTGAGGAACCACTGCACGAACTGCTCGCTGAGGAAGTCGCCCTCCTCCCGTGCGAGTCCCATCAGCTCAGCGATCTGCTCCGAGACCCGCCGCTCCTGCTCGAGCGCCAGCGATACGGGCGCGACGACGTCAGCGAAGCTCGTCTCAGGCGCCGCGACGCCGGGGATCACCACGCTCGCGTCCGCGTCCAGCAGGTAGCGGACCATCATCATCGCGTGGTTGCGCTCCTCGACCGCCTGCGCGTAGAAGAACGCAGCCAGCCGGGGCAGGGTCTGCCCGTCGTAGAAGACGGCGTTGGCGATGTACTGCTGCGAGGCGGCGAACTCGTACGCGATCTGCTCGTTCAGCCGGTCCACGACCCGGGCGGCGGCCATCGCTTCTCCTTCCGTACGTGCTGAGCGCGCCAGACTGTAGCTCCCGGCCTCGCGGCGCCGCGCATCCGCCTTCGCCGACAGAAACCGCACCCCCTCGGACCGGGACCCGATGTAGATTGCCCAGCATGTCAACCTGCCTAGTCACCGGAGGCGCCGGCTTCCTCGGCTCTCATCTGTGCGATGAGCTGCTGCGGCGCGGCAACCGCGTGATCTGCATCGACAACCTGGAAACCGGCTCGCTGGCGAACATCGAGCACATCCGGACAAACCAGTTCCTCCACCTCAACCTCGACATCATCGAGCCGTACTTCATCGAAGAGCCGGTGGACTTCGTCTATCACCTGGCCTCTCCGGCGTCGCCGATCGACTACCTGCGGCTGCCCCTGCACACGCTGAAGGTCGGCTCCTACGGCACCCACCACACGCTCGGTCTCGCCAAGAAGCATCGGGCTCGCTTCCTGCTCGCCTCGACCAGCGAGGTGTACGGCGACCCGCAGGTCCACCCCCAACCCGAGACCTACTGGGGCCACGTCAATCCGATCGGGCCCCGCGGCGTCTACGACGAGGCCAAGCGCTACGCCGAGGCGCTGACGATGGCCTATCACCGCCAGCAGGGGGTGGATACCGCGATCGTGAGGATCTTCAATACATATGGCCCCAAGATGCGGCCCCACGATGGCCGCGCGATCCCCACGTTCCTCAGGCAGGCGCTTCAGGACCGGCCGATCACGGTGTTCGGGGACGGATCTCAGACCCGGTCCTTCTGCTACGTGGACGACGAGATTCGGGGACTGATCGCGCTCGCGGAGTCCGGCCACCACAACCCGGTCAACATCGGCAACCCGAACGAGTTCACGCTGCTCGACCTGGCGAAGGCCGTGATCGAGGTGACCGGCTCGCGCTCGGAGATCGTGTTCGAGGCGCTGCCGACTGATGATCCACAGGTCAGGCAGCCGGACATCACGCTTGCGCGCGAGATCCTGGGGTGGGAGCCCAGAATCGACCTGCGTGAGGGTCTGAAGCGCACTATCGAGCAGTCGGGGGTCGAGGCGCTGGTCGGCGGAGTCCGCTAAACGAGGTGCAAAACCTGAAAACGCCGCCACACGGCGGTGAAAACGTCGTAACTTTGTCGATGGGCGCCCGTTACGAAAGCAGGGGGACGGAGACGGACGCTAGCTTCGAGGGAGAAGATCGAGTGGGACCGGGGCGGTAAAGCCGGAGGAAACGTGAGCATTGGGGAGAAGCCAACCGAGTTGACACTGGGCGAGCATGATGCGCCGGTTGAGCCCGTGCTGCCCCACGCCGCTCACGATGCCCTCGCCACCGACAGGGATGCCGCCACCAACGGCGGAGCCACGAACGGCGCCCCGCTGGCGCTTCCGGCCCGGGATGTCCGGCGCAAGCGCCCGCCACTTCTCTCCTTCCTGGTGCGGATCGAGACCCTGCGGCGAGCCTCGCGGGTGCTGTCGCTGCTGGTCCTGGACTTCATCGGGGTCGTCGGCGCGCTGTTCACCGCGTTGATGCTCAAGCTCGCGATCCGCGGGTCGTTCACCTTCGCCACCGACTGGCACGAGATCAAGCACTGGATCCCGTTCGCCTACCTGATGACCGTGCTGATGTTTGCTCGGGTGGACCTGTACGCGGATCGCCCGCGCCGGCCGGGCCTTGCGCGGATCGCTGGCGCGCTCTTCCAGGCGACGATCATCGCACTCGTGTTCGCGCTGGCGAACGGCGAGCATTTCTCGAGCTATTACGTGTTCTACGGCTCGCTGTTCTTCGGGACCGTCTACATCACGGCGCTGCGCGAGCTGCATCTGCGCGTCACCGGCTGGCTGCTCAAGCAGGCCGGCTACACCCGCCGGGCGGTGCTGGTCGGTTCGGGCAAGCACATCGAGGCGGTCGCGCACGCGCTGGCTGACCGATCCCGGACCAGGGTCGACGTGGTCGGTTACATGTCGCTGACGCCGCGCCCGCAGAACGGGCTGCGCTCGCTGGGCCAGCTGGACGAGCTACCTCAGGTCCTCGAGCGTGACCGGATCCAGGAGGTGATCATCGCCGACCCCGACTTCCCGGAGGATCAGGCCGTCGAGCTCGTCGATCTCTGCAACCAGCGCGGCGTCACCGTCCAGGTCGCGCCAAGCACGATGGAGATCCTGATCGACCGCGCCGAGTTCGTGCCAGGTCAGACGGTGCCGCTGTTCAAGCTGCGCCCGCCGGTCTTCCAAGGGATCGACTTCGCGATCAAGCGAACCTTCGACCTCGTGCTCTCGACGGTCGGATTGATTGTGCTCTCGCCGGTTCTGCTGGCGATCGGGGTTGCGGTCAAGCTGAGCTCTCGGGGACCCGCCCTGTACCGCTCGATCCGACCGGGCATGGGCGGCAAGCCGTTTGCGTGCTTCAAGTTCCGCACGATGCGCGAGCACGCCGACCAGATTCAGGATGACCTCGAGCCGCTCAACGAGAAGACCGGAGCGCTGTTCAAGATTCGCCACGACCCCCGCCTGACGCGGGTCGGACGCTTCCTGCGCCGCTTCTCGCTCGACGAGCTGCCACAGCTGGTCAACGTGATCCGCGGCGAGATGTCACTGGTGGGGCCGCGGCCGCTGCCGCTGCGCGACTTCGAGCGGCTCGAGGAGTGGCACAAGAAGCGCTACCTGGTGCTTCCCGGCATCACCGGCCTGTGGCAGATCTCGGGCCGCTCCGAGCTCGACTTCGACGACCTCGTCCGGCTCGACTTCCTGTACCTCGAGCGATGGTCGGTGTTCCTCGACCTCTCGATCCTGCTGAAGACGATCCCGGCCGTGCTCTCGCGGCGCGGGGCGTTCTAGCCGCCGGTTTTGGCGTCGCCCCGCTTGACGACCCCATATGCTCACGCCGCATGCCGCCCACCGACCGGTTCGTGATCAGCTTTGCGGCGGAGCCGCCGCGGGAATCGATCCCCTACGGCCGCTGGGCCGACACTCTCCGTAACCACTTCCTGGCGGCGGTACGCGAGATCGATACCGAGGGCGAGGAGATCGGCGAGCCCGGCGACATCGTCTGGTTTCCGGACCGCACTTACGGCGGCCGCACCTACGTTCCGGCGGTGGCGCGGACGAGCGAGAACTTCGAGCTGTTCGGGTTCGTCTCGTTCACCGAGTTGTCCGGCGGTCCGAGCGAGTTCGACGCGCGCGCGGACTTCACCTCCGAGCTTGCGGAGAACAACCCCGACTGGAAGCTCGACCTCAACGACGATGTGATCGCGAGCTGGCGCGGCGAGGGGGGCAAGACCGCCGACATGACGCTCGTGTGGGGCGTGCCGCTGATCCCAGGCGGCGCGATCGTCACCGCCGAGCTCGCGAATCTGGCGGTCGACCAGTGCGAGCTGACCGAGGAGCGCTTCACGCTGATCGCGCCCGACAACTACCGCTCCGACTTTCTCGAGATCAAGCTGTGGGACCGGCGCGGCACAGAGCTCGCGCGCGAGTCGCTCTACGTTGACGACGACGGTGAGTAGGTCGCGCTCGCGTCCGCGCCGCTCAGCGCCACCGGCAGCCGCAGCCTGACCTCGTCCTTGGTCAGCGGGAAGTGGCAGGCGGCAAGCGTCCCCCCGCCTTTGTTCTCCAGCGGCGGCTCCTCCACCGAGCAGATCTCCTGAGCCTTCGGGCAGCGGGTGTGGAAGCGGCACGCCTGCGGCGGGTTCGCCGGGCTCGGCACGTCGCCCGAGAGCAGCTGTCGCTCGCGCTTGCCGCCGACCGGATCGGGCACCGGCACGGCGGACAGAAGCGCACCGGTGTACGGATGGCGCGGGAAGCCATACAGCGAATCGTTGGGGGCCAGCTCAACTACCTTGCCCAGGTACATGACCGCCACCCGGTCGCACATGTGCCGCACGACCGACAGGTCGTGGGCGATGAAGATCAGGGTGAGTCCGAGGTCGCGCTGCAACCCCCGCAAGAGATTCAGCACCTGTGCCTGGATCGAGACGTCGAGCGCCGACACCGGCTCGTCGGCGACCAGCATCTTCGGCTCCAGGGCGATCGCCCGAGCCACGCCGATCCGCTGCCGCTGGCCCCCGGAGAACTCGTGGGGGTAGCGGTTGTAGTGCTCCGGGTTGAGCCCCACGCGGTCCATCAGGTCCTGGACGCGTTGCTTGCGCTCCCCGTCGCCGGGCAACAGACCGTGGATCCTGAACGGCTCCGCGATGATCGATCCGATGGTCTTGCGCGGGTTCAGCGAGGAGTATGGATCCTGGAAGATCATCTGCATCTCGCGGCGCAGCCGCTTGAGCCCGGCGCCTTTGAGATATGTGACGTCCTCGCCGTCGAACGTGATCGAGCCAGATGTCGGCTCGAGCAGGCGCACCAGCAGCCGCGCGGTCGTGGTCTTGCCGCAGCCGGTTTCGCCCACGATCCCGAGCGTCTCGCCGCGGCTCACCTCGAACGAGACCCCGTCGACCGCCTTCACCGCGCCGATCCTGCGCTGGAGGATCACCCCACTGGTAATCGGAAAGTGCTTGACGAGGTCGCGAACCTCGAGCAGATTGGCGGCGCCGCTGGACGCGGTCACGATCCCTCCTCCTGCGCCAAAGACGCGGCCGTAGCGGGTCGGCCGGCCGTCAACGGCTCCGCGAGCTTGCGCAGCGAGGAGGGGTCCTTGCCCGCTTGCAGCCCCTGCCAGATATCGCTTCGGACCGGAGCGGGCAGCAGGCAGGCCACGTCGTGCCCCGGTTCACCGGGCACCGGCTCCAAACGTGGATCCACCCGCCGATGGGCGTCCCGCACATATGGGCAGCGGGGGTGAAAGAAGCAGCCGCTCGGCCGGTTGATGAGGCTCGGCGGGCGTCCCGAGATCGGCACCAGCTCATCGCTGCGGTCGGTGTCGAGCCGCGGGATCGACTTCAGCAGCCCCCACGTGTAGGGATGCTGGGGCGCGGCGAAGATCGCGTCGGTGCTCGCCCGCTCGACGATCCGGCCGGCGTACATGACCGCGATCTCGTCCGCGATCTCGGCGACCACCCCCAGGTCGTGGGTGATGATGATCACCGCCATCCCCAGCCGCCGCTGAAGGTCGTCGATCAGCGCCAGGATCTGCGCCTGCACGGTCACATCGAGCGCGGTCGTCGGCTCGTCGGCGATCAGCAGCTTCGGCTCGTTGGCGAGCGCCATCGCGATCATCGCGCGCTGACGCATCCCGCCCGAGAACTCGTGTGGGTACTGGTCCACCCGCCGGTGCGGGTCGGGGATGCCGACCAGCTCGAGCAGGTCGATCGCGCGGTCACGTGCCGCGGACTTCGCGACGTCACGATGCGCGCGAATTGCCTCGACGAGCTGCGACCCGACCTTGTAGAACGGATGCAGCGACGAAAGCGGATCCTGGAAGATCATCGCGATCTCGCCACCGCGAATCTGCCGCAGCTCCTCCCCTGGCAACTCCAGCAGGTTGCGTCCTTCGAACAGGATCCTGCCCGACACGCGGGTGTTGCGCCCGCGCGTGAGGCCCATCGTCGTCAGCGACGCGACCGTCTTCCCCGAGCCCGACTCGCCGACGATCCCCAGCGTCCTTCCAGCCGACAAGCTGTAGGAGATCCCGTCGACCGCGTGCACAATGCCGTCGTCGGTAACGAACTCGACCCTGAGGTCCTCCACCGCCAGCAGGGGCTCGGAAGTGCTCACGAGTAGCGGACTCGCGGATCGATGAACGCGTACAGGATGTCGACGATCAGGTTCGAGATCACGATGAAGAATGCCCCGATCAGCACGGTCCCCTGGATCATCGGCAGGTCGGAGTTGATGATCGACTCGTACGCGAGTCGGCCGATCCCCGGGATGTTGAACACCGTCTCGGTCAGGATCACGCCGCCGAGCAGCACTCCGATGTCCAGCCCCGCGGCCGTCACGACGGGCGTGATCGCGGCCCTGATTCCATGCTTGAAGATCACCGTCCGCTCGCGCAGTCCCTTCGCGCGGGCGGTGCGGATGTAGTCCTCTGACATCGTCTCGATCAGGTTCGCACGCAGCAGCCTGGCGTAGATCGCCGCGAACGACGCCGCCAGCACGAACCACGGCAGCAGCAGCGACGTGAACCATTTGCCCGGGCTTTGCGAGAGCGGGACGTAGCTACCGGCCCCCGGGAAGATCGGGACCTTGCCGATGTCGTTGGAGAACAGGTACAGCGACAGCAGCCCGAGCCAGTAGACCGGCGCGGAGATCGCCACGAGCGCGGTGCCCATCGCGGCGCGATCGAACAGCGAGTGGCGCCGCACCGCCGAGATCGTGCCGACCGCAATCCCGATCAGCAGCCACACCACCGCGGCGCCGAGCGCAAGCGAGATCGTCGCGGGCAGGCGCTCGAAGATCTGCGTGCGGACCGAGATGTCGTTGGTGTAGCTGTAGCCGAAGTCGAAGTGAAGGACGAGCGCCTTCATGTAGCGGTAGTACTGCACGTACCACGGCCTATCGAGGCCAAGTCTGTGCCTGATCGCCGCGATCAGCGCGGGCGTCGGCTGGTGTCCGGCGCGCAGCGCAGCCGGATCAGCCGTCGGCAGCAGATAGAAGATCACGAACGTGATGAAGCTGACCAGGATCAGCAGGACCACCACCCACAGCAGCCGACGGATGATGTATTTGGTCATCGGTTGGCGGCGACCGCGGCTCCGCTCTCAGCTCGAGCGAAGCCGCGGCCGCATTCCATTAGCAGGCGTCACACCTCATCGCGGGATCCCACCTACTGCTTGAAGTAGCTGTTGGTGAGGTCGAACGTGTTGCCGTTGAACGCCCAGTCGACGCCATGGATGTCCTTCGAGGTGTAGTTGACGTCGTTGTCCCACAGCCACACGTCGACGAACGCCTGACCCGTGACCTCCCGGTCGAGCTTGCCCCAAGCAGCGGCCCGCTGTGTCGGATCGGTCAGGCTCTCGGCAGCGTTCATCTCCGCGTTCAGCGTCGGGTCGTTCGCCTGCGCGATGTTCGTGTTGCCGGTCGGCACGATGTTCTTGCCGTTGAACACCGGGTCGATCATGCTCTGGGAATCCCAGAAGTCCTTGCCCCACCCGACCGTCGGGCAGAACGCGACCTTCGCCTTCGGGACTTCACAGAACTTCGAGTACATCGTCGCGTGCGGCACCTGGCGCATGTTCAGCTTGATGCCGATCTGCGCCACCTGCGACTCGAACGCCAGCGCCGTGTTCGACGCGGGCGGCGTGTCATCCGCAACCGCCAGCAGCGGCGGTCCGGTGTACTTGCCGCTCGGGTAGCCGGCCTTCTTCATGTACGACTCGGCCAGCGCCAGGTTCCCGTTCGGGTTGGCGTAGAAGTCGTAGCCCGGTCCGGCCACTCCCCCGGCCTCATCGAAGCCAGGCATCGACGGCGGAATGAAATGCGTGGCGACCGTGCCGATCGCCGGGCCGCCGCGTGTCAGGCGCAACGCGTTGCGGTTCGTGACAGCGATAACCGCCTTCCTAACGTCAGGATTGTTGAGCGGCGGGATCGTCGTGTTCATCGCGATGTAGCGGTTGCCGTCGCTCGGCGCGATGTTGAACTGGCTCCTCGCGGAGGTCGTCAACCCCAGCTTGAGGATCGCCGGCGGCGGTGCCGCCCAGTCACCGCTCATCAGCCCGCTTCCGTCGAGGATCTGGTGGCTCGCGACGGTGATGTCGTTGCCGCCCTTGAACGTGATCCCGTCGAAGTACGCGTGCCGGATCGTGTCGGTCGAGCGGTCCCAGCTCGGATTGCGCACCAGCACCAGCAGCTTCCCGGATTGGTAGCTCGAGCTCGGCACCGTGCCGGACCCGGCTCCCTGGATCATGTAAGGACCGGTGAACACCTGGTGCATGCCATACGTCGACGTGGCACCGCTGTCGTACTTGGAGGCGTAACTCTGGGGCACCGGCACCGTGCACGGCAAGCCCAGTGCATTGGCGGTCGTCAGGACGCCGACCGGCTCCGAGGTCTTGATGACCAGCGTCGTCGCGTTCGGCGTTTGGATCCCGGTCACGCTCGGCAGCTTCGAGACCGGCGCCTGCGGATACCCCACGATCTTGGGGAAATACGTGAACGCGTAGCCGTTGCCGACCGAGGCGAGCGCGCAGCGCTCCATCGCGTACTTGATGTCCGCGGTGGTCACCGTCTGGCTGGAGAGCGGCGCGCTGTAGTGGATGTTCGGCCGGATGTGGATCGTCAGGGTCTTGCCCCCGTCCGACAGCACCGGCATGCCGGTCGCGAGGTCGGGGCGGGGACCCGTATCGCTCGGGCCGAATCCGTACAGCGAACGCTGGGTGGTCTGATCGAGGTCCTCGTAGTCGGTCTGGTAGTACCAGTAGCCCGGATCGAGGCTGTCGACCCCGCCGGCCGACTCCAGCACGATCGCCGTCCCGCCCATCTTCGGCGTGCCGGGCGCGCTGGTGACAGCGCCACTGCTGCTGCTGCTCGAGCTGCTTCCGCAGCCCGCGATCAGGACGGTTGCGATCGCCGCGACCGCAACTGGAGACATGGCTTTGACGATTCGCATCCACGTCCTTTCTGTTGTTGGGGGCATACCTCCTCCTCTGTTCGATCAGTTGCTCGCCGCCTTCGGCGCGAGCGCGTCCTGCAGGCCGTCCCCGACCAGGTTGAACGCGAGCACCGTCAGCAGTAGTGCCGCCCCCGGAAAGACCATGTACCACCACGCGCTGTCAAAGGTTGACGTTGCGTCCGCCAGCATCGCGCCCCAGCTGGCGGTCGGCGGCTGCACGCCGGCGCCCAGGAACGACAGCGCCGCCTCGAACAGGATGTTCTGAGGGATCAGCAGCGTTGCGTAGACGATGATCGGGGCGACCAGGTTCGGCAGGATCTCCCTGAAGATGATCCGGAGATTGGAGGCGCCGAGCGCGCGCGCCGCGTCGACGAACTCCTTCTCGCGCAGCGACAGCACCTGCCCGCGGACGATCCGCCCGATGTAGGTCCAGTTGACGAACGCGATCACGAAGATGACGACCACCAGCCCCGGCTTCAGCAGGCCGCCCAGGCACCCCTTGCCGAGCGAGCAGGCGGCCGCGAGTCCCAGCGCCAGCAGCAGGATCGGAAACGCCAGCAGCACGTCGATCACCCGCGAGATCACCATGTCAACCCAGCCCCGGAAGTAACCGGCGATCATCCCCAGCGTGACGCCGACGAGCATCGAGAGCCCGGTGGCGATGAACGCGACGATCAGCGACACACGCGCGCCGTAGAGCACCCGCGCGAACACGTCGCGGCCGAGCTCGTCGACGCCGAAGATGTGCTTGGCCGATGGCCAGAAGATGGCCGCCAGCACGATCCCCAGCAGCACCGCCGCCGCGAGCGCGATCGGTGGTCCGCGCCGCCGCAGTGTCCGCGACGGGAGCGCGGCGAGGACGATCGCGACGAGCACGCCCGCCAGCAACACGATGAACGGCCACAGTGCGTTGGCGGAGGGACCCGTCGCAGTGCCGAATTGATCGAGCGCGCCCGAGTTCTGAGTGTTCGGCCCGGGAGCTCCGACCAGCTCGGTGATCAGCGGTGCGAGGATCGCCGCGAGCACGAGCAGCACGATCACGGCGAGCGACGCGAGCGCGAGACGGTCCTTGCGGAAGCGCCGCAGGAACAGCTCCATCGGGGAGCGCGCAGCGACCTCGGCGCCGACCTGCTCGACACTGAGCTCGGCGGCCGCTTCGGCTTCGATCAGCAGCTCCGGCGAGCCGACACTCATCGGCGGGGCTCAGCCGGTAACGCTGGCGCAGCAGGAATCATCGGCGGCGGAAACTTCCGCGCATCGTCCTAGAACCCTTCTCCTCCTAGAAGTAGACGAGGGAATACCACACGCGCCGCGGGCTGTCACGCGACATTAACCCGTCGTCAACGATGCCCGAGCGCGCCGTGAATGAGTGGCCCAAGACGCGGTTACCCTCTGCCAACGGCGCACGCCGCCTACCGGACGCCCTCGTAGCTCAATGGATAGAGCACGCGCCTCCTAAGCGCGGGATGCAGGTTCGATTCCTGCCGGGGGCATGACCGCGCACTAAACGAATCCTCACCGAAGCTCGTGCTACCGTCCGCGACGTCCCTCGTGTCTGAGAGCACGCTAGAAGCGCCGCCGATTGCGGAGTCGGCAGTCCCGGAGCACGAGCGCCCGCGCGCGCCCGAGCCGTGGACGCTGCGCGCGTTCATGCGCGAGCACCCGTGGTGGACGGTCGCGTTCGTGATCGGGGTGCTGTCGACCATCCTGGTCGTGTATGCGCGCACCCGACCCAGCTACGACGCGTACGGCTGGCTCGTGTGGGGCTACCAGACGCTGCACCTGAACCTCGACCTCGGGGGCGCGCCGTCCTGGAAGCCGCTTCCGTTCCTGTTCACGGTGCCGTATTCGGTCGTCGGCCACTACGCCCTGTGGCTGTGGATGATCACGGCCGTGGCCGTGTCGCTGGCCGGCAGCGTGTTCGCGGGCCGCATCGCCTATCGGCTGGTTGGCGGCGCCGCGCCCGAGCGGCGGTACGCGGCGATCGCCGCCGCGGTCTTCGCCGGCGCCGCGGTGCTCGGGCTCGAGGACTACATGCACTACATCCTCAGCGCGCAGTCCGACCCGATGATCGTGACCTTCTGCCTGGCCGGCATCGACTGCCATCTTTCGGGCCGCCGCCGCTGGGCGTTTGCGTTCGGCGTGCTGGCGGCGCTCGGTCGGCCCGAGTCGTTCCCGTTCGTCGGGCTGTACGCGATCTGGGCCTGGCGGACGATCCCGTCGATGCGATGGTTCATCTACGCAGGCCTTGCCGTGATCGCGATCGGCTGGTTTGGAATCCCGGTGCTGTCGGGCAACCAGCCGTTCATCGCGGGCCGGCTGGCCGAGCTCTCACCGCGCGCCCTCAAGCACGGAAAGATCATCGGCACGATCGACCGCTTCATCGAGCTGCAGTACCTCCCGGTGTGGCTCGCCGCCCTGTTCGCCGTGGCGCTGGCGGCGATCCGGCGCAACTGGCTCGTGCTCGCGCTCGCGGCCGGCGCGGCCCTCTGGGTGATCGTCGAGATCGCGTTCGCGCTGCACGGTTGGCCGGGTCTGCCGCGGTACATGTTCGAGGCCGCGGGCGTGGCGGCGGTGCTGGCAGGCGTCGGCGTCGGCTGGGTCCTGCTCGAGGCGCCGCGGCTGCGCCGCGGGTTCCCGCGCTGGGTTGGGGCGCCGGTGGTGATCGTGCTGGTTGCCGCGCTCGTGCCGAGCGCGCTGGCGCGGCTTCGCACCGAGCGGACCGACCTGCGCCACGAGCGCACCCGCACCCATGAGATCTCGATGCTCCAGACGACGATCAACGTGCTCGGCGGCCAGCGGCACATCCGAAACTGCGGCGAACCGGTCTCCAGCGTCGAGTGGGTGAGTGCGCTGGCGTGGATGGTGCACATGAACGTGGGCTTCGTGGGCCACAAGCCGAGCTTCGAGCGCCACCAGCGCTACCCGATCGTGCTGTTTACGCCGCTTGCGCGCGGCTGGAAGGTTCTGCCGTGGCATACGCACCCATGGCAGGTGGCGCGCTGCCGCGGCCTGAACGCCGAGTACGTGGTCACGCGGAGGCATCCGGGCGGGGTGCTGGTCCGCCGCTAGCCGCGATGGCACAGACCACGATCGAGCAGCCTCCAGCGCCGACCCGCGATGTCCCGTCTGCCGGCGCGGCGCGGCCCGAGCTCGGTGCGGCGGTCCGGCGCTACCCGGAGGCCATGGTGGCGTTGGCGTTGCTCGCGATCTCCACGGTGATCGTGCTGTGGGCCGATACCCGCCCCGGCTTCGACGTTTACGGCTGGCTGGTGTGGGGCCATCAGACCGTGGCCGGCTCGCTGAACACCAACGCGGCTCCGTCGTGGAAGCCGCTGCCGTACCTGTTCACCGCGCCGTACGCGCTCGCCGGCCACTACGAGCTGTGGCTGTGGATGATCACGTCAGTCGCGATCGCGCTCAGCGGCCTGGTCTTCGCCGCGCGAATCGCCTACCGGGTGACCGCGCACGATCCGGGCACAGGTGGCGCACAGCGCATCGACCGGCGCCGCCACCGGGCTGCGCTCGCCGCGGGGGCGTTCGCGGCGCTGGGGCTGCTGGGCGTCCAGGACTATGCGCACTATGTCCTGAGCTTCCAGTCGGACCCGATGATCATCGCGCTATGCCTGGGCGCGATCGACTGCCACCTGTCGGGCCGTCCCCGCTGGGCCTACACGCTTGGTGTGCTCGCGTCGCTGGGGCGCCCCGAGGTGTGGCTGTTCCTCGGGCTCTACACGATCTGGGCCTGGCGCGCGATCCCCGCGATGCGCTGGCTGATCATCGCCGAGCTACTGGCGATGGCGGCGCTGTGGTTCGGGATCCCAGCGCTCAGCTCGCGCAGCCCGTTTGTGGCCGGCGACAACGCGCTTGGCTCCGGCCGCGCGCTGCACAGCGACAAGGTTTGGGGAACGATCGACCGCTTCCTCGACCTGCACGAGACGCCGCTCGAGCTGCTCGCGCTGGTCTCGGGGGCGATCGCCCTCTGGCGCCGCGATCGGGTGACGCTTGCGCTCGCGGCGGGGACGCTGGCGTGGGTGATCACCGAGGTCGCGTTCTCGCTGCACGGCTGGGCCGGACTGCCGCGCTACATGTACGGCGCCGGCGGCGTGATGGTGGTGATCGCCGGGATCGGCGTCGGGCGGCTGCTGTCCGCCGATTGGCTGAGCCTGTCGGCCGCGCGCTCGAAGCTCACCGGTGCGGCCGCGCGCTACCTGGGCCCTGCGCTCGCGGCGGTCGCGGTCATCGCCCTGATCCCGCCCGCGATCTCGGATGCCCGGGGCGAGCACCGCGACCTGCACGTGCAGCGCCAGCGCACGCACGAGATCAACCGCCTCGCCGGAATCGTGACGCGCCTCGGGGGACCCGCCCGCTTCCACCCCTGCGGCGAGCCGCTGACGCGTCTGGAATACCAGACGATCGTCGCCTGGACCCTGCACCTGAACGTCGCCACCGTCGGCTGGAAGTACGGTCCCGCGGTGCACAGCCACCGCCCGATCGTGCTGTTCACGCCGCTGGTCCACGGCGGCTGGAAGATCGAGGCGCTTCACCAGCGTCTCGCCTCCTGCCGGCGGCTATAGGCCGAGGACGGCCGGCCCGGTTGACAGGCACCGGCCCCGCCGAGTAGCCTCGGTTCGTGGGCAGATGGGGGTCTCGGCTCTTGTTGCGTGCCGCGATTGCGGCGGTTGCGATCGCGCCGATCACCGCGGCGCCGGCAGCGGCCGCTTCGGCGCTGTCGTGGGGGCCACGGATCCAGGTCAACTATGACCCGTCCCGTGACCCGAACAACAACACAAACACCTACTACGGGTTGAATGCTGTGTCCTGTACGGCGCAACAGTCCTGCGCCGCTCTCGGGAGCGAGGGGTCGTCCGGCCCGTACGATGTCTTCTACTCGAACAACCCGAACGGCGGCAGCTCGGCATGGAAGAAGAAGACCATCGACACCGCCCCTCTGAGGAGCATCTCCTGTCTGCCGTCGCTATGCGTGGCAGGGGATTCCAGCGGAAACATCTCGGTCTCGTCCAACCCGTTCAGCTCCACTCCGAGCTGGTCCACACCCGCCGGAATCAGCAGCGGCCCCCCGGCAGTGAACAGCATCTCCTGTCCATCGACAGCGCTGTGTGTGGCCGTCGGCTACGGCGAGGTGGTCACATCGACCGATCCGGCCGGCGGCATCTCGAAGTGGACGGCCGTGCCGGTCGACGCCCTCCACCCGCTGACAGCGGTGTCATGTCCCACCACGTCGTTCTGCGAGGCGGTCGATAGCCAGGGCAATTCGGTCTCCTCCACGGATCCAACCGGCGGAAGCTCGAAATGGACTGTCCACACCGCGGTCGACACCAACCAGTTGGTTCAATCCCTCTCCTGCCCATCCAGCTCGCTGTGCGTGGCGATCGACACGGCAGGCGACGACGGGCATATCGCGACGTCGACCAGCCCATCCAGCAACACGGCATGGAAGACCGTGAACGTAGAGCCTGCGATGTCATTCCGCACGGTGTGGGCAGTGTCCTGTCCGTCGGTGTCACTGTGCCTGGTTGTCGATGACAGCGGGTACGCCTTCACCTCGACCAACGCCAGCGGCGGCGCTTGGAGCTCTTGGTTCGCGGACGGCCGAGGCAGTCCCACCTCCGTGTCGTGTTCGCCGACCGACCTATGCACGCTCGTCGACACGTACGGCAATGCATACGTCGGCCACCTTCCGCCGCCGAACACCCGGATCACCGCCAGCTCGATCTCGCAGAGCACCCACCAGGCCAAGTTCACGTTCACGGGCACGGGCGTCGTATCCGGCTTCCAGTGCGAGCTGCGCCGCAACGGTCATCCAGCGACCTTCTCCAGATGCACCTCGCCCAAGACCTACTCGAACCTCGCGCCCGGCAGCTACAGGTTCCTGGTCCGAGCCTTCAACGTCGCCGGCGTCGACCTCACGCCGGCCACGAGGGCGTTCGCGATCGGTTCGCCTCCCAACACGAAGATCACCGCCGCGACGATCTCCAAGGCCCAACACATGGCAACGTTCAACTTCAAGGCGACCGGCGCCGCGAAGGGCTTCCAGTGCGAGCTTCGCAAGAAGGGCGGCCAGGGGAGCTTCTCCTCCTGCCACTCGCCCAAGACCTACAAGAACCTCGCCAAGGGCAGCTACACGTTCCTGGTGCGGGCCTTCAATGCGGCCGGCCCCGACCCGACGCCCGCCACCAGGAGCTTCACGATCTAGCCGCGGTCCGGCCGCTCCGGGTAGACGTCGTCGATTGTGGTGAGCGCCACATACGGCGCGCCCGCGGCTGCTCGGATCGCGTCCGCCCCTCCGGCCAGCCGGTCGCAGATCACCAGCACGCCGCAGACGCTGTGCCCCTCCTCCTGCAAGGCCTCGAGCGCACAGATCGTGGAGCCGCCGGTCGTCACCACGTCCTCGACCAGCATGCAGCGGTCCTCGGGCGCCAGCACCGGTCCCTCGATCCGGCGCGAGAGGCCGTGCCGCTTGGCCTCCTTGCGCACGAAGAACGCCTTCACGTCGGCGCCACCCGCCAGCGCCGCACACGCGATCGGGTCCGCTCCCATCGTCAACCCGCCGACGGCCGTCGCATCCCAAGCCCGCGCCTGCTCGGCGACGAGCTCGGAAAGCGCCAGGAATCCGGGGCGGCGCAGGATCGCGCGCTTCGCGTCGATGAGGTACTCGGCAGTCCGGCCGCTCGTCAGCGTCACCTGACCGATCACTAGCGCGTGCTCACGAAGCTCGTGTACGAGCCGCTCCCGCGCGCTGGTCTTCTGGTCGACGGACATCGTGCGCGCGTCATGCTAGAGGCGATTGCGGCCGATATTGCAGTCGTGGTCAACCGGTTACTGGTCGCAATCTCGGTTACCTGCTGCGCACTATTGATCGCGTCGTTTGCGCTGTTCGCACGCGATCAGATCGCGGGCGCGTCAAAGCATCAGGTCACCGAGCTGGCGTCCGGCAACTCCGTGACGTCCGAGCCGGTCTCGGTCCATCGTGCGCGCCACCAGCCGCGCCGCTTCATCGATGGCGCCGCACACACCCTCACCTCCCCGTTCAGCTCGATCGTCAGCTCCAACAACCAATGGGTGCAGCACGCGCTGCCGACGATCGTTGGGTTGTTGGTGTATGGGGCCGGGCTGGGATACCTGGCGCGATACTCGCGCGGGCTGAGCTAGCCAGCCGACCACCGGGCCCGGCCCGCGAGCGGAATGGTCGCGGCCGCGATCACGAGCGCCGACCCGACCACCAGCGCGAGGATCTCCGCGGCGTTCCAATGCAGCTGGTTGACGCCGAGCGCGAGCGAGTTGTTGAACGAGTGAAGCGCCATGCAGGGATACAGCGAGCCCGTCCGCCAGCGCAACAGGCACAGCACGAACCCCAGGAAGCCCAGCGGGACCAAGTACTGGGAGGAGGCCGAGCCGGTGTGGGCGAGCCCGAACAGAATCCCGGTCACGATCGCGGCCAGCCACGTGCCGATGTTGCGTCCCGCGACCACCACCCGCCAGCGACGCAGCGCGCCGAAGATGAAGCCGCGGAAGAAGAACTCCTCCGCCATCGGCGCGATCACACACACAAACACTGTCGCCGCGACCAGCGCCGCGGTGCTCTTGCTGACGCCGAGCTCGCTCGGGAGCTTGTCGCTCCCGTGGAGCTTGACTACCGACGCGTAGATCGCGGTCACCACGTAATAGCCGACCCCGGCGAGGATGAATCCCAGGATCGCGTTCTTGAGCGCAGGTCGCCTGAAGCCGAAATCACCGGGCCTGGGCCGGCCCCGCATCGACGCGAAGTAGACCGCGGCCGCCACGAACGAGAGGTCGAACACGAGATCCGCCGCGAGACTCACGGCCGGTGTGGGGTGCGTTAGCGACGAGCCGCCAACCTGCGCGAAGACGTCGACGACGATGCTCGCGACCAGCCCGATCAGGAACCCGAGCGCCACAGCCGCCGGCGCCATCCATGGGCGCCATGGCGGCTCATCCGGTGCCGGCGCCGCGGCAGGAGCGGGCGGCGCTTCGAGTTCAGTCCCTGGCGGCGGGATGCTCATCGGCTTGCAAGGTTAGGCGCCGGCCAGGTCCGCGAGACTGGCGATCGCCGTGACGCCGGGTGGCCCCGCCGGCGGCTTGCGCCGCAGCAGGACCGGCTCGACCCCGGCCGCCCGCGCGCCCGCGACGTCCTCCTCGAGGCTGTCCCCGACGTGGATCGCACGGGAGGCGGCCACGTCGGCGATCGCCAGCGCCTGCTCGAAGATCGCGGGCGCCGGCTTGCGCGCCCCGGCCCGGGCCGAGGTGACGACCCCGTCCAGCAGCGGCGCCAGTCCAAGGCGGTCGAGCACGTCGGGCAGCGATGCGTCCCAATTGCTGACCACGACCAGCCGTCGACCCGCGGCGCGCGCAGCCCGCAGCATCGGAACGACGTCGTCGAACGGCGTGAAGTTCAGCGACGCGAGCAGCGCCTCGGTGATCTCCGGGACCTCGAGGCGGTCGGGCAGCGCCAGCGCAGCGCCCACCACTTCTGCGCAGCGCGCCCGCAACGCCGCCAGGCTCCGAGCGTCCCGGCCCTCGTCGAGATGCATCCGGTAGTACTCGATCTCAGCGGCGATCGCAGCCTCCGCCTGCGGGAGCGACACCTCGATCCCAAACCGCTGCCCCAGTTCGTCGCGCAGCAGGGGCGCCGGCGGCTCGAGCGCGACGAGCGTTCCGAGCGCGTCGAGCAGCACAGCGTCGGCTGCGTCAAACAGCTCACGGGCGGATGCGCGTTGCATGAATCGCCCCGAGTCTCGCAGCCTGAAGGAGCCTGAAGCGGCGGGCAGAAACACGCCTACAGCTAGACTGAACGCTCCGATCCGGGCCGGACCGGAGCTTCAGGCCCGACGCCTTCAGTCCCCATGAGCCGACGTGAACGACAGCGGCGAAGGCGCCGCAACCACGGTCATCCAGTCAAGCGAGTGCTCGTGATGAGCTCCGTGTTGGCGATCTGCGGCATCGCGATCGGGGCGATGGCGGTGGTCGGATGGGTCGTCGCGGTGGCCGACTCGGCGCCCAACATCAAACAGCTGTCTCCGCGCGATCCAAATCCGCTCTCGCAGGTGTTCGCCGCTGACGGCACCTCGCTCGGCTACATCCATTCCGACACCGTGTTCATCCACGTGGGGCCCAACCAGATGCCGCGGACGATGAAGGAGGCCACGGTCGCGATCGAGGACAAGCGCTTCTGGCATCACGGCGCGCTCGACTACCAGGGCATCCTGCGCGCCGGGGTGAGGGACCTGTTCGGACAGGGCAACTCCCTCCAGGGCGCTTCGACGTTGACGATGCAGCTGGTCGACAACATGTACATGCCGGCCGACATCGCGGCCCACCACAACCTGAAGTACAAGATCATCCAGGCCAAGCTCGCTGAGCAGCTCGAGAGTCAGCACTCAAAGGGCTGGATCCTCAACACGTACCTCAACGACGTGCCGTACGGCACCGTGGGAGGGCAGACGGCGGTGGGGGCCGGCGCCGCCGCGGAGATGTTCTTCAACAAGCCGCTGTCGAAGCTGGACCTCGCCCAGCAGGCGCTGCTGGCCGGCTTGCCCCAGGCGCCCTCGGAATACAACCCGTTCATCGCACCGCACCTGGCGCTCGCGCGGCGACACGAGGTGCTGGATGCGATGGTCTCTTCGCACTACATCACCGCCGACCAGGCTTACGCAGCCGACCGGGAGCCGCTGGGGGCACAGGTCAACACGAGCTACGACCAGCGCCGCGAGCCTTACGTGTTCGACTACGTCGAGCAGCAGCTGATCCAGCGCTTCGGACTGAAGACGGTCGAGAACGGCGGCCTGAAGGTCTACACGACGATCGACCTGCAGAAGCAGGCGGAGGCGCGCGCGGCGCTGATCAGCCACGAGGGCGGACCCGTGCTCGACGCGCAACCGGCCGCGGCGCTCGCCTCGATCGACCCCAACACCGGGCACATCCTCGCGATCGCGACCACGACGAACTACGGGACAGGACCGAACCAGACGACGTTCGACTTCGCCACCTCGGCCCACCGCCAGCCCGGATCCTCGTTCAAGGTATTCGTGCTGATGACGCTGATCCACGACTTCGACGGCGACCCCAACCAGACCTACTACAACTCGCACTTTCTGGCACCAGGATGGCTACCGGGTTACCCGACCTACAGCGTCCACACCGCGGAGGAGACCTACCAGGGCGACATCAACGTCACGAAGGCGACGATCGTCTCCGACAACACGGTGTTCGCGCAGTTGGACGTCGACCTCGGCCCTGACAAGGTGCGCCAGACCGCGTACGACATGGGCATCACCACGCATCTCGACGCGCTGCCGGCGGAGGCGATCGGCGGTCTGCGGATCGGTGTCACGCCGCTGGAGATGGCCGACGCGTACGCGACGCTAGCCAACGGCGGCTACCACATTGCGCCGACGATCCTCGACAAGGTCGTGTTCCCGGACGGCAGCGTCGCGAACCTGGGTGACCCGCCGCGCCATCGGGTGTTCAGCTACGCGGAGACGCAGGCGGCGATCGCGGTGCTCAAGCAGGTGATCACGAGCGGCACCGGGACGGCCGCCGGCTACGGCTGTCCGGCGGCCGGCAAGACCGGTACCGCCAACGCACTCGCCAACGCCTGGTTCGTAGGGTTCACGCCGAAGCTGTCGACCGCGGTGTGGGTCGGATACCCGCAGGGCAACATCCCGATGGCCAACGGCTTCGGAGGCTCGCTGGCCGCGCCGATCTGGCACGACTACATGCTTCAGGCGTCAAATGGCTACTGCGGTGACTGGGCGCCGCCCGCAACGCCGTGGCAGGGAACGGCGTTCTTCGGGAACTACGCGGTCACAGGCCACGCGCCGACCGGCCGCGGAACCAGCGGTCAGGGCGCCGGCACCGGCAATCCGAACAACCCGTACAACAACCCGACGCTGTTCGCGCAGCCGCCGCAACCGCCGGCAAACACCGGCACCCCAGGCCCGCCACCGGGCTTCGGATCCGGGCATTCAGGGCACGGCAACGGGTCGGGCGGGACCGGACCCGGCAAGCACCACTGACGCCGCGACTACTGCGGCAGCTGGCTCTGGATCCAGCGCTCGAGGGCCGGACCGCTCTCGACGCTGACGATCACCGCATACCGCGTGTGGTTGCTGGTGTGGTGGCCGCCATGCCAGAGATACTCGGAATCCACCACCGCCTGCTGGTATTTCGGTAGCGCGATCTTGACCTCGCCCTTGCGGTCGAACTCCGTCGGGCGGACGACGAGGCCGCTGGTCGGATCGTCGGTCAGCTCCAGCCACACCCGCACGACCCAGCCGTTGGTCTCGGGGTTGCCCTGGTTGTTGTTGTCCAGGTGAAGTCCCCAGCGGCACTCACGGATCGTGTTCGGCTGCATCCGCAGCAGCTGCACGCGGCCGAAGCGCACTCCCATCCCCTCGATCCAGTTGACGAGCGTCGGGCATTTCTTGGCGTTCTCGGTCCAGATGCCGTCGAGATCGGCTTTGCCGTACTCCCAGAAGCCCTTCAGCTCGATCTCACCGGTCGCCGAGGTGATCGGCGCGAAGAACGTCGTCGGGTCGCTCGAGTAAGTCGTGTAGGTCAAATCCTCCCACTCCGACGGCGGGATCTCGGGGCCCTTGTACTTGTCCAGCACCAGGTAGCCGCCGGCCTGCTCCAGGATCGGCATCCGGTAGTGCGGCGTCTTGCGCTGCTCCAGCGACGCCTTCCTGATCCCGGTCGCCCGCAGGATCTGCTTCGTGTACTCGTTCTTCAGCGCATCGGTAAGCGTCGGCAAGATGCCTCCTGGAAGTCGTTTTCCGGCCCGGCGTGGCCGGGCAAGTCGCGAAGGATAGCCACTGCTGTTACGGTTTCCCGGTGGCGGTGAGTCCGCCCTATGCGCCGCCACCCCCCGATCAAGGCATGCCCAAGGAAGAGAAGGTCGAACTCGAAGGCGAGGTCATCGAGGCCTTGCCAAACGCGATGTTCCGCGTCAAGCTCGACAACATGGATCGGGTGGTGCTCGGCCACGTCGCGGGCAAGATGCGGCGCTTCCGGATCCGGATCCTGCCCGGCGATCGGGTTCGGGTCGAGCTCTCGCCTTACGATCTGGATCGCGCGCGGATCGTCTATCGCCACCGTTAGGTGGAAGAGCTCGAGCTGATTCACGGGCTCGAGGGGGTGTTCGCGCAGCGTGGCCCGCAGGTCGTCTGGGGGCTCGGCGACGACACCGCGCTCGTGCGCGCGCGCCGCTACGCGATCACTTCGGTCGACGCGATGGTCGACGGGGTCCATTTCCGCACCGAGCAGCTCGCGCCCCAGGAGATCGGGCACCGTGCACTCGCGGCGGCTCTGTCGGACCTCGCCGCCGTCGGGTGCCAGCCGGGGGAGGCGTATCTGGTGCTGGCGCTCCCGCCGGGCAGCCGTTTGGAGTTCGCGCTCGCGATCGGAGCCGGCGCCCAGGCGCTCGCGGCCGAGCATGGTGTGACGATCGCCGGCGGCGACGTAACTCGCGCCCCTGGCCTGACGATTGCCTTCACCGTGGTCGGCTGGGCGGACGATCCCGGCGAGCTCGTCTCCCGCGCAGGAGCGCGCCCCGGCGACCGGGTCGGGGTGACCGGCCCGCTCGGAGCGGCCGGCGCGGGGCTCGCGCTGCTCGACCAACGGGCGACCGTCGAGCCGTCGCTCGCGGAGCGCCTCGAGCAGGCCTTCAGGCGGCCGCAGCCGCGGATTGACGCGGGGCGTGCGCTGGCCGCAGGCGGCGCCAGCGCGATGATCGACCTCTCGGACGGCATCGCCACCGACGCCCAGCACCTGGCGCTGGCCAGCGGCGTGCGGATCGAGCTGTCGCTAGCGTCGCTGCCGCTGGCCGAGGGGGTCGGCGAGGTTGCCGCCCAACTCGGCGTCGAACCGTATGCCTTCGCCGCTACCGCGGGAGAGGACTTCGAGCTGTGCGTGTGCATGCCCGTCGAGTCCGGGGTCCCAGACGGCGTGACGTGGATCGGGCGCGTGCTAGAGGGCCCGGCCGGAGCCGAGTTCACCGACGCAGCCGGCACCGACCTTCCCGGCTACCAGCACCGCTTCTAGCGCCGGGCGCGGCGGATCAACGCCAGCCGCAGCGGATGGCCACCGGCTCGGCTTCCCCCGGCCGCTCGGTGTTGGCCGCGGCCAGGGCCCGGATGTGCCGGAGGATCGCGTCCGCGACGGCGCGCGCGTCAACGACGTAGTTGCCCTGTTCGATTTGGTCCTTGATCCCTGCCATCAGAATCTCCCGATACTCGTCCATGAGTGTCTCCAGCAGAATCGGCAAGCCGCTCCAACGACTCCATAGGGTCAGGACCCCACTCGACGTAATGTTCGCCCGGATCTTCCCGGAATCGGACCCGACGCCATCGTTCATCTGGAACGTCGAAGCGCCGACTCGGTACCCCCGAGCGAGCCCGGCCCCGCATAGCCGACCGGGCCGCGAACCGTGATCGGGGCTGCCGCTGGACGGCCGGCGCGCGCGATCTGGACCGCGATCGTCACGACGCTGATCAGGCAACCGAGCGCGATGCTCCATTCCACCGCCGCAACCAGCCCAAGCTGACCGCCGGCGATCAGCAGCATCCCGTTCCAGATCACATCCACGGGTGTGAGTCCGAACGTCAGCGCGTAGTAGAGCAGCACCAGCACGGGGGCGGCGATCCCCGCCAGCAGCAGCGGGATCACGATCGCGGAGCGCAGTCGGAGCTCCACGTCGACGATCCACATCCAGAAGTGCAGGGCAATCACGATCAGCGCCGCCGCGAAGGGGTTGCTCAGCCACATCGCGAACGCCAGGGCGCAGAGCACAGCCAACACCCCCGCTCCGGCGCCGGCACTCGGGAGCTCGCCGATCCGGTGCCGCGTCCGCGGCTCGCCGCCCACCAGCAGCACCAGCAATCGGCGCAGCACCACGAACGAGACCAGGATCGCGCACCCCGTGAGCGCAATGGCGACGATCCCGGAGCCATGCAGCGGCACCACTGCCGCGCCGACGGCACCGGGCGGTGCGACCGCGATCAGCCCGGCGAGCCTGCAGGCCAGCACCACGAGCACCCCGACGGTGAACGCCAGCCCCGCCGACAGGACCCACACGACCCAGGGCAGGATCGCGTGACCGCGTCTGCGGGCGCGCGCCAGTCCGTCGATCGCGCTCATCACGACCGGTACCAGCAGCGCCAGGACGAACACGCTGATCGCCCAGCCGGGGATCACCTTCCCCGCGAACAGCACGTACGCGGACGGGGACGGAATCGCCGGCCCGGAGTCGAGCGCACCAATGCTCACGAGCACAGCCCGTCCGAGTGACGCCATCGTCGAGGTGTTCAGCGGCTCGCCGGAGCTCGGTCCACGCTCGCCCGAGACCGACAGCAACACCGCCGGTTCGCCGTGCAAGCCGAACGGTGCCTGCTCGGAGATCGACAGCGGGAATGCCAGGTGCGCGAGCTGGCCGGCGAGGCTCGTGCCGCCCGGCCTAAGCAGGGCCTGGTCGCTCACGGCCGCCCCGATCGTGTTGCGGAGCATCGTCGGTGCCACCTGCGTGCCGCCCGACCACGGCACCACGATCGGCTCACGGACGTGCGCCCCTGCGAGATCTCCTAGCACGATCACCGCGTCGATTGGGCCTGGCAGCGTTCGGGCCAGCTCCGCGGTACCTGCACTGCCTTGCGATCCGCTCGTCGAGACCAGCACGACCGACCGGTTCTGAGTCTCACCCGACAGGACGCGCGCGAGCTCGAGCAGCACCGCCGTACCTGACAACTCGGCGCTCGCCGGAGATCCGAGCGCATCTCGATGCGAGACGACGACGATGCTGCCGTCGACACTGCCGGCGCGCGTCCCGACGACATTCTCGAGCGTGCGCGGCCCATCGATCGTCTGCGCCTTGAAGGTGTTGGTCGACACCGCGAAGCCGTCGCCGCGCAGCTGCATGGCGACATATGTGGCGAGCGCGTCGTCGTAGGCGGATCCGGGCTGCCGGACCGGGTACTGGTTGGCCAGCGTCGTCATCGTGCTGACGACGTTCTGGCCGTTGAAAGCATCTGGAGCGAGCGTTGTGCCGAGCGCGCCCTGCTGATCGTCCAGCGAGAACGCCAGCACGAACACCGCCAGCACGACAACCACCAGCCCCGTCCGGTAGATGCGCGGATCGAGCATCTGCGCAGAGAGTAACCGGGCGTCGGCAGGACGCGCGCCCGGCCCTGGGATGGGCGTCCCGGCGACGCGCGCCTCGCCCATTACTCTTACCCCTACAAGGAGCGAGTCTTGGCAGACCGGACAGCGCGCATTCTGCTCGTGGACGACGAGCAATCGATTCAGACGCTGCTGTCGTACCCGCTGCGCAAGGAGGGATACGACGTCGTGCAGGCCACCGACGGGCGGCAGGCGCTCGATCGCTTCGACGAGCAGGATTTCGACCTCGTGGTGCTCGATCTGATGCTGCCGAAGATCGACGGGCTGGAGATCTGCCGGCGGCTTCGCAGTCGCAGCTCGGTCCCGATCATCATGCTGACCGCCAAGTCCGAGGAGATCGACAAGGTGGTGGGGCTAGAGCTCGGCGCCGACGACTACATCACCAAGCCGTTCTCGCTTAGGGAGTTCTCGAGCCGGATCAAGGCGGCGCTCCGGCGTGCGGAGATGAGCCGGCCGGTGCAGACCTCTCCCGACGAGGCTCCCCTCATGCTCCGCGACCTGCGGATCGACTTTCCCAAACGCTCGGTCCGGATCCGCGGCTCCGAGGCACAACTGACCTACGTCGAGTTCGAGATCCTGTCGGCGCTGGCGCGAGCACCGGGCCGAGTCTTCACCCGGGACATGCTCCTGTCCCGTATCTGGGGCGACTCGGCGTACCGCGACCCCCGCACGATCGACGTCCACATCCGGCATCTGCGCGAGAAGCTCGAACGGGACCCAAAGGACCCGGAGTACCTGCTGACGGTGCGCGGCGTCGGCTACCGCTTCCGCGACTCGGACTCCTAGCGAGGTCTCGGCCGTGCGCCTGTCGATCTCGAGCAAGCTCGCACTCATGTTCTTCGGGGTCACGTTCCTCGCGCTGCTCGGCATGTACATCTACGTCGCGCCCGGTCTTCAGAGCCGGCTCGTGGACGACAAGCTCACAGAGCTGAGCTCAGCGGCGCGCGCCGATTCAGGGCCGATCGCACACACCGTCGGCGGTTCGATCGCCGAGCCGCAGGTCAGGGCGCGGGTCGACAGCGCCGCGGCCACGTCCGGCAGCCGCGTGACGCTGCTGTCGGTAGTGCAGACCCCCGCGGGACCGCAACTCGACCGTGAGGCGGACTCGGTCTCCGGCGTACCGCTCAGGTTCTCGGTGGCGTACACCGCGATCAGGACGCGGACCGTCGCAAGGGCGACCGAGTCGTCGGTCTCCGGAACCGTGGCGGAGGCGGCCTACCCCGTCCTCTACCAGGGACACGTCGCCAAGGTGATCGTGTTCTCGGCGGGCGTTGCTGACATCGTCCAAAACGTCGCGACGATCCGCCACGAGATTCTGGTCGCCGGCGTGATCGCGCTGCTGTTGGTGCTGCTCGTGGGCTACCTGGTGGCTCGCGCGCTTGCCCATCGCGTCAAGCGGCTGGAGCTCGCGGCCGAGAAGGTGGCGGCGGGCGAGTTCGAGCATTCGATCCCCGTCGACTCCAGGGACGAGCTCGGCCAGCTTGCGCGCGCGTTCAATGACATGCAACGGCAGCTCGCGCAGCTCGAGTCGGCCCGGAAGAAGTTCATCGCGACCGCATCTCACGAGCTGCGCACACCGATCTTCTCGCTCGGGGGGTTCGTCGAGCTGCTCGAGGACGAGGATCTCGACCCAGAGACGCGGCGTCGCTTCCTGGACCAGGTCAAGGATCAGGTCGAGCGGCTGCGCAAGCTGTCGGTCGACCTGCTGGACCTCTCCAAGCTCGAGGCAGGTTCGCTGGAGCTCCGGCCTGAGCAGGTCGAGCTCCGGGAGCTGACCAGGTCGGTCTCCGGCGAGTTTGAGCCGACGCTCGCACAGCACGATTCCCACCTCGAGCTGCGGCTGCCGGCGCGACCAATGGAGGCCGTCTGCGACCCCGTCCGGGTGGCGCAGATCATCAGGATTCTGATCGACAACGCCCTCACCCACACACCGCCCGGCACCCAGATCGTGGTGACCGCCGGACGTGAGGACGGCCGGGTCCGGCTGGCGGTGCGCGACGACGGCGAGGGCATCGACCCCCACGCGCTGCGGCGGATCTTCGAGCCCTTCTACACGGCCGACGATGCCCAGGGCTCAGGGCTCGGGCTTACGATTGCGAGCGAGCTCGCTGAGCGCATGGCGGGGCAGCTGTCGGTGCATTCGGCCCCGGGCGAGACCGTATTCACGCTCGAGATTCCGACGTGAGGGCCTAGCCCGCGTGGACGACGCGGCCGCATCCCGCAAGCGTCAGGGCGAGCGGCCCGTCGGTGGTGATGTGCAGCTTCACGCGGCAGTCGACGTGGGCGCGGAACACCGCGATCGACGCTGCGCGGACGCCGGAGGCGCTGATCACGAGCTGGTCGCGCCGCGCGCTCCGCGGCGTCGCGCCCCACGTCTGCACGAACTTCGTGAAGACGAGCGTGCCCAAGTAGCCGCCGGCCAGGGTCCCGGGGCCTGATTTCACCCCGGACGCGGTCGGATCGCCCTCACCGAACCCGTGGGAGAGAGCATCGATCGAGCCGCTGGAGAGACCCTGGCGCAGCTTGATCCCATACACCCAGTAAGCGTGGTCGCCGCGGATTCCGTAGTGAGGACGGTCGCGAGAGGCGTCGACAACGTAGGTGACGTGCGCCGGGTTGCGATCGACCAGCGCGGTGTCGAGGAACGCCGCCGCGGGCGCGTACTGGTCGTTGATCGCCAGCTGGAGGTGGTTGGGGAACGGCGTCGCCAGGCACTTCGGGTTGTCGCACGGCTGGTAGACGTCGAGCTGGTAGCGATAGCCGAGGCTGGCCAGCTTCCGTGCCGTCGGGAGGTAGAAGGCGGGGTTGACGAGCTCGTCGGGCGCGTTGTTCCACATCAGGACGGGGACGTTCCGAAGCGATGCCTCGTCCGCCGTGGTGCCCTCGTCCCCGACCGTCGGCTGGGCGTGAGCGAACAGGTCGGGGAACTGCTCAGCGAGCTTGAACGTTCCAATCCCGCCCATCGAATAGCCCGTGATCTCGCTGTAGGCCGGATCGAGCTTGTAGCGCCGTGCGACGTCCGCCCAGACCTCGAACACGTCTGCGCCGCCGAGTCCCTCGTACTCCTGGTCGGGCCCGCGGGCCTCGGGTGTGATCACGATCGAGGGCCTCGGGCGGTTGGCGAACTCCGCCTGGTTGCGGCTCGAGGTGTACTGGTTGTAGGCCGCCGACAGCGAGTGCAGCAGTAACGTCAGCCCGTACCCGCCGCGCGGCCGCGGGCCTCGGGGCACGTAGATCGCGTACGGCTGCAGCTGACCCTGGTACTCCGGCACGCACGACTTGGGACTGCTCGCCCCGGACAGGCCGCACTCGTGCGAGAAGTTCGCGCCCTGCGCGGGCTCGAAATGGCTGGCAAGGATGCGGTCGAATGGTCCAGTCCTCGGCACCTCGGAGTCGTCCCATACCCGCCGCGCGAGCTTTGCGAAGCTCACGTTCGCGTAGAACGGCGAGATGTTGCCGGCAGCGAGCGCGGTCCCCTGCTCGCGATCCCGCCACCACGCCGCGTTCAGCACCGCGTTCGGTCCGTCCTCGACCGACGGTAACGGCTCGTGCGTGCGGAATGCGACGTTGAAGAATGCCGCGGGATGCGCCGCCGTGCCGCCGCCTCCGGGCTGAGTGGCGCTCGCCGTGGCGCCTGGAAGCATGTAGGCCCGCTTACTCGGATCCCACAGCCCCACCCCCATCGCAAGCCGGACAGTGCTCCTCCCGGGATTCCAGTCCGCGTGAGGGACGCTGACCACGATCTGGCGCCGGTGCATGTCTACGACGACGCTCGGGACCGGCCCGGCCACCCTCCGGCCGCCGGCCGCAGTGACGAGGTCGGCGACCAAGGCTGTGGTAGTCCTCCTTGCGGTTTGCGGATGAACCGTCAGAAACAGCGCCGCCGGCGCGACGACGTTTGCCCCGTCGGGAAACGGATGCAGGTGGCCCGGCTGGCCGCCGATCGCGATCGAGAACGCGATCAACGAGGGGTTCTCAAGGGTGTTGAGCGTGATCCGGAAGACGGTCGCGGCGTCCAGGGGCTTGACGCGGAACTCGACCAGGTCCGCCGCGTTGTTGGCGTATCCCGGTCCTGTGGGGTACGTGTAGGTCCCGTTCGGCTTGGAGAACAGATCGCTCTCGTTGGCGGCCCTTGGGTCGTTGGGATCCGCGGTCTCGCGCGCGCCGTGATCGTCGTACAGGAAGTCCTGGTAGAGGAACTCCCCGTCGCGGTAGGCGCTCGCGCCGGACACGAGGATCGGGGGCGCCTGCCAGACGCCGCTGTTGGTCAGCTGTGGTGCCACCGCCGGCGCGCGGTAGAGGATCGCGGGCCCGGGACGGGGTCCGGGTCCGCTGTACAGCGAGGCGCCGAGCGCGCGACCGTGCAGGCCTGCCAGCAACAGGACGGCCGCGGCCACGGCCGGCCTGGCCACCCAGCGCCATCTCAGAGCTCGTCGAGCTGCGCCGCACCGCACTCGCCCATCATGTCACTTCAAAATGCGGTGTGTCGTGGCTGACGTCCCCGCAACTGTCGCCGGCCGGAGCGAGCTGGTGCTCGAGCTCGCGCAGAGGTTGCGCGAGCGAGTCCTGCCGGAGCTTGGCTCACACGCCGGCCGGGCGCACCAGGGCGACGGCGCGGGGGGCGATGTGACGTTTGCGGTCGACGCGATCGCCGAGGCGTCGCTTCAGGATTTCATCGCCGAGCGCGCCCCGCGAGTCGCGTTCTACTCCGAGGACCGCGGGCTCGTCGCAGAACCGGACGCCAGCCACGTGCTGGTCGTCGATCCGATCGACGGCACCCGTCCGGCGATGGCCGGCCTGGAGTCGGCGTGCGTCGCGGTGGCGCTCGCTCCGCTCGGTGACGGACGGCCCACGATGGGCGACATCGAGGTGGGATGCGTGATGGAGATCAAGTCCGGCGACTGGTTCCGAGCCGTGCGTGGCGAGGGTATCCGCAGCACGCGATCGGTCACGCTCAGCGCCAACGCCGACGTCAGCCGGATGTTCTGGGGCTACGGGTTCCGTGGCCGGCCGGCGCGCCCCACAGTCGAGGTCCTCGGCGACCTGATCGACGCCTCGTCGGTCGGCGGCGGCACCTTCGAGCTGGGGTCCCAGGCGTTCGCGATGACGCGCATCGTGACCGGGCAGCTCGATGCCGTCGTGGAGGTGGGCTCGCGGCTGATCGACGACATCCCCGGGATGCGCGAGCAGTTCGAGCGCGTTGGCGGCGGCGAGGTGCTCAACAACTCCCCATACGACCTGGCGGCGCCATGGCTGTGCCTGCGTGAAGCCGGGGGCGTCGTCACCGACGGCTGGGGCGAGCCCCTCGACGGTCGGCTGCTGCTCGGCTCCGGCCACGAGTTCCAGATGTCGTCGATCTCGGCGTCCAATCCGGACCTGCACCGGCAGCTCGTCAAAGCGATCGACGCCGGCGTCGAGCGTCTGAGAGCACTGTCCGAGTGAGCGTTCACGTGCCTGAGATATGGTCCCGCCGCCGCCATGCTTCAGCCCGTCACAGTCGCGCACAAGCAGCTTGCCGATTACACGAGCATCGTCGGCCGCACACTCGTGGACGAGATCAGGGAGCGGGCTGAGCGGCTGAAGGGTAAGCGCGTCCTGCACGTGTCAGCCACGGCGTTCGGGGGTGGCGTCTCGGAGATCCTCTACACGCTCGTCCCGTTGATGATCGACGTCGGGCTCGAGTGCGAATGGCAGGTCATCTATGGACGCGAGGAGTTCTTCAACGCCACCAAGGTGATGCACAACGCGCTGCAGGGCAACCCGTTCGACCTCACCGACGAGCAGTGGAACACCTGGCGCCGTTACAACGAGATCAACGCACAGCAGCTGTCCGACGGCTGGGACGTGTGCATCGTGCACGATCCTCAGCCCGCGGCGCTCGCCTCGCTCGTGGCTGACAAGGCCAGCCATTGGGTCTGGCGCTGCCACATCGACCTCTCGACTCCGAATCCCAAGACGCTCGAGCATCTGCTGCCGCACCTGACCCCCTATGAGGCCTCGGTGTTCCACATGCGGCAGTACGTGCCCGACAGCCTGGACGGCCAGGCTCACGTGTTTGCGCCGGCGATCGATCCGCTGGCGCCGAAGAACATGGCGTTCTCGCCGGAGGACGCGGTCTACATCTGCGGCCAGTTCGGGATAGACGTCGATCGGCCGCTGCTCTGCCAGGTTTCCCGCTTTGACCCCTGGAAGGACCCGCTGGGCGTGATCGACGCCTACCGGATCGTCAAGGCCGAGCTGCCGGACGTCCAGCTCGCGCTCGTCGGCTCCATGGCAACCGACGATCCCGAGGGCTGGGACTACTTCAACGCCACCGTCTCCCACGCCGACGGAGACCCGGATGTGCACATCCTCAACAACCTCAACAACGTCGGCGCGATCGAGGTCAACGCCTTCCAGTCGCATTGCGACGTGGTGATTCAGAAGTCAACGCGGGAAGGATTCGGGTTGACCGTGACCGAGGCGATCTGGAAGGCGAGGCCGTTCATCGGCGGCAAGGTGGGCGGGATCCCGCTCCAGGTCACCGATGGCGAGTCGGGCTATCTGGTCTCGAGCGTCGATGAGTGCGCGCAGCGGGCGCTGGACATCCTGCACGACCCGGCCCTCGGCAAGCGTCTCGGGCGCGCGGGTAAGGAGAGCGTCCGTCAGCGGTTCCTGATGCCCCGCTTGCTGCGCGACTGGCTGCACCTGTTCGAGCAACTCGAGGTGTGATGCCGGTGCGCCCCGGCGAGCAGAATCAGTTCTGCGACCGCAATCCGGTCCCCACTCGCGATCGATCGAGCTGATGTCAGACGCACCGCTGGTTCTTGTCTCCAATCGTGGCCCGGTCACGTTCGAGCCGGACGGCGAGATTCGCCGCGGCACGGGCGGTCTGGTGACCGCGCTGATCGGCCTCGCTTCTCACCGGGACGTCACCTGGGTCGCGTCCGCGATGACCGACGAGGACGTGGCGGCCGCCGAGGAGCATCAGGGCAGGCCCTTCAGCGTGCGCGCGCCCGAAGGTCGCGAGTACCGCGTGAAGCTCGTGGCGTCGGATCCGGAGGCGTACGACCGCTTCTACAACATCATGGCCAACCCGATGCTGTGGTTCATCCAGCACTACCTCTGGGATCTCTCAAACGCACCGGACATCCGCCGCAACGAGACCGAGGCTTTCGAGTTTGGCTACAACGCGGTCAACGAGGATCTCGCTCGCGCCGTGCTCGAGGAGATCGACGGCATCTCGCGCCCGGTCGTGATGGTCCACGACTACCACCTGTACACGCTGCCCGGCCTGATCCGCCGCGCCCGCCCCGACGCGTTCCTCCACCACTTCGTCCACATCCCGTGGAGCCAGTCGGACTCCTGGCGGGTGCTTCCCGGCATGATCCGGGAGGACATCTACCGCGGGATCCTGTGTAACGACATCATCGGCTTTCACACCCGCTCCTACCGGCGCAACTTCCTTCAGTGCTGCGAGGACCTGCTCGGGCTCGAGGTCGACCGCCGGCGCGGGGTCGTCTACACCGAAGAGCGAGAGGTCTGGGTCCGCGCCTATCCCCTCCCGATCGACGCCGGCGCGGTCCGCAGCGTGGCGGCCCGCGAGCGAACCCGAGACTTCGAGCAGGAGCTGCTGCGGCGGCGCCGCGACCACCTGATCCTCCGGGTCGACCGGGCCGACCTCAGCAAGAACGTGCTGCGCGGCTTCGGCGCGTTCGACGTTTTCCTCGAGCAGCATCCCGAGTTCCGCGAGCGGGTCACGTTCATCGCGCAGCTGATGCCCTCGCGGACCGACGTCCCCGAGTACGCGGAGTACCTCGAGCGGATCGAGGCTGTGGTCGCCGTCGTCAACCACCGCCACGGCTCTCCGGACTGGATGCCGATCCAGCTCAAGCTCCGCGACGACCTCGAGGAGGCGGTCGCGGCCTACAAGCACTACGACGTGCTGATCGTCAACGCGATGTTTGACGGCATGAACTTGGTCGCCAAGGAGGGGCCGATCGTCAACGAGCGCGCCGGCGTCTCGATCCTCTCTGAGAACACCGGCGCCCACGAGGAACTCGGGGATTACGCGCTGTCGGTCAACCCGTTCGACATCCAGGAGCTGGCCGACTCGATCCATGCCGCGCTGACCATGTCCCCGGAGGAGCGCCGCCAGCGACACGAAGGGCTCAAGTCGATCGTCACCGCGCGCGACCCGGGAGACTGGATCGACGAGCAGCTCGCCGACGTCCGGCGCAAAGCGGCTACCACCGCGGCGGGGCGGCCGGGGTAGCTGCCCGTCAAAACCCCACTGCCCGTCAAAACCCCACTGCCCGTCAAAACCCCCTGCCCGTCAAAACCCCACTGCTATAGTCGCGCGCGGCTCCCGGTGGGGCCTTTTCTCATGCCCGAGACGCCCGTGATCTACGACCTCATGCTGCTGCTCGCGACGAGCGCGCCAGAGGACCAACGCAAGAAGATCCTCAGCGACGTCGAGCGCGCGATCACCTCCGGTGGTGGGACGATCGAGCGCCGGGACGAGTGGGGCACGCGCGCGCTCGCCTACCGGATCGCCCACCAGGCGGACGCGGAGTACCACCTGCTTCAGTTCTCGGGTCCGCCTGCCTTGATCGAACCGCTCTCGCACGACCTGAAGATCACCGACGGCGTCGTGCGACACCGGATCATCAAGGTCCTCCCCGGCACCCCGCCGCCGCCCGAGTCCGCGCCGCCGGCGATGGCGGCCGCGCCATCGGCGCCGGCCGCTGAGGCCGAGCAGGAGGGCTAGGGCACCGTCCCAGCAGCGCTGGCTCCCGGGTTCTTTCGCCCCCGGACCCCGCCCCCGGACCGCTGATTGCAACGCCTTCGTAACGGGGTCAAACAGCTCCGTGACGTGACTGGAACGTTTCCGTCCATTTTCCGCGGAGACCCGGGGTTGCCGCCTGTTCCAGGCCTAGACTCGGGCAGGCTTTGAAGCGATCTTCGGAAAGGAGACAGACGTGAACATCAACCGGGTCGTCTTGACCGGCAACCTGACTCGTGATCCAGAATTCAGCTCGACACCGGGTGGTCTGTCGGTCTGCAAGCTCGGCATCGCGGTCAACGGCCGTCGTAAGAACAGCGCCGGCGAGTGGGAGGAGAAGCCGAACTACTTCCGCGTGACCGTTTTCGGTAAGCAGGCGGAGACCTGCCACCAGTACCTCAAGAAGGGCCGCGCGGTCGCGATCGACGGTCGCCTCGAGTGGAGCCAGTGGGAGTCCGAGGGCCAGAAGCGCAGCTCGGTCGATATCATCGCCGACAACGTGCAGTTCCTCGGCGGACGCGATGACGCTGCCAATGGGAACGGGTACTCGAGCAGCGCTCCGGCGACTGCGAGCGACATTCCGATCGACGGCAGTGACTTCGAAGCCACTCCCGTAGCTGCCGGAACTGCCGACGACGACATCCCGTTCTGAGGCTGGGACTCACACAACCGAGCTAGAGTGATCACCCGTGGCTAAGCAACGTAGACGTCCGACTCGTCGGCGCGACAGAAAGGGCGGCCCGACCTCCGGTCGGCGCAAGCCCTGTCCGTACTGTCGCGAGAAGGTCGAGCAGGTCGACTACAAGGACGTCTCGGCGCTGCGCCGGTTCATCTCCGAGCGCGGCAAGATACGCTCGCGCCGCATCACGGGAGCGTGCCGGCGTCATCAGAGCCAGATCGCACGGGCGGTGAAGCGGGCGCGTGAGCTCGCCCTGCTGCCGTACGTGGCGGAGGGCGGAAGTGAGCGCGGCGGACGTGGTGACCGCGGTGACCGCGGCGACCGGGACCGCGACCGCTGACGGAGGCGCCGGTGCCGCAGGCGATACTGCTGCAGGACGTTGAGTCGCTTGGTGAGCGAGGCGCGGTGGTCGATGTATCCGCAGGGTACCTGCGCAACTATCTGCTCCCCCGCAAGCTGGCTGAGCCCGCGACAGCCGGCTCGATCGAGGCCGCAAAGCGCCGGCGCGATCAGGCCGAGCGTGCCAAGCAGGAGGCGGAGGAACGTTCTCGCGAGAGCGCAGCGTTGCTGAGCCGCACCGTGTTGACGATCCCACAGCAGGCCGGCGACGACGGCCGGCTATTCGGCTCGGTCACCACCCAGGACATCGCCGACGCGATCCGCGACGCTCGCGGCATTCGAGTCGACCGGCGCAAGATCCACCTCGAGGAGCCGATCCGCCACACCGGGACGTACATGGTCGTGGTCGAAGTCGCCGACGAGGTGACCGCCACCGTCAAGACGATGGTCGTCGCCGCCGGCTAGCGCCTGGACGCTCGTCGCCCGCCTGGACGCTCTTCGCCGCCGGCTAGCGCCCTGGACACTCGTTCGAACTCGTTTCGGAACTTCTTGCTGTGTGCGGGAACGCGGCGGTGATGCCGTCGGCGCCGGACCTAGACTCGGGTCCCCGTCGATGACCTGAGCGCTCTCGGCCCGCCAACGTAAAAACCACTCCAGCCGTGAACACGATCCACCACAAGCCGTGAGCTCGGTCCAGAACATCGCGGTGCCGCCTCACAACCTCGAGGCCGAGAAGTCCGTGCTGGGAGCGGTGTTGCTCGACGAGCGCCACCTCTATTCGCTTCTGATCGAGGAGCAGCTGAAGCCCGAGCACTTCTATCGCGAGCAGCACGGGGCCGTGTTTGCGGCGATGCTCGAGCTCTACGAGAACGACCGGAAGATCGACCACCTGACGGTCGCCGAGACGCTGCGGCAGCGCGGCAAGCTCGAGGAAATCGGCGGCTCCGCAGCGATCGAGGAGCTCGCCGGCTGGGTGCCTGCCGCGGGCCACGCGCGCGAGTACGGGCGGATCGTCCGCGACGCCGCACAGATGCGCGCGCTGCTGACCGCCTCGTATGACATCCAGGCGAGCGTGCTCTCGCGTGACGCCCCGGCGCATGAGCTGGTGGAGCGCGCCGAGCGCTCGATGCTGGAGGTGGCGCACGACGATCGCCAGAAGAAGATCCGCTCGATCGAGGACATCCTCGACGAGGAGACCGACAAGCTACACCGGCTATCGGTGGCGAAGACGCCCCTGACCGGCGTCCCGTCGGGGTTCAAGGACATCGACGAGAAGACGGGGGGCTTTCAGCCGGGCAACCTGATCGTGATCGCGGCGCGGCCATCGATGGGGAAGTCGGCGCTCGTGGCCAACATCGCCGAGAACGCATCGCTGGCGGGACATGCGGTGGCGCTGTTCTCGCTCGAGATGTCCGAGTCCGAGCTCGCGCAGCGCTTCGTCGCATCGCAAGCCCGGATCAAGGGTGAGGAGCTGCGTCGCGGGCGCGTGGCGGAGGCCAAGTGGCCGAAGATCCTCGAGGCCTGCCAGCGCCTCTCGAAGGCCCCGCTGTACGTGGATGACTCCAGCGACACGGGCGTGCTCGAGGTCCGGGCCAAGGCGCGCCGGCTCCACCACCAGCTCGAGCACGGACTTGGCCTGATCGTCATCGACTACCTGCAGCTGATGCGTCACGAGGGACGGGTCGAGAGCCGCGTCGAGCAGGTCGGTCAGATCTCACGCGGCCTGAAGAGCCTGGCACGCGAGCTGAAGGTTCCGGTGATCGCGCTGTCTCAGCTGAGCCGCGCGGTCGAGCAGCGTGGCGGCGACAAGAAGCCGATCCTTTCGGATCTGCGCGACAGCGGTCAGCTCGAGCAGGACGCCGACCTCGTGATGTTCATCTACCGGGAGGAGTACTACGACAAGGACTCCGAACGCGTCGGCGAGGCGGACATCATCATCGCCAAGCACCGCAACGGCCCGGTGGGCGACGTCGTGCTGACCTTCCAGCGCGAGTATCCGAAGTTCATGAACTACGCGCGGGAGTTCGCAGCCTGACCAGCATGCGGTACGGCGCCCCGTCATCGTCGCCCGCGGACATCGCGCTGCGCCGGCTCGACGATCGCTGCCCGTATGAGCTGTGCGACGGCACGGGCTTTCTGTACGACATCGAGACCAACACCGCCTACGACTGCCGCTGCCGGCCGCAGCGAATGGCGCTGGCGAAGGCGCGGAGCCTGAGCGCGGTGATCCCGCGGCGATACCGCGACGTCGCGTTCGATCGTCCGCCGGTGACCGACATCGACCCAACGATCGTCGCAGCGACCCGGCGCTTTGCCGACACCATCGACCGTCAGCTCGATGCCGGACGCGGGCTGTGGTTCATGGGTCCCGTCGGAACCGGCAAGACGACGCTGGCGATGCTCGTGTCGAAGGCTGCGCTGAAAGCCGGGCGCTCGGTCGCGATCTACTCACTGCCGCGCCTGCTGAACGAGATCCGCGAGACGCACCGGGCGGAACGGTCGCATGTCGACCTGCTCGACCGTCTGACCGCGGTGGACCTGCTCCACGTCGATGACGTGGGCGCTGAGCGAACCACGGACTGGGTGCTGGAGGAGCTGTACTCGATCGTCAACGCCCGCTACGAAGACCAGCGCTCGATCGTGATCACGACCAACATCCTCGACCGCGAGGCGCTGTGCGAGCAGATCAGCGAGCGCACGGTGTCGCGCCTCACCGAGATCTGCGAGGAATTGCCGCTGATCGGCCACGACCGCCGGATGGACGTTCGCTCGGTGTAAGGCCGCGGCCCAGCGCCGGGCGGCGGCAGCAGGCGACCCGGTCACCGCCCTCGCCATCTCCGACGCACCCGGCGCAGGCGGGCCCGCATCACGCGCGAGAACACGATCAACGGGTAGATCGGCGCCAGCCACGGGTTGACGCGCCGGCGCCTCCGCGGCAGGTCATGCGTCACGGCCTGCAGCTCGCCGCGTGTCTGGGCGTGCATCGCCCTGCCGACGCGCCGCTCTAGCTCCAGCTCGTCGATCCTGCCCTTGCCGTACGCCCGCTCGAGCCGGGCCACGACCCGCTCGCGGGCGTTATCGGACACCCGCAGCTCGAGACTCCGCCCTTGTTGTCCGGCATACCGCGCCGGGCGGGCCTCGAACAGCGCCGCGCAGCTGCTCGAGCAGAAGTGGTACTCCACCCCTCGAAAGATCCGCCGTTCGGTGCTCTGCTCGGGGTCGACGGAGATCCAGCACACCGGATCGATTACGACTCCATCGGCGGCCGTTGGCGCAAGCGTCAGCGCGTATACCTCGACGCGCTGGGAGACGTTCTTTAGCCGCTTGAAGCCCCGGTACTGGAGCTGCAGCCCATCGAGCTCATGGCCAAGCGCCTGCTTGGTCGCGGCGGTCATCAGCACCTCGCCCCGCTCCGCCATCGCCGCCACGCGCGCGCAGAGGTTGACGCCCGCGCCAAACCAGTCCCCGTCGCGGTGCACGGCGGTTCCGGTGTGGACGCCGGCGCGGACGGCGAGGGCGCCCTGGCGCCGGCCGAGCTCCTTGACGATCTCGATCGCGAGACGCACGCCCGCCGTGGCTCGCGCAGTCCGCAGCATCACCGCATCGCCGATCGTCTTGACCTCCTCGGCTTCGAATGGCTCGAGCATGCCGCGGACAGCATCGACGAACCTTCCGACGGCATCTGCTGCGACCTCATCGCCGTGCACCTCCGTGAGCGCAGTGAACCCGGCGAGGTCCGCGAACAGGAACGTGTGCTCCTGGCTGGCCATCGCGCCGTAGCTTCGCAGAGGCACCCGGTTGCGGCGAGTCGTCTGGGCTCCTCCGCGCCTAGGCCCTGCGCCTGCCGACGACCGCGGCCACCGTACACTCAGCCGGCATGCCCGGACTCGTGATCGTCGGCGCCCAATGGGGCGATGAGGGAAAGGGGAAGGTCACCGACCTGCTCGCGGAGCGGGCCGAGGCCGTCGTTCGCTTTCAGGGAGGCAACAACGCGGGCCACACGATCGTGCGCAACGGGCAGACGTGGAAGCTCCACCTGATCCCGTCCGGAATCCTCCAGTCCGGGACGCTGTGCGTGATCGGCAACGGGGTCGTGATCGATCCGCGGGTGCTGTCCGACGAGCTCGACCAGCTTCGCAGGCGCCGCGTCGACACGAGCCTGTTGCGGATCTCGGCGAACGCGCACCTGATCATGCCCTATCACCTGATGCTCGACCACGCGGGCGAGGCGAAGCTCGGCAAGCTCCAGATCGGGACCACCCGGCGCGGCATCGGTCCTTGCTACGCCGACAAGGCGGCGCGCCTGGGCATCCGGGTCCAGGACCTGCTCGACGAGAAGATCCTCAAGAAGAAGATCATCACCGCGCTAGAGCCAAAGCGGCTGTCGCTGCGCCCGTTCGCCAAGGATCCAGCGCTGGACCTGCAGACGATGACCGAGGAGTACCTGACCTACGGGCACCGGCTCCAGCGCTACATCGCCGACACCAGCCGGCTCGTGCTCGAGCGGCTCGACCGCGGCGACCTGGTCGTGTTCGAGGGGGCGCAGGGGGCGCTGCTCGACATCGACCACGGGACGTATCCGTTCGTGACCTCGTCCAATCCGGTCGCGGGCGCGGCGTGCGTCGGCGCCGGCGTCGGGCCCAAGGACATCGACGAGGTGTGGGGGGTCGCCAAGGCGTACTCCACGCGGGTGGGGGCGGGGCCGTTCCCAACCGAGCTCGAGGGGACATTCGCCGACGAGATCCGCGCGCGAGGCGGGGAGTACGGGACGACTACCGGGCGCGCTCGCCGGGTCGGCTGGCTCGATCTCGTAGCGCTGCGCTACGCCGCTCGAATCAACTCGCTGACGGCGCTCGCGATCACAAAGCTCGACGTGCTCACCGGTGTCGACCCGATCCGCGTCTGCACCCGGTATCGCAGCGCCGAGGGCGCCGAGCTCGACTACTTCCCCTATCACCAGAGCGTCCTGCACCACGTGACCTGCGAGTACGAGGAGCTGCGCGGCTGGACGGAGGACCTCGGCGAATGCCGTACCGAATCGGACCTCCCGCAGGCGGCACGCGAGTACCTCCAGTACGTGGTCGAGTACACCGGAGTGCCGGTCTCGCTGATCGGCGTCGGTCCCGGCCGCGACGAGATCATCTGGACGCAGGCCAGCCAGGCGATGGCCGGCGGTCGCGGGCCCGTGGCGGCCGCGCAGTCGCCCGCCTGAGCCGTGCCGCGGTAACCGGCGCCGCTACGCCACCCGCAACGACGGGTGGCCCGCTCCGGGCCACGGCGCGAGCACCAGCACCAGCCGCGCGTCGCGCAGCGCGCGCACCGTCCGCCGTTCACCGGGCGCGAAATGCGACAGGAAGCCCGCACCGCCGACCGTACGCCGTCCGTCCTGCTCGATCTCGACCTGGCCGTCCACGACGACCAGGTACGTCCGCTCGTGCACCTGGTGCTCCTGAAGCTGATCGCCGGCCGGCAGGTGGATCGCAATCGCGCGTGTCTCGGCGTCGGAGCGCAACACCTGTGGCTGGTGGGGCTCGATCGGCAATGACCGGATGTCCCACGACTCCATCGCGTTCTCCTCTCGCGTCAAAGCGTCAAGGTCGAGTTGTGCAGATCCTCGCACCCGGAGGTCGCTCGCTGCATCCGCTGAACGCGTAGGCTAGCCGGATGCAGAAGTGGGTTTACGACTTCGCCGAAGGATCGCGCGAGATGCGCGAGCTGCTGGGCGGCAAGGGGGCCGGAGTCGCCGAGATGACACGGGTACTCGGCGAGCACGTCGTGCCGCCGGGATTCACGATCACGACCGAGGCATGCGTCGAGTACATGCGCGCCGGTCGCGAGCCCGACGGCCTGAGCGAGCAGGTGAACGCAGCGCTGAAGCGGCTCCAGGACCGCGCCGGGAAGGACTTCGGGAACGAGCGCGATCCGCTGCTCGTCTCCGTCCGCAGCGGCGCGCGCGAGTCGATGCCGGGCATGCTCGACACGATCCTCAATGTCGGCCTGAACGATCGCTCGGTGATCGGGCTGGCGGCCGCGACCGACAACGAGCGCTTCGCTTGGGACGCCTACAGGCGTCTCGTCCAGATGTTCGGAAACGTCGTCGCGGGGGTCCCGGGAGAGCGCTTCGAGGACGCGCTCCGGGAAGCCCGCGCGGCGCATAGGGTCGCGACCGATGCAGAGCTTCCAGCGGAGGCTCTGAGCCAACTCGTTGAGCAGTTCAAGCAGCTCTACGAATTTCCCCAGGATCCTCGCGAGCAGCTCACAAAGGCGATCAGCGCTGTGTTCGAGTCGTGGAGTGGCGAGCGAGCGGTTCAGTACCGCCGGATCAACCGCATCCCTGACGACTGGGGAACGGCTGTCAACGTGCAGCAGATGGTGTTCGGCAACAAGGGCGAGCGCTCCGCCACCGGGGTCGCGTTCAGTCGCGACGAGCTGACCGGCGCGCCCGAGCCGTCCGGTGACTTTCTCGTCAACGCGCAGGGCGAAGACGTCGTTTCCGGCGTGCGCAACACGCGAGACCTTCACGAGCTCGGCGAGCTGATGCCGGAAGTAAACGCGCAGCTGATGGAGATCCTGCGCACACTCGAGGCCCATTACAAGGACATGCAGGACACCGAGTTCACCGTGGAGGACGGGCGCCTGTTCATGCTCCAGACCCGCAACGCCAAGCGCCCCGCGGCCGCGGCGGTGCGGTTCGCCGTCGACGCCGTGCAGGAGGGCCTGCTTGATCGCAAGGAGGCCCTCGCCACGGTCGACGCCGGCGCGCTGGAGGCGCTCCTGCACCCCACGTTCGACCGCACCAAGGGCTACAACGTGCTCGCGCGGGGGGTGGCCGCTTCTCCCGGCGCGGCCTCTGGGGAGATCGTCTTCAGCGCAGCCGCCGCCGTGGCCGCCGCCGCCGACGGGCGCGAGGTGATCCTCGTCCGGCCGTTCACAGAGGCCGACGACGTGGCGGGGTTTCATGCCGCCAAGGGGGTGCTCACGTCGGAGGGCGGCAAGGCCTCGCATGCCGCGCTTGTGGCGAGGGGAATGGGCGTACCGGCCGTGACCGGCGCGGAGATTGCGGTCGACCCGCACGCCGGCGAGCTTCAGATCAACGGGCAGGTGCTCCGGGAAGGCGACGTGATCGGCATCGACGGCAGCGAGGGCGCGGTGATCGAGCGGGGCGCCGAGCTCGTCGAGCCCACGCTCGACGAGCGCTTCGATCAACTGCTCATATGGGCGGACGAGATCCGTCGGCTGCGGGTGCGGGCGAACGCCGATACGCCCCGCGATGCCGCGCGCGCCCGGGAGCTCGGCGGTGAGGGGATCGGCCTCTGCCGGACAGAGCACATGTTCATGGCCGAGGACCGGCAGCCCAAGATGAGAGCAATGATCATGGCCGACGATTCCGAAGGGCGGCGCGCCGCGCTCAAGGAGCTGCTGCCGCTCCAGGAGCAGGACTTCAAGGGCATCTTCGAGGCGATGCGCGGGCTGCCGGTCACCATCCGGCTGCTCGATCCGCCGCTGCACGAGTTCCTGCCCGACCTCCCCGACCTGCGCGCGGAGGTGGAGCGCGCGAGGCTCGAGGAGCACGAGGATCTGCACGAGCTGGAGCGGACGCTTGCTCGGGTGGAGGAGATTCACGAAGGCAACCCGATGCTCGGGACCCGCGGCTGCAGGCTCGGAATCCTCTACCCGGAGATCTACGAGATGCAGGTGGAGGCGATCTTCAGGGCGGCGAGGTCGATCGACGACCGGCCCCATCCGGAGATCATGATTCCTCTGGTCGCCTATGAGCACGAGCTCGAGATCCTCCGCGAACTGGTCGTCCGTGTCGGCTCCGAGCACGAGCTGGTCGAGGGCAAGGACTACACCGTCGGCACGATGATCGAGCTGCCCCGCGCGTGCTTCGTCGCGGATCGGATCGCGCGCCACGCCGACTTCTTCTCGTTCGGTACCAACGACCTCTCGCAGACCGCGATCGGCTTCTCCCGTGACGACGCGGAGTCGAAGTTCATCCCGACCTACATCGAACGCAAGATCATCGATCGCTCACCGTTTGAGACGATCGACGCGCCGGGGGTCGGATGGCTGGTCCGCCTCGCGGCATGGGTCGGGCGCGAAGCGCACCCCGGGCTGAAGCTCGGCATCTGCGGAGAGCACGGCGGCGACCCCGACTCGGTCACGTTCTTCCACATGGCCGGCCTCGACTACATTTCTTGCTCGCCTTTCCGGATACCGATTGCCCGGATCGCGGCCGCCCAGGCCCAGATCGAGCACCCGATGGGCCACGCCGTCTAGCGGCGATCCCTAACGCCAGCGCTCGATCAGATCTGCTTCCGGCACCTCCCGGACGACCCGCGCCGGAATCCCCATCACGACCTCGCGGTCGCCCACGTCGCGTGTGACGAGTGCCCCCGCCGCCACGAACGCCTCCTCGCCGATCACGACCCCGGGCACCAGCACCACCCCGCCGCCGACGCGACAGGCCCGCTTGAACACCGGACCTTGCAGCGGCTTACCGCGCGGATGGCGAGCCATCGTGTCGTCGTTGGTTGTGAGCACGCCGGGACCGAGGAACACATCGTCCTCGACCACGCTGCCGCCCGTCACGTACACGCCGGTCTGGATGATCACCCCCGCGCCGACCCGCGCGTCGACGTCGATCGACGATCCGCGCCCGAGCACCGAGCCGGCGCCCAGCGAGGAGCGCTCGCGCACCTGCGTCTGGTCGCCGACGATCGCGCGCCTGCCGATCCGAGCACCGGCGTACACAACGGCTCCGGCGCAGATCGTCGCGTCCTCCTCGACCACCAGCGGACCGAGCGCGCCGCCGGCGGCGCTCGAGCCGGGCCTGAGCCGCGGCCGCTTGCCGAGCACCGCCCCGTCCTCGATCACACACCGCGCGCCGACCAGCGTGCCGGAGTGGATCACGGCGCCAGCCCCGACGACGCTGCCCGTGCCCACCTTGGCTCCCTCGTGGACGACCGCACCAGGCGAGATCGCGACGTCGTCCTCGACGAGGGCACCGGCGGCCACGTGACCGGAACGCTCAGCTGCCACGGACGGGAGCCTCGCAGCGGACCGGCGCCGACTCCTCCAGGGAGCGCTGCAGCGCCTCGAGCACTCGCACGACACGCAGGCCGCTGTCCCCATCTGAACGCGGCTGGCGCCGCAGGCGGATGCACTCGACGAAGTGCTCGCACTCCAGCCGGAGCGGCTCGATGTTCGGGATCCGCGGGCAAAAGATGTCTCCGCTGCGCGTGATGTACTCGCCGTATCCGCGAGCGTCCTCGTCGAAGCCCTTGTCGTACACCGCGAGCTTGCCCTCGAGCGCCATGTCGTCGAACGTGGCCATCCGCCGCGAGCCCACGACCGTGAAGCGCCGTTCCTTATGAGGGTCGAGCCAGGACAGGTGCAGATGCGCCGATAGGCCGGACGGAAAGCGCAGGAAGCAGAACACCACGTCCTCCACGCCTGGCCGCACGTAGGACTCCCCGTGCGCGATCACCTCCCACGGTTCCTCGCCCGCGAGGTGCAGCACCACCGAGACGTCGTGCGCGCCCAAGCTCCAGAGCGCGTTCTCATCGGAGCGAAGCTTGCCGAGGTTCAGTCGGTTGCCGTAGATGTAGTAGATGTGATCACCCAGCTCGCCCGAGTCCGCCAGCTCCTTGAGCTTCTCGATCCCGGGGTGGTATTCGAGCAGATGGCCGACCATCAGCACGCGACCGCTCGCCTGCGCCGCCGCGATAACGCGCTCGGCGTCGGCCACCGACTGCGCCAGCGGCTTCTCGACCAGGCAGTGCTTGCCGGCGTCGAGCACGCGCACAGCAAGCTCGGCGTGCGTCGACACCGGCGTCGCCAGCGCGATCGCGTCGAGCGCGCGGTCGGCCAGCAGCTCGTCGAGATCGTGCGCCAGGCGCACCCCCGGGAGCCTGACGGCGCTCCGCTCGAGCGCTTCCGCCGACGTGTCGCAGCACCAGACCAGCTCGCATCCGGGAAGCTGCGCGAAGTTCCGCGCCAGGTTCGGACCCCAGTAACCGAGCCCGGCGACGCCGACGCGAACGGGCGGCACGCTCATCGCGGTAGTGGCCTCATCCGTAGCGCAGTCTAAGTGCGGCGACGACGCGTTCGCCCGCGTGCCCGTCGCCGTACAGCGACGGCCGCTCGGCCGGCGGCGAGCGCTCCAGCGCGGCCAGCGCCGCGTCACGGTCGAGATCGACCAGCACGTTCCAGCCGTGCTCGACCGTCTCGATCCACTCGGTCGTGTCGCGCAGCGTGACGCACGGCACCCCCGCCAGATACGCCTCCTTCTGCATCCCGCCGGAGTCGGTGAGGACCGCGCGGGCATTGCAGATCAGCGCGGCCGTCTCGAAATAGCCAAGCGGCTCGGTGACGATCAGCCGCTCGGACAGGCGCGAGAGCAGTCCCGCGGCGAGCAGGCGCTCCCGCGTCCTCGGATGCAGCGGAAACACCGCCGCCAGCGGTACCGCCCGTAGCAGCTCGACCAGCGCACGCAGCCGTGCCGGGTCATCGACGTTCCCCGCCCGGTGCGCGGTCACGAGCACGTAGGACCCCGGCGCCACACCGTGTCGGGCAATCAGCTCCGAGCGCGCTCGCGCCTGCGGCTGGACCGCGAGCGCGAGATCGACCATCACGTCGCCAACCAGCTCGACCTCGCCCACCGCTCCCTCGCGACGCAGGTTTGAGACCGCCGCCTGGGATGAGCACAGCAGCAGCGTCGAGACGTGGTCGGCCACCACCCGGTTTACCTCCTCGGGCATCGTGCGGTCAAACGAGCGCATGCCGGCCTCGACGTGCGCGACCGGGACCGAGTTCTGGGCGCCCGCGAGCGCCCCGGACAGCGTCGAGTTGGTGTCGCCGTACACCAGCACCACGTCGGGCGCCACCTCTTCGATCACCGGCTCTAGCGCCGTCAGCATGCGGGCCGTCTGCGAGCTGTTCGAGCCGAGCGCGACGCCCAGCTCGCGATCTGGCCGCGGCAGCCCCAGCTCGGCGAAGAACACCGCGGACAGAGCGTCGTCGAAGTGCTGGCCGGTGTGAATCAGCAGCTCCTCGTGCTCCGCGCGCAGGCGCGGCGAGACGGCCGCCGCCTTGATGAACTGCGGGCGGTTGCCGATGACCGTCAGGACCTTCAGCTGCTCAGCTCCGCCTCGATGTGGGAGCGCAGCGCGGCGGCTGCGCGCTCGGTGACCGGGCGGTGCGGCGCAAACGTGTGACCGTCCACCGCGGCAACTGGCTGTACCTCGCGAGTGGTTGAAGCCAGGAACGCTTCGTCGGCGGCGAACAGGTCCTCGAGCGTGCATGGCCGCTCGTGCGCGCCGGTCAGCTCGATCACTGCGCCGCGCGTGATCGAGGCGAGGATGTGGTCGTCGAGCGGCGGCGTGCGCACCTCGCCCGCCGCGACCCAGAAGATCGAGCTAGTCGGCGCCTCGAGCACACGTCCGTGGGGCGTGACCAACAGCGCCTCGTCGAAGCCCCGCTCGCGCGCGAGCCGCGACGCCAGCATGTTTGCGCCGTAGGAGAGCGACTTGACGCCGTCGAGCACGCGCGTCGGTGAGTAGGTGACGGTGCCGAGCCGGATCTGCTCAGGGCTGCTCGGCATCGGCTCGGTCAGCAGCAGGCGCCGGCCACCGCGAGTCAGCACGATCCGCAACAGCTCGTGGTCTGGGCCGGTGCCGGCGTGCGCGAGCAGACGGTGCGCCTCGGCGCGGACCGCCTCGACGTCGAGCGGCAGGCGCATGTTCGATGCCGATCGCTCCAGCCGCTTCAGATGCTCCTCGAACGCGAACGGCCGTCCGTCGTAGACGCGGATCACCTCAAAGATCCCGTCGCCGCGCAGCAGCCCCTCGTCGGTTGCCGGAATCGTCGCGCGGGCGGCCAGCATGATCTGGCCGTCGACCGAGGCGAGCGATGCGCTGAACGCGGGCGCCACGCGCGGCACACTAACCGGCGGCCCGGGCGGCCCCATCCGGACGCGCCGTCGAGCGCGCGCGCTCGACGTACTCCGGGCGCGTCCACACCTCCGCCAGCCGCACGATCGTTGCGGCCGCAGCCGCCATGTCTTGTAGAGACGCCCACTCTCGGGGCGAATGGAATTCGTGGCCGCCGGTGAAGATGTTGGGCGTAGGCAGCCCCATCTCGCTCAGGCGCGACCCGTCGGTGCCACCCCGGATCGCGTTGCGCACCGGCTCGATCCCCTCGGCCCGGATCGCCTCGGCGGCGGCCGCGACCACGTACGGCACGCCGACGATGTGGTTGCGCATGTTGCGGTACTGCTCGCGGACGTCGATCCGCAGGCGGGCGCGGGGCTCCGCCTCCACCACCTCGCGTGCGATCCGCTCGAGCAACGCGACATGCTGGTCGAGCTGCTCGTCGTCGAAGTCGCGCACGATTGACCGAATCTGCGCCGAGCCGGCGGTGCCGCTCAGCTCGTAGGGATGGATGAAGCCCTCGCGGTCGGAGGTCGTCTCCGGCGCCAGGTCGCTCGGCAGCCGCGCGACGACGGCGGCCGCCAGCCGCAGCGCGTTGACCATCTTGTCGGTCGCGTGACCCGGGTGGACCTCGACGCCGTCGATCGAGAGCGTCACCTCGTAGGCCGAGAACGTCTCGTCCTGCAGCTCGCCGAGATCGGACCCGTCAAGCGTGTATGCGCACAGCGCGCCGAAGCGCTCGATGTCGAACAGCGTCGCCCCCTCGCCGATCTCCTCGTCGGGCGTGAAGCAGATGCGTAGCGTCGGACGGGGAAGGCTTGGATCACGTGCCAACCGAGCGACGGCGGTCATGATCTCGGCGACCCCCGCCTTGTCGTCGGCGCCGAGCAGCGTGTCGCCACTCGAGGTGATCAGGTCATGGCCGAGCTTCGCGCTGAGCTCTGGCATCGCACTCGGATCGAGGCGCGTCCCGCTGTTCGGAAGCTCGAGTACCCCGCCCCCGTACTCCCGGTGGACGATCGGCTGCACGTTCGCTCCCGGAGCGTCGGGGCTCGTATCCATGTGCGCGATCAGTCCGATCACGGGCCCATCGCCAGTGCCGGAGGCCGGGAGCGTCGCGAGGACGTATCCGTTGTCATCCACCAAGACGTCGCGCAGGCCCGCATCCGCCAGCTGCTCGGCCAGGATCCGCGCGAGCACGAGCTGCCCCGGGGTGCTCGGCGAGCGCTCGCGCTCCCGGCGGGACTGTGTATCAATTCGCACGTACTGGAGGAAGCGCTCGAGCAACTCGGGCGCCAGCGACGCGGCCAAGCTGGACGTGTAGGGCGCTGCGGCCACGGGTAGCCAGTATGGCGAACGCGCGTTTGGGCGCTACGCGCGCACTACACCGGGGAAACGAGAGAGCTGACGACCCACGAGGAGTGATCACGTATGGCGACCGAAACCCGTACCAGACGACAAGCAGTCGCGAAGAAGAGTCAGGCGACCCGCAAGAGCGCGGCCGCTCGGCGCAGCGGATCGGCCACCAAGGCCTCCGCTCGCCGGACCGTAACGTCCGCAAAGACCACCGGTCACCACGCCGGCACGACCACCAAGCAGGCCTCCCGCACCGCCGGGCGGCGGCTCGACGCCGCCGCGACCAGAATTGGTGCTTTCGGCCGGCAGGCGGAGCGGGCGCTGCTGATCCAGGTCGGCGCGTTGGTCTCGGCGCGCGACGCATTGGTGCGCACCGCGCGTCGCTATTCGAGCCTCGACCGGGTCACTCGCGAACTGAACCGCTTTGAGCGCCGCGGCGAGCGGGTGTCGCCGTTCTAACGATGCAGGCGCGCATCTGCGCGGCAGGAGGGAGGCCCGCTCCGGCGGGCCTCTCGCATGCCTAGAGCCGCGGCGGCTGCCGGCCGGGCCCGCCGTGGGCGGCTTCGGCGCTCGGATTGCTCGCTACCAGGGCTGCGGCGGGTGCGCCGCGGTCGCGGATTCAGCTACCTCGACGAGCGCGGACGGCCGCTGGCCGATCCCGAGGTGATCGAGCGGGTGGCCGCGCTCGCGATCCCGCCCGCATGGCGGGATGTGTGGATCTGTTCCGATCCGCTCGGCCACCTGCAGGCAACCGGAATCGATGCGGCGGGGCGCAAGCAGTACCTCTACCACAGCCGCTGGCGCGAGCATCGAGATCGCGAGAAGTTCCGCCGCATGGTCCGCTTCGCACGGGCGCTGCCGCGGCTCAGACGGCGGATCCGCGCCGACTTGGGCGAGCGTGCGGAAGGCAGGACCGAGCCGACACGCGAGCGGGTGCTGGCGCTTTCCGCACGGCTGCTGGACGTTGGCCTGTTCCGGATCGGCAGCGAGGAGTACGCCGACGAGGCAGGGGGGATCGGGCTGGCGACGATCCGCAAGGAGCATGTGTCGGTGCAGGACGGCCGCGTCGTGTTCGACTATCCGGCCAAGGGGGGAACGCGCCGTCTGCAGCAGATCGAAGATCCGCTCTCGCGCGAGCTGCTGTCCGCGCTCAAGCGCCGCCGGGGCGATCCTCCCGAGCTGCTGGCCTACCGCGCCGGTCGCCACTGGCACGACGTTCGATCAGCCGACATCAACGAATACCTCAAGCGTCACATGGGCGAGGAGTTCAGCGCGAAGGACTTCCGGACCTGGAACGCGACGGTGCTGGCAGCTGTCTCACTGGCCACGTTCGGGGAGCCGCCCCGCTCGAAGGCTGCTCGCGAGCGCGCTGTCAAGCAAGCGGTCAAGGCCGTTGCTGAGCTGCTCGGCAACACCCCGGCAGTCGCACGCCGCGCGTACATCGATCCGCGTGTGTTTGACCGTTACCTGGCCGGCACGACGATGGCGCCGATTCCGCTGCCAGAGGGCTCGGCCGCCGCTGAGCGGGTCAGACCGAGGCTGGAGCGCGCTGTGCTCGCGCTGCTGGAGGACTGACCACCTCTCACCAACTCTGGGCTCCGCGGTGTGTTAAAGGAACATCTCGGGTCACCCATTAGACGAGCAATCTCGCCAGCCGCGGCCGACTGTGCTAAAACCAGAGCACGTCCGCGAAAAAGGGAGGTCAGCGATGGCGGTGACCCAACCAATTCGCACACCTGCTGCCACGCCGAGTTCGGCCGAGCTGTTCCGGCGCTGGCGCCGGTTCCGCGACCGCCGAGCACGCGATGAATTGATCGAGAGGTTCCTGCCGCTCGCCCGCAAGCTTGCACGTCGCTACGTGCCGTCGAGCGAGCCTTACGACGACCTCGTACAGGTCGCGAGCCTGGGACTGGTAAAGGCGGTCGAGCGCTTCGACCCGGATCGTGGCTTCGCGTTCACCTCGTTCGCGGTCCCCACGATCGTGGGCGAGCTGAAGCGCTACTTCCGCGACACCGGCTGGGCAGTGCACGTCGACCGCGGCGCCCAGGAGCGGGCGCGAAGGATCTCCGACGCGCAACAGGCGATCAGCGCGCGGACCGGCCGCCCGCCGACGGTTTCCGAGATCGCACAGTTCCTCGAGTGCAGCGAGGAGGAGGTGCTCGACGGTCTGCAGACGGCGGAGGCCTACGACACGATCTCGCTCGACGCACCGCTCTCGAGCGACGGAGACGGCGCGACCAGCCGACTCGATGCGATCGGTGATGAGGACGACCGGTTGGGTCTGGTCGACGACCAGGCCACGATCTTCGCCGCCGCCAGGCATCTACCGCGCCGCGAGCGCCAGATCCTGTACCTCCGCTTCGGCGAGGACCTCACGCAGACCGAGATCGCGCAGCGGATCGGCGTCTCCCAGATGCAGGTCTCGCGGCTATTGCGCAAGTCGCTGCACCAGCTACGTCAGCTGACCGAATCCGGCGCCACAAGCTGAGCGCCGTCGCCGGCCTGAGAAAGTCGGAGCCCCGCGCTCGGGCGGGGCTCCAACGCTTACCAGCGGCCGTACCACCGCCTTCGTCCGATGCCGGACTCCAGTCCGCCGACGAAGAAGCCAAGCACCCACAACGCGAGTGCCACAAGCAGCACGATCCAAAGGAAATGCGCTGCGAATCCGAGCCCGCCAAAGATGGCGAGGATCAATAGCAGCACGATCAAAGCGACCATTTGGCCTCCTTTCCTGACACGTGACGCCTCCCGCGGTAGGGATACCCGGAATCGGCCCCTAAAACTCCCAACCGCGTTCTCACACGCTGAGCTTCAGCTCTCCTCTGCGCGCTCGCGGAGCTCGCGCTCGGCCAGCTCGAAGCCCTCCCCCTCGCCCTGGCCTGCCTCCACCAGCGGACGCTGCGCCTCGTCGCCCGGCTCGTCGGCCGGGGTTTGCGCGTCGCTGACGCGCCCGCCGATCCTCGCGGCTTCAGCCGCCGCCGCGTCCGCTTCCTGCCGCTCTGTTGGCGTCTCCTCGTTCATTTGGGGGTGCTTACCCGCCCCTGGATCGCGTCAATCTGCACAGACATATCGCCGCGCGGATTAGTAGGCTCGCCACCAGCGTGCAGAGCCACTTCACCGTCATCAGACACGAACAGGATCGCGCCCGTGTGATCGCGGTTGGCGGCGAGCTCGACCTCGCGTCCAGCCCGGAGCTGGAAGGCGAGCTCGAGCGCGCGTTCGCCTCGGCTCCCGACCTTCTGATCATCGACCTGCGCCAGCTCGAGTTCATGGACTCCACCGGGCTCAGCGTGATCGTGCGCGCGAACCAGCACGCCGAGGAGCACGGGTGTCGCTTCGCGGTGGTCAAGGGACCGCCGCAGGTCGACCGGCTGCTGACGATGACCGGCGTCGCGGACCGCCTCGCACTGATCGCCGCGCCCGAAGAGCTGCTCGACTCCGATCAGCCGCGCTGATCGAGTAACACGACGCGGAGCTTCTCGGCCCCGTTCGAGCGCTCGACCTGCAGCTCGTCGACCAAGCGCAGCAGCGGCGAGCCGATGGCTCCGGCGGGTGGGGCGGCGCGCAGCGGCGCGACGCTGCCCGACCTGAACGGGCCGATCGTCAACTCCAGCCGCCGCGGATGCGCGGCGAGTCCGAAGCCGATCCGGCCATGTTCCGCAGCGCCAGAGGCGTGCGCCGCGATCGCGTCGGTCACCAGGTAGACATCGGAGAAACGGTCAAGCGAGAACCTCGCGGCGGCTGCCAACGCCCGCGCAAGCCGGCCGAGCACGCCGGACAGAACCGTCACCGGCGACAGCGATACGACGGCGTCACCGGACAGCTGGCCCGTCCAGCCGTCATCCGGCATCGCCTCGCCGGGCTGCTTGAACAGCAGCTTCCCCTCGCGCAACCCCGCGAACGTCATCCGCACCTCGGTCCCACCACCTTCCGGAGCGACGAACTCCGCGCGCCTCGTCAGCGCGCGGATGATCGGCAGTCCCACTCCCTCGGCTCGATCATCCGAACCCGGCTGCTCCGGCATCCCGCGGCCGTGGTCCCGGACCGTCACCTCGATCTCCTCGGGGCAGAAATAGATGAAGATCGAAAGCGGTCCCACCGCGCCGTCGTAGGCATGCATGACGACGTTGTTGGCGGCCTCGCTGGTGGCGGTCTTGAGGTCGTCGAGCAACTCCGGATCGATCGACAACAAATCGGCGACGCCGCCGAGCGCCGCCCGGACCAGGGTCAGCGTCTCAGGCCTGCTCTCGAGCTCCAGACGAACGGTGGGGCATTCCATGCTCGTCACGAGCGTGAATCATGCATCTAGGTCGGCGGGAATGTCGCGCGACCATCTCACTGGCCTCGCGCCTCGCGCTAATCGTCCATCGGTCGCAGCTCGGTCAGCTCATCGAGCCGGACCAGAGCGCGGCGCAGGATGCGTGACACCTGCATCTGGGAGACTCCGATCGCGTCCGCGATCTGCGTCTGCGTCATGTCCTCGATGAACCGCAGTGCGAGCACATGACGCTCACGCTCGGACAGATGACGCGCAGCGGCCGCGATCGTGACGCGGGCGTTGACGAACTCGTAACGATCATCTGGACCGCCGAACGCGTCTGCGAGCGTGCCCGACTCGCCGTCACCGTCGTCACGCGGAGCATCCAGCGAGGTCGAGTGGTGTGCCGCCGCCGTCTCCAACGCCTCGACCACGTCCTCGACGCTGATCTCGAGGTACTCCGCGAGCTCCTGGGTACTCGGCGCGCGACCGTTCTTGGCGGTCAGCTTCTGCTGCGCCGCCTCGACCTCGAGCGCCTGCTCCTGCGCGCCACGCGGGACGTGCACGGACCAGCCAAGGTCGCGGAAATACCGCTTGAGCTCGCCGAGAATGGTCGGCACCGCGAACGACGAGAACGCCGTGCCGCGGCTGGTGTCGAAGCGGTCAACCGCCTTAACCAAGCCGAGGCTCGCGACCTGAAACAGATCCTCGAACGGCTCGCGTGCGCCGGTGTAGCGTCGCGCGAGCTTGCGCGCGAGCGGCAAGAAGCGTTCGATCAGCTCCTCGCGAGCGCGCTGGTCGCCGTGCTTCTGCCAGCGCGTGAATAGCTCGGTCGAGTCAGTGCCTGGAAGTGTCACGCTACTTACGGCCATGTTCATACAGCTCCCGCGATGTTTGTGCGCGTGTGCATGCCAACCTCCATGCCCCCGGTTGAACTGATCCCGGTCCAAACGGATATCTGAAGTAAACGTACCCGGGCAGGCTCAACCTAAACGGCCCTGTCCGACTCCTGACACGCCGCTCAGGCCAGCCATTTCGGCGGCCTGAGCGCGTTCACAGGTGTTTCGATCATCCAGCCAGCCGCTTGCGCAGCTGCTCCTTGCCCTGCTCGCCGCCCTTGCGGCTTTCGTTCTGGGCGCGGCGGAAGAAGTCCGCAAGCTCTGAGTCGCCTTCGCGCTCGGCGTCCTGGATATACGTCTCCAGCCGCAGAACGTTGCTGAGGCACTGCTCGGTGAACCAGATCAGGTTGTAATCCTTGTCCTTGGTCCCGGTGACGCCACCGGTTTCCTGGGTGCCAGACGTCATCGCCGCTCCTTTCGTCGTGGGGTTGACCTTGGGTTGCGTCTACCCCGTCGCGCGGGTCGTACACCAGCTTCTGGAGGGTTCCGGCGCGATTAGTGCGGGTAACGCTCGAGCATGCGAGTCGTAGTTCTCGGAGCCACCGGGAACGTCGGCACGAGCGTGATCGACTCGCTGCTCGCGGACTCCAGCGGACACGAGATCGTCGCGGTCGCCCGCCGCCGCCCACGCCAGCTCGACGAACGGATCAGCTTCACGGCCGCCGACATCGTCACCTCCGACTTGGAACCGATCGTTCGCGGCGCCGACGCCGTCGTCCACTTGGCTTGGCTGATCCAACCAGGACGCGACGAGTCGGTCACCTATGCGGTCAACGTCACCGGCAGCGAGCGGCTGTTCGATGCGTGCGCCGCCGCAAACGTCCCGGCGCTGGTGTATGCCTCCTCGATCGGCGCATACTCTCCCGGGCCCAAGGACCGTTTTGTCGACGAGTCGTGGCCGACGGAGGGGATCCGGAGTTCGTTCTACGCCCGCCACAAGGCGGCCGTAGAGCGCCAGCTCGACCGGCTCGAGCGCGAGCGGCCCCGCATGCGAGTGGTGCGAATCCGCCCGGCGCTGATCTTCAAGCGGGAGGCCGCGACCGAGATCCGGCGCCTGTTCGCGGGGCCGTTGCTCCCGCGCACGCTGCTGCGCCCGCAGCTGATCCCGTTCGTGCCCGATGTGCCGAGGCTTCGCTTCCAGGTCGTGCATTCGCTCGACGTCGGCGATGCCTTCCGGCGAGCGCTGCTGAGTGACGCCCCCGGCGCGTTCAACCTGGCGGCCGACCCGCCGATCGGTCCAGAGGAGCTGGCGGAGCTGCTTCATGCTCGCCGGCTGCGGCTGCCGGCCGCCCTGGTGCGTGGTGCCGCCGCGATTACCTACCGCATGCGCCTGCAGCCGACCGAGCCCGGCTGGGTCGACATGGCTCTCGCGGTGCCGCTGATCGACAGCGGCCGCGCCCGCCGTGAGCTCGGCTGGGAGCCGACGCGCTCGGCCACCGCCACGCTCGCTGAGCTGATCACTGGCCTGCGCGCCGGCAGCGACCGCGACACCCCACCACTCGCCCGCTCCACCAGCGGACCCGGCCGGATTCGCGAGGTCGTGACCGGCGTCGGCGGGCGAGGCTGAGCCTACGGCGCCAGCAGCACTTTGATCGCGCCGTCCTCCTTGCGCTGGAACATCTCGTAGGCGTGCGGCGCCTCCGACAGAGGCAACCGGTGCGTGGTGAAGTCGTCGAGCCCGAGCGGGTCGCGATCTTCCTGGAGCAACGGCATCAGCTGGTCGATCCATCGCTTGACGTTCGCCTGCCCCATCCGAAGCTGGATCTGCTTGTCGAACAGGTCCATCATCGGCATCGGGTCGGCGCTGCCGCCGTAGACGCCGCTCAGGGAGATCGTCCCGCCGCGCCTGACGGTGTCGATCGCGGTGTGCAGCACGCTCAGACGATCGATCCCGGCCTTCTCGACCATCGCAGCCGCGATCGGGTCGGGCAGCAGCCCCGCCAACTGGTGCGCGAGCTTGCCCAGGGGCGCGCCGTGGGCTTCCATCCCGACCGCATCGATCACCGAGTCAGGGCCTCGGCCGCCGGTGAACGATCGCAGCGCCTCCGCGACGTCATCCTGCTCGCGGACGTCGACCGTCTGGACGCCGTGCCGGCGGGCCATCTCGAGGCGCTCATCGACAAGGTCGACACCGAACACCTCGGAAGCACCCTGATGCAGAGCGATCCGGCAGCACATCTGGCCGATCGGACCGAGTCCGAACACGGCGACCGTGCCCCCGTCGGGAATCGCCGCGTACGCGACGGCCTGCCACGCGGTGGGCAGCACATCCGACAGGTAGACGAAACGCTCATCGGGCGGCCCCTCCGGCACCTTGATCGGACCGAAGTGCGCCTGCGGGACTCGCAGCAACTCGGCCTGGCCGCCCGGCACCTGTCCGTACAGCTTCGTGTATCCGAATAGGGCGCCACCCTTGCCCCGGTCGCGGACCTGGGTCGTCTCACACTGCGAGAAGAGCTGTTGCTCGCACATGAAGCACTTGCCGCACGAGATGTTGAACGGGATCACCACCCGGTCACCGGGCTTGATCTGAGTGACCTCGGACCCGACCGCCTCGACGATTCCCATCGGTTCGTGCCCGAGGATGTCGCCCTCGTCGATGAACGCGCCGAGCACCTCGTACAGGTGCAGGTCCGACCCGCAGATGCCCGACGACGTGACCCGCACGATCGCGTCGGTCGGATGCTCGATCGTGGGTTCCGGCACCTCCTCCACCCGGACGTCGCGCTTTCCGTGAAACGTAACCGCCTTCATGTTGGGACCCCCTGCCGCTTGGTCTCGTGGGCCTGCCTCATCTGGCCGCGACGCCCTGCTCGGCGAGCGACGCGTCGAGCGCGTTCTCGAACAACGAGTGCAGCCGCTCCGCGGCAGCCCGCTCCTCGGACAGGATGCGTCCGGCGATCGCCAGCGTCTGGTCATCGCCGAGCCGCTGGGCGACTCGCCTCAGCAGCTCGTAGGCGGCGATCTCGAGGTACTCGAATGCGTACGCGAACGCCACCAGCTTCGCGGGCGTGTCAGGCTGCGCCTGGAAGAACGCACCCCAGTTGAGGGCGCCGAGCCGCATCGCGGCGTCCTTGATCTTGTTCGGCGCGGCGCCACGCTCGTTCAACCGCTCGGCAATAAGCCGCTGGTGGACCTCGGTTTCTGCGCGGTGTTCCTCGTATGCAGTCGCCAACGAAGGCACTCCCGCCAGCTTCGGGCCCTTCTCTAACAACTGCAGGGCCTGCCCCTCGAGCGCGTGGGCGTCGGTCAGGTACTTGTCGAGCTGCTCGCCGAGGCTGTCGCGGTCGAGTTCTTTGAGCGACTCCTCCACCGCCCGATCGAACAGGCTCTCGAGCCGCTCCCCCATCGCGCGCTCCTGCGCACAAATTTGTCGCGCCACCTCGACGACCGCGTCGTCGCCGGCGCGTCGGGCGACGCCGATCAGCAGCTCGTACGCCGCCTGCTCCATGTGCTCGTAGGAGAAGGCGTGCGCCGTCAGCTTGCCGGGCGTATCGGGTTGCGAGCGCGCGAACAGCACGAACCCCTTGCCGGTGACCGTGCCCGCGAGATCCTTGATCGGGGCCGGCTTTGCGTCATGCGCCTGCAGTTGCTCGGCAATCAGGCGTTCGTGCTCCTCGGTCTCGCGCAGATGTTCTGAAAACGCGGCGGACAACGTCGCGTCCCCTGCGATCTCGGGCGCGGATTTCAACTGGGCCAGGGCCTGCTGCTCGATTGAGTGAACGTCCGTGAGGTACTTGATCAGCTGCTGGTCGATGTCGTGTGGGGCCATCTGATTCTCCGGTTCGGGTACGTCCAATTTTTTCTCCGATTCCGCGGGCGCCCAAACCGGGTAGCCAACCGCCGGTGCCACGCTCGATCTGGAACGGGACGATCGCCTTCGGCCTGATCGCGGTGCCGATCAAGGTCCACTCCGCGAACGAGGACAAAGGCATCCACTTCCATCAGGTGCATGCCAAGGACGGCGCTCGCATCAAGCAGAAGCGGATCTGCTCGGAGGAGGGCAAGGAGGTTCCTTACAAGCAGGTCGCCAAGGGATACGAGGTTCGTCGCGGCGAGTACGTGCTCCTCGAGCAGGAGGAGATCGACGCCGCCGCGGGCGAGCGCTCGCGCACGATCGAGCCGAGGAAGAGTCGCTGGCGTCGCCCGAGCGCCAGCCCGAGCAGGCAAGCGTCCGCGCGAAGAGCTCTGCGCACCGAAAAAAGACCGCCGACAAGTGGAATCAGTAAGTCTCGCGGCGGCCCGTCGTTATAGGCCTATGTGAGAGGCCGTCCGCTGCTTATGGCCCTGGCCGCCTGCCTGATGGTGGCCCCTGCCGCTGGCCTCGCCGCCAGCACCGCGGCGGCCGAGCAGCCGAGCGCCGGCGTGACGCTGCCGGTCTTCCGGGTCCAGGTGCCCGCCGGGGGCGGAACGGCCGTGCCGTTGGCGCCGGCTTTTGACCCTTCGCGTCGCGTCGACGGGAACATCGCCGATTGGCGCGGCCAGCTCCCAGGGTTCGGCGGGGCGATGATCTACTCCCACGGCGAGCTCGTCTACGAGGACCACATCTTCGACGCGTACGGTCCCGACAACGGCCAGGACGCGGCGCGACTGGCCGTGATGGATCCGCTGACCCAGGCGGTGCCCGAGTTCTACCGCCTTGATCCCGCCTACCAGTATCTCCCCGGCGAATTCGGCATCCCGACCGGCCCGCTCACTCCAGGAACGAACTACGGCGATGATCCGATGGAGGAGCAGGCCGACCTCTCAGAAGTTCGCCTCGGCACCGACAGCCGCCGTGACCTGTGGCTGCTCGCGAGGACCACCACGATGAACGACAGCCACCCCGCCACGGCGTTGCTCGTGCTGTTGGACACGCGGCCCGGAGGGGCCAAGCGTGCGGTCCCGTTCAACAGTGGTCTGTCGACGACGCGGGCGGACGTCGCGGTCTTCCTGCACGGTGGCTACGGAGCGTGGGCCGACCTCGCGCACCCCGGGACAATCCACGTCCTGCCCGCGGGATCGGTCGCGACGAACCCCCGCGGATATGTGAACGCGATCGAGGCCCGGATCCCGGCGAGGCTGCTCGGTGGCAGCACGCACACCGTGGGCGTGGCGGTCGCCGCCGGACTGGCCGACGCCGGCGGGAAGGCGCTGCGGACGCTGCCGCTCCAGCCAAACGTCGCGAACGTCGCCTTCCGCCCCGACGAGCCGGCGCGGAACTGGTGGGAGAAGCAGCAGGCGCTCGAGCTACACAGGGGAACGATCGACTCGTTCTTTGCGACCGCCAGCCTGGATCGAATGGCGGCTGGGGCAAACCAGCGCTACGTCCCAGGCCCCGGCTATCACGACCGCATCTTCACCTCCTCGCCCGCGATCTCCTCCGAACACGGGACCGAGGGGATCCTCCAGCACTACGGCGTTTATCTGCCCTCCGGTTTCCGCGAGGGCCGGCCCACCCCGACGCAGTACTGGTTCCACTTCCGGGGCGGCGACGCACACATCGCGGCCGCCGTCGTGCCGGGCGTGATCTGGGACATGGGCGAGTACGCGCACTCGATCGTGATAACGCCCGATGGCCGCGGCGAAGCGGGCTGGTACGTGGGCCGCAGCCAGGAGGATGTGCTCGAGGTCTGGGCGGATTCCCACCGGCTGTTCCCCATCGACCGCGATCGGACGTACATCGCCGGTCACTCGATGGGCGGCTGGGCCTCCTACCTGCTGCCGATCGAGCACCCAGATTGGTTCGCCGCCGCGTTCCCCGCGTCGGGTCCGGTGACCCAGGGGGCGTACACGGGCGTGGACTTCCGCGGCTGCGACGGCTACTCATTCCAGGGCGAGACTCCGTGCTACACCTCGGCGAACGGCGGCGATCCGCGGGCGGAGTACACCGAGCCACTGCTCGACAACCTCAAGTGGGTTCCCTACGCGATCTACCAGGGGACCAATGACGAGCTCGTGCCGACTACCGGCGTGACGCTCCAGGTCAAGCGCCTGCAGCAACTCGGTTACCGCTACCAGTACTACCTGTTCCCCGGACAGGAGCACTACGGTCCGCCGATCGTCGACCAATGGATGGACGGCGTCCGCTACGAGCATCAGTTCGCGCTGGATCCGAACCCACCGGAGGTCACCTACATCCGCAGCATGCCGTTCGAGCACGCGATCGAGACCGTCAACTCCGGCGGCGTGCGCTTCTCGTTCCCGCTCGATCACGCCTACTGGATGTCCGGGCTCGAGCCGGTCGATTCCCGCAAGGGCATCGCGCGCTTCGATGGACGCTCGCTCGCAATCCCCGATCCAGAGCGCACGCCCGTGCCGCAGACCACCGCTCCGGTCCAGACCGACCAGGGCTATCCGTTTGTGATGGTTGGCCAGGCATGGCGCAGCGGCGCAAGCGCTCCGACCCGCAACGGTTTCATCGCGACGCTCACGGGCGCCCGTGCCGTCACGCTCGACACTGCGCGGATGCGTCTCTCGACCACACGCCTGATCACCGGCGAGCTGTCGAGCGATGCGCCGCTGTCCCTGACGCTGCTGGGCCGGTGGCCGGCCACTGTCGTTGCGAGCGTCGACGGTCGCGTCGTCCGCGTTGCTCGCCCGCAGCGTGCATCGTCGATCACACTCGAGCTTGCGGCCGGACGCCACACGCTCGTGCTGGCGCCGCGCTGAGTCGTCAGTCGCGGGCGACGGGGTAGAAGCGGGCCGCGGCTCGCAGGAACAGCCCGCGCGGCGAGTGCTGCCCGGCGATTGCGCCCACCCGGTTGACAGCGCCTGGAACCACCACCCGTCGACCGGCCTCCAGACCGCGGATCGCCGCGTCGGCGACCTCCGCCGCGCTCGCCCACAGGAACGATGGGGTTGAGGCCTCGAGCCTTCCGATCCCCGCCACCTGCGCGAACTCCGTCCTCACGGGTCCTGGACATAGGGCCGTCACGGCCACGCCATCGCGCGCCAGCTCCTGGTGCAGCGCCTCGGTGAACGACAGGACCATCGCCTTGGACGCCGCGTACGTCGATTGTCTCGGCAACGGCTGAAACGCGGCAATGGAGGCGACGTTGAGGATCGCGCCCCGCCCGCGCTCGGCCATCGCCGGGGCGTATCGGCCGCACAGATCGACCAGCGCCTCGCAGTTCAGGCGCAGCAGCTCGAGCTCGCGCTCGCGCTTGAGCCGAATGAACTGCCCGGCCGTGCCAAACCCGGCGTTATTGCAGAGGACCTCGACCGTGAGCCCCAGCGCCTCGATCGCTTGCTGCACCGCGTCGCGGCCGTCCACCACATCCAACGCTTGCGCTATCACCTCCACCCTGACGCCGTGCAGCGCGGTGAGCTCCTGCGCCAGCTGCTCAAGTCGCTCGCTGCGCCGCGCGACGAGCGTGACACCGTGCCCGCGGCCGGCCAGCACCCGCGCCAGCTCGCTGCCGATTCCCGACGAGGCGCCGGTGATCAGGCACGTCGAATCGCGCGAAGGAGGGGGCAGCGCCATCGCTAGGCGAGGACAGTACTCGGCACGTTCGAGCGCTGCTCGCCGGGCGCGTTCGGGACCGACGCGCTGGGCCGCGGCGCGGACTCCATGGGCGCCGGTCGTCCGCGAGACTCCGGGTAACATCGGCCACCAAGGGCCGTTAGCTCAACTGGTAGAGCAGGGGACTCTTAATCCCAAGGTTGGAGGTTCGAGTCCTCCACGGCCCATCACCCCGCGGCCGGCGTTGGTGGGGGTAGCGGACCGCTTGAGTGCGACCGCGCGCGCCGGTCTTGTAGAAGATCCGGTTGGTATGGGTCTTGTGGTGAACGTTTTGGGGGCGTAGTGCTCCCGCGAGTGAAAGGCGGCGTTATGTGGCGGGGGATCAGGACTGCGGCCGTGGCGGCTGTGGCGGCGGCAACTGGTTTTGGCTTAGTTGGATCTGCCCGAGCGGCTGACACCTACACGCTGTGTTCGACCGGGCCGGGCAAGCCGGTGGTGTCGCCGGATAGTTCTGGCAGGTGCGGCGCGGGTGGGCGGGCGCTGGTGCTGGCACGTGGCTCAGCGCTTAGGTCGCTCGAGCGTGAGGTCAGGGCCCTGCAGACCCTCTTGGCCGGCGTGACGCGTTCGCATCACACGATGCGGTTCAGTGGCATGAACCTGCAGCTTGTGAGCGGCTCGGGTTCGACCTCGGGCCGGGTGAACGGGCTAGGGAACCTGATCATCGGCTATGACGAGAACCCCCACCACAATCCGCAGAACGGTTCGATGAACCTGGTGCTGGGCGAGGATCAGACGTTCACTTCATACGGCGGCGTGATCGGGGGTGAGCACAACGCGTTGACAGGGTCCTTCGCGGACGTGTTCGCACTCGACAACACCGCCAGTGCGAGGTTCTCCTCGGTGACCGGCGGCTCCCAGAACCGCGCCACGTTTGACTCATCAGCGGTCAGCGGCGGCGAGCACAACACCGCCAGCGGCGACAGTTCCTCCGTCAGCGGCGGTGAGTACGACACCGCCACCGTCGATGATGCATCGGTCAGCGGCGGCGAGAACAACACCGCCAGCGGCATCAGCTCCTCCGTCAGCGGCGGCGCCGACAACATCGCGAGTACTTCCTGCGTCTGTATTGCCGCGTCGTCGGTCAGCGGCGGTAACTACAACGTCGCCAGCGGGTTCCGCTCGTGGGTCAGCGGCGGCCGCGAGAACTACGCCACCGGACAAGGCTCCGCGGTGAGCGGCGGTGACTACAACACTTCAAGCGCCCTAAACGCGTCGATCAGCGGCGGCCGTGGAAATAGCGCCGACGCCCTCTACGCGTCGGTCAGCGGCGGCTTCGACAACACCGCCGGCGCTCGGGGTGCGTCGGTTAGCGGCGGAGAACACGGGCTCGCAAACGCCCTCGACAGCTCGATCTCGGGTGGCTGCGGCAACCTGACGGGCAGGGGGACTACGACGGACTGCTCCGGGTTCATTGATGCCCAGTCAATCCTCGGCGGTTTCAATAAACAGGTCACGGCGGCCGGGGGAACTTCGTATACGGGCCCGTGAGCCTCTCACTGATGTGATGAATGGGCGCGGCGCGGCCGACGAGGATTCACGCGTCGCGGCGCACGATCGTTACAGCACCGGCGACGATCGCAACCGCGGCGTAGCCGCAGAAAAGCGCAAAGCCGCCCCATACGGACAGGTGATGTGAGTTGTCGAAGGTGTGGCTGGCTATTGTCGTGCCTGCGTTCAGCGGCAGGTAGGGGGAGACCGAGTTATTGACGCTGGACGGGAGGATTGCGCTGATCCCCGGCAGCACGAACAACAGCCCGACAAACGCAGCGATGCCGCCGGCAGTGTTCCGCAGGATGGTGCCGAGTCCCAGGCAGAGCGCACTGAGCACAGTTAGGAACAGGGCGGCGCCGATCACCGTTCGCAGCGCTCCCGGGGAGGAGAGCGAGTGCTGAAGGTGGTGTTGGGTGACGATCGCCTGGACGATGAGAAATGAGACCAGCGAGGCGATCAGCATCAGGACGAAGGTGACGAGCGCGAACACGATCAGCTTCGCCCACACCACCGGCAGCCGGCGGGGAACCGCCAACAGGCTGGAGCGAATCATCCCGGTCGAGTACTCGCCCGTGATCACGAGCACACCGAGCACACCGATCGCCAGTTGCGCCAGATGCCATCCGCCGACCCCCGTGTTGATCGCGTCGTATGCCAGACGCTCGTGGGGGCGGAGGTGACTCCAGCGCGACATCTGAACAGCCGCGATCAGTGGCCCAAGCCCAGCCATCGCCACCAACGCCGCGAGCAGCGACCAGCGCGTCGATCGCAGCGTCCATAGCTTCGTCCACTCCGAGCGCAGCACGCGCGGCAGCGTCACCCTTCCCCGGCTGGTGCGAGTGGGCTCGGTCTCCTGATCGCGGACCGCGGCGACGGCGCTCACACAGCCACCTCCTCCCGCTGCTCGCCTACCAGCGCGTGATATTCGACGGCGTCGCCCGTGAGCCGCATGAATGCATCCTCCAGTGACGCCTTCTGCGGGATCAGCTCGTGAAGCACGATCCCCTCTCGCGCCGCGAGCGTCCCAACCTCGGCGGAGGTAAGGCCGTGAACCTCGAGCGCCCCGGGTTCGGGGCTGCGCACGGTCGCCTGCTTGGCGGCGAGCGCTAGCCGCAGCTCCTCGGGCTGGGGCGTGCGGACCATCACCGCCCCACCCTCGGAGGCCTCAGCCAGGATCTCACGCACGCTGGTGTCCGCGATCAGGCGACCCCGGCCGATCACGATCAGATGCTCCGCAGTCTGGGAGATCTCGGCCATCAGGTGCGAGGACAGGAACACTGTCCTTCCCTCCGCAGCCAGCCGCTTGAGGAGGTTGCGGATCCACAGGATCCCCTCGGGATCAAGGCCATTAGCCGGCTCGTCCAAGATCAGCGTGCCAGGGTCGCCGAGAAGCGCGGCCGCGATCCCCAACCGCTGTCCCATCCCCAATGAGAACCCTCCGGCTCGCTTTCGGGCAACGTCGGTCAGCCCGACAAGCTCGATCATCTCCTCGACTCGCCGGCGGCCGATCCCATGCGTCTGCGCCATTGCCAGCAGATGGTGGTAGGCCGACCTTCCGGTGTGGATCGCCCTTGCCTCCAGCATCGCGCCAACCTCGTGCAGCGGCGCTGGGAACTCCTTGTAACTGTGCCCGTTGACCCGTGCAAGCCCCGCCGTCGGCCTATCCAGCCCCAGGATCACACGCATGGTGGTGGACTTCCCGGCGCCATTGGGCCCGAGAAAACCGGTCACGATCCCCGGCCTGACCACGAAGCTGAGGTCATCGACCGCCACCTTCTCGCCATAGCGCTTGGTGACGTGCTCGACCTCAATCACAGAGCGATTGTGGCAACACGAACCTAAAGTTTTGATCAGGAGGGGCCAGGATGACCTGATGGCTGCGGCTGTGGATAATTCGGCCGTGGTTGGGGGCGAGAAATCGGCCTTGGGAGCTGTCGATGCTGGGATGGCGGAGGCCGTGCGCGGTCGCGCTGGTCAGGCGCGGCCGGGGGTGGAGGTGGTCGCCCGGGGCCTGCGGAGTTCCAGGGGTGGCCGGTGTGTGCTGCACGATGTCTCGCTGGCGCTGCGGCCGGGCGAGCTCGTGGGTATCGTCGGGGGCAGCGGGGCAGGCAAGACGACGCTGCTTGAGGCGCTAGCGGGCGTGCGGCCCGCGGATGAGGGGCAGGTGCTGTTCGACGGCGTCGATCTGTACACGCGCCTGGATGCGTTTCGGAGTGTGCTCGGGTACGTCCCGCAGGACGACATCATCCATGCCGAGCTGCCGCTGGGGCGGACCCTGCGCTACGCGGCAAGCCTCCGACTGCCAGGGGCTGGCGGGCGGGAGGTGCAGGCGGCGGTGAGCCGGGCGATGGCCGCCCTTGACCTGTCGGAGCGGGCCGAGGTGCGGGTCGGAGACCTCTCGGGCGGCCAGCGCAAGCGCGCCAGCATCGCCGTCGAGCTGTTGACCGAACCGCCCGTGTTCTTTCTGGATGAGCCGAGCTCGGGTCTTGATCCGGCAACCGGCGCGGAGCTGGTCGGCGCGCTCCGCCGGCTGGCGGACAGCGGCTCCACAGTCGTGTTCACCACTCACACGCCACAGGATCTGGCTTGCTGTGAGCGGGTAGTGGTTCTCGCCCGGGATGGATACCTGGCGTTTGCCGGCTCGACCGAGGAGGCTTGCCGGTACTTCGCGGTCGAGCGGCTGGATGAGATTTATGGACGGCTGGCGCGCGACGCGACCCCGGAGGAGTGGGCGCGGCGCTTCCAAACCCACGCGGCCGATGAGGAGGACGCATCCGAGGAGCCCGCGCCAACGACACCTTCGCCTGCCGCTCGTCGCCGCGTCGGGTTTGTCCGCCAGTGGGCGGTGTTGACCCGGCGCACGTTTGAGACGCTGGCGCGCAACCCATTGACGATGGCAATCCTGTTGGGCTCGCCGGCGATGGTGGTAGCGATGTTCGTGATCCTGTTTCGCCCAGGGGCATTCGACTTCACCCATCCCAGCCCGAGCGCGGTGACGATGATCCTGTTCTGGATCACCTTCGGCGCGTTCTTCTTCGGCATCACCTACGGCCTTCTGCAGATCGTCACCGAGCGCGCGATCCTCCGACGCGAGCACCTGGTGGGGCAGCGCCTGAGCGCCTACCTGCTTTCCAAGCTCACGGTGCTGCTGCCGTTCCTGCTGGTGGTGGTCGTGCTGATGCTGGCCGTGTTGCGCGCGGTGGACCGATTGCCTGCTGCCAGCACGGGCACCTACGTCTCGCTGGGGGTGACGCTGCTGCTGGAGGCCGCGGCGGCGCTCACGTTAGGGCTGATGATCTCGGCAGCGGTCGAGAACCCCTCCCAGGCCACGTTGGCGCTGCCGATGGCGTGCTTTCCCGCGGTGCTGTTCTCGGGCGCGATCCTGCCTGTCCACGTAATGGCAGGCGTCGGTGCCGCGATCAGCACTGTCGTCCCTGTCCGATGGGCATTCGAGGCGACCGGCCATGCCCTGGGGGTGCGCAACTTGCTGCTGGACGGTGGTTCGCCGCTTGGGCCGCCGTTGGTCCACGCCTACGGCAACGCGGGCCACAACGCGACCGGCACCTACTGGCTGTACCTGGGCATCTTCGTCGTGGTGTTCTTCGCTGGCGCATGGGCCACCCTCGCCCGCAACTGTCGGCGACAGGCCGCATGACGAAACGCGTCAGGCCCCCGGCAGGCGGCCTCGGCGCCGACTCACTTGCGCAGAACCACAACCAGGAACGGGTTCAGCGGGCTACGGGCGAGCACGCGCAGTGGGCGTAGCCGGAGCGCGGCGAACCACGCGCGCGTCACGCCGGAAAAGAGGCGGCCGTACCACCTGGCGCGGATACGCTCGAAGTTGACGATCCCGTATGGCGAACCGCTACGGCAAATGGCGGCTCAGCCACCACGAAACGCTTCAGTTCGCGCCCGTTTTGCCCGCGGAGAACGCATGGGGCAATTGCCCGATGTGCGGCCAGCACCCCCGGGCGGATACTCGCGCCAGCCTCGGCGTCGTTCGGAGACGCCGGAAACCAAAGGAGGACAGAATGCTCCTAGCAACGACGACGGTCGAGGATTTCGACCGCTTCACAGATGTCTTCGCGACGAAGGGTGCCGAGAAGCGCAAGCAGCACGGCTCGAAGGGCTCGCTCGTGTTCCGCGATCCCAACGAAGACGACCGAGTCTGGGTGATCTTCGACTGGGATCTCGAGGGGTGGCAGAGCTTTGCTTCCGACCCCGAGGTCCCGCCGATCTTGCAGGAAGCCGGCCACAAGAGCCGGCCGCAGGTGCCGGAGCTCAGCGGCCGCTACGACTCGTAGGAGCGACGTCATGCGAGACACAATCAACGTCGGCGTTATCGCCGACCAGACGGGCGCCCTCTCACCCTTGGGCGGCGCCCAAGCCAATACCGCGACGCTGGTCGTGGACGAAATCAATGCCTCGGGTGGTCTGCTCGGCCGTCGTGTCGAACTGCTGCTCGAGGACAGCGCAAGCGACGATGCGCAGGCGGCCGCGGCGGCAACCCGGCTCGTCCAGGATGAGCACGTCGACGTGCTGCTGGGTGGCATCTTCAGCTCCACCAGGCAAGCCATCAAGGAGCCGGCGGTCGTGGAGGGCGAGACGCTCTACATCTACCCCGAGCAGTACGAGGGGCAGGAGTATCACCCGCTGCTCTTCTGCACCGGCGCGGTTCCTGCACAGCAGGTCGAGCCGCTCATCCCGTGGGTCATGCAGCAGACCGCAGCTTGGACGTTCTATCTGCCCTCGGCGGACTACATCTGGCCCCACGTGATGAACAGAAAGGTCCACGAAGTTGCCTCGGCCAACGGCGGCAAGATCGTCGGAGAGGTGTATTTCCCCATCGATCACGCCGACTGGGGCGAGACGGTCGACATCATCAACTCCAGCGGCGCTGATGTGGTGTTCAACACGACCGTGCCTCCCGGTTGCTTTCCGTTCCTCGAGGCGCTGTGCGAGTCCGGCTTCACCAAGCGCGGCGGGCATATCGTCACGACGTACATCGACGAGAACCTCGTCGCCGCGCTACCGCCCGAGCACATCGAGGGGCTGTATGGGTGCATCGACTACTACCAGTCGGTGAGTGATCCCTTCAGCAAGGAGCTGCTCGGCCGCTACAACGCGCGCTTCCCACAAGGCCCGCATTTCAGTGCCGGAAGCGGGTCCACGGGCATGTACCGCGGCCTCAAGCTCTGGGAGGCCGCCGTTACGGAAGCCGGTTCGCTCGACCAGGCTGCCGTCGTCGCGGCGCTGGACCACGCGAAGCTCGCCGAGTCCCCTGGTGGCGCGGCCGAGATGGTGCCCGGCCAGCACCATGTGCGAATGAATATGTACATCGCGCAGGTGCGTAACGGCACCCTCGACGTCGTCGAGAGCCTCGGACCGGTCGACCCTCACGAGCACCTCCAGCCGGTGGCGTAGATAAAGACGCCGATCTAAGGGGAAGCCGCCGCCGTGGGCGGCTTCCCTTTTCTCACGAACACGGCGATCGCGCGCGTAGGATCTATGCGTGGCAACGGACAGCCTCGACCATTCGGGACCGCGACACACAGAAGACCAGGCGTCCGTCCGCGCGGCGGAGATGATCGGTGCGATGTCGATCGCTACCGATCTGGGCACCGGTCAGCCACTCGAGCACGCGCTCAGGACGGCGATCCTCTCGGTCCGTCTCGGCGAGCTCGCGGGGCTCTCGCCGCCGGAGCTCGTCGACGCCTACTACATCTCGCTGCTGCACTCCATCGGCTGCACTTCAGACGCGACCGAGCAGACGGAGCTTTTCGGGGACGACATCGAGCCGCGCGCCAAGTTCGCACTCGTCGACGGAGGCAACCCCGAGGAGGTCGGCGCGTTCCTCATGGACGTGGTGGGACAAGGACGACCGCCCGAGGTTCGTGAGGCGATGGTCGCCCACGCGCTCGAGAACGCGCTCGAGATCGCGCGCTCGACGTTCGCCCTGCACTGCGAGGTCGCGCAGCGGTTCGCCGGCTGGCTCGGGTTCGGTCCCGGCGTTGTCTCGAACCTGGCGTACGTGTTCGAGCGGTGGGACGGGAACGGATTCCCAGGCGCGACCGCGGGGGAGGCGATCGCGCTGCCGGCACGGGTACTGCATCTCGCGCGTGACATCTCGGTGTTCCTGTCGGCCGCGGGCCCCGATCGGGCGCGCGAGGTGATCGAGCAGCGCGCAGGCGGCGCCTACGACCCGCGCCTGGCCGCCCTGGCGACCGACCACTTCGACGAGTTGCTCGACGGGCTCGACGATGCGCTGATCTGGGAGCAGGCGATCGCCGCGGAGCCGCCGCCGCAGCGGCGGATGACCGGCGAGGAGATCGACGCCGCATTCGGCGTTATCGGGACGTTCACCGACCTCAAGTCCTACTGGCTGCGTGGACACGCCGAGGGTACGTCCCAGCTCGCCGAGGCGGCCGCCTGGCGCCTCGGTCTCCCGGAGGACGAGGTGACCATGGTGCGGCGCGCTGCGCTCGCGCTCGACCTCGGCCGCGTCGCGGTATCGAACGCAATCTGGGAGAAGCCCGGGCCATTTGGCCTCACCGACTGGGAGCGCGTGCACCTGCACCCATACTTCACCGAGCGCTCGTTCGCTCACGCACCCGCACTTGCGTTGATCGGCGAGTTGGCGGGCGCCCATCACGAGCGACTCGACGGCGCCGGCTACCACCGCAAGACGCCCGCGCTGGGGCTCAGCCGAGCCGCGCGCATCCTCGCCGCCGCCGACTCCTACCAGGCGATGCGAGAGCGCCGCCCGCACCGACCCGCGCTCGACGCTGCCGGCGCCGAGGCCGAGCTGCTCCGTGATGCGCACGAGGGCCGTCAGTGCCCGGAGGCCGTCGACGCCGTGCTCGCCGCGGCCGGACACCGCGTGGCGAAACGGCCACGCGAGCTGCCCGCGGGACTGACGGAACGCGAGCTCGAGGTCCTGCTCGCGCTCGCGGCCGGGAAGACCAACAAGGAGATCGCCGAGGCCCTAGGCATCTCCGCCAAGACTGCGGGGCACCACGTCGAGCACATCTTCGAGAAGACCGGCGTGCGAACCCGCTCCGCTGCCACGGTCTGGGCGTTCGAGCGCCACCTCGTGCAGGCCGCCTAGGCAATCGCGCTGCCCGCTCGCCGTAGGATTGCGATGGTGCCGTTCACGCTCAGGAACCTCAAGGGGGACCTGGAGGATCTCGGATCCAGGTTCGACGGCCCGCCGGAGCTGGAGTTCCGCTTGGCGACCGGGGCGCTCGAGCTGGAGCGATCCGGGCTGAGCTACCAGCACATCCCGCCGGGCTACCGCTTTCCGTACGGCCACACGCACACCAGGCAAGAGGAGGTGTACGTGGTCGTGAGCGGAAGCGGGCGCATGAAGCTCGACGACGATGTGGTCGAGCTCACGGAGTGGGACGCGGTCCGCGTCCCGCCCGGTACCTGGCGAGGCTACGAAGCCGGGCCGGAGGGCCTCGAGATCCTCGTCATCGGCGCGCCCAATCTCGGCAAGGCTCCGCGCGAAGACGTAGAGGGTCGGCGCGACTGGTGGGCTGACTGAGCTACTGCTCGCCGCCCACAGCAGCCCGGGCGCTCAGCTGCCGTCGCGCGGGCCGAGCGCGTCGAGGACACGCTCGACGAACTCGCCTTTGATCGCCGTGTAGTTCTCGTAATCCGCGCCGTCGAGCCGGCGCTTGAGGGCGTTGTATTCGGCCAGCAGGCTGGGGTCGCGCACCAGCGCGTCGCGAAAGACCACGAACATCCTGTCATCGTGCGAGCCTGCGACGACCAGTTGGATGCCGACCTCGGGCTCGGTGGCTTGCGGATCTCTGAAGCTTGCGAGCGTAGTCGTCCAGTTGTGGCGCTGATGGACCGCGTATCTACGCTTAAGCACCTCGATCGCCGCCGCGAACTCGCCCCGACTGACACGGACGAGCACGTCGACGTCTCCCTTAGTGAGCGCTGCGGGGATGGCCGTCGAACCGACGTGCTCGATCTCGGCGCGCGGCAGCAGCTCAAGCACGTCGCTTCGACATGCCTCGTAAACCGCCTCGGTGGCCCCCTCGATATGCGCTGCCCGGACGATCCGGATTGTCTTCATCTCCTGAGCATGATCCACGACCGCGCGCGCGCCAGCGCGCCGCGTCACACTGGGCTGCATGAACGACAAGGTCCCGCGTGTCGCGGCGCTTCTCCACGAAGCCGGCGAGACGCATCACATCGTCTACCGGATCGTCGACGGCGATGACCCGGACTGGGCTTCGTGGTACGCCGACTGGCTGCTGACCCTCTCAGAGCTTCCGCAGATCCTCGGAACGACGCCGGTTCGCAGCCAGCTGGTCTGGCTGCTGGTCTCACTCGACAAGGAGTACGGGGCAACGGCGCCGGAGCAACCGTGGCCCCAGTGGTACGCAGAACGAATCGTGGGGGAGCCCGCCGGACGGACCAGCTAACTCGGGCGCGCTTAACCCTCCGACATCGCGGTGCGCGCTCGCGGGACGTCGCGCGCCCGGGAACTGCTCCGCCACCGCGGCCATCCGGGAGGCATGCTCTGACTGGGCACGCCCGGCTGCAGGTAGCCCGACGGAGCGCCCAGGATCATCAGCAGCTCGTCGAAGTTCCGTCCTTCGATCGCCGACCACCCGCCCGGATCGCCGCAGGTGCACTCGTGGCCATCGGCGAACGCGAGAGTCTCGGCACCCCGGCCGGATGCCCAGCCGGTCTCCATGTACGGGTAGGCGTAGGTCTCGGTCGCGATCTGCTGTCCCGGCTTCACGGTCTGGCCTCGTGACACGGTGGCGGTGATGTTCTCCGCCACGTATACGTACTTGCCCGCGAACGGTCCGTCGAGCAACCGGTAGACGACGATTCCGCCGCCGGGCCAGCAGCTGATGCCCCAGCAGCTCGGAGGACCGGAGTCGCTGTCGCTGGCCATCGTGACCTTGCCCCTGCCGATCGCGAGGATCGGTCCGGAGCCTCGGTAGTCAACCCCCATGTCGATCCGGCGAGGCACGATCCCACCGAGCCTGCTGAGCGGGTTCTTGTACTCCCAAACGGTGTAGTGGATTGTCTGAACCGCCTTGTGGCCGCTCTTGTCGATGGCTACGACCTTGAAGCTCTTGGTGCCGACCGAGCGCGTGTTGATCGGATGGCCGCTCGCCACGGTTCCCCTGCAGGTTGCGATCGCACTGCTGATTCCCCCTTCGCTGCAGCGGAAGTGAGCACGGAAACGGAGCCCGCGCTCGTATGAGCCGTGGCGAAACGGTGAGCTGATCTTGATCGTGGGCATCGCGAACTCAAAAGCGCCGATGTCGCATGCCCGCCCCTGCGGGCGCTGGACGCCGCGCTGATCGGTCGCGGGACAGTGGCCGCCGTGGACCGGAATACGATCAATCGCCGCGCTGCCGGCTCCGAGCGCCATCGTCCACGTCGGGCCCCCGTTGTCCTTGAGCTTGCCAAGCCTGGGGTTGCCGTTCTGTCCCGGACAGCTTCGGTCGCCGTAGCTGAGGTTGTGAGCGCCGTCCTGGATCGCCGATGGCGTGTTTTGCGCGCACCCGGGTCCGAGGCTCGAGGCGACGATCGAGTTCATCAGGCGCATGTCGTCGGGACCGCTTGTGGACTGCACGGCCAGCGCTCCACCCGAGCCGCTCATGCCCTGCCTTCCTCCAGATGAGCCGCCGGCCCCACCCGCGCCGACTCCGTTGTCCGCCAAGGTCGCGTTGACGACCGTGCTCGGTGCAGCGACGACCGCGATCGCGCCGCCATCACCGCCGTGGCCGCCATCGCCAACCCGTGCGCCCGCCGCACCGCCGACGCCGGCGAAGTTGCCGGCGAACGTGCTGTTCATCACCGACAGGCTGCGGTGTGTGCTGAAGATGCCGCCTCCGAAGGCGCCGGCGCCGCCGGCGCCGCCCGCCCCCGGGAGAAGCTTGCCCGTGCCGCCCTGGCCGCCGGCGCCGCCGGCGCCGGCTCGGTTGTCACGGATCGTCGACCCGGTCACCGACAGCACGCCGCCGTTGTAGAGCGCACCGCCGCTCCCGCCGGCGCCACCGCTGCCGCCGGAGCCGCCGGTTCCCGCCGAGCCACCCCCGGCCCCACCGGCGCCGCCGACCCCAGCGCTGTTGCCACGGATCGAGACGTTGCTCAGCGTCAGCCGGCCGATGTTGAAGACGCCGCCACCGCTCCCGCCGCTGCCGCCGCTGCCGCCAGGGCAACCGCTGGTCGTGCTCTGCGGGGCACTCGCCGCGCCCCGGCCACCGGCACCCGCGACGTTGCCGCTCACGACGACGCTGGTCAACGTCAGCGTGCCGCTGTTGTAGATACCGCCGCCGCTCGCCCCGGTGCCGCCGTTGCCACCGACCCCACCGGTTGTGCAGGTCGCGTTCGGCGCAGCTGGCGTTCCTACCGCCGCCCTGGGCAAATGGCCGCCGGAGATCGCGAGCTGCCTCACCGTGACGTTCGCTCCGCTGGCCACCGACAGCACGCGGTCGCCAAGCCGGCTCGCGTCGAGCACGGTGAAATCGGTGCCTGCGCCGACGATCGTCACCCGAGCACCGCCGGTCAGGTCAAGGTCACCGCTGCTGTTGTCATCTACAGCCGACGGCCGAAGCGAAAGGGTGTAGCGGCCGGCGCGCAGCAGGATCGTGTTGGAGCCGCGCCGAGCCTTGCCGCAGTCACTCGCAGTGCCAGGAGAGTCGACCGCGGCGATCGCCTCTCGCAACGAGCACCGGCCGTCGTGGCGAGACAGCTCGTCGCGAGTGGTGTTCACGGTGAGGACCCCTGCCCGCGCGGAGGCGGCGCTCGCGTGTGAGGTCGACGCCACGAGGGCGGCCGCAGCCGCGACCAGCAGGCAGGCCGACAGCCAGCACTGCACCGGCGGGTGTCCACGCGTTCGCCGCAGGAGGAACACCCTAGCCGCTGGCGGCGCGGATTGAATCGCGCCGCGAGCCGGCTACGGACGACGCCAGTGGCGGGAGCGCTTGCGGATCCGGGCCGGCTCCCAGCTGCCGAAGCCGCGCTGGCGCTCGTCGTCGTCCAGGAGGCGTGCGAACGGATCCTGCCGGTGTCCCGACACCAGGTCGTCCACGAAGCCGGGAGCCCGGTACGGCGATGGGATGTGATCGCTGGGAATTCGCTCGTTCGTCATCCCGTCAGGACAGCACGCGCACGTCGCAGCTATCTAATGACATTCGAAGAAGCAGCTAAGTACCGCGCGCAACCCGGCGGCTGGGCCGCCCAGTACAGTCCGGCCCGGAGTCACGAACGAGGAGGGGTGATGCCTAGCCTGCTGGACCTCACCGTGCAGGGTGACGTCGCGACGATCAGCGACACCTCGCAGCTGCCGCAGGTCAAGCTGATGACGCCGCTCGAGCTCTACCGCCTGTGGGAGCGACAGAACTGGGCCTCGCACGAGATCGATCTCACGCAGGACCGGCGCGACTGGGAATCGCTTAACGGTTTCGAGCGCGAGCAGATGCTGTACGGGCTGTCGGCGTTCTTCGTCGGGGAAGAGCGGGTCACCAACCAGTTCTCAGGGCTCGTGCTCGCTGCCGAGGACAAGCACGAGGAGGCGTTCCTGCTGACGCAGCAGGTCGACGAGGCGCGTCACGCGCAGCACTTCAACCGGCTCTACGAGGAGGTGCTGGACTTCGACGGCCGCTTCGAGGATCGGCTCGAGCGAGCCCGCACCCACCTGAGCGACGCCTATTTCGAGCTGTTCGACGGCCACCTCGTGCGGGACCACAGGCGCCTACTTGAGGATCCGACGAACGTCGCTGCCAAGGTGGAGTTCATCACCACCTACCACATGGTCATCGAGGGCACGCTCGCGCTCACCGGGCAGCACTTCCAAACGCTGAGACTGGAGCGGCGCGGGATCCTCCCCGGGCATCTGGACGCGTTCAAGCGGATCGCGCAGGACGAGCACCGCCACGTCGCCTACGGCACCTGGTTGCTGCAGCAGAAGGTGCGCGACCCCGAGCTGGCCAAGCGCGTGCAGGACAAGCTCGCCCAGACGCTGCCGGCCGCCGCCGGGGTGATCGTCCCGCCCGGACTCAGCGCCGACGACGAGTACGAGTACCTCGGCGCGACCGCGCGCGAGCGAAACGAGTTCGCCTACCGCGCCCTCTCGCGGCGGCTGAAGGTGATCGGGGTCGAGCTGCCCGCGGTCGCCGCCTGAAGCTCACGGTGCGGCATCGCCGCTTTCTACCGGGTGTCGGTCGCCCTCTGCTGAGCCAACAGCGAGCCGATGCCCGTGCAGTAGTCGTATCCGGGCTTGGCCACGCAGCCGCCGTTGGTCCCGAGCACGATGTCGCGATACCCGTCTACCGGCTTGGGGTTGCTCGCCGGGATGTAGGTCGGACCTAGGGCCGAGTTCACGACCGTGGCCGGGTTGACCTCGTTGTACTCCTCGTAGAAGTCGTACTGCGCGAGGCCGCGACCGTTGGCGTTGTGGTAGGCCTGAACGCGGGCCCACAGTCCCATCGTCAGCGGGCTCGCCACGCTCGTTCCGCCGACTCCGGAGGGAGTGGTCCCCTTCGTGTGATCGGTGTAGATGAGGACCGGGGTGGTCGGATCGGCGACCGCCGCGATGTCCGGAACCGAGCGTCCGCCCTGATTTGTGAACTCCCAGGTCTGCCCCGCACCGTTTGCCTGCAGCGTCCACGGTGCCGCCGTCTCGAATGGCGAGACCCCGCCCCCACCGCCGATCCAGGCGATCTCGCGGATGACGTTGCCATTGGAGTCAGCGAACAGCGTGGTGCCGCCGACGCCGGCGGTGTACTCACCGTCGGCGGGCCAGCTGACGCCCGGAGGTCCTTCCGGCAGGCCGGTCGAGGCCACTTCCGGGCAGGCATAGCCATTGTCGCCGGTGGAGGCGAACATGCTCTGCCCCTGGAGCGCGCCCTCGGCGAGAGACTCGTCGGTTGTCACCATCGCCCCGTCGAACCAGGCGATGTAGTCGCACTCGCCAAGCGAGGCAGACAGGTCACGGGCGTGATCCTGGGCCACGAACATGTTGATCCCGCGCGCGACCTCGGGATCGGTGAACGTCGCCACGTCGTAGATGTAGAGACGCTTCACCGACTGCGCCACCATCGTCGATTCCTGCGTGTCCAGGTCCCACTCGGCGTTGCCGGTGAGTGGGTTGTTGGTGACGATCCCCGCTTTCGGTCCGTCGTAGATGATCTGCACCGGCACCTGCGGGAAGCGCCACTGCTTCTCGGCGTAGCGGAGGTTCTCGATGATCGAGGTGAGGTTGCCGCTGGCGATGATCGCGATCGGGATCGAGGAACCGGACTTCATCTTGGAAGCGTCGTACGCGTGCTGGACCGCCCGCGGCGTGAACCCGTTGAGGTTGGGTGAGCCTTGCGTTGGGTGGTCGACGCCGTCGGGGATGTCGGACAGACCGAGCACGGCGACCACGTCGTTGCCGAGCGCGGCCGGGACCTCGGCCGCCGCCGTGTTGGTGTAGACCGAGCGGCCGTTCAGCCGGTAGAGGGCGATCTTGGTGTGGAACGCGCGCTCTGCCTGGGATACCGAGGCATAGCCGGTCACGAGCAGGCGGTTGCCGGCAACCGACAGGCCCTTGAAGCCACGGCTTCGCAGGTACGTCTCGACGGCGCGGACCTGGCCAAGCGTGGGGCCGAATCGCGCGGTCACCTGCGCCGGTGTGAGGACCACCTGATCCGCGATCAGCCGGTTGATCTCAGCGCGGTCTCGCAGCGGCAGCGCGACGCTGATCTCGAGCCGCTGGCCGGCGGGGGCGAGACCCAGACTCGGCGCCTTCAGGCGCAGCGCGCGCGTATGCGTGGCGACCCAGCGGGGGCTGGCGGAGGCGGCCGTGGCGACAGAGACACCAGCGGTGATCAGAAGGGCGAGCGTGAGCGCAGGGACGTGCCTGCCGAGAAACCTGGACATGGGCCAGTGATAGCAAAGGGGTCAGCTCGATGCTCCGATTCGTGGAGTAACGCAAGTCAGAGGGATGACCGCCCGGCGCGACGGCGTTCACTTGTCGAGCTGACGCGAGCCCGTGGGACGTTACTTCGGCGATGGATAAGTTTCATCCCACAGCGTCGCTCGGCCGGCGCGGCTGGGACCCCGGGTCCCCGCCCACAAGGACCTCTAACGTCCGACCCCCTAAGCTCCGTCCTTCGCCATGAACTTGTCGATCACGGCGTTCTTCGAGGCCCTTGCCCGGCTGGTCGTCCGGCTCCGCGTGCTCGTCGTGGTGCTGGCGGTGGCGGCGGTCGTGATCGTCAGTGGCGCCTTCCCGTCGCTCGGGAGCGAAGTCAACAACGACAACAGCGCGTTCCTTTCGCCGAGCGCCCCCAGCACGAAGGCCGCGGACCTCGCCGCGCCGCTGCTCGGCACCGCCGGTAAGTCCGCCCAGATCCTGATCGTGGCGACGCGCGACACCGGGCTGACTCCGGCCGACTACGCGGCGATCTCGCGCGAGGCGGTGCTGGCGGGCCGCGTCAAGAACATCCAGTCGGTGCGCGTCCTCGGCGTCTCGAAGGACGGCCAGGCGGTCCAGCTCCGCGTCCGGGCCTCCCTGAACCGCTTTGACATCACAGCCGCGAAGACGGTGATCAACGACCTGCAGGCGACCTTCCCGACGGCCGGTGCGCCACCGGGGCTCGGGCTGCACCTCGCCGGACAGGTGGCGACACTGGTCGCCAATCAGGCGAGCTCGCAGCGAACGGGCGGGCGCGTGCAGGGCTTCTCGATCCTATTCATCATCGTGCTGCTGCTGGTGGTGTTCCGCTCGCCGCTGGCGGCGCTGGTGACGCTGCTGCCGAGCGCGCTCGCGCTGTTGATCTCGATGCGCGTGATCGGTCAGCTCGGCGCAAGCGGGTTGAAGATCTCTGAGATCACTCAGGTCCTGCTGATCGTGCTGCTGCTCGGGGCCGGAACCGACTACGGTCTGTTTCTCGTCTTCCGCGTGCGCGAGGAGCTGCGCGCCGGCCGCTCCTCGCACGATGCCGTCCGGCATGCGCTGGTGCGGGTGGGAGAGTCGATCAGCGGGTCCGCGGCGACGGTGATCCTGGCGCTGCTGACACTCCTGTTCGCGAGCTTTGGGTTCTACCGCGACCTCGCCGTGCCGTTGGCGGTGGGAATGGCGGTGATGCTGCTGCTGGGGCTGACGCTTCTGCCCGCGCTGCTGGCGCTGCTGGGAAAGAGAGTGTTCTGGCCGGCGAAGATCGAGTCGGGCCAGCAGCCCGAGGGCGCCTGGGGCAGGGTCGCAGGCCGGATCGTGCGCCATCCCGGACCGACGCTGGCGATCGGCGTCGTCGTGTTCCTGGCGCTGGCCGCGGGCGCGCTCGGCTACCGCTCCTCCGGCTTTGGCGGCTCCACGACCGCCCCCTCCGGCTCGGACGCGGCGGCCGGCAACGCGGCGCTCGCCGCACACTTCCCGCAGTCAAGCCAGAACCCAGCCAACCTCGTGTTCGCGTACGCGCGCCCGGTGTGGCAGGACCCCGGCCAGATCGCGAACGCCGAGCAATCGCTGAGAAGCTCCGGCGCGTTCACCGCGCTGACCGGGCCGCTCGACGCAAGCGGGACGACGCTGACGCCCGCTCAGCTGGTGCGGCTGTACGCGGCGCTGGGGCCGCCGCTGCGGCTCCCGGTCGTCGAACCGCCCCGGTTGCACATCCCGGCGGCGCAGTACGCGGCCTACCGCGCCTCGGCGCAGTTCGTGTCACCCCCGGGCACCACGATCCAGTTCGAGGCGACGCTCCTCGCCGGCGCTCAGACCTCCACCGCCGCGATGAACGTGACGCCGCACATCCGCGCCGTCGTAAACCGCGCCGTCACCCAGTCGGGGGCGAGTGCCGGCGGTGTGGCCGGTCAGGCGGCCGCCTCCTACGACATCTCGACCACGGCCAATCACGACCTCGCGCTGATCATCCCGATCGCGGCGGTCGCGATCGCGCTGGTGCTTGCGATGGTGCTGCGAAGCCTGGTTGCGCCGCTCTACCTGATCGTCAGCGTCGTGCTCTCCTACCTGTCGGCGCTGGGCGTGGCGACGATCGTGTTCATCGACATCACCGGAGACGCCGGGATCAGCTTCTTCCTGCCGTTCCTGATGTTCATATTCCTGCTGGCGCTGGGTGAGGACTACAACATCCTGGTGATGACGAGAATCCGCGAGGAGGCGCGCAGCCTGCCGCTGCGCGAGGCCGTGGTCCGCGCGATCGGCCGCACCGGCACGACGGTCACCTCGGCCGGGATCATCCTCGGCGGCACGTTCGGGGTTCTGGCGGCGACCGCCGGCGGCGGCGCCAATGGCAGCCAGCTCCGTCCGATCGGCGTCGGGCTCGCGATCGGGATCCTGATGGACACGTTCCTGGTGCGGACGCTGCTCGTGCCGGCGACGGTGATCCTGCTCGGCCGCCGCAACTGGTGGCCGTCGAGGATGGCGCGCCAGCCCATCGAGCCGCACGGACAGGAGCCACTCGCCGAGGATCCACTCGCTTCCGCCGCGGTCAGGCCGCCGGCCTGAGCTGCGGCTCCGCAACGCGCAGGCGCTCGATACGGTTCACGTCATGAGTACGAGCACCGAGCCAATCTCGCGTCTGCGCGAAGCGATCGGCGTGACCCGCGGGCCAACGAGCTGGCGCACGATCACGCAGGAGGACATCGACGCGTTCGCGCGGATCACGGGCGACCATCAGTGGATTCACGTCGACGTCGAGCGGGCCAAGCGCGAGTCGCCATTCGGCACGACGATCGCGCACGGCAACCTGACCCTCAGCGCCATCGACGGGCTGCGCGAGCAGATCACCCTACGCGATCCGGCCGACCTCGAGCAGATCGCGCTGGGCGTCAACATGGGTTGGAACCGGGTCCGCTTTCCCGCGCCGGTGCCATCCGGAAGCCGTCTCCGCGCCACCGCAGAGCTCGTCTCGGTGGAGGAGAAGGGCGGCGGCTGGTGGGAGGTCGTCGACCGCTTCACGGTCGAGTGCGAGGGCGCCGAAAAGCCCGCGTGCGTGGCCGAGAGCGTCGGTCGGATCCTGCTGCGCGAGTAGTAAGCCGGCTTACATCGCCCGGCCAGCGTTACGACAAGTTTTCGCGTGCGGCTTCGTTTCTCTTTCCCAAGGAGAGACCTCGGGGAACCAGGAGAGACGTATGTACGGATTCAGTCGTGCCATCTATAGAGAGCTTGCCGACGAGATCATCGAGGAAGGGCCCGGACAGCACGCCAACCACGAGCGCGTGTTGCGCGCCTGCGAGGCTGCGATCGAGCGGCTGGCGAACGACCGTCACTACTTCGCGCAGCCGTCACGCTCGCTGTTCCGCGACATCCGCGTCTACTTCCCGATGACCGCGCAGCTGCGGGTGCTTCGGGTCGTCGAGCACGTGATCGGCCTGGCCGACGACTACCTCAGCCGGCTCCCGCAGAACGGGCTCGACGTCAACGGCAACCCGCTCCAGTGCCGTGCCAGCACCCGCAAGGGATCGCCGTGCCAGCGCACACCGCTGGCGCACAATGGCTACTGCCCCTCGCATCAGCACCTGGCGGTGACCGAGGAGCTGCCGGCGCGTCTGGTCGCCGCTTAAGCTGCTCAGCAGGCCTGCGCGAACTGCTGGGCGGTCTGCTTGTTGGTCTTCGCCAGCTGCAGCTGACCCTTGATCGTGGATCTCTGCGCCGGCACCAGCAGGCTGACGGCCTTGGTCGCGGCCAGGTCGCCCTTGCGCGTCTGGCCGGCGGCGTAGGCCGACACCGCCAGGCACTGGAAGCCGTGTGACTCGGTCGGGTCGGCGAGCGTCACGACCTCCCAGGCGCTGGCTTCTCCGGCGTACTCTCCGAGCGCGCCGTAGGCGCGAGCGGCCAACGTGGCCACCGTGGAATCTGGCGACTTCGTCAGCGCGAGATAGCGCTGCCAGTCCTGCGTCTCGAGCGCAAGCTCCTTGCGTCCCGCGGCGGTGAACGCCCCCGTTGACGCGTTGTAGTCCGGCGACTGCTTGGCCGCGTCCCACCGCGCCTGGATCAGGTCGGCCCACGACTTCGGGTCAGTCGGGCGCAGCCGTGTCTCCTGCAGGGCGGTCTTCTCGGCCTGGCTGACCACCGGCTGCGCGTTGTTGGAGCCGTTCCCAGTGAACGCGTTCAAAAGCCCGCCGAAGCCGTTGCCGGCCCCCACGCCGAACAGCACCAGGCCGCCGAACATCAGCAGCGCGAGTCCCAGGTACACGGTCTGCACGGTGCGACGGCGGCCGCGGCTGCGAAGGTCGAAAAGCACGGTCTAAGTGGGGTCGAGACTGTCTCCGAAGCCGCCGGCGTGCTCCGCCGCCGCTCGCGCGGCATCCCGTCGGTCTGCGATCTTCAGCAACACGATACTTGCGAGGTACAGGAGAACCAGCGGGAGCATCTCGAGCGCGGTCGTGACGGGATCAGCCCCCGGCAAAGCCGCCGCGATGACGGCGATGATGACCGTAGCGTAGCGCCAGTTTTTGGTCAGGGTGCGGCTGTTGATCGCGCCGAGGCGCTGGAGCCCGAGCAGCCCGAGCGGCAGCTGGAAGGCGACGCCGATCCCGAGCATCGTCAGGATCTCGAACGTGTAGTAGGTCTTCGCCTGTACCAGGATGTCGAAGTTCTGGCTGTTGTAGCCCTGCAGGAAGTGGACCGCGGGCGGCAGCACGATCAAGTACGCGAACACGACCCCGGCCAGAAACAGTATTGGCGCGACCGTCATCAGCGGCAGGGCCACCCGCCGCTCGTTCGGGTTCAGAGCCGGTATCACGAACGCGTACGCCTGGTAGATCAGCACCGGCAGCGAGAACAGCAACGCGAAGTAGAAGGCGACGGTCAGCGTCGTCGTGAACGGCTCGCCCACGCCGATCGTGATCGGAAGCCGCTTCGCCGCCTCCTGGGGCAACGCCCGCGAGGTGCTCTGAGCGCTCTGCGCGAGCTGCGCGAACAGGGCCCGATCCGATGGCGATTGCGTCTTTGACTTCGCGAGCTGGCCGAACTCGCCGGCCATGCGCGTGAGGCCACGTGCCGCCCCCGCCTCCGCTCGCGTCGTACCCGACAGGTGGCTGGCGCTGGTCGACGGAGTCGCCGGCAGCGCGCGGTTGAGCAGGTGCAACAGCGCGTGGTTTTGCCAGAAGCAGATCCCGAACACGGTCACAAGCACGACGCCGCACACGATCAGCCGGCTGCGCAGCTCGTCGAGATGGTCGATGATGCTCAGGCGCTCTTCGTGCCCGATGGGCCGCAGGACCTTCGCCACGCCGCGCGTCCCCCGCCGGCGGGCTACGAGGAGGGACCCGAGCTGACCTCGGCCGAGGACGAGGCCCGCTCTCCGGAGGCGTCGCGGCCCGCCGAGCTCTCGACCGGGGCGGGCTCAGCGGCCGGCGTCGGAGCCGGGCTGCCGCTCAGACCGGTTCCCGGGGTGGCGCTGCTCGCGCTGATCGCTGGCCGCTCCTCGGCCTCGTCGTCCTTGGAGCTGCCGGTGATCGAGTCCTTGAACTCGCGCAGTCCCTGACCAAGCGATTTGCCCAGCGTGGGCAGCCGCTTGGGCCCGAAGATCAGCAGGACGACCAGCAGGAGGATGAGGGCGTCGGCGTAGGGATTGCGGAACATGGGAGGCCGTTTCCTAGCGGGAAGGATCAAGGGTAGCGGGCGGTCGAACCGGTAGCGAAATCGATTGTCCGGCGAGATTCTCGCCGCCGAGCGTGCGAAGTTCGGAGATTGCGTCAGATATGCGCCCGAAACCGCTCAAGGTCTGGTCCTGGCACGCCGATTAATGGCGTGTCACGGAGGCACCGATGAACCCGAATCAGCACCACCACTCAGTTCGCAGAATCGTCCTACCAAGCGGAAGATCGATCGAAGTCGTGCGCTTCCACGAGACCGAAGAGCCCACACGCCAGGGACTGCATATCTGTGCAGAGTGCAACTCCGAGCTGGTCCAGCCGGTGGCCTGGGCTGAGTGCCGGGAGGATCAGTGGGAGCTGAGCCTCCAGTGCCCGAACTGCGGCTGGAGTGCTGACGGCGTCTTCAACCGCGACGAGGTCGACCAGCTCGAGGAGAAGCTCGACGAGGGCCTCGCGGACATGCTGCGCGACCTGCAGCGCCTGACCCAGGCGAACATGGCCGAGGAGATCGACCGGTTCGTCGCCGCACTGCACGGGGATTACATCCTCCCCGAGGATTTCTAGACGTAGCGCTCGACCACGCGGTCCGCGACAAGTTCGAGCGCGGCCCGCTGCCGGTCGGGGAGCTTGGGAAGCTCCCCCTTTGCGCCGGCGACGAGCTCCAGGGCGCGCTGGCGGGCGATCGATAGCGCTCCGGTAGCCGAGATCCGATCGCACACGGCCGCCGCCTCGTCGGCCGTGCGCACGGTCCGCAGGTCGAGCGCGGCCAGCGACCGATCGCGCTCGCGCGCAACGATCAACGGCAGCGTCACGGTGCCGTCAAGCAGGTCGGTCCCGCGTGGCTTACCGGTGCGCTCCGGTGGTCCGGCGACGTCAAGCACGTCGTCGAGCAGCTGAAAGGCAAGCCCGATCTGCTCGCCGAACCCCGCGAGCGACTCGAGCGATCCCCCGCCGAACAGCGCTCCCAGCTCACAGGCCGCGCGGAACAGCACGGCGGTCTTCAGCCGGCTGCGCTCCAGGTAGCGCGCGACGCTGACCTGCTGCGCATAGGCGTCGGTGCGCTGCATGAGCTCCCCGCGCGCAAGCTCCGAACAGGCCCGCGAGAGCACGCGCACCGCTTGCGAGGAACCGGCCCCGGCCAGCTCCGCGAACGCGCGTGAGAACAGCAGATCCCCGGTCGCCGTGGCGACCGTGCGCCCCGCGCTGGCGACCACCGTCGGACGGCCGCGGCGCAGCGCGGCGCGGTCCAGCACGTCATCGTGAACCAGCGTCGCGCTGTGCACGAGCTCGACCGCGACCGCCGCCCGCAGCAGCCCCGCGCTCTCGGGAGGCGGAGAACCGGCCGCCAGGCACACGACCAGCGGCCGCAGCCGCTTTCCGCCCGCGGCGATCGTCTCCCCGGCGTACCTGGCGAGCACCGGGCCGTGTCCACTGCAGACGTGCGCCAGCCGCTCCTCGACGCGGTCCATCATCCGCGAGACCCCGCCCAGGTCCACCACCTCCTGCACGGTCGTCATCCGACGCTCCCGACGTGCAAGGCGATGATTCCGCCGGCGGTCAGGATCCAGCGGACTTCGCGCAGCCCGCTCGCCCACATCACCGCCGCCAGCCGCTCGGGACCGGGGAACCTCCTGACCGAGCTCGGCAGATAGTCATAGGCCTGCGGATCGCCCGCGAGCCTGCCGAGCAGCGGCACCAGCCGGTCGAACCACAGGCTGAAGAACGATGACAGCGGCGGCCGCTGCGGGGTGGTGATCTCGAGCACGACGACACGGCCGCCAGGACGGACCACCCGCGCCATCTCACCGATCCCGCGCTCGAGCTCGGCGAAGTTCCGCGCGCCGAAGCCGACGGTGGCCGCGTCGAATTCGTCGTCGCCAAACGGCAGCGCCAGGGCGTTCGCCATCTGAAACGAGAGGACGCCGCCAGTCCCCAAACCCTTCTCGCGCGCCCGCTGGAGCATCGCCTGCGAAAAGTCGACGCCGACGACCGAGCCACCCGGCGCCACGCGTCTGGCGAGCTCCACCGCAAGGTCGCCGGTACCGGTTGCCACGTCGAGCGCCCGGTCACCGGGCCCGACGGCCGCCAGCTCCGCGGCACGCCGGCGCCACTCGTGGTGAAGCCCCGCGGTCATCACCGAGTTCATCCGGTCGTACACGCCCGCAATGCGGTCGAACATCGCGCGGACCTGCTCCTCCTGGAGCGTCCCCGGTGCGGGTGGCGCCGGTGCGCCGTCGGGCGCTGGCGGTGCGCTCACGCTCACGGTCCCGAATGCCCGCTACTGAAGGAGCGATAGGAAGCCGACCAGATCCTTGAACTTCTGCGGCGACTGCTGCGCCAGGCCCTTGAAGGACGGCATCGGCGGCGTGGGGTTACGGAGCGTCGAGGCGATCGCCGCGGCGGGCAGCTTGCTCGCGATGTGGGTGAGGGGCGGACCGGGCCCGTTGTTGCCGTTGGTCCCGATCGTGTGGCAGGCCAGGCATCCGGACTGCCCGACCACCAGCTCGCCGGCGGTGAACGTCGCTTTCTCCGAAGCCGTCAGGCTCGCCGGCGGCTTCATGTCGACCGAGTTCGGCGATCCCGTCGACGCGCCCGTGTACGTGAGGTAGGCCATCGCCGCGATCGTGGCGATCCCCGCTGCCAGCGCGACCGGCCGGCGCTCGATCCGGCGCTCCGGGCTGCGATCGTAGAACGGCAGCAGGAACAGGAGGATCATGCAGATCGTCGGCACCCCGATCGTGGCCATCGGCGTGAACTTCGGCACGTTCTTCATCACGCGCAGGACCTCGAACAGGAAGAAGAAATACCAGTCCGGGCGCGGCACGTAGGTGGTCGTGGTCGGGTCTGCCTTCGGCCCGAGCTCCGCGCCGAACAGCAGCGCCAGGAAGATGATCACGAGCATCACGATCGCGGCCATCACCGAGTCCTTGGCGACGGCATAGGGGAAGAACGGCTTGCCCTGGTTCTTCAGGATCGAGTACTCGCGGAGATATGCCTCCTTCTCGGCCTGGTTCATGCTCGCGCCTCCGAGCAGCGCGCGTGGTTCACGAGCTCAGACCTCGCTCCGCAGGATCTCCGCCTCGACCGCGGTGTCCTTCTCGGTCTGAGCCCGCAGCCACGGCGGTGCGGTGATCCCAAGCTTCGTCACGAGATACAGGTGGATGCCGATCAGCGCAGCCATCGCACCTGGGATCAGCAGCATGTGGATCGAATAGAACCGTGACAGCGTCGTTGCCCCGAACTCAGGCCCGGCGCGCAGGAAGTCGGAGAGGAAGGGGCCGATGAACGGCCCGGTGCCGTTGATGTTGACGCCGACGATCGTCGCCCAGTAGGAGCGCTGGTCGAACGGCAGCAGGTAGCCGGTGAAACCCATCGCGAGTGTCAGGATCAGCAGTACGACACCGATCACCCAGGTCAGCTCCCGCGGGTACTTGTAGGCGCCGTAGAAGAAGACGCGCCCCATGTGCAGGAAGATCAGGATGATCATCACCGACGCGCCCCACTTGTGCATGCCGTGCACCAGCTTGCCGAGGAACACGCTGTCGTTGATATAGCGGACCGACTCGTACGCGCCGCCGGCCGGATCAGGGCGGTAGTACATCGCCAGGAACACGCCTGTCACCGCCTGGTTGAGGAACGCGAACAGGGTGGCCGACCCCAGCGTGTAGGCCCAGTTGATGCCGCGCGGGACCTTCCGGAAGAGCGTCCAGCGGATTGCCGGCGACAGCGCGGTCCGCTCGTCGATCCAGTCGACGACGGTGATCCCGGCCTCGACCGGGTTCAGCGCGGCGCCGTTGTCCTGTCCTGGCCGCTTGGGCTTGGGCAGCAGAACCTTGGGAAGGGGGGGCGGCGGGAGTTTCAGTCGCGGCACGGTGGCTAACCTCCGGGCGGTGGCGCCGGCGTCGAGATGCGGGCCGGGTACAGGTATTGGCCGATGCCGTCGAGCGGCTCACCGGGGTCGCGTGGTGAGAACCGCCGCAGCTCGCTGTTGACCGAGTAGCGCGGGCCCACTTCGACAAGGCCGTTGTTCATCCGTGTGTAGAAGCGATCGAGCGGGCGGACCGGCGGACCACCGGCGACGAGGCCGCGGAAGTCGTACACGCCACCATGGCAGGGGCAGATGAAGCGCTGCGCCGCCTCGACGTACCGGACCGGGCACCCGAGGTGCATGCATCTCGACGAAAGCGCGATGAACCGGTTGTACTGGTCCTCCGGCTCCTTATCGATCGCGGGATTGCGCGCCCGTATGTACGCGATCGACTTCCCCGCCTCGCCGATCCCCGACACGATCGTGATCACCTTCGTCACATAGGTGTCGCTGGGAAAGTCGACTGGTGGGCCGACGGGCTGCCAGTTGAACGAGGTCTCGTGGAACACCGGCGCAAGCGCGAAGCCCAGCGCAGGCAGCGTGAACGCCGCCGCGGCGATTCCGCCGGCGCCATGGACTGCGGCCGTCATGAACCGACGCCGCGTGACGGTCTCTCCCTCGAACGCTCCGGGGAGATTGCGGTCAAGCGTGTACTTGGATTGGGGGGCTCGACGTCTGTCTGGCACGGCGGCTACGGTGAATTGAACGGGGCGGGAAGCCTACCGTCAACATCGCGACGGAAGTCACGAGCCATGCGTGACCGGCGTCACTGAGCGACGCGCAGGCTTGCGCGCCGCAGCGCGCTCGTCGCGCTCGCGTCGCCGGCCCGTGCACTGGCCTTGGCGGCTTCGTGCTCGGTGCTCGGGCCCCAGCCGATCGCGGTTGCGCTGGCGTGCCAGGCGGCGTCGGCGAGCTCCCGTTCGCCGGCCGCGTTCGCCTGCGCCACAAGCGAGATCAGGTCCGCCAGCTCAGCGACCGCATCGAGGTCGTCGAGTGCCGCCAGCCGCGCCAGGCCCATCGCATACAGCTGATCGCCGAGCAGCAGCTCCAGATCCCGGTCGCGCGTTCTGACCACCGTGGCCGAGCCGTAGTGCAGGCGCGAACCCTCGAGAATCATCTCCAGCAGCAGCTCGTAATCGGCCCCGCGAGGATCGATGCGCGGTCCGCGCGCGGCGAGCTGCGACGGCCCGGTCGCTTCCTCCGCGGGCTTGCATGCCAGCTCGCCGAGCAGCCCATCCTCGGCGCGCAGCGCCTCGTAGAGCGAGTCGAGGCTCACGGCGCGATCTCCCCGAACGCTTGGCGCGCGGCATCCACGGTCCGATCGACGTGATCTGCGCTGTGGGCGAGCGAGGGGAACCACGCCTCGAACTGCGACGCCGGCGGGTAGACGCCGCGCGCGAGCAGCGCCCGGCACCACTTCCCGTAAGCATCGAGATCGCAGGCCTGCGCGACGGCGTAGCTCTCGATCGCGGCGGCGGTGAAGAAGGGGGTGAGGATCCCGGGAACGCGCTGCACCCGCAACGGCACGCCAGCATCCGCGGCCGCCCTCTCCAGACCCTGCGAGAGCGCCTCGGTCGTGGCCGCCAGCTGTTCGTACGCGTGTTCGTCGAGCAGCTCGAGCGTCGCCAGCGCCGCGGCGACCGCGACCGGGTTGCCCGACAGCGTTCCGGCCTGGTAGACGTCGCCGGCCGGCGCCATCCGCTCCATCAGCGAGCCCGGGCCGCCGAACGCCGCCGCCGGGAAGCCGCCGCCGATCACCTTGCCGAGGATCGTGAGGTCCGGCAGCACGTCAAAGCGCTCCTGCGCGCCGCCGCGTGCCACCCGAAAGCCACTGATCACCTCGTCGAACACCAGCAGCGCGCCGCTGTCCGTGGCCAGCTCGCGCAGCAGTTCGAGAAAGCCGGGCGCGGGTGGCACCACCCCCATGTTCGCGGGGACCGGCTCGGCGAGGATCGCGGCGAGCTCGAAGCGCTCGGTGGCCTCGCGCACCGCATCGCGGTCGTTCCAGGGCACGACCACGGTCATCTGCGCAAATGCCGCCGGCACGCCGGAGCTGGTGGGAACTGCCTGGGTTGCGAGCCCCGAGCCGGCCTGCGCGAGCAGCCCGTCGACGTGGCCGTGGTACGTGCCCGCGAACTTCAGCACGTGGTCGCGCGCGGTCACGGCCCGCGCGAGCCGCAGGGTGCTCATCGTCGCCTCCGTCCCGGAGGAGGTCAGCCGCAGCATCTGGACCGACGGGATCCGCGCGGCCACTTCGGCCGCCAGGGTCACCTCGCCCTTGGTCGGCGCGCCGAACGTGGTGCCGTTGATCGCCGCCTCCACGGCAGCGTCGACCACGGCGCGGTGGGCGTGTCCCAGGATCAGCGGTCCCCACGAGCCGACCCAGTCGATGTACTCGTTGCCGTCGACATCGGTGATCGTGGCGCCCTGCCCCCTGGCGATGAAGATCGGCTCGCGGCCGATCGCGCGCATCGCGCGGACGGGGGAGTTCACGCCGCCGGGCATCAGCTCGAGCGCCCGGTGATAGAGCTCGCTCGAGCGGGTCACACGCCGGCGTGCCGCCGTTCCCAGTCCCGGTATTCCTCGGTGAAGTACAGCAGCCGGATCTTCTTGAACTCGGTCGAGGAATAGAGCGTCGCCCGCTCGCTGATGCCGGTCTGCTCCGCGATCGAGTCGAGGATCGCGTCGCATTCGTCCTTGGAGCGGCCGTGGGCCATGGTGAAGATCGAGTACGGCCAGTCCTCGTAGGTTGGGCGCTGGTAGCAATGGGAGATCCCGCGGAAGGCTGCCATCCGCGGCCCGAGCTCGTCGACCCGCTCGTCGGGCACCTTCCAGACGCCCATCCCGTTGGCGCTGAAGCCGGCCCGGCGGTGGAACAGAATCGCGGCCACCCGGCGAAGCAGCTTGCGCTGCTGCATCGCTTCCAGATGGCGCAGGAGGTCTTGTTGCGGGATGCCGAGCTCGGCGGCAGCCGTGAGATAGGGCTCCGAAACGACCGGCATGTCCCCCTGCGTGGCCCGGATCACCGCGACGTCGAACTCGTCGTAGGGCTGGGGCTCCGTCTCCGCCGGCGGCGCGACTTCCACCGCCGTCGCCAGGTCGGCGGTGCCGCCTTCCATCTCCAGGTCCATCCTGATCTTGAACAGCTTGAGCGTCGGCAGCTGGCGGATCGACTCCGCGCCCGCGAGGTGGCCGAGGACCTCCAGCGTCCGCTCGAGCCCGAGCGGCGAGTCCGGCTCGGTGGCGATCGTGAACCAGATGTTGAACTCGTGGTTTCGCAGGTAGTTGTGCGAGACGCCGGGGTGCTCGTTGATCACGTTCGCGGCACGCCACGGGTTCTCGGGGTCGACCTTGGCCGCGACCAGCATCGACGAGTAGCCGAGTGCGCGGGTGTCGAAGATCGGCGTGACCTGGCGGATGATTCGCTGGTCGATCAGGCGCTGCACGCGCTCGAGGACTTCGGACTCGGTGATGCCTGCCTCGCTCGCCACGTGTTGGTAGGGGCGCTGCGCGATCGGAAAGCGACCCTGCATGAGATTGAGCAGGCGCTTGTCGAGGTCGTCGAGCGGTACCGCTGCGCCCTCCTTGCGGCTGCGCAGCTTCGGCCCATGGCGGCCGCTGTCGGCACCTACTGCAGCCACCGCGCCGCCTCCTTTGCGTGGTAGGTGATGATGATGTCGGCGCCGGCGCGGCTGATGCCCGTCAGCGCCTCGAGCACGGCCGCCTGCTCGTCGAGATAGCCGGCCGCCGCCGCGGCCTTGACCATCGCGTACTCGCCACTGACGCTATAGGCCGCCACCGGCATCGCCGTCGCGTCCTTGATCCGGCGGATCAGGTCCAGGTACGGCAGAGCCGGCTTGACCATCACGATGTCCGCGCCCTCCTCGACATCCAGCCGGGCCTCGCGCACGGCCTCGTCGCCGTTGGCCGGATCCATCTGGTAGCTGCGGCGATCGCCGAACGCCGGGGCGGAATCGGCCGCCTCCCGGAACGGTCCGTAGAAGGCCGACGCGAACTTCGCCGAGTAGGCGAGGATCGGCCTGTCGCTCATCCCCTCCTCGTCGAGCGCCTGGCGGATCATGCCCACGCGCCCGTCCATCATGTCGCTGGGGGCGATGATGTCGGCGCCGGCACGTGCCTGCGAGACCGCCGTGCGGGCCAGGAGCTCGAGCGTCGCGTCGTTGTCGATCGTCCCATCGGGCCGGACCACCCCACAGTGCCCGTGGCTCGTGTACTCGCACAGACACACGTCCGCGATCACGATCAGGTCCGGGTGAGCCTCCTTGATCGCGCGGGTGGCGAGCTGGATGATCCCCTCCTCGTCCCAGGCGCCGGAGCCGAGGTCGTCCTTGCTCGCGGGGAGCCCGAACAGGAGGACTGCGGGGATCCCGAGCTTGAGGGCTTCACCTGCCTCCGACACCGCATGGGCGATCGACAGCCGGTCGACGCCGGGCATCGCCGCGATCGGCTCGCGTCGGTCGATTCCGTGCTGGATGAACATGGGGTAGACGAAGTCGGCGGGCGTTAAGTCCGTCTCTCGCACGAGACCGCGGAGCGCCCGGGTCGCGCGCAGGCGGCGTAAGCGCGTTTGCGGGAAGGGCATGTTCAGGCGAGGTTCCTGCGAGGACTGGCCACGGGCTCAGGATACGACCTTCCAGAGCTCACACCGCCAGCCTGACACGAGCCCTGCCTCGACGTACGGGTCGTCCCGAGCGAACGCTTCTATCTCTTCGGGACCGACTCCACCGAACACGATCGCGGCGCCGTGGGGCGGATCCCCGAGCGCGCCCGCCATCACGATCCGGCCGGCCTCGCGTTGCTCGTGGATGCGCTTCAGGTGGGCCTCGCGATAGGGACCGCGCCGTTCGAGCACGTCGGGGACGTAGTCGTAGAAAAGGATGTAGTGCTCGATCGGATCTCCCACCTTCTCGCTCAGATACCCTCTCAAACGTGGCCGATCTACAGAGACGGGGCAGCTACACCCCGCGCCGGGCGCGCGAGCGGCGCGCCTACCAGCTGGTGGTTGCCGGCGGAGTGGCGGGCGTGGTCGGCGTGGTCGGGATCGTGCTGACGATCGCGGGTGTCGTCGGTGCGGGCCTGCCGATCATCGCGTTGATCGTGGCCGCGCTGTGCGCGTGGGGGTTCATGCGCACGGTCGGCAGCCGGTAGGCGGGCTGCGCGCTCAGCTGAAGTAGTCCTTACGCGAACCGCCTGAGCGCCAGCCGCGCGAGCGCGGCGAACACCAGCGTCAGGACCGCGAGGTGCAGCAGCGGCCACCCGATCCCCGGTGCGGTTCCGCTGAACGCGTTCGTGATCGCCTGGAGCGCGGGCTTGAACGGGAACAGGAATGCGATCACGTCGAGCGCCGACTTCAGACCGCTCGACACGGCGCTCGCCGGCACCAGCGCGACGAACGCGATCGGCAGCGATAGCAGGAACGCCATCAGCGAGGCGACGCTCACCTCTCGCGCCAGCCCGCCGATCGCCACGCCCAGCGCGCCGAAGGCCACGCCGCCGAATCCGAGCGCCAGCACCCACAGCTCGAAGCGCGCCCAGTCCAGATGCACCAACGCCGATACGCACGCCGCCATCACCAGCGCCAGCCCGGCCGCGCAACCGGCGGACAGCACGATCTTCTCGGACAGCAGGCCCTCGCGGGAGATCAGTCCACGCACCAGCCGCGGATACGCGTGCTCTGTGCGCTCGAGCGCGAGCATCCCGGCTGCCAGCACCAGCGCCACGAACATCAACAGGAAGATCACGGCAATCGCCACCGCGAACGAGTCGCTTGGCGTCGTCTTGCCGGACAGCTCGGTTCGATCGACGGTCAGCGGTGTCCCGATCGAGCCGAGGACCGGGTTCGCGAAGCCGAGCCCCTCGATCGCCAGGTTCGCAAATGCGACCACCTGCCGCAGCGCCGGACGCAAGCCGGAATGGGGAGGCAGCGACGCAATCGTCCCCTCGATGATGTCGCGGGAGTTGCGCAGGCCGAGCAGTTGTACGTTCTGCCCGGCGAAGTTGAGCGTTCCGCCGTTCAGCACCTGCTGAAGATCGGTGACCGCGACCCGCAGCACCTGCTTGGAAACCGCCTGCTCGACCTCGTTGAGCCGTGAGGTGATCGCAGAGTCGACGAACTGGCGCTCGATCGGGTCCTTGGTGTTGAGGATCACCTCGACTGTCGGCGTGCCAACGCCGGTCGTCACGAGGCTCTGGATCTGGGCCGGGATATCACCGGGCACGATCAGCGCGGCCAGCGCCTCCCCGTCGCGGACCTTCGCGATCGCCTGATCGCGGGAGTGCACCACGATCGGCTGGATCGACTGGAACAGCTGCCGCGCGTACCCCGAGATGTTGATCTGCTGCGTACCGAACTTGATCGTGCCCTGTCCCGGTGCCACCTCACTGTAGAAGGCGACCTTCGGCTTCCCGGGTGGGCTCGACAGCGCGAACCCGATCATCAGCGCGATCGCAATCGGATAGAGCACCAGCAGGCCCACCAGCAGCGGCGATCGCCGCAGGATCTGGAGGTCCTTGATCAGCAGCCAGCGCACCCCGCGTCGCCTCCGCTCAGTGTCCGCGGTCGTGCAGGAAGCGGACGAACGCGGCTTCGAAGTCGCGCGTGTCGCCGCCCACCGTCTGCTCGAGCTCTGCGGGGGTGCCGGTGAACAGCAGCTCACCGTCGACCAGCACCAGAACGCGGTCCGCGTAGCGCTCGACCTCGGCCACGTTGTGGGTCGAATACACCACGGTGGTGCCGCCACCCGCCAGGCGCCCGATGAACTCCCACAGGCGTTCGCGCTGACGCGGATCAAGCGCCGCGGAGGGCTCGTCGAGCAGCAGCGCGCCCGGCTCTGCCAACAGCCCGATCCCGATATTGACCCGCTGCTGGTTTCCACCGGAGAGGATGCTGACCACCTCGTCCGCGCGCTCCTGTAGGTCGGTCTGTCGCAGCATCCGCGCGACTGCTTCCTCGGGGTCCTCGAGCTTCTCGAGGCGAGCGAACAGACGGAAGTTCTCGGCGACGGACAGCTTCGAATAGAGCGCCGGCTGCTGCGGGACCCATCCGATCTCACGCGGCGACTGGGTCAGCTCGCCCGCGCTCGGCGCGAGCACGCCGGCGAGGATCGAGAGCAGCGTCGTCTTCCCCGCTCCATTCGGCCCGATCACCCCCACCAGCTCGCCCGGATAGACCTCAAATGAGACCTGGCGCAGGGCGACTCTGTCGCCGAAGCGCTTGGTCAGCGCGCGGGCGGCGATCGTCGCCGTCCGCCTGCCGGTTGCGGTGCTCGCAGGCAAGGGCCACGGAGGCTAGTACAGGCGCCTGCGCGCGAACGCCGCCGGTCGTGCGCCGGCGTTATGCGAACAGCTTGTGGCGCGCCGACCAGCGCGCGACCACCGCCGAGACAAGCAGCCCGATCCCGATTGCTGCCGGCCCGCTGGCGATCAGCACAATCGCGATCCCGATTCCGATCGACCACCCGTGTCCCAGCGCGATCAGCACGATCCCGGGGATTGCGATCGCGAGCCCCACGAACAGGAACCACCAGCCGGAATGGCCCATGCGGCGGCCCTTGCGCTCAAGTTGCGGCTCTCTAACCGGACTCATCAGACGACGCCTACCCGGTCGGCTGATGGCTTGAACCGGCACCGTCAGCCGGGTGCTGGCACGGTCGGCTCGAGCGAGGCTCCGCACGCGCTGCAGAACAAATCCGACGATCCCGCCGGCGCCCCGCATTCCGGGCAGCGGTCGGGCGCCAGCGGCACGGCGGCCACTCCGGGCGCGGTGACGGTCCACGGCTCGAGCACCAGATGCCGCCGCAGGTAAAGCACCGTCTGCCGTGCGACCGCTGCGATCGGCAGCGCCAGCAGCGCGCCGGCCACGCCATACAGCTGATAGCCGACCAGCAGCGAGAGGATGATGATGATCGGATTGATTCGCAGCGAGATCCGGAACACCTGAGGCGCGACGAAGTGCCCCTCGAACTGCTGCAGCCCGATGAACAGCAGGATCACCCACACCGCGCTGATCGGATCGTTGAACAACGCGACCAGCACCGGGGGCAACGCTCCGACGATCGGCCCGATGTATGGGATCAGCTCCATCAACCCGTAGAAGCCGCCGAAGAAGACCGCGTAGCGCTCGCCGTCCGGGAAGATGCCGAGCACGCCGAAGAACCAGAGCGCGAGCCCGGCGCTCGTGCCCATCACCAAGCTGAACAGGAGCTGGCCTCGCACATATCCGAAAACCGCCTTCTGGACGAGCAGCGGGAAGTCGTCCTCGGAGGTGCCGTCCCCGGGCGGCATGATCCGGCGGACGAGCTCGCCGATCTGCCTGCCGTACACCAGCAGGTAGATCGACAGGACCAGCACGAGCACCAGGTCGAACGAGATCGTCACCACCTGCTGGAGCAGGTCACGAGAGAACGACACGACGTTCGAGGAACCCTTGAGCAGGTTCTTCTGCAGCGTGTCGAGTGCAGTCTGTCCCTGCTTCTGGACCTGAACGTGGATCCCATGGCTGTTGAGCCACTTCTGGAGGTTCGCGAGGTCGTGGTTGGCCTTGTTCACGAAGTGCGGCACATCCGCCGCCAGGTGGCTGACCTGGTTGCTGACGAGACTCGCGAGCAGCACGCCGATCCCCCCGAGCACGGCGAACCCGCCGACGTACACCACCAGAATCGCGATCCCCCGCGGCAGCCGCCGGCGTTCGAGCCTTTTCACGAGCGGGTTGAGGATCAGCGCGACCGTGCTGGCCGCCAGCAGGATCAACAGAACCGGGCCGGCCGCGCGGGCCAGCGCCCAAAGCGCCAGCAGCGCGATCGGCAGCAGCACCAGCTGCACCCAGCGGGGGACCACCACCGGCGGGACCGGGATCGCGACGCGCGGAGCGGCCTTCGTGTCCCGCGCCGAGCCCGCCCGGGCCGGCCGATCGGACTGCTCCGACGGTTGCACGGCCGGCCGCCGCTCCGGCACGGTGCGCGCCCGCATCGGGAGCCTCAGTCGCATGCTGGTGAAAGTATGAGCGGCAAGGCGACATGAACGAAACCGAAGTACGGATCCTGTTCGTCGGCGATGTCGTCGGAGGCATCGGGCGCCGAACGCTGCTGGCGCTGCTACCGGAGCTGCGGGAGCGGCACGCGACGACGTTCGTGGTCGTCAACGGCGAGAACGCGGCCGGCGGGATGGGGATCACGCCCAAGATCGCCGACGAGTTGTTCCGCGCGGGCGTCGACGTGATCACGCTCGGCAACCACACCTACCGCCACCGCGAGGTCTACCCCTACCTTGACGCCGAGCAGCGGATCCTGCGGCCCGCCAACTTCCTCAAGAGCCAGCCCGGGCACGGCTGGTGCGTGGTGAGCGCGGACGGCGTTCGACTCGGGGTGGTGTCGCTGTCGGGGAATCTGTTCATGAACGCGGGCAGACCGGCGTTCTCTGAGATCGACGCCGTGCTGCATGCGATCAAGGACGATGCCGACCAGGTGCTCGTCGACATGCACGCGGAGGCGACCAGCGAGAAGGTGGGGATGGGCTGGCACCTCGATGGACGCGTGACCGCGGTCGTCGGCACGCACACCCACGTCCCGACGGCGGACGCCAGGGTCCTGCCAGGCGGAACCGCCTACATCACCGACGTCGGGATGACCGGACCGCGCGGCGGCGTGATCGGCGTCAAGCGCGAGTTGGCGCTCGAGGCGATGATCACGCGGATGCCGATCAAGTTCGAGACCTCGGCCGAGGACCCGTGGCTGAACGCGGTGCTGATACGGGCCCAGGGCCCGATGCACGCGACCTCGATCGAGCAGGTGCTCGAGCCCGCCTCAGGCATCAGGTAGCCAGCGATCCTCGCGGCCGCCGCCGTTGCGGGCAGCAGCTCAGGCTGTCGGCTGCGGCGGTGGCGGCGGCTCCTCGACCGGTGGTGGCTGCTCCGACGGCGCGCCCGTCTGCGGGGGCGCTTCGGTCGTCGGCTGCGCGCTTCCGGGCGCAGGCGAGGGCTCCGCCGCCGCCGGCTCGGCCGCCGCGGCCACGGCCTCGCCGCCGGCAGGCTGCGAACCGGCGGTCACGGCCGCCGGCGCGCCGGTCGACGCGATCTCGGCGATCGCGCGGGCGCGCGCCTGGATCTTGCGGTTGAAGTGCAGCCAGATCTTCTGGTCGCCAAGCTGGAGATAGCGCCCCGGGAACGCGCTGCCCTGGATGCTCACCTGCATCGAGCCGACCGGGGCTTTGAACAGCACCCGGGTTCCCTTGAACCCGAACCCATTGGTCTTGATCACGTACACGTTGCGATCGGTAACGAGCGCGACGCTGGCCTTCTGGATCACGTAGGGCAGGATCAGGAGGCCGATGAACGCTCCGTACACCCACATCGGCATGGTCAGGTTGGGAACCCCGTAGAGGACGGTCTCGCCGGGCTCCAGCAGTGGCTGCGCGCCCTTCTGCATCCGTGCTCGCAGCTTCTCGCTCATCTGCGGCTGTGCGCTCATCTTTCCTCTCGTGGAAGGTTGGTCACGGCCCCGAGCGCGACAGTATGCAGAAGCGAGTTCCCGCCTGCCTACGCCCCGGCCCCCACCAGCGCGCCCCGGTGCTCGTCCGGCAGCTCAATCGCCGCCGCCAGCGCCGCCTGCCGTTCGGTCGGATGGCTCGCGATCAGCGCCAGCGCCACGAGCGGGAAGAACCACGGGATGTAGAGATAGAACCAGTGCGTTATCCCGAGCTGGAGCGCGATCAGGACCGCGGCGCCCAGCGCGGCGACCTGCACGATCGTCCGCTTGCGCGGCACTACCAGCACAGCCACCGCGAGCGCCACCGCCGCTCCCTGGATGAGATGCTGCTCAAGGCTGAGCCCGCCCCACAGGCCCCACACCGAGAAGGGTGAGCCCCGGCCCGACTGGTAGGAGATCGTGTCGTGCCAGAAAGCGTGCCAGTTGTCGCCGAGCAGCACCGGCAGCATCACCACCGCGGCGGCCCCGAGGTAGGCGGCGGCGTAGGCGAGCGCCGATCGCAGCCGCGGCCGGCCCTCGCCGGTCCCGCGCAGGAGCAGCGGCGCCAGCGCCAGCGGCGCAAACTTCGTCAGCCCCGCGAGCGCACCGGCCGCTCCCCGAGCCGGTGCCCAGCGCAGCACCAGGAACGCCAGCACGACGAACATCGCGACGAGTGAGTCGTTGCTGTTGGAGCTGAGCGCGTAGAGCGTGAACGGATACGCCGCCCACATGTACGCGAGCACCGTTCCGGTTGTCGGCCCGCGGACCAGCCGGCCGAGCCACCACAAGCCGAGCAGCGTCAGCAGGTCGAACGCGATCGCGGCCGCATGCGCCGCGGGCAGGTCATCCCAGGTCCCGCTCCAGCCGAACAGCATCTTGAACGGAACGTACGCGTAGTAGTTGACCGGCCCGTAGGTGTCGCCGTTGGCGTTGTCGTGCGGCCAGCCGCCGTACAGATGCTGGCCATGCAGCAGTTTGTTGGCCCCGATCACGCCGGCGTAACCAACGTCGATGACATTCGAATTTGTCACGTTCAGCCCGATCCGGAAGCCCACCAGGAACACGACCGCGATCGCCAGCCACGAGGCGGGGAGGAACAGCCGCAGCGGTCCCCGCGGCCGTCCACGACCGAACGCCAGCAACAGCATTCTCACCAGCAGGTACAGCAGGAACGGGTAGGCCAGTGGAACCGACAGGCCGATCTTGGCGTGGTTGAAGAGCGCCAGCGAGACCGAAAAGCCCAGCAGCATCAGCAGATCCAGGTGCAGCAGGGACGGCCGGCGCAGCTCCACGACCGGCCCCGGCGAGCCGTCGCGCGCCGCCTCGAGCATCCGGGTGCGCCGACCCCGGATGCGGATCGGCAGGAACGGCAGCACGAACAGCGCGCACAGCGGCAGCCACACGTACAGGGCGTTGACGCGCCGCCCGAACGCTCCCGGGTAACCCCGCGCCATCGTCCACGCGACCTGGAATCCGGTCCACACCTCGGTGACCCTGCCGCTCGCGTCGTCGACGTAGACCTGCATCAGCTCCTTGGCGTTTCGACCCGCGGAGAACCAGCTGACCTGCCAGCGGCCGGGTCCCTTGGTGTACTCGTACGGCGTCGCGGAGCGGTGGCGGCGAAGCTCGGCCTTGACCCGAGGATCGGCGAGCGCGATCCGCAGCACCTGCGCGGCTGTCAGCCTGAACCCGGCCGGCGGATGGTTCTCGTCGGTGACGAGCACCGGCGTGTTGGGGTCGGTCGCGATCGTCCTGGTGGCGGTGAGCGTCTCGACGGAACCGGCAGACAGAACCGGGCGGCCCCGGTGGCTCGCGCGCTGAGCCGTGGCGCCGCCCAGGACTTTCAGCCCGGTGGCCCCCGCGGCGGCGGAACCGCCGCGCGTCGAAGCCCCGGCCGCCGCCGGCCACGCCGCCAGCGCGGCACAACCAACCGCTACAAGAAGATGAGTACGCGTGGCACGCCCCGCACGCGGTAACGGCTCGCTTACGCCCTGAAGCTCCAAAGCTTCTGTCCCAGGAAGGACAGAGGGGTGCCGGCGGCGATCGCGATTGCCTGGGCGACCACCTTCGGCAGGCCGGCGCCGCTCACCAGCGCGATCAGCACCACGTAGGTGAACCCGAAGGCGACCAGCGACACGGCGAAGAACCTCGCACCCTGGAACACCGGATGCTCGTGCTTGGCATCGAACGTCCAGTGGCGGTTGAGCCAGAAGTTGTTGACCACCGAGACGACGAACGCGAACACCGCGGAGAGCCGGTAGTCGATGCCCAGCAGGTGAACGCAGGCCGCGAACACCACCAAATTGACGACGTAGCCGCTGGCCCCGACGGTCGCGAACCGGATCAGCTGCCACCAGTTGTGACCCCGCCGCACCCCCCGCCGCACACGCACGTGGAACGGAAGCTCGATCCGTGGGGCGCTGCCAGGCATCGCTGCGGGGAACTCGAGGGTGCTGCTGAGCTCGTCGGGCATCGTGGAAATGTATCGGCGCGATCTTCGCGGACCGTAAGAGTTATCCGGCTCTAACACTCTCCTAATCCGACCCGGCCATGGACGTGGCTCCGAAATGGTCCCGGACCATTCCAGCCACATCAACCAGCGACCACTGCTCTCTTACCGCGCCGGATGGTGGTCCGGTGCCGCACCATAGCAGCGCGCCAAGCGAGTCGGAGCGGTGCAGCGAACCGTGGCTGCCACCCCCGACATGGTCTGCACCGCCCCAGTCGACGAACTCGTAGCCCGGCGCCGCCGACAGCAGCAGATCTCCCGCCGTCGGGCAGTTGAGCGCAGACCAGATCCGGCCGAGCGCCGCCGGGTACTCGGTGCACAGGAAGCGGCCGTCCTGGACCTCGCCCCGCAGCGCGGCGAGCTCGCCGTCGACGCTCCACCGAGCGCCGCGCTCGTCCTGGAGCTCTCCGCCCGGCGCGAACCGCAGCTCACCGCGGCGGCTGCGCACGATCGCCTCGTCGTCGGCCCGCCACACCATCAGGTCGATCCCCTCGAGCTCCGCCACCGCCTCCAGCGACCGCTCCACGAGCTCCTCGCGATTGTCTTCGTCGAGCGCATAGACCATCGCCGCACGCTGCGCCGGACACAGCGCGACCTCCGCGCCGATCGAGCGCGACGGCCGCGGCGTCGCGACGTCGAAGTCCGCGAACGCGCGGTCCAGCCGGATGCGCTCCTCGACGGCCGCCTGCGAGTGGTCCGAGGTGACGATCACCGCGTGCTGCTCGAGGAACGCGTCGGGGCCGCCGGAGGCGTGCATCAGCCGCTCGAGCTGGCGATCGGCCGCCGCGATCGAGGTGACCTGCGAGTGCGGTCCGTTCTTGTGTGACCACGCGTCGTTGTCCGGAAGCGAGAACAGCAGGAAGTCGAACAGGTCATGCTCGACCAGGTATGCGCCGACGCAGCCTGTGTGCTGGTCGCGAATCCCGGGCATACCGAGCTGCCCGCGGCAGCCGGTGCGCCGGGACGCATACAGATCGGCGTAGAACAGCTCCTGCGGTCCCTCGATCGTGCGCCGGAACAGGGTCGAGGTGACGATCGTGGCGAGTGCGGTCTCGTTGGAGACCTCGTGCTGATGGCGCCCGCGGTAGATCAGATAGGTGGTCCCCGCAGTCCGCACGCCCTTGTCGTCGAGCGTCTCGAACACCGTCTCCACGTCGTGGGAGAGGTGCTCGGCGTTCATCCGGTAGACGGTGTCGGTCAGTGATCGCAGCACGCCGAACTGCCGGGTGGCGGAGAAGCTCGATCCGTACTCGACATATCGCGCCTCGTCGCGGTGGTACCAGTTCATGCTGGGAATCAGGTGCTCGTCCGGCCCGACCCCGGTGGTGATCGTCGCTGCGCACACGGGGGTGACCGAGGGGAACGCGGCCACGCAGTCGTCGACGTACACGCCCTCGTCGCGGATGCGCCTCAGCGCTGGCGCCCGACCGGAGGCGATCGCCCGCTCGAGCATCGCGGGCTTGAGCGCATCGATCACGACCAGCACGAGCTTCTTCGGGCTCGCCGTCATCGCCCGCAGGCCGCCGCGGGAGCGTGACTCACCGCAGGATCCGGAGTCCGGCGTACTTCTGCTCGCCGCGCCCGCGGCCGGCAAGCAGCAGCCACAGCAGAGCCAGCAACCCGATCACGCCCACGGGCGGCGCCACGATCGACAGCGCCGCGAGCAGAACTGCGGCGGCCTCCGCGTAGACCTGAAGCGCACCGGTGGCACTCGCGTCCAGCCGGCTGCGGACTCGCCTCAGCAGCGGCGCCGTTGCGGCAACGGCGATCAGGGCGCAGGCGATGCCGCCGACGATGCCCGGCCACGCGACGTAGTGGCCACGCCGCAGCGAGCCGGCGAAGAACAGCGCGCCGAGCGCTGCTCCCGCGAGCGCCAGGACCGCGAGCGCAGGCGGACGCTCGATGTCGAGCCGACGGCCGATGATCGCCAGCGCGATCGCGCACACCGCCATCGCCAGGAGAAACGGGGCTCCTTGCAGAAACGAATAGCCGGTGCCCTTGAAATGGATCTCGACATCGCCGGAGGCCAGCGCACCGGCCGCCAGCGCGGGCAGGAATGGACGGATTCCCACCGCCGCGGCAATTCCGATCCCCTGGAATATGTCGAAGGCCAGATGCAACGTGCTGTACCTTGAGGGACCGTGACGATAGACAAAAGGGCGCTCTTCGGATGAGCCCTGGCGGTGAGGGAAGCGAGCGGCGGCCGCGGTCCACGGCACGGGACATCGAGCGCTACGCCGGGCTTTTCGCCGAGCGCACGAAGGTAATGAAGTCCTCCGCGATGCGGGATTTGATGGCGCTGACCGAACGCGAGGACGTGATCTCGCTGGCCGGAGGCCTGCCCGACACCTCCACGTTCCCGCCGGACTCGTATGCATCGCTGATGCGAACGGTCGCGCTCGAGTCGTGCGCCCGCGCGCTCCAGTACGCGCCGACCGAGGGGCTCTCGCTGGTCAAGGACTGCGTGGCCCGGGTGATGGCTTCCGAGCAGATCGAGGTGGATCCAGACGAGGTGCTGGTCACGACCGGCGGACAGCAGGTAATCGACCTGGTCTGCAAGACGCTGCTGGATCCGGGCGACATCGTCGTCTGTGAGGCGCCCACGTATCCCGGCGCGGTGCCGACCTTCTCCGCCTACCAGGCGCGAGTGGTGCAGGTGACGATGGATCGCGACGGGATGCGGATCGACGACCTGGAGGCGACGCTCGACCAGCTCGAGCGCGCGGGGCACCGCCCGAAGTTCATCTACACCGTTCCGAACTTCCACAACCCGGCGGGGGTGACGCTCTCGCACGAGCGGCGCCGACAGCTCGTGCAGATCGCGGGCGAGCGCGAGCTGCTTGTGCTCGAGGACAACCCCTACGGCCTGCTGCGCTACGAGGGCAGCCCGCTGCCGACGCTTCGCTCGCTCGACGACGAGTTCGTGATCTATGCCAGCACCTTCTCAAAGATCCTGTCTCCTGGCGTCAGGCTCGGCTGGGCGGTTGCGCCGGCGCCGGTGCTGGCGAAGATGACCATCGGCAAGCAGGCGTCTGATCTGTGCTCATCCTCGATCTCGCAGTACTTCGTGGCGGCGTACTTCGAGTCCGGACCCTGGGAGGAGTACGTCGGGTCGCTGATCGAGATCTACCGGCGTCGCCGCGACGTGATGCTCGACGCGCTCGCCGAGCATTTCCCGCGCGAGGCCGACTGGACCCATCCCCGGGGCGGCCTGTTCATCTGGGCGACGCTGCCGGACTACATCGACACCACCGACCTGCTGGCGCGCGCGCTCGAGGAGCACGTCGCGTTCGTCCCGGGGCGCGCCGCGTTCGTCGACGGCCGCGGCGGCTCTTCGATGCGCCTGAATTTCTCGGGCGTATCGGAGGATGACATCCGCGAGGGCATCCGCAGGATCGGCGAGGTCGTCCGCGAGCAGGTGTCGCTGTACGGCACCCTCACCGGCGTCGCACCTGCGAGCACCAGGCGCGATGAGCCAAGCGTGCGGCCGCGCGCGACTGAGCCCGACCCCGAGCTGGCAAACGTGCTGCGACTGCCCGCAAAGCGCACGCGCGCGAGGTGACCCGGAGCATGATCGGGGGCGCGTAATGAGCCGCGTGGCCGTGCTCAAGGGCGGCCGCTCGCTCGAGCGTCAGGTGTCGCTGAAATCCGGGGCGCGGGTCGAGGACGCGCTCGGGCGGCTCGGTCACCAGGTTGTGCCGATCGACGTCGGTCCCGACTTGGTCGCGCAGCTGAACGCGGCCAGGCCCGAGATTGCGTTCGTCGCGCTGCACGGCCGAGACGGTGAGGACGGCACCGTCCAGGAACTGCTCGAGGTGATGGGGGTGCCGTACACCGGCTCGGGCGTCTCGGCCTGCATCCGCTCCGCCGACAAGGTCCTCGCCAAGCACGCGATGAGCGACCGCGGCATCCCGACGCCCGACTTCTACGCGTTCAACGAGACCGCGTTCAAGGAACTGGGCGCCGCCGGCGCGCTGCCGGCGATCGAGGAGCGGCTGCGCTTTCCGATCGTCGTCAAGCCGGCGGCACAGGGCTCCGCGCTCGGGATCAAGTTCGCGAAGACCGCGGCCGACGTGCCCGGGGCACTGGTCGCCGCCTTCTCCTACGACCGCAAGGTCCTGCTCGAACGCCACGTCGAGGGACGCGATCTGGCGGTGTCGATCATCGAGGACGGCGACGCGACGCGTACGCTTCCGATCGTCGAGGCGGTGCCCCAGCAGGAGGACTTCTACGACTTCGAGTCCCGCTACGAGATCGGCCGCACCCGGTTCGAATGTCCGGCCGGGCTCGCGGACGGGATCGCGGCGCGCGCGAACTCGATCGCGCTCGACACATACTCGATGCTCGGCTGCAGCGGCTTTGCCCGCGTCGACCTGATGCTCGAGCAGGACACCGACGAGCTGTACGTGCTGGAGCTCAATCCGATCCCCGGGTTGACCGAGACGAGCTTGCTGCCGCAGGCCGCCGACGCCGCCGGGATCGGCTTCGATGAGCTGATCGGGCGTATCTTGGACGCGGCGATGCGGCCATGAAGATCGAGACCCAGCGCGAGATCCTGCGTACGTTCTTCGCGCTCAGAGACGCCCACACCACGACGCTCGCGCCCGAGCCCTACCTCCAGCGAGCTGCCGTCTATACCGATCCAGCCCGGCTCGCCGACGAACGGGAGGCGCTGTTCAGGGAACGCCCGCTGCTGGTCGCGCTCAGCGCCGACCTGCCCGACACGGGTGACTGCGTCGCGACCGAGGCCGCGGGGGTGCCACTGCTGCTGATCCGCGGCGAGGACGCCGTGGTACGCGGGTTCCTGAACATCTGCCGGCACCGCGGCGGGCGGGTGTTCAGCGGCCGCGGGCGCCCCGGTCGCGCGATCAAGTGCCCGTATCACTCATGGGCGTACGACCTCGATGGCGCGCTGCTCGGTCAGCCGTTGGCGAGAGACGCGTTCGAGGGCATCGAGCGCGACGAGCTGGGGCTGCTCCCGGTGCCGGTCACCGAACGCTTCGGGCTGATCTTCGCGCTGGTGGGGGGCGCCGGCTCCAAGCGGGCGATCGAGCTCGAGCGCTGGCTGGGCGCCCTCGGGCCAGACCTGGCGGACTTCGGCTTTGAACGCTGGCGCTTCTACCAGCAGCTCGGCGGCGTGTTCGAGGCCAACTGGAAGCTGATCCACGACACCTTCACCGAGACCTACCACGTGTTCTCGCTGCACCGCGACACGCTCGCGCCCGACATGCTCTCGACGCCGTTCGTGTGCGAGCACTTTGGCCCGCACAGCCGCGGCGTCGTGATGCGCAAGGAGGTGACCTCGCTGCTCGAGCGGCCGCAGACCGAATGGGAGCTTCGGCCGTTCGCCTCGATCGTGTACCTCCTGTTCCCGAGCGCGGTGATCAACCTGCCGATGAGCGGGCACGCCGAGCTGTGGACGATCTACCCGGAGCCCGATGACCCGGACCGCACGCGCGTGAACGTCAGCTTCTACGTTCCCGAGGCCGCGGACACGGACGAGCGGCGGGCATTCTGGGACGCGAACGTGCAGTTCACGCACCGGGTCGTATTCGACGAGGACTTCTCCCAGCAGCAGGACATCCACCGCTCACTTCGGACCGGGCTGATGGAGCAGGTGATCTATGGCCGCAACGAGCCCGTGCTGATCCATCACCACCAGCAGATCGAGCAGGCGCTAGGTGAAGGGCACGAGCCGGCCGGCGAGCGGCCTACGACTCTCCGGCTGCGAAGTCCTCTGGCGTGACCTGGTCGAGAAAGTCCTTGAACTTCTCGACCACCTCTTCGGTGTCCTCGACCTCGTGCTCAAACTCGATCGCCGACTCGGCGATCACGTCGTCCGCGGCATAGATCGGCGCCCCGGCCCGGACCGCCAACGCCAGGGCATCGCTCGGCCGGGAGTCGATCTCCAGCTCGCGGCCGTTGACCCGCAGGCTGATCGAGGCGTAGAAGGTGTTCTCGCGCAGTTCGGTGACGGCGACCCTCGTGCACTCGACATCGAGCTCGCCGAGCACGTCGGATAGGAGGTCGTGTGTCATCGGCCGCGGCGTCGAAGCCCCCTGCAGCTTCATCAGGATCGCGGCGGCCTCCGGATGGCCGATCCAGATCGGCAGGAACTTGTTGCTCTCCACCGTCTTCAGCAGGACGATCGGCTGCTTGCCGACCATGTCGAAGCTGACGCCGTAGATGACCATCTCCTGCAACGAAGGCTCCTCTTCGTGGGGTCCGGCAAGTATAGGGGCCGTGGGCCGGCCCCCGGCGGGGCTCCGCGGGGCCTCAACCTCGTTCCCGTTGACGCCGATCTTCTCCCCATGGACGCCTCCGCGTACGCCTTCGTGCACGGGCTGCGGAACACGCGCGCCACCCTGAGTGCATGGAATCGCCGCCCGTGGCCGGTGCTCGCGCGCTGGGTGGCCGGCAGTGTCATCGCCGCCTCGGCGCTGCTCGTCGCGGTCTGGGTGATCGCGTTGATCGCCGGCGGGTCCGGCGGCGTGTCGTTGCACAGCCCGCCGTTTCAGGCGGGGCAGCCGCGTGACGTCCTGAAGATCCTGACGCACAACTCGCTGGTGCTCGCGCTGCACGCGATGGCGTGCGTGGCCGGGTTCATCGCGGGCAGCTCGCTGCCGCTACAGGCGCCGCATCGAACCGGGCTCGCCCGCGGGCTCCACGAGCACGGCGGGCGGCTCGCGATCGCGTTCGTGATCGGCGCCACGACGTTCTCGCTCAGCGCCCAAGCGCTGATCCTTGGCGTCAGTCTCGCGCACGTCGCAAGCGCACTGCACACCGCGCCCGGACTCGTGCTCGTCGGACTGCTGCCGCATGCGCTACCCGAGCTGAGCGCGCTGTTCCTGCCGCTCGCGGCCTGGATCTTGGCCAGCCGTCGTGGCGAGTGGGACAAGCTGCTGGCCGCGACGTTCGTGACCTGCCTGCTCGCCCTGCCGATCCTGGTGACCGCCGCGGTGTGGGAGGTGTACGTGGCTCCGCACCTGCTGGGCGGCTTGATCGGCTACTGGTAACGCCGTACTCTAACCGGCAACTTCATGATTGCCGGTGAGAAGGGTCTGCTGTCCGCTCCCGTGGGGTTCCAACCTGTTCCCGTGGGGTTCCAACCCGGCGGACGCTCCCCGGCGCCGGGGCGACTCGCGCTCGTCCAGGCATTCATGAACTCCTACTACGACCTCGAGCACGAGCACGGCGCAGAGCTGCTCGGCGATCCGGCGGCGCTGCGGAAGTGGTTCGTCCGGCGTGGTCTGTTGGCGGCTCGCTCGCGTGTCTCGCGCGCGGAACACGAGCGCGCTCTGAAGCTGCGCGAGACGCTGCGCATCCTCGCGCGGGCGAACTCGGATGCTCGCTCGCCCGATGCTCGCCCCCTCGAGCAGCTGAACGACCTCGCCCACGGCGCGGCGGCCGGGGTGCGGTTCACCAGCGCGGGCCCGATGTTCGTGCGACCTCCATCGTCCGGCGTCGGCGGAGCCCTCGGAGTCCTGCTCGCGGACACCGCGACCGCGATGCTCGGCGGGGACTGGTGGCGGCTGAAGATCTGCCCGGGGGATGATTGTGGCTGGGCGTTCTACGACCACTCGCGCAACCAATCCGGACGGTGGTGCTCGATGGCGGTCTGCGGGGGGCGCGCCAAGGCCCGCGCCCACTACCGCAGACGCAGGGAGGCCTGATGGGGCTGAGCGGGCCGCTGATGCTGGTCGCGGCCCGCGTCCGCAGGCGGCCGTGGAGCTGGCTGCTGCCAGTGGTCGGGGTCGCGCTCGCCGCGGCATTCGTGGCGGCGCTCGCCGGCGAGGCCACGATCACAGCCGACAAGGCGGCGCGCTCGACCTTGGCCGCGCTGAGACCGCTCGACCGCGCCGTCCGCGTCACCTGGCAGGGGCCCGCGTCGGCGTCCGTGCGCAAGCAGGCACGAGCCCTGCTCGACAGCGTCGGGCTGCCAGACCAGACCCAGGTGACGATGCTGAACCCGGTTCGGCTGAGTGGGGTCGTGGTGCGGCCGGTGGGGATCGCCCCTTTGGGGCAGTGGTCGAGCTCGCCGCCACCGGCCCGGTGTAGTCCCCGTGGCTGCCCGGTGCTGCTGGCTGGCGGCAACGTGCGGGCCAGCGTGCTGTCGGCGCCAGGCGTGCGCCTCACGATCACCGGCCGGACCCGGCTGAGTTCCGCCGTGCCGCTCGGCTTTCTGCCGCAGAGCGCCGGTGGGCAGCCGCCCCTGTTGGTCAGCTCCGACCCGCCCGCGCTCGACACGATGGCCGCGCTGTCGGGGCTCTATCGGACGAACAGCTGGGTCGCTGAGCCGCGCGCGTCCGGACTGCACAGCTGGCAGCTCGCTGGCGTGGAGGACCGCCTTCGCCGAGCCCAGGCCGAGCTGGAGACGAGCGGCTCGCAGTTCAGCCTGAGCGGCCCGTTCGCCGGACTCGATGCCGCCCGCGCCCAGGCGGACGCGGCTCCGCAGCGGCTGTTGCTGGCCGGGGGCGGCGGCGCCGCGGCGCTCCTGCTGTTCATCGTGCTCGCCGCCGGCGGCCTGCGGCGGGATCAGGCCGAGCAGCTCCTGCGGCTGCGGATGGCCGGGGCGAGGACATATCAGTGCGTCGCGTACGTGCTGCTCGAGGCAGCCTGGTTGTCAGCGGTGGCGTTGCTCGCTGGGGCCGGGCTCGCGATCGCCGCAACCGCAGTCCTCGCACACGCCGTCGGTCAGCCGGCCGGCGGCGTGCTCGCGCACAGCCTGTTGACGGCCGGCGCGGCGATCGGGCTCGCCGGCGGCTGGCTGTGTGCGACCGCGCTGATCGCCGCGATCTCGCTTGCGGCGCGGCGCGTGATCGCGGACGTGCTTGCGCTGGCCGCCGCAGTGGCGATCGCGCTCGCGCTGGCGCGCGGCTCGAGCGGGAGCGACCCCCTGCCGGTGCTGCTGGCACCGCTGGCGTGCCTCGCAGGCGGTGTGCTCGTGCTGCGGGCCGCCGGCTTTGCGCTGCGGGCCGGCGAACGGGCCACGCGTCGGGGGCCAGTCCTGCTGCGCCTGGCGCTGGTGGACCTGGCGCGCGCGCCGTCAGCGCCGTCGCTGGCGATCGCGTTCATCGCGGTCAGCACCGGGCTGGGGGCGTTCGCGCTTGCGTACCGTGCGACGCTCCTGCGGGGGGCCGCGGACCAGGCGGCACAGAGCGTCCCGCTCGACGCGACCGTGTCGCCGGGACCCGATTTCACGACGCCGTTGGAGCTCGCATCGCTGGGGCGCTGGCGGGCCCTGGCGGGGGCGGGTGGCGAGGGTGGCGTGTTCGCGGTGCGGCGCACAGATGCCAGCTACCTCGCCGGCAGCGGCACCGTCACCGTGCCCGCGCTCGGCGTGCCGGCGGCGGCGCTCACTCGCATGCACGGCTGGCGGGCGAGCGATGGCTCCGCACCGCTGCGGACGCTGGCCGGTCGCCTGGTGCCCAGCGGTCCGGTCCGGCTCGCGGGTCCGGTGCTCCCCGCGGGTGTTCGGCGACTGGCGCTCGCGATCTCCTCGCCGTCGCTCGCGGTCGCGGTCACCGCCGATCTGCGCGGGGCCGACGGCTCACTTCGGCAGCTCCCTCTCGGCCAGGCAGGAGCTGGCCCGGGGACGCTCAGCGCGCGGGTCCCGGCCGGCCGGTGGGAGCTCGAGGCGCTCGAGCTCGACGAGCCCGCCGGCCTCCAGGCGACCAACGGCCACCAGAACGCCGAAAACCCGGCCGCCGCGACGCAGTTCACGACGACGGTCAGGCTGGGGCCGCTGGTTGCAGGGTCTTCGGCGCGGGGCGCGGCGTTGACGGTTCCGCTCGCGGGCTGGCGAGGCGTCGGCGCGGCTGTGGCGGGCGGCGCGCCGCAGGGTGGCGGAGCTGGGCCGCGCGCCGTGGCGGTCGTTCGGTTCTCCGAGACCGGGCAGCCCGGCATTGTCCGCCCGCTTCAACCGAGCGACTACCGCCCGGTTCCAGTTCTGACCGATCCTCAGAGCGCCGCTGCGGCCGGGCGCGACGGACGGCTGGCGCTGACGATCGACGGCCTGCCGGTGCCGGCGCGGGTGGTGGGAGTGCTGGCGCGGTTCCCCAGCCTCGATGGCGGCGCCGCCGGGTTCGTCGTCGCCGATGAGGCAACGCTGGCCTCCGCCCTCGACGCGAGCCTGCCGGGTCAGGGACGCCCGGACGAGCTGTGGATCGCGACCCCACGCCCCGGTCGGCTGCGCGCCGCGCTGCAGAGCGGGCCGCTGTCGCAGCTCGGCGTCCAGTTCCGGGCAGATCTCGAGAGACAGCTGCGAAATGCGCCGATCGCTCGCGGCGTGCTCGGAGTGCTGATCGCAGCGGCCATCGTCGCGGCGGTGCTCGCGCTGGTCGGGCTGGTGGTGGCGATGCTCGGCGCCGCCCGCGACCGACGCGTCGAGGGTGACCTGGTCGCGCAGGGGGTCGGGCCGCGGGCGCTCACACGCGAGCTCCGTGTACGAATGACGATCGCCGGCGTGCTGGGAGTCATTGCCGGCCTCCTCATCGGGCTGGTGCTCACACTGCTCGCAGTCGGCGGCGTGCAGGCGTCCTGGACCGTCGCCGCGCCGAACCCGCCGCTCATTGCCGTGACCCCCGCCGCCGAGCTGTTCGCGTGGGTCGCCGGCGGTGCGGCGCTGGTAGCGATCGTGGCATGGCTGGCCGGTACGACCGTGTCCGTGCGAAGGACCGCGGCATGAACACCGTCGAGCTGCGCGAGGTGTTCTGCGTGCATCGCAGCGATCAGGGCGACGCAGCCGCACTCCAAGGGACCACGCTTACCGTCTCCCGCGGCGAGATCGTGTGCGTGCTCGGTCCGAGCGGCGCCGGCAAGAGCACCCTGCTGCGGGTGATCGCCGGGCTGCAGCGGCCCTCCGCCGGCATCGCGAACGTGCTTGGCAGCGATATCGGCCGTATGTCCGCGCGGCGCAGCTCCGCGCTGCGCCACGCGCAGATCGGCTACCTCGACCAGCGCTCGGACTCGATGCTCGCTCCCGACCTCCCGGCGCAGGCCGCGGTTGAGCTGCCACTCGCGCTGCGCGGCGTGCCGCCTCAGAGGCGACGAGCGCGTGCCCGCGAGCTGCTGGCGGCGGCGGGGCTCGACGAGCGCGCCGCCGCCCTCCCCGACCAGCTGTCGGGAGGCGAGCGTCAGCGCCTCGCGCTGTGCGCAGCGCTGGCACACAGGCCCGCGCTGCTGCTGGCGGACGAGCCGACCGGCGAGCTCGACGCCGCCTCCGCGGCGACCGTTCACGCGCTGATCGAGTCGCTTGCCCGCGGCAGCGACACGACTGTCGTGCTCGTTACGCACGATCCCGCGGCCACGACGATCGCCGACCGGACCGTCAGCATCCGTGACGGGCGGATCGTCGAGGATCGTCGCGACGGGCAACAGGCGCTGGTGGTCGGGCGCGGGGGCTGGCTACAGCTCCCGGCGCCGCTGCTTGCGGCCGCCGGCATCGGCGAGCGCGCGACGGCGACCACCGTCAGCGCCGGCGTACTCGTGTCCTCGGCGGGGGGTGACGGGCAGCCGGTCGGCGGTGCGGCGGCGGGCGGTCCGCCGATGGATGGTCCGCCGTTGGGCTCTCGGTCCACGTCGCTCGCCGCGACCAACGGGCGCTGGGATGCGGCCCGCGCCGAGCTCCGCGGGGTCTCGCGCAGCCGTGGTGCCGGCGCCGGCCGCAGGCGCGTGATCGACAAGCTGTCGCTGTCGATCGCGCCGGGCCGGCTCACGGTCGTCACCGGCCGCTCCGGGGCAGGGAAGAGCACCCTGCTGCGGATGCTCGCGGCGCTCGACCGCCCGGACGAGGGCGAGCTGTCGATCGCCGGCGCAGCCGTGCACGAGTACGGCGAGGAGCAGCTGGCCCGGCTGCGACTCGATCGCATCGGCTACCTCCCCCAGGAGCCCTCGCCGATCGGCTTTCTCGCGGCCGAGGAAAACGTCCTGCTGGCCCTGCGCCTGCGCGGCTGGACCGTTCGCGATGCCTCCGAGCGGGCGGCCGTCGCGCTCGCGCAGGTGGGGCTCGCGGACCGGGCGCGCCAGCGCGTGGCGCGCTTGTCAGCGGGCGAGGCCCAGCGTGTGGCCCTGGCGAGAGCGCTCGCCAGCGCCCGCGGGCTGCTGATCGTCGACGAGCCGACCTCGCGGCTTGACGAGGCGGCCGCGGAGGCGGTCGCCGAACTGCTCGCCACCGCAGCCGGCCAGGGCCGGCAGACGGTCGTCTGCGCAAGCCACGACCCGCAGGTGATCAGGCGGGCGGACGAGGTGGTGGGGCTGTGAGGGGCGGGCGGCAGGCCGAACCGCGTGTTAGCGTTCACAAGCCCAGCCTGCACCCCGAAAAGGCGAGGAACGTCCGCGGATTTCGGGAACTGAGACGCCAAGTGGTCGCTCAGCCGCCATTTCCCGCTTCGGTTCGCAGCCCCGGCGACCGATCCGCCGCCCGCAAGGCGCAAAACCAACTATGTGAGCGCTCACACGCACCCTGTCAAGGCGCCGAACCAGGACCCCCCACCCCCGCGCAGCTCGCCCCCTGTACCAAACCCCCAACCCCGGTGTACTTGTGATGCATAGTTCGACAGTCGTCGTACCAATGCTATAATTCGATGCATATCGAACCTAAAAGGAGACTCAGCTGAGCACTCGTGAAGTCCATGGCCGCCGTTCGCACGGCGACCATCTAAGTACCTCCACCAACGCCCGCGCCACGGCCAACGCCCGCCCCACGGCCACGGCCCGCCAGGCACGCCGCCGTAGCGCCCACGCGGGCGAGCGGCTCGACCGCGCGCGCCCGGAGACACCCGAGCGCGAGACCGGCACGCCCGAGTCGCTGGAGCTGTTCCTGCGCCGGGCCAGGGTGCATCCGCTGCTGACTGCGGCCGAGGAGATCGAGCTGGCAAAGCGTGTCGAGCGCGGTGACCTAGAGGCCAAGGAGCGGATGATCAACTCCAACCTCCGGCTCGTGGTTTCCCAGGCGCGCCGCTACCAGGGCCACGGCCTGCCGATGGAAGACCTCGTGCAAGAGGGGATGTTCGGTTTGATCCGCGCGGTCGAGAAGTTCGACTGGCGACGCGGTTTCAAGTTCTCTACCTACGGAACGCTTTGGATCCGCCAGGCGATGCAGCGAGGCCTGCAGAACCACGGCCGGACGATCCGGCTGCCGGTGCACGTCGCCCAGCGCGAGGTGAAGGTCCGCAAGATCGCCGGCGAACTCGCGACCAAGCTTGGACGCGAGCCCACCGACGAGGAGCTCGCCGAGGCGGCAAAGCTGTCACTTGACGAGGTCGGCGAGATCCGCGATCTCGCTCGCGGCCTGGCGAGCCTCGACCAGCCGATCGGCGAGGACGGCGACTCGGTGTTCGGTGATCTGCTGCCGAGCGAGCGGCCCGATCCCGAGCAGGAGGTCGCGGCAGCGGACCGTGACCGCAGGGTCAACGACGTGGTCGAGCAGCTGCCCGAGGCGGAGCGCAACGTGATCCGCCTGCGCTTCGGCCTCGACGGGAAGGAACCGCGCACGCTGCGGCAGACCGGACGCGAGCTCGGGATTCCGCTGGAGCGGGCGCGCGAGCTCGAGCAGCGGGGCCTCACCAAGCTGGCGAGGACGCCCGAGCTCGAGGGCCTGCGCGAAGCGGCCTAACCAGCCTCACGGGGGCGCTTCGGCGCCCCCGTCGCTTACGCTGACGCGATGCGCAACCGCCTCCCGTTGGCGCTCCTTGGGCTTGCCGGGTCGCTGCTGATCGCGCTCGTCGGACCGCGGCTGACCGATGGCAGCGGCGTCAGCTGGTGGTACCTGGTCAGGCTGGGTTCGGGCCGACGCGCCAGCGAGCTCGTGTTCTACGCGGGAATGGTCATGCTCTGCGCAGCATGGCTCGCGCTTGGACGGGGGGTGGGGGAGCTCTCGCCACGGCAGCTGTGGGCGATCGGGGCACTGTGGTGCCTGCCGCTGCTCGCCGGGCCCGCGCTGTTCAGCCGTGACGCCTACAGCTACCTGGCACAGGGCACGATTGCGCATCTTGGCCTCAGCCCGTACCACGATCCGCCGCTCGTGCTTGGCCATCTCGGGCACGGGCAGCTGCTGAATGCGGTCGGCTCCTTCTGGCGCAAGACGACTGCGCCGTACGGGCCGCTGTTCCTGGCGCTCGTTCGATCGATCGTGAGCGTCACCGGCTCGAGCCTGATCGCCGGCGTCATGCTGATCCGTCTGCTGGATCTCGCGGGCATCGTGCTCCTCGCGCTGTTCGTCCCCCGCCTCGCGCGTGCGCTGGGCGCCGATCCCGCGCGCGCGACCTGGATCGCTGTGCTCAACCCACTGGTGCTGCTCGAGCTGATCGCCGCCGCGCACAACGACGCCCTCCTGGTCGGGCTGATGGTCGCCGGCGTGACGCTGGCTCTCGAGCGCCGCCCCATCCTGGGAATCGCGCTGTGCGCGGTCGCCGCGACGATCAAGGTGCCGGCGATCCTCGCCGTGGCGTTCATCGCGGTCGCGTGGGCCCGGACGGCACCGGCGGCGCGCGAGCAGCTGCCGAAGCTGCTTGCAGCCGGGGCGAGCGCGGCCGCGATCATCGTCGCGATCACGATCGTCTCGGGCCTCGGGTTTGGCTGGATCTCGACCTCTGTGTTCTCGACCCCGGCCAAGGTTCAGCTCGCGATCACCCCGGCGACCGCCTTCGGGTGGACGATCGCCCACGGCCTGCGCGCGGTCGACATCGTGATCGGGCGGCGAGCCTTCGAGCGAACGCTCGGCGAGATCGCGTTCGTGGTGAGCGCGCTCGCGGCGCTGTGGCTGCTGTGGCGCACGCGCTTCGCGAACCTCGTCCGCTATCTCGCTCTGATTCTGCTGGCGTTTGCGCTCGCCGGCCCTGCCACCTGGCCGTGGTACCTGACGTGGGGGCTGGTCCTGCTGGCCGCCCTGCCGGCGGCGCAATCGTTCCGTGCGCTCGCGCCGGCGATCGCCGCAGCGGTGTTCGCGGTCAAGCCGAACGGGATCCTGGCGCTGCCGCTCGGTAGCTCACCGCTGGTTGTCGTGGTCTACCTGCTGTCAGCGGCAGCGGGGTGGTACCTCTGGCGCCAGCAGCGCGACAGCCGCGACGTATCCGGCGCGCTGGCCGTGGGATGAGCACCCTGCGCTCGCGCGGCGGCCGCGAGCCGTCGCGCTTGTGGACGATCGCCGTCGTCAGCGGGCCGGCCGCCCTCGCAGCGGCCCTCTGCTTCTACGAGATCACCACGCGCAGCCTTGGTTTCGACGAGTCCGCGAGCGTCACGATCGCCGCTCAGCACGGCCACCGGCTCTACTCGGCGATCGCGCACGACGGCGGCAACATGTCGGGCTACTACGTGCTGCTGCACGTACTGCTCACGGTTTTCGGCCACGGCCAGCTGCTCGTTCGAATCCCGTCCGCCATCGCGATCGCGGCAACAGCCGGGCTGGTCGCGGGGCTCGGACTTCGCCTGTTCGACCGGCAGGTTGCGCTCGCGGCCGGCCTGCTGTCGGCGGTCAGCCTCCCCTTGGTGTTCTGGGGCCAAGCCGCGCGCGGCTACGCGCCGATGGTCACGCTTGCCACAGCATCGGTTCTGTCGTTCGTGGTGCTCGTCGAGCGCAGCGAGGGCCGCGGCCGGTCGCCCGTCATCCCGTTCGTCGCCTACGTGATCACGACCGCACTCGCTGTCTACATGAGCTTCACCGCGGTGCTCGTGCCGGTCGCGGAGCTGGTCGTGCTCGCGACCCGCCGCGAAATGCTGTCCCGCGCCCTCAAAGCAGCGGTGATCTGCGTGCTGTGCTGGATCCCGCTTGTGGTGCTGGCAGCCGGTCGCGGCACCGGCCAGCTGTTCTGGGTGCCACGCCCCTCGCTAACGGGCGAGAAACAGGTGCTCGAGCTGCTCACCTCCGCCGGCCTTCAGCCGAGCTTCCGCAACACGAGCACGACGTGGGTGCTGGCGGTCGTGACGGTCGCGCTCGTGCTGCTCGCCGCCTGGCGTGCCGGGCGCGCGCGGCTCGGACGCGAGCGCGCCTGGCCAGCGACCCTGCTGCTTTCGTGGCTGGTGGTGCCGATCGCTATCGCCTGGATCGAGTCGCTGTTCGCCCCTCCGATCTTCCTGCCGCGCAATCTGCTGGTGTCGGTGCCGGCGGTGTCGTTGTTGCTCGCATGGGTGGTGATGCACCCCCGGCTCCCGATGCTCGCGGGGCTCGTCGCGCTCGCGGCCCTCCTGGCGCTGCGGGCGCTTCAGCTCGCGCCGAGCTACGGCGTCTCGCCCGAGGACTGGCGAGGGGCCACCGCGTACGTGCTGGCGCACGCTGGCCGGCGCGACTGCATCGCGTTCTACCCAAGCGACGGACGGATGGCGTTTCAGTACTACCTCGGCACCCGCGCACTCGCCGCCCCGCGCCCGGTGCTGCCCGCGCTTCGCTTCGGCGTGGTACGGCCGTTCGTCGAGGAATACGCGTCGCTGAGCCCTGCGCAGCTCAGAGGCCTCGCGCCGCGCTGTCCGCGCATGTGGTTCGTCTCGAGCCACGAGGGGCAGCGAGACGGTCCAGCCGGGTCGAAGGCCAACTACGCCCGCTACCTGGCGCTCCGCTCTGACCTTCACCGCGTGTACGCGCGCACCAGGACGAACGCCTTCGGCTACGCGGCGGTGATCCGCGTCGAGCTGCTCCAGCGCTGAGATCTCAGGGGCGCAGCGTCGTCCCGATGAACGAGAACGCGCTCAGCTGGCCGAGCAGCAGCAGGTTGATGCCTAGCGCCAGGGCGTACCAGCGCCCCGCCAGGTAATGACCTAGGACGAGGATCGCCGGAAACGCAGTGATCAGCAGCCGCGGGTTCGGCCAAGTCTGCTCGGAGGTAACCATCAGGAAGCTGATTCCAAGCGTCCACACCAGCGCTTCGACTGAGACCGCGCGGCGCTGGCGGAACAGCAGTACGAGCAGCACGACCAGCAGGATCGCGCCGGCGACGCCGACAACCATGTTCATGTTGATCGTGGGGTGGTTGAAGTGGGTGAACGAGATCTGTGAGGCGAGATTGCGAACGAGGTGCACGAGCGCCAGCGGGTCCGTTCGCTCGTCCCAGCCGTAGTGCTGCGCGATCATCGTCGCGAACGGCGTGCCGGTCCAAGCCCACAGGAAGATCGCGAACGACCCGACGCCGGTGAGCGACAGCAGCGGCGCCGCCAGCGCGCGGCGCGCGGTCGGCCACCCGTCTCTTCGCAGCACCACCACCACCGACGCCACACACACGAGCACCAGCACCGACGCCTCGGGCTCGCATGCGGTGGCGAGCCCGGCGAGCACGCCCCCGAGCAGCCACCGTCGCCGCTCGAGCGCGAGGATGCAGCCGGCCGCGAGCGGCAGCAGGATTCCCTCGGCATACACCATCGAGAACACCACCGATCCGGGAAAGGCGCAGAAGATCAGCGCCGCGCGCCGGCCGCTCTGCTCGCCCCACCAGCCGCTCGCCAGTCGCTGCACGAGCACGGTCGCGATGACGCCACCGATGGTCGAGACAATCACCCCGGCGACCGTGATCGACCACACCATCGAGTGCCCGGTCGCCCAGTGCAGCGGATACGCAACCGCCCTGATGACGATCGGGTACAGCGGAAAGAAGCCGAGGGTCGAGCGCGCGTGCAGCGCCACGGTCGGGTAGCCGGCGTTGGCGACCCATCGGTACCAAAGCCCATCCCAGTTGGCGAGCTCGTGAGTGAACGAGTGGTGGTGGGCGATGCTGTTGGCCAGCGCGACCACGAGCAGCAGCACTCGCGTTCCCAGGTAGAACAGAATCGCGGTGCGAAATGGGCGGACCGCAGCGCCCACGCGCGCCGCGCGACGCGGTGCCGGCAAGGCGGTGTCCGCTAGCGCGATCGCAGGCGGCTGGAGCTGTTCGGTGGCGCTCTCCACGACACCGCAGTCTGCCAATGCACCGCCCCCGGCGCGGCGCCCGGAGGATCAGGATCTCCCCCGGGCCGGACGCCGCCTAGTGGTTCACGAGCGGCTTGTACTTCCGGCACGGCTCGTTGCGAAGGCTCGGGCACCGTGGCAGCCCGCTCGGTACGCTCACCCCGGAGATGACCGGAAGCACGAGCGCCGACGGCATCGTCTTCGAGAACGCAACCGAGACGCTGGCCTTGCCGCGCGGGACCGTGTGGCTGAACGACCAGACCGGCTGCACGCCGTTTGGCGCCGCAATCGTGAGGCGGATCCGCGAGCCGGCGCGATACACGTGCCCTTCGTAGTACAGCGGGATCACGACCTCGACGAACCTGTTCCTCGGCAACGGCTGGACGCTGGACGCCAGCTCGTTCGGGATCGGCTCGAGCAAGGTGCTGCGCTGTTTGAAGAGGTTGTTGGCACTGGTTGCGAGCTTGCGCTCGCTCGCGCGCATCCAGCCGTCCTGCACGAACGTTTCGTTGCCGTCCGGACGCACCTCGCTGACGGTCGCCTGCAGGTCGAGGTCGGAGGTGGAGGCCTTCACCCACACGTGCACCGCGCCCGCGCCGATGACGGTAATGGTCTTCTTCAGCGGGGCTGACACGTAGGACACGGCGGTGCCGGCAGGATTCTGCTTCCACTTCCATTGCCACTGCGACGCGTTGCCCCACAGGCCGCCGCCGCCGGTGTTCCCCGGGTAGTCGGTCAGCGGCAGGGCCCGCGCATTCGAGGTGTAGTGGTTGACCCCCTTACGGCCAGCGGGGTGCTCGCCGAGCTTTCCCCCCGCCGCCAGGTACCAGAAGCGCGCGGTCGTGCCCGGAATCGGAAGCTTCGGGAAGGAGCGCTCAAACGCGGGGTAGGGGTCTCCAGGGTTTTGATTGCCGTTGGGCGACTTGCCCGCGCCGTTGTCGAACAGGACTCGGATCTCCGGCAGCTTCTCGAATGCGCTGAGCGCACCCGAATAGGTGGGGATCTCCTGGATCGGGTCGGGCGGCAGCGTGTCCTCGTCACTTTGCGGCAGGCCCATCGCGGCCTGGTAGACCACCGGGGCGGCCGCCCGCGGAAGCGCCTGGTTGACCAGCGGTGCTTTATGCGCGACGAACAGCTCGAGGAAGTCGTACCAGCGGTCGTAGGTGTACGGGTCAAGCGAATCGATGTGTGCGCCGTTGGTGAACGTGAACCACTTCCACCTCGCACCGGTGAAGTGCTCGGCGAGATCCGCGCAGTGCCCGCCGGTCTGCTCGTCCTCCCACTGACACGCCATGAACGTCGGCGCCTTGATCTTGTGCACGAACGTGATCGGATCGAGTGGATCGGCGATCCTGGCGATGTAGTGCGTGTTGGCATGGATCTTGGCGCTGAGATCCGCAGCCTCGCCGTGCAGGACCTGGTTGGCCTTGCAGGTCGCGTCGCCCTGCTTGATCCGCTGATATGCGTAGGGCTGTCCGCCGTGGGGGCCGGCCGGCCTTGCCTCGTACTGGCGCTGCTCGGCCCAGGCCACCGCAAAGCCCGTGTTCAGGATCCCGCCCGGGTACAGGGTGGTCGCGGTCGCGTCGATCACCGACAGCGGAGAGATCGCCTCGAGGTGGGGCGGGTCGAGTTGGGCGGTGAACAGTTGGCTGATGCCGCCGTAGGAGATGCCCATCATCCCGACCTTGTGATCGAGCACCCACGGCTGGCGCGCGATCGTCTCGATCACGTCGTAGCCGTCGAGGTTCTGCAGCGGCTCGAAGAAGTCGTACGCCCCGCCGGAGCAGCCGGTCCCGCGCATGTTCACGTCGACGACCGCGAAGCCCATCAGGTTCGCCAGCACCGCGATCCCGTTGACCGGCCCGGCTGGGTCGGCGTACCCGTAGCCCGAGTACTCGATCAGAGTCGGATATGGGGGGGCGTACGCAGGGCCCTTGGGGATCGGCGTGCCCGGCGGCAGGCCCGGCTCACCCGCCGGACTGGTCGGCGGATGCACGTCGATCGCCAGCTTGATCCCATCCCGGGTCGTCAGGTAGGTGTAGCCGTTGTCCGGGATCGACTGCCTGTAGATGCCGGGGTCCCACGGCGCCGCACGGTCGGAGTGGACGGTGATCGGCCCGGATTCGGTGCCGTTGGAATCAAGGCGCACGCGATAGCCCTTGCCCGGCGGCACGTTGCGAAACAGCAGCCCGCCCAGCGAGTCGGCCCGCTGGGTGTAGAGCGTCCGGCCCCGGCGCGTGAGCAGCGACATCCGCGCATACGGCTTTAGTCCAGTCACGTAGACCTGCTCAGCGCTGCCGTGGGCGCTGAACCTGTGAGCCGATGCACGAGCGGCGAGCGCGCTGGCCGGCGTGGCCGGGAGGGCTGAGACGAGCGTGAAGGCGAGCGCAAGCGTCAGTAGCGTCCTGGGCCACTGCCTCAACCAATCGACCGCTGGGACAGCCCGATTCACCCCGACCACTTTTCCACATTCCGGCTGAACGCGCGCCGGTCGGACGCAGACTGGTTGTCAGCTAGCGCACATCCCGAGTGGCTCGGGGTGACATCCGCGTCGTAGCGGACGTCGACCCAGACGTCGCCGCCATCAACTCGTGGGGAGCCGGACCAGCGTCGCTGCCGCCGAGTTCCCTGGGCTCGTCGGTGGTGATCGCGTGGCGGCCGTTCACATCGACGTGGTGGCGCAGCGTGCCGCTGACCGACCTTGCACTCGCCGTGAACATGTACTCAGCTTCCTAGGACTGCACGAGTCTCACATCCGGGAGAACCCGGCGTGCTCAGCTGGACAAATACGAAAGCCGCCGACTGTGGCGAAGCGGCGCGGCGGGTGGGCTCTTCAGCGTGTCGCGGCGGGGACGACCGGTGCGGTCACCTCGTCGCGAGCCTCGCCTCGCCACGCGCGGTGGGCTAGCACCCCCGTCGCCGAAAAGATCGCCAGTGCGTTCAGGCCGTGCAGCAGCCCGACAACCGGAGCGGAGGTCGAGACGAGCCCGAGGATGTACTGGAGCACCCCGAGCCCGAAGATCAGCACGACGAACTGGACCGGCGCGACACGTCCCGCGGCGGTGACGATCAGCAAGATCAGCATCAGCAGCACGATCACGGTGCCGAGGATCCCGTGCGCCGTGAAGTTGTTTTCGATCGTCTTCTTCGAGATCGCCGCGTGCTCGGCCTTGTGCACCGAGTCAAACGCGCCAAACGCCGCGAGCGCGACCTGGACCACGACCGCACCGAACAGAACCGCCGTCAACCACCGGTAAGCGCTACGCACGTCGTGCAGCATAAGCGGTGACTCGGATCACACGGGGGGTTTCCAGGCCCGAGTGTGAGGCGATGATGACCCCGTCAATGCGGGGCTCCACACGCGGGTCGAGTGCCAACCCGTCGGCCCTGCGCCGGATCCTTGCAGGTGCTTGCGGTGGTGGCGGATCGGTGGTCGGCAGCCTCATGCTGGGCTGGCTTTCGTGGGTGGTGGTCGAGCGACCCGCTGTACGTTTGGCGGCGCGAGCGACGGCAGCGCACGTACGCTCGGCGTGACCCCAACGGCATCCGTGTGGGCTCGTCCGTTCATGCATTCGCTTCGACATGCGCGCGCTCGCTCGTAATGGGCAGAACTGCTGCAAATTCCCGCGGGATCTATCCGCAGGTCCGATTAGCCTGCCGACGTCATAAGCAGCACCGACGTCGATCGCCTGGGGCCTTCTATAACGCGCTCGCTTCGAGGAGAAGGGCTGGATTTCGGTTCGGGAGCAGCGGCTCGCGTCCGTGACCCGGACGATCGCCGGGTCGAGCCGATCGAGCCCGGGTGACGATCGCCGACGCATTCCCCGCCCGAGCACCAGCCGCGATCCCGAGGCGCCGCGAGCATTCGTCTGCACTCAGTTCGGTGGCCGCGATCATCGCGCTGGCCACCGCGATTGGGTTGGTGCTCCGTCTTTATCGGCTGACACGGCCGGGTTACCTACTGGGGGCACCTGAATACGACGACGGCGAGTACCTGGGCACGGCGATCCGGTTCGCCGCTGGCGTCATGCCCTATCGGGACTTCATCATCTTGCAGCCACCGGGCGTCGCCGTCCTGATGGCGCCGTTGGGATTCCTGGCCCAGGTCACCGGGAGCGCAACGGCGATGGTGGTGGCGCGGATCCTGACCGTGCTGGCCGGAACCGCCAGCATCCCGCTCGCCGGGCGGCTGGTTCGTCACCAGGGGCCGGTGGCGGTGGCGTTGTGTTGCGGGATTCTGGCCGTGTTTCCGGACGCCATCAATGCTTCCACGACGCTGTACCTCGAACCCTGGGTCGACGTCTTCGTGCTCTTGGGCGCCTTGGCGCTGTTCGACGGCGATGCAACAGCGGCGAGCGGCAAGCGGCTGGTCTGGGGAGGGGTGGCGGTGGGGCTGGCGGGGGCGATCAAGGCCTTTGCCGTGTTCCCGGCGCTGGCCTGGTTCGTGCTGGTCGCGGCCCATCGGCAGGGGCGTCGCGGGACCTTCTACCTGGTTGGCGTCGTCGCCGGCTTCGCAATCCCGGTGGCGCCATTCGTCACCCTGGCCCCTCGGCGCGCCTTTAACGCGGTGATCCTCGTCAACCTCCATCGCGACGTGGTCCGCATTCCCGTGGCCAGCCGTCTCGGCAGCCTGTTCGGGCTGGCTTCCCTCAACCTTGGACCGTCCGGCGTGGACGTGGCGGCACTGGTCATTGGGCTTGCCATCGCCGCCTGCCCACTCGCAGCCACGCTCCTGACCCGACGGCTGCCACCTGCGCTCGAGCAGTTCGCCCTGCTGGCGGCCTTCCTATCGCTGGTGGCGTTCCTCGCGCCCACGGGCTACTGGCCGCACTACGCGGCGTTCTTCGCCCCGTTCCTGTCTCTATCGGTGGCGTTGCCGGCCGCGCGTCTGAGCCACGCGGTCACAACCCGGTGGGCGCTTTCCCGCCACCGCCAACGCGCGGTCGCAACAGCCTCGGTGGCCGCCGTGGCGCTGTTCGCAGCGATGGCCCTCAGGGACTACCGGAGCGAGTCGTTGCTACGGGCATACATCCCACCATCCACGCTCCAGCAGGTGATCCCGGCTGGAGCCTGTGTGCTTACGGACATCTCGTCGTTCACGATCATGGCCAACCGGTTCGTGTCCGATGTGCCCGGCTGCTCGCAGATCGTGGATGCGATCGCCACCGACGAGGCGTTCAGCGGCGGACGCAGGGGCGTCAACGGCGCTGGGCGCTACCCGGCGGTGGCGAGGCTGTGGATGGATGCGTTCCGGCACGCCCAGTTCGTCTGGCTTAAGTGCGTCCCTCCTGGCGCGGCCAGTTGCGATCGGAACACCAACAAGCGGATTCCCTGGACGCCGCAGATTCGGGGGTATCTCCTGAGTCATTTCCACCCCCTGCCCGAGCCGGGGGTGTTCATCCGAAACCAGCTGCCTGAGTCGCAACGGGGTATAGCCGATGCAACAGCGCTGCCCGCCGGTTGGCGCTAGCGCGATCAGGACACCACGAACGCGTCGACCGCCACCTGGCTCCCGGTCGAGGAGCTCGAGTGCTTGCCAAGCACGAGGATCTGAAGAGTGTGGGCCGCGTCCGTCAAGCCTGAGATCGAGCGAGCGGCCCGATAGACAACGCTTGAGGCGTAGTTGTTGAAGGTGCCCTTCAGGACGCCGTCGACATACACGGCCGCTTCGCCCATCCGCGGGCCGAGCACCGTCATCCACTTGATCGCGGTCCCACGGAAGCTGAAGAGGTACTGAGCGCCGACGTCGTCATCGGTCGCATACGAGCCGCCGATCGCCGAGGAGGCGGTGACTGCTCCCCACGAATAAGTGACCCCGGGGGCGTTCTGCTGGGTGACGGAGCTCCCGACGACGAAGTCATCGACCACCACCTGGGAGTCGGTTCCGGCGGTTGATCCCTTCAGGCCACGGACGACGATCTTCAACACGTGCGCCGCATTCGTGAGACCCGTAATCGCCCGGGTGACCTTGTAGGTCGTCGTCTTCGCGTAGTTGTCGATCGATGCCTTGAGGACATTGTCCACGTACACGTACGCGTCGCCCTGATTGGGGCCGGTGACCGTTTGCCAACTGACAGCGGTGCCCGTGAACGCGAAGCTCGCAGACGCTCCGACGGAATGGTCCTCGCTATAGGACCCGCCTGACGCCGACAGGGACTTGACCGTCGTCCAGAGCGGCGTCGCGGCTGGACTGTTCTGGTCCTGGACAAGGACGCCGCGGAAGCTGTCGGTCGCGGTCGCCAGGACATTGCCGGCCTGATCGGTGATCTGCGGCGAGACGCCGGCCGGGTCGAGCGTGAGCGTGTAGTGCTGACCCGGAACCAGGTGCGATGTCGGTTGGACCGAGACCTTCGTGTAGAAGTTGGTGTCGACGCAGGGTCCGGCCGAACCAGACTGCGGCGTGCAGGTCAAGGTCACGGGAACGGCGACGGCGGGCGCACCGGCTGGGTCCTGAACGAACGTGACTGTCGAGGAGTTGATGAACTCGACGGGCTCGCTGAACGTGACGAGCAGCGGCGCGGTGAGTGTCGCGGGCGGGGTGACCGTCGCGGTCGGCGGGACCGTGTTGATCGTCCAGGTGTAGCTGAGCGGCGTGCTCCCGTACCCGGCCTGGTTGAACGCCTGGACGGTGAACGTATGGTGGCCGTTGCTCAGGCCTGGCAGCGTGATCGGCGACGGACAGTTGAGGCTCACCACCGCGCCGTCGAGCGAGCACGCAAACGTGGAGCCGTCCTCGTTCGAGGTATAGGCGAACGTCGCGGAGGTGTTGTTCGTAATCGCGGGCGGGGTCTGCGTCAGCGACACCATCGGCGGCGTCGTCGCGCTCGATGTGCCGAGGTTATGGGTGTCGATCAGGTCGACGACCTGATTTCCAGCGCTCGCCGTCGTGAGGCCTCCCGAAGCCTCGACGACCCCCGTGACCAGCAGCGTCCCCGGTGGAACCAGGTCACCGAGCTTGAACGACAGCCCGCTGAAGGTGACCGTTGCAGGAGCGGTTGTGCTCGCCGCGGTGACGGGGAAGATCGCGACCGTCTGCGCGGGAGCTGTGATCGAGCCACTCGGTGTGGCCACGACCATCGCCGAGCTGTTGACCGTCGGGGTGCCGAGCGTAAGCCCGCTGCCCGGGGTGACCGATGGTGTCGGAATGGAAGCGAACGTCGTGCGGTAGGCCGCGATCTGTGTTGCGTACGGGCTGATCAGCACCAGGCTGCTGCCGACCGGAGTGGAGCCGGTGTTCGCCTCGGTGTAAACGACGTTGGCACCGTTGAAGGGCGTGGTGTTCTCCGACGGGATCGACGCGAGCGTGGTCGAGAAGGTTCCAATGGTCGGCGTCGCGGCGATTGTCGCGTTGGTCACGACCTGCTGCGTGAACGCGCTCCCAGCCTCGCCCGAGGCGAGGAGCTTGACGTCCTGGCCAGGGGTCGCAGAGCCACTGACGTCGTAGTAGATCGGGCCGATCACGATCGTCGACGCGGTGACTCCGGGGTTGGCGACGTTCCAGGTCGCGACCGTGTCACTTCCATTGAGCGTCGCCGTCGCGTTGGCGAGCGAGACGCTCCCGCTCGTGACAGTCGCGATCGGCGGGTTTGCGGCGGTGAACGTGACCCCCGAGGTCTGCAGCTGCACGGAGATCGTGTCGTTTCGCTGCAGGCTTCCAGCGGTGGCCGCGATCGTCACGTTCCCTGCTGGTTGGGCCGTTGTGCTGAGGGCCAGGGGCGGCGCTCCGGCGGCGGTGGTGGTGGTGTTGCCTCCGACGTTGGCCACGGCAACACGTCCGGGGAAGACCACCGCGGTGCCGACATCCGGTCCGGCGGTGACAAGGGCCGAGAGCGTCACCGTGCCGAGCGGCGCCTCGGCGGTGTTGACGACGATGTTCGAGATCGTGATCGTCGAAGCCGAACCGTTGGAGGGGTCCGCGGTCACGACGTGGACCTGGAACGCGGTGTCGTTCTGATTGACGGTGGTGCTGTTCACACCGGTGACGGAGACGCTCATACTGCCACCTGCGGCGTAGGGAGTGGCGTCGAGTCCGATGCTGTCTGCCGAACCGTTCGCGTCGCGGAGACTCAGGGTGATGACGTCGCCGGCGTGGAAATAGTCCTTCGCCGGCTCTGTGATCGCGACGTTACCGACGGCTTGATTTGTCGCGGTGGACGGCACGGTCGGCGTGCTCTGGGCGGCGTACGCAGCACGCGAGGCCGTCGTCACGTTTCCGTCGCTGACGGTGACCGGACCAACAAGCGTGTTGGCCGTGTCGGAGACGAGGACCTTGTCGTTGCCGGTTGCTGCGGCCCCGTCGACGGCAGCCGTCAAGCCGGAAAGGGTCAGCACGCCAGGGAAGCTTCCCGAGCTGGAGGCGGTGATCGTCACCTGCATCTCGTCGGTGAGGGAGCCGCTGCTGCTGGCGACCGAGACGGTGGCGGCGAGACCGTTCGTGCCGCTGACTGTGCCGGCCGTGGAGAAGTGCAGGGTCGACGCGCTGGCCGAGTCCTCGAACCGGTAGGTGATCACGTCGCCGACTTGGAGCTGACCTGGCGCGGCTTCCGTAATCGTGAGGTCTCCGAGCGGCGCGCTCTGCCCCTGTACCAGCGGGAAGTTGTTGACCGCCGCGACTGTCGGCGCGCTCGATGCGAACGCTGGAAGGGCACCGGCGATCCCGAGCATCCCGAGCAAGACCAGCAGCAACAGCATGCCGGCGCGCAAACGCACGAGCCGTGTCCTATTCACCACCCACCTCGATCCTTCTCCGCAATGCTCAGGGCACCTGGCGATGCCAGCAGACATCGGCGCGTGTGGTCGATTCCTTTACTTTCGTCGCATTTCCATCGACCCCTTCCGGTCGCGGGGCGCCTCGGCGAGCGCGCACGGCAACGCAAACCTCGGCTCCGCGAAAACCGGCTCCACACCACCCCGTTGCAGGGCAATCCCCTATGGGCGATCCAGGACTCGAACCTGGGACCTCTTCCTTATCAGAGAGCTCTAAAGGTGAAACGGGCGACCACGAGCGTCCGGCCGAGGGCACGAATGACCTGCAAATGCGCCTGTTCGACCTCGGCGGGCTCGACCGGCCGTGACCGCCGTTTGTCGAGCTGGTGTGTCCGTTTTGTGTCCGCGTCCGGCAGGTCGCTGGCCGTGCTGACCATCGGCAAGCTGGGGGCAAGCCGCAAGCAACTGGAGTACTACGAGCAGCAGGTCGCGGCGGGCATCGAGGACTACTACGCCGGCCGGGGCGAATGCGCCGGCGCGTGGCGCGGGAGCGGGACCGCCGCGGTTGGGTTGACGGCAGGCGGACACGTGGCGCGCGACTCGTTCATGGCGCTGATGCACGGGCGAAATCCGGTCGACGGGGCCGTGCTGCGGCCGATGGGGGCGTGCTCGACGGTCGCGGCGCTGGACCTCACCTTCTCGGCCCCCAAGTCGGTCAGCGTTCTGTTCGCGATCGCCAACGAGGGCGTATCGGCGGCATTGCTTGACGCGCACGAGCGGGCCGTTGACGCGGCGCTGGCGTACCTCGAGCGGGAGGCGTGCTTCACCCGGCGAGGTCACGGCGGCGCGGAGCGCGTGCGCGGTGAGGGATTCATCGCGGCGTGCTACCGGCACCGCATGTCTCGCGCGGGCGACCCGCAGCTGCACTCGCATGTCGTGGTGGCGAACATGATGCGCGCGCTGGGCAGGTACACCGCCCTGGATGCCCACTCGCTGTATGAGCACAAGTCGGCGGCTGGAGCGTTCTACCGCGCGGTGCTGCGCGCGGAGGTTCGAGAACGGCTGCCGTGGGTGACGTGGCGCGAGGTCGGCCGAGGGCTGTTCGAAATCGACGGCATCCCGGACGCGGTGCTGCGTCACTTCTCTCAGCGTCGGGTGGAGATCGAAGAGCGAGCGATGGAGCTAGCCAGTAGCGGTGGGCTATCGCGGCAACGGATGCAGGGGATCGCGCTGGCGACCCGGCGGGCCAAGGAGCACGACGTCGACGGCTCGACCTGGCGGCAGCAGGCGGCGGCTCGTGCAGCCGAGCACGGGTTTGGCCGAGCCGGGCTGCGTGCACTTCAGGATCGTGGCGTCGTCGCCGCCCGCGAGCCCGATCTGGAGTCGTGCTTCGCGCGGCTGTCCGGTCCCGAGGGTCTGACGCAGATGCACAACGCGTTTGCGCGTCGGCACGCGTTGGCCGACATCGCCGGCGTCTTTCGCCAGGGCGGAACTGCCGCACAGCTCGAGACAGCCACGAGCCAATACCTCGACGATCCAAACGTCCTGCTGCTTAGCGTCGACCGTGACAACACCACCCAGTACACGACCGTCGATTTGCTGGCACGCGAGCGGGAGATCGTCGAGGGAGCCCGGCGCCGCAGCGCTGAACGGGTCGCGCTGCTTTCTCCCAAATTGGTCGACCGCGTCCTGGCGCGCTGCGAGCCGGCGCTCAACCAAGACCAGGCGGCGGCCGTCCGCGCGCTCACGGCGAGCGGTCACGGCATCGATATCGTCGAAGCGTTCGCTGGGACCGGCAAGACGACGATGACCGGCGCGCTGTCCCGCTGTTACGAGCTCGCCGGATGGCGGGTGATCGGCGCGGCGCCGACGGGCCGGGCCGCGCGGCAGCTCCGCGAACTTGCCGGGATCCCGGCCGGCACGATGCACGCTCTAGTGGGTCAGCTCGACGCCACCGAGGGGTTCGCGCCAAGGACGGTGCTGGTGCTTGACGAGGCCGGGATGGCGCCCACGCGGATGACGGCGAGGCTGCTTGCACACGCCGAGCGCGCTGGTGCCAAGGTGATCGCGATCGGCGATCCCCGGCAGCTCGGCTCGGTCGAGGCCGGGGGATGGCTCGCCGCGCTCGCACGCCAACGACCCGCTCCCCAGCTGCACGAGGTGATCCGCCAGCGCGACCTCGACGAGCGGATTGCGCTCGAGGCGCTGCGCGACGGCGATCCCGAGCGCTACCTCGCCCATAAGGAAGACGCGATCACGATCCACGCGGCCGAGCGTGACGCGCTGGAAGCGCTGGTCGAGCAATGGCACGCCGCCCAGCAAAAGCACGGCCTGGCCGCCGCGGTGATGATCGCGCGCGACAACCACACCCGCGAGACGCTCAACCAGGCCGCGCGCACATGCCTGAAGCGGGACGGAGTTCTGGCGGCAAACGGTATCGACGTGGGCGGCCGCGAGTTCGCCAAAGGCGACCGCGTGATCGCCCGCCGCAACAACCGCCATCTCGACGTCGATAACGGCACGCTTGGCACGGTCGTTCGACTCTCCTCCCAACACGTCCGCATCCGAACAGACGCCGGCCAGCTCCGAGAGCTCGACCCTGCCTACGTCGCGGCGCACCTCGAGCATGCCTACGCACTCACCGGCCACGGCGCCCAGAGCGGCACGTTTAGCTGGGCCGGGGTCATCGGCCGCCCCGAGGAGTTCACCTGGGAGTGGGCGTACACGGCGCTCTCGCGAGCGCGCGACCAGACTGCCCTTCACGTCATCGCAGAGCGCGCCGAAAGCGACCACGAACGCGACGACTACGGGCCCGCGGTGAAGGATCGGGGCCACGCCGAGACGCGTCGCGTCCTTTACCGATCGATGCAGCGCTGCGAGATCGAGCGACTCGGCATCGAGCAGGCACAGCCGGAGAGCGAGCTCCGTCGCCGCCTCGCTGAAGCAAACGCTGTGCGTCAGCGCGAGCTTGAACGGCTCGCCGACCTCGATCTGCGAGCTGCGCTGTCACGTCCTCCCCCGCCGGCTCTCCGCGGGCCGCCCACGCGATGGCCGGCGCACCGCGGCCCAGACCACGAGCGCGGACTCGAGCGCTGAGTTCTGCCTTCTGGTAACTGAGAAGTACGGCGCGTCACGGGTCGCGCTCCCGCACCTCGTCCAATCCGCTAGAGATCTTCGGCGAGGGTCGCGTCTCTTTGGCGCTGTAAATTCGGTTCCCGGTGGTGGTTGAGTCTAGGCGGCGGTCACCTCCTGGGGGGTCGTTTCGTCGTTGCCTTGGTATTTGATTCGTTTGAGGTGTTGGCGTTCGAG
>Ga0209810_1000060_pt1:0-155000 | contig 329044 bp, 270 predicted proteins | sample Coa_R1_7_FD_187159 | JGI IMG/M metagenome (GOLD analysis project Ga0209810, IMG submission 187159) | Surface soil microbial communities from Centralia Pennsylvania, which are recovering from an underground coalmine fire - Coalmine... | ecosystem: Environmental > Terrestrial > Soil >...
GATCAGCTTCAGGATAAGGGCGGGTGGGATGGCCGGAAGCGGCCGCCGAGCGCAAGTGATTGCAGGCAGAGGGAAGAAAAAACGGAAAAGCCAGTGAATGCGGGGGCGCGGGGGGGCTCCGGCGAGGCGCAGAGGGGGAACAGCCGATCCCTGGCTGCGGGGGGGGAGGACAGTCGCCGGGATGTGGCGGGCGACGCTGCCGGTCCTTACTGGAGCGAGCCCCGACTGTTCTATCATCATCTGCATAGGAGCCTTATGGCGGACACAATCATTTCTCCGGCCACGCGCGCCGAGAGCGCCGGTCAGGAGCACGTCTTCGGGTTCAACACGCGCGCTCTTCACGCCGGGCAGCGGCCGGATCCGGCCACCGGCGCCCGCGCCGTGCCGATTTACCAAACCACTTCCTACGTTTTCGAAGACACCGAGCACGCCGCGAACCTCTTCAACCTCCAGCGCTTCGGAAACATCTATACGCGCATCATGAACCCCACGACAGCGGTGTTCGAAGAGCGGATGGCCGCGCTGGAGCGCGGCGTGGGGGCGCTGGCCGTGGCGAGCGGCCAAGCGGCGCAGTTCATCGCGCTCACCAGCCTACTCGGCCAGGGCGATGAAATCGTGGCGGCAAGCACGCTCTACGGAGGCACATACACGCAGTTCGACGTGAGCTTCCGCCGGCTGGGCATTACTACGACCTTCGTCGATCCCGACGATCCCGAAAATTTCCGGAGGGCGATCACGCCGCGCACGCGCCTGCTCTACGCAGAGACGATCGCCAATCCGCGCATGAACGTTCTGGACATCGCCGCCGCCGCCGGCATCGCCCATGAGGCCGGAATTCCTTTGGTAATTGATAATACCTTTGCCTCTCCGTATCTTTGCCGGCCCATCGAGCACGGCGCGGATATCGTGCTGCACTCAGCCACCAAGTTCATCGGCGGGCACGGGACTTCGATCGGGGGCGTGATCGTGGACAGCGGGCGCTTCCCGTGGGACCGGGGCGTGTTTCCGCAGCTTCTCGAGCCGAGCAAGGGCTATCACGGCATCCGGTTTTACGAGACCTTCGGCGACTTCGCCTTCATCATGAAGGCGCGTGTAGAGGGCCTGCGCGACTTCGGGCCGGCGCTGAGCCCTTTCAACTCATTTCTATTCCTGCAAGGCCTGGAGACGCTGGGGCTGCGCATGGAGCGACATACGCAAAACGCCCTGGCGGCAGCGCGCTTTTTGTCGGAACACCCGGCGGTGGCCTGGGTCAATCATCCGGGGCTTCCATCAAGCCCGTATCATGAGCTGGCGCAGCGTTATCTGCCGCTCGGCTGCGGGGCGATTTTCACCTTTGGGATCCGGGGCGGCCTTGCGGCAGGGCGCAAATTCATCGAGTCGCTCCAGATGTTTTCCCACCTGGCGAACGTCGGCGACGCGAAGAGCCTGGTGATCCACCCGGCCTCGACGACGCACCAGCAATTGAGCGACGAAGAAAAGGCGGCGTGCGGCGTGACCGATGATATGATCCGGCTCTCGATCGGCCTCGAGGACATCGAGGACATTCTATGGGATCTCGATCAGGCGCTGCACCTTTCGCAGCGGTGAGGCGTGGATGAAGAACGGGCCGGTTTGCCAATTCAGCGCGGCGGACGGCGTCGCGGGCAACTCGCCGGTGAATCGCAGCCGCTTTGCGACGACGGCCTACGACCGGCTGCGGATCCTGGAACGCTACAAGCGCATTGCGATGGTCGGCCTGTCGTCAAACCCATTCCGGCCGAGTCATTTCGCAGCGATTTATCTGCTGGCGGAGGGCTACGAGGTGATTCCGGTAAATCCGCGGGAAAAACAGGTTCTGGGCCGGACCAGCTATCGTTCGCTGCGGGAAATTCCCGGCGCGGCGGAGGTGGTGGATATTTTCCGCGAGCCATCGGCCGTGCCGGCCATCGTTGAAGACGCGATCGCCATCGGCGCCAAAGTCATCTGGATGCAACTCGGCGTAATCCACGAAGGGGCCGCCGAGCGGGCCCGCCAGGCGGGACTGGAGGTGGTGATGGACCGCTGCATGAAGATCGAGCACGCCCGCTTTTTCGGCGGACTCAGCACCATTGGATTGAACACCGGGGTGATTTCCGCCCGGCGGCTCCGTTGTTCGCCTTAGCCCGGGGCGGCGGCATTTTCCTTCCAGCAAGCTAGAATGATTTGCGAGCCTTACGCCACGAGCGAAGGCGCCCAAATATGCATAGTAGTAATACTCTATGGCGGCATTTGCAGGCGCTGGCAAAGGTGTTGCTTCTGTACATGGGCGCCCTGCTGGCTTTGAGCCTGATCGCGACGGTGGCGGCGTTTCCCTGGGACCTCGACCCGCAGGCCGACGAATCTGCTTCGCAAGCGCAAGCAAACTACTACAAGACAGCCTACTCCCCGGGAGCGACATCCAAAGGATTGCCGGCTGCCGGCGGCGCTGACGCGGCTGCGCTTTCCGAAAAAGAGGCGTTTTACGCGAACTTCGCCCGCAAGATGGCGCTGAAGGACAAGGTCCCGGAAACCGTCCGGGCTTTCGTCGACCGCTGCGGCCTGGAAAACAAGAAGATCCTCGACGTAGGCGCGGGAAACGGCCTATTGCAGGACATTGTTGCCGACTATACCGGCCTCGATATTTCTCCGGCGGCCCGGCGCTACTTTCATAAGCCTTTTGTGGAAGCGTCCGCCACGGACATGCGGTTTCCCTCGGAATCGTTCGACGGACTGTGGTCGGTGTGGGTCCTGGAGCACATACCGAATCCGGAGAAAGCGCTGATGGAGATGCGGCGCGTCGTAAAGCGCGACGGCTACCTGCTGCTTTACCCTGCCTTCGATGTGAGCCGGTACGCGGCGCAGGGGTGTTTCGTCCGGCGTACAGCGATTTCGACTGGAAAGGGAAGCTGGTCAAGCTCACGGCGCCGGCCGCGATCCTTTCTTACCCGCTGTATTACCATCAAGTGCGGATGCTGCGTTCCATCGGGGCCCGGCTGGGCAGCGGCCCGACGCGCCTGCATTTTACGAAACTCACGCCCAACTACGACCAGTATTGGGTGGCCGACAGCGACGCCACGACCTCGGTGTCGTTCCATGAGTTGTATCTGTGGTTCACCACGCGGGGCGACGCCTGTCTGAACTGCCCCTCGGAGCGCGATCTGGTGTTCTCGGACCGCCTGCCTCCTCCCTATCTGATCATCGAGAAGCGCGGCCAGTGAGTAGAATAGCCGGCGCGGGGCCGGGCGCATCCCCTGGCAGCGCGGCTGGCGCGAGCGGTGTTGATTTGGGCCTTGCGCAGAATGCGCCGCGTCTCGGCGGGACCGCAGAATTGAAAGCCATTTCGCAATCGCGTATGATGCTTTCTTGCCGGCAATACGAACTTCGGGCGCGGCGCAATCAGAATCCTCTTGGCGGCAGCTTTCCCGGTACCAGAGCGTGGTCCTCGGTGTGGCGTGGCTGGGGTGGGTATTCGACTCGATGGATTCGACCATCTACGCGCTGGTGCTCACGCCGGCGCTGCATGAGCTTCTTGGCAGGCGGAATTCGGCGGAAAATATCGGCTGGTATGGGGGCATCATCTTCGCGATTTTTCTGATTGGCTGGGCCCTTGGCGGGGTGTTTTTCGGCTGGCTCGCCGATCGGATCGGCCGCTCCCATACGCTCGTCATCACCATTCTGATTTATGCGGTCTGCACCGGGCTGGCGGGGCTTTCCCACACCTGGTGGGAACTGGCGATTTACCGTTTTCTCACGGCGCTCGGCATCGGCGGCGAGTGGGCAGCGGGGGCGACGCTGGTCGCCGAGGTGTGGCCAGAGTCGTTGCGCGTGAAAGGGGCGGGGCTGCTCCAATCGGCCTGGGGCGCGGGCTATTTCCTCGCGGCGGGTCTTTCGCTTTTGCTGGCCGGCCGGAGCTGGCGGGTGATGTTTTTCGCAGGCATTGCGCCGGCCGTGGCCGCCCTGATTGCGCGGTGGAAGGTGAAAGAATCCGAGAAGTGGGCGGAGGCCAAAGCCAGCGGTTTGGGGCGGCCGCGCCTGGCGGAGCTATTCACGCGGCAGCACCGGCGCGATACGCTAGCCGGTTCGGCGCTCGCGTTCGTGGCGGTTTTTGGGCTGTGGGGCGCGACGAACTGGACGCCCTCGCTGGTGCGGGAACTGCTCGAGCCGCGACGCCTGAGCGGGGAGGCGGTGACCCAAATGGTCAGCTATGCGGTGATGAGCCTGAATGCGGGAGCCATTCTGGGGTACCTGGCGTTTCCGCTGCTCGCGGAATGGCTGGGGCGGAAAGCCGCATTCTTCCTGACGCTGCTGGGCTCGGCGATCACCCTGCCAGCGATGTTTCTGGCAGCGGAGACCTACGGCCGCCTGATGCTGATTCTGCCGGTTCTCGGCTTCATGACCAACGGCATTTTCAGCGGATTTCCGGTCTACTTGCCCGAACTATACCCCACGCGGATCCGGGCAACGGGCTCCGGCTTCTGCTTCAATGCCGGCCGGGTGCTGGCCGCCGCCGGGCCGTTTGTCACCGGATACCTGGTCGTGCATCTGGGCACGTTCGCCCGGGCGGCAAGCTCGATGGCGCTGATTTACGTGCTTGGCATGGGCGTTTTGCTGTTTGCCCGCGAGACCAAGGGGCAGATCTTGCGTTAGGCGGGGGCGAGGCGGCTGGAGCCCGCGGGCTGTCCGACGTCAGCGGTTAGCCATCGCTACGAGCACCTGAGAGTCTATACGAACAAAGGTGCGGCGACCAGGGTGATCGTGCTGAGCAGCTTGATCAGCACGTGCAGCGAAGGCCCGGCGGTATCTTTGAAGGGATCGCCGACGGTATCGCCGACGACCGAGGCTTTATGCGCCTCGGAGCCCTTGCCGCCCAGAGCGCCGGTCTCGATGTATTTTTTGGCGTTGTCCCAAGCGCCGCCGCCGTTATTCATCATGGTTGCCACCAGGATTCCGCCGATGGTGCCGACCATGAGGAAGGCTGCAACAGATACCGCGCCGACGGGAATCAGGGACTCGGCGCCGGAAAAATTCTTGAAGATCACGCCGACCAGGACAGGTCCGAGCACCGGGAGTATGCCCGGCAGCACCATAGCCTTGAGCGCGCCCTTGGCTACGATATCGACGCAGGTTCCGTATTCCGGATCGGAGGTGCCGGCCATGATCCCTTTGTTTTCGCGGAACTGGCGGCGCACTTCCTCGATGACGGTCTGAGCCGCCTGCCCGACGGCCCGGATGGCCAGAGCGCTAAACAAAAACACGAGCATGGCGCCTAACAAAGCGCCGGTGAATACGGGGACATTGCCGATATCGACGGGAAACTGGGCTTCCGGATTCATTCCGAGCGCGAGCTTCACTTCGTCAATATAAGCCGAGAAAAGGAGGAAGGCCGCCAAGGCTGCGCTGCCGATCGCATATCCCTTGGTCAGCGCTTTGGTGGTGTTGCCGACCGAATCGAGCCGGTCAGTGCGGCGGCGAATATCTTCCGGCTGGCGCGACATTTCGACGATGCCGCCAGCATTGTCGGTGATCGGCCCGAACGTATCCATGGCGAGGATGTAGGCGGCGGTAGAGAGCATGCCCATTGTGGCGATGGCCGTGCCATAGAGTCCGGCGGCCTGGGGGGTGGCATTCAGACCGGCGTGGGTGCCGAGGTAATAGGAGCCCATGATCGCGCCGGAGATGGCGATCACCGGCAGGGCGGTGCACTCCATGGCGACAGACAGGCCGGTGATGATCGTGGTGGCCGGACCGGTCTTGCAGCTCTCGGCGATGGAGAGCACAGGACGGTATTTATACTCGGTGTAATATTGCGTGATCCAGACGAACAAAAAGCTGGTCACAATGCCGATGACGCCCGCGAAAAACAGCATCATGTTGCCTTGCAAGAGAAGCTGGACGGCGATAAAGAATCCGATCAAGGCCACTACCGTGGTCATCAGGTAGCCGCGGTTGAGCGACTTCATCGGGTCCTCATCGCCCTTGACGCGAACGATCAGCACGCCCAGAATCGAAGCAACCAAACCGAAGGCGCGGGCCATCAGCGGGAACAAGACGCCCTTCAGTCCGAAAACGGGATAGAGCGAGACGCCCAGAATCATGGCGCCGATGTTTTCGGCGGCGGTGGATTCGAACAGATCGGCGCCGCGGCCGGCGCAATCGCCGACGTTATCGCCAACCAGATCGGCAATCACGGCCGGGTTGCGGGGATCGTCTTCCGGGATGCCGGCCTCAACTTTGCCGACGAGGTCGGCGCCGACATCGGCGGCCTTGGTGTAGATGCCGCCCCCAAGCTGGGCAAACAAGGCGACGAAGCTGGCGCCGAACCCAAAGGCAATGATCTGGTGCGGCACCTGCTCGGGGTTGTCCAGGCCGCCAAAGATCCAGAACAAACTGCCGACGCCGAGCAGCGAGAGCGCGACGACGCTCAAACCGGTCACCGCCCCGCCGCGGAGGGCGATCTGCAATGCGCGATTCAAATCGCTGCGGGCCGCCGACGCCACGCGAATATTGCTGCGGATGGACACCCACATCCCGCTGAAGCCCGCCGCCAGGGAGCACAGGGAGCCGATGACGAACGAGATGGTCATCCGCAGGGCGAGAGTGGCATCGCCTTTCCCGAAGGCGTAGCCCAAATAGATGATCACGGCGAGGACGAGCGCCAGAATGATGATGGTTTTGTTCTGGCGCCGCAGAAAGGCCTCGGCGCCCTCTTTAATGGCATTCGAGATTTTCTGCATCTGCGCCGTGCCGGTATCCTGGCCGAGCACATAACGGGAGAAAAACGCCGCCACCAACAGCGACAGCACACTGATGCCGATTACGGCTGCGAGGTAAGAGGCCCCAGAGTCGCCAAGAGCTCCGGTTTGGAGCAAGATGGCCGCCGGCGCACAAAAAGCCATTCGATCCCCCTCCCAAGGGATATTCGATATACAATTCTCTTAGTGAGTCCAAAATCCTTTCTTATAGCACAATCGAGGCCGAGCCGGGCGAAACACGGCGCTGCCGGAGCAGGCCGGGAGCTTACATTCTAGTGCGCTTGGCCAGGCGCGTGGAGGGATTGCAGCTCACTCGAATGTGCCGGGGTGGATAATTTCTATCGCTTCTTATCCTTTAAGCCTCGCGAAGGAGAGCGATGCCAGCGGGGCTACCCGGCACTCTGATTTCGGAATTGTCGCTCAAATGACGAAAGCGCGGCCCAGGCCGGGGCCGGCGCAGGGTTGGGAGGGGCTGGCGAGATTCTTCTTTTGTCTTCGTACATTCTCTGGTCGCTGCGGAACATCAGTTCCTCGGCATCCTTGCCGTCCCGCGGGAAACAGGCGACGCCGACGCTGACGGAGGTAGAAACTTCGACGCCTTCTCCGGCAACAACCACATTCCGCTCGATGAGGTCTTTCAAAGACGCCACTTTGGCGCGCAGGTTTTCATCATCGATTCCCGGCAGGACGGCGAGAAACTCGTCGCCGCCGACCCTACCGAGGAAGTCGTAAGGCCGGAGCGACTGCCTGAGCTTTTCCGCCGTCTCGGCCAGAACCTTGTCGCCGACTACATGTCCATATGTGTCGTTCACCTGCTTGAAGTGATTCAAGTCGAGGAACAACACGGCAAGCTGGCGGTTTTCGCGGGCAGCCCTTCCGATTTCTTCTTCCATGCGCTGGAAAGCGGCCCGGGCGTTGGGAAGGCGGGTGATGGGGTCGGTGGCGGCCTCTTCGCGCAGCGCCTGCACGTCGCGCGCGCAGCGCAGAGTGGCGGCGAGCTTCGGGGTGATCAAGCCAAGAAACCAGGCGTGGTCGAGTGTGAAGCGATCAGGGGAGGAAGCGCAGAGCATCATGCCGCCGACGATGGCCTCCTCCTCGACGAGCGGGGCGACCAGAGATCCCCGGGCATTTGCCAGATGCTGATTCAAGCCCGCGGCCAGCTCGACGGGAGCACCGGGGAGCAAGAGGGGCATCCGGGCGGCGGCCGCACTGGCCAAGGGGCCGCGGACGGCGGAAAGAGGGAAGCGCGAAATGCAGTAATCGGGGATCCCTTCGCCCTGCACGAGCGAATAATGATCCCCTTCCAGCAGAAAGACCCCGGCTTGATCATAAGGAATCACACGCCGCAGGGCGGCGAGGGCCTGCTTGATCGTCTGTTGGGTATTCAAGCTGGATCCGAGGACGTGCAGTATGTCATAGAGAGAGATCAGGCGTTCCGGCGCCGAGGCCAGCTTTTCAAAGGTGATGCGCCGGAGCACGGAGTCATTGGCTTCGGCATCGGAGAGCCAGGTCTGCCTGACCTTCTGCACGGGACTTCGATCGAGGAGATTGCGCGCCCGCTCGCCTTTCAGTTCAAGCTCGAGATCGTTCACGAAGGCAGGCAGATCCTCCAGAAAGGCGTCGAGAATCTGGGGATCAAAAAGCTTGCCTCTTTGCTCGCGCATGATGCGGACCGCCTGCTTGACGGGCAAGGCGGTGCGGCAGGGGCGGTCCATTACAAGGGCGTCGAAACAATCGACGATGGCGAGCAGGCGGGCGAGCTTCGGGATCTGATTTTTGACGAGTTGCCGGGGATACCCACTGCCGTCCCAATGCTCGTGGCGGTGCATGACGATTTCTTCGACCGGATACGGAAACTGAGCGGCGGTGACAATGCCGGCGCCCACTGCGGCGTGCGCGGCCACCTGGAGGAATTCCTGCTCAGTGAGGCGGCCGGGTTTGCCGAGAATATAATCGGGCACCGAGACGTTCCCCACGTCGTGGAGAAGAGCGGCCATTTCCAAGGTTTTCATTTCGGTCTCGGAGCAATGCAGTTTGGCGGCGAGCCGGAGAGCGTGCCGGCGGACGCGCTGCAAATGTCCGGCGGCGGCGCCGTCCTTGGCCTCGATATCCACGGCGAGGGCTTCGATCGTGCGCTGGCGGATGAGATCGAGCCTCTTGGCATGATCCTGCTGGTCATGCAGCCTGCCGAAGCAATGTTTCACGTAGCGATAGCCGCCGAAAATCAGCGCGAGGCCAAGCAGACGGTGGGGCACCCAGGCGGCTTGCCGCAGCATCTTCACGATACCGTTGGCGACAGGGACCAGAAGGTAGAGAGATCCCATCCAAAAGAACTTCTCCTGCCATACCTTCCACGGCCGCGTGCGTGTTTGGAAACCGATCTGAACAGCGCTCGCCGCACTGGTCAAAACGTAATAGACCACGGCGGCAGCGCCCATGGAAATCAACCGCTCGGATTCGAAATCACGCCCGAGGTGGGCATAGACTTCGCTCGTGCAGAGGGTAGAGACCGCCGCCGAACCCAGGTCAAAGGCGAGATCGAGCGACTTCCAGCCGTGCTTGCCCTCCTGAAATGCGCCATACAGCAAGGAAACGGCGACGACGAAGAAGGCGTGGGCGGCCGGGAGCTCGGTGATCGCTGCAAAAGCAAAGGCGAAGGAGAGCGAGACCGAGCGATCCACGCCCGGCAGCCGGACCTTCAGGGCCGCCGTGCCACAAGCCAGGAACAGCAAGACCATAAAGGCCACCGGATTCGGTTCGCCCGGCTGCCTGGCCATGGCCAGCGCCGCGAGCAGCCCGCCTGCGAGAATCAGGCATAGGTATAAGACCCGTAGAAAACGGCTTTGCATCAATCATACAATCTTATCGGCCGCAAAGGCCGCAACTAGAGACGGGCCGGATTTCCCGAGAACAAATCGCCGGGAACGAAGATTGGGCGGCGGGGATGATGCCGGGCGAACTTTTCGTTTCCGCGGCGCGTCAAGGAGCCCTTCCAGAGTTGGCGCGAAACCGGCGGCAGGCCAAGCGACGTCACTCCGGGAGCCAGACAAATTCCTTCCACTGCATCCGGCAGTGCGGGCAAGCGGCCTGCGATTTTTCCGGCTCGAGGCCGAGGCGGCCTTCAATCCGGCGCTGTTGTACGAGCGTGAACTCGATGGGGACCTCTTTCGTGCAGGCGGCGTGCGGCGGGCGGCCGGGAGGGCAAGGCGCGCCGACTTGCGCCGCGCCCGAGTATCCGCGGCCCTGTTTGGTCAACTCGGCGACGCGAATGCCGCCGCGCAATTCGCCGCCGGGGAGAACCTCCAGATGGATCCGCTCACCTTCGAAACGCAGCAGGGCGACGGCTCCGGTTTCCAGCTTCCAGCGAAGCGGGTGCGGCTCGATCACTCCGGCTTGATATAGGTAAGACTGGGCTTTGAATTCCAGGCGTTCCACGACCGATTCCGGCAACAGAAAAAGGGCCAGCACGGCGGTGGCGAACGGAAAAACGATTTTCGAAAGGCGGTCGATCCACACCAGGTCCCGGTTCGGCCGAGCTTGGCTCGCGCCGCGGCTGGCCCGCGTCCAGCCGTAATGGAGTCCGGCGATCAGCAGCCACAGGGCGAAAGCGATGCCCATCTGCGGGGTGGGATTGAACCAATCGCGAATGGCAGAGAAGACCTGGAACAGGTTTTCCCAGAAGCCATCCCAGACTGCCAATGCGCCCTCCCGCGGTTCTGGGCTCGATTCTAGTCAGGCGGCGGAACGGAGGCTATGGCAAATCGGTACGGACCGTACGGGTGAGTTTACACCGGGAAGCCTGGGCGGGATATAGAGCATCAGGCACGGGAACTGCCCGGCGAGCCCGGAGGGCGGCAGAACGGGATCAAGCCGTCAGATGGCGCACGAGGAAGGGAATGCCCTTCTTACCCCAAAAACTATGGGGGCCGTCGAAGGTTTCCTGCTCCACGCGGCCGGGAACGCCAAACACCGAATAAATCTCTCTGACCCGCTGAAAACTCTCGAGACTCGCCCGGATCGGAAAGATCTCGTCCTTTTCGCCCGACTCGGCGAACAGCGGGCGGGGCGCGACCAGCCCCGCGACATCATACATCTCGAACCAGTTCAAAATGCCCGGAACGTAGTTATCGATGCAATGCGAGAGGCTGCCGATGCTGTCGCGAAAGGTATTGAGATAGCCGCTGACCATAGCCGCCCGGATGCGAGGTTCGAGCGCCGAAGCAAACAGAGTGCAGGTGCCGCCGCCGGAAATTCCCATACAGCCGACGCGCGAGGAATCGAGGTCCGGCCGCGCCGCGATGAAATCGATCGCGCGCATGACGTCGTAAACGCGCCAGGCGATCATGGTCTGGCCCACCAGCAGCGCACCGCCGGCCGCGGGCTGGCAAGCCGACTGGCCGACGCCTTTCTTCGCCGTGATCGCATCCCGGCGGCATCCGAACGCCATTTGTTCGATGGCCACGGCGGCGAGTCCGGCCTCAGCGACCTGGATGGCGAAGTCGTGCTGATAGCCGTCTTTGTTGGTTCGATCTTGCCCCTTGTCATCGATGCCCACGATGTCGTCCACGCCCCGACCGTGGCCCGGCACGCAGACCACGGCGGGCACGGGCCGGCGCAAAGGCTGCTTGGGCATCAGGACATAAGCCAGCACGCTCACCCCTTTGCGGCTGTCGAAGACGACCTTTTCGCGAGTATAGACAGGGAATTCCCGCGTCTCGAGGGTCACGGGCCGCAGCGGGACGCGCTCGGAAGGGAAGCCGCCGATCAGCTCGACAAGCTTGGCGCGGGCCTTCCGTTGCCAGGCTTCCGCCTGCCGCAGATTCTGGGCCTCAAACCGCAACCGGCGGGGCGCGGCCGCATACAAGTCACGGGTATACGCCACGGGATCGAAGCGCCGGTCTTCAAGCCTAGCGGGCTCGATTCCCGTCAGCGCGCCCACATAGGCGGACTTCGGCTGCTGCGGGGCGGCGGCCGCGGCGGCAAGTCCCAAGCCGGCGCTGCCCAGCTTGCCGGCGCTCATGGCTCCTGCGGCCAAGCGGCCCAAGTCACGGCGGGAAATCCTTTTCATTTTTGCGGAACCTTTCTGCCAGCGTGTCATTTCTGCCATCCGGGAGAAAGACGTTTTGCCAGCAAATCGAGGAACAGTCCGACGTCTGTCACCACGCCGACCGCTTGCCCGGTGCCCCGGTCGGAAACTTTGGTGGCGACGGCCGGGTTGATATCCACGCAGACGATTTTGACCCACGAAGGCAGCATATTGCCAGTGGCGATGGAGTGAAGCATTGACCCCAGGCAGAGCACAAGGCCGGCGCCGCGCAGTTGCTCCTGATAGCGGTCCTGAGCGGCGTTCATGTCGGTGATTGTGTCAGGCAAGGGTCCGTCATCGCGCAGGCTGCCGGCCAACACAAAAGGCACGCCGCTCTTGACGCACTGGTAGAGAATGCCGGAATTAAGCCGCCCGGACTCCACGGCCTGGACGATGCCGCCGCAATGATAAATGGCGTTGATGGCGCGCATGTGATTGCGATGGCCGTGCTCCTCCGGGCGGCCATCGCTCAACCGCACGCCCAGTGAAGTGCCGTGGAGCGCCGATTCCACGTCATGAACGCCCAGGGCGTTTCCGCTGAGCAGCGCCTGGACGAAGCCGGCGCGAATCAACTCGGCGAGCGCGGGGCCGCCGCCGGTGTGCACGACGACCGGACCGGCGACGACGACGACGCGCTGGCCCTGCTCGATCGTCTGCTTCACCAGGGCCGCTGTTTGCTCGACGGCCGTCTGGACCTGCCGTTCGGAAGAGATGCCGTTGGACATGAAAGCGAATGCGAGGCGGTCGCGCTCCTTCGACTCCGGCATGACCCGGATCCCGTGATGCCCGCAGACAACGCGGTCGCCCGCGCGCACGTCGCGCAGGCGGCGGCAGAGGGCGCGCACTGGTTCGCCGCGGCCGCCTTCGATTACGATCAGGGCGTCCATCCGCTGGTTCTCGACATCCACCCAGGTCTTATTAATCCTCACCTGGGTGCGGTGATTGGTGGTCGAGTAGAAATCCTCGGGGGCGCAGCAGTCGCGCTCGACGGTGCGCAGGACGGCATCTTCCTTGGAGACCGGGGAGCAGCCGAGTCCGAGCAGATCGTTCAGCAGCCGAGCCATGCTCTCGGCGGTGGGCGCCTCGACGCGCATGCGCATGTAGGAGGGGTCGCTGTTGGTTTTACCGATGCGAAATTCCTCCACGTGAAAGTTGCCCTGATGCTCGACGACTTTATCGAACACGTTTTCCATCACGTGCGAGTCGATCAGGTGGCCCTCGGCCTCGACGATCTCGTGAAACTTCGGCATAACTTTCCAGTCTACCTTACGGCTTTCCAGGCCAGAAACAGGCCGTCGGGCGGAACGTCTTCCCAGTACGAGATGGGCTGGCTCGAAACCCGCCGGCAATGGCGTTTGAGGAGCCGCTCGAGTTCGCGGCGGCCGAACCATTTCTCCCACTGGGGCGTAGCAAGGCGGCCGGTCATGGCGACGTTCTTATCGATAATCAAGAGCCGGCCCTCGCGGCGGGTAACGCGGCACAACTCCTCGACCGCCGCTTCGATTTCCACGGCGTGCTCGAGCGATTCGATGGCGTAAACGGAGTCGAAATGGGCGTCGGGGAAGGGGAGGTTGGTGAGGGTTCCCTGGCGGGTGTGGATGGCTGGGGGGACATAGCGCAGCATTTGCTCGGAAATATCGAGGCCCCAGATCTCCGCCGAGGGGTAGCGTTCCTTAAGAATCTTCGCGAACCTGCCTTTGCCGCAGCCGGCGTCAAGCACGCGCTGGCCGGCGAGATCGCCGACAAAGTCGAGGAGAAGCTTGACGTGGTAAATGCGGGGATCGATGCTCGACGGGAAATGCTGCTCATCGGCGGAGTCGCGGTCGAAGGAAGCGCGGATCTGCTGCTGCAATTCGCGCAGGCGGCTTGCGGCGGCGGCGAGCCCGGCGGCCGCCGCATCGGCCGACACCGGGGCGCTGGGGCGGCCCTGACAGGCCTGCTCGATGCGGGCTGCGCTTTTTTTGTGTCCCCAGGCTCTCAGCATGGAGGCCATTTCGGCGAGCGCTGCAACCATTTCGGGCGAGGGCTGCCGGGCGGCCTGTAGCGCGGCTTTCTCCGCCTGGCGCAGAAGCCTTTGGATGGGGAGCGTCGGGCTTTTTTTGCCGAGAAAAGGAAGCATATGTGCTCCGGCTATTCTATTTACTTTATCCCCATTGCCGCGACCTACAAAAGGCGAGCGGCGAGCGCCCGGCAGAGGCGGAGCGGCGTTCTCGCGCCGGCGACGCCGGCGGAGGAGCGTCCCGGTTTCCTGCCCCGCGCCAGGAGATCGGATCGCGCGCGCTTGGCTGGCGCGACGGCCGCGTGGCGCAGCGTGCAGCCGTGCGATACGATGAAGGTGTCATGGCGTTTCCGGAGACCCGCGCCTCTGAGCTGTCGATTCTGGAGCAAATTGTTCTTCGGAAGCGCGCCGAACTGCTGCTCGACCAAACCCGGACGCCGCTTGAAGCGCTGGAGCAGCGGGTAAAGCAAGCCGGCGGCGCCGCCGCGCGGCGGGGATTCCGGAGGGCGCTCGAGCGGCGGGCGCCGGCGATCATCGCGGAGATCAAACGCTCCTCGCCCTCGCGAGGGCGCATCGCGGAGCGGTGTGAGCCGGCTCACATCGCCCGGCAATATGAGGCGGCCGGCGCGAGCGCTCTCTCGGTGCTGACCGACAAGCAATTTTTCGAGGGGTCGCTCGAGGACCTGGAGGGCGCGCGGGCGGCCTCGAGCCTGCCTGTCTTGCGCAAGGATTTTACGCTGGACGTATACCATCTCTGGCAGGCGGCGGCGCACGGGGCGGATGCCGTTCTGCTCATCGTTGCGATCCTTCCGCAAGATCAGCTCCGCAACCTGATCGAGCACGCCTCCGATCTGGCGCTGGACGCCGTGGTGGAGGTACACGACGAATCCGAACTCGATCGTGCTCTGGAGGCCGGGGCGGAGTTGATCGGGGTAAACAATCGCGATCTCCAGACCTTTGAAGTCTCCTTGGACACGTCGCTGCGGCTGGCGCGCCGGATGCCGCCGGGCGTGCTTGCCATCAGCGAGAGCGGCATTCGCAGCGCGAAGGATATTCTTCGTCTTTCCGCAGCGGGGTTTCGGGCGTTTCTGATCGGGGAAAGTCTGATGCGGCATCCCGACCCTGGGGCGGCTCTGGCGTCGCTCCTGGAGGGGGTCCACGCCGCGCGGTGACCGGGCGCCGGGCGCCCCGGGGGGCGCTGCCGGGGAGGCGCTGCGGCGTGTTTCTCGAAGGTTCGTCCGCCGCGGCATGGCAAACCGCGTCCGGGTACGATAGGATGAAGCACGGAACGATAATTCCTCTCGTGCCCCTGGAAGTCATTAAGGTCTGCGGCATCACTCGCGTCGAAGACGCTCTGCTGGCGGTGCGCGGCGGCGCTACGGCCATCGGGCTGAACTTTTATCCCGGCAGTCCGCGTTACGTGGATTTCGGCAAAGGAGCGGTACTGGGCGGCGTTATTCCACGGGGCATATTGCGAGTAGGCGTCTTCGTGGACGAGACCGCCGAGCGCATTCTGGAGACGGCCCGCGCCGCGCGGCTGGACGTAGTGCAACTGCACGGCAGCGAGACGCCGCACGATTGCGAACTGCTGGCGCCGCTGCGGGTGTGGAAAGCGTTTCGGGTGAGCGAGGAATGGAGCCCTCGGGCGCTGGCCGAATACCGCTGCGAGGCTTTTCTGCTAGACACGGCGAGTCCGGAGGGTTTTCCGGGCGGCACCGGCAAGAGCTTCCGCTGGGAGATCGCGCGGCAAGCGGCGCAGTACGGGAAAATCATCATCGCCGGGGGGTTGGACGGGGGCAACGTCGCCGATGCAGTCCGGGCCGGCCGGCCGTGGGGCGTGGACGCCAGTTCGCGGATCGAGCGCTCGCCGGGCGTGAAGGACCCGGGAAAAATGCGCGCGTATCTGGAGGCGGCGGGCGGCGTCAGAGAAAGCGGCGGTTAGGCGGCTGCGGCCGCTCCCTGCGGCGCGGGGGGACGGCAAAGGAATCTATGAAACAGGATTCTGCGGTACTCGATTTTACGGGACCGGATGCGCGCGGCCACTTCGGCCCTTACGGCGGGCGGTTTGTACCCGAGGTTTTGATGGCGCCGCTGGAAGCGCTCGAGCGGGCCTATGAGGAAGCGCGCGAGGATCCCGCATTTGCCGCCGAACTGGACGAACTGCTCCGGCGCTACGCCGGGCGGCCCACGCCGCTCTATTGCGCCCGCCGACTGAGCGAGCATCTCGGGGGGGCGCGGATCTACCTGAAACGCGAAGACCTGCTTCACACCGGAGCGCACAAGATCAACAACTGCCTCGGACAGGCGCTGCTCGCCCGCCGCATGGGAAAGCGCCGTATTATCGCGGAAACCGGGGCCGGGCAGCACGGAGTAGCGACGGCCACAGTGTGCGCCCTTTTCGGCTTGCGGGGCGTTGTGTACATGGGCGAGGAGGACATGCGGCGGCAGCGGCTCAATGTCTTCCGCATGCGGCTGCTGGGCGCCGAGGTGATCGGGGTCCGCGCCGGCAGCCGCACGTTGAAGGACGCCATCAGCGAAGCCATGCGCGACTGGGTGACCAACGTGGCCGATACGCATTATCTGCTCGGCTCCGCGCTGGGAGCGCACCCGTATCCGCGCATGGTGCGCGACTTTCACAGCGTGATCGGCAAAGAAGCGCGGCGTCAGATCCTGGAGATGGAGGGGCGGCTTCCCGACGTTCTGATCGCGTGCGTGGGCGGCGGCAGCAACGCCATCGGGCTGTTTCACGCGTTCTTGCAGGACGCTGAGGTGCGTCTTCTGGGCGTCGAAGCCGGCGGGCGGGGGCCGAAGCTCGGCGAGCATGCGACGCGCTTCGGCGGGGGATCTCCGGGCGTACTGCACGGGGCGCAGAGTTATCTATTGCAGGACGAGAATGGGCAAGTGGCTCTCACGCATTCCGTTTCGGCGGGCCTGGATTACGCGCTGGTGGGGCCGGAGCACGCCTGGTTGCATGACTGCGGGAGGGCGGAGTATACCAGCGTGCCGGACGGAGAAGCGCTCGAAGCCGCGCGGCTGCTTTCGCGGCTGGAGGGCATCGTGCCGGCGCTCGAGTCGGCGCATGCGGTGGCCGAAGTGATCCGGCGGGCGCCAGGCGCGAAAGGGGAGATCTTAGTCGTGAATCTTTCGGGCCGGGGGGACAAAGATATCGACATCTTCCGGGAAAACTTCCCGGAACTCGACGAGCCGAAAACGAATGAAATCGCCAAAGAACCGAGGTGAGATCGGATGAGGCCGGGAGGCGGGACGGGAGCCGCCCGCAGTGGCCGATGACGCGCATCGGCCGCCGTTTTACGGAACTGAAGCAGGCTGACGAGCGCGGGCTGGTGGCCTATCTCACGGCCGGCGACCCGTCGCTGGACCGAACGCCGGAACTGGTGGGGGCGCTGGAGCGCGGCGGCGCGGACGTCGTCGAACTGGGAGTGCCCTTTTCCGACCCGATCGCCGACGGCCCGGTAATCCAGCGGGCCAGCGAGCGGGCGCTGCGCGGAGGAACGAGCCTGCGGGGGGTGCTGGATTGCGTGGTGGAGATCCGGCGCCGGTCGGAGATACCGCTGGTTGCGTTCAGCTATTTGAATCCCGTGCTGCGCTACGGTTTTGCGCGTTTTGCAGCCGACGCCGCGGCCGCCGGGCTGGACGGCGTTTTGCTCACGGATCTGAGCGTGGAAGAGGCCGATCCCTTTGTCGCCGAAATGCGGCGGCAGCAGCTCGATACGATTTTTTTGGCGGCGCCGACCAGCACGGCGCGGCGGCTGGAGCTGGCGGCGCGGTATTCGACCGGATTCATCTACCTGGTCTCGCGGACGGGGGTCACCGGCGAGCGCGAGTCGCTGCCGGACAGCGTGGCGCCGCTGGCGGCGCGGATCCGGGCGCTGACGCCGCTGCCGGTGGCGGTGGGCTTTGGCATTTCGCGGCCCGAGCATTTGGCCGAACTGGCTCCTGTGGCCGATGCGGCGGTGGTCGGCAGCGCGTTTGTACATCTGATCGAGCGTTATCAGGCGAGGCCAAATCTCGCGGAAAAACTGGAAGAATTCACGGGACAACTGAAAACGGGTTTTCGGAAAATCGAGGTCTGACGAGCGGCATGGATGTCTCCGACTGGCGGCGGAAGATCGACGCAGTGGATCGGAAGATCCTGGAACTGCTGAACGAGCGCGCGCGTTACGTGCTGGCGCTGGCGCCGATCAAGAAGCGCGATGGCATTCCGATTTACGAGCCCAAACGGGAGGAGCAGGTTTTCGCGAACATCGCCGAGCACAATGGCGGTCCGCTTTCGGGGGAGGCGGTGCGGCGCATTTTCGAGCGGATCATCGACGAGATGCGATCGATCCAGCGCGGGCCGATGGGAGAAGAGCCGCGCGCCGCGGAGCTTCGCAGCGGGCAGCGGTCCGCTCCCGCCCAGCATGCCAAGAAAGATCCCGCATAATTCGCCATATTTTTGGACGCGGCTAGAGGAACCCGCATGGTCATCGTAATGCAAGAAGGGGCCGAGGAGCCCCAAATTCAGGCAGTCATCGACCGGCTGGTGGCGCGGGGATTCGACGTACACCGCTCGACCGGGGCGCGGCACACGCTGCTGGGGGCCGTGGGCGCGCAGATCGATTTCGACACGGCCGACCTCGAGGCCATGGACGGCGTGCACGAAGTGCTGCGGATTTCCGCGCCTTACAAACTGGCGAGCCGCGCTTTCCGGCCGCAGGGCACGATCGTCGAGGCGGGCGACCCGAGGGGCGTCCACGCGCGCATCGGCGGGCAGGAAGTGGTTTTGATGGCCGGCCCTTGCAGCGTGGAAAGCGCCGACCAGATCAACCGGATTTCCGACCTGGTAGCGGAAAATGGAGCGAAGGTGATTCGCGGGGGCGCGTTCAAGCCGCGGAGCTCGCCGTATAGTTTTCAAGGATTAGGGGAGGAAGGGCTGCGCCTGCTGCGGGCAGCGGCGGACCGCAACCGGCTGCTGGTGGTGAGCGAAGTGATGGACCAGAGCCAGATCGCGCTGGTCAGCGCCTATGCGGACATCTTGCAAGTGGGGGCGCGCAACATGCAAAATTTTTTTCTGCTGCGCGAACTGGGGCGCGCCAAGCGGCCGGTGTTGCTCAAGCGGGGCATATCGGCGACCATCGAGGAGTGGCTGCTTTCGGCCGAGTACATTCTTTCGGGCGGGAACTACCAGGTGATCCTGTGCGAGCGGGGCATCCGCACGTTTGAGAACTACACCCGGAACACGCTGGACATCTCGGCGATTCCAGTGATTCACAAGCTTTCCCATTTGCCGGTGATCGCGGATCCCTCGCACGGCACCGGGCGGCGGGACAAGGTATCTCCCATGGCACGGGCGGCGGTAGCGGCGGGGGCCGACGGGCTGCTGATCGAAGTGCACCAGGATCCCGACCACGCTCTCAGCGACGGCGCGCAATCGCTGCGGCCCGAACAGTTTTCGGAACTGGTAAAGCAGTTGCGCATGATCGCGCCGGCGGTGGGCAGAACGATCTGAGGACGCGGGGGATTGAAGACGGTAGCGATTGTCGGCGTCGGCCTGATCGGAGGATCGTTCGCTTTGGCTCTGCGGCGGAACGGTTTCGGCGGCCGCATTCTCGGCGTCAGTTCGCCAGGCACACTGGAGGCGGCGCGCGCCCGGGGGGTGATTGACGAGGGTCTGCCGCTGGAGGAGGCCGCCGCGCGCGCGGACCTGATCTATCTTTCGCACCCGATCGGGCGCATTTTGGATCAACTGCCGCACGTCGCCCGCCTGGCGCGGCCGTCGGCGCTGGTCACCGACGCGGGCAGCACGAAAGCAGCGATCGTGCGGCGCGCCCAGGAATGCTTCGGGCCGCGGAGGGCCATTTTTCTGGGCGGCCACCCGATGGCGGGCAAGGCGGAACGCGGTGTGGAGGCGGCCGATGGAAACCTGTTTCGAGGATCTACGTACGTCTTGACACCTTCGGACACTTCGGTGCTATCGCGCCCGCCTGTTCAGCAATTCTGCGGGTGGGTGGAGGCCCTGGGGGCGCGGATCGTGACGATGGACCCGGACGTTCACGACCGGACCGTCGCTTTTACGTCACATTTGCCGCAAATGGCTTCGACCGCCCTGGCAGCGGCGCTTTTCGATAACCTGGAGGCAGGCGACGCCTGGACCGTGGCCGGCGGCGGCCTGCGTGACATGACCCGGCTGGCTCGCAGCGCTTACGAGTTGTGGCGGGATATCTGCATGACCAATACGGGAAACATTGAGCGCGCGCTATCGGCTTATATCCAGCGGCTGGAGCATGTGCGGGACAACCTGCGGCAGCCCGGGTTGAAAGAAGAGTTTTCCAAGGCCGCCCGTTTCGCCGCAAGGCTGCCCAAAAAGCAGAACAATGTAACGTGAATCCAGCGCTGTTAAGTCAACTGTGGAACATAGCCAACCAGCTCACGCTGTTTCGCCTGCTGGTGATTCCGCTCATCCTGATCGCGATTCTTTATGGGCGCAACGGGCTAGCGCTGGCCTTGTTTCTGGTGGCCGCCGTGACTGACGGCATTGACGGGCTGGTCGCCCGGCGGTTTAACCAGCGGACAACTCTCGGCGCCTATCTCGACCCGATCGCCGACAAGCTTCTGCTGAGTTCCAGTTTCTTCGTACTCGCGCTGGTCCATTCGGTGCCGTGGTGGCTGACGATCCTGGTTTTGAGCCGCGACGTGATGATCCTGGCGACGAGCCTGGTGGTCGTGCTATCGACCCAGATCCGCAGCTTCCCGCCCAGCATTCTGGGAAAGGCCAATACCGCCGTACAGGTCGCGACGGTATTCTGCGCGGTATTGCAAAACGCGTATCCTGCCGGCGTTCTCCAATCCACGCTGGCGGTTCTGATGTGGCTCACTGCCGGGCTGACCGTAGCCAGCGGAGTTCACTATGCGGCCCGGATGTCGCGCAAGATCTGACCGGGCCACGGGGCAAGGGGGGAAGCGGGTCCTTCTTGGCTTCTCCGAGTGGCCGGGCCTTTCACCGCAGCCGGTGGTATGGGCCAGAACACAACGGGGCCGGCGAAGGGAAGGTCCTTTAATCGTTTTTGTGGTTTTCAGCCACTCACAGTTTCGATTGACGAAGCCCCGCAACGGGATTAGGCTAGAAGTTAGGAGAAGCTTCCGCCTGCATGACTCGGTATACCCCATCCCGCCAATACCTCCCCGCCGCGATCGTAGCGTTTGCCTTGGCCGGGTTTGCCGGCTGGTGCGGCTGGACTTGGAAGCCGGCTTTTATTCCGGCGTTTCTTTTCCTCGTCAGTTCGGGTCTGCTGTTGTTTCTGGCGACACGTCCGGCGATTGTGATCCGCGAAGGATCGTGGACGGTGGGCGACCAAAGCTTTCTTTGGCCCGAGGTGGAGCAAATCAACACTACCGGCTGGCACTCTCCGTTGATTCTGAAAATCGGACTGCGGGGAGGCCGGATGATGCGCCTGATCTATCCCGGCGACAGGGATATGTGCAGCAAGCTCCTGCGGCAGATGCGCCGCCTGGCGCGCGGGGCGCGCATCGACGGCGTTCCTTATAAACAGTACTGGGGCGAGCGACCGGCGGCTGCCGCGAGTGAAGAGGTTCTTTCCCCTCCCCGTTACCGTGTACTGCGGCCCGAGGACGAAGAAGAGGTCGAGCGGCTGTACAACCGGCTGAAGTCGGTGGGCCGCCTCGATCATCAAACGCACGAGAAGCTGGACGACTGAGCGGCGACGCGCGGAGATCCGCTTTCCGCGGGCGGACTGTCAGCGCTCCGAAGCGGGAGGCAGGCAGGTTTCAAGCCGCAAGGCCGCCGCGCCTTTCACCACATCAAAGATTTCCTTTTTTAAAAAATCTCCGCTGCGGCCGCCTTGGTGAACGCCCAGAGGCCGGCAACGCCGCGGGGTGGCGGCAGAATATCCCTGCCGGCGGGCAAAAGCCGCGGCGGGGGATCTCTCTGCGCGGCAGGAATCTCTGTTGTGTCAAACTATGGAGCACGCCGCGGGAGCCTGGACCGAGCAGCGCAACGGGTGAGCAGAGCCGGCAGCGACGGGGCAGGCCACGCGGCGGACGAAGACGCTGAGTCGATTCCCGGCGAAAGCGGAGGAAAAGGGCCGAATGCGCCGCTTATGAAAATCACGGACGTGGAAGCGATCTATTTGCGGCTGCCGCAAGTGAAAGAACAGTGTGACAGCGGCCAGGACGCCCTGATCGTCAAGGTCTCGACCGACGCGGGAATCACCGGCATCGGCGAGGTGGATTCGGCGCCTCTGGCGGTCAAGGGCGCGATCGAAGGACCGTTCTCGCACACCACGGCTTGCGGCCTGCGGGAGCTGCTGATCGGCGAGGACCCGTTTCAGACTGAGTATTTGTGGTACAAAATGTACCGCAAAAACATCTACGGCGGGCGGCGGGGAGTTGGCCTGCACGCGATGAGCGGAATCGACATCGCGCTGTGGGACATCAAAGGCAAAGCGCTCGGACAGCCGGTCTGGAAGCTGCTGGGAGGCGGTTTTCACAAGCGGATACGGCCCTACGCCAGCTCTCTTTTCGGCCCCACTCCCAGGGCCACCGGGGAACTGGCGCGCCGCTTCCGGGACCGTGGCTTCAGCGCTGTCAAGTTCGGCTGGGATCCGATGGGGCGGGATGAGGAGACCGACATCGCCCTAGTGCGCGAAGCGAGGCGGGGCCTGGGAAATGGGGCCGACCTGATGATCGACGCCGGCCTGGTTTGGGACGCCAAAACCGCGATCCAGCGCGCCCGGGCCTTTGCCGAATACGATATTTTCTGGCTGGAAGAGCCGCTGTTGCCCGACGACTACGAAGGCTACCGCAAGCTTTCCGAGGCAACCGACATCCGCATTGCGGCAGGTGAAGAAGAGAGCAACCGGCTCTCGTTTCTCGAACTGATGGACCGCGGGCGCATCGACGTGGTGCAGGTCGATCTGACACGGGTGGGCGGATTTACCGAGGCCATGAAGGTGGCGAGCCTGGCCGTGGACCGCGGGCTGCCAGTGGTGAACCACGGCTTCACTACCTACATCAATGTGGCGGCCGCGCTGCACTTTTTAAATTCGATTCCCAACTCTTTCATCGCCGAGTTTGTGGTAGAAGAGGAAACCACTCTCCGGGATTTCATCACCCGGCAGAAATTCGCCGCCCGGGACGGTTATCTTGAGATTCCCGACGCCCCGGGGCTGGGCATCGATCTGGACGAAGAGGGCATCGCGAAGTACCGCGTCGCCTAGGATCGGGCAGAGGGGGCGGAGCGGGATCCGGGCAGGTCCTGGCGCAGGTCCCGGTCACTACGATCGATGCGTGGCGCGCGCAACGCCCCGCGCCGTAGCGCTTTTGATATCCCTTGATCAGCGACACGGCGTCGAGAAGCGACTCCTGCGCACCGGGAGTTGCGGTCCTCTCTGTTGCTCTTTTCAATCGGACGCTGAGGCAGAGCCGTAAAGCTGCTGCGGCCGCGGGCTGTGTCGAGCGAGGCGCGTTTGTGCTTTCATAGGGTATTCCATTTCTGGAAAGGGGAGAACGGACGGCATGATCGCGTTTCTGCGCGGACGGCTGCTTGCGAAGAGCCCGAATCAGGTCGTGGTGGACGTCAACGGCGTGGGCTACAGCGTCAGCATTCCGGTGTCGACTTTCTCGGAGCTTCCCGATCGAGGCGCGGAAGCAGAGCTATTTATTTACACCCACGTCCGCGAGGACACGCTGGCCCTTTACGGCTTTTTGACCGAGAAGGAGAAGATGCTGTTTGAGAGACTGATCAGCGTGGGCGGCATCGGGCCGCGGCTCGCCATCACTCTGCTATCGGGCCTTCAGGCCGACGAGCTGATGGCGGCAATCCGGGCGGGCGACGTGCAGCGGCTGGTGCACGTGCCTGGCGTCGGACGGAAAACCGGAGAGCGGCTGGTGTTAGAGCTTCGCGAGAAAATGGATTTGGCGGCCGCGGGCGCCGAGCCAGCGCCGGCTCGCTCAAGCCTCGAGGAGGATGTCATTTCCGCCCTGCTGAACCTGGGCTGCGCGCGCGCTGCCGCCCAAAGCGCCGTGCAAAAAGCCCGGCAGAACGGCACGCCGGCCGAGTTCGAGCCGCTGTTCCGGGCGGCGCTCAAACTGGCGGCCGGCTAAATCCCGGAGATCTTCGCCGGCGAGGGTGCTTCCCGCAAGAAAACTTCAAAGCGCGGCAGCGGACGGAGCTTCCGCCCGCGGTTTTGCTGCACGGGCGCGTCCCGGAGTGTGATGAAATAGTTCGAGATGGCTGACCGTCGAATCATCTCCGCAGACATCCAGGATGAAGAGCGGCAGTTCGAGGCTTCGCTGCGCCCGCGGACGCTGGCGGATTTCATCGGGCAGCGGAATTTGAAAGAAAATCTGGCCATTGCGATCCAGGCGGCCAAGGCTCGCGGCGAGGCGATGGATCACGTTCTGCTCTACGGGCCGCCGGGCCTGGGCAAAACGACGCTGGCGGCCATTGTCGCGGCCGAATTGGGCGTGAAGATCGACCAGACTTCCGGCCCCGTGCTGCAAAGGAAGCTCGACCTGACAGGCGTGCTAACGGCGATCCAGCCCCGGCAGGTGTTTTTTGTCGATGAGATCCACCGTCTGATGCCGGACGTCGAGGAGATGCTTTACTCGGCGCTCGAGGATTACCGCGTGGATCTGATGCTAGGCGGCGGTCCGGGAGCACGCACGCATTCCATCCCGCTTCCGCGCTTCACGGCGATTGGGGCCACGACGCGAGCCGGCCTGGTCAGCGCGCCGCTGCGGAGCCGATTCGGGCTGGTGCTGCGGCTGAATCCTTACGAGCTAGCGGATTTGCAGGCCGTGGTGCGGCGGTCGGCCAAGATGCTGGGCGTAGAAATCGATGAAGCCGGATCGGAGGAAATCGCCCGGCGCAGCCGGGGAACGCCCCGCATCGCCAACCGCCTGCTGCGGCGCGTGCGGGATTATGCCGAAGTGCGCGCCGACGGCCGCATCACATCGGATGTGGCGCGGGCAGCCTTGGACATGCTCGAAGTGGATCGCTTCGGCCTGGACGAGATCGACCAGAAAGTCATGCGGACGATTCTGGAGAAGTATTCCGGCGGGCCGGTCGGGCTGAATACGATCGCGGCGTCGATCGGCGAGGATGCCGACACCATTGAGGAAGTATACGAACCCTATCTGATCCAACTCGGATTTCTGGACCGCACGCCGCGCGGCCGAATCGGCACCCAAAGGGCCTTTACCTACTTTAAAGTCGCGCCACGGGGCTTCACAGCGGCGCTGGACTTCGAATCGCAGTAAAGCCGACCCTTTTTGCTCACCGCTTGCGGCACTTGGGCCGCGATTTTGAAGGGATATCCAACCCGGCAGGGACCAGTTGTGAGCCGGATCACAAAAAGCTGGACTTTGCTTCCGAACTCTGCGATCATTAACAAGTGTTCATTAATTAACGTTAATATGTGGTCCAAACAAGCACTGCAAGAGTTGGCCCGGGAAAAGTTTCGCGATTACAAGCTGATTGTGGTGTCAAATCGCGAGCCCTACATTCACCAGTACCAGGGGGGCCGAATTGAGTGCCTGCAACCGGCCAGTGGGATGGCGACGGCGCTCGATCCGCTGATGCGGGCTTGCGGCGGGGTGTGGGTGGCGCACGGAAGCGGAGACGCGGACCGGCACGCGCCGGGGGCGATGGGGCGCACGCCCGTGCCGCCCGAGGCCCCTCTATACATGCTGCGCCGCGTGTGGCTGAGCAAAGAGCTGGAAAATGGATACTACTACGGCCTAGCGAACGGGGGCTTGTGGCCGTTGTGCCACGTCGCTTTCCGGCGTCCGGTCTTCCATCGCGAGCACTGGGAAGCCTACCGCCGGGTGAATGAAATCTTCGCGCAAGCCGTACTGGAGGAAGCCGGCGACGACCCGGCGTTTGTTTTCATTCAGGACTATCATCTCGGGTTGCTCCCCCGCCTGTTAAAGAACGGCAATCCGAGCCTGGTTGTGGCGCAATTCTGGCACATTCCGTGGCCGAACCGCGAGACGTTTCGCGCCTTTCCGTGGAAGGAGGATTTTTTGGACGGGCTGCTGGGGAACGACCTGCTGGGTTTCCACCTGCGGTATCACTGCCAGAATTTTCTGGATACGGTGGACCGGGCGATCGAGGCCAGAGTCGACCAGGAGCGTTACGAAGTCACTCTGCGCGGCAAGGTGACGGCGGTGCGTCCTTTTCCCATCAGCATCGATTTCGCGGAGCACGCTTCGACGGCGGCGGGCGCGGCGGTAGACAACGAGATGGAGCACTGGCGGCGGGCGCTGGATCTGGGCCAGATGCGGATCGGCTTGGGAATCGACCGCATCGATTACACAAAGGGAATTCCCGAACGGCTGCGCTCACTGGATCTATTTCTCGAGCGCTGCCCGGAGCACCGGGGGAGGCTGGTGTTCGTGCAAATCGGCGTGCCGAGCCGCTTGCGAGTGGCGGAGTACAAAAGGCTGGGGGAAGAAATCGAGGCGTTGGTATCGGAGATCAACACCAAGTGGAGCTCGGGCGCGTGGCGTCCGATCCTTTTTTTGAAGACGCATTTGGGACCGGCGCAGATGATGGCGCTGCACCGGCTGGCGGATTTCTGCATGGTCAGCTCCCTGCACGACGGGATGAACCTGGTGGCGAAGGAGTACGTGGCGAGCCGGTTCGATGAGAATGGAATGCTGATTTTGAGCGAGTTCACGGGGGCCGCGCGCGAGCTAACGGATGCGATTCTGGTAAACCCGTTCGATCTGGACACCTGCGCGGATGCGATCCGGAGGGCGCTCGAGCTGCCGCCGGAAGAGCGAAGGAGGCGTATGCGGCGGATGCGGGCCGTGGTGGCGGACAACAATGTATATCGCTGGGCGGCAAAGATTCTGGCGGCCCTGGCCCGGATTGAGGCCCCGCAGCCGAGACCTCCCAGGATGGACGCCGCGGCACGCCAGAACGGCGGGCAACTCTGCGCGGGCGTCGCGACTTCGGCGCGGCCCGCCTGCACGTAACCGGCAGCGGTGCGCAACGCGGTTGCCGCTGTGGGCGCCGACGCAGCGAATCAGTTTTGGACGCTCCGGATCGTTCCGCGCGAATTCGCACCCACAGAGCGTTGCAGGGGCCGGCGCTTCGAGGTAATCTGGCGATGTCAGCGTCTGACATCCGTCCTTGAATACGATTTACCTCTCCCTGGGATCAAACCTCGGCGACCGCAGGGACTACCTGAGGCAGGCGATCGAGGCTCTACCTGGAGGCGGAGTCGAGGTTAAGCGGGTATCCTCGATCTACGAGACAGAGCCGGTAGGTGTGGGCGGGCAGCCGTGGTTTCTGAACGCTGTGATCGAAGGGGAGACAGAGCTATTTCCAATCCAATTGCTCGACCGGCTCCAATCGATTGAAATCGCGCTAGGCCGCCGCCGGGCCTACGGCCGGGGACCGGAGCCCAGAACCATCGATATCGACATTTTGCTGTACGGAAATTTTCAAATCCACTCGGGGCGGCTGGTGGTGCCGCATCCCCGGCTCTACGCCCGGCGTTTCGTACTCGAGCCCCTGGTGGAGCTCGCGCCGGAACTGCGGGATCCGGTGAGCCATCAGACGATCCGGGAGCTTCTGGCGGCGACCGCCGACCGGAGTTCGGTCAGAAAGTTCTAGGCCGAAAAGCCGGGCCTTGCAGTGGCCGAGTTACGCCGGCCGCCCCAGGGGGAGGCAGGAAGAGAGCAGGAAGTTCCCGGCGGTTGTGTTAACATACCCGGTTCGCGGGATGGCCGGACGGCGTTTCGATCTCTGATGAGTCCTCCACATTTCATCGCCATAGAGGGACCGGTGCGCGTGGGGAAATCGAGCCTGGCGCGGCTGGTGGCGGAGCGGCTGCGCGCCCGGCCCCTGCATGACAGCGAGAACAATCCATTTCTCAAAGCGTTTTACGCCAGCGAGCCGGGAGCGGCCTTCCGGGCGCAAATGTTTTTTCTGATCGAGCGCTACCGGCAGCTTAAAAACGCTTCCATTTCGACTTCGCGCTCCCCGGTGGTGGCCGACTATCTGTTTGAAAAGGACAAGATCTTCGCTTATATTAATCTCAGTGACGAGGAGCTGAAAGTCTACGACAGCTACTACGATCTTCTGAAAGAGCAGTTGCCGGTGCCCGACCTCGTCATCTATTTACAGGCGACGCCGGCGGTATTAAGGCGGCGGATAGCGCGCAAGGACATTCGAGCGGAGGCCGACATCTCCGACGAATACTTGCAGGAGGTGGTGAGAGCATACGAGCATTTCTTCTCCCACTACAAGGCATCCGACCTGCTCGTAGTAAACACCACGGACCTTGATTTCGTGGAACGCAGCCGGGATCTGGAGGAGCTGCTGCGGGGGCTCACTCAGCCGGTGAGGGGCACTCAATTCTTTCTGCCGCTGGGATCTCCCGCTGATGGAAGCTGAGCGAGGCGGCCGTGACGCAGCGCAGAGTCGCATTTGGGATGGCGCTCGTGCTGTGGGTTTCGTGGGGAATGTCCCTTGCAGCGCAAGTAGGGGAGCGCGCCGAAGACCTCGCAGCGGGCAAGGTGCTGATTGCGCAGCCGGACATGCCCGATCCCCGGTTTGCCCATACGGTCATTCTTCTGGTGCAGCACGGAGGCGATGGCGCGATGGGGCTGATCCTGAACCGGCAGACGAAGCTCCCGTTATCGAAGGTGCTGGATGGGCTGCAAGGAGCCAAAAACATCGAGGATCCGGCTTATCTCGGGGGTCCGGTCGAGATGGAAAGCGTGCTGGTGATGATGCGGTCGGGTGAGAAGCTATCCGGCGCAAAACAGGTCTTGCCCGACGTTTATTTGATCGCCAGCAAAGCGGCGGTAGAGAAGGCGTTGCTGGCACGGCCGGATCCGGGCAGATTTCGGGCTTATATGGGATATGCCGGCTGGGGTCCGAAGCAGTTGGAGCATGAAATGGACCTGGAGGCATGGTTCATTCTGCGGGGTGAGGCAGCGATGGTATTCGATCCCGATCCGGACACGCTGTGGTCCCGGCTGATCCGGAAGACCAAGGCCCAAATCGCGCGCCGGAGGCCAAACCCGCGGCGGGAATTGAAAACCGCAGTCATCTTTGCGAAGATAGGTTCGTGACCGCTTGGATCCCTGAAGGACGGGGACCGGGACGGAGGCAGATGCCGGAAAAAATCACTATCCATACGCTCGCCGAGAAGAAAGCCCTGGGCGAGAAAATCACTTCCGTTACAACCTACGATTACCCTTCGGCGCTGCTGGCGGATCGGGCCGGCATTGATGTGGCGCTGGTGGGAGACTCGGTTTCGATGGCTGTGGCGGGGCGGGAAAACACGCTGGCGGCGACCATCGACGAGATGATCTATCACACGCGCGCGGTGCGAAGAGGAATCACCCGAGCGCTGCTGGTGGCGGATATGCCCTTCGGCTCGTACCACATCAGCGAAGCCGACGCGGTGGGCAACGCGGTGCGCCTGGTGAAAGAGGGAGGCGCGGAGGCGGTGAAGCTGGAAGGGGGACAGCGGCAGGCGCCGCTGGTCGAGCGGCTGGCGCGCAGCGAGATTCCGGTGATGGGGCACATCGGGCTGACGCCGCAATCGGTGAACGTGCTGGGCGGATACCGCGTGCAGGGAAAAACCCTGGAGGCGGGCCGGGAGCTGCTGGAAGACGCGCGGGCGCTGGCCGCCGCCGGCGCGTTCGCGCTCGTGCTTGAAGGAATCCCGCGGGAGATCGCCGCCTGGATCACCGCCGAAACGTCTGTGCCGACTATCGGCATTGGGGCAGGGCCGGATTGCGACGGGCAGGTGCTGGTGTGGCACGATCTACTAGGACTGCATTTCGGCCACACCGCGAAATTCGTGCGGCGTTACGCCGATCTGGCCGGCGAGATCGAGCGCGCGCTGGAGCGCTACGTCCGCGACGTCCGGGGAGGCTCATTCCCGTCGGACTCGGAAAGTTACCACCTGCCGGAAGCCGAGCGGCAGAGGCTGGCGTTGGAATTAGAGAAGGCTACGCCGGCGACAAGCGGAACGCGGTAGCGGGAAGGCCTTGCGTTCCGCGGGCACTCGACGGGCCGATCCATCCCAAAGATTTCGGACAAAGCACAATCCAGCGGTAAGTTTGTTTGCGCATGACGGTTGTAGAGTCAACTGCGGAAATGCAGGCACGCGCCTTGCAAGCGCGGGCGGCGGGCCAAACGGTGGGGCTGACGCCTACGATGGGCGCTCTGCATGAAGGCCATCTGAGCCTGGTACGGACCGCCCGGCGTGAAAACGAGTTCGTCGTGGTCTCTCTGTTCGTGAACCCGACGCAATTCGGTCCGTCAGAAGACTTCGACCGTTATCCGCGCGACTTCGCAGGCGACCGGCGCAAGCTGGAGTCCGAGGGCGTGGATGTGCTCTACGCGCCGCCAGTGGGAGAGATTTACAAACCGGGCTTTCAGACGTATGTCGAGGTGGAGGAACTGGGGAAGAGGCTGGACGGGGCGAGCCGGCCGGGGCACTTTCGCGGTGTGGCGACTGTGGTGGCGAAACTCTTCCACATCGCCCAGCCGCATCGCGCGTACTTCGGCCAGAAGGACGCCGCGCAACTGGCGGTCATCCGGCGGCTGGTCAGAGACTTGGACTTTCCCATAGAAATCGTGGCCTGCCCGATCGTCCGCGAGCCTGATGGTCTGGCCATGAGCTCGCGAAACGCTTATTTGGGGGCCGAGGAGCGGCGAGCGGCGGCGGTTCTTTACCGGAGCCTCACCCAGGCCCGCCGATGTTACGAGTCGGGTGAGCGGAGCGGCCCCTCCCTGCGCGGTACTTTACTTGACACGCTCGCTTCAGAGCCGCTGGCGCGAGTCGATTACGCCGAGGTAGTGGATCCCGATTCCCTGCTGCCGCTTGCGAGAGTAGACCGGCGCGCGCTGGCGGCAGTGGCGGCCTGGTTTGGAGCGACACGTCTGATCGATAACGTACTGCTCGGGTAGTTGATCGCTGGATCCGGGTGGTGGCGCTTGTGGACTGGCCCGGCCGGTGATTTCTCTTGCCGCCCTGCTATACTGCACCCTTATGAAGCCGATGTTCCTGCCGGATGTTGAAAACAACCCGAGGCAGAACAGCCCGTATGCCGAATTAATCCGCCAGATGCAATCTGGGAACGTCCCGATTCCCCAAATTTTTCACCTTTTCGCCTTTAAACCGGAGGCGAGCGAGCACCTCTCGCGCTTCACCCAGGCGGTGATGCGTGGTCCGTCGCCATTGAGCCCGGGTCTGCGCGAGCTCATCGCCGCTTTCACCTCGCAGCAGAACCGGTGCCCGTTTTGAATCGGCAGCCACGCCGCAGTTGCGGCGGAATTGCTCGGGGACTCCCGCCTGGTGGACGCCGTGCTGGCCGACTACCGGACGGCACCGATCTCCGCCGCGGAACAGGCGCTGTTTGCGTTCCTGGAAAAGGTGAACCGAAACTCGCCGGACATCACAGAAGCGGACGTGGAGAAAGTCCGCCGCGCGGGATGGACAGACGAGGCGCTCTACGACGCGATCAGCGTGTGCGCGCTATTCAACTTTTATAACCGCTGGATCGACGCGACAGGCGTCCACGGCATGAGTCCGGAGGCGTATGCGGCTTCGGGCAAGCGTCTGGCCGAGCGGGGCTATCTCCTCGGCGATTCCAAAGAAGGAAAATAAAATAAATAATAGCTGAGGCCCGGTCCAGCAGCGGACGAAACGCCCTCCTTCCAAACGAGCAAAAGTCTCCGTGCCCTAATCTTTTTCGAGCTCTTTCGAGCCGCAAGCAGGCCGGGCGCCCGGCCGCTTCCGCGGCGCCGCTGCCGTGCACACGGCAGACGCGCTCGGTCTAGCGAGCCCGGCGCACCAGGTGCGCAATCAGGCTCACCAGAAACAGAATCAGGAACAGAACGAAGAGCAGCCGCGCGATGCCGGCCGCCGCCGCGGCAATACCGCCGAACCCGAGCAGCGCCGCCACCAGCGCGATCGCCAGAAACAGCAAAGACCAATAAAGCATCCGGGGGTCGCCTCCTTGCGGCGCTGAGGAGGAGTGGAGCGGCGCCACGCAGCCATTAAGCAAAGAAAATGCCAGTGTGAGATTCCTCAATTCAAAAATGTCCAATTTTGACCTTCCGGCCGAGGATTTGTAAACAGAAAAACGAGCCACGCGGCGCCGGAGAGATTTTTTGTCACCCAAAGTCCGGCGATACGTCTGTAAGAACGAAAAGGGGTCTTCAGGAATGCGTGCTCTTTGTGGGGACGCGAAAACATGATGCCAATGGTTTGGTTGGAGGTCTAGAGAAGTGAAGAAATCACATTCGTCGTTTACTATTCTGTTCGTTGTTTTGGCTTCCGTATCTCTATCTTTTGTTGCGTGGGGACAAGCGGCAGGAACGATTTCGGGGAAAGTGATATCCCCTTCGGGCGCCGCGGTCCCTGAGGCGGCAGTCAGCATTACTAATATCGGAACCGGCGCCTCACAACGCGTGCTAACGGGCCCGGACGGCGGCTTTCTGGTATCCGGACTCGCTCCGGGAACTTACAAAGTGACCGTGGAGAATCCCGGATTCACCACGGCGGTCCGGGAAAACATACAATTGGCGGCGGACTCACCGGTAAACCTGGAACTGGTGCTGGAAGCGGGGGCTGCCGGACAAACAAAGGTTGAAGCGCAATCCTCCACCTCGGCCGTGCAGGATTCCTCGGGCCAGAAGTCGCAGCTTTTCGGCGAACGGCAGATCACCGACACGCCGATTATCGACCGCAACCGGCAGCAGTTGCAGGAACTGGTGACGGGCGTTACGCCGCCGGAAGCGATGATTGCGCCGGCTCTGGACCCGCAGCGGAACCGGCAATACTCGGTAAACGGGCAGCAGGCCCTCGGCGTTTTGCAGTCGAGAAAGCTGGACGGCTCGCAAAACATCGAGACCTATCTCGGAATCTCGGATCACATCCCGACCAACGAAGCCATCCAGACCTTCAATGTGGTTACGAGCAATCCCCGCGCCACGTACGGCATCACGGCGGGATCGTCGGAACCTGTATTCAACCGGACGGGGACCAACGAAATTCACGGCGATGTTTTCGAGTTCAACAGCTTTAGCTGGCTGCGGGCGCGGCCGGTGTTCGACAACTCGCCCAATCCGGCTCCCACTTACGCTTTCAACCAGTTTGGCGGCAGCGTAGGCGGGCCGATCGTAAAGAACCGGATATTCTTCTTTGGCGCGTACGAAGGCGACATTCAGCGCGGGCAGAACACGCTGATCACCACCGTTCCCAGTGCGGCGTTCCGCGGGGGGGACTTCAGCAGCGTGCCGGGGCTGACGCTGTTCAATCCGGCCACGGGAACTTCCAGCGGCGCGGGGAGATTTCCGTTTGTGGGCAATGTGATTCCGGCCAGCGCCATCAGCCCGATGGCATCGGCGCTGCTGCCCTTCGTTCCACTGCCGAACCGGCCCGGCACGGAGGACAACTTCATGCGGAACGTTCCATTTCACAACGACGGAAACAGAGTCGACGGCCGGGTGGACTTCCGCGCGAGCGACCACACGTCCTTCTTCGCCCGGTACGCGTTCTCGCGGTTTTTCGCGCTGGACGAGTCTCCGTTGGGATCCCTGATCGGGAATACGCAGGAAGGCAATATGCACGCTCACAACGGGGCTCTGAATCTCACGCACGTGTTCAGCCCGGGCGTCACTACCGAAGGCAGATTCAGCATGTACCGCTACGACGACAAGCTCTACGGCCCGAGTTTGAACAGCCCTCTGGCCGGGACGATCGGCGTCAGCAACCTGCCCAGCTCGGCCCTGCCGGGCATCCTGATTTCCGGAATGGCGCCGATGGGGACGAAGCTCGGTTATCCGACTTTCATCAGCTCGATGAACGGTTTGCCGGTGATCGGGCCGACGGCGGGTTTCCCGGGGACAAGCGTCAACAACGATTTCGAGTGGACGAACAACTGGAACATCACGCGCGGCCGCCACAACGTCAACTGGGGCGTGGACGTGTGGCACATCCGGTCCGACGGGTTCCGCAATCCGCTGTTCTCGCCGGCGGGCGAGTTCGATTTTGGCGCGGGAGCGACCGGGGCCCCCGGAGCGGCGCTCGCCGCTTCGGGCCTGTTTCCGAGCGCCTTTGCCGCGTTTCTGGCCGGAGCTCCCACGCAGGTGGGAGTGCAGAGCTTCGCAGTAACGCCCAGCTATCGAACCACCTACTACAGTGGATTCGTGAACGACATCGTGCGGGTTGGCGGGCGTCTGACCCTCGATTTGGGTTTACGGTACGACATCTTCTCGCCTCTCTCCACGCGCCGGGCGGGGGACGCAGCCATATATAACCCGGCGGATAACACGTTGCGGCTGGTGGGCATAGACGGGGTCAACGACCGCGGCAACGTGAAATACGATTTCGACAACGTGGCGCCGCGCTTCGGCTTCGCCTTGAAGCTGACGGACAAGACCGTTGTGCGGGGCGGTTACGGGATCACTTATTTCCCGGCGGCGACGATGTTCGCCGGCGGCTATCTGAATCCCGTCGCCTTCACAGCGCAAGCAGGAGCGCCCGGCTCTTTCGCCGTTGCCGGAGGAGTTGGATCTTTGCCTGCGCCCGCAGCCCCGCCGTCGAACACCGCGGGGCTGATTGCGGCGCCGCCGAACCAGACCTTCGTGTTCGGGCCGCCGCACCCGGAAACGCCTTATGTGCAGAGCTACAGCGTTTCCGTACAGCAGGATTTCGGGGCCAACACGCTGCTGGACGTCGCTTACATCGGGAGCCTGGGCCGCGAGCTGCCGTTCAGCCGCGAAATCAACTTCGTGAGCCCGGGGGGGACGGACTTTCCGCTCGCCGCTTTCGGGCGCACGGCCAGCACGATCGAGCGAGGCTATGGTCTTAACAATAACTATAACTCGCTGCAAGTGAACCTGAGGAAGCAGTTCCAGCACTATATCAGTTTCATCGGCTCCTACACGTACAGCAAGGCGCTGGACTACAGCAGCAATCCGTTCGTGCCGATCATTGGCCCAAGGGCGCGGAATTACGGCCCCGCCGATTACGACCGCACGCACATCTTCTCGCTGAGCCACGTGATTCAGATTCCCATCGGCGTGGGATCGGGCCGGCTGAACTCGGGGCGCATCGGAGAGGCCCTCGGAGGGTGGCAACTGAATGGCATCTTCCGCTGGGCGACAGGAACACCGTTCTCCGTGCTGGCCGATCCATCGGCCTGTGGGTGCCCAGGGCTGCCGTATGCCTACGCCAACGCCCTGCTGCCGATTTCCTCGAACGCCGAAGCGGGCTTCAACCCTGCGGCGTTTGCGGCGCCGTCAGGCACCCTGGGGAGCACGGGGCGGAACATCCTGCGCGGACCGGGCTTCAAAACCTACGATCTCTCGCTTTTCCGCTCATTCTCTCTGCGGGAGCGCGCGAAGTTCGAGCTGCGGGGAGAGGCCTACAACCTGTTCAACACGCCGCTGTTCGCCAACCCGGTGAACGTGGTCGGATCCGCAAATCTCGGCCTGATCACGCACACGCTGAACCCGAACATGATCAACTCCAACAACCGGGAATTCCACCTGGCGGCGAAGATCATCTTCTAACGCAGCGAGGGCGGAACCGGACCGCGCTGTCGGAAAATGGCAGCGCGGTCTTGTTCCTCAAAAGATGCGGCGTCCCGGCGAAGATCATCGGGCGTGTGGAACGGCTGGGCGACCCCGGCGCGTCCGTGTTTGGCGGTCTGAGCCACAATGTGGTAAAGCTCGTGAGCGACGACTCTCCCCAGGGCCCGGCCGAGCAGAAGATCTCTCTGGGCGAGCCGCATGGGACCTAAGGCATTGCGAATCTGATCGCATTCCACCTCGCTGAAGGGAAGCACGCGGCCGTCGCGCACCGCGGTCCAGCCGAGCGTCACGGGCTCTTTTTCACTCTCGCGATCCAACGGCCCGAACGGGACTTGGAATTTATCGGCGCGGCAAACGCCCTTGAATCGCATCACGGCGAGGCCGCCGAACGCCTCGGCGGCGAGTCTCTGGCCGAGAGGCCGCCAATCCAGGAGCAGGCCCGCCGATCGCAATATCCTTGCGGTTTCCGCCTTCATTTCGGCGACGGAAACCGGGGAAGGGTTTTCGTCGAACGCCGTAAATACAGCGACATGGGTTTGGGCGCTCGCGATCCAAACACTCGTAGCGGCCAATAAGACGCCCGCCGGCAGCACTCGCGACATGCGGTCAATCTAGCACGTTTTCCAAAAAACGTAAAAGAAAATTCCGATTTACGGAGCCGGAGCGTGATCTTCCGTACACTGCCCTGCGCGAGGGCGGTCCGGGGCCGCTGGCTTGCGCAGCCAAAGGTAGTGATGATTGCCGATTTGGCCGGACCGGGAGAAGTGGAACAGCATCAGGTCGAGGTACCGGAAGGGGAAGAGAAGCCATCCGGCAACGCCGTGGGCGAACACACGCGCCGGGCGCCAGGGCAGCCAGATCTTGATGTACTCCAAGAGAAAAACCAGAAGCGTGGCCGTAGGGCCGGTGCGCCAACCCGCGCCGGCTATTTCCAGGCTTCCGGCCATTTGCCGAAGCCCGTCGGGCGTGAAGCGGCGGAAATCCGATGGATATTGGTGATACGGATGACAGAAAGGCACGACCAGATGGGCGTAGCCGCCGGGCGCGAGCACGCGCTCAATTTCGCGCATGGCGGCCTCGGGGTTCACGACGTGCTCGAGCACGGCATCGCATTCGACGCGTTGAAACAGATTGCCGGGAAACGGCAACTGTTCGAGCGAGGCAGCGACCGTCACCCCGGGCAGCGGGAAAAGATCCACGTTCACGTAGCCGGGGACCCGGGATCCCGCTCCGCCGACGTAGAGATTCCACTTCCCGAGCGGGGCATGGATCTTGTGTTCCCGGGGATTGGAGACGAACGGGTCGGGGGGCCGCAAGAGGCGGTAGAGGCGCTCCCGCCAGCGCCGGGAGGTGCGCAGGCGGTAAAGCTTTTCGATATTCTCGGCGCGCATGTCATTTGGCGTCGCGCCAGTTCTCGCCCACGCCGATTTCGACGAGCAGGGGCACGTCGAGCTTCCGCACCGATTCCATCTCGTGCTTGACCAGAGATCCCAGGGAATCGACCTCCTCGGGAGGCGCCTCAAACAGCAGCTCATCATGGACCTGCAACACCATCTCGGCCCGAAATTTCTCCTGGCGCAAACGCCGGTCAATGGAGATCATGGCGAGCTTGATGAGGTCAGCGGCGGCGCCCTGAATGGGCGAGTTGACCGCCGTGCGTTCGGCGAAGTTTCGCGCGGGAGCGTTGGGCGAGTTGATATCGGGAATGGCTCGCCGCCGGCCAAACAGCGTTCGCGTGAACCCCGTCCGCCGGACTTCGGCGATGACGGAGTCGATATACGTTTTCACGCCCGCATAGCGCGAGAAATAACCATCGATGTAGCGCTGGGCATCGGTCCGGGAAATGCCGAGCTGGGCGGCCAGGCCGAAGGCGCTCAGCCCGTAGACGATGCCGAAGTTAATGGCTTTGGCTCGGCGGCGCTCCTCGGGCCCCACCAACAAAGGCGGAATGCCGAGCACCTCGGCGGCGGTGCGGGTGTGGATATCCTCGCCGCTGCGGAAAGCCTGAATCAGGACCGAGTCCTGCGAAACGTGAGCCAGCACGCGCAGCTCGATCTGGGAGTAGTCTGCCACGACCAGCTTCCAGCCGGGCCGTGGGATGAAAGCGGCGCGGATTTGGCGGCCCAATTCCGTCCGTATGGGGATGTTTTGGAGATTCGGATCGGCCGAAGAGAGGCGGCCCGTAGCCGAGCCGCACTGATCAAAGGTGGTGTGAAGCCGGCCGGTGGACGGATTCACCAAGGCGGGCAAAGCGTCCACATAAGTGCCCTTGAGTTTGGCCAACTCGCGATAGTCGAGAATCTTTCTGACGATCTCGTGATCGGGGGCCAGCGCCTCGAGCACGGCGGCGGCGGTAGAGGGAGCCTTGGTCTTGCTGGAGCGGCCGGCCATGGGCAGCTTGAGATCTTCAAACAAAACCTTGCTCAATTGTTGCGGTGAATTGATATTGAACTCCCGGCCTGCGAGCCGGTGGATTTCTGCGGTGAGGGCGCTGAGGCGGAGATCCATCTCGGCCGAGAGCCGGGAAAGCACGCCCAGGTCGATGCCGACGCCGGCGCGTTCCATCCGCACCAGGACCGGCGCGAGCGGGAGCTCGATGTTTTCGTAGAGCTCGCGCAACCCGGCGGCATCGATTTCCGGCGCCAGGGTCCCGGCGAGACGCCAGGTAAAGTCGGCGGCGGGGGCCGGGCCGGGATCGAGAGGTCGTCCAAAGCGCCGCAAAACGGACTCGCCCAGGGAGTAGTTCGAGCGGGATGGGTCGAGCAAGTACGTATACAACCGGGTATCGTGTTTCACGCCGGCCGGAGCGATGCCGAGCGAGTCAAGCAACCCCCAGGCGCGCTTGTAATCGTGAACGGCCTTGGAGACGGCGGCGTCCTCGAGCAATTGTGTGACCGCAGGCAAGGGCGCGAGCCGCGCCTCGGCTTCGCGAACGGAAATTCCGACGCGGCCGGCCTCGATCTGCTCCGCGCCCGGCAGCAGGTCCAGCGACACGGCCACGGTTGCGCCGCGGGCTGGGGCGTCGCCGAGCCAGGCTCGCACCTCCTCTTCGGTTTCGAGGCTGGCGTAATCGGCAGGGGCCTGGGGAAGCGGCGGAAGATCTTTGAGAAGGCTGTGAAATTCAAGCTCGCCGTAAAGCGCAGAGAGCCTGGCAAGATCCACGGGCGCTGCCTTGAGCGCCTCCAGGTCGAGCTGGACCGGGACACTGGTATCCACGACCGCGAGCTTCTTGCTGAGAAGGATGCGATCGCGATTCTCGAGCAAACTGTGGCGATAGGTTTTTCGTTCGACCTCAGCGGCGTGGTCGAGGATCTGCTCGACGGTGCCGAAGCGCTTCACCAGTTCGCGCGCGCCCTTGTCTCCGATCCCGGGGGCGCCCGGTATATTATCCACGGCATCGCCCTTGAGGGCCAGCAGATCGGCGACGAAAGCGGGCAGTACGCCCAGGTACTCCTCGACCTTGCGATCGTCATAGATGAGGTTGTCCTTGGATGGGTCGAGAACGAAGATATGATCACCGACCAATTGCAGGAGGTCCTTGTCGCTCGAAACTATGTAAACGTCGAGGCCCTTGGCGGCGGAGCAGCGAGCCAGAGCGCCGATCACGTCGTCGGCTTCAAAGCGGTCATGCTCGATGACGGCGATGCCCAGGGCGGCGAGCAGGCGGCGTATATAGGGAATCTGCTGGAGCAGCTCGTTGGGCGTGGCGGCGCGGTTCGCTTTGTACTGGTCATAAATCTCGTCGCGAAAAGTAGGCGCCAGGCTTTCGAACACGGCGACGACATACTCCGGATGGTGCTCGGCCAGCAGTTTCCGAAGCATGTTGTTGAAAATGTAAACGGCCTCAGTGGCCATGCCGGAGCGGGTGCGCATGGCCGGCGCCCCGGTACGGGCGCGGGCATGATAGGCGCGAAAAATCAAGCCGAAGGTATCAATCAGGAACAGCCGGGCAGGACTTTCGGGCATCTCCTCATCTTAGTACCACTGCACGGCTGTGGATCAGCCGGCGCGCTTGCGGGGCGTTGTTTGGCGGAAGCCTGGACGGCAGGGGCGGATCAGTCCACAGGGAAGACTTGCAGCGCTACGGATGGAGGCAAACTTAGTTAGCGGCGGTGATCCTCGTCGCCGTGGCCGCGGTCGCGCCCGTTCTGGCCGCGGTCGACCCGGCCTTTTTCGGCGGGGGCGTGTCCGCGCAGCTCGTGGCGTTCGACGGGCGGGCCGCGGCGCGCCGCCGGCAGCGGCGCGACGCGATACGGATGAACGTATTCGCGGCGATTGGCCCAAGTGCGCTGCCAGGGGTGATTGTCAATAATAACCGTGCGCGAGGGCCAGGAGAAGTGCGGCTCCGCCCAGCCCCAGGGCCGAAAGGCTCCCACGACCACGGCCGCGCCGAACGAGATGGTGACATGGAACCCCGGTCTTCGCGGCACAAAAACGACGGCGGGGTTGTACACGGGAACGTAGATCACACCCGGGCTGACGGGGAGAATCTCAACATACGGCCCGGATCTCACGATCTGGACCTGCGGCGTGTTGACCAGATAGCCGTAACTCAGGGCCTGCTGGCGCAACCTCTGAACTGCATCCATGACCGCCCCCGGCTGGGATAAAAACGCGTTCCCCAACTCAGTGGTCCACGCCATATCGCGCGCCATCATGCCGAGCACCGAGGGAAAGGGGAGCAGCGCGATTACGCTCGGATCCCACGGGAGATTGTCGGCGGAAATGGCGGCCGCGAGCTGGTCCCCGTGCAAATAGGAGTGCTGGTCGGCCCACGCAGCGGCCTGGGGTATCTCATCGTAGAACGTGGAAGCGGTGAGAACCTGGGTTAGCAGCGGGTCCGGATAGAGCGCGACGGGGGCGACCAGGCGGTCCAATTCGGCCGGGGGAAGCAGGGGCGGAGGAGGTCCGTAGGGGGCCGGCGGGGGCGGAGTTCCATAGGGCGGATACTGAGCCCACAGCAGCCCGGGCGCGAGAATCGCCGCACCCACAAAAAGTATCAAAATTTCCTTTGCCCGCTTCTCCACTCGCCGCACGAAACCGCCTCCGCACTTCCAACAATTCCTACCTCTTTTGGATGCCACGGAAGCCCCCCGCGTTACCGGAGACACAGACAAAGGTTCCGTTTCGAGGGAAAAACACCGGGGACGAGATGCCCAACGCGGGAGCCAAACGTCCGGGCTCCGGACGCGAAAATGCGGGACCGGGCCAGTCAGACAGACAGGCAGCGCGGGCGGTGAAACGATGGGCGGCGGTCAGGCGTCAAACGCCTTTTCAACTTGGATCGGAGCAGGCTCTTGGCGCGGTGCAAGCGGGTCTTGACGCAAGTTTCGCTGATCCGCAGGAGGGCCGCGGTTTGCGCCGTATTCATACCCTCGATTTCCCGGAGTTCGAAAACCGACCGATACCTTGGCGGGAGCGAATCCAGAGCCAACCGCAGCAAGCGGCGCAGTTCCCGGTCGAGAACCTGCTTTTCCGGATCACGGCCTCTGGCAGCCAGCGGCATTGCGGTGTTGCCGCCGTGGGAGGAGGAATCAAGATCGAGAAATCGCGGCTGATGATGCAGCTTTGTCATTGCGCCGTGGATCGCGATTCGGATGAGCCAGGTGGAGAAGCTGGAGCGGCCGGCGAACTGATCCAGATGACGGAGCGCATTGAAGTGAGCCTCTTGCATGAGATCTTCGACGTCCGCGTCATTCTGAAGGATGCGGCGGGCCACGCGCCGGAGCTGCGGGCTGTGGCGGCGCATCAGGATTTCATAGAACTCGGTCTGCCCGGAGCGCACGCGCGCCAACACTTCCTCGTCGGGAACGTCCGGAGACAGACTGTCCGGCGTATTGTGCAGGCAAAGCCCCTTCACGTCCGATGCCTCCCGTCCTCAATGCTGCAATTCAGTCGGCGGAGATCGATACATCGAATTTAAAGAAAGTCGGATAAAAAAGGGATCAAAAACCCGGCAGCGCGGGTCAAGAAAAAATCAAGAGCAACGAGTTGCAGACATTCGGGGGGAGAGGCGGGCGCGCGCACACATTTTCGGCGGCCTCCGATTGGCGTCAGAATCAGGAATCAGTATGCAGGCGGTAACCCACGCCGGGTTCAGTGACCACATAGCGGGGCCTTGTGGGGTCCGGTTCGATTTTGCGGCGCAGATTGCTTATATTCACCCGCAGCAGATGGAGCTCGTCTTCGTAAGAGACGCCGCCCCAAACCTCTTTGACGAGCTGGCGGTGCGTGAGAACTTTTCCGGCGTGGGCGATCAGCACCTTGAGCAGATCGTACTCGGTGGGAGTAAGCTGCACTTTGTGTTCGCCGCACCGCACCTCGCGCCGGGGCAGATCGACCCAAAGATCGCCGGTGCTGAAGACAGGTCCATTTTCGTGCGCGGCGGCCCGCCGCAGGGCGGCGCGCATTCGGGCGAGCAACTCGCCCATGCCGAAGGGTTTGGTCAGGTAGTCATCGGCGCCGGCGTCAAGCGCCGAGATCTTGTCGGCTTCCTGCTCTCGCACGGAGAGGACGATGATCGGCGTCTGGCTCCACTCCCGGAGGGAGCGTGCGACTTCGGTCCCGCTGATTCCCGGCAAACCAAGATCGAGAATGATCAAGTCGGGCCGTACGGAGGGGACCAATTGCAGGCCTTCCTCGCCGCTCGCGGCTTCCACCGTCGCGTAGCCGTTCGCGTTCAGCGAAACGCGGAGAAAACGCCGGATAGCCGGCTCGTCGTCAATGACCAGAACTCGCAACTTCTGCTGGTTCATTCGCCATCTCCACGGCAGGGGCTTTTCTGGCGCACCGCGGCAGCGTAAAGCCGAAAATCGAGCCGCCTTCCGGGCGTCGCTCCGCCCAAATGCGGCCGCCGTGCGCTTCGACAAAACCTTTACAGATGGACAGGCCGAGTCCGGCGCCTTGCCGCGCGGCGGATCTCGATTGCCTCCGGAATCTCTCGAAAATTCGCTCCACTTCGCCCGGCGGGATGCCAATGCCGCGGTCAGCCACGAGAATCTCCAGATCCTGCTCGGCCGCCCGCACCTGAAGGCAAACCGGTTCCCCGGCCGGCGAGTATTTGAGCGCATTGTCGAGGAGATTGACCAGGGTCTGGGTGATGAGGACAAAATCCATCGGAACCAGAGGAAGATCGGGTTGTGTCTCGACCACGATCTTGCGTTTTCTGGCTCCTTCGCCGAGCTGGGCCAGAGCCGCTCCAATCACGTCCTGCACATCGCAAGGTTCGATTTTGACCCGCATAGCCCCGGCTTCCAGGCGCGTCATGTCCAGCAGGTTGCCCACCAGCCGGTTGAGACGCCGAGCTTCCTCCTGGGCGGTGTCGAGCAATTCGCGCCGGGTCGCCTCATCCAGCACGGCGCTATCCTCGGAAAGGCTACTGAGAGCGCCGGTGATGGAGGCCAGCGGCGTTCGCAAATCGTGGGAAATGGAGTTTAGAAGCGATTTTTGCAGCTTATCGGTCTGCTCCAGCAACTGGGCATGGCGGGCTTTTTCCTCAAGCAGGGCGCGTTCAGAAGCTAGCGCCGCCTGGCTGGCAAAAGCTTCGAGGAGGCGATGCTGCTCGGCGGAAAGCCAGCGCTCCCCCGAGCCGGCCGCCTTGACTCCCAACACGCCCACCACCCCCCTGGAGGTCGTGAGAGGCAGATAGCGGATTGTACTTTCAGTGAACATGCCGGTTCCGGGTCCCGCCTGGCGGCCATGCTGGAAGACCCATTCCGCGGCAGCGCGTTCTTCCTGGGGGAACGGAAAATCCGGGCTTTCAAACATTGCGCTGAGACGGCCGTCCGCCGGCAGCAGGATCACGACCGGCCGCTCAAAAGTTTCGCCGATGTGATAGGCGATGACCTCGAGAATACGGTCTAAGGAGCGGGTGGTGGCGAGCGAGCGGCTGAGCGAGTACAGCGAAGCGGAATAGGCTTCCCGATTTCGCGCCGCTTCAATTTGTTCCCGAACCCTCCCGGCCAGAGTGCCCGTCACCAGCGCCACGGCGAGCAAACCGGTCAAGGTGACCAGGAACTGGACGTCCGTTATGGCGAAGCTCAGTTGGGGGGGGACAAACACAAAATCAAAGACAAACGTGCCCACAGCGGCGCTGAAGATGGCGGCTCGCCGCCCCCAACGGAGCGCGCTCACCACTACGGCCAGAAGATAGAGGACCTGCAAGTTGGCCGGCCGGAGAATTTCGCGAATCCACCACCCGAAAATGGTAACCAGCAGGATCAATCCAAGGCTTAGAGCGTAGGACTCCCAGTTGGGTCTTGCCCGGCGCGGCTGGCGGCGCACGCCGCCGGAAGCCGGCGAAGAAGGGTCGATGACATAAACCTGGGCTTCTTCGCTGCGCCGGACCATCTGATCGGAGACCGACCGGCGCAGCGCGGCAGCCAGCGTGAACCCGCGCGATCTGCCGACAACAATGCGGACAACATGATGGGCCCGGCTGTAACGCAAGACCTCCTCCACAACCGAGCGACCGCGGACAGTTATGACAGTGGCGCCAAGCTCGGAAGCGAGCCGGAGCGTTTCAGAAAGGCGGTGCTTATCCGGCTCGGAAAGGCCGGCGAAGGGGCGAGTCTCAACGTAAATCGCAGCCAATTCCGCCTCCAGGCCTTTCGCCATCTGGTGGCCAACCTGCAACAACCGGGCGTTTGAATCGCTCAAGCCGACGCATACGAGAACGCACTCCCGCGGCAACTGGGTGGCCGGAAGCGAGTCGGACTGGAGCCGGGCGGCAATCTGCTCCCTGACGCGCCTGGCGGTGTAATGGAACGCCAGTTCGCGGAGCGCCAGCAGCTCGTCGGGACGAAGAAAACGCCGGACTCCCGAGCCGCCGTGATCTGCGACATTGACTTTTCCCTGCTTCAGGCGCTCCAGCAGCTCATTGGGATGAATATCAATCAACCGGATTTCTTCGGCTTCTTGCAGGATCCGGTCGGGAACTGTATTTCCGGCGGCGCGACCGGTGATTTCTTCGACAGTGACCCTGAGGCTTTCGACCTGCGCGATGTTGAGAGTAGTGTAAACGTCGATGCCATGCTCGAGCAGATCTTCGACCTCCTGATAACGCTTTGGGCGGCGGGCGGAAGGCGAGTTGGCGCGGGCCAGGTCGTCGATCACGACCAGGGGCGGGCGGCGGGCGAGAATGGAATCGACATCGATGCCGGATTCCGCACTGGGAGGGGGCAAGACCTTCAGGCCAGCCAGCAGGTTCGCAGTTTCAGGGCGTCCATGAGTGTCGACACAGGCGATCAGAGGGTCGCGGCCCTCCTGCTTGCGGCGGCGGGCGGCTTCCAACATGGCGTAAGTCTTACCAACGCCTGCGGCATATCCCAAGAAAACACGGAGTTTGCCCTGCGGCCGGCGGGGACTGCCGGAGACCTGCCCGGCGACTGGGAACTCAGGATCGGGCGGCATATACGGCCCCTACCCTAGCTGCTGCCATTGCCGTTCTTATGGTATCGCACGGCCCGGAGCGGCGGCTTACAGCGGCAGGTCAAAAAAAACTGTAACCGTCTCGACAAGTTCGGCTCTAAGCGGGGTGGGTTAATTCTGCCCAGCAGCCTGCATGGCGCAGATTTTTCATCGCAGCACGAATACGATTGCACGGGTGACGATCCTGGGAGGCGTGTTCATTCTGATCGCCGCAAGCTGGATTTTGTATCTGTTTTACCGGTCGGATTACATGACCGGGGCCCGAGTGGTTCGCGACCAGCCGGTGCCATTCAGTCACAAGCATCATGTGAGCGACGACGGCATTGATTGCCGGTACTGCCACACCTCGGTGGAAGACTCCTCGTTCGCCGGGATCCCGCCGACCGAAACGTGCATGAGCTGCCACTCCCAGATCTGGGCTGACGCCGCCATGCTCGAGCCGGTGCGGGCCAGCTTCCGGAACAATCAGCCGCTCGAGTGGACGCGGGTGCACGATCTGCCGGATTACGTCTACTTCGATCACAGCATTCACATCAATAAAGGAATCGGGTGCTCCACCTGCCACGGGCGCGTGGACCAGATGCCGCTGACATGGCGGGAAAACACGCTGCTTATGGAATGGTGCCTGGACTGCCATCGGGATCCCGCGCGGTACGTGAGGCCGCGCCAGGACGTTTTCAAAATGGACTACACGCCGCCGGCGGATCAGCGCAGCCTGGGGCGGAAGCTCGTGCAGGAATACAAAATTCGCAGCTTGACCGACTGCTACACCTGTCACCGATGAAGGACGAACGCCACACGGACGCGTTTTCTTTTGCGCGCGAGCGCCCCCGCGCGGAAGCCAGGTACTGGCGGAGCCCGGAGGAACTGGCCGGAAGCGAAGAATTTTTGCAGTTTTTGCGGAGTGAGTTTCCGGAAGAGGCGCCGAGCTGGGCCGATCCGGTGAGCCGCCGGGAATTGCTGAAACTGATGGGCGCTTCGCTGGCGCTGGCAGGCTTCACCGCATGCTCGCCGCAGGGAGCAGGCCGGCCCGATTGGCCGCCTCCGCCGATGCGGAAGGTCGTCCCTTATGTCCGCGCACCAGAGGAAGTGACGCCGGGTAAGCCGTTGTTTTTCGCGACGTCGATGGTGCTGGGCGGCTTTGCCAAAGGGCTTTTGGTCAAGAGCCATACCGGCCGGCCAATCAAAGTGGAAGGGAATCCGGAGCACCCCGCGAGCCTCGGGGCTACGGACGCGTTCGGGCAGGCTTCCATACTCACCCTGTATGATCCGAATCGCTCCCAGGTGGTGACTCGGGAGGGGCGCATCAGCACATGGCCGGCTTTCGCGGCCGCGCTCGGCGGCGTGCGGGACGAACAGCGGAACAAGAGGGGCGCGGGGCTTCGCCTGCTGACGGAAACGATCACCTCGCCCAGCCTCGCGGGCCTGATTCGCTTGGTGCTGGCCGAGTTCCCGGCGGCCAAATGGCATCAATACGAACCGGTGTCGCGCGACAATGCCCGCGCCGGGGCGCTGCTCGCCTTTGGCGAAGACGTCAATCCCGTATATCGTGTGGCGCAGGCGGATGTGATTCTGTCGCTCGACGCCGATTTTCTCGGGGAAGGCCCGGGCAGCATCCGCTACGCACACGATTTCGCGGCCCGCCGGCGAGTGAGCGGCGGGCGAGCCTCGCTGAATCGCCTGTACGCGATCGAGCCCTCTCCTTCGATCACGGGGTCTATGGCCGACCATCGCGTGCGGGCTCGCGGAAGTGAAGTGGAAGGCCTCGCTCGCGAACTAGCGCGGCGGCTGGGTATCGCGGCCGCGGCCGCGGAAGCCGGCGCTAACACTGCTTTTCTGGACGCGCTAGCCCGCGACCTCGAGCGCCACCGCGGATCGAGCCTGGTGATCGCCGGAGCGCAGCAGCCCCCGGCGGTGCATGCGCTGGCGCACGCGATGAACCACACCCTGGGAAACGAAGGGCAAACGGTGGTCTATACGGATTCGGTGGAAGCGAATCCGGTGAATCAGACTGAATCGCTGCGCGAGCTGGTGGCGGATATGCAGGCCGGCCGCGTGGATGCGCTGATCATATTGGGCGGCAATCCCGTGTTCTACGCGCCGAGTGATCTGGGCTTCGCCGCCGCCCTTTCCAAAGTGCGGTTCAAAGCGCAGTTAAGTCTTTATGACGACGAGACCACGGCGCTGTGCAACTGGCACATCCCGGAAGCACACTTTCTGGAGTCGTGGGGCGACGCCCGCGCCTATGACGGGACCGTGAGCATGATCCAGCCGCTGATCGCCCCGTTGTACCAGGGGAAATCCGCCTATGAAGTGCTGGCGGCGCTGCTGGGGCAGCCGGCGGCCGTCACACACGATCTAGTGCACGACTACTGGAAGGCCCAGCGGCGCTCGGTGAGCTTCGAGGACGACTGGCAAAAGGCTTTGCACGACGGCTTGATCGCCGGCACGGCGTTTCCCCCGAAACGTGTGAACCTGAAGGCCGGATGGTCGGACCAGATCAGCGCCCTGCCCCGCGCCTCGGGACTGGAGATCGTTTTCCGGCCCGATCCGACGATCTGGGATGGACGATTCAGCGAGAACGGCTGGCTCCAGGAACTGCCGAAGCCGATGTCCAAGCTCACCTGGCAGAACGCGGCGATGATGAGCCCGGCGACGGCGGCGCGCCTGGGCCTGGGCAGTTCGGAGGTGGCCGATCTGCGCTTTCGAGGAGCCACTGTGCGGGCGCCAATTTGGGTAATGCCCGGACACGCGGATGACTCCGTGACCGTGCACCTCGGCTACGGCCGCCGGAGCGGCAGACCGGAGAGCGACGCGGGATTCAACGCTTATGCGCTGCGCCACTCGGATCAGCCGTGGTTCGGCTATGGCGTGGAGATAGCCAAGACTGGTTTGCGCTCGGACCTAGTCTCGACGCAGAACCACTTCAGCATGGAAGGCCGGCATTTGATCCGATCGGCGACAGCCGCCGAGTACGAGAAAAACCCGAGATTCGCGCAGGAAGTGGAGGAGCGCCCGAAGCCGGATTTCTCGCTGTATCCGGGCTATGAGTACACGGGCTATTCCTGGGGCATGGTGATCGATCTTAACGCGTGCACCGGGTGCGGCGCCTGCGTGGTGGCGTGCCAGGCGGAAAACAACATCCCCGTAGTGGGGCGGGAGCAGGTGAGGCGGGGGCGCGAAATGCACTGGATCCGCGTGGACCGCTATTACGAGGGCGATCCGAACGACCCCGCCATCCATCACCAGCCCGTGCCGTGCATGCATTGCGAAAATGCGCCGTGCGAACTGGTGTGCCCGGTGGGGGCTACGGTGCACAGCGATGAGGGCCTCAACCAAATGGTCTATAACCGCTGCGTCGGGACGCGCTACTGCTCGAACAACTGCCCTTACAAAGTAAGGCGCTTCAATTTTTTGCAATTTGCGGATTGGGTTACGCCCAGTCTCAAGCCGATGCGAAACCCGGACGTGACCGTTCGCAGCCGCGGGGTGATGGAGAAGTGCACATACTGCGTGCAGCGCATCAGCGCGGCGAAGATCCAGGCGGAGGAGGAGGATCGTGTGGTGCGCGACGGTGAAATCGTGCCGGCATGCGCCCAGGCCTGCCCGGCGCAAGCCATCATTTTCGGCAATATCAACGACCCGGCGAGCCAGGCGGCCCGGTGGAAAGCTGAGCCGCGCAATTACGGGATTCTGGAAGACTTGAACACGCGGCCGCGCACGACGTATCTGGCCGAGGTGCGAAATCCCAATCCGGAGATAACGGGCGAAAAACATGGCGGAATCTGACGGCGGCAGACCAGCTACGACGGACGCCGTTCCGGTAATCGAGCCGGGCTATACCTACGCCTCGGTAACGGACAAGATCAGCGCGATTGTTCTCAGCCGGCGCCCTCCTCTGGCCTGGTGGCTGGGCTTCGGCATCGCGTTCCTGATGGTTTTGCTGCTCTTCGGCGCGGTGGCGTACCTGCTGGCAATCGGCGTGGGAATCTGGGGGATCAACATTCCGGTCGCCTGGGGTTTCGCCATCGTGAATTTCGTGTGGTGGATCGGGATCGGCCATGCCGGGACGCTGATCTCGGCGATCCTTCTGCTACTGCACCAGGAATGGCGCACTTCGATCAACCGCTTTGCCGAAGCGATGACACTGTTTGCCGTGGCCTGCGCGGGAATGTTTCCTCTTCTGCATTTGGGGCGGCCGTGGTTTTTTTACTGGCTGTTCCCGTATCCGAGCACCATGGGGGTATGGCCGCAATTCCGCAGCCCGCTAGTGTGGGACGTATTCGCGGTCTCCACCTACGCGACCGTCTCCTTCCTGTTCTGGTTCGTAGGCCTGATACCCGATCTGGCCACGCTGCGCGACCGGGCGCGGCACTGGCTGCCGCGCAAGTTCTATGGATTCCTGGCGATGGGATGGCGGGGATCGGCTTTTCACTGGCGGCGCTACCAAGTCGCTTACCTGCTGCTGGCCGGCCTGGCGACGCCCTTGGTCGTATCGGTACACAGCGTAGTCAGCTTTGATTTCACCATCGCCATTCTTCCCGGCTGGCACAGCACGATCTTCCCGCCATATTTCGTAGCGGGAGCGATTTACTCGGGCTTCGCCATGGTGATGACGCTGGCTATCCCGCTGCGCGCGATTTATGGCCTGGAGGATTTCATCACCATGCGCCACCTGGACAACATGGCCAAGGTCATGCTGGCCACGGGGCTAATCGTCGCCTACGGCTACATGATGGAGACGTTCATCGCCTGGTACAGCGGGAACCAGTTCGAGCAGTTCCTGATTCACAACCGGATGTTCGGGCCCTATGCCAAGGTTTTCTGGGCGGTGATCCTGTGCAACGTGGCGGCGCCGCAAGTGCTCTGGTCGCCGCGCGTGCGATCGAACGTCGCCGCCCTTTTCGCGATCGCCCTGGCGGTGAATCTGGGCATGTGGCTGGAACGGTACATGATCGTCGTGGTGAGCCTGCACCGGGACTTCATGCCCTCGGCGTGGGGGATGTATGCAGGGACGCGGTGGGATTATGCGACTTTCGCCGGCTCGATCGGACTGTTTCTCGCGCTGATGTTTCTATTCATCCGATTCCTGCCGGTAATTTCGATTTTCGAGCTGCGAGAACTGGTTCACCGCCCCGCGCCGCACTCGGGATGAGCGATGAAGAAGCCCCGGATTTACGGATTGATTGCGGAATTCGACAGGCCGGAGGACTTGCGGGCTGCCGCGCGGCGAGCCTACGAAGAAGGTTACCGCAAACTGGATGCTTTTTCGCCGCTTCCGATCGAGGGACTCGCCGACGCGATGGGATTGCATCGCACGCAGGTGCCGCTGATCGTGCTGGCCGGCGGCCTACTCGGCTGCCTGGGTGGCTTTTATCTCCAGTATTGGATTCATGTCATCGACTATCCGATGAACGTCGGCGGCCGCCCGTACAATAGCTGGCCGTCATTCATCCCGGTGACTTTCGAAATGACGGTGCTATTCGCCGCGTTGGCAGCGCTGCTGGGCATGCTGGCTCTGAACGGACTGCCCATGCCGCACCATCCGGTATTTAACGTGCCGCGCTTCGCGCTGGCGACTCGGGACCGCTTTTTCCTGTGCATCGAGGCGCGGGATCCAAAGTTTGATCCGGAAGCAACCCGGCGATTTTTGGAGTCGCTGCACGCCCGCGAAGTTTCGGAGGTGCCGCGGTGAGCGGGCCGGCCCGGCGCAAGAGAATCGCAGCCGGCTGGATCTGCGCCTGGCTGGCCGCGATCGCTCCGGGCTGCCGGCAGGTGATGAACGAAGAGCCAAGGTACAACGCCCTTGCCGAGAGCGACTTCTTTCCAGACCGGCAGGCCGCGCGTGCCCCGGTGGAAGGCACGGTAGCGCGCGGGCATCTTCACGCCGATCGGGCGTTCTATAGCGGCATAAGCGGGGACGCGCCAGTGGCGCGAATCCCCTTCCCGGTCACGCGGCAAGTGCTCGAGCGCGGGCAGGAGCGGTTCAATATTTTTTGCTCTCCTTGCCACGGAAGGCTGGGAGACGGCCAGGGCATGATCGTGAAGCGCGGATTGCGCGGGCCGCCTTCCTACCACATCGCACGCCTGCGGGAAGCGCCCGACGGGCACTTTTTCGATGTAATCACGAATGGGTACGGGGCCATGTACAGTTACGCCTCGCGGGTTCCGCCGCGGGACCGATGGGCGATCATCGCCTATATCCGCGCTTTACAGCTTAGCCAGGCGGCGCCGCTTGCCGCCGTTCCGCCGGAAGAACGCCGGAAACTGGAGGCGCAGCCGTGAACGGAGCGGGGCCGACGGATTTCCGGTCGCAGCGCCTCGAGCAGCGCTGCTTTGCCATCGGCGTTCTGGCTCTTGCCGCGTGCATCGCGGCGGCATTCCGGTCGCCGGACCAGTTTTTCCGCTCCTATCTGATGGCTTACGTATTCTGGAGCAGCGTGTGCATCGGGTGTTTTCCGGTGCTGATGATGCACCACCTCACGGGCGGCGGCTGGGGCTACCTGGTCCGGCGGCTGCTGGAAGCCGGACTGCGGGCCTTGCCCGTGATGGCCGCGCTGGTTCTCCCGGTGCTTTTAGGTATTCATCATTTATATGCGTGGGCGCAGTCCCAGGCGATGGCCGGAAATGCGGCTTTACGGCACAAGCGGATCTATCTGAACGTGCCCTTTTTTGCGGTGCGCACCGTTTTCTACTTCGCGATCTGGGCTTTGCTGGCGCACTATCTCAACAAGTGGTCGGGCGAGCAGGACCGCGCGGATACGCCGGAGACCAGGCGGCGCCTCTACAACCTGAGCGGGCCGGGACTGGTGATTTACGGCTTGACGATGACGTTCGCTTCGATGGATTGGGTCATGTCGCTCGAGCCGGAATGGTTTTCGACGATCTACAGCGCGATGTTTATGGTAGGCCAGGTGCTATCCAGCCTGGCTTTCACGATCGCCGTACTGCTGCTGTTCGTCCGGCAGGCCCCACTGCGCGGGATTGCGGCGCCGAAATATCTGAACGATTTGGGCAACATGCTGCTGACGTTCGTGATCTTGTGGGCCTACCTGGCCTTTTCCCAGTTCCTGATTATCTGGTCGGGCAACCTGGCGGATGAAATTCCCTGGTACTTGCACCGCTCCCGGCAGGGATGGCAATGGATTGCGATGGCGCTGTTCGTGTTCCATTTTGCGATCCCGTTTCTCGTTCTGCTCTCCCGGGACGTAAAACGTCAGGCAGAAGCGCTTTCAGCGTTGGCGGCGACGCTGTTTTTGGTCCGGCTGCTCGATATGTTTTGGATGGTCAATCCGGCTTTCGATACGGCCGGAGTGCGGTTTCACTGGCTCGATTGGGCCGCGACCTTGGGGATCGGCGGCATTTGGGTGGGCGTGTTTTTCCGGCGGCTGGGTCAAAGGCCGTTGCTGCCGGTCCATGATCCGGAGTTGCAGGCAGCAATCGAACGCATCAGTGAAGCGCGTGTGGGAGAGGCTTGATGGCGGAGCACAACACACGCAATCAGCAAGGCAATTCTGAGAACCGGAATCAGCCCACGAGCCTGTGGAGTATGCTGCGCTCGGGCGCGGGCCTGGCGGTGATGACTCTACTCCATCTGCTGGGCGGCGGCAGCCGCGCCGAAAGGCGGCCGGCGGCTGCGAGGGTTCTCCCGGAAGAGGAGAACAAACCGGCTCCGGTTCAGGCGGCCGCCGGGCATGAGCGCCGCGACGTGAATGTCAAAGGGCTGCTGGCGTTCGGGGCCGTGCTGTGTACCGTGATCGCGCTGACGGCACTGGGGATGGACCGGTTGTTTCGCCACTACGCCTCCAGCCAGCCGCCCGGATTGGCGCCGCGGGAGACTCCCGCACTGGAACTTCCTCCTGAGCCGCGGCTTGAGATCGACATGCACGCGGACCTCAACCAGCTCCGCGCGCACGAAGACCAAGTGCTCCATAGCTACGGGTGGGTGGACCGGAAAAACGGAACGGTGCGGATCCCCATCGACCGAGCCATGGAACTGATTTTGCGGCAGGGCCTTCCGTTCTGGCAATCGGCCCCGGCCGCCAGAAAGGGGAACTACGAATGATGCGATTGCTGTTGGCGGCCGCCGGGCTGGCGGTTTTCGCGCCCGCTTTCGCCCAGACGGGCCTCAGCCCCGCGCCAGCGCCTGCGAACTTCAACGCCGCCGCCGGGCAGACCGGGCTGCCGCCGGCCCTGCGAAATGTGGGGATCGATCAGAAGCTGAACGAGCAAGCGCCGCTCGACATCCCGTTTCGCGACGAGGCGGGGAAAACGGTGCAGCTCCGCCAGTATTTCGGCCGCCAGCCGGTGATCCTGGCGCTGGTTTATTACGATTGCCCGATGCTCTGCACACTGGTGTTGAACGGGCTGGTAAGGAGCCTGCGGGCGATTTCGCTGAACCCCGATCAGCACTTTCAGATCGTCACGGTGAGCTTCGACCCGAGGGAAACGCCGGCTCTGGCGATGGCTAAGAAGCAGCAATACATCAACAGCTACCGCCGGCCAGGGGCCGAGCAGGGCTGGCATTTTCTCACCGGCGAGCAGGCCTCGATTGAAAGACTGACCAAGGCGGTGGGGTTTCGCTACTCCTTCGACCCGAAGTCGCAGCAATTCGCGCACGCCAGCGGCATTATGGTGCTGACTCCGGAAGGGCGTCTGGCCCGCTATTTTTACGGGCTTGAGTATTCGGCCCGGGATTTGCGGCTGGCCCTAATCGAAGCTTCGGCCAACAAAATCGGCACTCCGGCCGATCAGGTCCTGTTGTTTTGCTTCCATTATGACCCGGCGACAGCGAAATACAGCCTGGCCATAATGAACGCCTTGCGCGCGGCCGGGGCAGCCACGGCGCTGGCCTTGGGGGGCTTCATGTTTGTGATGTTCCGGCGCGACCGCCGCAGGAGCCGTTGAGAATGCAGCAACTGCCGCTATTTCCAAACCGGGCTTCCACCATCGGAACGGGCGTGGACCATCTTTATTTTTACCTGGTCGGCGTGTCGGGGTTCTTTTCGATTCTCATTTTTACGCTGATTTTTGTTTTTGCGATCAAGTACCGCCGACGCTCGCCGGCGGACCGCGCGCAGCAAATCGCGGGCAATGTGCCGCTGGAGCTGGCCTGGGCCCTGATTCCTTTCGGTCTGGAAATGATCATGTTCTTTTGGGGGGCGAGCCTGTACTTCCGGCACTACCAGGCGCCGCGCGACGCCGAGGACATTTATGTGGTCGGCAAACAGTGGATGTGGAAGCTCCAGCACCCGGAGGGGCCGCGCGAGATCAACGAGCTGCACGTGCCGGTGGGCCGGCCGTTCCGGTTGATTCTGGCCTCCGAGGACGTGATTCACAGCTTCTACGTTCCGGCGTTCCGGATCAAGCAGGACGCCGTTCCAGGAATGTACACCACAGAATGGTTTCAGGCGACCAGCGTCGGCAAGTATCACCTTTTCTGCGCGGAATATTGCGGGACAAACCACTCCCGTATGACCGGCTGGATCTACGTGATGGACCCAGCCGATTACCAAAACTGGCTGAGCGGCGGCGCTCCGGGCGAATCGATGGCGGCCGCCGGAGCGAGGCATTTCTCCCGCTTGGGATGCGCCGGGTGCCATGTGCCGGACAACACCGGACGCGGCCCGTCGCTGGTGGGCTTATACGGGTCACAAGTCCGGCTGGTAGGCGGGAGAACTGCCTTCGCCGACGACAGTTACATCCGGGCCTGCATCATGACTCCGAGCGTGAACCGGGTGGCGAATTATCCGCCGATCATGCCGACTTTCCGGGGCGTGATCAGCGAGGAGGAGCTGTCGCAGATCGTGGAGTACATCAAGTCTCTCAACCAGGGGGCGAGGATCCAGCCATGAGCACGATGCCCGCCGAGCTCGAGATTCACACTCACGAGCACTATTTGAACGCCAGCTACGGCATCCGGTCATGGTTGCTCACCACCGACCACAAGCGCATCGCGCTGCTGTATTTGGCTTCGATCACCTTCATGTTTTTCGTCGGCGGCGCCTTTGCGGTATTGATGCGGCTGAACCTGCTGACGCCGGAAGGGGAGATGGTATCGGCGGAAACTTACAACAAGCTGTTTACAATGCACGGCCTGATCATGATTTTCTTTTTCCTGATTCCCTCGATCCCGGCCGTGCTGGGAAATTTTGTCATTCCGCTGATGATCGGGGCGCGGGACGTTGCTTTCCCCAAGTTGAATCTGCTGAGCTGGTACCTGTTCATCACCGGCAGCGGCTTCGCGCTCTATTCCGCCATTGCCGGCGGCGTCGATACCGGGTGGACGTTTTACACGCCTTTCAGTACGGCTTATTCGAACACGCACGTGCTTTCGATGGCGGCCGGCGTTTTCATCACCGGGTTTTCCTCGATCCTGACCGGCCTGAACTTCGTGGTCACCATTCACACCATGCGCGCACCGGGTCTGACCTGGTATCGCCTGCCCCTGTTTCTCTGGTCGTTGTACGCCACCAGCGTCATTTTCATCCTCGGCACGCCGGTTCTGGCCATCGCCCTGCTGCTGCTGGGGCTGGAAAGGCTGTTCGGCGTGGGCATTTTCAATCCTTCGCTGGGCGGTGACCCGATTCTGTTCCAGCATTTGTTCTGGTTCTACTCGCACCCCGCGGTCTACGTGATGGTGCTGCCGGCCATGGGCGTGATCAGTGAGGTTATTCCCTGCTTTTCGCGAAAGCGCATCTTCGGATACAAAATCATCGCGTTCTCGAGCATGGCCATCGCGATCATCGGCTTTCTGGTGTGGGGACATCACATGTTCGTCAGCGGGCAGTCGATCTACGCCGGACTGATTTTTTCTTTCCTGAGCTATCTGGTAGCCATACCTTCGGCGATCAAGGTGTTCAACTGGACGGCCACGCTGTACAAGGGCACGATCAGCTACGCCACGCCGATGCTTTACGCTTTCGGCTTCATCGGCCTTTTCACGATGGGGGGTTTGACAGGCCTTTTTTTGGCTGCCCTGGCGGTGGACGTTCACGTGACAGACACTTATTTCGTAGTCGCCCATTTTCACTACATCATGGTGGGCGGCGCCGTGATGGCTTACCTGGGAGGAATTCATTACTGGTGGCCGAAGATCAGCGGGCGATTGTACCCGGAAGGATGGGCCAAGCTGTCGGCGCTGGTCGTCTTTCTCGGATTCAATCTCACGTTCTTTCCGCAATTCATTCTCGGATATCTCGGCATGCCGCGTAGATATCATTCCTACCCTGCCGAGTTTCAAGTGCTCAACGTCATGTCCACCGCGGGCGCTTCGATTCTTGCGGTGGGCTATTTGATGCCCCTGGTGTATCTGATCTGGTCCATGCGCTACGGGCCGCTGGCGCCGGCGAACCCGTGGCAGGCGACGGGGCTTGAATGGCAGACGCCCTCACCGCCGCCGGAACACAACTTCGAGCAGACTCCAGTCGTGACGCGGGCCCCCTATGCTTACGACGAGATGGAGGAGCAGCGTGTCTGAAATGCAGGCCGTCGAGGCGCACGAAGCGGTAGCTCATCAGTTCGACGACATGGAACAGCAGCATGACGCGGCGACGCTGGGGATGTGGATCTTTCTGGTCACCGAGGTCATGTTCTTCGGCGGGCTGTTCACGGGCTACACCGTATACCGGTCTGCATTTCCGGCTGCGTTCGCTGCCGGCAGCCGGCTATGCGAGGTGCTGTTGGGAGGAACCAACACGGGCGTGCTGCTGCTGAGCAGCTTGACCATGGCCCTAGCCGTGCGTTCGGCTCAACTGGACCGGCGGAAACACCTCATTTTCTTCTTGATCTGCACCATGCTGCTGGGCCTGGTATTCCTGAGCATCAAGGGGCTCGAGTACTTTCACAAGTACGAAGAGCATCTGATTCCGGGAAGCCGCTTCGCGTTCGCGGGACCCGATGCGCGCCAGGTGCAGCTCTTCGTCTATTTCTATTTCGCCATGACCGGGCTTCATGCGTTTCACATGATTATCGGCGTCGGCGTCGTTCTGGTCATGCTGCTGCTTGCGTTTCAGGGAAAGCTCACCTCCCGGCGCTATGACACGGTCGAGGTGGCCGGCCTTTACTGGCACTTCGTCGATATCATCTGGATTTTTCTTTTCCCGCTGCTGTATTTGGTGGATTTGCACAAATGACTCACGTCGTCCCAGCCAGGACGTATGTTCTGGTATTCGCGGCGCTGCTGGCGCTGGCCATCGGCACCACGGAGATCGCCCGGATCGATCTCGGACCTTTCAATGCAGTGGTGGCCATCACGATCGCCGTGATCAAGGCTTTGCTGGTGGCGTTATTCTTCATGCATCTGCTCTACACCCGCCACCGGACGAAAATCATCGCCGCCGCCGGCGTGGTATGGCTCGCCATTCTGATAGCGCTAACCCTGAGCGACACTCTTACCAGAAACTGGCTGCCGGTTCCGAGACCGTGGTAGTGGAAACGCCTGTTTTTGGACAGGGCGAGCGCGGCGTGGAGTAGAACTTTTTTCCGGGCTGATCCGGCGGTTGTATCATGGGAGGCAGGTGTGGCTGGGAGTCTGAGCGGATGAGACTCGCTACGCGCAACCTGCGGCCTCCTCTTCGGCTGCCGTCCTGTAAACCTTCGATCTCTCAGGGCCGTCTATATTATGGAATCTCTCGCAGCCCGCCCGGCTTTTGCGCTAGATCCGTGAGGGGCAGGGCTCCCGGTCCGGGTGTTCGCAATTTCTCGCAGGAGGATCTTCTATGGTCAATGCATTTCGGGGCCGCCGCGGTGTGGCGGCGCTTTTCCTCGTTCTGGCCCTGGTGATCGGCGGCCTGCTAGGTTCATTTCTGACAACTTTACTGTTCGGCTCGGGACGCAGCGTGCCGCTTCTGGTTGCCAGCGCCGGAAATCGTGGAATTGGAGCGGTTTCGTTCGACTCCGGTTTCGCCGAGGTGGCCAAGGCAGTGCTTCCCTCGGTGGTGAACGTTTCGTCTTCAAAGGTGGTGAAAGTTCCGGGCATTGGCCCGGAGTCGCCGTTCCTTGATCCTTTCTTCCGTCAGTTTTTCGGAAACGATTTCATGCGCCAGTTCAACGTCCCGCGGGAGCAGCGGGAGCACAGTCTGGGATCCGGCGTGATCGTCAGTCCGGACGGCTACATCCTGACGAACTATCACGTTGTGGAGAAGGCGACCGAGATCAAGGTATCGCGCAGCGGTCAGCGCGAATTCAAGGCGAAGATCATCGGCACTGATCCCAAAACCGACATCGCTGTCCTTAAGGTGGACGAGAAGAATCTGCCGGCGATCACGTTCGGGGATTCCTCGAAGGTCCGTGTCGGCGAGTTTGCGCTGGCGATTGGAAATCCTTTCGGCGTCGGCCAGACGGTGACGATGGGCATCGTGAGCGCCACGGGGCGCGGCGGCCTCGGCATCGAGGCCTACGAGGATTTCATTCAAACCGACGCCTCGATCAACCCTGGAAATTCCGGCGGCGCGCTGGTAAACGTGCGAGGGGAACTGATCGGCATCAACACGGCCATCCTGTCGCGCAGCGGCGGCAATAACGGCATCGGCTTCGCGATTCCCGTCAACATGGCGCGGCAGGTAATGGAGCAGATTCTGAAGCATGGAAAAGTGGTGCGCGGCTGGCTCGGCGTGGTGATTCAGCCGGTGACTCCGGAGATCGCGAAGGCCTTCGGGCTTTCGGGCGAGCCTCGGGGCGCGCTGGTGAGCGATGTAACGCCGGACAGCCCGGCGGCCAAGGCTGGTTTGCAGAAGGGGGATATCATCATCGATCTGAACGGCCAGCCTGTGGCTGACAGCCGCGAGCTGAGCCTGAAAGTCGCCAACCTCCAGCCGGGTTCCACGGCCAAGCTGACGCTGTGGCGGAACGGCGCGCAAAGGGAGATTGCCGTAACGCTGGGCGAGATGCCTGCCAATCTGGGGCGTCCTGGCGAGGGCGGCGGCGAGGGCGGCGGCACGGCGCTAGAAGGCCTTTCGGTAGATGAACTGACGCCGCAAATCGCCCGCCAACTTGGTATCTCTCCGGGAACCAAGGGAGTTGTAATTACCGACGTTCAGGAGGGCAGCGCCGCGGCGGAAGCCGGGCTCCGGCAGGGCGATGTGATTCAGGAGGTGAATCGCAGGCCCGTGACCAACGTTGCGGAGTTCCAGCGGGCCGTGCGGCAGGCCGGCCGGCAGCCTGTGCTGCTGCTGGTGAACCGGGGCGGCGACACCTTATACGTGGTGGTCGAACAGTAGCAGGCGCATCGGCGCGTGAGCGGGCGAAGCCGTCCGCTCACGCCGTCTTTTCCCTCACGCGCCCCCAAACTGGCTGACGATGCACTGCTCCGCGCCACTGGGCTGTGAGGGAAAAAAGAAAACATTTGCACCGGTCATACTGTTATGATTACCAGCGTGTCTCGAGGCTCGCTGGGCGTATTGCTGGTGGCGCTGAGCGTGGCGGTCGCGCCCGCAGGGGCGGGCGTCCATTCCGTCGATGAAATCGATCACGCCTTTGCCCGTTTCTACAATTTTGATTTTGCCGGCGCCCACGCCATCTTAAACTCTTACATTGCCGCCCATCCTGACGACCCGCTGGCTTACGCGGTCCGTTCGGCAGTCTATTTGTATACGGAGTTCGACCGGCTCGGCATTCTGGAGTCGGAGTTTTTTTCGGACGATTCGAAGATTACGGACAAAAGGAAGGTGAAGCCGGATCCCGAAAACCGGCGGCTGTTTTTCGGAGCGGTAGAGGCCGCGCGCGAAACAGTCCGGTCCCGGCTGGCGGCCAAACCCGAGGATTACCATGCGATGTTCGCCGCGTGCATGGTGGAAGGGCTGGTAGGGGATTACACGGCGCTGGTGGAAAAAAAGCAACTGGGGAGCCTTTCCTCCGACAAACGCTCAAATAGCTGCGCGCAGAATCTGTTGAAGAGCTATCCGGATGCATACGACGCCTACGTTACGACCGGCTTCACCGAGTACCTGGTGGCGGCGCTTCCTTTTTACGTCCGCTGGTTCGTTCACTTCGATGAGGTGAAGGGCAGCAAAGAGCAAGGGATTGCGAATCTCCAGGTAGCAGCGCGTTCGGGCCATTACCTGCGCTCCTTCGCCAAGGTCTTATTGGCCGTCGTATACCTGAGGGAAAAGAGGCCCGCCCAAGCCCGAGAGATGCTGGCCGAACTCGTACGGGATTACCCCGAGAATCGCGTTTTTCGTACGGAACTTAGAAAAATCTCCAGCCGTGCGCCGGCAGCCGCCGCCGGCACACCCTAAGAACGCGACCAGCGGTTGGGAAAAGCAGATCCCCCAAGGCTCGAGATGACGGAACCGGATGCCGGGCGGAGCCATCCGAGCCCTGGAGACCAAGCCGGGGCGGAGGGGCGAGAGCGATCACACTCGAGATAGGCAAAGAGCCCGTCGCGGCGGCGCGCCGAGTTGCCGCCGATCGCTGGACTTTCCCCGGTTGCCGGACTGATCGCTGATGACCTAGAGGCTAACTACTGATAGCTCTCGCGATCCGGAGCCGAAAATTCCATCAATACTTCGCGCGCGTCTGGCGGCCCTGGGTTTCCCCCTGGAGCCAGATATAAAGAGGAGCGTGGGGCGATGGGGCCGGCCAGGGTACGGCGATGCGCAGCATTTGCTTTTGTCCTTCACCGAGCACCGGCTTCGGAAGGTCGCTGACCGGCAGGCCGGTTTGAGCATCCCAGCCCGTCTTCTCGATGGTCTCCAGATTCTCTCCCTTCAGGATGCCGGCATAGCCGGTGTCGCCCAACTTTTCCTCAGTCAGCGTGAAACTTTCAATTCTCGGCAGCCGTATCACCTGGCCCAGTGTGTAAGGATCGGAGGCGCCGTCTGCTGTTTCGACCACTCCCGCCAGCGTACAGCCGGCCTGGCCGATCGCGCCGGGATCGACCGATACAAACAGGGTTCCGCTTCCCGCAGCTTCCAACCGCGCGCTGGAGCGGCTTTCGCCGGGATGCAGCTTTTGCGCAGATAAGGTTTTGGCGCGCTCCACACACTCGAGGCGCAGCGCGGGCCGCGAATCCAGATTTTTCACTCGCATGGAAAAACTCGTAACCGAGCCGGCAGGCAGCTCACCAGGCTTGAGAGCGACGCCTAAATTCTCCGGCAGAGAGCTTTCGACGCGGGCGATGCGCGGCCTCGGACCAGCCACCGTGACGGCGGCCGGCTCCCGCAAAGGCCTGTGGAGTCCTTCGACGTAGAGAAGTAAAGCGAGGCTCGCGCCCTTCTTGACATCCGGATGCAGTTGCAGCTCCGCCTCGCGCATTTCGGGGTTCCGCGCCGGCTCGAGTTGAATGGACGCCCCTTCCGATTCGATGCGCTCGAGGCGGTCGAGACCCGAACCACGCAGTGTAATCTTCTGGCGCGCCTCGCCAACATTCACCCGCAAAGGCAAGCCCTGAAGCGACGGGTTCGGCGGCAGAATCCGGATGGGGACCTCGCGCGTGGAACCATCCGGCTGGGTTAGCAATAACTGGTACTCTCCCGCCTTCCATTCCTGCATGTTGAGCAGGATCTCGAGATTAGGTGGCTCTGCCGAGCCCTGCGGGGGCAGCGTGTGGAATGTAAGTTCAACCGGCTTCGCGGCGGGCCGGGCGGCGTTGCGCAGCCCCACCGATTGGACAAACTGGAAATCGTCGCCTTCGAGCTCGATAGCGACCTGGCCGCCCCCGGAAACGAGCCGGTCTTGGGAGGCCTCCGTCAGGCGCGCCTTCTCCAGCCTGCTCACGGCGAATAACCGGAAAGACCCGGCGACTTCAAGCCGATCCCAATCCCACTTGCCAGCGAGGCGATAGACGCCGGGCGGTGCGCTAAAGCGGCTGAGGTCGACCTCAAGCGAGTGGGACTGCGGGAGGGGCTTGACGGCGACAGGAATCGGAGCGGAGTCGTCCTGGGGAGCCAGGGTCCACTCGCGGACGCGCTCCAGCGGCGGAAATTTGGACGAGCCTTCCCATTTCAGAGGCACAGTCCACTTGACGCCGATCGGCAGATGGACGGAACCTCCAACGGAAATGGCGGGCGCGACGTCGTTGGGAACACGCAGCGCCCAGAGATACGCCATGCGGGCTCGCGATTTGACATCTCCCTGCGCGGCGCACAGCGTCATGCCGCCGGAGAAGGCCGGGCGAGCCAGCGCGCTGCGAAAATCGGTGCCGGGGAACAACAGAGTCCTGAGATTGTTCAACATGGCCGCGCTGCCCACCGCCAATCCCACGGGATTGCCAAGAAAAAGGCCGGCCAAAGAAGCTGCCAGGCCGGCAGACTGCTGCATGCGGGCCGCCGGCTGCGGGGCGAGCGGATTGTAAGCTCCGAGCGCCCGCAGCAGCGCCATCGCCTGCGCCTCGGCGGAGGCATTTGAGTCCAGCTTGGAGGGCGATGAGCCGGCGAGGCCGCCCAGAGCTGCGCTGAGCGCCGTGCCCTTATCGGGCTCCTGTTCGGAGGAGGAAAGTTTTTCGATCAGCGATTCGACCTGGGTAGACTGAGCCGCGTAGTCGGCCAATTGCGACATCAGCTCCTGATCTTTGTCCAGAAGAGAGGAAACTTTTTCGACGTCCAAGCCCTGCGGTCCAACCACAAGGCCCAGCACTTCGGTTTGATAAGGAACGGCCCATTGGGCCGGCTGGGCGGCCGGTTTGGGATCGAGGACGGTTAAATGACCGGCGCCGGGCAGACCCGCGGGTACCAGAATCAGAGCGATCTTCCCGCTCTTTTGAAGAGTCGGCGGCAGATCGAGCGGCTCGTAAAAAATATGCTGTCCGGGCCGGATTTGGCTCACGGACCTCGCGGGCAGAAGCGGCTCGCTCGAAGTATTCTCTACGGAAAGCTGAAAGGTGGCGATGGGCGCACCCGAAGGACAGCCATGGGAGGAGGGCTGCAACCGCGTTAAAGAACCCGCCAGCAACAGCAGCGCCGCAGCCTTGCCGGAGGCCGGCTTCCAACAACCGCCCATCTTTTCTATTTTGCCACCGTTCGGCTCCGGTGTGAGCCGGATTTGCTCAGCGCAAGCCCAGCGGCCTCAACGTACCTCATAGCGCTCAGTCTTCGCCCACTTGATTTCGCGCCCAACAATGAAGTCATCAAAGAAAGCGCGAGCCACCACGGGAATCCAAAGCTGGCAGTAGGAAAAATACATGACCATCGTGAGCAGGATGTTCAGCGGCGAATCCTCTCCCGGCTCGCAAGAGAGCGCGATGACAAGCTGCAACACAAAGGTCACATAGGCGAACAGCCACAAAATACTGAAAGGCCCCGGCACGCCGATGTGGATCACACGCGCGGAGCTCAGTACAAACAGCACATCGGAAATGACGATGGCCAGAAAAAAAACGTAGTAGAGCGAAAGCGAATAAAGCAGTTCGAGTCCCACGCGGCGCGGGCGAGCCTGGAGCAGCTTCCCGGCGTATTTGCGGAACAGATAGTTGTAGCCGCGCACCCAGCGGTGCCTCTGGCGGAACCACACGCGGAGGGTTTCCGGTTCCTGTTCCCAGGTGACGGAGGCAGGCACGAACTGAACCAGATAGCCGGCCTGATACACGCGGATGGTCAGCTCGGCGTCTTCCGTCAGCGCCTGCTCATCCCAGCCGCCCAAAGATTCGACCAGCTCGCGGCGAATCACGTAATTGGTGCCGGGCAAAGTGGTGAGGCGCATCAGCATCCAGCGGCCGGCCTGGATGATCCACTGAAAACCGATGCCTTCGATGTTGAGAAAGCGCGTGAGCAAGGCTCGGCGGCGATTGATGGCGCGATAGACGCCGATGGCGGCGCCGAGGGACCCATCGGCAAGCAAGTGTTCGACGAGCGGCCGGAGAGCGCCCGGCTCGGGCGTGTTGTCAGCGTCATAGACGGCCAGCACCGGGAAGCGGGCGTGCCGGAGCGCGAAGTTGAGAGCGGCAGCCTTGCCGCGCGCGGCCTCAGTCATAGGCACGTCGAGGAGCCGCACGCGGGCGTCGCCGGCGAATGTGCGCGCGATTTCCGCCGTGCGGTCCTCACTGCCGTCGTTAATCACCAGAATTTCCAGCTTGTCGCCCGGATAGTCAAGCGCCAGCAGAGCCCGCAGCGTCCGGGCGATCACCCGCTCTTCATTGCGGCACGGCAACAGAACTGAGACGCAGGGCAGGGCCGAATCGGAAAGCCCCGGCCTCGGCCGGACGGTACTTCGCCGGGTCAGCCGGTAATAGCGGTGCCCAAGGAAAAAGAGCAAAGACTGGTAGGCGAGCATGAACCAGATCAGCGTGACGGCAACGATAAACAGAATGTCGAGAAAAATATTGGAGTACACGCGCTATGGCCGTGTGGGCAGCAGGACGCCGTTGCTGGTCCACGATGCGGCGGTGACCTTGACCGTCACATTGCCGGCGCCCGTCCCGGAAGGAACGTCAAAATTAATCTGATACAGGCCTGCATAGAGCGGAGCGAGCCCGGCGAAACGAACATTGGCCTGCGTGGCGCCCACCGTTACCACAGGAGGGCTAACGGCGGGAGAAAGCACATCGGCGGGGGCGGGCTGTCCGTCCACCGGAGGCGGGCTGGTGCTGCCGAGCCCCGTGCAGTACAGCACGATGGTTTCACCGGCGCGAGCTGGGTTCGCGCTGGTCACAGGCGAAAGATCGGCGCCGTGCAGGAAGGCGCCGATGCCGCTTGCCGGATCCGCAAATATGCCGGGAGCGGCGGCCGCGACGCTGACCGACGCCGGAGCGCTGACGTAAGGAGGCGAGCCGGGCGGGCCCAGAACCGTAACCGAGACCTGGACCGGCATTACTTGCCCATTACTGAGACCTTCCGCCCGCGCCAAAAGGCCGGCCGGCGCGACGGCATTGATCTGCGCCGGACTCACATAAAGCAGCGGAGCCGGCATGCCATTGAAGTCCACGCGAACGTTGGCCAAAGTAGTCGGAAGCGGAAAATTCCGGGCCTGATCCGTAGAAGCTCCGGGGAAGCTTCCGAATACCGAAACGATCGAGCCTCCGCTGATCGGATAGGGCGCCTTCTGAAAACCGGCCCCCTCGACGACGCCTCCGGGCGAAATGACCACCGGCGGGGGGCTCGGCGCGATCTGGAGAACCAGTTGTTCCGAAGCATTGCCGTCGGGGTTCACTACGGAAATGCCCACGCTCGAGGCGGCCAGCGGGGGGACAAGGGCCTGCCAAGTCTCGCTATCCACAAAACCCGCAGGGGCGGGAGCCGCCGGGCACGCCGGGGCCGCGCCGGCAAACGCCGAACTGTTGTACGAAATGGCTGAGGCGGGCACAAATCCTTCGCCTTTCAGCGTGATCAGGCTGCAAGCCGGCGCAGGGTTGGGTGAAATTTCGAGGAGCGTGGGAGCGTTCAGAAAGGCGAATTGCACCGGCGCGCCGCCCACCGGTATCGAAGTGGGTTTGTCGGTGCTGGTATCGATGACGCTGAGCGTGCCGGAAGTCAGATTGGTGACGTAGAGGAAGTTCTCATTGGGATCAAACTGCACGCTGAACGGGCCGCCGCCAACTGAGATGACGTCGGCCTGGGTGTTCGCAGTGAGGTCCAGCAGGCTCACCGTGCCCGCCCCCTGATTGGTCACGTAAGCGAACTTGCCGTCGAAGGTGACGGCGATCGCTGCCGGCTGCGCTCCGACGCTGATTGTACTGACCACGGTGTTTTGCCGCGTGTCGATGATGCTGACGCTGTTGGAATCGCGGTTGACCACAAAGAGGCGCTGCGCATCGGAAGAAAACGCCGCGGTAACCGGACCGGCGCCCACCGGAACCGAGCCGGTGATGGTATTGGTGCGCAGGTCCAGAAGCGAAACGCTGTTGGAGCCCGTATTGAGGATGTAAGCAGTGCTTAGATTGGCGGCGATCGCAATCTGATTCGGCTGCTGGCCGACAGGCAAAGTCTGTTGCACTTGATAGCGAATCGCGTCGATTACGGTGATCGTTCCGTCATCTTGATTGACGGCATAAGCGAACAGCCCGTCGGGAGAGAGGTTCACCTGCACGGGTGTTGCGCCCACAGGGATGGTGGTGATCACCGAGCGCCGGGCGACGTCGATGACCGTGACGTCGTTGCTGCCTTCGTTGGCGACATAGAGAAACCGGCCGTCGGGCGTGCCGGCGAGACTGCCGGGGCCTTGGCGGGCCGCAATGGAAGCCACCGATGCGCCGGCCTGGAGATCGAGTAGCGTGACAGTGTTGTCGCCCTGGTTGGAGACAAAGGCAAAACGGTTATTCGGCAGAATGTAAATCTCGCTGGCCTGGCTCCCGGTCCGGATTGTGGAGACCACTTGCCGAGAACCCAGATCAAAAACTTCCACCTGGCCTTTCGCATTGTCCACGATGTAGGCGACGCCCTGAGCGAGCATTGGCATCACAGACAGGGCCGCTGCAAGGAAAAAATCTCTCTTCATTTTTCACCCCAGAGGCGAAAATGAAAGGTCGCGCCGCCGCTGAACGCGTAGCGCGAACTATTCATATCCGGGCGTCCGAAGCTGCGCCCGCCGCTGGCGAAGACGCTCCATCGCGGCGTCAACATGATCGTGACGCTGCCCGTCGCGTCCGCACGGGACCGGTTTAAACCCAAATCGCTGATCAAAGCTACTTCGCGGGTCACTCTCGCGGTTGAAAGAATGACTGTCGGGGTCAGGCGGCTCCACAGGTTCAATTCACCGGCCAGGGACTGGAACAGAATGCCGCGGGTGACGTATCCGCCCATGTAGTAGACCCGGTAGTTATCGAATGATTTTTGCAGAATGAACGAGGGGACGAAGTTCACCCGGCCGGGGGCCAGCACGTCTTCGTGAATGCTGGCCGGGCCGAGAATTTCGAGCATGGGCTTCAGGGCCAGAGCAGGGCGGCGGCGGCCCTCCGGAACAACTAAAAGCTTGGCGGCGAGGTACGAATCGGCGATTCCGGAAATGCGGGTCTCTTCGAACAGCGAATCGGCTCTCCCCAGGTCCGCGGACAGCTCGAGACGCTTGTGCAACCCCAGGCTCAGGTAGGCCGAGGGACCATCGAAATCGTGCCCGGCGTCCACGCGGTTGTAAGAGACCGACGCGCTGGCCGAAAGCACGCCGGGCTCGGTGGGGTCGGCGTCATCATAGAAAGAAATCGGAGCGGAGACGCGGCGCGGCGCGGATGGGGTCTGAGCCGCTCCGGAGATGGCCGCTGCTAGAATCGCGACGCAAGCCGTCAGCGCGGCGCCGGTCAAGAGATCCCTCCCCGCCGGGCCAGACGCCGCATGCGGATGTGGAGGTAAATGACGGCCATCAGCGCGGTCGTCAGGGCGCCGAAGCCGGCGATGGCGGAGGCCGACATCCATGCCCAGAAGTTGACCAGCACGCCCGCCCGGGTAAACGTTTCCACCACGATCCGGTGCTCGCCGCGCGGAGCGGGAACGACCCAGTCGCCGCCGGACGTTCTTTCCCACTGCGTTTGGGCTGCGGCGCCATCCACAAACATTTCCCTAGGTTTTTGATTTAGAACGAGCACCGCACGGCCGGGGCTGCGGTATCGGATCTCGATGCCCGTGCGGCGCGCACGGGCGTCGAGGAGCTCCCCGTTGAGGTCCACGAGCCTCGCCGGAGGGCTGCCGCGGTCAAAGACAGCGTACCAAGGCCGGACAGTGGAAAGGCTGCACTGCCCGGCGGGAGCAAGCAAGCCGTCGGAAAGCCGCGCCGGCCACAGGCGGCCATCGAGATAATACTCGCCGTCGGCGAGCGAGCCGAGCAGCAGCGGAACCGGGGAACGCAGGCGCCATGCGCCGCCGGCGGCCGAGACGGCGGCCGGGCCGGCCAGGGCGGTTCCGATCAGCCGCCAGTCCTGCGCGGGTACTGTGTACTCCGAGTAGATAGCGGCGCGTCCTGAAGCCGACGCCGCCGCGGCCACGGTGCGCGCCAGCTCGACGCCGGTGGCGGTGGAGGAAGGCAGCGAGGTTCCTTCCACGCCGCGATCGGGCACGACGTTGATGTCGAACATCAGGCGGCGCGGATCGGGAACCAGCCGGCGGTACGTCTCGGCGAACCGGCGGTAGCGATCGGGCGGCCCGATCCAGTGTTCGGAGGGATCTTCCACCTGCAAAGTGAAATCGAAACGGCTCATCAGAGCGATAATGCGGCGCGAATTGACGCCCAGCGCAGGCTGAACGTACCTGCTGTGCAGGCTGTCGAGCATGGTGATAACCACTTCCCAGCCGCGCGCGCGGGCCAGAGGCGCCAGATCGGAAAGCACGCGCTCATGCCACGTGGTGACGACGTCTTCGCGGTAATTCAAGAAGCGCTCGAGCGCCTGAGGATTGCGCTTGTAGTAGTAGAGCGAGGCGGGCGAGAACAGCAGGACCGGATCAAAGCCGGCCCGGCTCCGGAAATCCGCCCGCGCATCGGCGTTCATAGGAACGAAACGATCCGGACGCAGGTAGTCCTCGAAATCGGCGTCAAAGTTCAGCTCGCTGATGTTGACGCCGTCCCAGGCGCGCCCGGCCAGCAGGCCGTTCATCCACTCCATGGCGGCGCGAAAGCACGCCGGGTTCTGCAAATTCATGGAGTACCGCCAGCCCACACGGCCGTCGGCGCCGGAGGCCGCGCGCTCCCGCCACTCGGGGTGCTGGTCCCACATCAGGGGCGTGGTCGCGGGGAGCACAAGCCATGCGTAGACGGCGATGCCGTTGCGATGGCAAGCGGCAATCAGACGCTCGTAGTCGAACGAGTAATCCCGGTAGAAGTGCCACGCCGCCGCATAAATCGTACGAATGCCTGCCTGACGCCAGGAGGCCGCGAGCCGCTCCAGGTTGGCGCCCTCGCGGTAGCTCGGATCGAAATACACTTCTATTCCCGGACTGCGCGGCGGAGGCTGGAAGCGGAACGCTTCGGTCAGATACTCGGGGAAATAGGGATAGTGGCTGGTTGCGCCGGGCGTGTGAGGATCGAGCGGGGCGGCAAGGTAGATGTAGCGCCCCGAGCCGTATCCCCCGGCCAGAGCCAGCAACTGCTTGCTTTGCGGCTCGACCATCAATTGTTCGGCGCCTTCCGGCGGCGTGAAGCGCTCGACGCGGTCCTCGGGCCTCCAGCGTAAGTCCATCTCGGGATAAAGCACATCGGTGACGGCGGAGACCGCGATGGAGTGTCCTGACCAGCGGAACCCGAGCGGTTCGAGCCAACTCTGCCGGCCCTCCAACACCGCCAGGCCGCCGGCGCGGATATAGGAGAGCACAGCGCCCTGCTGGGATCGGTCGAGGCGCGCCCCGGCGCCTTCGGGAACGACAAGTATGGTTTGGCGGCCCTCGGGCTCGGCCCGGAACTGCTCCACCGGGAGAATGGCGGTCTGGTAGCCGAAGGTTTCGAGCAGCGTGCGATAACTTCGCTGATTGTTATCTTCGGCGGGTGAAGCTGTAGGAAGCCACAAGACCCAAGCCCGAGGAGACGGCGCCAGATCGCCGTTGCCGCCCAAGAAGCGGCGGGCCGGGCGCAGGCGACTCTCCCACTGGGCGAGACGGGCTCGCCAACCGGCCGCAGGAGTTCGCCGGGGAGCCTCGGCAATGCAATCCACGACCGCCCAGCCGCCGGCAGGCGGGCGGACCTCGACCTCGACGACGCCCGATGAAGGGAATGCCGAGACAGTTTGGCCGACCAGCTTCCCTGCTCCATCGAAAACCCGGCTCCGCCAGTATTGCTTCTGCGGCGTGAGGCGCACACGATCGGAGGAGGTCCGCAGGGCGTAATGGCCGTCGAGATCCACGGCGCCGCCGAATTCACGCAGTGAAACAAAGCGGAACCCCGCTTCTGTAATGCCGCGCACCGCATCGGCGAGGAGCGCGGGATCGAGGAACGGATGGAAGTAAAAGGAAGCTATCGCATCCCGCACCACGCGCATATTCCTCGCGCGCTCGACCAGAATCTTGGGATCAGGGTTCTCCGCCGGCAAATATCCCAGATTTTCGGGAACCACATAGCGCCCGAACCGGTCGGTCACGGGATAAGGAAAGTATTGGATGGAGGCGACATCGGGCGTGGGCATGGTGCGCTCGTTGAAAAGCGAAAACACCTGCCGCATGGCCAGATAATCTGTCTCGGACGCCCCGTAGTGAGGCGTTTCAAACGCGATCGGAAAAATGTCGTTCGCCAGACACTCTTTCCAGCCGAGCCGGAGCCGTTCAAGCACCAAGCCGGCGGAGTCTCGCTGAATGGGCCGGCCGCCGGCCTCGTCCCAAAACTCGTAATCGTCGCCGCTCGGCCCCCGGTATTGGTGCGTCGTGCCGTGCATCACCGGCGCGCCGCCCCGGGCGATCATGTAATGGATCGCATCGACCAGATTCTGCCGGTCGGAAAGATAGACTTCAAACCCTTTCGCGGGATGCCGAAAGATCGGGATGATACTGATCTGGAAGGGAATGCGGCGGGCTGCGAGCACATCGGCCACGGCCCGCAGATCGCTGGGATCAATTTCGGTGCTCACATCCTCGATTCGGACCAGCGCCCGGGCGCTGGGGCTGTGAGGAATCTCCAGAATGTCATGGAGGAGGTCGCAGAAAACCAGGTAGCGGCCGCCTTCCTCCACGTAAGAAAAAGGGCTATCGGCGAAATACCAGAACCGGCCTTGGCGGAGCGCGTAGGGATGCCGGTCGTTTTCCTCGTTAACGGCGATAGCGAGCACCTGAACCGAGCGCGGATCGGTGACGGAAACAATGTTGAGATCCGGATCCCCCTTGGGCAAACGCGTGCCCTTGTAAACGACCTGGCGAAACTCGAGGTCGTCGCGGTAATCGATGTAGGTGAACCCGAGGCGGCGCCCGGGAGGCGAATTCGCGAGGCTCCCGATGTGGCGGCCGATCCAGCAAAACGGCTGGCGCGAGGCCAGCACGTCGCTTAAAAACCCTCGAGGAAAACGCGTCCCGCTAACAGTGCCGACAAAAAACGCCGCGCGATAGCCACTCAGTTCGCCGGGCCGGTAAGCGGCAATGGGTATGTGCCGGCCGCGCATGCCGAAATGGCCGAGCAAATTTTCGATCTGCACGGCATCGAGATAACCTTCCGCAAGGGGTTGGGTAGGACCGTCGTAGAAAATTGCTATGTCGGCGGACTTTCCAGCATCGCTGGGCGGCGTGGGAGCGGGTTGCGCCGATGCCGCAAGCGCTGCCAGGACCATCCCTAAAACGCGCGTACAAACCGGTAGTTTCATTACTCACAGTAAGGCGGGACGCAGACTGCGGACTATTATAGCAGAACGTCTGTTCCGTTACAGAGCGCAGGCGCAATACGGGATGGGACCCGGCGGATGCCCGGGGCTTTGTTTGAAAATAGCCGCTGGGTCCGCTAGGCCGGGGCGCCTCTCAGCAAAGGCGCGGGACGGCGGGACGGGAAAGGCCGGGTTCTCCTCTTCAAACGCTCCCCTGGCCGCACGGAGGAGTGGCCGCGTACCGCTGATTCCCCGAACGGGCCCAGGAATAGTTGTTCCCAAACGTCCAAGCCGGCCGAGGGTATGGCCCCGCCGGTGCTAGTTGATCAAGTTGTTCCAGGCCAATCGGTAGCGGGGAACGGTAAAGATTTCCCAAGATCGGCGCGTAAGCGGCCGACGAAAGGCAGGCAGGAAATGAGCGATAGCAAAGCTGCGGCCGAAAAGGCCGGTCCTTTTTTGGCGGATATTCGCGAAATTCGCCGGCGCGCCCGCCAGCATATCGAGCAAGGAGCCGTCACCGAGGCGTACAAGGGCGACCGGGAGACGGTGGTCCGGGTGCTGAACGAAGCTCTGGCAACCGAGCTGGTGTGCGTACTCCGGTACAAGCGGCACCGCTTCATGGCGAAGGGCATTCACTCGCAATCCGTAGCGCAGGAATTTTTGGAGCACGCGGCAGAGGAGCAGGTCCATGCCGATCAGATCGCCGAAAGAATCGTCCAACTCGATGGCGAGCCGAATTTTAATCCGGAAGGTTTGGCCAGCCGCAGCCACTCGGAATACGTGGAAGGAGAGACGTTGGTGGACATGATCCGGGAAGATCTGGTAGCCGAGAGGGTGGCCATCGGATCCTACGCGGAGATCGTCCGATACCTGGGGAATAACGACCCGACCAGCCGGCGCATGATGGAAGAAATTCTTGCCAAAGAAGAAGAGCACGCCGAAGACATGAAGACCCTGCTCGAGAATGTCGAAAAGGAAGTCGAGCAGCGCCGCCGCGCCTAAGGCCTGAAACAGCGCTTTCGCGCAAAGCGGCACACCGGAGCTCGGCTCAACGCCGGAGCGGAATGCGGGCGGCCACCGACGCCGATCACTGGCCTGCGATGCAAGCGGTTCAAATCCGGCGGTGCGGAACCCGGCGCGGATATCAAGGCCTCCCACCAAGAGACAGAGTACGCGTTATCTCCCCCTGATGGCTGAGTTTGCAGTTTAGGGGCGATTTTTCAAGCGATTTGATTTCTCGTTCCCGAACGTGAAGCGGCCGCCGCGCTTGAGGATAGCGGCGGCCGCGCGCGCAAAGAGGATGCTTCTCCGGTTCGTTCAGTTGCCGGCCGCGCCGCCGTTTGCGGCCATGGCATTCAAGCGCTGCAAGAGCGCTTTGTGGTGGGCGATGAGGCGGTCGTAGGTCCCGAATTGGTGCCATTCCAGAATGCGCTCGATCCGGTAAAAATCCCGCTCGGCCTGCGCCAACGGCGACATATCGCGAATGTCTCTACGGCCTCTAGGCGCCTTGGCTTCCAGGGCCTCGAGCTTCTTCTGCACATCCAGCAGCAGGAAATCGAGCTCCTTAATTTTCTGCTGGCGGGGCGGCACGTCCTTGGGCGGATCGACCAGCGCTTCGGCAAGGATTCTCCCATCGGAATTGATCGGCGGCCGGACGCCCATCAGATAACAAAGAGTGGGGACGACATCGATGGACTCGGCATAGTCGAAGGTCTGGCCTTTTTTTATGCCAGGGCCGGCCATTACCAGCGGCATCGTCCAGGCGTCGCTCGCCTCGGGCGGATGCCAGCCGAGGGTGGTCTGGCCATGGTCGCCGGTAATGAAGATAATCGTTTTGTCCCAGATTCCCTCTTTCTTCAATTCGTCAATGAACTGACCTAAATAAACATCCTGTTGAGCCACCGTCTTCATATAAGGCGACCCTTCACCCCAAATATTGTCCTTGTAGGGAGAGCCGGGAGGGGCGGTTCGGCTGGCGCCGCCGGCGAAGCCCGTATCCTGCATGTGGATCAGCATGAAGGCAGGATGCGCCACTTTGAGGAATTGGGTGGCCCAGTAAAGCGTGCGGTCGTCTCCGGTTTTGTAGCCCGCCCGAATCATGAGCTGGCCTCCCGCCTGGGCCGTAAAATGGAAACCGACGTTGAGCGCCCGGTAGCTGATCTCATTGACGGCATGCGCCGTGATCTTTAAGGGAAAAAACGACTCCTGCACATAGTGCTGCTTGCCTGGCAGCAGCATCGCCGTGCCGGCCAGCAAGACCGGGTTGGGAATCGAAGAAGTGTGGTACTCGGACCACATACCCGGCTGGCCCGACGGATCGGCTGTCTGGACCGTGTAGTTGTTCCGGTAATACACGCCTTCCTTCATCAGCGCCTTCAAATTTTTCAAATTGACGCGATCGGGGGCCTGCGAACTGAAACCGTCCACCACCCATAATATGGCGTGCTCGGGCGGCGCCGCCTGAGACGCCACGGCCGAAGCAGCCGCCAGGGCGACCATGCTGCAAAAGTGCCTAAATTTGGATCTCATTTCCGAACACCTCTCCTGGGGATTTGCGCGAAGCGCCTTACATCATACGCCAAACCTCCCCGCATTGCACCCGAACATCCAGTTGACCCGAAGCTCCCGAAGGGCGGATACTATATATAGCACCACCTAATAGTGGTGTTATATTTCCCAGAGGAGGAAACCATGGCCGCCGCCGCTGTTTCTACGCCCATCGAAATCTCCGGAAAGTTCCTCACTATTGACGACATTGCCGGCGTCGCCCGTCATTACCAGCCGGTGCGGTTGCCCTCCAGCGAGGAGTTCCGGCGCCAGATCGAGCGCGGGCCGGAAGCCGTTCGCGCCCTGCTGGAGCGCGGGGAGCTGATCTACGGCGTGAATACCGGGTTTGGCGGCAACGTGAAATTTATTATTCCCGATGAAGAGTTGCAGCATCACCAGGAGAACCTGCTGCACTTTCTTTCGTGCGGCGTGGGAGACCCCCTGCCCGAAGATGCGGTGCGAGCCGCCATCGTGCTGCGGGCGAATGCTCTGGCGCGCGGTTACTCGGGCGTCCGGTGGGTAGTGTTGGAGCGGTTGCTCGATTTGGTGAATCATGGGATCACGCCGGTTGTTCCCCGTTACGGGTCGGTGGGGGCCAGCGGTGATTTGTGTCCTTCGGCCTATGTGGCGCGCACTCTGTTGGGTCAAGGGACGGTGAGATACCGCGGCTCCATTGTTCCCGCAGCAACAGCGCTGGCGGGCGAGGGACTCGAGGCGATCCGCCTCCAGGCCAAGGAGGGCCTGGCGCTGGTTAACGGAACGACCACCATGACGGGCATCGCGGCGATGGTGGTCTGGGATGCTGACTATTTGCTCCGGATCGGCCTGGCAGCCGTGGCGCTGGCGGTAGAGGCGCTGGAGTCGTCGCCCGATTATTTCCATCCCTTGATTCACATGGTGAAACACCATCCGGGACAGCTCCGGGCAGCGGAAATGCTGAACTCTCTGTTGATGGACAGCAAGCTGGCCGTTCCGCTGAATGAAATTCGCCGGCGCGCAGCGGCGGAGAATGTGCATTCCCATGAAGTGGTAGTGGCGCATGAGGCGATTCAGAGTCCCTATTCGCTCCGCTGCGTTCCGCAGGGGCTTGGGCCGATGCTCGAGAGCCTGGAACAGGCCCGGCTGGTGATCGAGCGCGAGGCCAACTCGGTGAACGACAATCCGCTGATCGACTCCGAGCAGAGACGCGTTTTCCATACCGGTAACTTCTATGGAGGTCACATCGCGCGGGCGATGGACGGGCTCAAACTCGACATGGCCAACCTGGCGAACTGGATGCACTCACTAATGGCCCTGCTGATGGACGAGCGGTTTTCGGCCGGGCTGCCTAACTCGCTGAGCCCGCATCCCGGCGTATACCAGGGATTCAAGGGCATGCAGATCGTGCACACCAGCCTGGTGACGGCGCTGCGCCAGATGTCGGCGGCAAGCTCGATCCATACGCTGCCCACCGAGCAGTTCAACCAAGACGTGGTCAGCCTCGGGGCTCACGCTGCGCTGACGGCAATGGACATGGTTCGGGTGCTGCGCGATTCGATGTCGATTCTCCTGCTGGCCCTGGCCCAGGCCATTGACTTACGGAAGGGCGCGGAGATTCTGGGCGCCGGCACGGGGCCCGTTTACCGGAGCATCCGAGAACTGAGCGCCTTTGTTGACGCCGACCGGCCGCTCGACGAAGACATTCGACGCCTGTCGGAAGCGCTGGAAGCCCACAAGCTGCCGGTGCTGCAATAGGGCCGCTGGCTTTCGCCGCAATTTTGCCGTCTCCGAGAACGTTGTGAGGTTGATGATTGCGGCTTAGGCGCCAAATGTAGTTAAATCGATGACATGAAGTTTCCCATCGCTGCCTTTCTGATTTATTTCGCTCTGGCCGCTGCCGCCGCGCGAATCTCGCAGGCGGCCGACGTTATCCAGACCAACGCCGGCGATCTGACCATCACCCCGATCCATCACGCCAGCCTGATGCTCCAGTTTGAAGGCAAGGTGATTCACATCGACCCCTGGAGCCAGGGCAACTACTCGAGCCTGCCCCGTGCCGATTTCATTTTTATCACCGACATCCACGGCGACCACCTCGACAAGGGCATGATCGACAAGCTGAAAAAGGAATCGACCGTGATTGTCGGGCCGCAGGCCGTGGCCGACCAGGTCCACGGGATTACCGTGCTGAAGAACGGAGAAACGAAGAAGTTTGACGGCTTCGAAGTGGAAGCCGTGCCAATGTACAACCTCAAGCGAGGACCTCAGCCCGGCGCGCTCTATCACACGAAGGGGCGGGGCAACGGCTATGTCTTCACGATGGGCGGCAAACGCATCTACGTCTCGGGTGACACCGAAGCCATTCCCGAAATGAGAGAGCTGAAAAACATCGACGTGGCGTTCCTTTGCATGAACCTTCCCTACACGATGACGCCTGAGGAGGCCGCGGAAGCGGTGAAGGCGTTCCGGCCGAAGATCGTCTATCCCTACCACTACCAGAAGAGCGATATAAACGCTTTCGCCAATGCGCTCAAAGGCGAGAAAGGTATTGAAGTCCGGCTGCGGGACTGGTATTAGCAGGGGAAAAATCAAATCTCCAGGTGCCGCTGCGCGACTTCCGCACTAAGCTCGCCGATCGGGCCTTGCGCCACAATGGAGCCTTTCTCCATGATGTAGAAGTAATCCGCCAGGCGCAGGGCAAACTCGAGATACTGTTCCACCAGCAGGATCGAGACGGCCTTCTGTTCCTTGATTCGGACCAGGACGTCCTCGATCTCATCGATGATCGACGGCTGAATGCCCTCGGTCGGTTCGTCGAGCAGGAGCACCTTCGGCTGGGCGAGCAAGGCGCGGGCCAGAGCGAGCTGTTGCTGCTGGCCGCCGCTCAAGTCCCCGCCGCGCCGTTTGAGCATGGTCTTCAGGACGGGAAACAGATGGAAAACCTCGTCCAGCATGCCTCCATTCTGCCGAGGGCCGGCCATCAGGCCGAGCGTCAGGTTTTCCTGAACCGTTAGCTGCGGCAGGATTTCCCGCCCCTGGGGCACGTAGCCGATACCGGAACGGGCGCGCTGGTCCGGGGGCCAGGAAGTGACATCCTGGCCCTGAAAAACGATTCGCCCGCCGCGAGCGGGCAGCAAGCCGATGAGGCTTTTGAGCAGCGTCGTCTTGCCGGCGCCGTTGCGGCCCATCAGGCAGGCCGTTTTGCACTGGGGGACGCGCAGCGCCACGTCCCGCAGAATATGGCTCTCCCCGTAATAGACGTTCAGGCCTTCGATCTGAAGGCTGTCAGTTTCCGCCATGCTCGCGCGCCTCGCGGCCCAAATAGATCTCCTTCACGCGGGCGTCGCTCTGCACGGTCTCCATCGATCCCTCGCAGAGCACGGAGCCTTCGTGAAGCACGGTCACTTTTTTGGCGATCTGCCGGACGAAAACCATATCGTGTTCGATAACCAAAAGGGAGCGCTCGCCGGCGATCGATTGGAGAAGTTCGCCGGTCCTTTCGGTTTCTTTCCCGGTCATGCCGGCGACAGGCTCATCAATGAGCATCAGCTTGGGGTCCTGCATGATGACCATGCCGATTTCCAGCCACTGCTTTTCGCCGTGGGAAAGCGATCCCGCGGTCTGCGAGGCCTTGCTGGCAAGGCCGATGGTCTCCAGCGTGGAAAAAATCGCTTCTCTCTTGACCGGCGAAGGCGCAGCGAAGAGCGTGGACAACACTCCTTTGCTTTTGTCACGTGCGGCCAGGTCCAGGTTTTCGAAAACGGTCAGATTCTTAAAAATCGACGGCGTCTGGAACTTTCGCCCGATGCCCAGCCGGGCGATTTCGTGCTCGCGCAAAGAGCAAATATCCGTCATGTCGCCGAAAATGACGCGCCCCTCGACGGGCCGGACTTTGCCGCAAATCACGTCGAGAAGCGTGGTCTTGCCGGCGCCGTTCGGGCCGATGACGACGCGGAGCTCGCCGCGATCCACAATGAAATTCAGATTGTTGAGGGCCTTAAATCCCTCAAAGCTGACCGTGACGCCTTCCAGGTAGATGATGGACTCCGCCATTAGCGGCTCACGCCTCCGGCGCGCTGCGGCACCGGCTTTTCCATTTCGGATTTCAGTTCGGCGCCGGGCGATTTTTTGGCGGGACGCCGGAATCGCTCCCGCGCGCGGAGAAAGATGCCGACGCAGCCTTCGGGGAAAAACAAAACCACGCCGATAAAGAGCAGGCCCAGAAAGTAGAGCCAGAAATCGGGGAACGATTCGCTGAATGCGCTCTTGGCCGCGTTAACCAGCACTGCGCCCAGAACAGCGCCGGAGAGTGTTCCGCGGCCGCCGACCGCCACCCAGATCGCCATTTCAATCGAGGGTACGACGCCGATGTTGGAGGGTGAAATGATGCCCACTTGGGGAACGAACAAGGCCCCTGCCAGCCCGGCCAAGGCGGCCGAGATGCTGAAGACAAACACTTTGAACATCACCGTGTCGTAGGCCAGAAAGCGAACCCGATTTTCTGCGTCGCGGATGGCGGCGAGCACGCGGCCGAATTTGGAGCGAACGATCCAGCGGCAAAGGACGTAGCACGCGGCCAGGCAAAGCACGGTTACGATATACAATCCGGTCTGCGTCTTCTTGGCAGCGATGGGGAAGCCGAGAATGTCATTGAAATCCGTAATCCCGTTGGTGCCGCCGGTATACGGCTGCTGGCCTATCAGCAGAAGACTGGCGACGAGGGCCATGGCCTGCGTAATGATCGAAAAATAGACGCCCTGGACACGGCTGCGGAAGGTAAGGAATCCGAAAATGGCCCCGCACAGCGCCGGCAACAGAACGGCGAGCGGAATGGCGATCCAAAAATGGTACATCGGCTTCCAGAACCAAGGCAGCGCCTTGAGGCCGTTCCAAACCATGAAATCCGGCAGAGCCACCATGTAGGTCCCGGCGGTGCCGACTGCAAGCTTGAGATACATCGCCATGCAGTAGCCGCCCAGCCCGAAGAAAACCCCGTGCCCCAGGCTGAGAATTCCCGTATAGCCCCAGATCAGATCGATACCCAGCGCAAGAATGGCCAGGGCGAGAAATTTACCGAGCAAATTCAGACGGAAAGGAGAGAGAGCGTTCGGAGCGGCAAGAAGAAGGACCGCCAGAAGGACGGCAAAGACAAGCCACTCGTTGGCAACCCGCGTTTTCAATCGAGACTCCGAACCTTGGACGGGAACACGCCGGAAGGCTTCCACTGCAAGAACAAGATCACCACGGTGAACACCAAGACCTTGCCCATGGTGGCCGTGCTGAAGGACTCGAACAGCACATTGACTTCACCGATCGCGAAGCTGCCGGCGATCGCTCCCGCTAGCTTGCCAACGCCGCCGAGGACCACGACCATGAAGGCGTCCACGATGTAATTCTGCCCGGTATTGGGCCCGACCGAACCCATCAGGCTGATAATGCAGCCCGCCATGCCCGCCAGGCCGGAGCCGATCGCGAACGTGTAAGCATCCACTTTGCCGGTGGAGATGCCCAGGCAGGCGCTCATGTCTCGATTCTGAGTCACGGCGCGGATTTTCAAGCCGAGAGTTGTGCGGAACAGCACGGCGTACATGAGCAGCACGCAAATGGCGGTGAAGGCGATGATAAACAGGCGAATGTGGGGCAACTCCAACCCAGGGAAAGGCTCCCAGCGTCCCGTCAGCCACGCCGGGCTTCTGACGTCCACATTGTTGGCGCCGAAAATCTGCCGCATGAGCTGCTGGAGAATGAGGCTGACTCCCCAGGTGGCCAGCAGTGTCTCGAGCGGGCGGCCGTAAAGAAAACGGATTAACGAGCGCTCGAGCAGAAGACCGACCGCGCCGGCCACTACAAACGCCAACGGCAGAGCGATGGCGAAGTAGTAGCTGAAGTGCTCGCTGTAATGCCGCAGGAAAATATTTTGCAGGACATAGGCGGTATACGAGCCGAGCATCATCAGCTCGCCGTGAGCCATGTTAATCACCCCCATCAAGCCGAAGGTGATAGCGAGGCCCAGCGAAATGAGCAGAAGAATAGAGCAATAACTGAGGCCGTTGAACGTCTGGCCCAGCAGAAACGTATTGGGCGTCATGTCAACCTATCGCTGTTAGACGACGCGAGCGCGAAGAAACACTAATTATACTCTCTGCGCTCGCGGCGACCTGCGGCAAGCGGCCGGCGCCGTGTCTCAGAAATTTCAGCGAACGTCTTCCCGCCAAAGCCGCCGCGTTTCCGCCGCCGCGGGGCCTGGGCCTGGCTCGACCGCGGAGGGAGCCGCGCCGGCGGGATCCCGAGACGCGACTCTAGGACGCGTTTTCAACCGTTCCCCCCCGGGTCCAATCGCAGTCCCTCTTGGGGAACTGGATCTTATCCCAAGGCTCGGGCCGAATCGGGCCGTCGGTGCTCCAGACGATGTCAAACTGGCCGTCTTCCCGAATTTTCCCGATGCGCACCGTCTTCCAGGTGTGCTGGTTCTTCGGGTCGATGCGAACCAGGCCCTCCGGCGCTTTGAACTCCTGGCCGAGAGCCGCGGCGCGGATGGCGTCCACCTCGATGGAGTTGGCTTTCTGGACGGCCTGGGCCCATAGATGAACCTGGAAGTAGGCCGCCTCAATCGGGTCATCGGTCACGCGATTGTCGCCGTACTTGGCCTTGAATTTCGCGACGAAGGCCTTGTTTTCCGGCGTATCGACACTCTGGTAATAATTCCAGGAAGCATAATGGCCCGCTGCCACGGAGCCGCCGATGCCGCGCACCTCATCTTCGGCCACGCTCACGGCCATGACGGGGATGTCGTCGGCGGTAATACCGGCGTTGCGAAGCTGCTTGTAAAAAGCGACGTTGCTGTCGCCGTTGATGGTGCTGAAAACGACGTCCGGCTTCGCGGCCCGGATCTTGTTTACGACGGTGCTGTATTCCATGTGGCCGAGCGGCGTGTATTCCTCTCCGACCAGTTGCCCGCCTTCCTGCGCAAGCTGGCCCTTGATGATGCCGTTAGCGGTGCGCGGGAAGACGTAATCGGATCCCAGCAGGTAGAACTTCTTGCCTCGGTTTTTCAGGAGCCACGTCACTGCCGGCCCGATCTGCTGATTGGGCGCAGCGCCGGTGTAGAAAACGTTGTGGGAACATTCGTTGCCTTCGTACTGCACCGGATACCACAGTAAGCCGTTATTTTTTTCAAACACCGGAAGCACGGCCTTGCGGCTGGCGGAGGTCCAGCAGCCGAAAACCGAGCAGACCTGATCGCTCAACAGAAGCTTGCGGCTCTTCTCGGCGAAGGTCGGCCAGTCAGAAGCGGGATCTTCCACGATGGCCTGGACCTGTCGGCCCAGCACGCCGCCCGCGGCATTGATCTCTTCGATGGCCATCAATTCGACGTCGCGGAGCGAAGTTTCGCTGATGGCCATCGTGCCGCTGAGGGAGTGCATGATGCCCACCTTGATCGGCTGCGAAGAACGCCCGCCGCAGGAAAGCCCCGTGAGGCCGGAGGCGGCGGCCGCCAACGCCGCGCCAGCCGTCTTTTTCAAGAAAGCCCGGCGCCCTGGGTTGGCCAACCCTTTCTCTTTCCGTCTTGACATACGTTTCTCCTGATTCAAATTCAGAACGAATAGAAGACCACGCCCATGACTTGATGGGCCTTGAACAGATCTCCATTCGTCCAGTTGGTGCGCAGATAGTTGTATTCGCCCCCGACCTTGACGTGAGCGAACAGATCATACAGCGCATTCGCGAAGATGCGCTGGTTGTGGGTGTAATTGCCGTTGTTGTTTGAAATGCTGCGGAGATCGATATCGTTGGGATCGTCGTCGCCCCAGCCTCCGGCCACGGACCACTTCGAGCCGTAATATCCGAGTTCCGTCCAGCCGGCCGTGGTCCGAATCGGCAGGCCGCGGTTGTTGAACGCCTGGCCGAAGCGGAAGAACTCGTCGCCGAGCCCCTGGCCATGGCCGATCTTGCCGGACCACCGCACGGAGGCGAGGATCGGGACGACGAACTCGAAGTTCACCAGATGCGATTTCAAGGTGAGATTCCGCGTGAGCGGGCTTTCGAATTGCCGGTACGCGCCGGAAACGGCGACCATTCCGTTTCCTCCTGCGCCCCATTTTTGATAGGCGATCCGGGCGCCGATGTAGGGCATCTTGATGGGATCGTTGAACGGGTCGGTGCCGCCAAACTGCTTGGAATCGAGCGTGAATCCGCGCTCAAAACGCATCACCGTTCCCATGACTTCCCAGTTTTTGCCGATGCCCTGGCGGATGGTGACCTGCGGCAGCCGCTGCCAAAGATTGCCGCCGTAACCCATGATGGAAAAATCGACGATGTCGGGCAGCAAAGGAACAACCGGATTCCAATCCATGCCGGCGGTGATTTTCGTCTGCTGCCTGGTGTACTGGACATATGCGAGGCGCAAGCGCGGAGTGATGAGGTTGGCGGAGTCGGTGCTGTAAAAATCGACTTCCACTTTGGCCTGGACCTGCTGATTCGCCTGATTGACGTCGGCCTGCATGCCCAGCACGCTGAAGCGAGGGTTGAAGGTGGAGGACGAATGGGGCTCCGGACCGGCGGCGGTCGAGTAGCCGTTGAACTGGCGCGGGTCCAGCGGATTGGTTCCCCGGCTGGAGCCGATTATGTCCAGCTCCACACGCCCGTAGGGAGTCAGCTTAAATGCCGGTTGTGAGGCTTGCCCCTGGTCTTGCGGGGGCGGAGCGGGGTCCATAGCAGCCGGATCGGCGGCAGCGGCATCTGCGCCGCTAGCTGCCAGCGGCGCGAGCGCAGTCAGCCCTGCGGCTACGCACACTAACGCACTCTGCTTCCACTTAAGAATCATTCAGCATCCACCTCTGGAGGAATTGACTGCGACTCGAAGTGTCAGTCTACGGTGAGCGTGCGATTCTGTCCAATCGATAATTTCAATTGGCGGCCAAGATTTTTTTGATTCGGAAACGCGCCGCCAAATTGATGAAAATTCTTATGGCGACTATTTCTTTAAAGAACAGACAGCGGGCGGAAATGCAGCAAATCAGCGCGCGGTCACTTTGTCAAGGCGGGCAGGAAGCGCCGCACGCCCTGGTCATACACCAGTCCCCCGATCAACCCGCCGAGGAGGGGCCCGACGATGGGCACCCAAAAAACAGGACGCCCGCTGGTAAGGCCGTTATTTTTGAATCCGGCGACAACGGTCAGCAGGCGCGGGCCGAAATCGCGGGCGGGATTGATCGCGTAGCCGTGCATGCCCCCGAAGGACATACCGATTGCCACAACAATCAGGCCGATGATGAGCGGTCCCAGGTTCGGCGCGCAAATATTCGGCGCGGCCACAGGATTTCTGGGATCGACGACGGCGAAAATGAGAGCGACCAGAAGAGCCGTGCCCAAAATCTGATCGAACAGGCCGGCCGAAAAAACCTCCGGAAACGCCGGGAAAGTGGTGAACACTCCCGCCGTGTGGTCGAGCAAGGGATCGGCGCGATGAAAAGCCAGACGGTAGTTCTCATACACAATGGCGGCTCCGGCGAACGCCCCAGCGGTTTGGGCAAGGCTGTAGGGCACAACTTTGCGCCAGGAGAAATTCCGGAAGACGGCGAGCGCCAGAGTGACAGCGGGGTTCAGATGGGCTCCCGAAATCCCGCCTGCCACATAAACGCCCATAGCGACAGCCAGTCCCCAGCCCAGAGTGATATTGGTGTACCCGCCGTTGACAATCTCGCCGGGGACGCCGGAGCCGAACAGCGCGACCATGGCGACGACGCCGGTGCCGAAAAGGATCAAGACCATCGTGCCGAGAAACTCGGCAACCAATTCGCCAGTCAAGCCAGCCGATTTCATGCCGTACCTCTCCGCCGCAGCCGGTCCAGGGCCACAGCCGCCACGATAATGCATCCGGTCAACACATCCTGAACCCAGTTCGGCACTCCTTTCATGCTAAGTCCGCTGCGGATGACGGTCATCAGCAACGCGCCGGCCAGAGATCCCAGGACGCTCCCCTGCCCGCCGGAAAGGCTGCCGCCCCCGATGACGACAGCGGCGATGATGTCCAGTTCCATCCCTTTGGCGGCGGTGGGGTCGCCCACTGTGAGCCGGCTGAATTGCATCAGGCCGGCGAAACCAGTGAGCAATCCGCCGAGCGTGTAGACGTAAATCTTGATTCGTTCCACCCGCACGCCGCACAGGCGCGCAGTTTGCTCGTTGGATCCAATGGCGAAAGTATAGCGGCCGAGGACAGTGCGGTCCAACAGGAGCGCCACGGCCACCGAGAGCAGGAGCGTCAGCCACACGCCAGAGGCCACCAGCATCCAGCGAGGCGACGGGAACTTGGTCAGCATGTCATTGAGCCAGGTAATAGGGGCGTCGATTTTTTGCTCGCCCGCCAGGCCGGTCGCCGCGCCCCGAAAGAGCAGCAGAGTGCCAAGGGTCACGATGAAAGGGACGAGTCCCAAGCCCGTGACGAGCAGCCCGTTCAGAGCGCCGCAAAAGCCGCCAACCGCCACGCCCGCCAGAGCCGCGCACCAGGGACTCGCTCCGGCTTGCAAAAGGCGGGCGATCACCACCGTGGAGAGAGCGATGATCGATCCGACGCTCAAATCAATGCCGCCTGCGATCATCACAATCACCATGCCCAGCGCGCCCGATGCGACGATCACGCTCTGCGTGAGCATCGTGACCAGGTTGTAGGCGGAATAAAAGGGCGAACCGGCCCAGAGGGCGAAGAACGCGAAGACGGCGGCGAGGCCGAGGAGCGGGCCCACAGCCAGATTGAAACGGGCCGAAAGGCGGGCCTTTCGCGCGCCAGCCAGACTGGTCACACGGGCTCTCCCATCGCGGCGCTCATGGCCCTTCGTTCGGTCCAGGCGCTCGCGGGCGCTTTTTCGCCCAGCCGGCCGCGGCACATGACGGCGATGTTGTCGCACACGCCCAGCAGCTCCGGCAAATAGGAGCTGACAAACAAAATCGCCTTGCCGGCCTGAGCGAGTGTACCCATCAGTTCATATATCTGAGCTTTGCTCGCGACATCGATGCCGCGTGTGGGCTCATCCAGCAGCAAGACATCGCAATCGCTGTGGAGCAGCCGGGCCAGGGCGACCTTCTGCTGATTTCCTCCGGAGAGAGACCCAACCGGGGCAGCGGCGGCGGGCGTTTTAATCGAGAGTCGGGAAACCCAGTCGGCTGCCGCGCGCAGTTGGGCCTGCCGGTTCAGCCAGCCGAAACGGGCATAAGGACGAAGGTTGGAAAGAGTCAGATTGTCGGCCAGGGACGAGATTTGCGCCAAGCCCTCTTTCTTGCGGTCTTCGCTCAAAAACCCGACTCCTTCGGCCAGGCGTGCAGCAGGAGTGACCGTCTGGCCGCGCGCGGAACCGGAATGGCGCGCAGGCGAAGAGACGGCCAGGACGGTGACCCTTCCGCTGCGCACGGGGGCAAGACCAAAAATTGCGCGAAGCATCTCGGTGCGGCCGGCGCCAATGAGTCCCGCGATACCCAAAATTTCACCTCGATGCAATGTCAAGCTGGCGGATGCCACGCCAGGCGCAGCGAGTGCGTCGAGCTCGAGCACCGCCCGGCCCAGCCGGTGGGGAACCCGCGGAAACATTTCCGATAGGCCCCTGCCAACCATCAGCTCGATGATCCGGCTTCGGCTGACCTGGCCGACGCGTCCGCCGCCCACCGAACGGCCGTCCCGAAGAACGGTGAAATCACCGGCAATTTGCTCGATTTCCTCAAGGAAATGGCTGATATAAATGATCGACACGCCGTGCTCCCGCAGCCGCCGGATGGCGGCAAACAGGACGGGAACATCGGCCGCCGCCAGACTGCTGGTGGGCTCGTCGAGTACGACTACGCGGGCATCCGAGATCAGAGCGCGCGCCAGCTCGACGACCTGCTGGGCGCCCATGCTCAGTTGCGAAACTGGGATATCGAGATCGATTTCGCCATGACCGAGGTTCTCGAGAGCGCGGCGCGCCGCGCGGTGCAACTCGGCCCGGCGAATCCAACCGATAAGGTTCGGCTCCACTCCCAGCAGGATGTTGGCAGCGACCGACAGATGCGGGGCGAGAGCCAGTTCCTGGTAGACCATCACCACGCCGCGGCGGCGGGCGTCGAGAGGATCCGCGGGCGCATACGTGGCTCCGTCGAGCCGCATGACGCCGGCATCGGGGCGATACACGCCGCTCAAAATCTTCATGAGGGTGCTTTTCCCCGCCCCGTTTTCTCCGATCAGGGCATGGACTTCGCCCGGCGCAACGGAGAGGTTCACGCCATCCAGGGCGAGGGTCGCGCCAAAGGCCTTGCGCAGGCCCGTCATCTGGATGCGATATGCGGCAGGCATCAGCCCGAGATCACCGGCGGATCAAGACGGATCGCAGGAAGCCAGCTTTGTTCCCCCACGCCGGGACCGGCGTTGTCCGGGCTGGAACGGCTCAAATATTGATCCAGAGGAGGCGAGAGGAGCTGCTTGATCTCCGGCGTGTCCATGTTGCCGGGCGTGGCCACGACCGCGCCGGTGTCGATACGTTTCTCGATCGCAGCATGCGGGTCGTGCAGATAGCGAACCAGGGTCTTTACAGCGAGCTCGCCCATGCGGAAGGGATTTTGCAACACAAGTCCGTCGATCTGCTTCCGGCGCAGGGCATCGATCAGCTTTTCGCTCGAATCGAAGCCCACGAACTTCACCTTGCCCGCCTTGCCGGCGTCGGTCAAAGCCCGCAGCATGCCGAAGGTTGTGGATTCATTGGGGCAAAAAATACCATCCACATCGGGAAAACGGTTGAGCAGATTTTCGCCGGTCTGGTAAGCAGTCTCGGTCGTGATGCCGCCGTATTGATTATCGCTAAGAATGCGGATGCCCGGGTGCTTGCGAATTTCATCCAGGAAGCCTTGTTCGCGGGCCATAGTGCTTTCGACGCCAACCAGCACACGCATCAGAATGATGGATCCTTTATCCTTCAGCGTTTCCGCCAGGCGCTGGGCGCCGAGTTGGCCGCCTTTGTAGTTGTCGGTCGCGATGAAGCTGACATAATCGTCGCCCTCTAAATGGGAATCGACGATGACAGCGGGAATGCCCGCGCGGCGCGCCTCGGAGACCGGATTCTGAAGCCCCTTGCCGTCCAAAGGGGCGAGTATGATGCCATCGACATGGCGCGAAACCATATCTTCGACGACGGCGATTTGCTGCGCGCGGTCGTCTTCTTTCTGGGGGCCTTTCCAAACGAGATCGACGCCTTCCTCGCGGGCGGCTTTTAGGGCGCCGGCATGAATCGACTTCCAGTATTCATGCGTGGTGCCCATCGGTATGACGGCAAGAGTCAGCCGGTGATTGGCCGGCCGGCGATTGCAGGCGGCCACAACCAGCAGACAGGCCGCAGCCAGGTATTTTGCGCGCATATGCGCCCTGATTGTAGCAAAGCGCGAGCGAAGCTCACCCGCCTGCTCGAGGATGCGAAGAGCGGACGGCGATTGCGGGGCGGTCCGATTTCAGGTTTCAAACCGGCGGATTCAGGCGGGCGGCGCGGGCGGCGAAGCGGCCGGCGGGTTCTGCCATCGCGAGGCGGCGGCGGAGATCATGGATCTGGGAAAGCAGGCGATCCTGAACTTCCGCCACGCGGCGGCCCACGTTGATCCGGAGATTCAACTCGTCGGGGTCAAACGGTTTTGTGATGTAGTCGTCGGCTCCGGCCTCCAGCCCGCGGACAAGGTCTTCCTTCTGCGTCTTGCTGGTTACTAGTAGTATGTAGGTGTAGGGCCGGTCCGTGCGGCTCCGCAAAAGCCGGCAGATCTGAATTCCATCCAGCCCGGGCATCAGCCAGTCCAGGATCGCCACGCGCGGGGCGTCGTCGCGCTGGAGGAGCCATCCGGCCAGGGAGCCGTTCGCAAGCACCACGGGCTCATCGCCGTTTTTTCGGACCAGCCACTCGAGCATGCGGCGGCTGACGGGCTCGTCATCGGCGATCAGGATTTTCATAGAAGGCCAGCGTAGGCCAGAGAAAAGGCAGAGGCAACAGTACGAACTTCTCATCTTCCTCAGGGAATCACCGTATGACCCTGACAGCTTGTGTTCCAAGGCTAGACTCCCGACGCCGGCCGCTGCGAGGGTACTAAATTCCCGGGGAATGAAGAGCTTGCCCGACAAAGTGAAAAGAGAGCCGCGGGAGCGGGATGGGATAGGGGGGTCGCGCAACCAAAACTCGCGCGCCTGCGGACCAACTTCCGGGGAGTAGTACGCATGGCCCATGGGAGTCGCGCCTCTCGCCTGGCTCTCCCGCTTTTCCGCGATTCGCGACGCTCCGGATGCCAAGCGGTCGATGGACACGCGGTTTAGGTCCCGCAGAACAGGCGAAGCAGCAGATTGTTTACTAAAAACCAGAAATCCATCGGTCTGGACCTACGATCATGCGCCGCCAGTATTATGTGCTAAACGCAGCGACGCAGATGCTTATTGTCTCCCCACTATAATGGTCTAGCCAGGCAATGTTCTTTCCTGGCGCTCTTGTTCGATTGCTGAAGCGCATCCAGTATGAAAAAGCTGATCCAGGGAATTGTTGCTTTCCGACAGAATGTGAGGCCCAATTACCGTGAAAAGTTCGCGCAGCTCGCCCTCGGGCAGGCGCCGGACACTCTGTTCATTGCCTGCTCCGACAGCCGAGTGGTCCCCAATCTGTTCGCCTCGACCGATCCCGGCGACCTGTTTGTAATCCGCAACGTCGGGAATTTGATCGGGCCGGCGGGCGTCGACAGGCTATCAACAAGTGAGGCGCCGGAGGCAGCCGCCATCGAGTTCGCGCTCTGCAATCTGCCAGTCACGGACATCATTGTATGCGGCCACTCCGAGTGCGGCGCCATGCGCGCGCTGCTGAACGGCCGCGACCGAGTGGAGCCGTTTCACCTTCGCTCCTGGCTTCGCCATGGGGAAGCGGCTTTAGAGAGGCTCGAGAGAAATACAGGCGCGGACCCATCGCTGGCACGCCACAACCAGCTCTCGCAGCTCAACGTGCTCTGCCAAATCGACCACCTGAAAACGTACCCGCTTGTGCGCGAGCGCGTCCAGGAGGGGCGGCTGCGGCTGCACGGCTGGTGGTTTGAGATCAAGAACGCCGACGTGTACGCCTATGAGGATTCCGCCGGCCGCTTCGTTCTCATCGATGAAATTTACGGGAGGCGCCTGCTGGAGAAGTTCGAGTGAGGCTCCTGCGGCGGCTTCCAGACAGTGCCCGAGCTCTCTCGTCAGGCTGGATGGACGGGCAAAGCGGACCCAGAGAAGGCAGATGACATGCCCGGCCGAGAAGACCACGAATTCGGTAAAACCCAAGCGGCGATGCGGCTGAGCAGCGGGAGAGGCCAAGGCCGCTCCTGCCGGTATGCCGATATTACTCTAAATCACGATCACTATTCGCAAAAATCGTCCTTCCCTTCGCCGGGAAATACAATCTTTACTGTATAGACAAGGCTCCCTTAGACGCGTAGCATCGCGGCCAGTGGCGTACTGATGAGTTGGGCGTGTGCGCCGTACCAACGTGGGTGAGTAAAACCGCTGGTAGGAATGAGGTGTAGTCTCGCCTCAGGATTGGGGGACAAATGACGGGGAAGCGGACTTTCTACCTTTCCACTGCGCTCCTGGGGATGGGCGCGTTCCTTTTCTGCCGGCCCAGCGTTCAGGCGCAGGTGCTCTACGGCACTCTAACAGGCAACGTAACTGACGTGAGCGGCGGCGCCATCGTAGGCGCCAGCGTGCGGGTCAACAATCGCGGCACTGGTCTGGCACGCGATACGGTCACCAATGAGGCGGGCGTGTACACGCTACAGAATCTCCCCGCCGGAACGTACGATCTCACGGTAAGCGCGGGCGGCTTCAGCACGTACACTCAGGCGGGCATCGCTCTCAACGTGAATACCGTCCAGCGCCATAATGTAACGCTCCAAGTAGGCCAGGTGGCGGAGACGGTCAACGTGGAAGCCTCCGCGGTGACGTTGCAGACCGATAAAGCCGACGTGAGCGTAGAAATTCCGGCAGCCATTGTGCAGGATCTGCCGCTGCCGCGCTATCGCAATTTCCAGAGCTTGATCAATTTGGTGCCTGGCGCCACGCCGGCACGCTATCAGAACGCCAACACAGATTCTCCGCAGCGCTCGCTCGCGACAAACGTCAACGGCACCAGCCGGCGCGACAACAGCACGCGAATCGATGGCACACTGACCATGCAGCTCCAGCTTTCGCACGCCATGTACCTGCCGGCATCTGAGACCATCGAGGTGGTCAACGTTACCACCGACGCCGCCGACGCTGAGCAGGGCCTGTCGGGAGGCTCGTCCATTACGATGACCACAAAATCCGGCACCAATGAATTTCACGGCTCGGCTTTCGGTTATCACATGGATAATGCATTTATAGCCAAGGATTTCTTCTTCAAAGGAGCGCGCACCCCGAAAAACATCATCAATATCGACGGCGCGACGATGGGCGGCCCGATCAAGAAGGACAAGTTCTTCTTCTTCGCGGGATATGAGAGCACCCGGGAGCGGACAAACTACAACCTTCTATACACGCTTCCTACCGAAGACCAGAGGCGAGGCGACTTTAGCAAATATCCCAACACGATTCTCTACGATCCGGCGACGGGCGACTCGCAGGGCCGCAACCGGACGCCGTTTCCCAATAACGTCATTCCGCCGAACCGGCTCAACCCCATTTCGCTGAAGCTTCAGGCGCTGGTGCCCGCTACCAATGAACCGGGGCTGATCAACAACTTTTTCAACTCCGGCACTGATGTGACAAATCGGGATCAGGTTGACGCCAAAGTCAACTACAACCGCAACGCCAACCACACGTTTTTCCTGAAGTACGGCGTATTCAACGCAGCGATTCGCGGCGTTGGCGGCCTGGGCGCGGCGCAAGGCCAGTGCCTGTGCACCGGCGGAGCGACAGGCGATGGGGCCGGCCGGACGCTGGTTCAGACTTCGACGTTCGGACAAACCAAAACGTTTAGTCCGACATTTATTTACGACATGACGATCGGATGGAGCCGGGAAGCGCAGACCGTGGACCAGACCTACCGGGGCGTGAACTATGGCCTCGACATTCTGGGCATTCCGGGAACGAACGGCCCGCAAATCAACGACAGCGGCATGCCGCGCTTCGACATCAGCAACGGCTACTCTTCTTTGGGCAACTATGACAACTGGATGCCGGCAGAGCGCCATGAAATGGTTTACACGATGACGCACAACTTCAGTTATCAGAAGGGCAGCCATAGCATCCGGTGGGGCTTCGAGGGAATTCACAACCGGCTGAACCACTTTCAGCCCGGGCCGGCCACGCAGGGCAACGCAAGCTTTACCGATGGGGCGACACGGCTGAACGGAGGGCCGGGCGGAAACCAATTCAATTCTTGGGCCTCGTATCTTCTCGGCGCCGTTCAGACCTGGACCAAAGGCGTGCAGTGGGAGGAAGCCTATGCGATCGATTGGCAGTTTGGCCTCTACGTCCGCGACCGCTGGCAAGTCACGCCAAAGCTGACCGTATCCTACGGCCTGCGGTGGGAAAAGTATCCGATGATGCACCGCGCGGGCGCCCATCACACAGGGATCGAAAACTATGATCCCGCGACCAACCTGGTGTATCTGGGCGGCAACGGGAACAACCCCAGTGGTCTTGGCATCACGACCAGCAACAGACTTTTCACGCCGCGCGTTGGCATCGCCTATCGGGTGCGGAACGACTTGGTCGTCCGCACCGGTTATGGCATTAACATTGACCCGCAGCCATTTCTCGGATGGAACCGTTCCCAGTGGCCAGCGGCGATCACCGGGACGTTTACGGGACCGAACACGTTCGTTCCGTTCGACAGCTTCGAGCAGGGGATACCGCCTATTTTTGGACCTCCCGCCGGCAGCCCGACGGCGGTGGCCGATCCAAAGGCCAGCATCACATACTTCCCCAAAACAGTAGTGCGGACATATTTCCAATCATGGAATTTCAGCGTGGAGGGACGGCTTCCGCACGACACGATTCTCTCGGTTGGGTATGTCGGCACAGAGTCCACTCACTTGCGCGGTACCCTACAGGAAAACGCCGCTTTCCCCGGGACCGGGCAGAACGGCCAACCGTTTTTCGCGCCGTTCCAGCGCACCGCCAGCACCAGCTTTTCTGACGGAATGTTCAGCGGCAATTACCATTCCTTGCAGGTGGCTCTCAACAAACGCGCCGCGAACGGCCTGACTCTCAAGGGCGCTTACACCTGGTCGCACTCGCTGGGGTTTTACGGGACCAGCGACACAGGCGGGGGAGTCGTCTTCCCCCTGCCTGGCATGGGCCGCCGCAACTACACGAATTCGCCGTTTGACGTTCGTCAAAATCTCGAGCTGGGATACATCTACGAGCTGCCCTTCGGGAGGGGGAAAAAATACGCGGTCTCGGGCGTTGCGAGCAGGCTGGCGGGCGGCTGGCAGATCAATGGAATCTTCGCGGCCTATACGGGCCGGCCCTTCAACGTGACTTCGTCGTCCACCGCCTGCAACTGTCCCTTGGCGTTCAGCACCTTCACGGCCGATCAGGTCAAGCCCGAGGTTCGCAAGACCGGCGCCGTCGAGCAGTGGTTTGACAAAACCGCATTCGCGCCGGTCAATCGCAGGACGGGCACGCTCGCTGATTTCGGCAATATGAATACGTATCAGCTCTATGCGCCAGGATTGATCAACCTGGATACAAGCCTTTTCCGGGAGTTTTCCCTGACGGAGCGGTTTAAATTACAGTTCCGAAGCGAATTCTTCAATCTTACGAACACCCCCCATTTCAACGCACCCGATGGAAATGCCAGCTCACCAACTTTCATGGTGATCAACAGCTCGTTTGGAAGCCGCTTCGCGCAAGACGCCACCAACCGGATCATCCGCTTCGCGCTGCGGCTGCATTGGTGAACCGAAAACCACGCGAGAAAAAATCATGGCCAAACGTATAAACCCAGAGACCAGAGCGCTAGAAGGGGTTTTATTCAGAATCTATTGCTTGGGCAGAAAACAATCCGGTTTTGAAAACGAGGAAGGTACAATCTGTCTCACGAACAGCCGCCACAAAGTCACCGCCGCGTGCGCGGTAAAGTCGTTTCAAAACTTTGACGAGATCCCGGGCTTAATGAGAGAGCTGCTCCAGGGGGCCGAGCCGGGGAGTGCGGAAGTACGGGAACTTGCCGGGGAACGATACGCGGCAAGGGCCTAGCCGGCAGACCGGAGCATGGTCTTGATACCAGAACCGCGGAGCTTCACAAGGCGCTTCATCGTAAGATGGATGCGCTGAGAAAGTGGGGGACTGCTGCGGAAAAGCGCAGATCGACCTGCACGCTGCCGGCCCCATCCATTCTTCTTCCCTCAGAAGCACAGCCCCAACGGAGGTTGCGGCAAACGCTCGGAGCTTCCGATCCAACCCCTTCGGCGGGCGCCTGCCGCCCGGGTGGCTGATCTTGCATTTTCGCCGGCCGACGTTTTGTGCCGTATAATCTGTGGCAAGAGTGAGCTTGCTGTTGTAGATGATGAAAGAAAGGGTGGTGGGCGGCTATGCGTGCTTCTCACCGGGGATTAGTATGGGACCGGCTCCAGCATTACGACGTGCTGCGGTTCGGTTACGGCGCGATGATCGCGCTGCTGATTTTTTCCGCGGTGGAGGCCTACCAGATTCAGGCGCGGGCCTCGCAGCAGAGCATCGATATTTACCGGCACTCGGTTCAGGAACAGCGCGTCCTGTACCAGTTGCGGCGAGCTGTGCTTAGAAGCGCCATCGCGGCGCGCGACTTCCTGCTGAATCCGCGGTCTGACCGAAACGAAATCTACGCCAACACTCTGCGCCAGCTTCAATCGGAAGCGCGTTCTGCTTTGGATGATCTGGAGCGAATGCACCCCGGCCGATCGGCCACGGTGAGAATGCGCGGGATCGTGGAAAAGTATTGGAATAGCCTCCTGCTGCCTCTAGAATGGACCACACAGAACCGAAGCCAGGCATTTGCTTTTGTGGAGCGGGAAATCGTGCCTCGGCGGGATGCGGCAGGAGAGATGATCCGGGCGTGGGATGCCGCCGATCAAGCCGCCCTTCAGAATACTGAGGCCGAGTTTGCCGACAGTCGCCGCGCCGCTTCGCGATGGCTGATCTTCAGCGTCGGGTTGAGCCTCCTGCTCGGCCTGCTCATTGCGCGCACCACCCTCCACTATTCAAAAAATCTCGAGCGGGAAAGAATGCGGCGGTATCAGGAAATGGAGCGCGCCAGAATGGACCTGGAACACTTGTCCGCGCGGCTGCTCGAGGTGCAGGAGGAGGAGCGCAGGCGCCTGTCACGCGAACTGCATGACGAGATCGGACAGACGTTGACCGCGCTGCGGCTGGAAATCGCTCATACACTGAACAACGGCGCTGGGCCGGCCTTCAAAGAACGACTGGAGCGCGCGAGAGAGCTTGCGGAACGCACGCTGCGCACGGTACGCAACATCGCGCTGCTGCTCAGGCCGTCGCTGCTGGATGATCTTGGCCTGGGGCCGGCTCTGCAATGGCTCGCGGAGGACTTCACCCGGCGCACGGGATCCCCCTGTGAAATTTGGGGAGAAAACGTGGAGAACGATTTGCCGGACGCGGTGAAAACCTGCGTCTACCGCGTGGTCCAAGAGGCGCTCCACAATTGCGAAACGCATGCGGCGGCAACCCGCGTGAAGCTTTCTCTGAGCCGGTCGGCCAAGCAGCTCACGGTGCGAATCGACGACGATGGCCGGGGATTTGGCACGGAAGCCGGCGGCGCCTCGGGCAAGGGACTGGGTATTATTGGTATGCGTGAAAGGGCCGCTTTGCTCGGAGGGACTCTCGACTTGAGCTCGTCTCCGGGGCGGGGATGCCGGGTGACGCTATGCGTTCCCATCTGCTGCGATGACACCAAACAGGCGCAAAGGAAGAGCGTGAAATGCATATAATTCGCGTGGAGCTGGCCGATGATCACACACTGGTACGCCAAGGGCTGCGGCGCATACTGGAGAGCCACCCCAGTTTCTCCATCGTGGCCGAGGCCTCGTCGGGTCTGGAAGCGGTCGAACTGGCCAAGCAATTCCAGCCGGATGTGGCCGTCGTCGATATCGGCATGAACGGCCTCAATGGCATCGAGACGACTGTCCAAATTGTGCGGCATTGCCCGCGCACAGCCGTGCTGATCCTGAGCATGCACAGCGACGAGCGCTACGTCATCAAAGCAGTCGAAAGCGGCGCCCGCGGTTATCTCTTGAAGGACGCCTTGGAAGAAGAACTGATTCAAGCCATTCAACGCGTGAAAGACAAGAAATCGTTTTTCAGTCCGGCGGCCGCAAAAATTTTGCAGGAGAGCCATGCCCGGAACTTGAAGAGCAACAAGGTCGAGGACCGCTACGATTTACTGACCGAGCGCGAGCGCCAGATTTATCAGTTGCTGGCCGAAGGCAACAGCAACAAGGATGTCGCCGCCCTGCTGGCCCTGAGCCTGCATACGGTGGAAACGCACCGTACGCGCATTATGGAAAAGCTCGGGGTGCACAGCGCCGCTGCGCTGGTTCTGAGCGCCGTGCGCCGGGGCTTGGTTTCGTGAGGATTCGCCGCATGCGCTTCCACTAGCGCCCCCATGGTCAGTTAACGGCCCAGCCGAGGGAATAGCGAAACCGCAGGAGGCCGCAGGATCGCGCCGAAGGCTCCCGGTTCGACTGGGCGGCGCAATTCGCCGCCCCGGAAACTCGGCGTCAAGCGGCCCATCGAGCAGTTCCCTTCCCGAGCCTCCAATGGCCGATAACCTATTCCGCATGGTATCCCTCAATGTCGATAGTATTTTCAACATGCAGCAACAGGTGCGAGACGACCTGATATACTCCCCGCAGCTTTTTCGGCTCTCGCCAGGAGTATAAGGCCGAAAAAACTTCACGCCTGACAATCGTCTCGGACAGCGTGCCCTTTTGGCGTCGACTCGCGGCCGCGGGAGTGCGCCCCAATTCAGTTTTTCGCTTCGTGCCCCTGGGAAATAGAACCATCGCGGCCGATTGACTGGACTAGGCACGCCCGAAATCCACTCCAAGGAAATTGACCCAAAGACCGCCCTGCTGGCGGCTCAATGGTCAACGCCGGTTGAAATTTCCCCGGTTCGCCGGCTGAAACTTCCCCACGCCAGAAAAGGTTTCCGTCTGCCCCCCCTTTCGCGCAGGTACTTGCGGATAGTTTGGCGGTCGAACCGGGTTCAGCGTACCGATGCCTTGGACGCTCAATCCTCGCCGTTTCAACTCTTCCAGTCGGTCACTTCTTTCTCCCTTAACAGGTCTCGGCACATCCTCTGTTTCAGAGTCGATGGTAGCTAGAGCCTCCGTCGGGTCGGGGAAGTTACTCTGGCGTTATGGGGATTTTACGAGCGGCGGCGACATCAGGATTAGCCTCCTGGTCGAATTGTCCATGATGGAGGGTTGCCTGTTCCAAACTCCCAGCAGCCGCAACCTCCCGGCCGCGGGCAAAGTCTGTAACGGGGGAGGTAGAAAAAATCGCCGATTCAAGGCTACGTGCTCCAGGGAGGCTATTCAGCTTGATCTTCCGGGGCCGAGGCCGTTTCACCAGCGGGGTCGCGCGTCGGAGCGCGGCTGGCTCCTGCGGCAGGCTGCTTGGGCTGTATCGCGTGGGCTTCTCTCTGCACAGTGCCCGCGGCAAACCTGGATGAATCCGAATGCTGGCCGAGATCCTGGTTAGGGAGGTAGAAAAAAAATCCCCGATTCAGGACCACCCGCTCAAAGCAGGCTATTCAGTTCGATCTGCCGGGGGTCGAGGCCGTTTCGGATGGTGGCCGAGATGCTGGTTATCTGGCGTCAGCTTGGGCCGTGCCGGCGGCAAATCCTGGACAGGTCCAGCATCAGCAAGCCTCTGCCGTTGACAGAATTTCTACGGGATTGCGACAATAGTTGAGCGCTCGATTTGGCCTTGCTCCTCAGTAGCTCAATGGTAGAGCATTCGGCTGTTAACCGAAGGGTTGCAGGTTCGAGTCCTGCCTGAGGAGCCAATCCTTTTCAACGGCTTACGAGCCTGCTTCCGATGTGATGCTGCCGCAAAATCACCCGACTGTGGGGACTTTTGTGGGTACTCCCCTTCAATCTGCTGCGTAGCGGTGGGCGCTACTGCGCTATCCTGTCCTGCTTCTGGCTGCATTGTAGCCCGCGCGTGCCCCTTCAAGATCAATTCGAGGGCGGCGCGTTTCGCCTCCATGCGAATGTGGCTATAGATCTCCATATCGGTTTGGCGTCGGACACGGGCTGAGTTCGCAGGGACGAACCGGGTCGACCACGTCCATGTCACAGCCCGAAGCTCCATTCCGTCTCACCATTGGAAACAAGAGGAACGACATGATCAAATGGCTACTTCGAAAAGCGATTGACAAATTCGAGCGGGAATGGAAATACGATGCCAGCTATATGCGCGACATGATCGACGCGAGTCCGCGCGCCGCATGGCTGTTTTCCCGGGCTGCCGCCCTCGGGCAGTTCCGGCGCGATGTTCCCCTCGATGCCTGGTATGCGGCCGGCATTACCGCGGTGCGGCACGAGGATTGCGGGCCATGCACGCAACTGGGCGTGGCGATGGCGGAGCGGGCCGGCGTGCGCCCTGAGGTGCTGCGCGCCGTGCTGACGGACAACCCCGACGCCATGCCGCCGGAGGTCGCGCTGGTGTGGAGATTCACGCGCGCCACGCTGGCGCACGATCCGGCCGCCGATGAGTATCGCGAGGCGATCGTGAAGCGCTGGGGACGCCGCGCGTTGGTGAGCCTGGCGTTTGCCATCACTGCGTCGCGAATCTATCCCACGGTGAAGTACGCCCTGGGGCACGGCAAGGCCTGCATGCGCGTGGTAGTGGGCGGGACGCCAGTGCACCTGGATCATGGACGGGCTCCGGCGGAAGCGGCGGTGCGTACGGCATGAGCCGGACAGGCGAGGAGCGAGAATCCATGAAAAGAACCTTTGTTATGCTTCTCGCCGCCCTAGCTGCGGCGGCCCTGTTCGGGGCGCTGGTGTATGCCGTGCTGGTGGTCGCGCACGTTTCCGAGCCTGCCACAACCACGGTTTACGGCCTGACCCTCCGGCGGCTCTGGGCCACCACAGCGGCGGTGCTGGCGCTGGCCGGCGTGGTGAATGGCGGGCTGGTTCTGGCCCGGCCGGCCAGTCGCTTCGGCACAGCCTCCGGGCGCCGCGGAACGATCGCGGCGCTGGCGGCGGGTTTAACGGCTGCGGTCAACGGCGGACTGAATCTGGCGATTGCCAACGGTGGTCCCGGCAGCGGCAACGGAGTGGTGGGCGGGGCAGCGGCGTTCGTGCTGGGGCTGATCGCCGTGGCACTGGGCGGGCTGGCTCTAGCCCGCCGCCGCACTGGCTTAGCACCGGCGCAACGGACGTGAGCTGCGCGAGTGTGACGTCGAATCCGGCCGCGAGCTTCGAGCCCCATCGCCGGCGTCTGCTCGGCCTCGCATACCGTATGCTGGGGTCGATGGCTGATGCCGAGGACGCCGTCCAAGAGACGTACCTGCGCTGGCATGCGGCGGACCGTGACAAAGTTTCGGACCCGAGGGCGTTTCTCATGACCACTACAGCGCGGATTTGTCTCGATATGCTGACGTCGGCGCGCGCGCGACGCGAAGAATACGTCGGCCCCTGGCTGCCTGAGCCGGTGGTCGACACGGCGGCGCTCGCGCCCGACAGCCGCGCGGAACTGGCTGAGGATTTGTCCATAGCGCTGCTGCTGACACTCGACCGTCTGTCGCCCCTGGAGCGGGCTGCCTTCCTGCTGCACGATGTGTTCGATTTCTCGTTCAGCGAAGTGGCAAACACGCTGGAGCGGAGCGAGGCCGCGTGCCGGCAGCTCGCCGCCCGCGCACGCGCGCACGTGCGCGAAGTACGGCCACGCGGTACCCCCGCCCAGCCGGCAGGTTCGAGCGAGATCAATGTGAAACATGCGCAGCTCATCTCCGCATTCGTCGCGGCAACCCAGTCGGGCGACCTCCAGATGCTGATGCAGTTGCTCGCGAGTGACGTATGCGTGATAACGGACGGTGGCGGCAAGGCTGCGGCGGCGCTTAATGTGATCGAGGGCGCCGATCGCGCGGCGCGGTTCCTGGTTGGCGCGACGCGCAAGGGGTGGCGCGAGGACTTCACGCTACGTTTTGCGACCATAAATGGCCTGCCCGGTGTTATTGTGGACGGACGCGAGGGGCCGGTACAGACGGCTGCGTTCGAGATCGAAGGCGATGTCATTCGATCGCTCTACGTGGTCCGCAATCCGGACAAGTTGCGACATTTAGCCGCAGCGCCTGCGCAGCAAGGAAGCGGTGATCGATAAAGCGGCGAATGCGCGGCGTCCAAGCTGGCATTCCGACAGTTCATTCAGCAGCCTGCCGAGTCGAGCCCACAGAATCCAGGAGCACAGCCGGAGTGTGGGGACTTTTGTGGGTACTCTCCTTCAAAATGGTGGGGAATCCTGAGAACGTCGGCGCAACCGGAGCGTTTTCGCAGTGCTTGTAAGTCGTTGATGCTGCGCATTTAATCGCAATCATTCGCATCGCTGCACGATTTTAAAATCTAGCTGTTAACCGAAGGGTTGCAGGTTCGAGTCCTGCCTGAGGAGCCACACCCAAAAACCGTAACTTCCCGCCGCCCCGTTTTGCTTGACGTCATCGCCGTTTGCGGCCACCCGTTATCCCAAACATGCGCCAGTATTTGCGTTCCGGGCGTTTTCTCCAGTTTGAAATGCCTCCAACCGGGGTGCGCTCTCGACCATGCAGGTTGAGAGCGTCGGCCTCTCTCAACCCTTCAAACTCTCCGTTTTCTCCGTTGACAGGTCCGCGTTTGTTGACAGGCCGGTTGAGAGCGTCGCCCACCCTCAACCGCTTTCGAGCCGCGTCCTAATGTAAACTCGTGGTCTGGTAGCAGCTTGATCGGCAGGTTGGAAGAAGGGGAGGCCAGGAAAATGAGTGAACCCGGAGGTTCCGCGAAGCCCAAGACCCTCGGTCGAGCAATCGATGAGATGATTTCCGCCTTGGGCGATCTCAGTAGTGACGCCGAGCGACGGAATGCGATCCAAACTGTGTTGAATCACTTCAACCTGGCGGAGCTCCCGGTCTCCGCACCCTCGCATGATCTCGGCGAGAGCGTTGCTCCGGAAGGCAGGACCGTCACGACGAAAGTGACTGACCTTCGAGCCTTCAAGGAAGAGAAGCGACCTTCGACTGCAAATGAGATGGCTGCTGTAGTCGCCTACTACCTGCAAGAGTTGGCGCCGTCGGAGGAGCGCAAACGAGAAATCGACGTGCAGGATGTGGTCGAGTACTTCAAGCAGGCCGGCTTTCCGCTGCCAACTGCGACGAAGCAGATACTCTTCAACGCCAAGGCGGCCGGGTATTTCAAAGCCGTTGGTGGAGGGAAGTTCACACTGAACCCGGTCGGCTACAATCTTGTGGCCCACAATCTGCCCCGCGGCGAGGGTAATGCCAGTCCGCGCAAGCCCACCAAGCAACGCGGCCTCCGTAAAGGTTCGAGCCGAAAGGCAAAGTAGGCGGTGCCGCCCAGGGAGGAGTACTCGTCGCGGCCCTATGACGTTACGTGAACAAGCGGAGGCACTTGCCTTCAAGCTCCGCCGCCTGAGATGCAAGCAGGTTACAAGCAAGCCTTTCAAGCGGGAGATTGCAGCATCTGTAAACCGCTACTTCACATCGGAACGGGCGACGCTCTCGATTCCCCATTCGTCGGAAGCACTGAACTCACTTGACGGCAAATTTCAGGATCTATTGCGCTGTACCCACAGGAACACCGTCAAGTCCAAATACAGCAGCCTGCTGAAGCAGATCATTACCACCCTCCGTGAACTCGAGGTCGAATCCCTAGCGATGCCCCGAGAAGCATCGGCGAGGGTAGCCGCACAGGAGAAAGAAGCCGCCATCATTAGCACGTTGAGAAAAATCTCTCCTGCTGCTGCCGATTCTTTCCAGCAGGGCCTTAATGATCTCTCCTCGACGGACCGCATGTCGTGGCGCGGAACTGTTGTCGAATTTCGTGAGGCGCTACGCGAGGTGCTCGACCAGCTTGCTCCGGACAAGGACGTGACGTCGATGCTGGGGCACAAACCGGAGAGGGATACTCACGCCCCAACGATGAAGCAGAAGGTGATGTTCATCTTGAAATCCCGCCAGGCCCCGGAGTCCAAGTCGAAAACCTTGGCGGACAACGTCGCCGTTGTTGACGAACTTGTGGGCAACATGGTTCGGAGCGTTTACCAGCGGGCTTCAAGAGCAACCCATGTTGCTGCTGACCGGAAGGAAGCAAGCCGCGTGCGCGACTACGTTCTCCTCGCCCTGTCGGAAATCCTCGAAGTCGGCGAATAACAGCTACTGTACGTCCTTGCTGCCTCCTGCCCGTAATACCAGTCAAGTGCTGCGGGTTCGTGGTTTTCCGGTTGGACACTTTCGAACTCGCGTGAGTATCTATTGACAGGAGCTGCGAATCGCGGCCCCCCCATCACCAGACAGCGGGTAGGCCGCGAAGCGGAAGCCGTTGTGGGTGCCGGACCAGTAGGGCCGGCAAACACGACGACGCACCTGCCCGCTGCACCCCGCCACCCACACACCGCTCCTGGTCTCCCGCCCGGAGAGGACGAATGGAGATCCGAGACCGCCAGACGCGCGACGCCGTCGCGGAAGTCGCGGGCCTTCTGGCGCGCGGCCGTACGCTGGCGGCCATGAACGATCAGGCCTCAGACGGGCCGTTGGGTTTCATCTTGTTAAACACCAGGATTGGCAGGGTAATTTGGATTTGACGAACCCGGATCGTTGTAGTCAAGCTAGAGCTTACGTTAGTCGCAGAACGTCGAAGCAAGGGTAACTGGATGGCAGATGAGACAAACGAGGAGTTGCAGCCGGAGTACGAGGAGTTGCAGCCGGACTACATGGAGATCCGGGCGAGCAACTTTCCCTAACGGTCGCGGCATGAAACCCGTTTTGTGTTTGAGAGACGCGGTTGAAGTTTATTCTACTCCGTAATGGAGCGCTTTGGATGGCGGCCCCGGCTGCATGCCCGTCGTCTCTGAGGCAGGCCCCAGCGTGGCTTGCTCCATTCGACTGCTAATCCTGAGGCATTTTACCAGCGGCACGATGAGCCTGGAGCCATTGCCTTATGTCATCTTCCCGGAATCGCCATTGGTGGCCGAGTTTGAACGCCGGGATCTCTCCCACCTCTGCCCATAAGCAGACAGTTCGCTGAGAGATTCCCAACCAGTACGCGACCGGAGCGCTCGTTACGAGTGGTAGATCCTGTTCGGCTTCCGCGCAGGCATCGACTTTGCCTATCGCGGATCTGTTCGGCGAACCCTGGCGGCCTGAGCGGCCCTGCTCGTACACCTTCTTTAAAACCCTGAGATGAAAATGCCCCGGATCGGGTGTTGTAATCCTTCTGAACACCCATAAAACACCGGATTAAGTATACTCGGTAACAATAAAATTCCTATGCCGCGATTGCCGCAAACCCGGAATGGACGACGCCCATCAGCGTGAGCGGTTGGAGTTGCGCTGGCGCTGCCCCGACCGCTTGGATTCGATCCATTTCCGCACCGCAGACTTTTCGAATCGCCATTGACGGCCGATCTTGACCGAAGGCAAGTTTCCCGATGCCGCCCAATGAGAGACGGTCCGCGGCGTCGCTCCAAGCCAACGTGCAACCTGCGCAGTTGTCAAGAACTCCCGAGAACCCCCGAGAGGCACCGACGGGCGGCGGCCTGATTCTCCCCGCGCCATGGAACGATCTCTTATGTTGAACACGAACACGGTCGGCATTGTTGAACACGAACACGGCCGGCAGTCGCTCGGGTGAACCACTGAAATCGGTACTGGCGATTCGGCTTATTTACACTCGTGACATCGGCGGGGAGGCAATCAGATTGAGTGCCGCCAACCGGTCACCCACGAACCCGTTCCAAGCGGACTGAATGTGAGAAAACGGCCGCTGCAGGCGGGAATATCGTCGCGGGCTACAGCAGTCGGTAACGAGCCAAAAGACGTGCGACCAAAGACGGCGCAGGAGTCAGGCCGATTCCTGCAACCGCTGTTGCGCGTCGCGGAGGTCTGGCGCCGGCAGATCCATGTTGTGCATCACCGCGATACTCCAGCGGCCCTCGTCGGGCGTTATGATCAGGTTCATCAGGCCGCGCCGCTCTGGCCAGGGGTTCCCCTGCGGATCCCGTGCGCCAGTCATCGTCCAGTGGACGTCGACGGCAGCGACGTCGGGCCGGATGAACCGGATTCGCGGCGGCGCGCATTCGAGGCGGCTGTCCTTGAACATCGTCCTGAAAATCGGCGCGTGGAAACGGGCGATGGACTCGCGGCCCGCTGCCTCCATGCCGAACACATTGGTGAATTGCGCGTCGTGTTGAAACGCTCGCGCAAACGCCTCGGCGTCGTGGACGTTCCACGCGTCGGCGAGCGATCGCACCACGTTGCGAATGGCTTCTTCGTTCACGGTCGGCCTCCATATAGTATGGTAACAATATCGTATGGCGGCCGTGCTACAATGTCAACGTGAGCCGCCGCCCCTATACGCCATCGCTCCTCCTGTTTGCGTATCAGGACTCGGCCCGGCGTCTGACTGAAGCTCTCAACGCCGCAGGACATCGAGCGATTCGTCCCAAGCACGGCGCCGTCTTCGCGAATTTGGACGAGGCGGGCACACGCGCGACAACCCTCGCCGAACGCGCGGCGATTGGAAAGGCGGCAATGGGTGAGCTCGTCGACGAGCTCGAGCAGCTCGGTTACATCACACGGCAGGCGGATCCGACGGACCGGCGGGCCAAACTCGTCGTGCCGACCCGGGCTGCCCTCGAGGTCACCCGGCTGGTTCACGAGTTCAACCAGCAGCTTGAACGCCAGCTTCGCCGCCAGCTCGGCGCCGACGCGTACAATTCGCTCCGCCGCTCGCTGGAGCTGCTCGCCGGGCGCGCCGACGCGCAGCCGCGCATCTGCGCCGCGAAGAAAGGCCGATAACGTCCGGCAAAGTACGCGACCAGCGTCAAATATCGCCCGTAGGGAGCCACTCGTTCTCGCCTGATCGGAGGCCACTTGAGCCACGTCGCGCCTGCCGTTCTCCGGTTCCTGTTCTTCTTGATTAGTACCGCTGATGAGGGCCTGTGGCGCCTGTGGGCGGCGCGCTCTTCAGCGCCGTCCGAAGACCTGTGCGAAACGCGTTCTGGGCATTTTGCATAGGTCCGGCAGGATCCATAGGCCGACCTTCCGCAAGTCGGCCGCGGAGGATTTCCCATGACCGCCGGTCGGGAGGCTCGCCAGACCCGGGATACCTCTCGATCGCCGACGCGCCGCAGTGATCATCACTCCTTTCTCCCATCGCGCCGGCGTACCTTGGCGCGGAAGCTATCGCCGGTGATCACGATCTGGTGCGCATGGTGCGCGAGCTGGTCGAACGCCGCCGAGGCGAGCAGCGGCTCTGAAACAGACCCGGCCATTCGGCGAACGCCCGATTCGAGGTGATGATCAAGGCGCCGCGTCGAGCGTCGCGAGACCGTGCTCATTCAAGGACCCGCCGGCGTCGGCAAATCGCATCTGGCCCAGGCCCTCGGGCGCGAAGCGTGTCGCCGGGGGTTCGATGTCGTCTTCGGCTCCGCCGCGCGCGTGCTCGGGCATCTGCACGGCGGACGCGCCGACGGGACGTATGAGCGGCGGCTGCTCACCTACACGCTGCCCGACGTGCTCATCCTCGACGACTTCGGGCTGAAGCCGCTGCGGGCGCAGGGACCGGAGGACTTCTTAGCGCTCATTGATGACCTCGTAAGGTCGCCAGATCGAAAATCTGTTGGCGATTGATCGTGGGATTAACTGAAATCGAAGCCCTCCAGCGTCCTGGCGAGATCGACGGTGGCTCGCCGCAGCGGTAGCTGCAGCTGCTCCTCCGCGCGACGCTCGATCTCGTCCCCGACCAACCGCTCGAGGAAGTCGACGTAGGGGAACTTCTCGGTGATCGCTTGCTGCGTGCGGACCTCGAGTGTCGCGAGGATGCCGGAGAGCCGCAGATTTTTCAGCTTCGGCACGAGCTGGTAATTCAATTGCACGACCCACGTCCCGTCGTCGGAAAGAAGTCGGTGACGCGTCGGGCAAAGAGTGGGAGCCAAACATTTTCCACCCGAAATGAAGTTACCCGTTGGTTAACGCGCGGGCGCCATCGCGCGTCGATTCGACGCGTCGTTGTTTCCTCAACAGGGCGAAGGAGTTGCAGCCGCAGTCCGCTCTCCAGTTGCCTGCGCGGAGAGTCGCGGAAAACCTCGGTGAGTGCACCTCGGGCGCCCTCTACTGCCTCAATGTCCGACGTGCGGTGCAGAGGCGTGGCTTAGTTAACAGCTTGTCCGGCTCACTACCGAGCGGGACGCAGGAACGAAATCCGGGCCTGGGTTAACAGGCGGAAAGCTCAGGTCCCTCCCAACTGCTTCCGTGAATCCGGGCGAACGCCTTCTGCCGCCCGCCGGCCCACCTCGAATGTTTCAGAGCATCTCCGCAATCGAGTCGATCACGAGGGAACGCATCTGGGCAACCTCCGCAAGGATCGCATGAAGAGTCCCAATCTTGAGCGGGCCATGGCGGGGGGATGGTGACCAGATGGACCGGCGGACCTTCATGCTGCAGCCTGACGTGACTGCCCTTCTGTCGCAGGGCTTGGTAGCCCAGATGTTCCAAGAATCCGGATCAGCCGTTCCGCCGGCACATCCCGAGGCAGCTTCATGCTGCCTCAACTGGAATCAGCTCGTCCTTGACATAGTGCAATTGAATTAGCCGGGGCTGCTCGGAGGAACGTTCGAAATGAAGGGTGGCCGCTTCAAGCACATTGGCGCGGAGTTCTTCCCAGGTCTTACCTTGGGTGAAGATTCCGTGCCCCAGCGCTCGTGCATAAAAGCCCCCTCTTCGGCGTCCCGGACCTCGAAAATCAACTCCATGCCATCTAGCATACACGAGTGGCCGCGCTCGCCGGAAGCGCAAGCGAGAGGCGCTCGGGCGGGTTGAGTCGGTCAATAGCGCGGACGCAACTGTCTCAGCTACATCGCGTCATTCGGTCGGGCTCGGCGGCGAGCCGACCGGAATTGCGAATCTCAGGTGGCTCCACAGCCGGCGCTGTTCCCTCCAGTTGATCATGGAGTTGATCCGGCGGAGATGGCGTTCCGTCACCGGGCCGCGCCCGAATCCCGTGGGCAGGAACAGGATCGCCTCCTGGATGTCGGGCGCCAGGTTGAGCAGGTTCATGATCTGGGTGACCCTGGCCCGGCTGACGTAGCCCAGCCGCGCCAGTTCGGCATAATCGCGGATCTCGCCCCGGTCGATCAGGTCCTGGAACTGGATGGCCAGGGCCATCAGGCGCGCGACGCGCGGGACGCGCCCACGACTACCGGCGGACACCTGCTTCGGCGGCGGCCCCACCACCTTCGACCGGCGGCAGTGTACCGGCGCGAGCATAAGCTCGATCGACACTGCCGGCTCTGTTTTTATCGGATTTGTGTCTTCGTGTCGCCTTTGCCGTTGCATAATTCCTTTAGGCCCGCCGAGCGCAAGCTCACGGTGACCTTGCCCGAGCGGCCGTCGTAGCCGACCTGCTCGATGAGAAGCTGAACCAGCCGGGCCTGCTCGCGCGTGGTCAGGGAGTTCCACACCGGATCGAACTGCTGGAGGGCAGGCACCAGATCCTGTTCGTCGAAGGCGTCGTTCCGCAGTTCCTGGAGTTCCGCGGCCAACTCGGCCAAGCGCTGCTCGGTGGCCTGGATCTGCTTTTGCAACGACAGGAACCGATCCAGCCTTTCCGTCCCGTCGCCGGCCAGTTGCGCCAGCTCGGTGTTGAGCTGCCGCAACTGCTCCCGCCAGTTCAAGCTCGGCCTCCTCGATCCTACGAGCAAGCTGCGCTTGTGCCTGGCGGACGGTCTCGGCTGCCAGCGCCGGGTCGGCCCCCAGCCGCCGGATGCTTTCGAGAACCGCCGCTTCGATGGCCGGGGCCGACACGGACTTGCTCTGGCAGCTCTTCCAGCTGGAGCCCGAATGCGCAGATCGGCGTCGCTGGCAATCTCCAGCGCCCGCCGCCGGGCGCGCTCCGACAGCCCGCCTTCGGCCAGCGCCTGCACCCGCCACGCGATCCGCCGGAAGAGGAACTGCTTGTGGTTGGAGCGCGATTCCTCGCCGAAGACCTCGCGGTATTTCGCGCGCAGCTCGCCCACCGTCATGCGGCCCAAGGCCTAATCTCCTCACGGAGCTGAATCTGCATCAACTTCCTCCTTCTCCACGGCGTTAACCTCGTGTCCATGAAGGCTCAGGTTGGCGGCGGCGACATCAAGGGAATCCGTGCGCCGCCGGTAGCGCCGGTAGCCGGCCGCCAGGATGGACGCGAGGGTCTTCAAAACCTCCGCATCGCAGCACTCGTCGCGAACGGTCCTGTCCGCTGCATTCGAACACGTCGAAAGCATCAATCCCCTTTCTGTTCCCCACAACGGATTCGCCTTGTGATCGCCAGCGGCGGCCGCAGGTGTTTAAAAACTTGACCAGATAAAAATCGGCGCATGCCTCTTGAAAAGAGGCACCCTCTGAGCCATGAGTGTCAGCGTGATCCGCCGGTCCGACTTCCCTACAGGCCTCGGTGGCCGTCTGGCCTGGGACCCGCGCAAGGCCTAACCGATTGAGATAACTGGGGTTCTGCCCGGCCTGCGCCTCCGCTTGCCGATGTTCGCGGTCTGCATCTGGTAGGTTTGCTTCTTGCCGGTCCTGCTGGTTCGGGTGATGACCTGGCGCTTGGTAGATTGCTGATTCTCGGCGGGTTGCGATTTTATCTTTCGACAAGTCGAAAGATAATTTCAGAAGCCGCCTTCACTTCGACACCCAATTGTGGCTTAACCCCACAATGCCGTGCTATCTCGCTGTCGCTGATTTGCCGCGCTCGGATGCCGCAGCGTCCGGTCCACGATGCCCTTCTTGTCGCACTCCGTCCAAAAGCGCGCCTCGCGCGTTCCCTTTCTCTTCCGTTCCCTTTCCCTTCTGTTCTGGGTCTGTCTGTCCTGTCTGTCCTGTCTGTCCTGTCTGTATCGGGGGCGTGGCGGAAGAAACCGGCATCCCGTCCCGGTGGGTGCACGGCGCGTACACGGTCAGGTGCCGTTATTTACGTTCTCCAGCCAACCGATCTCTAACCCGAAGTTCTTCCGGCTGTTGAGAAGAATGCGCTCATAGTGCAGGACTTCTGGCTTGGCAACTTCGTAGAGCGGCGGCGCAAAGACTCAGGCTTGCCCGCAGACGCCTTCGTACAGGGTGCCGGCGGCCGCGAAGGAGCTGGCGGCACGGCCGGCCTCGCCGGGGGGCACAGATGCAAGGCGGGCTGGTTGCCTGACCGTGGCGACGCCGGCCATCCAACCCCTGCCCGCAACCCAAGGCGCTGCCGGCAGAGGTCCGCCGCTAGATCGTCGAAACTGGCGACGTGGATGTCATCATTGGCATCCGGTCAAACTTCTTCTATACTTGGACGGTTCCTTGCGAACTCTGGCACTTGCACAAAGGCAAACCCGAGGAGCAGCGCCGCGACCAGGTGCTCATGATCGACCTGGGCAACATCCACCGCAAGGTCACGCGGAAGATCTACGATTTCAACCCCGAGCAGCTCGCCAACCTCACAGCGATCGTGTGGCTCCACCGCGGCCAGACTGACCGGTTCCTCACACCGATGCAGAGTTACCTGGATCGAACGATCGCCGAGGTGGCCGCCATCGGCCAGCACGCCGGCGCATACCGGAAGGCCGACACGACAGTTACGGATGCCACCGGGCCGTTTCCAAAACCAGAAACTCAAGGCTGCGCGCAACCTGCCGCTGCCGCGCCTGATGAGCGGCGAGATCATAGTATGACCCGGAGGACACCGCACCAATGAAAGCCGAAGAGCGCACAATCTCAAACATCCTGACTGAGCAGATCTGCTATCAGATCCCACCCTACCAGCGGCCGTACTCCTGGGAGAAGGAGAACGTCCAGCAACTCCTGGATGACATCTGGGAAGCCTACACCGATGGCGACAAAGAGAAGGAGTACTTCATCGGCTCGCTGATCACCATCGAACAGGAAAAGGACCGCCGCTATGATGTCGTGGATGGACAGCAGCGCCTGACCACGTTGAATCTGATCCTCGCCAGGTTGCGCGACCACATTTCCGATGAAGCCGCCAAGGCAGAACTGGGAAAGCGTATTTTGCCGCGCAATGTCTTAACGGGCGAAGCGGAGACACCTCGGCTCTCCCTCCGTGCGAAGGACCAGAGTTTCTTCCGAAAGCATGTTTTGGAGGCGCAGCCGCTCGCGCAGGCGGATCGCGACAAGCTGGAGGCCCCCCGCCGCCATTTAATCGAGAACTGTGAGGTCGTGGATGCGTTCGCCAATGGCAGGAGCGAACTGGCGATCAAGCTCTTCGCCAACTTCCTCTTGAGCAAGGTTTACGTCGTTTTCGTCACAACCCAGTCCTGGCAGTCCGCGTACCGCCTATTCAACGTCCTGAACGCGCGCGGAATTCCGCTCTCGAATGCCGATCTCATAAAGAACGCCCTTTTCGAGATGCTGGCCGCACAGGCGAACCGCAGCGATGAGCTCGAAGAACGTTGGCTCGAACTGGAGGAAGAACTGGGAATCGAGCGGCTGGAAGCGTTCTTCGGCCATCACCGGACCTCGGTAACCGCGGCCAAGGCGCGGGGTTCGCTCCACGAAGAGGTTGAGCCGCTCATCCGCTCCCACGCGGGCGGCCCCTTCGCATTTCTGGACACCGTGGTCGGCTCGGCGAAGAACTACATGCGGATCATTGAAGACGATCTGCAAGACGCCGCCGGGATGCGCGCGCTTCGCTCCTTACGGCGCGTGGAGTACGACGAATGGATCCCGCCTTTGCTGGCCTTCCTCAATCAGCCCGTCGCCGGCCTGCCGGAATCAGAGTTCGTTCAGTTACTCGAAAAGATCACGATGCAGAATTGGGTTCGGCGATTGGGCCGAACAGCGCGGCTGACAGCGTACTACCAACTCATCAGCGCGATCAAAGCGGGCAAATCCGCCGAGGAGGTCCGCCAGGTCTTCCGGAATAACGCGCAGAACAATGAGTTCATGGACCTCTTGGGTGGCGAACTCTACGGCAAGCCATTCGACGCCGCCGTTTTGCTCCGTCTCGACGAGGCTTCGCAGGATGAGTCGGTGACCCGAAGCTACAACGGCCGCCTGACCATTGAGCACGTTCTGCCCCAGGCGCTGAAGGACGACTACTGGAAATCGAGATTCACTGAAGAGGAACACAGTCTTTGGCTGGACCGGATGGGAAACCTGGCGTTGCTGTGCGGCCACAAGAACTACAAGGCGCAATACTACGACTTCGATCGCAAGAAGAAGATCTACAGCGACCGCAATCAGAAGGTATCCTTCGACCTGACGAAGGAAGTCTGTGATCAGTCGGAATGGACCGTGGCGGCAATCAAAGCCCGCCACGAGCGGCTGCTGAAGTTGGCGCAACAGACTTGGACAATCGCTTGAGGATTCGCCGCGGCCTACACCGACATCCACAGCGAAGACAGGCTCCTGCAGGCCAGGTTTGCCGAGCACCTGGAGAAGTGCTCGGATGGGAAAACATCTACGTCTGGAACCAAGAGACGTTCGGGTCGGACGGTACACTAGGCAGATCGGATACGCGGGAGGTGGTGCTGAAGCGCGACCTGCGAGCAGCATTGGTGCTTCGGGCGAAGTCCACGATCTGGTCCCGCGTGCCGTTCGGAATCCAGACTCCGGTTAGAGTTCCGCAAGCCTTTTTTCGCGCCACATGCCCGGCCATCAGCCCCGCCAGAACGTAATGTAGGCGATGCGCTCCTGGTGGGCTGAGTGGTTTGGTCGCGCCTTCTGCTCGAAAGAGGCCACGGCATTCTCGAAGAACTTCTTCTGCCAGAGGTAGCACACCGTGGGTTGCAAGCCGGAGCTTCGAGATGGGCTCCTTCGCGAGTAGATGTCGCCTCAGGATAGCGACCTTCTCTTCCGGCGAGTAGTGCTTCCGTTACTTCCTCGTGCATTCTCTCCTTTGCCTTACTCGGAGAGCCCCTTCTCCATTTCCACCTGAACCGGAACGGTTCTGCGAGGCTCGGGCTAACGAGACTCGTCTGATACTTCAATAGCGGAGACGGAAGCGTAGTTTTTGGACGGAACGAAGCTGATGAGAAGCTTTCCCTGGGCGTTAGGCTTTAGCCCGCGAAAAGTACGGCTGACGGCTCGCCTTGCGCCGCCAGCGTCGTGTAAGATATCAAAATCCTTGAGCAGAACTACACCATTGCAGTTCACGTCGAAGACCCGTCTGCCAACGTCACCCGAGCCGAACACGAATTCCGCAAATCTCAGCTTCAATCGATACGTTCCATCTGCTACTGGTATCGCATAGGCAAAATTGCCGTACCGCTCGCCAACATACAAATTCGGGTCATCTGCTGTCTCGATATTTACGATATGCCGGATGCCAATGCCACCGCGGAAGTACGAATCGCCCAGCCACGTTGCTTCCGCTCCTTGCCAGTATGGCCCCGATCCACATAAAATACGGACCGGGCGCATCCTGCCCTTTGTAGCTGGCAGAACCTCGATCCCATTCAGCAGCGCCTCAGCCTTAACCGATTTGAACTCCAGACGCAGCATTCCATCAGCGGCGGGCGTGATGTCTTTGAATACGCGCTCAGTGGCGATATTCGGTCCCCCTGCGTCGGTGACAATGTCGAACCGATAGAGCTTCATGGCGCCGTTCACGAGAAAGTTGAACCTCCGCCGGTCCTCACCGTCTGAGTCCGGTAAAAGGTCCTCGTCCAGGATTTCAGAGAAGTGGAGACGTAACTCGTAATACCCAGGAAGTAAAGGGATGTCGTAACGGAAATCTCCTGTCCGGACAGTTCTGTAGAGAAACTCGTCTCGCGTGCCACGGATCCGGCGCAAGGGCCTGGCGGCGGCGGACCCGCCAGTAAACCATCGATCCCCAAGCCAAGCGCGACCCTGGGAATCCACAAACTTTTCACCCTGGTATCCACACAGGATGCGGAGGTCCCCATTTGGCGGGACGAGAGCCATTCCTTTAGCGCTAGCTGCGGGCTGACCGGCTGCGGCGGGAGCACCTTTCTTGGTGGGAGGCCTAGTGCGGACTTGGGGAACGGAGAACAAAAGCAATGCCAAGGCCGAAACGCCGATGGCGATGAACGTTGCCCAAGCGTGCCGCCCGTGCCAGGCCGGCCGCCGCCATGGGAAGCGGATCCCGGCAGACTGGTAGGAAAGTACTGCGCTGTTGGTCGCACCGTCCGCGGCCGGCGCTATGCTGGCGTTCCCTCCAAATAGATCCGGTGCAAATCTCGCCGCGAACCCCTTCGGGGCCGGGTCCTTACGCAAGAGAAACTGCGGTATGTAGGTTCCCTCCGGCAATACGATTTGGATGGCATGCCCGGATCCTTCCGTGGCGTAAAATTCTTTGAGGCGCTGGCGGAGCCGCCACGCTTCAACTCTTACGATGCTATCTGAGAGGGGGTCGAAGTCGGATTTTCGCCCGAGGGCTTCCACCGCGATGGCATATTCCGAGATGTCTCCCGTCTCCTCCCGGAAGTATTTCTCGCAAAGGTAGGTTAACAGGCGCGAGCGCACAGGCGCACGAGCAAATCATTTCGACGCCAGGAGGGCTTTGAGCTCTGCCCGTTCCGCTTCAAAATTGCTAACCTCGTGCTCCACGGGGTCCTTTACGCCGAACAAATTATAAAGGGCTGCGTCATGGTTGGCAACGACCTAGTTCCCGAGAGGCATTTACCTTGCAGCGATGCGACCGGCCACCTGTAACAAGCCCTGTAACTTATAGCTTCGACCCGCAAGTGTCCGGGATGGCGCAAGATGCAAGACACCGCCTTCACAAGACGAACTGTTTCCACGTACTGGTCGTTAACGGCTCGTAACTAGCGTCGCGCCGCAAGCCCAACGTATCTTCCTCTAAAAGTTCTGCTGTACCCGAATGGGCACGGTGAGAACAGCCCTGAAATATGGAGGTCTCGTCCTATGAGAATTGGGGTTTGGCAGTTTGTCGCCGTGGTTGCTCTGACGCTCGCCAAGCAAGCTCTGGCCCAAACGACGGATACAGCTATTTTGGGAACCGTAGTCGATTCCAGCGGAGCCGTAGTTCCGGGCGCCGACGTCACGATTGCCCAGCCGGCGACGGGGTTCACGCGAACAATACCCACCAGCTCTAGCGGCGATTACGAGCTGCGCTACCTGGTACCGGGAGAATATACGGTGAACGTGAGCGCCGGAGGGTTTGCCCCTCAACAGCGCACGGGCATAGTTTTGCAGGTTGGCCAGCAGGCCCGCGTTGACTTCAGCTTGGCTGTCGGCGCGGTCAAGGAAACTGTGGCCGTTTCCGCTTCGACATCCTTGCTTAATACGGAAAACGCTGCCCTCGGCCAAGTTGTGGCACCGGAGACAATCGCCAACATGCCTCTGAATGGCCGCCGATTTCTCGATCTGGCGGTGCTTGCGCCCGGGGTCACCATGCAGTCCACTTCCAGCCAAGATATTGCGACGGCGGCCGGAACACGCGACACTACCATGCAGATGGATTTCGATGGGGTGACGGCTGTGGCGAATCGCTGGGCAGTGGCTCATCTGTTCCCTCCTATTGACGCAATTCAGGAGTTTCGCGTCCAGACCGGAAACTATTCCGCCGAGTACGGCGGCAACGGCGGAGCCAACATAAACGTGCAGTTCGTCTCAGGCACGAACCGGTGGCATGGGGTGGCTTATGATTACCTGCGCAATAGCTCCCTGGACGCGAGAGACTACTTCCGTCCCCAGCCCTTGACGAAGAATCCCCTCCACCGCAATCAGTTTGGAACCGTCGTTAGCGGCCCGATTCGGAAAGACGAAACCTTCATCATGCTCTCTTACGAGGGCCAACGTCAGTTCTCGGGGACCGTGGGAACCAGTATCGTGCTCACATCCGCACAGCGGACCGGGAACTTCGGCAGCACCAACATCACGGACCCCTTGGCTGGCAATGCGCCCTTCCCCAACAACACCATTCCGGGAAGCCGCATAGACCCAGTGGCGGTCTCATTTTTAAACCAATTCATGCCCCTGCCTAACATTTCCGGTGTTAACAACTATTCCTATATGAGTACCAGCCGTCTGAACTGGAACGAGGGTTTAACCCGGCTCGATCAGCGCATCGGGAGTGACCAGATCACCGTTCATTTCATCGTTCAGGACTCCCCGACGCAGTCCGTCAGCGCGATTGGCATTCCCGGGTACAGCTACGCGCGGGTCATGAATGCTGGGGGACAATATGTGCACCTCTTCACGCCGACACTCTTGAACGAGTTTCGCATTGGGTACTACCGCAAGATTACCTGGGGGGCCGGCCCGCGAACTAATACCGACTTTACGCCAGAGCAGCTTGGGATTAAGGGATTCTCGAAGGGCGGCCCGGGAACCGCAGAACTGAGCGGCAACCAAGCAGGATTCCCCATCCAGTCCATTACCGGTTATCAGACGATTTCGGATGTGGGCGGCGGACCGGGAGATGCCAGCCGCACGGTTCAATATGTGGACAATGTCAGCAAATTTGTCGGAAATCACGCCTTGAAGATGGGCGTCGACGTCCGTCGCCTCCTTTTGGACGCCAGCACGACGAACTGGCCGCTTGGCCAATTCAATTACACATCGAATATCGCCAGCAACGCGGCTGCGGCATTCGTGCTCGGATATCCTTATCAAATCCTTACCCCTGAAGGGTACCCCACGTCCAAAACTCGGGCTTGGCGAAGCTTCTTTTATGTACAAGACGACTGGAAAATCTCGCGTAATCTAGTACTGAACGTCGGTTTGCGCTACGATCTGATGGGCATGCCCATTGAGGAGAACGGCGTTAGCCGAACCTTGAGTTGGCGAGTACCCGGCTTCTATGGCACGCCATTCCTCTGGCCGGCCCCCGGCGAGGTCGTGCCGCTTTGGCAAAACGAGCACTGGCACTGGGCGCCTCGTCTAGGATTCGCCTATCGCCTCAACGAGCGAACGGTAGTACGATCCGGATATGGCATTTTCACCGCAGCAAACCAGTTCGACAACATGAACGTGTTCCAGTTAAATCCGCCGGCCGCAGGGAGCATTACGCTGACGAATCCGACGGTCAACCCGCTCGCCACGATTGAGAACCCGGAGCCGCCCACTCTATTTCCCAACCCGATTCTGTGGAATGTCACCTCCCTTCCTCCGGACAAGTTCCGCGTAAACCCGTACATTCAAAACTGGAACTTCACCGTGCAGCGGCAGATCAACAGGCAGGACGCGGTGACCTTGGCCTATGTTGCCTCGAAAGGAACGTACCTCGATACAAGTATTACTAATTGGAACAGCCCTCCGCCCGGACCCGGGGATATTCAGTCGCGCCGTCCGTGGCCGACCTGGGGAAGGATCAGGGTGTTGAAGACGGATGCTAATAGCGAATATCACGCGCTATAGGCGCAGTATCAGCACCGGTTTTCCTCGGGTCTGAGTATCACCGCCTCTTATGCATGGGGGCACATGATCGATACCGTTGGGGATGAAACCAACGGGTACAGAGCCATGATTCAGGATCCGACCGTCTACGAACGGGCCAACAGCTTGTATGACATTCCCCAGCGATTTGTCGCCAGTTACGTGTACGAAATTCCCATAAGCAAGAGCTGGGCGGGCATAGCCGGTGTGATTCTAGGAGGCTGGTCTTTGAGCGGCCTGATTACCGTTCAGCATGGTGCGCCCATCTGGGTTGCTCAGGCGAATGATCTCCAAAACGACGATGGCACCGCGCAGAATAGTACTTACTTCGGGAGCAACAGTACGGAGAGACCAAATTTTATGCCGGGTGTTCCGCAGACACTGCCGTCTTGGCAGCGGTCGCCAGTGAAGTGGTTCAATACCGCGGCTTTCGCACCTTCGATTCTGCAATATGGGGATACACCCAGAAATCCGGCGGGGATGTACGGCCCCGGCATCGCTAACCTGGACCAGACATTCTTCAAATCCTTTCGGATGCCCTACCGCGAAGGACATCAGCTTCAATTCCGGGCCGAGATGTTTAACTTTTTCAACATCCCTCATTTTGCAGCACCAAATAGTGCTCTGGGAACGGGCGGGTTTGGGACGATCGCCTCAACAAGCAGCACCAACCGACTGATCCAGCTTGCTTTGCGGTACTTGTTTTGACACGATCTGAAGTGATTGGCGCCGGAGGACTGATGATGCGATTTCTGATTGGGTTTCTGGGCGCAGTGGTGGTTGCCTTCTCCGCCGATGTCCACCTGGTGATTCCCGCCGGCGCAACCGTGAGCGGACCGTACAGCGCCGGTCTGCTGGCAAACGATTTCCTTTATATCTCCGGGCTGAAGCCGGCAGGGCCGGACGGGCGGATCGCGCCGGACTTTAGCGCTCAGATGCGCCAGGCTCTGGACAACGTCAAAGCCGTGGTGCAAGCAGGCGGCCTTACCATGCGCCACGTTGTATACGCCCATGTGTATTTAACGAACATGGCGAATTATCGGGAAATGAACCGATTGTGGGCCCAAGCCTTTCCCGACGCTCCTCCGGCGCGCGCTGTGCTAGGGGTTTATTCATTGCCGGGCGATGCGCTCGTGGAGATTACGGCTGTGGCATTCCGTGACTTGGCGCGGAGGAGGGTGCTGGTTCCGCAAGGCTACCCGGAAGGGCCGGCGTCGCCCGGAGTTATAGCAGGGGAGAAGGTCTATTTGTCGGGCTTCCTGGGCGCGGCTTTGGATGGTAAAATTCCCGACGATCCTGTAATGCAAGTGGAAATGGCTTTCGATCACATGAAGACAACTCTTGCCGTAGCAGGATTGGACTATCGGCACGTGGTTTTTGTGAACCCTTACCTAACGAACAAAGTCGCCGGCATTATGAACAAGATTTATGCCAGCCACTTTGAATTTAACAACACACCCGGAAGGGCTACTATCCGGGCGAACAGTCTGCCGCTGGGCGCGAACATCGAATTCACTGGTGTGGCCGTGCTTGACCTTTCGAAAAGGCGAGCCATCCGCCCCAAAAATATGGCCCCGAGTGCCACGGCCAGCCCCTGCGTCTGGGGGGATGACACGTATTATTGCTCGTCAAAATCGGCCTTCATTCGGGGGCCGAATCTTGGAATTTACATGCCGACGGTGGGCGCCCAGGTACGACAGACGATGCGCAATCTTCTGGACGGGCTGGAGGAGGCCGGGCTGAAGTTTTCCAACGTGGTGTCCGCTAACGTGTACCTGGATGATATAAATGATCTTGCCGAAATGAACCGTGTCTATGCGCAATATTTTCCCGAGCTCAAACCGACGCGAACCACTGTGGCTCAATTGCCGCCCCGGGGGAACCGCAATCCAGTTAGAGATGACGTGTATCCGTCACTCGAGCAGATCTCGCTGATTGCGGTGCGATGAAGGGGAGTTAACGGAGGTCTTCTATGAACATAAGTCAGATCCTCTCGAACCGCCGGGCGTTTATTAAATGGCTCGGCGCACTGCCAACATTGGGAGTCTTCGCGGCGGAAGACTTGCTCGCGAAAGCTCAAAAAGCACTCGGATCGGCGTGACACCGATCATCAATGCCCGGGGAACCTGGACGTACACGAGTGCTTCACTCGAATTACCCGAGGTAAAGGCGGCAAAACAGGCAGCCGCCATGCATTTTGTAGACATGTGGGAACTGCAGCGCGCCGTAGGCAGGCGCCTGGCTGAGCTCTCGGGCGCGGAGTCAGGTATGGTAACGGCTGGTGCCGCGGCAGCAATGGCCACGGCCACAGCGGCCTGCATCGCCGGCACCGATCCCGCCAAGATCTGGCAATTACCTGATACGACCGGCTTGAAGCACGAAATAGTCATGTTCGGAGGGCGGATCTCTTTTGATAGCGCGATCCGTGCAGTTGGTGGGACGCTGGTACTGGCTTATTCACATGACGAGTTGAAGGCGGCGCTCAACGAAAAGACCGCCATGGTGTACACAACCGCGCGCGGGGAGGCGCTTGAGAAGGCGATACCCCTCACCAAGAATGCCAAGGTCCCGATTTTGGTAGACTGGGCGGCCGGGATTCCGCCCATCGAAAATCTGTCCCTCCCGTGGAAGATGGGAGCAGACCTCTATACATTCAGTGGGGGCAAGGGGCTTTGCGGACCGCAGTGCTCCGGGCTCCTACTGGGCCGGAAGGATCTCATCGAGGCCTCACTGGCGCAGAGCTCCCCGTGGGAAGGCGCAGTCTGCCGTGCTATGAAAGTCGGCAAGGAAGAGATCATGGGCCTTCTGGCCGCAGTAGAAGCCTGGAAGAAGTATGATCTCGCCGCACTGGATCGAGAATGGAACAGGCGTGTTAAGAAGGTTGCCCAACTGGTTGAGACGGTGCCTGGCGTGACCACGGAGATCCAGACACCCCCAAATGGGAACCGTTACCCAACCTTGACAGTGAAATGGGATGAGAGTTCCTTCAGGTTGAGCGTCCAGGAATGCGCCAGGAAGCTGCGCGCCGGCTCTCCGCCTATCGAGACCCTCTCCAATAACAACCCAAGCACGGTCCCAGGGCTGCACATTCGGCGCAACCCTAACGCCCCCGCACCGCCGGCGCGGCCCGATAGCTTGCGGATCGTCGCCATGACGCTACAACCCGGGGAAGAGCTGATAGTCGGTCGGCGCATTCGCGAAGTGTTGACTGAAGCCCGCAAGAGTGCCGGAGCATGAAAGGGACGGGTGTTCTTGAAATCGCTGGCTGCCCTCTTACCGTGGAAAGCCGCCTGTTTGACGATGTATCTGCCAAAGCCAGGGAGGGCGCTGCGAACAGGCGCTAAGATAACATGTATTCACGGATCTTCGTAACACCGGTCATCAACGCCTGGGACAGACACCCGTATGTCAGCAAGTGGCCGGAGATGCGCGAAGTCCGCGCGCCGAGCAATTTGAGAGAATTATGGATATCATCCAGTCTGAACCAGCTTCTGCTTCACGTGGACTCCACAACGCGCACGGCGCTTGCTGGCCATTGGCTCACCACCCTAGGAGTGCCCGTTTCCCTCGTGACTTTACTCGCAATTATCACAATCACCATTAGAGCGTGTCTTGGAGGGATCATGAGACTGATGCTATTGGGTTTCGTTATTGCGGCTGCGCTATCCGCGCAGGTGGACACGGGCAACATCGTCGGCTCGGTGCGGGATGCGTCAGGAGCCAGTGTTCCCGGGGCTAAGGTGACTATTAAGGAGTCAAACACAGGCCTTACAGTTAGCACGACCTCGGACCAGAGCGGAACATATGCATCGGGCCCGCTGCACGTGGGAACCTATGCCGTTCGTGTAGAAGCATCCGGCTTCCGGCCGGAAGAAAAGGCGAACTTGGTGCTGCAAGTCCAGGACCGGTTGCGCGTGGATTTCGAGATGCAAGTCGGGAATATCACCGAAACCGTCCAGGTGGAGGCCGAAACGCCTTTGGTACAGGCTGAGACATCTTCGCTGGGCCAAGTGATCGCAAGTCAGCAGATCACTTCACTGCCCCTCAATGGCCGCGATTATTTGCAGCTTGCCACGCTCACGACAGGCGTGGTGAAGACCGGCGGGGGAACCAACGGAAATATTGGAGGGAGCAGCAGCGTCGGAAGCGATAGCTTCGTCGCCAATGGCGCGCGGGGCACCCTGAACAACTACATCCTGGACGGCGTTGATAATAACTCGAACGACAATGGCGGCGCCATCCTGCGGACTAATATCGATGCTATCCAGGAGTTCAAGATTCAAACTAACTCCTATTCCGCAGAGTTCGGCCGCTCCGGCGGAGCAGTGATCAATGCAGTGATCAAATCCGGGAGCAATCAGTTTCACGGCGGCGCGTTTGAGTTCCTGCGTAACTCGGCGCTTGACTCTCGAGGCTACTTCGAAGATCGCACGCAACCAAAAGCATCATTTAAACAGAACCAGTTTGGCGGAACGCTGGGTGGCCCGGTCGTGAAAAACAAGCTGTTCTTCTTTTGGTGATTTTCAAGGCACACGTATCATAAGTCCGCTCACATTTGTGTCGTCCGTGCCAGTGGGCGGCCAACGCACGGGCGACTTTTCTGGTCCGGGCAATGGAATCGTTTATGACCCAATGTCCTACGATCCCGCCACAAACCGCCGGCAGCCCTTTGTGGGAAATATCGTGCCGGCGAGCCGGATAGACCGGATCAGCCAGGCTTATATGAATCTATATCCACAGCCGAACCAGCCTGGGTTGCTAAAAAATAACTTTATCATTTCCCCGTCGACTAACGATCCTATCGACCAGGGTGATGTGCGAGGCGACTACAACATTTCCCCGGCCGACCAACTTTTCGCACGCTTTTCCATCAGCGGCCGAACCAGATTGCAGCCTGCGCCGCTTAGCGGCTTGGCCAATGGAGGCGGCAGCAGCACGGGTTTTACGTACGAGGACACGCTCGGTTTGTCGCTGGGCCATACCCACACATTTACACCATCAACCATCAACGACGTGCGCTTGGGATTCAATTACGTGCATATTCGGCGCGGAATTCCGCCCACTGGGACGCAGTTGCCGCAAGGAGACCTGCGAGTACCGGGCGTACCTGACAACCCAAGCACCAATGGCCTGACGCTCTTTTCACCCAGCGGCTACAGGCGGCTGGGCGACCCAGCTTTCGCTCCAACATTGCTCTCGAGCCAAGAGCGCCAGATCGGGGATACGGTCAACAAGATCCATGGCCAGCATTCGATCAAGTTGGGAGGGCAGGTACGTTGGAGCCAGTTCAACATTTTTCAGGTTCCCGACCCTCGGGGTGCGTTCTCATTCAACGGGAGGTTTACGCAAAATCCGGCTGCGCGCAGCGGCACCGGCTCCGCTCTGGCCGACATGCTGCTAGGGCTGCCCAGCACCTCGGTTATTTCCTCGCTGATGACTCTGGGAAACCGCCAACACGTGCTGTCTGCATTTGTGCAGGATGACTTCAAAGTCAGCCACAAGCTGACGCTCAACCTCGGTTTGCGCTATGAGTACACTAGCCCGATTGTGGAGGTCAACGACGGCCAGGCTAACTTCAATTATTCGACCGGACAGCTTGTGCAAGCCGGCAAAAATGGCGCCTCGCGAGGGTTGACCGATGTTGACAAGTTGGACTTTGCGCCGCGTGTCGGGTTTGCTTACAGCCCATTCGATGATAGCAAGACCGTTTTGCGCGGCGGCTACGGAATTTTCTACAGTCCGCAGGAGATCCGGACGGCTGGCGGTTTGCAGCTCGCCTACAACCTTCCCTTTTATTATCAGCCCACTTTCGTTAGTGACGGAATCACGGCAGTGTTGACGGTGCCGCAAGGCTTCCCTCCGCTCAGTCCCTCGCAGGCTCAATTCGCTCCCGTCACCAGCGAAGACTCACGACTGCACTCGCCCTATTACCAACAATGGAACTTCGGAGCGCAACGCGGCCTGCCATTTCAAACAGCCCTGGAGATTGCTTACGCTGGATCGAAGGGCACCCACCTGCAAGTACTCACAGATCGCAACCAGGTTCCCAAGCCTGGCCCGGGCGATATCCAGAGCCGCCGTCCGTACCCGACCTTTGGGCCGTTCAGCTCGATAGAGAATCGTGGCAATTCTACGTATCATTCGCTTCAGATCAAGGCCACCAAACGCCTCAGCCATGGCCTCAGCTTCCTGAGCGCTTTCACGTTCAGCAAGGCGCTGAATGATCTGCCGGAGATCTGCTGTGCGCAACCCTGGCCACAAAATTCATATGACCTGCGCGCCGAGAAGGCTCGTGCTGATTTCGATCAGCGCCGGCGATGGGTGTCGAGTTTTGATTACGCCCTGCCCTTAGGAATCGGGAGAACTTACCTCACTCGCGGAGGCGTGTGGGATTGGCTTCTCGGCGGGTGGAATGTCGGCGGGATCGTTGCCTTCGCCTCGGGTTTTCCATTTTCGCCGCAAATCAGCGACGATCCGTCGAACACTGGTTCCCAGGGACTGCTCCGGGCTAATCGCATACGGAACGGCAATCTGCCGGTTGGGCAGCGGTCTCCGGCGCTGTGGTTTGACCCCTCCGCTTTTACAGAGCCAGCGGACTTTACATTTGGCAACGCTGGGCGGAACGTCCTCGATGGACCGGGATTCAACACCGCCGATCTCTCGGTGAGAAAGACGTTCTCAGCGGGCGAGCGCATCAAGATCGAATTTCGGGCCGAGGCGTTCAACGCTTTCAACCACCCGAACTTCTCCCAGCCCGATGCTGTTGTTACCGACGGCCCGGGAGCTTCGGGTGTGATAACCGGGACTTCGACGGCAATGCGGCAGGTTCAGTTCGGGTTGAAGATCAGCTTTTGAAAGGACAGGTTTAGAGCAGCTTACGAGGCTTCGCCCTCAGTATCGCGCCCCAGCACAGGGCGTAAGGTAAAAAATGCCGTTTTTCGTCCTCCGGTCACACTTCGGCCTGGCTTAAGTTCGGAAGACGCCATAGATTGTGGGCCGCCGCCGTCATCAAGAACTGCCAGCTCACGTTCAGCAGTCCCCGAAGCTTCGGCTTCTTGATGCCGCCGGTCTGCTTCATCCACCCGAAGATCTTCCCGATCAGCGGGCGTTTCCCTTGGCCGATCCGGTAACCGGCGTGCCGCGCCGTTCGTGCGTCAATCGCGCTGCTGCCGCTGCGCCCAGTGTTCTGCGCCACGTGCGGACGAATGTTCATCTCCCTCGTCGTGTTCACGAAGTCTCGCGTGTCGTACCCTCTGTCGGCGCCCACGCTCATCGGCCCGCGCTTCCCGCGCCGCCGCCGTGCCTGCCATTTGCGGTGCAGCATCAGCAGCGCTGCGTCGCGCTCGGCCGTGCCGTCGGCGTGTCTGAGCAGTGGGTCCACCAGCAGGCCATTGCGATTCTTTATCAGCACGTGGCCCAGGTAGCCGAGCTTGGCTTCCTGCCCGTTCCCCTTGCGGTACAGGGTACCAGCGCCGCGCGCAGCAGGCGCTCGGGCGGCACCGACGGCCGGCCCGTACAGACGTACAGGCCATCGAAGTCCTTCGCCATGGCCCGGAGTACGTCATCGACCGATTTGCGGATCGTCCGCAACGGGTGGTCCTGCGGAACCCGGTCCTGCAAGCAAACGTAGCTGAACATCTCGGATTGCTGCTGATCGTCGCCGCGCATAAAAACAATTCTCCCAGAACTTGTTGCCGTGGCCAAGCGCTCCTTTCGGTTTTTTCAACAAGTTCCTAGAACTCCAGGCGCGTGCTCACCTGCATCAAGCGCGGCATGTTAGCCTGGCTGGTGATTTTGCCGAAATTGGAGGAAGAGGCGTTGATCGCTGGCGCCGAGAAGCGCACGTTGTTGAACGCGTTGAAGGCGTCCCATTGGAACTGCAGGCGCACTGCTTCGCGTATCCGAAACTCCCGTTTCAAACTCAGATCCTCGTTGAAGGCATGCGGCGCACGCAAGCCGAGGGCGCCTGTAATCGGAGTGTTGCCGTAGGTGTAAGGCGCCGGGCTGATGAACGCATTCTTGTCAAGGAAAGCCGGCGTGTTGGCCCCCAACAAATCGCCGCTACCCCAGTCGCCATTGATTCGCACATTGCCATTGAAAGCAGGATTGAACGATGCTTGGCAGCCACCCGCGTTGGGCAGATTGCAGGTTCCACCAATAGATCCCACCGGAAAGCCCGAGAATATGCGCGTGATACTGGAAATCCGCCAGCCGCTCACGAGCGCACTGGCTACTCTGTTCACCGGCTGCAAAGGTCTGCCCTGCCCAAAAGGCAATTCGTACACTACCAGTGCGTTGAACACGTGGGGCTGGTCGGTGGCCGTCAGCGATTTCGCGTCTTTCCAGAAATAGGCGCTGCGCCCGCCATTGGTGTCGGAAAGATTCTTGCTGAAAGTATAGTTGGCGTTAAAGGTCAAACCGGAAGACATACGCCTGGCGAGCGTCACCTGAAGCGCGTTATAGCTGCTCTGCCCAATGTTGCCGAATACATCTGTAATGCCCGCATACTGGGGGAAGGGACGCAACATTTGGCTGATGGTTCCTCTGAAATTCGGGTAAGGCAGCGTGATTCCGGGAATGATCGCTTGCGCCGCGGCGATGTTTGCCGGCGTGGCTTGCGCGGTCAGCAGATTGCCCAGCGCCAGATAGCGCGGTTCCATTTGATTGGTCCAGATACCACGGCCGCCGCCGTCCTCATATTTGCCGTTGTTGCCGGCGTATGCCACTGTCAGCGTCGTTGTGTTGGTGAGCGCGCGTTGTATGGAGAAATTCCAGTTCTGATAGCGCGGCGGTTTGCTGTTCGGGTCACCGTATGTAATGCTGCCGGCGGTTGGACGATCGATTGTATTGCCCGTATTCAAAGTCGGGTCCAAAATCGGGGGCTTCTGATAGGCCGGCACTCCATTGTCCCAGTAGAATGCAGGCGAGTAGCCGTCGGAATTCGCAAATCCGGGGTTAGCGGAAAACCCCAGCAGATCGGTGCCGGTGCGCGAGCCGCCCCGGCCACCCACGGCGCCGCGCCGAGAGTACATGATGCCGTAGGCCGCGCGCACCACGGTCCGCGGAGTCACGCTCCAGGCGACGCCGGCTCGTGGACCCAGATCGCCGAACTGCGTGTTCACCGGCGTCGAGCAGTTACAGCTATAGCCCGGCAGAAAATTGTCGCCGAACATCAATGCACCTGGCCGCCCGCCCGCCGCCGGGTTGGGTAAGGTCGGATTCAGGAACGAGAAACGATCTGCCACCTCCACATAGGGCTGCATAATGTCGTACCGCAGACCGAGGTTCAGCGTCAGCCGCGGTGTGACTTTGAAATCATCGCTGGCCCACCAGGCGTAGTTCCGGAAGCGGCCGCCATTTTCCACCACCCAGTCCTCGATCAATGTTGGCGCATTCAATGCTCCCAGCAGATAGCTGGCGTAAGCGTGGCCGGTGTTGGCCAGCAAGGTCCCCGTCGGGCTGAATCCGGCAGTCTGCACATTGCTGAAGTTGGCCACAAACAAGCTGCCGTACGACCGCGACTTTTCATTCACCTCGAGCCGCTGGTGTTGAAAGCCAAACTTGACGGAGTGCCTGCCACGAATCCATTGCAGGTTCTCTTGCAGAACGTAGTCGTTGTCTACGTCCTGAAATGCGCGGGCATTGGTTCCGCGCCACTGTATGGGAGCGTTAGGTCCGGCAAAGGTCACCTCCGGAAATGACGAATCGGCTTCGCCGGCCGGCAGGCCTCGCAAGCCGGCCTTAATCGGCCACTTTCCGTCGATGGTGGCGTTGGTAATCGGGACATAAAGCCGCGAGACCCCAAAGCTGATCTGATTCAACAGCGAGGGCGTAATCACCCAGTTTTCGCTGGCGCGCGCCACTGTCGGCACCTCATCCACAATGCGCGTTTCCGAATAGGGCAAGGGCATGGGCGCGTTCGTAGGCCCCTCGCGATAAGGACCGCTCTGATCCCGTTTTCCATGCGAGGCCATCACGTAAAACCGGTGACTGCTGCTGAGGTTCACATCCACTTTACCCATCACGCTGTAAGTGTTGTACCCGATGGGGAGGTTGCCGATGTAATTATTCAACAACCCACTGTTGGTCGGCTCAGGCAGGGGAGCTTGAAAGAACTTCGAGATCGGTGAGATACGACTGGCCGGAATCATATTTCCGGGAAACGGGCTGCGTGAGGTAATGCTGCCGGTCGTTGTGGTGCTCAGCGGATCATAAATTACCTGCGTGGAGGGCAACTGGCTGAAATCACCGTTCCGTTCCGCCAGCGTCGGAATGGATGTAATGGTGGTGGGCGTTTGAGTGCGGTACCGGTAGCCTTCGTAGGTTCCAAAGAAAAATACGCTATTCTTTTTGATCGGCCCGCCTAAGCTGCCGCCGAATTCGTTCTGGTGCTCAGCGGCCCTTACCTTATCGAAGAAGCCGCGCGCATCCAGATGCGTGTTCCGCAAAAACTCGAAGGCGCTTCCGTGAAGGGCATTTCCACCGGATTTCAGCACATAGTTTTCTGAGCCCTGACCATTGAACTCCACCGACTGGCCGCTGGTCTCGATCTGGAACTGGTCGACTGCTTCGATCGAGATGCCGAGCCCCAGGTAACGGCCCTCGCCCTGCTGCACGGTGTCGGTCATGGCCACCCCTTCGACGTAGACCTCCTTCGAGAAGCTCTGGCCCCCATTGATCTGCCCCCAACGGTTGGCATCGGTAACTCCGGGCATCAAGTAGATGAACGCACCGGGATTGCGCGGACCCGCGCCGATGCCTCCCACGCCCATAGCCAGAGGCAGATTTGTATAGACGTCGTTACGCATGGTGTTGCCCAGCCGGGCGTCTTGCGTGTCGAGCACCGGCGGCGCATCGGTCACGGTCACCCGCTCGTTGGTGGCGCCCAGCCTCAGCGTCACGTTCAAGCCCACGGTGCTGAGCGCGTCGACCACGACGTGTTCCTGGACAAATGTCTGGAAACCAGAGGCGCTTACTGCCACGGTGTATTCTCCCGCCGGCAGCGGCGAAATGACGTATAGCCCGGCGCTAGTGGTTCGCCGCGCGGTCTTCACACCGGTGGCTGCATTGGTGGCCTCGACAGTAGCGCCGGGAATAACGGCGGCGGATGGATCCGTCACCGTTCCCTGGATCGATCCGCTACCGGCGATCTGCGCAAGCAAACCTGCTGCCGGCGCCAGCCAGACAGCCGCGTAGAAAAAAATTCCGTATGAGCGCATGCTTCACCTCGCTGTGGGCGTTGGCTCTCCTGCGCGGGCGCTATTTGGCGCCTGGTTGGCTTTGGCCACGTCCACCGCAAATACGTACGTTGGGCCGAACATATTGGACCGGAAGACAATCCTTTTCTGGTCCGGGGTGAAACTCACGTTGGGTTCCAGGCGATAGTTGTGCCTGGCCATGTTCACCAGTTTTTCAGCGTGCAGCACCCCCGGGTGCACAAAATCTCTTTGGTCGATTCCACGGCTCTCCACCAACTCCGGCCGGAACAGATAGATCCAGGCGCCCGCCGTAGCCCGCGCCACTTGCAGCCGGTCACCGCCGTCGCCGCAAAACAGCGTGTTGTCGCGGTTCACATTGAAGTGAATTGACCACTCATCGCGCTGCAAGTGATACCAGATCCGGTTGCCTGTTTCGATGTTGTATCCCGCCAGCCAGAAGTCTTCTCCGCGCGGCGTTTGCAGGTCATACCAAATGGTCTTGCCATCTGCGCTCCAGAACTCGTGCCCGAAGATCTCCATCGCCATGGTTCGCTGGTGGATCTTGGTGATGTGGCTGCCGTCAGTACGTATCGTCCAAATGCGGTCCACTTTATGCCATGGTCCTTCGTGGCAAAACATCAGAAGCGAAGGATCGGTGGGTGAGAATAGCAGGTGGTTGAGCCAGTCGGTTGCGCGGTGAATGGTCTTGGTTTCGCCCGTTGTGGTGCTCATGGTGAACAGCGTCATCGGAATTCGCGCCGCGAGTCTGGCGTCCAAACTGGACTCGCGATTTCGTGGCAGATCGAGCTCGAGCGGCTGAGCGGAAGGATCCGCGCGCGGGCGGATCACGGCCGGGGGCGTACCCTCCGTAGTGGTACCCGCTAACAAAGTCTCATCCGCATTCACCGTCGCAACCGAGCCGCGCGGCGGCAGCTTGCCGATTTCGCGCGTGGCGCCCGTATCCACATCCGTAGCAAACACGGACCCTTCTCTGATGTAGTAAACGTTCTGTGTCTTGCGGCCGGCTTCAATAATACGGGCGCGGCCCTTAATCACTTGGCGTGATTCGCCCGAATCCAGATTCAGCACCCAAATGCCGTCGGGAGTGCTGTAGACCATCTCCTTGCCGTTAGCCGTGTAGGCGTTCTGATTGAAGTAAAGGCTGGCGCTTCCTGGTTGGTTCGTGAGCCGCACCACACGGTGGCCGGTATCGGGATCAATCCAAGTCTTAGGCGGTTCCCCACGGTCTTGGGCAAGAACCAGTAGTGCTGGGATCACCATGCCCAGCACGAAGGGCATTCGGCTGCGAAACATATCAGCCCCCACGATAGAATTTTAGGCGGCCCGACGCGCCAGTAAGGTTAACCTATGCCGCAAGCCTATGCTGATGCGTCACGGCAGCGTGCTATTCCCACGATTTGGAACCGGCGTGGGCGCTTCCGCATTTTGCCGTGTCGCCCATAAAATACCGTTTTTTTACCGGCGCGAGGACTGTGGCCGATGGAAACCGGAGAGTTCTCCGCACCCGCGTAGCCGGCTGTCTCACCCTATAAGCTACCGGTTGACCCAAGGATACGAAAACCATTCCGCTAGGAAAAGCTACCACGCAACTTTAAATTATGCAAGTAATGCAGTGGACGGCGGCCGGCACGGCTACGCTTTTCTCGCCCGCCCGTTTCGCCTACGGCAGGATTTCCACCGTCTCTGTTGAACCGCCTGGCTGCGAATCCTCGCGCTAACCTTCGACTGGCGAATACCAGATACGCCGGCGGGTGCTGATCTGTCCGAAACGACGGCCCATTGATTTCGGACTAGCAGACCGCCATGTTCGTCTCCCTTGACGGGGCGGGAAGATCAGTTGGTTGTTCTCCGGATTTTGTTGGCGAACGACGCTACTGCCGAAATCAGCAGGAAGGGCTCGCCGGAAATTCTGGAGCTGCGAAATTATATTCAGTCCGGGAAGCTGACTGCTCCGACGCTCTATGCAGCCCGAATCTTTATTCAGCCAGACCGCCACCACAGCAGAACAAGTGAGAATTGACGTAATAGCCGAAAAACATGCTGGATACGACTTCATAAAGGCGCATGGTGAGCTCGCCAAAGAGGCTTACGATATTCTGTTCGAGACCGCCCAGGCGCAGAACATTCAGGCAGTGGAGCAACGTCGCTCGCAATCCCGGCATCGATGCAGCTCTAGGGGGGCCGAAGTCCCCTCGCGCCCGCGGAAGAGTTTCTATATTCGTATTCTCAATTCCATCGCAATTTGCCAAGCGATCCAGCAGAAATCGACCAGTTGGTGCGCGCGACTTTGAAAAGAACGGCACACAAGGTCGGCCCCACGCTTTCCGTCTTCCGGCAGATTATTTTCCAAGCAGCAGATATCCCCGGCGCCGAAATTACCATTCGATGGGCCTTCGGTACCGGAAAAAACCACCCGTGGGACCATTGCCCGGCAGCGTGGCCAGCCAGACGGCAGTATCGGCCCCTTCGTCGGGAGTTCGCGTAGCGCCCCGTCCGCCCATGCGGGTCCGTACCCACCCAGGACACATAGCATTCACCTTGACGGTGGATGGAAGCTCTTTCGCGAGCCGTACAGTAAGCGCGTTTAGGGCAGCTTTCGTTACCCCGTAGGCGCCGGGTCCACCCATGCCTTCGGCAAATGCCCCCCAGCCGGACGACACGTTGACGATTCGGCCGTATCCGCGCGCGACCATCTTCGGCGCCAGCGAACGGATGAGCCGCAGCGGACCGGTTAGGTGCACCGCGATCGAGTCGCCGATCTCCGCATCCGTTAGTTCAAGAAGCGGCTTTTCATGCAACACACCAGCGTTATTGACCAACGTGTCGACCTGACGGCCAAATTTGGCGATCTCGTCGATGGCGGCATCGATCGTCGCCGCATTCGTAAGATCGATATGGACCGGTACGACGTCGAGGTTAAGGCGGCGAAGGGATTCAGCGGCGTCTTGCCCGGCCTTGAGATCCCGGGATCCGAGAAATACCGAATTCCCAAGCTCGGCGAGTTGGCGAGCGATGGCAAGGCCGATGCCGCGATTGGCGCCGGTAACAAGCACTGTTCTTTTCATATGGTGTGGAGTCCGTGCATTTCCCAATGCCGCGTTCTGGAACACTCAGCGAACCTATTCCTCATGGCTGCAAAAGCGCCTTGATCGCAGCGCTCGCCCATGGCGCGGTGTTGAGCCACTGTGTCGATCACGAAGCGGGGTGTATTATTGCCGGGCGCGCCGCTCGAAAACATCCTTTGCGACCGGTAGCGCTGAGAAGGCATTCGGCCACCCTGCGTAGAAGGCCAGGTGTGTGATCACCTCTGCTGCCTGTTCTTGCGTCAATCCGTTGTCCATCGCCCTGTTGAGATGGTACGGAATCTGCGCTGCCTGACCGTTGGCAATGAGCGCGCTGACAGTTGCCAGGCTTCGATCGCGCGGGTCAAGATCAGGACGGAGCCAAAGATCACGGAACAGAACCTCCGCCGTATACCCCACAATTCCCGGAGCGACCTTGCCGAACTGTTCTTCAACGCCTGCTGCGCGTCTCTCCTCGGCGGCCTTGTCGAGCGGAAGAAGAGCTGGCGAAGCGGCGGGAAGCTGATCAACTCCAATCTTGCGATCGGCAAAGACATTCTTCGCTATGGCTACCGCGGACATGGCATTTGCCCACCCTGAGTAAAACGCCAGATGCGTGATGATTTCGGAAACCTCGCGCGGTTTAACGCCATTGTCAAGAGCGAGACTCAAATAGTAAGGCATCTCGATCGTTTGGTTCCTCGCGATCAAAGCCGCCACCGTAACGATGCTGCGGTCTCGCGGCGTGAGCCCAGGGCGTTTCCAAAGTTGCGCAAGAGGCCCTTCCGTGTATTTCTCGAGGGCCGGCGCCACCATTCTGCTGTCATTTTGCGTCTGCATGGGTTTTGATTTTCTCGCGTGTTGAGCGGCTATCCTGAGCCTACGATGCCGAGGCCAAAGCGAGCGAGATGATCGCCGCAATCGTTTACAGGGTGAACTCAAAAGTCATTGATGCCATATCCAGGCTTTTTGTGGAGCTTGTCCCAGTTGGCTTGAATGTCGGGCTTGTACACCTTCGCCGCCCAATCCTGAGCTTTGATTTCCTCTACGGCGACAGAAACCGATTCTTCTCCGCAATGCCGGCCCGCCTTCTGCCGCATCGCGGCCCGGTACCAACGAGATCTCCGGCCGTTGTATGCGCGCACGTACAGCGCGTCCTCGACGACGACGGACCAAATCCAAGTCGGGGTGCCGTACGTCTTCCCGTCCTCACGGAACGGTGAGATGTGCAAATCGTCGCTTTCGCCAATCTTACGGAGTTCGCCTTTCGACCAAGTGGTCATTGCTTCGTCTCCCTTCTCGACTCAGGGCCGCAGCAGCGCCTTTATCGCGCGCCGCTCGTCCATCGCGCGATATGCCTCCGCCACTTGATCGAGAGGCAGACTCAGGTCGAACACTTTGCCGGGCTCGATCTTCCGGTTCCACACCAACTGAATCAGTTCGGGTAAGTAGCGGCGCACTGGGGCGGGGCCCCCGTGCAGGTGAACGTGAGCATAGAACAATTGCTCTCCCTTCAGTTCTACCCCGTGCGGAACGCCGACGTAGCCCACGAACCCGCCAGGGCGAGTCGACCGTATGGCCTGCATCATGGACTCCTGCGTGCCCACACATTCCAGCACAGAGTCCGCGCCCACGCCTTTCGTCAGTTCCTTGATACGTGCTACTGCCTCGTCGCCGCGCTCGGTCACGATATCGGTCGCGCCGAATTCGCGGGCGAGCTTCTGCCGCGACGGATGGCGGCTCATGGCGATAATCCGCCCGGCGCCCATTTGCCTGGCGGAGAGCACTCCGAGTAGCCCCACCGCTCCGTCGCCAACCACCGCAACCGTGCTGCCCGGTTTGACGTTGGCGGCGTCGGCCGCAAACCAGCCGGTGCCCATAACGTCTGAGAGCGTGAGCAGGCTCGGCAGGAGGTCGTCGGGCGGAACGCCTGGCGTCGGCACCACTGTCCCGTCCGCCAGGGGCACGCGCAGCGACGGCGCCTGCGCCCTCGTTATGAACTCGCGACGCACGCACGACGACTGGTAACCATATTGGCAATGGGGACAGGTATTATCCGACGCGGCAAACGAACCGATCACGAATTGCCCGGGCTTGATGGACCGGACGGCGCTGCCGACCTGTTCGACGAAGCCGCAGTATTCGTGCCCCATCGGCGTCGGGCCGTTGATCGGTTGCAAGCCCCGGTACGGCCAGAGGTCTGATCCGCACACGCAGGTCACCGCGATGCGGATCACCGCATCGGTCGGTTCGAGAATCTTTGGCTCTTCACGCTCCTCGAAGCGCACATCTTTCGGACTGTGGAGAACCGCTCCTCGCATGGTTTGCCTCCTTGTTTTTAACGGCACCCGCAACCCGATTCGTGGAGAGCCAGCTTCAAAGATATTGCTCCTGTCCGGTGCCTCTGCCGCCTTTCACCGCAATTGATGAGAAAGCCGCATCGATCCCACCGAGGTCGTCGGGCGTGAGTTCGACGTCCACCGCTCTAAAACTCTCCTCCAGACGCTCCAGTTTTCGCGTGCCCGGCATCGGAACGATCCAGGGCCTCCGGGCCAACAGCCTGGCGAGAGCGATTTGCGCCGGGGTCGCCCGCGTCCTTGCTCCGATGTCACGCACCAGATCAATGATGGGCAGGTTGGCCTTCCGGGCTTCCCGCGCACACCGCGGAAGCGAGGACCGAATGTCGGACGTGTCACCCGCGTCGCTTCTCAATTTCAAAGCTACCGGGAAGTGCGGCCAAATCGCTTTCCCGATCCTGCCGATTCTTTGCCTGATCCTGTTTGCGTCTCGGATTTTGTGCAGCTCACGCCCGCTTCCGAGGTAAGCTGGAGCAAGGGAGTGGCGCAAGATGTCGAAACGAACACAACAGGGAGCAGATCCGAGACCGGCAGTGATCGAGATGCGAAGGGCGCTGGCCAGCAGGATCGCCGGGCGGGCGCAATCGGAGGGAGAACATCCGACAGCTATACCCGGCCTGACGCTTTTCCGCCGGACGGAGCCAAGCCCTTGCCACCGGGCCACGTACGAACCAAGCCTCACCGTATTTGTCCAAGGGCGAAAGCTGATCAATTTGGGAGGCAGGGAGTACCTGTGCGACGGATCGTCGTTCCTGCTCTCGTCAATCGATGTCCCCGTGCAAAGCCAAATCGTCGAAGCCTCGGAGGCGGCGCCTCTGCTCTCGATGCTTCTGCGGCTTCACATGCCGACCGTAGGGGAAGTCCTGAGCCGGGAAGATCTGCCGGAGCCCGAAGGGCCTTCTGAACGGCGGGGATTGGCTGTTGGTGAAACCACGGCCGGATTGCTGGGCGCGTGCATCCGCCTCATCGAACTTCTCGAAACTCCTGAGGACATCCCGTTCCTCAGCCCTCTAATCCAGCGTGAAATTGTCTATCGCATCCTTAGAACTCCACAGGGAGAACGGCTCCGCGCGATTGCGACGAGAGGCAATTTGAGCCATAGAACGGCCCGAGCGATCGCCTGGCTCAAGAGCAACTACACCAAGCCGCTCCATATGGAGGAGCTCGCGGAGGTTGCACGGATGGGCGTATCGACGCTGCATCACCAGTTCCGCGCTTTAACCGGAATGAGCCCGCTCCAGTATCAGAAGCAACTGCGGCTACAGGCAGCGCGACAGCGGATGCTGATGGATCGGATTGACGCAACGAGCGCCGCCTACGAGGTGGGCTATGAAAGCGTAAGCCAGTTCAGCCGGGAATACAGCCGTTTCTTCGGGCAACCCCCGATGCGTGACATCAAAGCGCTGCGAGACGCCGCAGGGGCGATCCACGCCGCTTAGTGCGCCTAAGACTTAAAGCAAGGCCGGCGTGAATTGCTGCGCGGCCGCGGATTCCAGCCCATCCGGTAGGTGTAATCGGCGGTCTAACGCCCATGCGCCCCAGCTCGCCGCGCAGGAACGAAGTCAACGGCTGCCGGCGCCCAGATTGTCGGAATAGCCAGCCTTCGCGGTGATCTGTTCTTCTGCGGAGGAGAAAGGAGCGGGAAGGTGAGGACCCTCCGGCGGCCCATGCTGGCGCTCCGCGACAGGGGCCGGCTCCAAGAACCCGGTCGATTCCGCGAGCATATAATCGAAGCGGACCCGCCGGGCGAACTTGTGCGCCGGTTCCTGCCACAGCGCTCTATGACGCGGGCGCGGTTCTCACGCGGTGTAGAATAGCTACTGGCGCCCGGTCCGTACATCGGAATCGGCAAGCGAAGCCAAACAAGGCATTTGCGTAGGGTGTTGCGCCTCCAGCGCCAACCTCCGACGGAGCATGAAGCTAAGCCGGCGAAGTTTCCTGCCGCTGATCGGCGGCGGTCCATTCCTGTTCCCCTCAACTTATCTGAGAGCGCAAGGTATGGCCGCGCGCATTGTGAAGCCGACGCCACGTGGCAAACCCTCAGGCATCCCGTTTCTGGCCCGTTTTACCGATGTCGCGGAAGCTGCCGGCCTCAAGACGCCGACAATTTACGGCGGCATCGGCCGCAAAGATTACATCGTCGAAACAATGGGATGTGGGTGTGCGTTTTTCGATTACGATAACGACGGATGGCTCGACGCTTTCGTGCTCTCCGGGACCCGCTTCGGGGAGGCTCCCCAAGCCGCGACGAACCACCTGTATCGCAACAATCGAGACGGCACGTTTACTGACGTGACCGAGCGGGCGGGTCTCGCCCGTACAGGATGGGCCTCCGGCGTCACGGTCGGCGATTATGACAACGACGGAAATGAAGACCTGTTTATCACCTATTGGGGCGAGAATGTCTTGTATCACAACAACGGGGACGGCACCTTTACCGACGTCACCCAGAGAGCCGGCTTGGGCCGGAACCGGACTCGCTGGGGGTCAGGCTGCACATGGATCGACTACGACCGCGACGGCAAGCTCGACCTGTTTGTAACCAACTATCTCGATTTCGATCTGAGCCGAGCCCCGAAACCCGGGGAAAACGCAAACTGCATGTTCAAGAGCGTTCGGGTGAACTGCGGCCCGCGCGGATTGCCTACGGGATTGCACTCGCTGTTTCACAACAACGGCGACGGCACCTTCACCGACGTGACGGAGAAGGCCGGAATTGCGGGCATCAAGGGACGTTATGCCCTCACCGCGGTTGCGGCCGACTTTGACGAGGATGGGTGGCCGGATATCTTTGTGGCCTGCGATACCAGCGCCAGCCTGTTGCTAATGAACAATCACGACGGGAGTTTTCGCGAGGAGGGCGTCGAGCGGGGAGCCGGATTGAGCGACGACGGCGTGGAGCAGGCGGGGATGGGAGTGGGAATCGGCGATTACAACCTCGACGGACATTTGGATCTGTTCAAAGGTCACTTCACCGAAGACACGAACGGACTGTACCGGAACGATGGCAAAGGCAACTTCAGCGATGTGACGCTCAGCGCAGGGCTGGGCGTCGAAACCAGATTCACAGGTTGGGGTGCGGGCATCGTGGATCTCGACAACGACGGCTACCCGGAACTATTTCTGGTGACTGGCAATGTCTATCCGGAGATTGAAGCAAAGTTGCCGGCTTATCCCTACCGGACGCCGCGGGTCTTGTTTCGCAGCCTTGGGAACGGTAAATTCGAAGAGCTGTTTGAACAGGCCGGGCCGGGTGTCGAGGCTCCGCACTCCAGCCGTGGCTGCGCGTTCGGGGACTTCGATAACGACGGCGACCTGGACATTCTGATTATCAACCTGAACGAGCCTCCTTCCTTGCTGCGCAACGACGTGCGGGCAGAGAACGGGTGGCTGAAAATCAAGCTTATCGGCACGGAATCGAACCGCAGCGCGATCGGCGCGCGCGTGACAGCCCTGTACGGAGGAAAGCGCCAGGCACAAGCAGTACTCAGCCAGGCGAGTTACCTGTCCTGTAGCGACCGGCGCCTGCACTTCGGTCTGGGGACAGCGGATACAGCCGATATCGAAGTCTGCTGGCCGAATGGCAAAAAGCAAGTCTTCACCAAGGTCGCAGCGAACCAACTTGTAGTTATCCGTGAAGGCGCCGAGACGGTGGAGCGTGCTCCATGGCCGGGCCGCTAAGTTGGTCTACTGCATCTCGGCCGGCTCCGGACGATCTGGCTTGGGCTGAACGTGCATGCTGCGGTAGGTCTGCCGGAGCTTCTCCTTCATGTCTTTGAGTTTCTGGAATTCCGCGAGTTCGCGGCGGGAATCGCCCGTACGCCCCAGGCGGCGATAAACCATCGCCAGGTGATAACGGATTACCGCATCATATGGCTCCAGCTTAATGGCATGTTCCAAAAGCGGCTGGGCCTTCCCCGGCTGGTCCATAGCAATCCACACCTTTGCCAGGCCGACGCTGGCGTCGATGTCATTTGGCTGCAACTGGAGCGCCCTTGAAAAGCGCCTGGCGGCCGCCTGAAGATCGGACGCACGCAGAGCAAACTCCCCCAACCTGCACTCGGATTTTTCGTCGTAGGGGTCTGCGGCAAGTGCGGTCTCATACTCCTTCTGAGCGCCGGCCGAATCCCCGGCCGCGTTCAACATTTCGGCCAGTTCGAAGTGGGCCCCGGGCAAGTGGGGGTCGATCCTAAGGGCTTCCCGGTAATGCGCGATGGCTCCCTCGCTATTGCCTTGGCGAGCCAGCTCATGAGCCATGAACTGGTGCATGCGCGCAGATCCGGGCGCACTCATAGCAAGGCTCAGCATGACCTCATCCGTTTGCGCCGAGTAGATCCTATACGCTGTGTATAAAATATTTGGATCCGCGGGCTTCAACTGCCGCAGCTCAGCAACGATGCCCGCCGCTTTTCCCAAATCGCCGGCCTCATAGTAGAGCTCGATCAGTTCCATCCCGGTTTCCACCTTCAGCTTTTCTTCTTGTAGCCGCGGCAACGATTCCCTGAGATCAGCTACGGCACGATCAATTTCGCCGATCCGTTTTTCCGCCATACCTAGCAGGGCTCGGGTCCGCACAAAGGTCGGCTGGAGCTTTACAGCGGCACGAAGCTCCGGGACTGCCTCTGCATAGGACCCGCGAAAGAACAGCAGCACCCCAAGATTATTCCTTGCGTCAGCATTATTCGGATCCAGAGCGACCACGGCTTTGAATTCACCAGCCGCGGCATCGGTTCGGTTACTCTTGAGGAACTCCCTCGCCTTCTGGATGTGAGTTTCGATCTGCTGCCGCTTATCGGGCGAGGACTGAGCGAGGGTAGAAGTCGCCAATACGACGAAAATCGCAAGCGTCTTGAAATCCATATCAGCTACGGCTCGAGCCTATGGAGCCCCCTTTCCAGACAGCGACGGCAGGTGGATCCCAGCGACCCGCCGTGGCGTTTCTGAACGGCCAGGAGCAGGAAACAGCGCCTGGTCACCTTTGTACCGGCTGCCAGACGCCACGCTCGTTGCCCCGGGCGGTAAGCTCGTCAAGACGAGCCCTCCTAGATTCTATTCCCCAAAGCTTCGTTACAGCCCATCTTGCGCCTCCCAATAAATATTGGCGGGCGTCTGAACCTGGCTCCACCCACGAAAAAGGCCGGATGAAGGATCCGGGCCCCCTCATAACTCGACGGTGCTGTCTGGGGGCGCCTGGCGTTTGCTTAGTATCCCCTGACATCCGGTTACCTACTTCAGCATCTCCTGGAGTACATAGGCGGACTTGCGCCACCGGCGGTCGCCGGCGATGATCCCCCAGAGATCCACTTGCCCTACCTTCTGGCCGCCGCTGGCGCGGCCATAGAGCGCCTCCGGTTTCCATCCGCCCTCAAATTCGTCCATAGCGACCCACAGGAACACCTTCTCGCAACCCGGGATCGCCAACATCCGCGGAAACATGTCCTTCATCCATGCTGCGCGCCGCTCGTCCTCCCGTGCGATCACGGGATGATCGAGATACTCGCGGCCTGTGTAGAATGGCTTGATCGTGCCTTTCAGCTCCGGATCGTTCTCTGCGGCTTGAGCCATGCCGTTCAAGCTCACCGTTCCCCACCAGCCGATCTCGGTCAGCCAGAAAGGCTTGTTCGCTTCGCCGTGATTCTCCATTTGGGCTCGGAACCGACGCACAGTGCGTTCTTCCTTCTGCGCTGTTGTATCTGTGCGGAAACGCCCCCAATCCTCATACACATGCAAGTTCTGAATATCATAGTAACCGCGAGCAAGACTCCAGAACTCCTGGGGGTCGCCGACCGGGGGTAACTGGTTATAGGCACATGGCAGTACCTTAGCTTGAGGATCCAGGGACTTGATGATGCGGTAGGAGGGCCGGAGAATTTTTTCGACGTAGGCCCTCACGGATAGATCCTTGTGTTGTCCCCTTGGCTCGTTCAGGATTTCGTAATAGCGAATTCTACCCCTGTACCGTGCAGCCCAGGCGCGAATGAACGCCTCCAGGGCTGCCGGATTGTTCTCCAGGAGCTCGGCCAGCGTCGAGCCTGCCCACGCCGGCACAGGCGGCCGGTCGAAGTGGCCGCCGAGAGTAGCCAGAATCTCGATTCCATTTTTTTGGCAGGCATCCACGATCTTGTCATACGCCGACCAATCGTAGCGATTCTGCTCGGGCTGGATAACCACCCACGAAAACGCCACACGGGTCCACCGCACGCCTAGCCGGCTCAATTGGCGCACCAGCCACGGACCGTTGTTAACGAAGTCGTAGTTGCCGGGCCGGTTGGCATCCGGCCGTATAAAGTTCAGCCCGATGCGCTCCTTGGCGTTTGTGACTTTCTTTTGCGCACTTAGCCCAAATGACGCCAGCAAAACGAGGCACACCAGGCGAACAAGTCTCATCTCCCTCTCCCTGCGTTCCGCGCGGAACCGTCCGGGTCCATCGGCGGACAAACGGTTGCGCTTTTGCCCCCTCATGCGCAGCCTGGGCCCGGGTAGATTTGGATATCAGAACGACAATCTGGCGCCGAGCTGAACCACCCGGCCGCCCACCGTGGTTGTGGTAATGATGCCGGCATTGGGTGTTCCAATACTGGCGTTGGGGTTGCCAAAACTCGGGTGGTTGATTACATTCGTCGCGTCCAGCCGAAGCTGAAGTCTGCCCCGTTCGAACCTTGGGAGCATGAAGCTTTTGGCCATCGAGAAATCGATGTCCGACATCAAGGGTCCAAACAGAATGTTTCGGCCGGAGTTCCCGAAAGTGAACGAGGCGGGTTGCGCGAAGGCCGCTGTGTTGAAGTAGCGGCGAATTGTGGGATTGGACAAATGAGGATCGCCGACCAGATTGGGGAACCAGTTGCCGGAAAGAGCTCCGCTCAGGTTCTGCGTGCCCATGGTAGGAGTGTAGGGCGTACCCGACTCCACAAGAAAGATCGAAGAGATCTGCCACCCGCCTGCAATCCAGTCGAGCGGCCCGCCGCGGTTGAGCAGTTTCTTATCTTTTCCGATCGGAAGGTCGTAAATCACATTGCCCTTGAACATGTGCGTGCGGTTCAAGTTCGAGTACCCGTAATTGACTCCCGGCAGATACGCATTCTGCCAATACTGCGTGCCGCCGTTGCCATCCCAACCGGAAGAATCTTGCTCGTCGAGCATTTTCGACCACGTGTAGTTGACGTTGAAACTCATCCCCGATGAGAAGCGTTTTTGAAGAGAGAGTTGCAGCGAGTTGTAGTTGGAAATCGCGTTGTAGTGATTGCCGTTGATATTCAGGAACTGTGGAAACGGACGGAGGCTTTGCGGCGTGGGCGATGTTCCCAGCTTGTTATAAGGCACCTGGTTGATGTCCACCGGGAACGACAGTCCGTTAACATGATTGCCGATGTAGGCGGCTTCGGCCACCAGGCCGTTCGGCAACTGGCGCTGGACGCTAAACGACCACTGATAATTCCGCGCAACCGGCGTGTGATAGGGGGCGAAATTTACGTTATGCCCGTTGTAGCCGTCCGGCGCCCGGGAGGCGCCCACGTAATTGAGCGGCGGGTTGGTGGCTGAAAACAAAAACACCGGGGTGGCTCGCGTACTGTCGCTCAGTGAACCGGTGAAACTCGCGCCCACTCCCTCAGAACCGCTTGAGTAGGTGTCCTCGCTCCAACCATAGCTGTAAAGGCCGAAGCCGCCTCGCACCACCCAGCTTGGCTTCACATTCCATGCAAAGCCCACTCGCGGCAGGAAGATGTCGTTGACCTGGGCCTCCACAGAATTGCGTCCGTTGTTCGGCGCAAACCACATCGCGCCTGGCGTATTCGCGGCGGGATTGAGAAGCGCCGGATCAAAGGAACCCAACTGGTTGTGAAGCTCATGCCAGCCTCCCTGGATCTGATAACGGAGTCCCAGGTTGACAGTAAGATTCGGTTTGACCTTAAAGTCGTCCTGGATAAACATCTGGGGCTGGATCTCGCGCATTGCATTGATAGGGCTGTTGGTCGCGCTCCAACTGGCGACTTGACCCAGCAGAAAGTCCGCATAGCCGAGGCCGCCGCTGCCAAAGGGAGCGCTGCTTGTGTAAGCTCCGCTGAAAGTGAAGTTCCCTGAGTTGATATTGCCCCAGGCGGTGTCGTTGTCCTGAAGGTACAGCAGCTCGGCGCCGAAATGCAGAATGTGTCTGCCCCGAATCAAGGTGACCGTGTCGGAGGGGTCAAAGATGTTTTGCGCGTAGACTGCGTCATTGAGATTGGTGCCAATGCTGGTCGCCCCGACCGGCCCGGCGATGGTGACGCCGGGAAACATATTCGCCTTCGCGTAAGTCCAACCGAGCTGCTGCGGATAATTTTTGCCCAGCATTTCCGACTGTTCCCAGTAATACTGCCGGGCAAAACCGATACGGAACTCATTGACTGTCGCCGGCGTTATAGTGAAAACATCCGAAATCTGGGCGCTGTAGTTATCGCCCCCGCCCGGGTAACAGTCGATCGGACAATCAGGGCTGGCGGCGAACGCCGGCGTTTCAAATTGCGTTACCGACATCGTCAACCGATTCCGGTCGGAAATATTGGAATCGATTCTACCCACGTAGGTCATTCTCGGCGAATGGGTGGGGAGAGTCGCCAACAGGTTGTTTGCATAGCCGGGCAGGGTCGGCGTGGGGAAGTATTTCTGAACAGCAGCCGCGAGGGGGTCGATGCGGCTGGCCGGGATCATATTGCCTGGAAAGGGAGTCCGCACGCCGTTGGCCATGCTCCCGGGATCATAAATAGCCGGGAAGATCGAATTCGAGAAGTTCCCCGCCCGCATGTCCGGCGTGGGATACGTATAGAAGCTGTAGTTGACTCCGTTGTTGAACACCTTCTCAGCGTTGAAGAAGAAGAAGATCTTGTCCTTGCGAATCGGACCTCCGACGGAGCCGCCGAAGTCGTTGTAATGGGATACGGGCACGGAGCCGGCGAAGAAGCTTCGCGCGTTCAAATTGTTGTTCTGCACGAATTCATAGGCAGAGCCATGCCACTGGTTTGTCCCGCTCTTGCTGATCTGGTTATACACTACGGCTCCGGTGCCGTAGAGCGCCGAGAACGTGGATGTTATGATCTGTACCTCGGCGATCGCCTCGAAATTCGACGTGACCGGGTTCGAACTGTGGGCCAGCGTCGCCGATGCGCCGTCCGCCAGAAAGCTCGCATAGTTCGGCATTGTGCCGTTAACGGTGATGACGCCGTTGGTCGAGGCTTGAGTGACCCCGGGAAGCATTTTCGGGAAGTTGGTCCAGCTCCGCGTGACATTGGGCAACTCCGTCATGGTCTCGGCAGGCAGATTGGCCGACTGCTCGGGACTCTCTGTCTTCACTAAGGGCGCTTCGGCGTTGACCTGAACCTCCTGGGTAGCCGTCCCGACCGACAGGCGCGCATCCACCGTGAGAGGAGAGCCGACCTGGAGGGTGATGCCGTCCCGGACCAGTGTGTTGAAGCCCTCCTTGGAAAACGTGATCCGGTACCTGCCCGGAAGAATGGAAACAGTGTCATAGAGACCGGCGGCGTTGGTGTAGTAGTCAATCGAGACGCCTGTGTCCACATTGAGAACGGTTACCTTGGCATCGGGCACGACCGCGCCCGATGGATCGGTGACCGTGCCGCGAATCTCTCCGGAATTTGTGTTTTGAGCCAGACCGGCGCCGGCCCACCAGATTCCCATGACCAGAGCAAGCGCACGTGCGGAGGCTCGGATCATCCCTGATGCCTTCGTCGCGCTGAGAGTTTTACGTTCGGACATGGTCCCTCCTTCCAGACAGCGTCTGTGATCCTGAAAAAACAAAGGGTCCGATGTTCATAAGGCCGCCGCTCCGCCGCGTGACAGAGCAGCAGCCCGCACCCCTCTCCACGATCGCCACCCTCGACTCCGCGCTCGTCTGGATACAGCAACTCTAGCGAGCGCGTTCAGTGCAACGCCGCCTTGCAAATCGCTAGCTGCTCCGAGCATAACCGGCATGTCTGCTTGTTTCGCCGCGATCAGCAAGCAAAGAGCTCGCGGGGCCGTCACCCCCAGCACGGCATTGCCCTCTGAGGGGCCATTCTGGGGCGGGCTCGGGCCGGCGTCAATAATCGTATTCAAAATAGTTGAATGTCAGCCTTGTTTTTCGATAGGCTCGTCTTTAGAGTATCGGGAGGCGGGGTGAAACCTGCTACATCGATTGAAAAGGTGTGCCGCGTGCTGGGGGCGTTTCGCGTGCGTCCTCTGATGGGAATCACCGAGCTGGCAAAAAAGACCGGTCTGTTGCCGAGCGACGTGCATCGCATCGTCAGGTCCCTCGAACCGTTCGGTTATCTCGCCCAGGACCCTCAAAGCAAGAAATATCGGCTTGGCCTGGAACTGCTCAAGCTCGGCCATCTTGTGCATCAGCGGATTGAGCTGCGGGAAGTGGCCCGCCCGTATCTGGTGCGTCTTTCGGAAGCAACTGAGGCGACTGCCAATCTGGCCGTCTTCGACGAGCGGGAACTGGAGATTCTCTTCGTCGAACAGATCGATTCGCCCGGCGAGGTGCAAATCAAGCTTCGCATTGGCGCTCGCGCCAGCCCCCATGCGACTGCGGTGGGGAAAATGCTGACCGCGCATCTGCCTCCGGCGGTGGCCGGACGGCTCCTCAAGAAAGACGGCATGCCGCGCAGGACGCCGAACACCATTACCGACCGCGCGGCGCTCGATTGCGAGTTGGAAATCGTGCGGTCCCGCGGTTACGCCACCGACCGTGAAGAAGCTGTAACCGGAGCTTGCTGCGTAAGCGCTCCGGTCCGAGACCATCGCGGCGAGGTCGTAGCGGCGGTCAGCGTTTCCATGATGGCGGCACGCATGGCTGCCTGGCGCGAGTCCCAGTTGGCCGGCCTGGTAAAATCCGCCGCGAACAAGATCAGCGCGGCCCTCGGCTGCGGGCGCGAGGCGGGACGCCCGAGGGCGGAAATTGCGGGTTGATTCGGTTCTGCCGGTACGGCACGAAGCTCCACGGGGCCAGCGGATCAGGGACAAGGAGTGCCCCCGCCCCAAGCGGCCCGGGATGTAGCGGCGTTGATGCTACCGCCGGTCAAGCCGCGGTGCCCCGTCTCCAGTCCCGGGGGATCGTTTCCGCCAGCCGATAGGCGGCAGCCCCAATCGAGCCGCCCCTTGCCCGCTAACGCGGCCTTCGCAAGCTGCCGGTCGAAGCCGGGCTTCACTAGAGCAGGGGTGCGCCGGCCGGCTGCCATTTCATGGTCGATCGCCGAACAGAAGCATGGCGGATTTCGAATCCGGCTCTTCGAGAAGCCGCAGGTGGTGGGAATATTCGCACAAACAATCCAATAGCGGGCTTCGCCAGGCCAACGCAGGTCCGGCACAAGCTGGTGGGAGCCACTTTTCTGCTCGCCCTTATCCTGTACCTCGATCGGGCGGCGCTCAGCGTGCTGGCGCCTGCCATCCGTCAGGACCTTGGCTTAGACGCTCTCGAGTTGGGCTGGGTCTTCAGCGCTTTTGTATGGGGCTACGCGCTTTTCCACATCCCAGCCGGCTGGTTGGGTGACCGCTACGGTCCCAGGGGCGTCCTGGCCATAATCGTGATCTTGTGGTCTTTCTTCACCGCCGCCACGGCCCGAGCCCGAACCTTCGCTTCCTTGATGGCGATCCGGTTCCTGTTTGGCGCCGCGGAGGCCGGCGCCGCCCCCAACGTTTCGCGCAGCTTTGCCCGTTGGATTCCATTTGGCGAGCGCGCTCGGGCGCAAGGCGTATTCTTCGCGGGCATGAGCGCCGGCGGCGCGCTGGCCCCTCCACTGGCCACGGTATTGCTTGTCCATCTGGGCTGGAAAGCGGCGTTCCTCATGTTGGGCGGGTTCGGCGCGGTCTGGGCGCTTGCTTGGTACTGCTGGTATCGAAATGACCCGCAAACCCACCCGGCTGTGAACGCCGCCGAGCTGGAGCTGATTGCTCCGCAGGGCGAAGCCGCCGCCCCGGCGCCGGAGATCGCCTGGAGCCGCTTGTTGCGCAAGTCTAACCTTTGGGCGCTGCTGCTCATGTACTTCACCTACGGTTACACCGGCTACATTTACATAACCTGGTTCCCTACTTATCTCCGCGAGGCCCGCCACTTGCCGGTTTCCCTCGCCGGTTTCCTCGCATCGGTCCCCAGCCTACTGGGCATGGCGGCCAAACCTTTGGGCGGCTGGTGGAGCGACCGCCTGACGCGGCTGCGGGGAGTCGTGTTGGGAAGGCGTCTGGTCGGAGTGTGCGGTTTCAGCCTCGGAGCGCTGGCTGTTCTGCCGGGCATTATGGTTTCTGACCCCTTCCTGGCCGTTCTGTTCCTGGCCGCGGCGGATGCGGGCGCCGCACTGGCTCACGGCGTCTGCTTCGCCGTCTGTCTTGATGTGGGAATGAGACGCGCCGGCACACTGTCGGCTCTCATGCTGACCATGGGCAGCCTCGGCAACGCAGCCTCCGCCTTGGCTTTCGGTGGTTTCCTCGAATACAGCAACTCTTGGGCGCCGCCTTTTCTCATCGCCATGGCGGCCAACCTCGCCGGAGCGTTGCTCTGGCTCAAGATAGATCCGCGGGAGCAACTGGCGTGAAAATTACCAACATTCAAGTTTTCGTTACCGGCGCGGCCTGGCGCAATCTGATCTTCATCCGTCTCGACACTGACGAGGGCATTTCCGGCTGCGCCGAAGCAACCTCCCACAACAAGACGCGCGCCGTCCTTGGTTATCTCGAGGAAGTTAAGCGGCGCTATGTTATCGGTGCCGACCCCTTCGACATCGAGAATCTTTTCGCTCGAATGTTCCGGTTGGATTATTCCTATGCCGCTACAGTCCAAACCACCGTCATCAGCGCCGTCGAGATCGCCTGCTGGGACATCATAGGCAAGTTTCTCGGCCAGCCTGTCTGGCGTTTGCTCGGCGGCAAGTGCCGCGACCGCGTCCCCGCTTATGCAAACGGCTGGTACACGACGGAGCGCAAACCCGAGCTGTGGGCCGCTCAAGCCCGCAAGGTCATCGAAAAAGGTTACCGCGCGATGAAATTTGATCCGTTTGGGGCGGGCGGCCTGGAACTAAGCCGCGCTGAAACAAATCTGGCTGTGTCGCTGGTCGAGGCTGTACGCGATGCCGTCGGTCCTGAGATCGAGTTGTTCATAGAAGCCCACGGCCGGTTCAGTCCCGCTACTTCGATCGCCATCGCCCGCGAACTGGAGCGTTTTCAACCCGGCTGGTATGAGGAGCCGGTTCCTCCGGAAAACACCGGCGCTCTGCTGGAAGTTAAGAACCACATCAGTATCCCCGTGGCAACCGGCGAGCGCTGCTATACCCGCTACGGATTCCGCGAGCTGATCGAGCGCCGGGCCGCGGACATCCTCCAGCCCGACGTGATACACGCCGGTGGGCTGCTAGAGACCAAAAAGATCGCCGCCATGGCCGAGCCCTACTATATGATGATTGCTCCGCACAATTCCGCCGGCCCAGGATGCACCGCCGCCTCCGTCCATTTCGCTGTATGCACTCCCAACTTTAAGATCCAGGAAACGTTTGACGATTTCTCCGAGCCCTGGCTCAAGCAAGCTGTTCGCGGCGCACCGGAGGTCCGGGACGGCTCGTTCGATCCGCCCGCCGCGCCGGGACTCGGAATCGAGTTGGATGAAGACACCATTCGCCAGCATCCTCCCCGCGAAGGGTTCTTCAATCTTTGGGATCCTGATTGGAACAGACGAGAATTCGGAGTAAAGGCATGAGCAATCATCCGGCAATTGAAGGGGTCCAGGTCCTGCTCTCTACCCCGATGGCCGACAACGGTGACATAGATTTTGACAGCACTTGCAGACTTATCGATCACGTCATACAGGGAGGCGTGAACGGCATCATCTTGCTTGGGTCGACCGGCGAGTTCTTCTCGCTCTCAGAGGCGGAGCGGCGAAACTTCACGGAGCGGGCCATCCGCTACGTCGGCGGCCGCGTACCGGTAGGTGTATGCGCTGGTCTGGCCGGCACCGAAATTACGATTGATCTTGCCCGCCATGCGGAGCGCCACGGCGCCGACTACCTGCTCATCCCCGTCCCATTTTATTTCGCTAATACGCTCGCCGGTATTGTCGACTTTTATGGCCGCGTGGCCCGGGCGGTGAACATTCCCATCATGCCCTACGATGGCGGTGGGGGCAACACGCTGGATATGGAGATGTGGCGGCGCATCGTTACCCAAAACCCGAATATCACTCTGGCTAAAATCACCGTACCGCTACCGCCAAAGATTAAATGGCTCCATGACGAATTTGGAGGCAAGATCAAAGCCATGGGCGGTAGCGATCAGACGATTTTACTGGCGCTGGCCAACGGCGCCCAAGGCCTGACCGTGGCCGGCGCCAACGTTGTACCGGCCGCTTTCTCCAACCTCTATAAGCTCTACCGGAAAGGCGATAAGGACCAGGCCCGCTGCCTTTATTATCAAAAGATCAGCCCTCTCAACGTGATTGCGGTGCCTGCCCATACAGAGTTTATTCAGTGCTATAAGCAAGCCCTGTACTGGATGGGCATCATTGCCTCGCCGCACGCCCGCGGCCCCATGATGCCCCTGGACGAACCACGAAAGGAGGAGCTCCGCGCGGCCCTCAAGATCATTGGCGTGCCTCTGGTGCGTTGAGAACAGGCGGCTCAGAGATAACCCAAAGCTCCAGATAAATCCCGCATGCAAAGTGCGGGTCACTGAGGGGGCGAGCGGAACTTATGGCGGCAGTGCGCAAGCGGTTCCCGGAGCTTTCTCCCCAGGGAACCCTGAGCGCGTCCTGCCGACAGCATGCTACCAGATCAACTTACAGGCGACCTGGATGACCCGGCCCGGGTTCGCGCTCGTGATTTGGCCGAAGCTCCCGGACCCTACCGTCGTGTTTGGCGGAAGCAAATGGACCTGGTTAAAGGCGTTGAAGAACTCTCCACGAAGCTGAGTCTTCATCCGCTCGCGGATGGGGAACTCACGCATCAAAGTAAAATCAGTGTTGATCAAAGCTGGTCCGTTCATAAAATTGCGTCCCGCATTCCCGTAAGTGCCGAGCGTCATCTGAGAAAGCGGGACAAATGCAGCCGTGTTGAAGAATTTATGGATAAACGCGTCGCGGGTCGGATGACTGACCCCGACGTCGGCGTAAGTCACGCCAGGCTGCAATTCCGCGTGTTCCAGAGAGGCTTGGCCCGTTCCGTTCAGCGCAATATCGGAGCCTAATCCAAATGCAATGGGTGCGCCACTCTGAACCGTGTGGTACGCAGCGATATTCCAGTCTTCTAAGAGGTGATTGGCAAAGGCATTTTTGAACTTGTGTTCCTGAGTCCAGAGCCAGCTCATGCTGAAGACGTGCGTATGATCGAAGACGCCGCGGCCCTTATCGAGCTTTAGATTGAAAGGATTATCTGTCCCCGACGTCAAGCCGGGCCCAGCCAACACGTAGTCGTCCAGCGCTTTCGAGAATACATAGGAAACCAGAAACGAAAAGCCATGGCTGAAACGCTTATCGGCGCGGACCTGCGCACTCTGGTAAGACGCCCGGTAATCATTTCCCAAAATGCGATTCTGCGTACTGTATAAGCCTATTGTCTGCGGATAATACACCCGGTCGTTTGCGTTTTGCGCTGAAGGCGGCGCGCCAGTCCGCGGATCAGGCTCGGTGACCGCGGCATTCCAGAACCGATGACCCTCCAACTTTTGCGTCAGCTTGCCGGCATAGCTCAACTGGAGATGCAAATCGCGTCCGACCTGCCGCTCGATAGTCAAACTCATGGACTGTGTATAAGGAGTCACTAGGTGTTCATCGGTAAAGACCTCGCTCGCCGGCAGCGGAAAGGCGCATTTGTACCCTGGAAAAGCCGCGATCTTTACGCAACCAAAATTCCCGGGTAGAGTGCCAGCCGGAGGAAACGGCACGTTTAAAGATCCATACGGATCGCTCAGGTTGCCCCCGTTGAGCACAGTCGTTCCTGCGAAAGGAGCCTGGGGCTGGTGAGCAACGTTCAAACTGAGTTGATCAAAGAAAATCCCATATCCTCCGCGTATGCTCGTCTTTCCGTTTCCGAGGACGTCCCAGGCGAAGCCGACGCGCGGGCCGAAGTTGTTCATGTCGTTGTACTGAAGTTTCCCGTTTTGCGGCGTACCCGGATCCCCGACGAAAAGAGTACCCGGAATCGCGTCGGGATGGGTTTTGGAGACGACAGTCAAATCGGCGAGGTTAGTAACAGTATAATCGCCGTATTTCTGTTTCGGCGCGAAATACGGCTCATAGCGGGTGCCGAGCGTCAACATAAGCCGCGGAGTGATTTTAAACTCGTCCTGAAAGAAAAAGTTATGCTTGTAGAGCTGATAATTGGCTTCGGCGTAGCCGTAATTGACATTCATGGTGTCAAACACGCCTAACTCAAAGTCCACCAGCGCATTTCCGGAGTAAGCGCCGCTAAAAGTGGAGCTGCGGGTCTGAAAATTGCTGTCAAGCCTGAAGCTTTCTCTGTAGCCCTCATATCCCCATTTCATCGTATGGCGGCCGCGAACCCAAGTCATGGTGTCTCGCAGGTGCGGGTTCTTATAATCCTGCACTGCCGGATTTGCGGTGGCAAGGTTGAAATAGCCGGCGACGTTGACGCTGAGGCCTTCTCCATCGCCATAGGGAAGGTTTATGCCGAGCGATGAGGGGACGTATTGTTTACGCGGGTTGTCGGCGGAAGCCGCGTGCATGTAGTCTACGGTGAGCTCATTGAGAAGTGCGGCGCTGATCGTATAGGTGTTCGTCACGGCGAAGTCTTTAGTCTCATTGGACCGGGCGCCGATCTCGTAGGGCTGGATGTTGCCGTTGGCAAAAGTTGCGCTGTAACTGTCCACAAAGAAGTGGCCGTTGAAGGTGTTCCTGGCGCTTTGGATGTAGTCAATCCGGCCCATGTAGCTGTACTCATCGGCAGGCGTCGGAATCAGGGTGAGCACCCGGCCGATTGATGACTGCGGTATAAACTGATTCAGTATGTTTTGGGCGGCCGGGTTTAGGCAGCCGGGGAGAATAATTTTTCCCTGGACGCAGGGGCGGCCCGTGGAGTCGGTCATAGGCTGGCCTGTCAGGGGGTTCACCGGGTTCTTGAGCGTGGTGCTAAGGGCGCTGAAATCCCCGTTGCGCTCCTCAGGCGTCGGCACCAACGCCAGCGCGGATCCCGCCTGCGGCCGGTTCCACAACCTCTGGTAGTAACCGAAGGCAAATAGTTTGTCTCTTTTGATTGGCCCGCCCGCGGCGGCACCGGCCTGGTTCTCATGAGTCGCCGGGCGCACCGGCTGGAAGAAGCTCCGGGCATTCAGGTCGGTGTTCCGCAGAAATTCCCATGCGCTGCCGTGGAAAGAATTTGTGCCCGACTTGGACGTCACAGAGACTTGGCTTCCGGCGCTGTTCCCGTACTGGCTGTCGAATTGCTGCGTCTGAATCTGGACCTCGGCAATCGCGTCCGGCGGTGGATAGTTCATGCCGGTAGTCTGAGCAAAGTTCGTCCAATTGGCTCCGTTAAACAAAAAATTATTGTCCACCTGCCGGCCGCCATTGACCGACATCATGGGGCCCGAGCGCGTGTTAGCCATCGTTTCCGGCGCACTGATATCGGTGACGCCCGGCAGAATCTCCGCCAGGTTCATGATGTTCCGGCCATTGAGGGGCAAGTCCTGGACACGCCGGTCATCTACCAGGGCCGAGAGAGTGGCGCTGGACGTGTTCACCAGCGTGGCCGAACTCGACACTGTGACCTCCGCATGCACTGCGCTTGGGCTCAGCATGGCATCGAGCCGCAAGTTTTGGCTCATCTGAAGCGTTACGCCTGTTTGCACCTGGCGTTCAAACCCCGGCGATTCGACGTCAATTTCGTAAGTGCCAGCCGGCATTGCCAGCAGTTCATAATACCCGGTGGTATCACTTTGCGTCGTGCGGCTGAGTCCCTGTTCAGCGGAAACGGCCTTCACAACAGCATTCGGAATTATGGCTCCCGATGAATCCTTCACGAACCCGCTGATTCTGCTGCTTACCTGGCCATAAAGAGCCAAACGCCCGCCAAGCAAAAGGCTCAACAGTATCAGGCTGCGCCGGCGATCCCTCTTCTGAACGGTCGAACAAATCATAGCGGCAGCTCCCACTGCGAATTTGTTTGGGAATCATACAGATCCGTGAAAGCCCTGTCAAGCGATTCGCAATTTGCACACCCTCGACGGCGGTGCCGAGAAGCCGATACTCGATTACCGTAGCTCCGAAAAAATTTATCCGGTCACTATTTCCCCGTGCGTTATAGCGTAGAAGCACCGCGAGGCAGCCCTTCAAAAACCTTCCGGCGGGCTGCTACAGAAGGAGGACGCGACGTACCCCGTGTGTCTCTCGAGGAGCGCTGGTTCTGACTGGGAAGGCCTCAAGTCGCCGGATTTGCCGGAGTCGCGGTCTCGAGGCTGCATCTCGAAGTTTTGGCAGAAATCTCAGCCCCCAAAAAGCCTAAAACCGCGCTGATCTCAGCGCAAGACGTTTGCGCCTCGGACTTCTACTTCTTGTCGGGCTTCGAGCGCTCGACTGTGCCGCTGGCTAAAAGCTTACCCGCAGGGCAAACCGCAATTGCCGTGGCCCACCCTCGGGGTTCAGGCTCCCGCCGCCTCCAGCCGTACTGGTGATGGTCATGAATCCACCCAGTGAGGCGATCGAACCGTCGTTGTTCAGCCGCAGGTTGGAAGCATTGGCGCTGGGGTTCCCGAAATGCGGCGTGTTCGTGAAGTTGAACGCCTCAGCGCGGAATTGCATTTTAACCCGCTCCTTCACCGGGAACTCCCGGAACAGACCGAGATCGGTATTGATGAGACCAGGCCCACGCAAAATGTTGCGTCCGCTCGTGCCAAAGCGGACGTCAGTAACAGCCCGAAAAGCCAGCGGGTCGAAGTAGGGCTGGAGAGGGCCGATGCCGCCGAGCTTCTTCACCTCGGGCAAAACTTGGTCGGCGGTTTGGCTGTTGCCTGGAGCGTTCAGTGAGGCTCCCGAGGCGGTAACGCTGAAGGGCGTGCCGGAGTAAGCGCTGAAAATGCCATTGATTTGCCAGCCTCCCAGCAGTTTCCGCCCCAAGCCGTTCCCTGCCCAACGCCTGCCCGCACCGAATGGCAGATCGGCCAGCCAGGCGACGCGCAAGTTTTGGGTACGGTCGAATCCGGCAAGAGCGCGGTTTCGTGGCATGGCGGACGGAGCATTGAACAACAGCCCGCCGCCGCTGTCGTCGGTCCAGTCGATCGCCTTGGACCAAGTATAAGCAACCTTGATCAGCACCCCCTTGGCCAAACTCCGGTCTCCCATCAATTGGAGCGCGTCGTACTTGCTGGGCTGGAACCCATTGATGAGGCTGGTGTCCGCGGAACGCCCGAACAGCGCGTACAGCGGCCGGCCGGCGGTGCCGCCGCCCGGAGCTGCCGCGTTGATGTTCACGTTGCTGTCCTGGTGGACCGTGCGGGTGCCGACATAGCCTGCCGAGCCGGCAATGTGACCCGGCAATTGGCGCTCCACCATGAAATTGAAGGACTGCACGTAGCCGCGCGTATAAAATCCGCCCGGCAGGGTTGTGTCGCTCACCGTGCCGGGAATATTAATGCGGCCGGTGCTGAGATCGGGTCCGCCAAAAGCCGGAATGCCATTGGCGATCGGGCCGTAAGGCGTGAAGGAATTGGGAGAGACGAACGTCTGGCTGATCACGGAAGGATAGGCGAACAACATGGTGCGGGAGACCGGGGTGGGATCGATGCTGATGCCGTAACCGGCGCGGATGACTGTCTGCGAGCCGATTCGGTAAGCCAAGCCGGTACGCGGTGCGAAAAGGTGCTTGCTCACGGCCGTGCCGGCATCTTCGGGGATCTGCCCGAAGCCGCCGACGAGCACTTGGTTAGTGGCCGGATCATAACGGGAAATGCCGTTGTGGGCTAGTGTCATCAGCGGGTAATACTCCCAACGCAGGCCGAGCGTCAGGGTCAAATGCCGTGTGGCCTGCCAGCGGTCCCGCAAGTAATAGCCTTCCTGCCATTCACGTGGACTCATCGGCGAAAAAAACTGAAGGCTCTTGCCCACGTCAATGGGCAGGCCAAGCAGAAAAGCAGCGTACGCGTTGAACTGGTTGGGCGAAGGGCCGCCGTTCAACGCCGTTACACCGCCGCTGAAATCAAAGGCGCCACGTGGGCTATTGGTCTCAGGATGCCAATGGTTGAGGCGGTACCGGGCAATGTCAGCCCCAAACCGGAGCTCATGGGCGGCGTGGGTCCAAGTGAAATTAGCGGTGTAGGTGAAGTTTTCGTCATTCAGAATCTTCGGCAACCAGTCGTGGCCGTTGCCGTAGACTTCAAAGCCGGCAATAGAAAAACGAGGCAGGCCGCTCTGGCGAAATTCCGGCCCGTTGGTGCCCGGAATGCCAAACACATCGAGGCCGTAATTGGTTCCCATGTCCGGCCCGAGCACCGAAACCGAGTCGCGGCCGAAGGAGATGGTGCCATCCATCAGAAAGGCAGGTGTGAAGATATGGGTGCCTCCGATCGTGGCCACCTGCACCAGCACATCGCCGTTGCCGGCGCCGCCTCCGTTGATCATGCCGATTCCTCCCGCTTGTCCCAGGCTGAACTGCGAGATGACATTCGCCTTCATGGCGCTGTATTTAATCCAGGCAGTCGTCTTGTCGGTGGGGCTCCAGTTGACCTTCATATCATAGTTGCCGCGGTTGAAGACCGTGGGAGCGGCGGCGAAATAATTGGAGACGGCGCCGGGTTGATTGGGTAGCGGGACCAGATCCTGCACTTTCCTGGTGATCGAGCTCTGGCGACTCGTCGGGATGATGGCATTGGTGAAGGGCTGGCGGCCAGAACCGTTGGGGTTACCGGTGAACGGATCGTAAAGCGTCGTGCCCAAGCCGCTAAAATCCCCCGCGCGCTCGGCGATGGTGGGCAAAGTGGTCAACTCATTGAACGTGCCGCGCTCACGGAGAGCTTCATAGCTGCCGAAGAAAAATAGCTTGTCCTTTTTGATCGGTCCGCCGAGCGTGCCGCCGAAGTTGTTGATGATGTTCTTGGGAATGTTTTTGTCGAGAAAGAAGAAGTTCTTGGCCGAGGTCCTGCTGTTGGTGAGATACTCGAAGCCGGCCCCGTGCAACTGGTTGGTGCCCGATTTAGTGGTCACCGTAATGGCGGCGCCGCCGGCGAAGCCCTGTTCGGCGTCGAAATTGTTAGTCGAAATGTTCACGGAATCGATCGATTCCGCCGGCGGCACATACAGAATTTGGTGAGATAGCTGGGGGCGAATGTTGGTAGCGCCGTCCAGACGAGTGTTGTTGCTGGTGATGGTAGTGCCATTGATGTTGGTGGCGAGGGCGCGGCCCGGGGAGGCGATCACCGCGTTCTGGTAGATCGCCGGTGTTGCGCCGGGTACCAGGTTGATCAAACTCTGGTAATTGCGGTACACGGGCAGCGGCAGCTCACTGACTTCGCGGGTATTGAGATCCACGTGGACGTCCGCCTTGTCGGTTTGCAGCGCCGCGGCTGTGGCGGCCACTTCCACCTTCTCGGTTACCGCCCCCAATTCGAGTTGGACGTCGACCCGCGTGACCGTATTAATTGTGACGGCGACGCCTGTCTGCGTGAACTGCTTGAACCCGGGTGCGCTGACGGTGAGTGTGTAAGTTCCGGGCAGTGCATCCACAAAACTATAAGCGCCCACTGCATTCGTCGTTGCCGTCTGAGATCCGCCGGTGTCCTTGTTTTCGATCGTGACCGAAGCCCCGGGAATCACACTTTGCCCCGGGTCGACTACAACGCCTCGAAGCGTCCCGTAGAGAACCTGGGCGGCGGCAGGATCTATCCAGACCGCCACTAAGAAGCTGAGGCAAATCCAATGCAGGCGGCGCATAAGAACCTCTGTCTGTGGGATGTCAGGCCGATTTTAGGTTATTCTGCCGGTGGCATCAAGTGAAATGACGACCCGGGAGAAGCAATATTGCCGCCTGGCGGGCGGCTCTGGCTTGGGAGTGCGTCAGTATAGATCGCGGGCGCGAGCAAGGGGTAAGGCTGCCAGTCATGGAGGGACTTGCGACAAAAAAGCCCGGCCTTTGGGGCCGGGCTTTTCTTTTTAATTCGGGCGACGTCCTACTCTCCCACCCACTTGCGCGGGCAGTACCATCGGGGCTGAGGGGCTTAACTTCCGTGTTCGGGATGGGAACGGGTGTGACCCCCTCGCTAGAGTCACCCAAAACTCGTTGTGCAGTTGGCGGCAGGCAACCTTCGCCTCCCTCAGGAAAACAGGCGTTGTGCTGGGCTGCCCCAAACTGCTCAGAATATTGACGGGCGGCAATTGCGCCGTCGGCAATCAGCGGCCGGAACCAAAGATCGTGACTCACGACCAGCCCATCGCCTCAGCCCGGAGCAAAATGCACCGGGCAAAAGCTGACGGCCCAAAAAGCCAAAGGGCAGTTATCAAGTATCGCTCCCGAGCACGCCGCTGCTCCGCTGCGCCGCCTCTCCGCCGGAGGCGGAAGTGGCCCGAGCGGCTAGCGCTCCTCGGTAAATTTTATGGTCAAGCCGAACGGGCGATTAGTAACGGTTTGCTGAACGTGTCACCACGCTTACACATCCGTCCTATCAAGCTGGTCGTCTTCCAGCGCCCTTCTTAGGTACTCAAACCTTGGGAGATCTCATCTTGGGGAAGGCTTCACGCTTATATGCTGTCAGCGTTTATCCTGACCGAACTTCGCTACCCAGCTATGCCACTGGCGTGACAGCTGGAACACAAGAGGTTCGTCCACCCCGGTCCTCTCGTACTAAGGGCAGCTCCCCTCAAATCTCCTGCGCCCACCACAGATAGGGACCGAACTGTCTCGCGACGTTCTGAACCCAGCTCACGTACCGCTTTAATAGGCGAACAGCCTAACCCTTGGGAGCTTCTACACCCCCAGGATGCGATGAGCCGACATCGAGGTGCCAAACCGGAGCGTCGATGTGAACTCTTGGCTCCGATCAGCCTGTTATCCCCGGCGTACCTTTTATCCGTTGAGCGATGGCCCTTCCATACAGAACCACCGGATCACTAGCGCCTGCTTTCGCATCTGCTCGACTTGTAGGTCTCGCAGTCAACCCGGCTTATGCGCTTGCACTCGAAGGCTGATTTCCAAACAGCCTGAGCCGAGCTTGGCACGCCTCCGTTACCGTTTAGGAGGCGACCGCCCCAGTCAAACTACCCGCCTACCAGTGTCCTTCCCCCGGATTACGGGAGTAAGTTAGACTCACAGAACGATTAGGGTGGTATCTCACCGTCGGCTCCCC